>Ga0058702_10000001_pt1 | contig 644904 bp, 567 predicted proteins | sample AgamicOrSfe_FD_83781 | JGI IMG/M metagenome (GOLD analysis project Ga0058702, IMG submission 83781) | Agave microbial communities from Guanajuato, Mexico - Or.Sf.e | ecosystem: Host-associated > Plants > Phyllosphere > Phylloplane/Leaf | place: Guanajuato, Mexico | collected 2012-05-30
ATATTAGTTAGAAGCTTCTAACTAATATGAATATTAATAGAAGTACTATATTGTCTATAGTTTAGTATATACTATGCTATAGTAGGAATTCTAAAGTTCGTCTGAATTTCACTAAGTCCCTAGCGTTACAAAGCCAGCCCTAACTAGGGAACCCTCATAATTTCTGCACTAATTAGGGTCTTAGTAGTATTAATCTAGTAGCAAGGAAGTTAATATAGTGTATAAGGGCAGCTTCTTAAGGCAGCTTAAGGGTCTAAAACTTGATAAAGGCTTGTTTTGCTAGTAATTGACCTTGTTATTACCTTATAATTATAACTTAAGGTACACTAAATAATCGCTCTACTACTTAAACAGATTTTATAGGATCTTAATTTAACTATTGTATAGTAGTATTTATTCGATCTTTAAAGTCTTCCTACTAATTTAGCATCTTTAGATATCGTCTATAAGGCATAGTAATAGTATGGTAATTAAATTAGTGCTAGACAACGAGTTTTTTCATTCACGTAGAGAATGCTCCTACTAGTAGCACCTCTAATGGAATTCACATATACTAATTAGCTAATGCTTAGCTCCCTATAGAAACTCTTCTACATTAGGCTAATTGATTTCCTATCTAGGCTAAGTCTACCCTAGATTCTGGAAAGTCTACTCATCATAGAAAATTCGAGCGTCGTTAGGTGGTTCAAATCAGAACGTGGCCCACAAGGGGGTTCACTACGTTACGTTTTCAAAGAGATTCATATCAAAAAGGAAATGAACTGGATACAGCACTATGTGAGCACGCAGAAATACAAACCTATAGCGAAACTTCGATTCAGCAACAGCTGGACTGGCTTTGTGGATCCATCGATGCTAGTTATCAACAACCCTGATGGCCGACATTAATACATCGCTGGGTGTGGCATAGAGTTCTAGACAGTATCTGATCTCACTTCACATTACCTGGCCTATCAAGGTTTCTAAAGTCTTCTATAAAGCATACCATGGCAACATTCTATACCTTGCCCTTACAACGACATCTGAATTGCTAGGGAACCAATTTGCTGTCCATATCAAAGCTTCCTTGCCTACGGCGCTCTTTCTTCACACTGCGATGCGGTCCATGGTTTCGCGCTCTTCTTACGTACCGATGTACCATGGAAATGTAGAGGCTGTTTGATCGGGTTTACGACTGGCTGGCTCTTTGCTATCCATATACGCTCCTACTCGCACTTGCAGAGGATTCATTTCAAGATGCTGCATGAAAACATCATCAGAAATCCTATCACGTTCATAGTGAAACCATGTTTGCCAAAGCTGAGCTTAATCATCATGCCACTTCGCTGGTCAGGCAACGTAGAAGAATCGAGGGCACACTACGCCATCGTATAACAGCAATTGTGGGCACAACAGTTCGCCAAGGAGAATGGTATCGATGCACCTTCACAGGTAGAGGCATGGCGCTAGACACCCGTCATAGTTGATTCCCTGGTCACCTGATTTCCTTAAGGAAGAAAATCTCAAGTTGACCCGGAACTGGAAGCCACATATGATCGAGAATGCCATTGAGCTCACGAGGCGCATGGAGCGCCATCTACGACCCCTGGACGGCCGACCTGCGCTCTTCTTGCTCACTAATGACAACTACGCTTGTCATGTGGTCCGCTTCGCGGTACAGTGCGGACGTATCGATCTGTTCCTCATCATGTTCCGGGCAGTTGGACTGGACGACGAGATGCACGAGGCTTCATCCACATGGCTTCCATACAGTTCGCGCATATGGGCACAAAACGCCGCCGTCATTTGGTCAACATAATTCGTTGGTACACCTTCACCATGTGCTGATCATATCATGCAGTACTTGGACTCGTTCCAAGAGGGCAAGGACAAGATCAAATTGAAAGCGGGGATTAGACGTCACGCAGGAAATCAACCGGACAATTGGGAGGTACGACAGCACCAGTGATAAGAGGTCACAAGCTATGAGAAGTACCACGGAGGATAGTCACAAGGTCAGATATTGAAGTGCATTAGCTATTAGCAAGTTTTCACACTCTCTTCTCGTTTAGTATTAATAGCAATTCAATTCCGTCCTCTACATATAGCAATGACTGACGTCTACAAGGATGGATCACACCACGAGCTATATCTCATCTCACTTGATCTACCTCCTCATCTGTCTCTCGTGCTTGCGGACTGTAGCATAGCCACGGCGGACGAAGCCAACCATGAGGCAGCTGTAGATACAGTTCTTCGCAAAGGTAACCGTGGACTTGGCGTGTGGGAGAACCAAGAAGTTGTAAATACGCTCGCTGGTGTCGGCACGTGCGCGCTCGATCAAAGCCTCCTCCTTCACAGCGCAGGGCTCCGGGAAAATGGTTTGCAAAGCGGCGAAACCGTTTAACGACAAGGCGGTGCTGTTCGAGAGCACACTGTCGGCCCTACAGTCGATGCAGTCCATAACAATTGGGAATTGGATGTACTTTTTCTATCCAGTATTGATCGCAGCTCTTTCTATCGCGCGAACGGGGACAGGTGGGTTTGTAGATGGGCAGTAGAGGACAGCTATATCTGATAGCAGGCTTGTCTGTCTAAATCGTCCTCTAGATCACCTCCTAACTCATTCCTAAGGCATACCATTTCGTAGATTGTCATATTTGCTTTGTGGGTAGTCGAGTGTGTTCTGCACATGCTCCATGCGATGGCCCTCGAAGCCACCCAGCCCCTGATAGACAAGGTTAATCAGACTCTCGTCCCCGACCTTGTCCCCGCTAGTCTCCCAGAACATACTGCCACCAAGATGCATGTCTTTGATGTAGTCGACCTTGCGCGCTGCGTTCTGTGGCGTGTCGTAGGATACCATGGTTCGGCTGTTGCTGTCATGACACCAAGATGCGGCGACTTCGTCGTCCTCGTAGACTTGTGCACCAGGTCTCGGTAGCGCCTATCGTCAGTCAGCGGGCTTCTGGAGATCATTCGAGCAATTGAAGGCGTAATCGGGCATTCAGATTAGATCAAGTTTGGGTGCACATTGCTGCTTTCGCGCCAGGGGTTTAGCATTAACCACTAGAAAGGGTACAGAAAACCACATTAGCGTACAGTTTCACGGCTCAAGTTTGTCATCACAGCACGAAGAGCAAGCAGACATGCGGATCAGAAATTGAGCACAGACCTTGTAGTCCCAAACGCCATTCTCCCAGCTCCCTTCTCCGACCCCTGAGAACGCACTGCCAGGCCCGTCCGTATTTTGAAATGCTCGACCATAAAGCGGTATCCCTAGAACTATCTTGTTCAACGGGACGTGGCAGTCGCGGTAAAACCTGACAGCAACGTCTGCACTGAAAGGAGTGCTTCCCTGTATCCGCTGAGATGGGAAGACGTTGGCTTGATGCCCAGCAGACCGATCCCACGATCCAGCAAAGTCGTAAGCCATAAGGTTCCACGAGTCCAGGTATCGGTCCATTTCGAAGACGCGGAGACGTTGGTACTTGTCTGGTCCAGCTGGACAAGAGAAGGTGAGCAGGAAATGCGGTCGTGAAGAAAGGGTCTGTGAGTAAGCATCCAGTGCGGTGCGTATTTCACGAAGTAGCAAGACGAGATGTTCAGCTTGTGATGCATCTGTCGGATACTCCCAATCGATGTCGAGTCCATCGAATCCGAGGTCAGCTAGCAGCTTCACCGAGCTCTGAGCGAATGTCTGGCGACCAGTGTCGGTCGAGGCTGGAGCAGCAAAGTTGGAGCTGTAGGTCCATCCTCCGATGCTGAGCAGGGTCTTCAGATTGCGGTTCTTCTTCTTGTGGATGTACAACTGCTTGGCACAGCCGTAAACATTGGTTCCAGTATCGTTCCAAGAGTCAGTAGGCCAGTGTTTATCGGTATCAGCCCAAGAATCAGTCAAGTAGACCTCTCCGTCAGGTTTGATGTTGGCAAAGGCATACAGCAGATGTGTCAGCTTCGACGCCGGTATGTCCTGAGGTTGATGATTCCTGCCGTAGATGGCCCAGTTGCAAAAGTACCCGAACGAACGATACCCGTGTGTGGCTGACATGTTCTCTCGGTGCTTGAATGATATGTTATCGTATAAGAAGAGTGGAATACAAATTAAGATGGCCAGGTGAAGGTGGCAGTGCAGTCACATGCGGAACAGATCGCAAGCTTGCACAGCATTTGGTCGGTTCTACTTAACACGCAGCTCTTTTATAAAGAGATTCACATGTCGTCCAAAGAGTCACCACACCATCAGATACGCGCAACAGGCGAGGTCCGTAATGCGAGATCTGTATCGCGAGCACTGTGGTGTATGGTTCAGCAGTCGATGGGAGGACCTGATGCAACTCATTCCGAGTTTCAGCCGAGTGGAGTCGACGCGTGAATTCAGGCGCGACGCGCTTTTGTTGCGGATGGAATCGTCCATTTGTTACATGTAGGCAGCAACTGACTGTCACGATCAGCTCAGAGGACTTGCCTCCGGCATTGCCATCGCAACATGTGCTGTCTGCGGCATTCAATCCCCTTCAACCTCCACCTACCGCCTTGATGCTTCACGAACCGTCACATCAACTACGCCATACCAAAGATGGATCCCGATGTGGTCGCGGTGCCAGAAGTGTATGCGAAGTGTGCAGACCCAGATCTGCAAGAGGATGTCGATTTAATGATCCTGGATCATCTCATATTTGAAGCTACGAATACATTATTTGAAGAGTGCGAACATCGAAGGCAAGGTGATCAAGATCGGACCAGAGGGGATAACCATTTGAAAATGGTCGACTGTGAGCTACAGAGGCAGAGCGTCTGCTTTTGACAAATGCTCATACCTTCAGTATTCCTACAAACCTTCAAAGCTCAACATCCCACTCATATCGCATCAGACGAGCTTTCATTCCGGCTTGATCTTCTCCGATTCAGTACCATGTTCGTTCGACGATTAGAGCGGGACTTCACCACGCCATCACGGGAGCAGTTACAAGCGCTTCGAGGGCGCAACGCCGAGCGCGCAAGCAGATGGTACGAGGGACAACCACATCGACGGCCACACGAGCCTGTATCTCTACGACAGGCCGAATCAGACCAATCAGGCGTATACAAAGACTGGCAAATGACGATGCTCAGAAGAATGTACGGTCGAGATCAGCCCTCAGAACAGGTCGACGGACTGTCTGACAGAAGAGAGTCGTTGCTCCTGATGGATTTACTGCCAACTTTCATGACATTGTCCGCAGTAGTAGGCTCCGGAAACCAGCCATCGACAAGGTGGATGGTCTTGGCTGCCGAGTTTATGCTGCAGGCCGCGTACGAGACACGCATAATCGAGACGATGTACCTCGCTGCTGTGCAAGAAGCATTCGCATGGGGCTGCTACTCGAGCAAAGCGGAACCTCTGGACGAAGAGGGTGTAGATGAAGGTTACGAGAGTGTGGACGCCATGTTCAGAGACGGCAACACAGATGCTGAGTTCGTCGATTGGGACTCGATTCGAGCAATGCATCTAGAGGAGCTCTTGCTACAAAGCGCAGGAACGAATTTTGATCTCCACGCCGTCGAATCTTCACATGATGTCGCCAAATTCGAAACAAACGTTTGCGAGTATCTGAAGGGCTTGTCGCGGTCCATACCCTTACCTATCATTGCACAGCTGGAACTCGGTCAGCTTGACAGTTTCTCTAAGCAGGAGACTCAAGCGTTCCGGCAGCGTGTTGGCCTGCGAGCTTATCTCAAATGATTGCCAAGTTGACCTAAGAACTGGGTGGTCCAGTTGGGTCAACGTGCTATTTGTATTCCCCAGTTGACGTAGGCTCACCCGGCGCTGGCCGTGTCATGCTGAACCGCAATTGCAAGTATGCCCTCCGATCACCCACAACGGCGCCCGGGGTGACGACTTTGTTGCGTGCTCCGACACTCACTGAATGTCTTGTCTGATGTTGTTATGGTGGAACGAATTGACAACAAGCTTGCACAGGATCCTGCTATCACTTCTAAGCCAAAGGACTTGATAGGAACAAGTTTCGAAATTATGATAGGTACAATACACATCCGATGCTCTTCCTATTGACCATTCCCGTACTAGCTTTCTCAAGCTGATGGTTGGTTGACTCCGTGGTATATCTCGACAGTCCCGAAACGCCTCTTACAACTTCGCCGATGATTTCCGGCCGTACACGCATGTACTCGTCGAAAGATCATGGTCGGATGTCTGTACCCTTCGCGGCTTTGTCTCCCTCCTTATTCGGGTGCAGTTTCTCGTCGAGTCTGTTCTGTTGATTCTCGTGCGAGAGCTTCTCTTTACGCTCGTTGCGCATGAAGCCGTAGTAGATAGCCCCGCCTCCGACGATGCCTACTGTGGCCATGCCTGCTGGAGAGCGGAAGCTGGGACATGTTAGATAAGTTAGACTCGGTGGATGAGAAGACTTACAAGCCCTTTGGGACCTGGCGTGCTGCTGCCTCTGCTGGGTTCTCCATTGTGGATGTGTGAAGTGTTGCGGGTTGTTTCTGGTGGGATTTGTGTTGGCAGGATGTAGAATGCTTGTTTCTGATGGAGAAGTGGTGGCAGGTAGTAAAGAAATGAGGACTCTGTGATGCTTGATGAAACACGTCCAGAGCGCGCAGCGATGACGAGTTGACGTGCGAACTTACATGTCCTACCTTTCCCCTGAGACAGACCTACACGTTACATCTGGTTGGTCAGAAGGCGCGCTTGTTCCATTGTTTAACGTGACTTCCCTCAGTTGTTCTTTTCCCGTCAACAATCATGACATCGTCGAAGTCCCTCGATTCTGGGGAAGCAACCCCGCAATGACACGCATTATTCAGATCCGCCAAGCATCAACGAACGCCTGAATGTAGACGAACGAACTCTTGCAACCACGATTCGCGCATGATCAAAGACCCTTTGGGAGTTCGATACTATCTTGAAATGTCTCTTGTCCCCTATTATAGATCAATTGATGGGCGTCAAGCTGTGTCCGAGCCTGGCGAATGGATCCGGTAAATCTGATTGGTTGGTCTTGTGAATGCTCCTCGTAATATTGTATGTAACACTCAAGGACAAGCAGAATCTCTTCCAACAAAACATCTGCATGCTCACAGACAGCCTGACCAATTTGTGATACATAAACGCAGCTGCTACCTGATTCAAAATATAACATATCATATCATTACAACGTGCTCCACGATTTCATGTACATGGCTCGTAGATGCTCTTAAAGCCAGATGCCGAAGCGGAATGAATGGTAGACAGGAAATCTTTCAGAACCCGAGCTGCCTACCCCAAATATCCCCAAATCGCTACTTCACCTGTACTTTGTTCACGTTTGAAGCGTACCTGTACTTGCCCATTTCCCAGTTCCTCCAGTCCGTGACCAGCTCCTCGCACATCACAAACAATGCCAATCCGTCTGCCAATCGCTCCTCGTCGCTTCATATCACCCTCTTCGATATATCGTCATGCCTTCTACAGCACTGCCGAGTCGCCAATACGAGTCTCCTCAATTCCAGCACCTCACAGTGGTAGCATCAAAATTATTTCATTGAATCGACCATCAGCTCGAAATGCCATATCTCGCGGTCTCTTGTTCTCCCTTACCGACGAGATCGAATCCATACACTCGGAACCTCCCACGGGCCCAACACGAGCAGTCATCTTGGCATCCGAGTCAGATGCATGTTTCTGCGCTGGCGCAGATCTCAAAGAGCGATTGGGATTTTCACAACGGGAGACGGAGGAGTTCCTGCTGAAGTTACGGACGACTTTTTCACGTATTGCAGCATTACCCGTGCCTACATTGAGCGCCGTTAGCAGCAGCGCTTTCGGAGGAGGTTTAGAATTGGCCCTGTGTACACATCTTCGCGTTTTCGCTTCGACCGCTGTGGTCGCCTTACCCGAGACTAGGCTGGCCATCATTCCAGGTGCTGGAGGTACTTATCGGTTGCCCGCCATCATTGGTCAAGCGAGAGCGCGAGACTTGATCTTGACCGGCAGGAGAGTCAGCGGACCCGAGGCCTACTTTCTGGGAATGTGCGACAGATTGGTCGAGGTCACCGAAGACGATATCAAAGCTCCTGGAGCTCCGAGGAAAAAGGTTCTGGAACAGGCAGTGCAACTTGCTCGAGAAATATGTGAAGGTGGACCTGTAGCCATCCGCGCCGCGCTGGAAGCGGTAGAAGGATGCGGTTTCGGTGAAAAAGCAGAGAACGCCGCTTACGAAAAGGTCGTGATCACCCAGGACAGGACAGAGGCACTGATCGCGTTTGGCGAGAAGAGAGCCCCTGTTTTCAAGGGCCGATAGTACGATAAGATCGCATTTGGCATGTGCGCAATCGTAAATGCTGGACAGAACATATTTTGTCATTTGCCATATCGTCGTAACGATTGTTGGTAACAATAAGAACTAGATCAACCTTTCCTTCACCAAACCATCAAGTGTCCAAATTTCTCTCTTCATGCGGTACCGAGGAATGCACCAGCAATGCACTGGGTGACCAAAGGTTGGTCGACGTATGAGCCAGCGCTTCCGCTTGGGGTCTCGGCAAGAACGTAGCTAGTGTCGAAGCCACCGGCAGCCCAGCCGGTCCAGCCGAGGTAGACGTCAGAGTTCTGGGAAAGAGCTTCAAGCTCCTGGCAGACAGCGGTGAGGCAGGTAGAGTCGGTTGGTCCACCGCCGGTCTCGGTGAGGATACCTTGACGACCGTCCTTGCGGAGCTGAGTAGCAAGAGTGGTGAGACCGGCGACGTTGTTGGTGGTGCAGCTGGCGTGGGTGCCGGATCCGTCAGAGTCGAGGTACTGGTGGAAGTCGTAGACGAGGTTGGTCTTGGTACCGTCAAGGTTGGTGATGGCTCCAAGGGCGGCGTAAGAACCGTCAGAGACGGAGGACAAAGCGTGGGTGTAGTCGCTACCTGGAAGGAGGATCGTGTTGGAAGTGGCGCCAGCCTGGCGAATGGCAGTGACAGCGGCCTGAACGGTGGTGGCCCAGGTGCTGACGACAAGGTCGTGTGGCTCGTTCATGATACCAAAGGCAATCTTGTTGTTGTTGGCGTACTTGGTAGCGAGTTGAGACCAGAGGGAGCTGAACTGGGCGTTGGTTGGGCCACCTTGGCCGATGATCTCGCCGTTCCAGCGGGCGTAGTTGTGGACATCAACGATACAAAGGGCAGCACCAGAATTCAAGCAGCCAGTGACGAGACTGTTGTGGTTGGCAAAGTTGGTCGCGTCAAGAGTTCCACCAAGCACGTCGTTGACGAGGTATTGCCAGCCGACTGGGAGACGGAAAGCGTTAAGCTTGGTGTCCTTGACGAAGTGGTCCATCTGGGCGGTGCCAGTAGTAGCGACATTGTCAGCGCCGCTGACGGTGCAGGTACCGTCGGTACCACAGCCAAAGTCGAAACCAGCTATGAATCAAGTTAGACCCAACAGAACCTTTATGATACTTAGCAAGAACGTACCAATGTTGACACCAGCGAACTGGACCTTGCCGGAGGCAGCAGCAGCGGCAGAGGTCGCAGCAGCAGAGGTTCTAGCACTGGTAGCAGCAGAGCTGGCCTTGGTGGTAGCGACTGAGCTGGCCTTGGTGGTTGCAGCAGCGGCGGTGGTCTTGGCCGAAGTGGCAGCGGCGGAAGTGGCAGCCGCAGAGGTTGCTGGAGCTTTTGACTTGTTAGGTTTGGATGCTCGATGTCTGGTGGTGCTCTTGGATGGATCGTGTTTGGAGGACTTGTGCTTAGAAGGTTTGTGCTTGGGAGGTTCGCGGGTAGAAGACGTGTGCTGGGTAGGTTTATGCTTGGAGGATGTGTGGAGGCTCTTGTGTTCTGCAGTGGAGGAATGGACATGTGCTGGCGTGGATTTTGGTATGCTTGGGTGAGTTGTGCTTCTGTCATGCTTACCAGATCCTGGAGTGCACTGGGCGTAGTACTGGTTGCCAGTAGAGCAGGTGTAACCAGCGACGCAAGCGGTAGCACCAGTCCAGCCCTGACCACCACATTGACCGTAGGCGGATTGAACAGTCGCGGCCGAGGCAGATCCAGCTGCCGCGGCGATGATGAAAGTGGAGGTCTTCATTGTGATGATGTCGTAAAAGTGTCAAAAGAAGGTGAGAAGTAGTTGAGAGTGATTTTTGAAAGAGAGAATGGCTTGCTTGAGGGAGAGAGTTCAACCTACAGAGGAAGCTGATGGCATATATACCACTAAGCTCTTCGATGGACAGACCCGTTAAGTCAGTGCGGAGATCTCATCAGAGGTCATTCCTTGTTCTCTTGAGTGCTAGGGAATGACCCTCTGGAGTGCCACGAATCCAGAAACGTGCCAGTGACCCGACAAGGGTATTATTGCGTGGCCCAAGCAAGTGTGCTTCACCTGTCGACTAGGACGGCTCTAGCCAAACGGTATGACGGGGGACGTGGTAGTATGCGGAGATTGAACATCGCAATATAGTCGGATGTGAGTAAGCCGTGGTACGAGGAAGCTAAGCGAGGCGAAGAACGTCTTGCATCTTGCAAAATGAATTATTAAGGGAGCGATGTGGAGAGCAACCGAGAGTCGAGGCAGGGAATGTGTCAAAGCAGACCTAAAAGTCAATCTAACGCTGTCATTGAATCAAAGTTTCACTTTGATTGCATTAGTCTGCGGCCCCGCACTGGCTAGCAAATTCTTGGGTAAAACGAAGTGGCGAACAATGAACGGTTGCTTCGTATGACGGACCGTAAAGCTTAATCTGATACGCTCCTCGGGCTCCCTGTGCAATCTTCTGCAGCCGAGACGATTTGGAAAGACGGCCCTGGATCCTCTGGACTTGGAGCTCTCGCATCGAACAACGTGGTCGAATCAATCTGCACGCAGAAGCCATCGCGTGGCCTGCCTGAAGCCCGCATCAACGTTGACGAGGATCATTTAACGGAGCCTGAAGGAGCTCGAGTCGACTAACACCTGGCTAGACCTTGTACAGTCTAGTAGCGACGTGGAGATCGTCTTCCCGTGGTTTGACCAGTGTCCCGATGATCCAAGATTTCTCAAGCCTCTCATCATCTAGCGGCGTCCTAAATAGCCCGAAGTTCGAAGCACAAAGTTCTGGTCGGGTCCAGACAATGATCTCGATTAGGCTGATCTCTAGTCGAAGCGACGTGCATAGACAGCCAGGACATCTGAAAGACCAGGATAGCTTAGGTTTGTGACCTTGTTGAACGTCTGTTTCCGCGTGCACGTAAGTGGCTTTGTGATATGTCTGCGTTTGAGAGACCTTTCCTTGGCAACTATTCCGTGAAGATGATCGAGGTAGATCGTAGGATGTAATAATAAGCTGTGCTCGTGGAAGTCAGATGATCCATGGTACGGCAACTGGCCTACTACATTGAAGATCAGTTACTGGACATCACTGCGTTCCGTTGACTGACAAGAAAAGAACAATAAGAAAACCATCAGCTTTGCATCCAATGGAGTCGCTACAAGCCTCTTAAGTCGAAGTCAATAGATAACAACGGACGAAGTCCACGCAGCCTTGATAACACAAAGGGTAACTTACAGTAGGAGGGCCCTCGACAACCGTACCGGTACAGCATTAGTCTACTCACAAGCACTGGAGGGGCCTGTACTTTCGATTGCGTACGACTAGACAAAGTGCGGAGATGATGTTGAAATGTTCGTCGAAATGTGGAAGTCGAGGGGAGTAGGGCGAGAAGAGACACTCGATATGAGTACCATTAGGAGTGGCATGTAAATCACCATGCAAGGCTTTGAAATGCACCGTATCGGTATTCTATTGGGCTACTCACCTCAACTCGGCGACGCTGTAGGATTGTGCAGTCGTTACAATAATAAATGAGTACATGTAATCAGTGGGACATAAATGTGATTGGGCGATGACGGAAGATGTGGCTGATGACTCTGGTGTGGCTGATGTGGCGTAGGCGGTTGATGCAGGCACGCTGTGGCTCGTGACTCCTTTAACGTCCATCAATACATCCAACGTCTTGAATCAGGCATCCACGTCTGTATAGTGGAACATCTGTCTGGAAACACTGCGATTGCATCATTTTAACACTCGAGATTCCCAGAACAGTTTCTGATATCGACTTGCATACTCCGGCGTCGAGCGCGAAACCAGGCACCATCTCCCATCATGTCGATTATACAGAGCAGTCAAATCATTCTTGGTGGTCAAACTGCCTTCAATGCTCCATCTTGCCCAGATGCCCAGATCAGTTGCCGCAATACTTCCACGGTCGAGAACCTTTGCTGCTTCAATTATCCCGGTGGTCAGCTCTTGCAGACGCAATTTTGGGACACTCATCCACCGACTGGTCCTTCAGACTCGTGGACTCTCCATGGTCTCTGGCCAGATCGTTGTGATGGCAGCTTCGATCAATATTGCGATGACCGCCGGTCGTATAATAACATCAGCGCCATTCTCAGAAACGCAGGTGCGGACGACACTCTGGACGCCATGAGCATGTATTGGAAAGACTACCAAGGCGATGACACCAAGCTCTGGAAGCACGAATGGAGCAAGCATGGCACCTGTATCTCGACCCTCGACCCAAAGTGCTACACAGGTTTCGCCCCACAATCAGACGTCGTCGACTACTTCCGCACCGCGGTCGCCGTGTTCATGCAGCTGCCTAGCTACGAGTGGCTACTCGAAGCCGATATCGCTCCGGGTAATGACAAGGTCTACGATTTGACTGACATTCAAGATGCACTGCAAGCCAAGCACGGACAACCAGTGACATTGAGATGCCGGAACAGCCAACTGCAAGAAATCTGGTATCACTTTGACGTTCAAGGCAGCGTTCAAGAGGGCACATTCATCGCGACGCCTCCAGATGGGACCAAAGGTAACTGTCCGAGAAGGGGTATCAAGTATCTGCCCAAGTCCTCCTCCGCCGGCCCGAACCCGACAACCACTCGTGGGCATGGTACGCCCGAGCCAACGCAACCTGGCTCTCCTTTCTCGGGTCGAGGCCATCTTATGGTCAACGTTGATGGTCACAACAAAGGCTGCATCATCTCCGATGGAACCTGGTATACCAAAGGCACATGTGCTACCTTCCAAGCTCGTGAGAAAGAAGGCGAGGTAGCGCTGTCTAGTCGCAAAGGGAAATGTTCGCTCGCATCTCATGATTCTTACCTCAAGTGCTGGCACAGTATCAAAGAATCGATTGGTCTGGGCAGCCACGGTGACAGATTGACTGCGCACGGCAATACCACCTTCTGGGCCTCCAATATTCCTCAAGGTTTCAAGAAGGCCAAGGTGTCTAGCATCAAGGAAAGTGTCAACGATGTCGATGTCCAGCTCGTCTGGCAGTCGGTTTGATGTAACACAGCATGTGTAGAAACGTATAGACTTAGAAACCGCTCTGCACAGCTTTCCATCTCATGCTTCATATCAAGGTCTAGCCATCTATACGATCGTCCCTTCGTCCAATAGATCCTCTAGAAGATCTCTGCGACATGCCTCTATATTCGCCACGCCCATACCATACGTGTTTTCGTAAGCGTACATGCTCAACTGAGCAAAGAAGGGTTGCAGTGTGGTCTTGATGAAGTCGTCACGGGCCATTGCCTTCAGATCCGCTCCATCCAAGTTAGGCGAGCGTAAGAACGGACTTATCAATCCGTTTGAAGTCTGTTCCGATGCCGGTGTTGTAAGCGTCTTGTTCTCGTCCACGCTCTCCGTATCCATTGTATCAGCCACTTCTTCAACCAGAGCACTGGGTGTCCAGTCATCCGGTCGATATACTGCATCGACGGTGTTGGTGATATACAGCCACTCATGTAACTGAAACTCCTCAGGTGTCATGACAGTGAGCAAGTCCAGCAACTTGCTTGCCTGGAGCAGACTGACATTATTGAACGTTTCTTGCTCACGGCTTCCGGGCATAGCAGAAGTCAGAGCGGCCTGTAACAGGTCGTTGATTAGCGGCCAAAGGCCTGATAAATGGAACGAAGAGACAGATAACAGGAGTGCTCGGTAGATCATGAAGATCTCTGCGCGTGTAGTCGACGATGGAGAGGACGAGACCGTCGCTGTGCTCAGCTCGCCGAGCTTTTCTGCAAAAAGAGGGATGACGTTCATGTACGTGTCCATATCACATGCAAGCATCAGAAGCGAAATTCGGCGCAACAACGTCTGCGTCTTACGGTCTGCGTCCAAGCGAGCGGCATTTGCCCCCACACCGAACATCAGGCCTGCCGTAGTCGGAGCGGTAATACTGCTAAGTAGATCAGGCAGCCGATCTTTGTCGCCCATTGACCACTTGCGCAGCACCGGGAACCAACCATCTTGCACAATTGCCGTACCGCATTGAAAGAACTTGGCGTCGTTAAAAGCATCTGCAACATCCTTCTTCCATATCTTCGCTGCGGGACTTTGCACGGTGAGGGCAAGAAGTAGTTGTAGTGTTTCCAACGATAAGGTCTCCGGAAAGGATCTGGCGTGGAAGGTTGGGCCAATGACGCTAGAGGAGATGCTGTTGACTGCAGTAGTCACCCGATCGTTGCTCTCCAGAACGCTCTGGAGCCTTGGAACTACGAATGACAGACTGGTAACCAGATCGCCCTTGTGACCAGCCCGTCTTTCGGTAGGGTCGATAGCGTTTCCCGAAGGACGTGTGGTGAAAGTTGCAGTGAGGAGTCGTAAGAAGATATCCTACCATGATTAGTCAATGTTTCACTAGAGAGTGCAAATGGACTTACTCCGATCTCGCGATGCATACGCTTCAATTCACCAATGTTCGTGTTGTCGATCTTTTCGGCCAGAAGTGAAACCAATTCCAGTAAAGCCGGAAGCATTTGCCTGTGCGGCAACGGATTCGATAGTACGTCCTTGAGAAAGTTGGTGCAGTCGGCCCATATTTCATCCATTGCGTCATCTTCGATCGTAGATATGTATTTCAGCAGGAATGCAGCGACATCGAGAGAGGTCAAGTCCGATGTAAGACTCGACCGTTTACTGCCATCCAGAGCTTCGATGTTTGTGCGGCTATACAAGGCGTTCAGAATGGAAGGTAAGGTAATTCGTGGACGTGACGCACTGAGTACATGGAGTAGACTGAAGACGTCGGAGCTATCGTAGCCATCCACCTTCTCTTGGTTACTCGCCAGCCATTGCACGGCCAACGTTTCCAGACACTCCAAGCTCTCGGCTGCAAAGAGATGCTCGAGAATACGCTTGGTGCGGTGCCTAAGCTTAAGACTGTTAAAGGACAATGTCGCCGCGGATGTAGGATCAATATTCGTGCCTTCAGCACTGTGGGTCGCCCATCGCCAGATGGCAAAACAGGTTTGCAGCGCGTCCTGAATGCACAAGATGACTGTTAACCGACTGTTGGCTTTCGAAGACTTGTTACCGGCGCCTGAGAATGCTCCAGTAACCATTGATCCGAAGAAACCCCCACCAGCTTCGGTTGTTTTTCCAGTCGGACTCGTGATGTCTTGCCTACGTAGACGCAGGTGGGCGTTCGCAAGGATTAGCTCTAAACCGTGTAGAAGTGCTGCAAGAGTAGATATTGGAATCGGATCATGCGGGAAAGGTGCGGTGTCAAAGGTCGCTTGCATGGATTTGAAAGCAAGGTTTATCTGTTCGCAAAAACATTCAACTAGGGGTATCATTGCTGAGAAGATTGCATCAAAGTACATAGGAAGAATATCGGAAAGAAATTGTACCCAGTGATCGAGGAAAAGTCGTGAAGAGGGCGATGATAGGCCGGTCTTGATGCAGTCCAACAGCTGTGGAGGCGGTACGTCCGGGATATGCAGAGAAGGCAGCCTGCCCTTTTCGATAGAAGTCGGACGCAGAGAAGTTGGTGAGAGTAGACTTGAGCTGGGGATTTCTGTATCTTGCGGAAATTGTGTTGAATGCAGTTTTAAAGCTTTGGTAATGGTTCTTAGAAAGATTGTTTGAAGAGCACCAGAAGCGTTTCCGCTTGGATGCCGCAGAAGAGAGATAAGCGCACTTATCATGTCATCCTCTAGTTGCAAATATCGGATCGTGGATGCATGCTGTGAGTCTAGCATTTCTTGCAATAACGGCAATGCCTGATGAAGTACCGCAATGTGAGCTTCCCTTGCGGAAGTCGCTTGTTCTCTCACTAGACTAGCGCAAGTGCTGGTGATGTACTGAACTCCAGTTATTGCATCTTGGTCAGCGTTTTGAGGTCGAAGCTCCGCTAAAACATCCCATCCATGTGACGATCCTGATCTGAGGATGTTCAAAATGTGCCGAAGAGTACCCTCGATTAGACGGAGGTATTGTAGACTGCCTCTTCTGTTCCGATCAGGCACACTGTGTTTCTGAGCCAGCTCTTGAAGGCCGGTATAAGCTCTTGCCAGCTGTGTGAACAAAATCGAGAAGATTCGGTCAAGGCTTGGAAGCTGACGAAGCGAGGAAAGCAGAAACGTACAGGCCTCGCTGTCCGGCTCCGTCAAGCTATCGAGTAGTGCCAAAAGCGGTCTTGTCAGAACGGATTCAGGATTCACGCCACTGAGATCATGAATATTCGCCATGCTACTCACGCGCCTCATCATTGGTCCAGTTGGTCTTTCTACTCGAGTGGTCTGCTGAGTGTGCATGGTATGCTCCCATAGTGTTGCAAATCGGGCGCACTCTTCCTGCTCCGCGGAGTGCTGCTCTATTCTTGAATTGATGAACCGGGTCAGCTGTGCACCTGTGCGATTATGCGTCCTCGAAAGAGACTCCAGTTGCCAGATCAGCCTGACCGCTTCGACATGATACTTGGGCTCCCAAGGTGATAGTCGTAGCCACAGACTCTCCATCATGAGCGGCTGTAGTTCCAGTAGTTGAGACTGATCGACGAACGCAGCGCCACCTGCCTGCATTTCCGATGCTGCCACCAAGGCCAACATCGCGTGAATGGTAGAAAAGCTGTGGGAACTATCTTGTGAAGGCTCGGAAAGATGAACCCTAAACTTCTCATACAGCTTGGATTGATGCAAAGCTGTGGGGTTGGGACACTTTGTCACGATGCTACAAAGAGCGTCAGTGATGGTGGAGAATTTGGCCTGCAAAAGTCGAGACTCCAACGCTCGAGCGCACAATTCCGCTGCACAAGCTACAATGCAATGGCCAATCTGCTCCGAGGGGACCATCTGGAGGTGTCTCTCCTCGTTCTCATGATAGTTCTTGCGTATCGCTCGGACAACTTCCCTGCAACGGTCCATACTCGATGTTGCATCACCATTGGTCGTGCTCTTACTCGACTGTCCAAGGGCATGGGACGGCACCACCGCGATGAGAGCATAAACAAAATCGACTGCCTTTGAGAGAAATGCTTCGGTGTCGACGGGTAAGTCTGATGTAGAGTAGCAGAGACTATAGAGGCCCAGAAGCACAGTATTTGGTATGTGTCTTATTAGCATCTCTTCCTCTCGAATGTTAAATCGTTGAATTATGAAAGTGAGAAGATCGAGCTTTGTATCGGCCGCTGTTGGATCGCGTTTGACCTCGTCGAAGGCCTCATCCAGTTGTTCAACAATCTTTCCCCATATGAGAGAGCTCTCAACTCCATCAAAGAACAGGCTCGCGCTTCTCAGGACCTCGTCATTCTGTTTCAGTGCGCTATCTTGACCGCAGGCGAAGGCACTTTTCAAAGCTGGAAGCAATATCATGGGTACTAGCGAACCGCCGACTTCCCAGCGATCCATCAGAGAGAGACATATGCGGAACGGACGTGCCCTTTCGGTCGCAGATAAGCCGCCGCGCTCAAGTGATGCAATGATACTGTCTTGCAAAAACCGTGCTCCATATCTCTGAAAATAATTTGCTTGTTTGATAGACATGCCTTCCTCCAAATCGCTCGATGGTGATTTCGGCTGTGAATCTATGGTTTGCTCAGAAGACGACGGATCTGGGCCCAGGAACCAGGACCACAGCCTTCTATTCAGGCTCATGTCGCGCCGCAAGACAACGGTGACAGCAGCGGAGACCAGAATCTGCATGTCTTTTTGCTCGATCCTTGATTGGAACACAACGGAGTGTAGAGGAGCGTGTGACACAAGTAGGTCGAGGAAGCCACGCTGGACAAGCATGGTTGTGTCTTGCAGTCCTGTAGCAAAGCAACGAATCAAGAGGCCAGGGTCCGGGCTGATGATCGCCTCGGCTCTCGAGGAGACTTGCTTCGAATCGTCATCTGGGTTGTTCTTCGAGGCGGGGAACGGATCTTCCAGAACCGGTAAGCGCCTTGAGAGAAAAGCCAACGCCCCTTGTCGGCGAGAGGCGCTGGTAACCGATGCTAAGAAGAAACACTGCCAAAAATACCCGTCGTTACCTTCTTCCAATCCAAGTCCTACGTTTTGCATGGTGATCCTCCGCAACTTGTCTAGCATCCGCATACCTTCCTCGAAGTCCTCGCTTGTCTCGTCTTCAATGCCGGGCAACAGCGCCAGAATTACAGATTTGACTGTGGGCCGGAGTATATGGGAGTCGATCTGCAAGACGTGGTCCTCCAGGAGTGAGTAGAATAACGGTCGTACCGTAAGAGATGCGAAGGACAAGGTAGGAAGAATTCCCGGAAGGAATTCATGAAGACTTCGACATAGTCCATCCTCGCCAATGATTGTGAAGACAGCATTGTACACCTCCAGAGCTTTCTGATGCACACCAGCAGGTAGAGCAGGATTCATGCATTGTCCGAGTCGTAGCGCGATCAGTGTCGAATGCGGAAGATGCTCGGTTTGCTGAATGGCTTGAATAGCCTTTAATAGACGAGCGAGAAATGCAATGTAATCTGACCATTCTTGCTGCGGGGACTCGAACGTCGCCAAAGCCTTCTCTATTCCTGCCGCATACCGACGATATCCCTTGTCTCTTTTCAAAAGGTCTTTATGCTCCCCCCTGCGTAATGTTCGTGGTATGGGCGACGACCGTCCAGAGCCGGTTCCAGTGGGGGACGCAGGCTCAAGTGACATTGTGGAGAGCAGTCTTCGCCATTTGGTGCTCGATTTCGTTCCAGATCAGGAAGAAGGTTATTGTCGGGACGTATGTATGGTTGTAGGCCACAAGATGTTGTGATGTCGCCTAGTTGCATGTGATATTTGAGGCTCCTTGTTCCCCAGGACGCGGAATCAAGCCGCGCATGCATGTGACATGGACGGGAGTTTGACCACGGCTGTTCCCGCCCTCGCAAAACTGCAGGTGCAAGGGCCCAAGAACAGCAGTGAATCCAACGTGACGAAGCTCGCGGTCTTTACGCGTGCACCCTCCACGATTAACACCCACGCGCTTTCGTGCCCCCGCTGCATCGCCCATGTCGGCTACAAATGGGGCCCTGCCCACGCCTATACCGCAGCAAGATTCCGACTTCGCGTTCAAATCGAAGCGCAAACGATCAGATGGAGATATTGCGCCTGGAAGTGGTGAAGTGAAGATGAGCGCAGGAAACACCTCAAGTCATCCTGATGACATGTCCGATTCGCAAACAATACAAGACGCATTCCTTTTGATTTCAAGGTGATTCAAGATGACTTGGGTCACAATGGTCCGCTAACAGCAATCAGTCTCGACACAAGCTCGTCCATCCTGGAGTCTTCTCTGACAAGCGCAAAGCAGCGCATTGATCAGGGCAATCCTGCCAAACGTCAAAAACTCGAAGCAAACACTACCGATGAAAGCATAGCATCGAAGGTTCAGGCTGGCCGCTACACCGCATTGGCACAATTGGAGGAAGATGTCTCGGATGTTTGCGCTCATCAATTGGCATCGATCAAGAAGAAGGATGCGCAGGAGACTGGAACTACAAAGAGACTCGCGGTTGAAGATGTCAAGGTCATGCAAAAAATCATGACTTTCGAGCTCGCCGCGCGAGATATCTTCGCGAGAGCTCGACCGCATGAAAAGAAAGCCCAAAAGTCAGACAAGGATATCATCATCAAGGAGGAGGTATCAAATCCAGCCATCAACAACGCAAAAGCAGCGGGGAGGACGGTGCTCTCGCTCTTCGGAAACGCGCCGACACCCAGACAGCTGTTCTCAAGCCTGCAAAGTTCGACTGGTCCGGAAATACCTTTGGAGGAACTTGGCCTGCCTAACATGCTTTCTGCGTCGAAGCTTTTACCCATCACGAACGGGTCGATCCCTGGTGAGACAAAAGTCTCAACTTTCGGTGATGTCTTTGCACCACCGGCCTCTATCGCACCCTTACAGCCACCAAAAGCGAGCAAGCACACCTCCAACCGAAGCGGCAGTATCTCGTTTGTACAAGGAACAGCTCTGCCTCGAGGGTCTCGCAAGAGCGCATACCCTTCTCAGTCGTTGACGGTGGGTGATTGGCTGAGCTACGGCATGTCGGAAAGGAGCAGAGACCCTTCCTCGAGCTCGTCCAAGCGCAGGAGCAAGGACCGATCCTATAGTGTGAATGAGCGTCCGAAGCCGCAAGCTGACGACTCTGCCGTGGATCCCATCGTTCAAGAAGACAGTTTATTCAAGGCAGCCTTTTCAAGCTTTGCTCCGACCTATGATAATGCCAAAGCTCTTATTCCGCACGAGTCCCGGAACATGGTCTGGTGGAACAAGTCAGGCGCTCACCGATACGACACTCACTTCGCGATCGATCTGGCTTCAGACGGCGATTCTGCCATCATTGACGAGGACCATACAGATGTACCTAGTGTTCGGGACGAAGCAGCCATGTTCGAGGAAGCCATCAAGAGCTTTGACGAGGAAGCCATCTCTGTTGATGTTGAGGACGACATCTTGCCGCATGAAGAATTGCTCGCCGGAGAATTACTCGGACAAATAGCAGATTTACTACAAAGCCTGGCCTCTTACCAACGTATCAGGTCCTCACAGATTTCCACGTCAGGTCGTGTTCCCCCAAGCCCGGCTCCTGTCAACGGCAAACTTGGTTCCACTGGAGAACCTTCTTCGAGCGAGATAGAGACATACAGGTCGTTGCGATCGCGATTAGCTGAGCTCGTGGCGAGAGTCCCACCTCATGCCGTAGCCAAGATGGACGGCGACCAGCTCGAGGATCTGCGTGTCAGCCAGAAGATCTTGATGCAAAACGAGCCATACAACGGTGTGCTCGAGGAGGATCAATTCGCGAAACAGGCACGCAGTGCCGCTGCTGCGAGCGCCGCCGCTCTTGCAAACCTAACCAGTCGTTCGAACGCTACGAGTCAAGCTTACGGGCAGTATGGTCGGTCGGGGTCCACTTCTGGTGCGAGTCGGCCGTCATATGCACCACAGACTGTCTATGGCGGTTCGAAAACACCAGCCGCTGGACTGGGCCGCACGAGTTCTTCCCAAAACCTCAACACCCCTTCGAATGGCACGAGTCGCCAATCGTACAACCAAATGGGCGCGTATACAGCTCCAGTCAGCCGAGTCGCCGGACAGCAAAACTATGGCCAAAACGTCCCACCCGTTCATCAGTACCATCAGCGATCAGTCATAAATCAGCAATACACCCAGGGATCGCCCCAGCCCCAAGCACAGAGACTAGGCAACTATTCGACCAGTCAGCAAGTGTATCAAGGAAGATCCCAAAATGCTACTCCGTCTGCCTCAGTCTCGACAAACACGAATACGTACAACAACACCATATCGCCTGCAAAACCAGCGTATTCTATACCGAACTACCCTCATTCCCAAGCGAACGCCACCGCCACAAATGGACACCAGCAAGCGTCCGGTCGCAACACACCGAGCGATCCGTTGCCAGAAGTCAACGGTTTCACGCCAAATACGTTGTCTGCAGGATCTGCAGAGCAACAAAAGGCTATGTTTGAGAGACAGCGCGCTCAAATGGCGGCTCAATCACAGGCTAGGATGGCAGCTCAGGTGGACGCTTCCCGTCAAGACGGCTCCACATCGCAGGCAAATGGGGGTGCGCCTGGGTTATAGGGTGACCAGACCTTGGCGCAGTAGTAGCAGGAGTGGCATGGTCTTGTTTTGATGGGGTGCCGGTAGACGTTCGTAGTGTCACCCCAAAATGACGTCGAGTCAGTGTTGGTCAAATGCCGAGTTGTTTTACATTAATACATGGGTATCACATTGCGCTTTTAAAATACTGCCCCGCCCATAATGAAGACCCTCTCCTCTTCCCTTCGTATCCACTGGATGACCCTGTTTGCTCCTTGGGCTAACTGCTGCCTCGTCGCATTCGGTCCTGCAACGCAATAAAGTTCAAACAGAGGTGTCTCCCAGGCTATTGCTACAGCATCATGACTGACCACGTGCTGTACCTTGAGATGAGCAGTCTTTGTGTGCATGTTGGCGTGGAGCGTAGCATACAGACTCATGAGCTTCCGCCTGGCGACCAAGCCGTTGAAGTGTGGTAGATAGGAAGGCATGGTGAACTGCACGTTGCCCCTGGACTTGTATAGGAAATGTCTGATGGAGGTGCCCGGGCCCAGAATCTCCGAGACAGTATGATGGCCTTTTTTTACAGCAGCTTGGATCAAGCCCATCGACTTGTTGGATTTCAATGCTTCGATAAGCTCATCGCGCATGGTACGTAATTCGTAGAAGGCCTCCTTATTGGCCGAGATGAAGATGAGGGCTATCTCGTCTTCAGGCCTACTAGTCGGTGACGCTTGTTGTCGCTCGTGAGAAGCGTTCGCATTCGTCGATGATGACGATTCCGTAGCGTTGATAAAGGAAACGTACATATATAAGAAACCAGTGTTGTTGAACCCGGGCAGGCAAAGAGGGATCCAGTTTTCGCCTCCCCCGGCTTTCACGCTGCCCGCTTCGAAAAGCATATTGAAAATCAGTTGAAGGTCGCCCGGGTGCAAAGAGTGCTTCTTAGGCCTCATCACACTAACGAGCCGCCCACCTGCTACAACAAGACCATATAACAAACTTGGAGAGCGGACTTTTAGTAAAGAATTGTTGATGATTTGGCGATGAGACTTGCGAAGTTTCAAACATTCGAGGGCGGAAAGTAGTGTAGACGGCGAGCCTCGAGTGAAGCCGTCGGCGAGTGCGTCCAGCAATACCTCTGTGCCTTGCAGAGGTCGTCTAAGATCGATCGAGGGTCGATTAATGAACATTCGTTCCATGCTTGGAAGTGTGAGGGTCGACAGGATCTGCATGTACAAGGAGTCGAGTTGCGTCCGCAGCTGGCCATCACTCTCGCCCATCTTGCTGATGGCTACAAGGTGAAGATGGCCCTTGGAAAGTATTACGAAACGAGCCTCGCCGGCGGTAAAGCCACGAAGCTCTTCCTTCGCACCTTGATAGAAGGATACCAATGTCTGTATGATTCCGACGTAGCTCGAGATGAGATTGTCATCTCCGTGACGGCTCCAGATAGGTTTGCCAGACGAAGACAAAATCAAAAAGTGTTTGAGCTTGGCTTTCCAATCGCTCAGCAGCAGATCCTCATTGGTACCCTCGGAGTTCAATGTCTCAATGGGGTCGAACTCGTGGTAGAACTTGGCGCTGAAGAATTCATCATCCGCAAAATGGCGCTCGAAAGGATTGTCCACTTCCAGCTGAGCACTCAAGGCTCTCCAGGCCGGGGTGGATTCGGCCAAAACTTCTCCCATAAGACTCTCTACAGGTCCTCCCATGACACTCGGGGCGTAACTCTTGATGCTGCTAGTATCTCCGAATTCACTTGGAGCACGACTCGGCACTCGGCTCATCTGGGCGTGGCTAGGCCTCCGAGAGACAGTATGGCTGGTTGACCTCGATGATGTGGCTTCTTGATGGTGGACCGTATGTACATCCGCCAACGAGAGAGCTGTGGTTGGTCTAGCTTGTAGCTGAGGTCTAGATGACCGTCTCGACAATCGGACTGAACCGGTATTCCGCTCGTCCAAGAGATTGAGATTAGAAGGCCGAGGTGGCAGAGGTGGCGTAGAATTGAGGCTTTCGTCTTGATGGTCATCGTCGGTGGCACCCTCGCCTGGGGACTTGTGCTCTGCAGCCATCGTGTCGTTGACTTGTATTGAAGGTGAGTTGTTCCTTAATTTGGTGTCGCCGTTTTCACTGCTGGGCGGTGGTCGTGCTCCGTTGCTCGCGTCGGTCTTCAAAACATCCGCGTCGTCAGCCATCGCCAGAGACTCTACGAGTGCGACAGTCTTTCCATTGAAAACATTGGAGTCGTGGACCAAGCGACATATACCACAATCCAAGCCAGGAGAGCAGCGTTCCCAGGTGGTGGTGTAAGATAGGTAATTGAAGGTACATTATCAAATGTCTCGTGACGTCAAATGCATGCGCGGCTCATTTCCGCGTCGAGGATGAACGGGAAAGAGCTGCTTGCTTCCATTGCTTGGCATTTCTTGTCCAGCATTTTGGACCGCACTTGACAACCGAATTGTATCTTGACCCTCTGACGATTGAAACCTCCGATCTCACAAGCAGTTGTCGTCAATGAATGCAACTGGCGTATCGTCTTGGTCGGAGCTATCGCTTAGGTCGATCTAGCATATCGAGCAGCTTCTTCGTCTGAGCAGGACACCACACGAATCTCGCTCGAAGACTATCTTCCTACCGACAATGCTGGCCTGTCAATCTCTCACCCCACCGACTGAAGCATATTCGCAGCTTCGCTCGGGGCTGGTGTCATTGCAATATCACCCCATTTCCGTTCCGGCCATGGTCAATACGGCAGTACAATGCGCAAGCTGTTGCGCTGTCGGATGAAGAGCATGGATATCAGGTTCCTTTCGATGATACAACAATAGAGAAGGATTTGGTGCAAGCGACATCCGAGGAAGACGTTTTCTCCGACGAAGCGCTCCCTGCCTTTGCCTCGCCCGAAGATTCCAATAAGAAGTACACGACGCCAAATGCTCAACCAGAAGCCACGGATTCCGCTGGACTTCGTCGCGCTACGCGATTACTCGATGAAGCATTGCGTTTTGCCGCGGAGCAAGATGTCGGACCACCCGTGGGCAATGCAGCTGGTAATGACTCGTACACCCACTTTATTGACCGCCCACAACATGCGAATGATCGTCAGATGCTCAAGGTGAAGAAGATTCTGGGCCCAGCGATAGTGTCTCCTAACCGAATGATCCTGCAGTCGGAAGTCTTGGCCGTCATGGCGAATTGTATCAAGCGCATGACGAGACAAATCAAAGATCCGAGGCTCCATCGCGGCGAGCCTCCTTTGTCTTGGGATCCAGCAATGATACATTTCGGCCCGACCGAGCTCAGAATTTTGGCACGTAACGGGCATCGTCAGTCTGTTATCCGAGTATGGGTAGCCGTCCTTTTGTCTCGAGATTCTACAAAAGCGGTCCAGCTCTTCGGTGATGCCGTGCAGCGGGCAAAGAGTGAATCTGACGGCATTCCGATCGTCCTTGTCCGGGCTGTTCTTCGGAGGCGAAACATGACGGCCGTAGCGCTAAAGTCATTTCTTAGCAACCTCATCGACGTTGTTGATTGTGGTGGGCCAGAGATTACCACGCCGACGCACTCAGGTCTCACTGAGCAAGACGACTACTCATCTGGTGTCACTCAGTACGACATATTCCTTCTACGGCGTTGGCTTTTGCTGTATGAGATGTTCCAGGGTCTGATCAATCACGCTCTGCGCGTCTACCCCGATGCGTTGGAGTATATTGCCTCGTCATGGGTGAAATGTATGTCTCGGTTTCCGATCAAGCATTCCGAGAATGTCCCAGTCAATGCCATTCTTACTTTGTTTCACAATCGATTCCTCTTTTGTTTGTCTGCACCGGCAGCATTGGAGCCCATGAAGACATCGTACAATCAGATCAATGCCCAAGGCCATGTCCTGCAGCATATGGTCTCCTTGAGTTCTCCACTGAATCTCAACCGAGAAGGCTACAGAGGCGTACTTCGGGTGCACCTCGCTCGTCCGAAGACGTCGACAGAGAGGGTGTGGGCTTCCCTCAAATCCGAGTCCTGGCCCCCATGGAAGGAGGACCGCACTGGTATGGATGCGTTGATTGGACCTGAGCACGGTATCAGCCAAGCAGGTCGGGTTGTGCATCGTTTGCAAGAGGCGGGTTTCCCACTGACGAGCTGGGAGAAGAACGCAATGGTATTGGCTGGTTGGGACACTGATGGTACACCAACTATACAGACCCGTACGCAGCTGAAGGGGATGCGTTCATTACTCGAGGACCCAGTCATCTGGGCTGCTCGTATTCGCTCGACTGGGACACGCAAAGAAGCATGGGCTTGCTTTTTGGCTCACGAAGATACAGGATACCGCCCAAACGAGGAGATTTACCTTGCCATGTTCGAGAAGATAATGGCTCAAGAGGTTCGGATGGCCGGAGAAAGAAGAGTTGATATTCGGTCGTTCGACCCCGAGGATCATCCAGAAGAGACGGTTTACGCTCGCATGAACAGCTGGGAAAGATCAGCCGACCCTTTGCTGCGAGGAGACGTGAAAGAAGTTTTCCCGGGGCCCAGGTCTGCACATCAAGAGATCTACACACGAAGCGATTTACCGGACGCTCTGCAACTGCTCTCGCGGATGGAGAGCCAAGGTGTCAAGCCCAGAGGCAGACTCCTCATCTACCTGATGACCAATACACCCTCGTGGGAAATTGGGTGGAAGGTTTTTGAGACGGCTGTTGGAAATGAAGTGGAAGATTGGCTTGAACCATTCCGCGTGTTTCAAAAGACTGCGCTAGATCTACGCACACAGGAATTGTTGAGTGCGCTCATACAGCTCATGATTCGGTTTCCTACCAGTGTGCGTGTTGAGGAGAAGCTCGCGGGTTTGCGAATGCGACACTTATCGCTCGGTGACTGGGCGCTGGACTCGAAGCAGCCATTAGCGCTGGCGACCAATCTCCTTCTCCTTCATCGGCCTTATGACGTTCGAGCCTGGGACGCTTACTTTTCTGGACTCGCCAGCATCAGTCCGGGCTTTTCACTGCTGCATCGTGGACGGAGTGGATTCACGGAGGGTTTCGACATGGAGGGCGGTAACGAGGTGCTTAATGAGCCTATCAACCTTCTTGTGGCACATCGACTGGCACACCATGCCACACAGGCAATGCGAGAGCGAGATATTCACGTGGACAAATCGATATTTCGACACCGGTGCACGATTGTATACCGGGCGGCAGAAGTCGCTTCCGACATCCTGGACGGCGATTTGTTGGATGGATTCTCTCGTCATCAGGACTCAGTTCCGGTCATAAAGCAGATATCTCGCGAAGCGGAGAGGTTGAGAGAGGACTCGGACTGGATAAGGAAAGATTTTGAGCATCTTGTAGGCATGTCGACGCAGGCGATTGTCGACCGCGACAAAGCACAATCGAAAGACACCAAGACGAGTGGCAGAAGTGTAGCCAACGACGAAGAGCCTTCAGTATCGGTTCCGCGACTCAATACTGTGCCACCTCCTGCTCTGCTTCATTCTTACGTGCGAGCTATTGGAGCAGTGCATGATTATCGGGGCATATCACGACTTTTCCATTTCATGAAAGAATACTGGCCGGAACTCTGTTCCCGCAAAGCAGAAGACAGGAGCGGCGACGAACAGATCCGTCGTGTCATTACGGCAGCCAAGATGTATCTGCAATTCGGACGGGATGCTTCACGATGGCTGGACATGGACGAGGACGAGCTACGCGAGGAATTGAAGCGATGCAGCATCACGGACCCGGGTCATTGGGCGGCGCCGATCGAGGTGGTCACGAGTGTGCATGATGTGGTGAAGAGCATGCGCGAGGAATGGGGAGCATGGCCCAAAGTGCATGAAATGTGGGTGTACATTGAGAATGGCAAAGCAAAGAGGCGTGGTTGGAGCGAAAAATGATCATCGATCCCATATTGCGAATTGTACGGAGAATACATAAAGATACCCGTGCCGGCGCTGTGCTAAAATATCCATGTCATGTCTCATTATCATCAGGTTCTTGTTCAGAAAAATCGCTCCAGAAGAGAAAAGCATTGTCGACGCCTCATGATCACGCTACGATCTGCTGGCCAGAGTCGAGCACAGTCAGTCTGACCTTTGTTTTCACCTGCTCGTTCAAAAGACCTTGAGCCTCTTCCAGGGTATATGGCCGACTCTTGATCCAGACGGTGGCCCATCCTCTGTTGTCCTTGACCTCGTCATGTGCGCTGATCCAATGTTTGGCTCCAATCTTTTGCACCAACTCTAGTCCGCCGGGGAAGCCATGCGCGACCAGACCACCCATGATCTTGGGGTTCAGCTCTACGTTGATCGAGTGGAACAAGGCGTGAAGAGGCAGCGCGTTCTGGACGGCCAGGTGGGTCTTGATGTAGGGTGCAAGTCTCGCGTAACTCATGCCGTGAGGGGAGTACAGGACAGAGATGGTGCGCTCCTCGGGGTGAGGGAAGTTGAAGACCTGACCGGCCATTGGGGAGTCTGCGCCTGTTATGCCTAGCAAGGACTGATCGGCTGATGATTGTGTATCGCGACTGCGTGGTCGAGAGTCTCTCCGCGCTCGGTTCGGTGACTGCGGTGGAGTCATTGGTAGATCGACTAGGCAGCCTGCTTTGCTGATGAAACTCGTCCCAGGCGGTCGATATGTGATGCCGATGGCATTGTGCAAGCCGGTCATGTCATTCTTCTCGTTGATAAAGGACAGCGTCAGTCGACCTGGTGCAGTGTTGGCAGTGTACGCGTCTAATTTGATGCAATAGATGGTGCTAGTTTTGTTGCAGTCGTATTCGTTCAGCGTGATAATATTCCGGTCCTGGAAGTGACGCCATGATCGAATTTGCTTCGCGGCGTCCGGAACAGCTAGTATCTTGACATTCGTATCTCGTGGTAGTGTGCATAGAGTCGCTTCGTGACAGTGATCTGGTTTGGATTGGGAGATGACTATCAGATCCGGCTTGGGCAGATCGGTCAATGACGACACGACGGGTTTACTGGTATGATGACTGATTTGGAACTTGGTATTCCATACTGAAGAGTGACCGACGAGCCACGGATCGACGAGGATGGTGAAGGCACCAGGGAACTTCTGGCGGCTGTGCTCGGGTGCGATGGCGGGCGCGAATGTTATGAGAAAGGTAGTGTCACCGTTCAGACTCTTGACCGATAGCGACATTGCTACAGGTGTTGTCGCAAGGCATTTGGAAAGAAGGGAGATGCAGGCAAAGATTCAGGTCTAGAGATCATGCAAGCAGGTGTGACAGAAAACAGGCGATATGCAAGGTGACATGACGGGACAAGGATGATTACATGATAAAGAGACTGGAATTCAGTCTGGTTGATTCGACGATTTGACGGTTGCAAATGGTCTGCGTGATCCAAGACAAAAGGCATGTCTAGCCTGTTTCTTCCCCGATCTGGCGCGCCCAGAAGAGTCTGCCGAGGAAGGAACGTGGCAAGAGAAGCCTTAGCCGATTCCGACCCACTGGCTGCGCATCGGAAATCGGATCCGGGGCAATTTGTGGCTGCACCTGCTGCTTTGATCGATTCATACTTTGCGCCTTCTCCACTCGGATCTGAGCATCGCCGCGAATCTGGTTGGGGCCATCTCTAGATTTGAGACATGATCTCGGAGTCCTGTATATCCGTCTACTGCCACAGCATACTCACGACTGTAATGTCTCTGCTCATGAGATTCAACGGCCCGTACGGCAGGACTGATCATGACGAAAGACCTTGCGATGCAAGCAGTGTTCATGAAAGTAAGTCTGAAAGTGTGATAAGAGTTTGAATATTCGATTCGATTGATGGCTTTGCCGGTGCCTATCCTCAGGCTGGGTATATTACTGGAAACAAAAGTACCTTACGCCGTCCCGTGTTTGTTCTGTCTATTCTTCTTCTTCCTTTCTCTCCTCGACTACGCTCGCCATCCGCGGACTCTCCAAACACTTCTGGCACGTTCCAGGGAACGAACCCGCTCGGTGTATTTCTCCACGCCCTGTACAGCAAACATATTCAGTTAAATGTCGATAAATGGCAATAAGATCGCATCTCTTCCTCAGTCGTAGAATCTCTGGTTTACCTGGCTTGCCATGATGAGTAACCATATCATAAAGATGAAGCCGACAATCCAGAAAGCAAATTGGGCGTCCCAAGCTTGACATATCATGTGTTGCTCCATCCACGCAAGAGTCTCGATGCTGACTCCAGTCGACGGCTGGCTGTTGATGTAGGTATTGCAGTTGCCATTGACATTGCCCTAAGATGTGTTAGAATATGTACATACTAGTTGCATCTTTGGGAGTACTTACAGCTCCGAATAGTTGAATTGCACTCTCAATCAGACCAGTCAGGTAGAGGACGCAGAGAATAAAAGCTCCAAGCATGACAACACCGGGTAAGAGGTTCTTTCGCCAGAGCATGGTTTCCAGAATCCATAAAAAGACGATGGTGAGCACTCCAACAGTGATACCGTAAGGAAATAACCTGGGGACGTCACGTCAGCGCGATTCGATTCCACACTCGAGGTTTTTTGACTTACCATGGCACACCGAGGTTCATTTGTTGTTGGATTGTGATAAAAGCAGCGTTGATACCGAGAATTGTTCCAGCGGTGCCGTACATGATGAAGCGCCATACCAGAAATTGCTGTATTGGCCATCTGTAGCGAACTGTGCTGTAGCGACTGCGCGATACGCTACTGCGTGCCATCTTGTCTGGCTGTGAAGAGGAAGAAGACGACGACGGTGTGGAAGGAATCTTTGCGAAGTCTGATTCGAGTGGTGATCAAGCGCTTTATGCGCCGTGAGAGTATGTAATGCGACTGGTCGATTCGTACTCGTGTCGTAAGTGTAGGTGGAATGTCTCCCACTAGCCGGCGCAAGAGGTCGATCGGGTACAGGATTGATTCCTGATGTATTGCAGTGTTTGAATGGTATATTCTCCCGACCTCTTTCTTACGCTCGATTGCGTGCGTCGCTGCAACGGTGCCTAACCGTTGTAGGATAGACGTTGAAGTTGCAACTTCGAGGTGTAAAGAGCTGGATGTCGTGGTGGTGCGACTCTGCCCCGCGCTCGTTTCGTTGCTGTCACTCTGGCGTCGTCAAAGCAATCAGCTTTCCTAATTCGGCAACGTGCTGTGGATGACGAGACGATGCGATTATTGATACAGGCGGGCGGCAATGTAATATCGTTCGGAGTGCAAAGTTCAGAATGAAGAGAGGAGAAACGTTAATGTCTTTCTTAATATTGGAATAAATCGAGGCGGGCTTGGGTAATGTAATGTCATTCGTCTTTTAGGAGGTTGGATGCCCAACCACCTGCGGATCTGTGACGCATCCGCAATTTCCTGCTGTACCATATCGAAACCTGAAAATGAAATGCCATGTTTGACTCAATGGGGAATTCAACCGCTTGTCGCTTTATTACTTGATGGCTTCTTATATGTGTCGGAGACAACGGTAGCAGTATATCATTACTTTGAGGCCCGGCGCCGGCTTCTCGTTTGGACATCTGCTGACAATATATTATCGAGCCTCCAGCGAGTCGCGGTCGACCTCACCAAAGCTCCACTCTAAGCGCTTCAGGTTCTCAGCGTTTGACAACCTCTTCCAGTACCTCTTTTATAACCGCGAAATCATGAGCAGGGTCGCATTTCCAGTTTGAAATGGCAAATCGCGCTGCTGGAATTCCTTGCCATGACGTTCCAGAACAATAGATTTTTCGCGTTTCCTTGATCGAACTGACCAACCTCTCGTTGATCCCAGTATCAACCGCTCGGAACAAGACTATGACGAAGACACTGGATAAGAGGTCTTCTCGGCTCATGTTTGGCGACGGCTCGTACACCGCGTAGTCGCTGCTGGCGTGGAGAAAATCAGCTATCATTCTTGCCAGAGTCACCTGCCTTTCGATCATGTTGGCGTAACCACTTCGACCATATGCAATCAGATTGGCGTAGACCGGCAACGCGCGAAACCTCCTCGAATTCTCTAATCCAATGTTCAGTGGCGAGGGAATCATCGATGCTCCAGCTGAAAGATAGACGGCGTTGGGATTCTGGAATACCTGCGTGCCGATTTCCAAGTGTTTTGACAGATAGAAGCCGGTGTCGTAAGGCACATTCAGCATCTTGTGTCCATCGCCCGTGATCGAGTCAGCAAGCTCAAGCCCTTCTGTACCCCCTCGGATTCGGCCGAAGTCTTTGTTAGCAGGTAAAAGGCGTGCCATGAATCCGAACGCAGCGTCGACATGTATCCAAGCATCGTGTGCATCCGCAAGTCGACGAATCTCTTCCATTTCTTGTCGACTTTCCGTCGCGAACATTCCGGTATTGACCTCGGAGCACGATATCATGATGATCGAGGCAGTGGAAGGCGTTAACAAGGCATTTTCCAGCTTGGACATGTCAAACTTGTACGGTGTACTTTCCATGCTGCAGTCAACAACAGACTTGTGTCCCAGACCAACAATCGAGGCCGCTTTTCGGATAGACGAATGTGGTACTGTGGTCAAGATCTGGACCTTTGCGATCAGCGCGAATTCAAGTAGACCATCCTCTGCGACACTGAGCGATAGTCCTTGGCCCTTCGCCTTTTTCTGCAGGACATATTCTCTCGCGCATGCAAGACCCATGATATTACTCCCCGTCGCGCCCGTAGTGAAGGTTCTGTGCCTCCATTGCTGAGGATCCAGCTCGACCAGCTCACAGAGCATGTTCAGTGTGTGGTACTCTACATCCGTCGCGATTGTTTCCGTTGGGAGATGTACTTGGACATTCTGGTCAAACTCGGTCACTATATTGTCGGCTGCTTGCGCCGCAGGTGTCGCCCCCCCGGTCACGAAGCCATAGTATCGAGAAGATTTACTGCTATTGCTGAGACCCTGTGTGATGTCCTCTCGCAGATGAGCCTCTGTTTCCTGGACCCCAATGCCCTTGTCTGGTAGCGAAGTCTTGATTGTGCTTCTGGCTTTCTCGATCTTTGATTGATTGGGAAGCACTTCGGCTGGTATACTGATACTCTTGTGATCCATCGATGCATCAATAAAGGCAAAAAACTGTTTCAGCCAAGTCGTGACCTCTCCGGTGCACTTCTATACCGTAAGGTGTCCAGCATGTCGTGAGTCAGACAACCACGCTAGCCTATAGGTGGCGTCTTGGAAGGAAACGGCGCTGACAGCAATTTCCACTCCAGCTTCAACCTCCCGATACTACAAGCTGTAAGTACGAGATCCTGAGACACTGTAACACGATTCAGATATTCAACTTCCCAGTCTAACGTGCGGAGAAACTCTACAGCAAATCTCATGGCAGCGAATTCGGAAGAGTTTCCGAAGTCATTGGACTGCCTTGACTCGACCATTCCGGTCTTCCTAGTTGCAGCGATTGACGTATCGGTCAGTCAGTGCTCCCCAGGATCTTACCCAGGATCTTAGTTAGAATCCGCCGTTGACGTGAACAGACAATCAATGAGTTCTTCACAGCCGCGAACGCCGCAACCGACCGATGCGAGTACCTAGACCCGCAGGGAACATTGATGTATACCACTGATATCGCGGCACTTCGACCACAAACACAACCACCGGTCAATGTGGCATTGCTCAGGCATCTGCCATTCCTAGGCTGGGACATAGACCAGATCATTTCGTTCGCCCATGAGCATCTACACAGGACCCTTTTTAGCCCAGAGAACATCATCATCTTGGACGAGAGGACGAACAGAGACATGACGTGCCTTGTGCTCTCGCAAAATCAGCTGAATGATAACGACCCACGCGATTATGTACAAGTGCGATCGGACTTTGAGTCATCTATCGTTTCACTCATGACCATTGAGACCGGTTGCGGAGGCACTGATCAGCTAGACACGGATTACGAGGGTTCTGATGGCATATTGAGAATTTCTGCCAGAGACGAATAGAGGTAGACCGCGAACGGTCTTTTTTCTCGTGAGAAGCAAAGATGTTCTTGACAAAGTTTGTATATAAAAGTAAAACATAGCTAAGATATACTTGATATACTTGATATACCATCAGACTACTCTGCATCAAGCGGGGCGTGAGGACGAGTATCGTTGACCTGAATACCACCTCTCTTCTTGTGATTGGAGTCTGGGAAGGGTAATGTCCAACCGCCCTCAGACTCTGGAGTCGCGAGCCAGAGACGCATCAAGTGACGTCTTGGGTGAGGCGGAGCATGGTCCTTGTACGCAGTGCGGGCGTGTAGGACATGTGTGTTAGTAAGGAATTGGATGTCGCCAACTTCGAGGTTCATGTGAAGAGCAAGACGATTGCACACCTGCTCGATGATAGTAATGGCTCTGTCTTGCTCGGCCGAGAGCGGCGGGACAAGGCCAGCGTCGCTGAAACGCGTGAGACTCCGCACAAAGTATGGGTCGAACTTGCAGTAGACGCGACCTTTCCCACCAGGCTCGAGATAGAAGAGCGAGGTCCGGATCCAGTCTTGTTGACCGATGGAGACCTCGCCCTTTCTGTCAAAATACCAGATCGGTTGGGTTGCAAGTTCGGCAACGTCGGAGTGCTCTCTTTGAAGGGTGTTCCACACCTGGTGACTGGAAACAATGTCACTCTCTCCTCCCTCCAAGGCGCGAGCGACACAAAGCAGGCCTACGATGTCCGAGTCGTCGGCGTGAAAGAATTGGCGAGCATTGGTGCGGTAGATGCGGACACTGTCGATCTTGGAGCTATCATCGCCGACATCCTTGACGTGACCAAGCACATGACCACGTCCGTTTTGCGAGTTGAAGAAGCCCAGGTATGTGCCTAGTCCCATGTAGGCAACGGTTGACTTTTTGGTTCCCCATTTCTCGACGGGGAAGCCACGAAATAGAATGAAGCCCTTGCCATCGATAATCTCCTTCCGCAACGATAGCATGGATTTGCTCATCTCCGGTAGAGGGAACAGGTCTTTGGTGATGCCGGTAAGTGGTGTGCCCGTGCTGATGAAATCGTCTGCAGCCTTGCTCATTTCTGCAACCTCATCTTCGCTGAAATAGTGCGTCCATCTTTCTGGGTTGTTCTGGTAGTCGGATTTGTCCCATACGGTCTCGCCCTTGATCTCTTTTGGAAAAGTCGAGTAGGGGTAAAGTAGACTGTAATCTGGAGCACACTGCCCACTGGTCTTGGAGCCGTCCGGAAAGGCTGTTTTGGAGGGGCTTTTGTATATAAAGGTAGACTCGGGTGCTTCAGGCGGCAATTGGGTTGCGGTTGGGGCCATTGTGAATATAATGTGGCAGAACAGTGAAATCAAGACCTCTGCTCTTGATCAATTGAGCCAGGTAGTGTCGGAAGCGATACTGTTCGACGGTGTACAGAGTCTGATAGAACAAAAGACCGAACGAGTAAAGCATTATGTAGTTCATGTTGGCGAAGGAGGACCGGGTCCAGTTATGGCTCTGAGGACAGGCGAGTTATGTCGCAATTGTCGCGTGCCAGTCACACGATTCAGTGGTGATACTGTAGCTTGTCGTTGCGTGATCTGACGACAGCAGATTGTGGTAAGGGTGAGTCTTGGAAGCGATGTGCTCAGTTGGCGCAAGAATGGCGTGCTCGTGGAGTCGACAGAGAAAGGACCAAGCGATGATCCAACGTAGTTGTCAATTGATAAATTGAACTGGAGAAGGATCCAAGTTGTCTTGTGCTATTCCTGTTTGGATTCTATACCGTGCCTACCCCAACCGTGCGTGATGATGCGATTCTGGAGCCCCGAATTCTGCGGCAGAGAGTAGGCGCAAACTCGGCAGTAGCGTCAACTATGCGTGTTCAGTACAAAACACAGTGTGAAGGTACGGTACTGTAGCTATGTGAGTAAGGTAGCAGCCTGGAACATACAGATTTCAGACTGATTGGTATAGATGTATCAATGTAGATATGTACTCTTGTCTTACGCATTCAGAGGCTGGACGAAAACTGTCGACAGCCACGTATTGGTCCACCGAGCCGTCAATATCTCATACAGGCGTTGACAGATACTTGTAGCACAGCAAGACCAGGATCTGTGGTTGCACGTGCTATTACTATCAGAAGAAGAGGTGGCTGGTGGCTGGGTCGACCGTCGACGACGGCAGACGAAACGGGCCGAAATTCTGCCTGCTCCGGCTCCGGCTGCTCCTTCAATCAATTCCATTGTCCCGCTCCTGTCAACTTACATAAGCGTGCTCTGTCCTAACAGTCTGAACCTGGAACATCACACAAGCCACGACAACTTAACTCTTGGTCCTAGTTGAGCAACGAGAGTTAGCTACTTGCACCTATTGCAGCTGCGGTGGCACACTATATCAACTAACCGTCGATATACGCCAATGAGAAGCCGGAACGTTGCAAATGTCTCGTCCTTCTCCCGCGTATGCTTGAAAGTGCCGTGAGCTTGACTGCAACGGTTGTCCTAGATTCTTCAACCTTCCAACAGGTAAGCTATTGAAACGGTGCTATGTTGAACTCTTTCTTCCTGCACGATCCAGTCTCGATCAATGGTTCATCATATCTCCAACATATACACACACATGTTTCTCTTCATCACAACTAATCTCCATTTTGCCCGCCCGAGCGTGACATGCTGATGGTCGACACAATCATGTCTATCGATAGTCAGGTCTACACCGACGCCCATGGGAGGGCCAAGGCCGCAGTCATCAGCGTCTTCCTCACAGTCTCCACCATCGCTGTCGCTCTCAGGATCTACGTCAGGGCGTGCATGACCAGGAATCTCGCCCTCGACGATTTCTGGCTAGTTTTGTCACAGGTCGTGACCAATGTCGGCGCTGGTATCTGCGCTTACATCGATGCACATGAAGGAGCTTACGCCCCGTCGTCTCAGGAGCTGTGGGATGCCTATGGAACCGTATGTCTTCTTCTTCTACGCTGCAGTCTTCCGCGCCATCACTAATCAACAATTCTTAGATGTTCGTCGTCGCAGCCTCCTGCTGGGCAACAACCTCGATTCTGCTCAAATTCTCGATTGCTGGCTGGTTCTTGAGATTGACCAGTCACAAGTCCCAGCGCTACCCAATATACGCAGCCGTGGCTTCATACACCGTCTTCTTCACTATCTTCATTCTGGTCCTCATTTTCCGATGTGGTGCACCTTCTCCCGTCTACATCATCTTCAGTCGACCCGAATGCGCTGTCAACTGGGACGTCCTCTATCCGCTGTACATTACTGCCGCCGCATTCAACGCCATTTGCGACTGGGTCTTTGCACTGATCGCCATCGCCCTGGTTGCTTCGACGAGGAAGATGAAGACCGGTGCACGTCTCTCAGTGTGTTTCGTCATTTTGCTGGCCATCGCCGGTAGCCTGGTTTCAGTCGTCCGCTTTCCCTTTCTCGAAGGCTGGAAGAGCGGTCCCAACTTTCTGGACGTCCAAGGATTAGCAACCTTGCTCTCAATCGTCGAGACCGAAATTTCCACCATAGCGATTTCCTTGGCCACACTCATGCCTCTTATGAGAGTCCTTCAAAGGAAGATTTTGCCTCTACTACCACGGAGTTTCCACGATGAGCGGAGGAATTTTGCCGGCAATCGTTCTTTTGCCACGGTACTCGAGTCTGGACCACAGCCCATGGTCTACCCTACTGCCCGGTCGAATCTTGGCGTTCTGCCCAACACTCTCCCGACCATGCTGACATATGCGTCTGCGGAGCCCAGCCCGACTGTAATAATCGTCGAGGACAGCAAGGTTTAGCAAATGACTGGGCTAATGTACTACGATAATGACTAACGACGAATGATACTGATAATATTAATACCTTTGTTCACTACTGAAGAAGACGAGCAGATCCACGCCAATCCTTTGATCCCTTCTTGCTTAGACTTTCTGCATATTGCGACTCTATCGTGAATCATGTCAGCATACTCAGAAGAGAGCTCGAGATCTGTGTGAGATGCAATCTCCTTTGCACGTGACACCTCCGTGTTCGTACCCCGTACGTGTACCTGGCTTAGCTAATAATAGGGTGGGCCCAAGGGTCTGCAGCCGCTCGAACGCTTGTTGGTGCCCTTGCTCTCACGTTTTATTAACGTTGTCCTATTCCATCAAATATTGGTACATCTCGCCTCCAAGCATTCAACGCACTAGAATGTCTCACAGCGTCGACGAACTACTCATCCTGAGCCTCATGTCGAGCCTCACGTCAATGTCGCAAGAGCCGGTGTGAGAAAAATGCCTTGAAGCGAATAAAAAACTCACCAAATATCCTGTACCTGTCTTTGTCTATCCAAACAAGACCACAAGTCTTCGATTCCCAGTTGCGGCCTACCCGACCAATGGATGTTCTCCCTCTGACATGCGGCTCCCGAACAGACTAATCTAGATGATTCTTCAGCTGCCATCTGTTCATTCCTGCTCGATCCTTCGACAGAATATCAAAACCTGATAGAATGCAGTGGCTTGCTCACGAGTACGCGTACGTGACTGTAGGGGCGCATCACTCGCGATGAGCCAGTCACAGAGCGATGGAGCGCCCAAACAGACTGTAAGTCGGGTCTCTCATATTTCTTTGAGCTCTTCTCCAAAAGTGTTGATCCCATGTTGCTTGGCTTTCAAATGTCTCATACCATGATATCTCCACGTGTCTGGTCGCCGCGGACCATTGTCCTTGGCGCACTCCTGCTTGCAATCATTTTCACCGCCTTCTCTGCCCGCCGCAGCAGGCGGAATCTGGCTTCGTTCCCATCGTGGGCGATAAAAGCAGTGGTAGATGATTCGGTATTCGAGCATACTTCAAGTCCCTTCGGTTTGCTTCACGCTCCCGCAACCCTTTACACAGAGAAAATCAGACAGTCAAGGCTTCTAGATCCCAACGAAGCAACGGAAGTGTGTGGTCAACGCCGATGGACACCCTGGCCGAACCGCCAAACTCATCGTAAGGTCTACGATCTTATGCTCATCAACACAGAGCTAGACTGGTTAGAGATTCGTATGGCCGAGCTGGAGAATGAAGTTGACTACTTTGTGGTCGTTGAGTCGCGTGCATCGTTCACAAATCTATCGAAACCACTACACCTAAAGGAGAATTGGAATCGATTCGCTAGATGGCACAGCAAGATGATATATCACCTCCTGAACTCGACTGACATGGTTGCCGACAATGCATGGGATCGAGAACGGTTCCAGCGTAACAGCATGTACGATCAGGTCTTGCCGTTCCTACAAGGCGAGCGGGAGCCTTATTTCGGCGATGTGATAGTGGTTTCCGACGTTGACGAGATACCCCGTCCGAGTACGATCCGCGCACTGCGAAACTGTCAATTTCCCCAGAAATTGACCATCATGTCACGGTTCTATTATTACAGCTTCCAGTGGCTTCACCGCGATGATCAAGAATGGACGGCTCCATCGGTCACTTACTATGTCGGCGAAAACACTGTTCGTCCATCCGATCTCCGCGATGGTAGAAGCGGTTATCCTCGACTAGTGAATGGTGGATGGCACTGCAGCTCATGTCTACCGAAGTTAGACGACTTTGTCAACAAGATCACCTCGTTCAGCCACGTCGAGTACAACCAGCCTGAATACACAGACCGGAGCAAGATTCTGCAGAGGGTGAGGGGTGGTCTGGACCTCTTCGACAGAGGTGGTGAACACTATGACAGAGTGGACAACAACCCAGATGTGCCGTCATACCTGCTTCGGCCTGAGCAGCAAGAGAAGTTCGCCTACTTGTTGGACCGAGATCCGAGGAGTGGTAACTTCTTGGACTACACTGAAGAGGACATGGGAACTGGGAACTCTAATAACGAGTCGTCGAAGAGCGTAGATGATTAGATCGTGCAATTGAGAGAATGCACTGCCGCGTTCATGTGTTACGACCACCTTATATCGATCTATCAATCTCTATCGGGAATGACTTGCTTGTGGTTACATACCGTTCGACAGGCCGCCAAGCCTGGACTGTGACACTACTCGAGAGATCAGTCAAGCAAGGTTGTCACCGGAAATGTAGTGAAACTATCCATACTCATGTGGTGGGATTTAGCTATCATTCCATTCGTATACTACATTACATTACCTCGCCATCACGAAGCTTGAGCCCCGGCCATGGCAACACCTTGCTTCTCGTTCCACATGCCCAGAGTCGTTTCTTTTATCCTCTTCTCTTGTTCTTTGATCTGCTGTTCCGATTGCCCTCGTGCATTGCTCCGACTGTCCCCTCCTCCTTCCATACGGACATCTCCATCATTGTCCCGCGAAACACCGTTCTGGCCCACCCTTTGCGGCTGCGTGCTTTGAACACCGTCCATCATACCCATTCCACCGCCTGCCCTTAGCTGGTTGATCGCTCGTACCGTATCGATGGCCTTGTGTAATGCACGGCGTGCGTTGAAGTTCTTCTTCACTGTAGGTAGCAGATCCTCTTCTCCACGTCCGCCTTCTGGTCCTGCGATCCAGTCGTGCGCCAGTGCTTCGTGGGCCGTCATTCGTTTTGTCGGGTCGATGGTCAGACATCGCTTGATGAATGCTCTAGCAGATATCGACACTCCACGCCAGTATTCGAGCGGAGTAAAGGAATAGTCGGCAACCAGAATGGCCTGCATCTCTTCGAGGTTGGAATCGCGATCAAATGGTGTGTATCCACAGAGGAGAAAGTATGTGATCACACCAATTGCCCAAACATCGCTTTCACGGTTAGCACAATGCTTTGAACGATTGCTTACGCACTTACACCGGCTTTCCGTGCCCACTCTTCTTGAAGATTTCCGGTGCCATGTATCCTGGCGTACCGCAAGTGGTCGTCAAGACGTGAAACTGTTCTTCGTCCATAATTCGCGACAGACCAAAATCGGCGATCAACAGGTCGGCATTGTCCTCGGGTGTTCTGAACAGCAGGTTCTCGGGCTTCAGATCTCTGTGTACTATACCATGATCGTGGAGATATGCCACTGCCGAGAGGGTCGCTCTTATCAAGTCGGCCGCATCAGATTCGTAGTATGAGCCTTTTCTGCAAATTCTGTCGAACAATTCTCCACCGAGAGCCAGATCTGTAACGAGATAGACTGCGATTGCGTCAGAAGCGCTATAGAAACCCGCAAGATGACACTCACGATTGTTCATCGTCTCGAAATAATCAACCAAGGTCAAGATATTTTGATGTCCCATTGATACTCTCTTCAGCACTGCGATCTCGTTTCGCACCATGTGTTCCCTTCCTGCCATCAATCTCTTATTGATCACCTTGGCGGCATAATAGCGTCCAGTGTCAATGTGCACGCATTCCTTGACGACAGAGTATGATCCAGCACCCAACGTTTTTCCAGTCTTGTATCTGCATGGCTGAACCTGCGGTGGGCCTGACATCGCGCGAGTGTGGTGCCTAAGAACCTTCCGAATTGTATCCGCTGATCTGATCTATCTTCGCAGGGATTGGCGCTGCTTTCTTGTAGTGCTCTATATTGGCGGGGTGGAGTTGCGCCTTTGGGCTTGGAAACAGAAGTCGTTGTCCGTTGAAATTTAGAAGCGCACCACGAGTGACAAGTCTCGACAGGCTCAAGAGAGTCCTTTGGAGCGAGAGATATCAAAGCAAAGAAAGGCAGGTTGTGAATGGAAGATAGTTAGTGCAATCACTGACAATCCTGAAGGTCTTACCTTACCTTGCTGGAGACGATACCTCGAGGCTTGGCACTCCGGTCTCCGCTGTCAAATCATCCCGCCTTTGGTCTCGCCCCTCTTTAGGCACTTCAAGGTTCAAGTTGTGCAGGTTCCACACCGCGAATATACATGTAAGCTGTCGTAGGGCTGATCGCATACACTGATACCTTCATGTCGCTATCATTGCATACTCCTCATGGAAATCAGATAACATGAAATGCTCACAGGCTTCAGATCATTCATTCGTTTTATATTTCAGCATCTCTCTACATATATGTAGTCTCCCCAACGCCTCGCTCCTACATCACTACACATCTATGATCTACGACTTGATGAGCAGGCTGGATCCAGTCATCTCGTCCGGCTGAGAAAGACCCATGCACGCCAGGACGGTTGGCGCAACATCTCCTAGAACACCATCTTTGCCCTTCAAACTCCAGCCCTCTGGTGCGTTGGCCATGACGAATGGAACAAGATTCATGGTATGCGAGGTCTTGGGGGTGTTCTTCTCGTTGAGCATCTCCTCGGCGTTACTATAGAGTATATTAGTATTTCTCATCATGCATTTGTCCAAGAGAAGAAGCAGTACTCACCCGTGGTCGGAGGTAATGAAAAGAGTGTATCCACTCTCCTTGCACTGCTCGTAGACCTTTCCAATAGCCTTGTCTGTCTCACCACAAGCAATGACAGCGGCATCGTAGACACCAGTGTGGCCAACCATGTCTGGTGGAGCAAAGTTGTTCATCAAGAACTCAAACTTGCCCTCCTTGATCCTCTCACACAACTTTTCGGCGACGGCCATTGCGCTCATCTTTGGCTCCTTGTCGTAGGTCGCGACCTTTGGACTTGAAATGAGCTCACGCTCTTCCTTCTCGAACTGAACTTCTTGACCACCGTTGAAGAAGAAGGTGACATGTGCGTACTTCTCGGTCTCTGCGACGTGACATTGGTGGACTCCCTGCTTGGACAACCATTCGGCCAAGACGTTGCTCATGACCTGAGGAGCAAAGGCGATTGGGAAGGTAAAGTCGGTCTTGTAGCGCGTCATGGTGGTAATGTGCATGTTGCTTGGGTAAGGGAAGTCTGGCTTTGGCGAGCGGTCCTGGTCGCCCATGAGTTGGGTGATTTCGCGAACACGGTCCGATCGGTAGTTGAAGAAGAAAAGAGTGTCATCGTTCTTGACGCGGCGCTTGTCACCACCAACAATGATTGGCTTCAAGAACTCGTCGGTCTCGCCCTTTTCGTAGCGCTCCTTGATCGTCTTGACTGGGTCTTCGGAGGCCTCTCCTTCTCCGGTAATGACACCCTTCATTCCAATCTCGACACGGTCCCATCTCTTGTCTCTATCCATGATGAAGTAACGACCGACGACGGTTGCAATCTCACCGCATCCAGTCTTCTTGCAGTGGTCCAGGAGAGTCTGCATGTGGCCGGCGCCAGATTTTGGGTCGGTGTCGCGACCATCTCCGAAGAAGTGGATGTAGACTTCAGGAACTTCGAGCTCTTTGGCGACGTCCAGGAGGTGGAGAAGGTGGTTGATGTGCGAGTGCTAGCAACGTTTAGCGGTGTGACGTGAAAGCGCTTGGTCAGTTACTCACGACACCTCCGTCACTGACGAGACCGAGCAAGTGAAGTCTGCCATTGCCCTCCTTGGCGTGCATGAAACTCTTGCGGATGTTCTCGTTCTTGTTCAGCTCACCCTTCTTGATGGTCTGATCAATTCGGACAACGTCTTGCCAGACAACGCGACCGGCGCCAATGTTCAGATGTCCGACTTCACTGTTTCCCATCAGACCCTCGGGAAGACCGACGGCGAGAGAGCAGGCCTCCAACTCGGTGTAGCCCTGGGCGACCTTTGAGCCTCTCTTCGCGAACTCGTCCATCCATGGTGTCTCTGCGTTCAAGATTGCGTTTCCCTCTTTGGGTGAGGACTCGCCTGGAACACCCCATCCGTCAATGCAGATAAGCACAGCCTTTTGCTGGACTTTGGCCATTGTCGAGGAAGTGACTCGATGTAGTTCGTGAATTAGTAGTTGTGGCTAGATACTTGGGACAGGGAAGGCTGAACGTGAATCAATCGATGGACAAGGCAGAGCAGCTCTGTTGTGGACCCCGCCAAAAGTTTGTTGGAGGGACTTCGGAGATGGAGGGGCAGCACACCTCAGCCAGTTGAGATCCGGTGCCATCGTTCAACAAAGCTCACTCACCGCCTCTACTGTAGTATGTTTGCATCTTACTGTATCACTATGCTTGTGCTCATGTTTCAACAGTATCATCATAAGGTTCTGATCATCAACTGCTTCGACCGGAAACTACTTTATGGAATGATGCGAGCCCTCCTCATCTCCTCGAATGTATTGAAATATCCTTGAGCGTGCGGTCGCTCCTCGGTAAAACCAACTTCTCTGCTCGCGTTCAGATCGTAATCCCTCCTGAATGGAATGCCAATGACATCTTGCATGAACTTCCAGCTTGTCCCTTCCAGCGCACCTTGTTTGAGTCCGTTCCTTTGCACCCACTCGGCCCATATTCCCTGATGCGACTCCATCCATTGTTGGGCGCTGAATGCTCTGTCTTCAGGCTCACCTCCTCTGAGTCCGAACCAAGCACACACCTCGGGCCAGACCTGCCTCCATGTCGTAGCAGGACCGTCAGCGACGTTGAAGGCTCTGCCCTGGACCAAGTCGGCGTGACCAGCGGCGTAGATGTGAAACCTCGCAAGAATGTCCTGACTAGTATCGGTATGCAATGCCTCGTATGCGGCTCTGCTTCCAGGGAAGGGCACAGTCCTAACCTCGTCTCCATGTTTCTCAACCTCTTTCCATAAGCTCAGAAACAGACCCAATGCTTGGGCAATGTTCATGGCGTTGTTCTGGGGCACAAATCCTACGATAGCATCTGGTCTGATCTCGCAGAAAGACCATGGTTTACCGGCGGAGGCTCGTGTCATGATATCGTACTGGCTGTAGTAAAAGACGTTTTGGGCGTGGGGCTCTGGAATGCGTGGCATAGTCTCTTTCAACGGTGGGTTGTAAGGCACCTGGTCTCTGAACTCGACACCATATGCCTTGCCGCCGGTCTGTAGGGTCCAGAACTTGAGGTGTGGACAGCAAAGCTCGACGGCGCCGAGAGCATTTGTGAGGATTTCTTCATTCTGAGCACGTAGATCGGCGTATGAAGAGCCGTGTCCTGTGTATGCAGCAAAGAAGACGTGGGTGGTGGCTTCGATTCCGGGAATGGCGCGAAGCTGGGCGAGGGAGGTTTGACGATCGAGCAGATTGAGGTCGCTGTATAGCTCGATGCGACCATCAGACGGAAGGTTTGAGATGTCGCGGCTCAGAGGACGATTGGTGAGACCGATGATGCGGCCGAACGTAGTAGGATCAGGGAAAGAGAGGAGCTCGTGCATGATAGCATATCCGGTCTTGGGGATAGATTGTCAGTATCGACGCAGACACGATGAACAGCTCGGTTTGCCTGCCTGGGGGATGTTACTTACTACACCGGATGCGCCAAAGACAACGGCCTGAATGCCTGGTGTGGGAGTCTGTTGTTGCGCCATCGTGCTCTAATAAATGTGGGTGGAATGGTGGTAGCTTAGTTACGATATGTGAGTGTTCCGGAAATGCTCAAAAGGGAAAGACGAGGAGAGGCGACACTTATCAATGGCTACTTGTGCCTACTGATGAGGATGTGATAGCTACCTTAGCTGTCGGAACGATGGACCGAGACCGGCGATGTCATAGGCACGAGCTCGACGTATCAGAAGCGACTGAGGGTACGAGGAGGAAGCTTACAATACCCGCAAGGATCCGCAACGGGCCAAAAGCGTACCAATACTTGTGCGTTCGCAGGAGATCATGAGGTTTCTTCTGGTAGAGTGGAGATGGTGGGGTGATCAATGGGGTCCAGTATCCCCGCATGGCTATCTTTATCCGCGTATCCGTCTGTTACTAGGTAGACCTTCACGGATCTTGTGGTCGCCGACAAGCAGTTGTTCTCGTGTTTATGAAATCGATGGAAATGGAGCCCAACAGTGAGTTTCGTCTTCTCTGGAGATTGTAGTGTTAGCATTTAGCGAGTCGCGTTGCTAAGGTAGCTAAAGCGCTCGTCGATACAGTCACGTGAGCTTCCAGCGCCGATGACGTAGATGAGTCGCTCAGGCATTACATGTACATGCTGTGCACAATGTGACATGTGAGCTGTCGTTCTTTCACATGGTGAAATGTGAGCTGTCGTTCTTTCACATGATCACGAACTGTTGTTAAAGAAAGCGCATTTGATCCTCCTTGACTACCTTATACTACACCAGGCCATGTCTCTCGATCCGCGCACATTTCCTCGTCCGCCTCGGCTTGAGCGGGTTGCCAAAGAGCTGCTCATCAAATTCCCTGGTAGCAACGGCGGCACCATTGCACACACTCGCAACGCCTTCTGGGTGCTCGAAACATATCATCCACCCACGTACTATATACCAGCGACCGATGTCAAGATCTCCCTAGACCGAACTTCTCGACAGACGTTCTGTGAATGGAAGGGTTCGGCCACGTATTTCGCATTCACAACGCCCGCTGGCGAACGCGTCGAGAATAGAGCTTGGACGTACAACCAACCATCAAGATCTTTCTCCGACATTAAAGACCACATCAGCTTCTACGCAGATCCTCGGTGGGAGTGCTACGTCGACGGTGAGAAGGTCGAACCTCAGCCTGGCGACTTTTATGGAGGTTGGATGACCAGCGACATTGTCAGGGCCAGTGTGAAGGGCGCACCGGGGACGAGAGGATGGTAATGCTTGACCTCCTGTAGCAACCACCACCACCACCACCACAGTACAAGGCCTCGACACAAGAGACTGCACAGCCGAGTCCGGACTCAATGTCAGTCTCGCGCGTCCTTTACCGCATTTGCTCATATACCATATAAATTCCACAGACCTCCCTCATACGGTACGTTGCCGACGGTTTTCATACAGTACCTACGTACTCTGTTCAACCATCAAACGTCGCTGGACTTCTGGTGAGACCGTTGAACCGCATCGGAGAGGCGTTGCGACAGGTTCCGACAGCTCGCTTCGAGTGACTGCTATCGAAAAGACCCGTTGACCCGCCAGGGTAGTCTTCCTCCGTTATGAACCGTGTGTATGGCTAATTTCTGGTTCAGTAATCTGCAAATGCAAATCGGAGGCGGACCCTGCGGAGGCCGAGGCTTCGAGAGACTTTTGGCTTCAGCCTCGGATTGTGGAGACTGGAGACGCCTCTCCACGATGTGTGGTGCACAACTCAGCCTTTCACTGTTCCACGGAACAACGATACCAGATAAGCCATCAGTAGAGCGAACCATGTCGCCAGATGGGCGAACGAGTGACATGCAGAAGACACTCTATCGCATGCAGAAGACACTCTACCCGACTTCAGCCTTCGGTGTGGCCGCTAGCTGCATCCAGAACGCTTCCGACATGTGTCGCAGAACCAATCAACCTTATCGATTCACCTCCTACCGCATCGCGTGCTTTTTAGCTTCCATGGCCTACCGCATCCTCAGCGACTCCAAGACTCATCTCGAAGCCTGCTGAGCATTCACCTGCTTTCTTGCGGACCTCAGCCAGTACTTAAAGCGCCATGTTCACCCTCAAACGCTAGACTTTTGATCGCCTGCTGATCACTTCCCGTGCCTGTCGTACCTCCTGTACCATTTCTTACTACTCTTTGAATCTCATTCTACCATGTCCAACCTCAATACACTGCCTGACGAGAAACACGTCGGTCTCGACGTCGATGTCGATGTCAATGCCATTGACTCCGATGGCTCCAGTTCCATCGACACTTTCACCGCTCTCGTCGCCGAGGACCACCAACATGACATCAAGCTCCGCACCATGAGCTGGCAAAAGGCTGCTTGGCTCCTCTGTGGTGATCAGGTGTGTCTTGCCATCATGGCTCAAACCTGGTCGCTGTCGGTCCTTGGATGGGTACCTGGTCTCATCACCATGATCGTTGCTGGTATTCTCTTCTGGATCACCTCCATCACTATGCACAAATACATCATGAAGCATCCTCAAATCATGGACATCTGCGATTTTGGTTACTACGTCTTCGGCAAGAGTAATATCGCTTACCATTTCACTGCCTTCATGCTCCTTGCCAACAACATCTTGCTTGTTGGATTCCACATCCTTACCGGCGCAAAGGTTTTGAACACCCTATCAGACCACTCGCTCTGCACCGTCGTTTTTACTGCCATTGTTACTATTATGGGTGTGGTCATGTCCGTCCCACGAACCCTCAAGCACATATCATTCATGTCCATGTTCTCTGGTAAGTCACCTGACTCAAAAGCCTGCTTTCACATACTAACATGTATTTCGTAGCCTCTTGCATGGGTCTTGCCATTCTCCTCTTCCTTGTCTTTTCCGGAATCGAAGCCGCTCCTGGTTACGGCTACAACGGAGACTACCCAACAGTCGGTCAAGTCAAGACGTATGCCTTCCCACCCGCTGGCACCACCTGGGTGGCTTGCATGAACGCCGTCCTGAACATCACCTTCCTTTGGGTCCCACAGATCCTTTTCCCGACCTTCATATCCGAGATGGAACGTCCTGAGGACTTTCCAAAGTCTCTGGCTGTCTTGGCCGGTGTCTCTGCCTTCCTCTTCATCGTTCCACCTGCCATTGGATTCAGATACCTTGGTCAATATGCTACTGCTCCAGCCTTCGGCAGTCTCGGTCCTCTTGTCTACAGGAAGGCTTCTTTCGCCTTTGTTATTGTCCCCACCCTCGTCATCGGTGTCATCTACGCAAACGTCAGCGCCAAATTCGTCTATGGCCGTCTTATGGGCAAGTCCAGACACGCTCACAGCAACACCGTTCTCGGATGGAGTGCTTGGATGCTCGTCATGATCGTCATCTGGGTCATTGCCTTCATCTTCGCCGAGGTCATTCCTAGCATGGGTGACTTCTTGTCGCTCTTGGGTGCCGCTTTCGATTCGTTCTTTGGTTTCATTTTCTTCGCTGTCGCTTACTGGCAGTTGTACAAGGGCAAGCTGTTTGCTAACGCTGGACGCTCAGTCATGACTGTCGTTCACATCTTTGTCATGTTCTGTGGTTTGTTCTTGCTGGGTCCAGGTCTTTATGCTGCTGTCGAGGCCATCATTGCTGATTACGCCGGTGGCACCAAGCCTGCTTTCAGTTGCAAGAACGTTTCCATCTAGTGGATGGATACCCTCACGTTGATGGAAATCGGAAGGAGGATGGACGACTAAGAAGATTATCCAAACAATGCATGACGCCGATGCTGCAGGGCATTCACCCTCGCTCGATCCTTCGCAGGATCATCCCATATGCGCCTCCTCTGCCCAAATGCACCTCATACCTCCTGCCCATGTACCAAGACATTGCTATGCTGAAATGCCTCGATCGCCCAGTACTACTAACATCTCCAACTGACAAATTCTACAGAGCCTTTTTCACAGCTACACCGATCCAACTGCTAAATGCTTCCGCCTCACTTTGGTGAGGACAAGGTAGGTTTAAACAGGTTTGTCAAAATACTAACATTCCCCCCGAGCTTGAGCTAGGATACAACATCGTTAGCAAATACTCGAAGGATATTGGTAAGGTGACAGCGTCATAAAAATCGGCCGTCATTGCTGTAAAAGGCATGCTCAGACTAGGAACCTCCATAGATACCTAACACACCGGTTGCGTAGCAAAATCCTGATAGAATCACGTTATACATACCTCGGTACTTAGGGCCGACCTCTTCCCAGGAGTTTGTATCAAACAATGTTTAGCCTCCTATTATGTTTCCTCCTTTCTAGACATACTATGAATGATCCTGTCGTGAATACTATTACCCTCTCAAATATCACTTTCATCCAGCATATGTCTTAGAATCTTCGAGGCTGGTTCACGACTGGGCAGAGCCTGGCGAAGTGGAACTAAAGAGCAAAATCATGATTGAGAACATAATCAATGATCGATGGATACATCATTTCGGAGCTTAGGTGCAACGACTATTTCATGATTTCCCCAACAAAGAAAGCTTCGCTCTACCACTGACCCCAGTTGCCCCAGCCACCACCGTGGCCATATCCACCGCTGTTGTGGCTGCAGGCCGGGAAACCAGCAGCACCTGGGCCTTGACCAGGAGGACCAGCTACGATGAATTCTCCTGCTGTAAATTCGGTCACGTTTTGGCCATACATGCCGCCGTTGAGGACCAAGACCGTCTTGCCACCGTTTCCTGGCATGACTCTGAGGTCACGAGTGTACCCAACACCATGTCCGCTGGTCACGTTCTGCCACGCACCTGGGTCCCCGTTCTGTGTGTTGAGGAAGAGTTGGTCGTACGAGGAGTCGCTTACGACGATGGTGCCGTTTGGTCCACCGGCCGGGGTCCAGACTGTGTATGGGCCGGCGCTCGAGATGCCGCCGGTGTTGGTGCGGAGGAGGAAGTCGTTGTCGCCGACTGACCCAAAGTTGAGAGGCGAGTCTGCGATCCTGTAGTGGGTGGCGTATGGAGCACTCTCGTTGCTGCCGGCGGCATCGACCCACAGTGCGACCTCGTACGAGGCCATCCATTTGCCGTTGCCGATCTGTGCCATGGTGATCATGCCGGGGCGCAGAGTGTAGTTGGAGTATGCGACGTCGTTGACGACTGGGCCCCAGCCCATGAGGTCGGTACTGGACTGGTGAGCAAGCTTCTGGCCGTGGAGGGGGTCGCGCTGGTCCGAGTAGAAGACGCTGATCTCGTTGTTGTAGGCAAGGATGAATGGCTCCCACACGCATGGCGCTCCGTTGTCGGTGTCTGGTGGGCCACCGTACGCTACGGTCGAGACGTATTCCCAAGTGTATCTGGAATTGTCAGAACAGTCTCACCCCAAGAGACGGCGGATTCGACTTACCCCTTGTCTGTACTGGCGTACAGCTGAATGTTGGTGCTGGAAAAGTCTCCCGGAATACGGTTGCCAGAGAGAAGGATGGTTCCAGGCTGGTACTTGCCGAACGGCTGAGCGAGCTCGAAGAGGAATGGCTGGAGTATGATACCGCCAGTAAGACTGGCATTACCGTTGAAGTTCGCGTTGGAGATCTGCGACCAGCTGGCACCGTAGTCGGTGCTCTGGGAGATGATGAGGTACTGTCCGTCTGGGGCGTTGTATGCGGCCGTGGCAAGCAAGGTCGGTACGCCTTGCTCGCAGTTCTGGTTCAAGAGAACAGAGCGAGCATAGCTGCCACCCTTGTCTGGCCAGCTTGCTGGTGGCTGCCACACCGTCACATTCTCGAAGAATGGAGCTGAAGGTGGTTGTGGGAAGGCAGAAGCCAGAGAGAAGAACAGGGCTGGGACAGCGGCCAAGAAGGAGAGGGAGGACAACATGATGCTTGTCTGCGGATGGCTTGCGGGAAACTATCATCAAAGCTTGGAAATTACTGACCTTTTATGCTCTGTGGTATAGTCTGACCGGGTCAAACCCCCCTCATCTCCTCCGCGGAATCGATCCTCATCAAACCCCGTGATATGTTGCATTGAGCCGGACCAGGTACTACCTTGTCGCAAAGCCGGTTGATTGGAAGAAGAGAGAGATCAGCATGGAGGATCGGTCAGCAACAGATGCAGCTATGGTTGTACTTTGTTGTACTTTGTTGTACTTTGTTGTACTTTGTTGTATATAGACCCCCGCAAATATGCACACCCCCGGGTCTCGGCTCCACTGGGGATATGCAGCGTTCCTGACTATTGTTTTGCTGCTTCCGAACTGCATGTCAGATTTCCGATGTCATAACGAATTTTAGCCTGATGGTTCTGTCCATCATGTCAAATTTACAGCTCAGAAGAAGTCCAGGGAGGACTCGTGATCGATAAGCATAGATGGATGATACACAATTTAGCCGGGGAGGTTGGGGTGCGTGAGGCCCGAGTCTGCTGATGCGAGTATCTCTTTTTGTCTCGAGAGAGCCTCAATGTATCGACAGTATGCCCAGTCGCTTCGGTATGATTGGTGTTTCCGTTTGCATTCGATCGAATCAACACCGCTCACCAAAGACAAGCCGTGTCTCACATGGTCGCTGACAGCACCACAAGCGGGCTGAAGAAGGCTGGTCGTTGGTTGGAGCGAGTCTCTCCACCTTCAATCTCAGGTCGTGTGCGAATGGAAGTATAAACCGGCAACTTCCCGCTTTCGGAGTCTCCCCGCTTTCTCCACACTCCGCATTTCGCGCCCCACAGAAGCGTGCTTGGCATGGACCCGAAAAGGTACAGGAAGGCGTATATCGCCGGCAGAATTCATGAGCCTACCATGTGATCCAGCAGGGTACTCATATCGACGAAGAGAACTTGTATTCCTTTCCTTTGTCAGAGTGGGAATTCAGGGATCCATATTATTTCATCAAGACCTCTCAACATACAGGTCTACCACTCGGATGTTTCTGAATATTACTCGCATGCTTTCGTTTGCATGTCAAGTACGCAGTTCCATCACTGTTCGAACTAAATGTAATTTTGTTATAAAGTCCAGTGTATATTGCTTTCTACCTTCCTCTCGTTTCTCGCCATCGCTCTATCCAGAGTTCTCTTAATGCATCATACAAGAACAAGAATTGCGATTCTCCTTGGACCATCATCATGCGTTGCTGTCGTAATTTATCCACGGTCTCTGCGATCGGGTCCGAGTTCGCTCCCACCTTATCTAAAAGGCCTGTTTCTAATTGGTTGAGGAGATAGTCCAACGCGATGAATGTACCCGATCTACCCACGCCGGCTGAGCAGTGGATGATGCGCGGGTTCAGTTCTTCGCTCGTTGACACTGATCCTGTCTTGTCTTCGAACATATCGAAGCTCGAAGGCTTTGGCGCGACAGCATCTTTGTTGAGCTCTCGAGATAGCAATACCAATTGTGTAAGCGCTGTCCGGTCTTCGCCTTCCGGTACAAGGAAATCGGGCCAACCGCCGAACAACAGATGATAAACATCCTTTTCCACCCAATCTGTGCCTTGTCCACCTCCTCTAGTCCGTAATTTCATATGCCGTATCGTCGACCGTGACTTTGTGTCGTTTGTTGCTGAGACCAACGTCACTTGTCCCTCAAAGTCATCCTCAACATCATCTCCGCGTGGTATGTCCATAGGTGAAGATGCCTCGTCCAGCGGGAAATAGGTGAAACACTTCTCGCGGCCAGCCTCGTGCGTCTGCGTCAACATAACAACGACAGCCGGCTCGCTCGTCTCCGAAGCCAACATTCGCCAGAAATGCGATGTCGAAGAATTCTTCGGCCCTTGTGTCGAGATGTACCGTCTCTTGTCCAACAAAATTGGACTTGCATTGATGTAATCATTCACCCCTTCGGCGACTCTCAACTTCACCCGGTTAGAAGCGAACGGCTCGACATTGAGATAGCGATTACGCGCCAGGACTTCGTCGCCAGTCAGTCGTGCCCATTGTGAGGGCGTCGTGGAAGCCTGTGAACCGGCCGCGAGTCGTTCCCGTTGGTGCCATTCGAGATCAACAAAGGTGTTCTGCAGCTCCACTTTCGACTGTCGAAGGAAGGCGGGTAGAGGCGGTTCTTGCGTCGTCGATGACGCCGAGGGGGCCATTTTGTCTTTGCGGTCACGACCGTATTGCGCAGCCAATGACCGCAGCCTTTTGTTCAATGCCACCGTCCCTTCTCCTGGCCCTGTCTCAGACGCAATGCCTGTCTTCAGTTTGCTCGCCGTGATTGCGGTTGATCTGCTGTGAAGGTATCTCCGAGATGTCGCGTGATCCTTGAGTAGGACTCTGGCGGCGCCGCAGCGAGCTCGTGTACAGGCAGCAGTAGCCGTATTGAGAGGAAGCCGAACAGTATCGGCGAGCAGAGTCGGGTCGGTATAGTCGAATCTACCGATCTCTCCGAGGATGATCGCCGCTGGAGTTCGCGAGATAGGCTCGTATAGAAGTGCGCTCTCCGTTAATGCAGTGATGAAGAAAAGAAGTCAAGCCGAATGCCGACTGGAAGAACCAAGAAACGAAAGGAAAACTATGTCCTGTAAAGAAGATAGAGCCTAACAACAACAATGAAGGGTAAACTTATTAGGGATGAATAGTAGTGGGATGTTTGATGTTTGATGTTCGACTCCTGCATCATGTCATGCCGATCGTCTCGTCTCGGATCTGTGGCTTCCCTTTTCCGATCGCATTGCATTGCATTGCATGCCCGTGCAGATCAGATCACACCTCACGAGGTGCTTCATGACATTGCCATCCGTATCCTAGAACTTCATTTTTAAAACATCTGAAAACCCCTGAGCACATACACGACGGTCCTTCAATCTCGCCACAGAGACATTCGATTGCCTCGTACTGAAGACATACCTTCTCAAACCCTTCCTGGCTTTGGCTGTCCAACAGGAGCATATCGCCACCTAGATCGCAGCAAACCACGACCACAAATACGTCCAGGTGATTGGATATTTGCAATCGAACAACGCACTAAGCTATTTACGCATGTCGAAAACCTGTTAAAATATTATCATGGCTCCCTGGGTTCGGTTCTTGGAGGCTTATCTCGTACAAGCAGTCAGTCGGCTCAAACAATTGAATGCTCGCAATTTTACTGACAGTCTCAGCTATTAAGAAGCCCGACTTTTCACTCTGGCGTGCGTCAAGTTCATAAGCGTATGCACCAACTACGACACGGCGTTCCTCCAGAGGAGATGGGTGGCACGAAATTAGACAGTGAGTCGTGTGCGCGATTCTCCTTGGAAGGTAGCAGGCACTGACGCACGACACTAGAAACCGAAGGCCCAGGACTCTTGCAGCACTTTATCGATGAAGTTCGCGATCAGGCCGGATTCTCTGCCAAGAAGAATCTTCCGAAACCACCACCGAAAAAGCCTTGAAGGTCGAATGAGTTACTCACTAACTTGACTTCCAACGATCCGCACCCTGGACATACCGAAGGTATCAAGTCACCTACTCCTAAGGACGGTTGAGCACGACCAGCCCGCCGGAAACAAGAAACGGGCTGCAGCGCCTTATACAGCTTTCACGACGTTGAGCACCGGGTTCAGAGCGTGTCGATTCGTCATACCTAGCGATACCATACGAGTCTTAGTCTTCGCAAACGAGGCACTATCACACTCGAAGGATCGGAAATCTGATGACATACACCGCCATGTTTGCAGACGGATGTCGGGCTGGACGCACTGGAATTTGTCTATAGCAGCAGCCTACCCATATAAAACTATCAGAATAACTGGATACCACCTCCAGCTTGAAGGCGCTGTGTTTCTGATCGGGTGCGTTCAAATCTGCCAACGGACATGTATCTCTGCTGAAGAGGAAAACAATCAATACACCGTGGGTATCTTATGCTATAATCCACTCCTGAATATGCATGCAATCGTAAGTACACTTGAAAAAGTACCTCTCCCGTTGTCCTTCTTAACACTTCATCCTGTCTCGGAAGCGTCGTGTCAACGTCTGGGACGAATCTGTCGAAGCTTTTGCCGCTTTCGCGCGCGTCATTCGCATGTACTTCGCAGACCTCAGACGTCGAACACTGCCTGACTTTCTTTTCAATATACGGCTGGGTGGTGTATTAGGCGGCTCGTATCTATGAATAATATGAGATTAGCCCTATGCGGCTACCATGGTGTTGAGGATTGATACTGGTTGAGCGTGGTGGTATCCCTTTCCGGCCGAGCCTGGTCCTGCATGATTTCGTCTACAACCTCTGGTACGGCTGTATTGAGAACCCTGTGTACCGCTTCCGCATACTGTGCTTTCACGTCGTCTCGAACGTATACCGCGTATGTTGGGGTTCCCTGCTGCCAGGTCTCGGCATCGAAGATATCAACCAAGTTGGTGAAAAGCTCCACCTTTTCGTCGTTGTAGATGCGCCATACGTCATTTTGGAAGTCGTGAATATACGTCCAGTAATGCCCATGGCCGTAGCCACCGCGGTGGAAGAACACCGCCTGCAACCTGTAACCCAGCTCTGTGTGATCCTTGAACTGATTCGTGATTTTGGACTCCAATTCGGCCATACGCTCTTCGATTCCCTCCAAGTTCCTCTTCACCACAGCTGCATCCCCCTTCAGGAGTTGTGATAGCGAAGGATCGATGTCGACTGGGGGTATGCCCGCATCCGCAAGCTGCCGGTTGACCGTTTGGCTCACTGTCTCAAGATACTCCGCTGCGGCAGAGAGCGCCACGGCGCCTTTCTTGAGAGGTGAGGTAGCAGCAGACATGACCTGTTTCTCTGCCTCCATGGCTTGCAATCTCTTCCGCCAATCCCAGCATTGCTGTCGTAGCTCCATGATGTTGGACCCAGGCTTGTCAACGTAACGATCCATGTACAGAATGTCCTCGAGATGCATCTTGTACTCTACCTTTACTCCTCTCTTTTGCACAGGGTCGTAAGTGTTCCGAGGTATGTTAATCTGAAGTATCGGTGGCAGCCTGTCGATAGTCTTGTATTGCTTGACTTTCTTTCCTCCATGGTCAATAACCTGGAGGTCAAAAACTTCATCCAGCGCAGAGTAGATATCGGTGGGCGCATGGGGAATGTTGAGGAGGATGTTGATCGCATAGTCGTCGCTCGTGGTAGGATTGGCATTGTCCACGAATGTCTTCTCCGATATTCGGATGTCAAAGATGTCTCTGAACGAGTCAAGCTGCTCTTCTCGACTATCGACACCTTTTGGCTTGATGGCTGCTCGGAGTCGGAAAAGGATCTCGTCCATTACTTCGGTGACGTCTTGCTGCTGACGAGCGGCTTCCTCGGCTTTGGAGAGGTTCGTCTGCTGTCGTTCCGGTGTTGTGACATGGCGAGGTGGTAGCGGAGGACGAAGTGAACCATCAACATCGCCCTTGATCGACCCAGGATGTGACGGCGGAGGAGAAGGAGGCAAGTCCACAGTGAAGGAAGAGGTGATGTGAGATGCTCCCTCACTTGGCGCCTCCGCTAGTGTCACTGAGCTGGCCACTGAAGCCGCCCTTGAAGACGCTTCGACAGCTTCGCGAGCGACAGCCGGGAGCAAGTCGGATTGGCTTTCCGGGCCATTCATGCGGGTATCCTTGGCATCATCAGTCCGACCATCATCGCTGGCTGTAGCTGATGTGTCAACAGTTTCGGTGTCTTCGGCTTTGAGGAACGCTCGACAGACAAGATCGGCTTCTGGTTTGACTGAGCTACTGGGATCTGTGATCATACGATCAAAGAGTCCCCGAAGGTCGTCGACGAATTTCTGGTAGGCTCGAATCTCGAAAGGTCTCAGCTTGAGACTTCCAACTCTTTCGTCTTTGGTCGTGTGTTCCATCAGGTCGAAACGGTGTTGATCAAAGTCCAGCACAATATCTCGGAGTGGTTTGACGGTAAAGTAGTACTGCAGAAGACTGTTGAGGTAGCAGGTATTGCCGTGGCTTGTCAGACCGACCGGCCATGTGTTTGGAGTATGGGTGACGGTCTGATTGTCTTTGCTTCTCCAAGCACGAGAGACGACTTCAATTGCTTCTTCGGTTCGGTTTCCTGGGTTGTCATTCCGGGCAGTCTCGATGACGACGTTGAGCATTTGTTCGTCGATAGCCGTCAGATCAATTTTCAGATGTTTGCAGGCTTCGTCGACATCCATCAAATTGTCTTTGATCTCACCAGTGTTCAACCAGTCGCGCAACATTTGGCTGTTGCGGTGATCCGCAATGATCTTGACTGCTCTGTTGGCGGTTTCCAAGTTGCCAGCATCGTCGGCGACCTGAGAAGTTAGCAAGACTGTGACACGACACGACGTTTGCGTATTTCGGTAGGCCGCACTTTGGCTCATTAATCGCGCTCAAGTGGGAACCAATCAGAATACAGAGGTGAAGACAAGATGCAAGTGAATAGAAGGCAAGTATTCACCTTTGTTGTGTGCAACACGGGAATTGCATCATCCGCATAATCGCGTTCTGCTCCGAGCCAATTCAACGCCTGGTCATAAGTGTCGATAACTAGAGCAAATTAGTCTATCGTAACCCCAAAGGCGTTTACACTTACTGTCAGAAGCAGCATCGACCAAGATCTGGCTTCCACGAGCTCGACCAAGCTTTTGCAGCATCTGCTTCATTTGCGTTCGCATGGACAGACCGGTTGCTTCAAGTCGTGATCTATACTTGTTGACGATGAAGGTGTCGGACATGGACGGATCTACATCCAAGAAGTTGTACACTTCTTTCAGTTCCTACGTCGCGTTAGCAGATGCCCGAGACAGCGCCTGGAATGCTAACCTTCTGGCCGACGACACCTTCCGATTCCAGCACAGATGCCTTGATTTGCAGACTCTCGCTAGTTCGTGCATTTGCGATTGACTGAAGGCAGTCAAAATAGTGCGAGGTCTCGGGAGGGTTGCATTGACTTTGGCGGTCGTAGCAGAAGCCAATCAGATCATCAGAGAAATCCGTGACTGCACCCAGAGTGATGTAGTGCCTTTGCGCAAAGTCAGTCAATGTGTTCGCCTGAATCACAGTAGATGAGACTTACGGATCTTCTGGGCCCGCGACTTTTGGACTAGATCTAGATGCGGACGATTTGCTGTCTGTATTTGTGAGTACGGAGGATTTGCTTCTTCCCAGCTAATGAAGCACTCACATCCTTGAGCAGCCATGACTCTTTCTATCTCAGGCGTTGCAGGATACCAGACATGGTTAGGGTCTGGATTCAGATCGCCGTCGCGAGCACAGCAACGCTCGATACACGCCTGCAGCTCCACGTCCCACCATTGTAGGCGTGCGCGATCTGGGTCGAGCCCGTCGGTATGTGGTGGAGTTTGGGGAAGATACCAGACCGCTTCCTCCTCCTCGACCTGTACTGGATCAGTATATTGACATGCAACATTGGGCCATCACTAGCTGACCACATATTTGAAACCGAGTCTGGCGAACAAATCGTTACATTCGTCACCGAAAGACTCCAGGAACCGCTTGTTGATCGCAGGGATCTTCTTCCCAGCGCTGTCAGGCTTCAACGCATCGCGAATGTACCTTCTCAACTTCCATAGAGTAGTAGCGGGACTGGCCAGCTTGATACCAGCCCGAGTACTGTCCCTGGCTACGGCGGCCTCGTATCGTCTTTGCAGGGAGTCCACATTCGTCAGAAGCTCGAGATCATCCTCTGATACAACAGGAGGGGTGTACTCGACGGCCAAGCTCGCGCCACAATCAGGAGCGGTGCACTTGAACTCATAATCGGCTGCCACTCTCGTCTGGGTGGGAGCGAAGTGATGCAGTGGAAATTCTGGGTTCGGGCAGGGTCTTGTGCTTCCGTTGCCGTAGTTGATTTCTATCGTCAAATGTACCCGGCACCTCTTACAGAAAGCAGACGTCAGGAACTTAGTACCCGATTGAGGCCGGTAACCTTGAGGAGGAACGATACAGTGGTCTATGTGCGCAAGGTATTCGTGACGGCAGGCAGAGGTCGAGACGTCGATTGGGATAAATCCGTCAAGGACATTGAGGGAACCAAGGGTGTAAGGGTCGAGCTGAGTGGCATCTCTGAGGAGCCGGGGCGCCGTCTTCCCTAGAAATCGAAGATTAGGACGATCAATGACTGAAGACCGGTGCTCCTACCAGGAAGGGAGGCCTGGGAAGACATGGCCATCTGGCTGCTGCTGCTGTACCCTCTCACAGCATCCACGTTGAAAGACGGAGGTGCAAAGACCATGAGAGCATACGCTCGATAATCTGTCGCTCGAAAGTGAAGACGTGATGTTTGAGAGCGTCGAACGTCTGGTGTGTTTCCTCTCCACTACATGTAAGTTAGGCAACTTTATTCGGCCATGAAGCATGCGGAAGCACATGGCGCGTTGCGTCACTGCCGACGCCGACGTGAAGCGCGCTAAGTGCGGGTTCTACCGCTCGATCCCGAAGCCGCTGCCAAGTCTAGCTGTCGTGACCTCCGGAGGTCATCAACTGCTCGATGCCCGCAACGTCCTATCAAGATTGACTCTGAATATCAACTCGACATTCTCCTCGACTGCCTCAATGGCTGGACAAAACGCACAACAGCCGCTGGAGGCCGACCATTACCAGCCAAAAGATGCCATTGGAGCTACCGTCAAGGCGACAATGATCACAACCTCTGCTGGTCTGTTCATTTCGACAATTCAGAACACCCTCAAGAAACAGAATGTCGGCGCAATGGGTGTTTTTACCCGTACAGGAAGCACAATCGCAGTTTTCGGTCGGTACAAGGATAACAAAGAGTCGCGGCATGGATACTGATGGGTCATAAGGCGCAATGGGAGGTGCATATGAATTCGCCAGAACGGCATCCGCCAACCTGAGAGAAAAGGACGACGTATGGAACCCAACCATTGGTGGTTTCTGTGCAGGAACAATGCTCGGCCTGAGATGTAAGACACGGATATCGGACGCAAGTTCTTCAGAGGAACGCGCGACTAACAAATATAGTCCGTTCGGCACCAGCGATCATCGGCTACGGCGCAGGCTTGGCCGTCGTTCTTGCGGCGTTCAACTTCACCGGAGGTAGACTTCAGGGTTACGCTAAGGACCCAGAAGTTGACGAAGTCGGCCGGAAAGAGTTCATGAGGAAGAACAGGAGGAGACCTATGGAAGACACTGTGTTAGAAATCGGTGAGGGCAGAGGTATGTCTACAGCAACAGCATGTCGAGGCTGAACTTCTTACTAATTCCTGTATCAGGCATCCGTCCTCCAGGGTATGAAGACAGGAGAGCACAGAGGTTGAAGGAGAGGTATGGCTTTGAGGTTCCAGCTCCACAATCAGCGGCGCCATGATTGAGGATGCCTTTGTACAGATAGCCGGACAACATAATGAAAGCAGCACCCATCCATACACAGGATACCAACCATTTACAGCACTCGATTTACAACTTCATCTATCATTGATTATTCCTTCCAAAGCAGCTCAGCCCGACAGTTGGCTGCGTTCTCGGGCGCACTCTCTGTTAACCTTTGAGTGGGCATGGAACTGGCTCCTCTAACCTGTGAACGGGTTAACGACTCATGAGTTCGTCTGCCTACCGCTGCGCATTCTGCGCAGTCGTCTGATGAGCAGTATTCCGCCATAATCGTGTTACAAGTCTACTGAGCGGCGGATCGTCGAGCCAATCATAGTTTCTCGTCTACTCGCAATGCTTACCAAATAAATCCCGTCTCGGTTCACTCGAGAATACTCATCCCATTTCCAGTAGTCCCATGTTCATGGCACGTGATGCCATATATCCGTGATGGGTTGTCTCCCCGCAGGTTCTTGGGGAACGCGGGGTTCACATTGCGGAGTGGGTACATGTCTACCACTCCAATTCTTACATCACCATGACCGGGCAAATGCCTCTTTGAGAAAGAGGACACGATATAATGGAACTCCCAAAATGATATGTGCTCCTTCTGAGCCCGTATTCGCTGAAATCGACCGCGCCTGGTTCCCCTGAAGTCTCTGTTATCACATCTCGGATATCAAACACAAACATGGCTTCCATTGACGAAGCACCTCAAGACCGTCTTGACCGCTTCTATAGATACAGCCAATCAGAGGTAACGGATATCTACAACGAGATTCAAGATCTATCTCAGAAGTCATCTATCAGCGGGGAGCAATCACACGCTATAGATCATTGCGCAGCCCGCATCAGTACCTTTGCTGAGTCGATTCGTGATGCCGCCTCATATCTCCCAGCCCACGACCAAAGAAGCTACAGCGAGGCCATCAAAGCACTGACCGAGGCTCTGTCGGCGACCAGATCCAATCTGTCCGGACCACGTCAAAAATTCTCATTCAAAAAGAAGAACGCTTCTGCGGTGAGCATCTCGGATGCCGCTCTACTCGCGTCGCAACGCAACCTCCGAGCACCAGGATATCATGAGTTCTCATCAACAGAAGTATCCTCCTTTGTGCCCACGCCGGCGGAAGCCCCGAGTCCAGCGCCCGAGATGGTAGACACGAACGAGGAGCCCACGCCTGGCGTAGCCGACCCACAAACAGGAGTGAGGAAGCCATCGTTCAGTCACGCATCACAGATCAGAATCGCGAATCACAGAAATCAGCATATGATACTGCCTGCTTCGGCTGGCCACGCGACAAGCCAAGGACAAGTGTCCAATCTTGCTGGTTGTGTCATTGACTTATCCATACCGACGGCAAGTGGGAAACCCTTTGCTGGGTTGACTTTGCGGAACGTCAAAGACTCACTCGTTGTGTGTGGTCACGTTGATGGACCTGCTCACATTACGGGTGTCACCAATAGTACCATCGTGGTGGCATGTAGACAGTTCAGAATGCATGAGAGCCACAACACGGATATCTATCTGCTCTGCGGGAGCAGACCCATCATTGAGGACTGCAAGGACGTCCGATTCGCACCCCTGCCTGGTTGCTATGTATGTCTGGTTCCAACTCATGACTGACGATTTTCGCTGACCGCTTTGATAGATGACCGAGACAGACCAGGGTATCACGAATATGTTTGACCAGATCGACGATTTCAAGTGGTTAAAGCCCGAGCAGAACCCAAACTGGTCTGTACTTAACCAGTCGTCGCGCGTAACGGAAACGCTATGGACAGAGGCTGTACCCGGGAAGGCTGGGAAGGGAGCTCAAGACATTCTCCGGGCTCTTGGTGTCCATCAGCAGTCATGACGAAAGAAGGATTGGGAATCAATGGTGTTCTCGTTAGTGCGGTTAACTCCACAAATCTGGCAGACAGTATTCGAATCATAGGCACTCTTGCTCTACCCGTCAGTAGCGTCATGTGCTCAAGGAAATTCATAACTGATGTAGCAAAATCTTCTAACCAAACTCTGATCATCCAGCGTCGTCGTAACTTCGTTACAACATAGATGAGGCGCCACGTCTAAGGTGATCCAGATCCGATCTCTCCCTGCTTGACCTTGAACTGTTTATCATCCAGATCTTCGATATCGCCGCTCCCGATTTCCTCCTCTCTCTCGGCAATCTGCCATGTAGCAGCTTCTTCTGGAGTGAAGGTCTGGTAGTAGTCGACTCCATCAATCTCGTTGATTCCAGGTGGAGGGAAAACGGCGTTGATAGCCCAGTAAACGAGAAAGCTGATGACGAACCCGAGCGGATAAGCAAGGTAGAACAGGTAAGTACAACCCTGTGGAACGACGACTGCTGGGGTGATGGCGTGGGCGAACCCAGGCATCATGGGTACCCAACCTACGACCCAAGCGACAAGCGAACGCCAGTTCCAGCCCTTTGTATAGTAGTAGATACCAGATTTGCGAGGGTGATATAGATCTGAAAGCTTGATCCTACGATGACGAACGACGAAATAATCGCAGATCATCAGGCCAACCATGGGGCCCAGGAAGACGCTGTAGGCAGAGAGGACGCTAATGAAGGTAGCAGCCGAAGAAAGAAGCTGCCATGGGCACATGGCGATAGTAAGAACGAGGGCAATGTATCCACCACGACGAATGTTGATATAAGACGGAAAGAGACCGCTGGGGTCCATACCAGCTGAAAAGGCATTGTCGATGCTGTTGATGGCAAGCTGGCAGACAACGAGACCGAAACCAGCGAAGAATGCTCCGGCTCTTGACTTGGCGTTGTAATCTTCGTCGAGCCATTTCTGTACAAGGTCCGGGGGGTTCCAGTATGCCTTGCCGTAGATAGCCAAGCTGGCAGATGATGCAAGGCAACCGAAAAGAGGCATGATGACCCCAAAACCCATGATAGATGTCCATTGTCCTAGTACCTGATCGCCCGGGCGTCTTGCGAAACGGCTGTAGTCCATCTGGTTGGTCAGACCAACTGCTATGCCGCCTATGACCGTTGTGATGCCCTGGATGACGCCCCAGCCAAGCTCGGAACCGGAAGAAGTGGCAGGTGCAGATAGGAGAGGCCCTGCGCCGTGCGCAGCAGACATACACCAAACCATGATGGCGAACAGGGTGACAAAGGATATGACATTCATGTACAGCACCACCCATTGAATTTTCTCAGGCTTGATGTAGATGATGAGAGCCATGAGTACGTTGAAGATGATCCAACCAATGAATTGCTTCGTGTCGAGGTTGGCCGATGCAGGGAAATGGTTGCTCATGTGCTGGTAGGATGGAAAGATGGCTGACAGTATGTTCTGGATACATAACCCTCCAGTCCACGACTGTACAGAGAACCAGACAAGACTTGGGGTGTGGTCAGTACTGTGAGTTCTTTTAGCCTCTACCCAAGACATACCTGAGAACGATCCTCTGGATCAGAGCAAGATAAGATCCATATATTCCCCAAATGGCTCGACTGAATACTGGAAAACCAATATGCCACTCAGCACCGACATATCCATTTCCGACAGCTACAAGAGCGATGATGACTTTGCCGATGATGACAGCAAGGATAGCCTGCCATACGCTGAGTCCTACAGCGACCAAGGAGGACCCAATCTGCCAGTTGCTTAGACAGATCTGATTGATGGCCCAAAAGGAGATGTAGGCCAGCTTGGTCCAGGTACGGCGGTGGGGAGGGAGAGGGCGGATATCATCGTTGATCCATATGCTCAGTGCACGATCGGCACTAGGCACTCTGAGCGTTTCGAGAAGGCCCATAGTTGGTCAATTGTGAAGTGGAAGATCAAGGGAAAGAAAGAATCTGAGGGTTACTATACCATACTTCTAGCCAGGTTATAGAAGGTAGCCATCAAGCTGTAATCGAGTGCGACGACTGCTTTGCCTTGTGCTTGATAGCCCTGCAGCCACATGGCGTAGGAGCGATAACGATCCTCCTTCGAGAGGGCTAGATGGCTATCGTGATTGACAGAAAAGCATAACTCCACCTGTTCGTTCGACGGTTCCAGACGCATGTATGATAAGGCGTGAGCATGGTTCATGCCATGGCAGCCTGATAGGACCTACGGTGCATGAATACTGATAAGCCAAGGTTCCAAGACATGCTTGGACATGCCTAAAGAAGAATGCCGTGATGTGAAGCAGATGAGGTTAGATTAGAGCTTTGCCCAATCAATTTTTCGCCAGGACAGGCGGCGCATTTCGACGCTTCGGCATTCCCCAATCGAGGAAGTCGACCGATCCGACCGACGACGCCAAAGCTGCAGTGAACAGATACGAGTAGCAGATGCCGACCACGTTTGTACCAACATATTCCCAACACCCGGCGTCAAGATAGCAGGTCGCTTGACGAATAAGATCGATTGAGCCAAGAGATATCGGTCAATGTTTCTGCGACCAGACGAAGATTAGGAAAGCATGTCGCGATAGGCAGATCCTATAGGCACTTCGGTCCAAAGTCGACGTGTACGCATGCATGTCTGCTACACTACAGCCTGCACAATCTATGACAATTAGGATGTCGTTATCCAGATCACAACTGCCCGCTGGTGACCCTCTTGCCATGCTTCAAGACATGGCGCCGCCGTGTATGCATAACGACTTATTTAGGTAATCAAGGCAGAGATCTGTCCGATGCTACTACTGTAGGCAGTCTTCCCTACTCTTGACATAGGTATGTCGTTTACTATATATCACGCTGCTACTCCTTCATCACCCCTTCCTACGACACTGCGCCGCTAGCAGACCTGAACCCGCCAGCCCTCCTGCAAAGCGTTACGACGAATTTGGTCCACCACATCTTGATTATACTGCTCGGTAGCATTACAGCACCCTCAAAATCGCGAGAGATTTACAGGCTTAATCTTTCATCTTAGTCCTAAGCCATCATGAGCAAACAGATCAGAATTGGTGTCGATGTTGGAGGTAAGTCAACTTTATAAAATACTACTTTTTGCTAAGACAGATGGTGGGACCCGGTAGCATGTCATGGGATCATGACAATTGCTTTCCATGAGAGTATGCCTATATGTCGCCAGGCCAGGTCTCTTGACATCCCATCATCTCCTTTAGAATACTTCATCAATGAACGCTCAATATTAACACGATCCAATAGGCACCAACACAGATGCAGTAGCGGTCAATCCGTCCTTGCAGCAGTCACCGACCCGTGGAATTCTTGCACACTACAAGGCCCCTACCTCGCCAGATGTTACCTCCGGTATCGAGACTGCAGTACGAAAGGTCCTGGAGCAGTCTTCGATTCCCTCGGAACAGATTGCGTCTGTGACAATTGGAACTACCGCCTTCTTGAACAGTGTCCTTGAGCAGGACACACGACGTCTCAGCCGAGTGGCAGTTCTTCGTCTTTCCAAGTCTTTTCTGCGAGAGATAAAGCCATTCTCTGAGTGGCCTGCTGGTTTGACTAGCATTATCAATGGCTATGTTGGCTACCTCGACGGAGGTCTTCATATCGATGGGTCAGAAGAGGCATCTGTAGATGAAGCACAAGTCATCGAACGGTGTCAAGAGATCAAGGCGCTTGGTATAACTGCCATTGTGATTACTGGTATCTTCTCCCCAATTGACGAGACCTTCAAGCAAGAGGACAGAGTCCGCGACATAATTCAAAAGCAGCTGCCAAATGCTGATATAGTCTGCTCTCACGAAGTCGCAAACTTGGGCTTCCTCGAAAGAGAGAATGCGTCCATCTTGAACGCGGCCATTCTCAGATACGCTCGCCGCACGGTCAAACGGTTTAGGAGGGCCATGAAGAGCCTCGACCTTACCTGCCCCCTATTCCTCACGCAGAATGACGGCACACTTCTCGACTCGGTTTCAGCCTCTAGAGTGCCAATCCGCACCTTTTCCTCTGGAGCGACCAATTCCATGCGTGGTGCCGCGTACCTTTCAGGCCACCAGACTGGCGGCTCTTCAGCAATTGTGATAGACATTGGTGGTACCACGTCCGACATTGGTGTACTATTACCTTCTGGACTGCCTCGCCAAGCATCAGCCTATGTCACGGTAGCAGGTGTCCGGGTCAATTACTCAATGCCGCATCTGCATTCCATCGGTCTTGGTGGTGGTTCACTCGTTCGTCACAACAAAGACGGCAAGGTCACGGTTGGCCCAGATTCTGTTGGCCACTACCTTACTTCCGAGGCCCTTGTGTTTGGTGGCAGCACACTTACATCGTCTGATATCGCAGTAGCTGCTGGTCGTGTCGTCATGGGTAGTCCTGGCACAGTCAGTCATCTGACCAACGATTTCGTTGCTGAGGCTCAGGCCGAGATCAAGTCGCTCCTCGAATCTGCCATCGACATGGTTAAAACATCTCCAGAACCTCTTCCAGTACTCTTGGTCGGAGGAGGCTCTATACTTGCTCCAGACCACCTCAGCGGTGCATCTGAACTCATTCGACCCCCGTTTCATGATGTCGCCAACGCTGTTGGAGCTGCCTGCTCAAAAGTCGGAGGAACTGTCGACATTGTGCAGGGAGTCGCTGCCCAAACCATTGCCCAAGCCACTGCATATGCAAAAGACCTCGCGATCAAGCGAGCAATTGCCGCAGGTGCTGTCGAGTCGAGTGTCGAAATTGCCGAACTAGAGTCCATGCCGCTCCAATATGTCGCAAACCAACTTCGGACCATTGTCAAAGCTGTAGGAGAGCTCGACATCAACTCCGCCCCCTCATCAATGGACGATGCTGCTGTGAATGAAGACGAAGACGTATTCGAAGAGGCCGAAGCCGCCAAAAACTTCTCGTCGCAGAAAATCATGGACGAGCCCCCAGTGAACCCCGTGACATACAAGCCTGAAGTCATTCTTAACAAGGAAACCCAGAATCATGAGTGGATTGTGTCAGAGACCGACATCAACTATCTGGCAGATGGCTGCTATGTTCTTGGCTGTGCAGGTGGAGGAAGTCCTGCAGCTGTGAGGATCCAACTGACAGACATGATCCGAAATGGCCACCGTATGCGCATTGTGGACCATTCGACCCTCAAGGATGATGCCAACATCTACTGGGGTGGCTTCATGGGCTCTCCTGCAACTTCCGTCGAGAGATTGAATGCCATTGAATGTGTACAAGCATTCCAAGTGTTAATGGAATACTTGAGGGAGGACACTTTCGACGCTGTGATGGGGCTGGAAATCGGTGGTGCAAATGGCATGGAGCCGCTCTTGATTGGATCTTCACGGTTTTATGACCGACCCATCATCGATGCAGACTGGATGGGTAGAGCATACCCAACGTACTGGCAAACGACCATCGCAGTCCATTGCCCAGGTGAGCTGGTGCCATGCGCCATTGATTCTGGAGACGGCAAGTCTATCATCATGGTAAAAGCTTCTAACGATGAGATCGTCGATCGAGCACTCCGAGCCTCGTGCTCGGAGATGGGCTCGAGAGTAGGCATGTGCGCCAAACCCACCACTACTGACAAGGTCCGCAAATTCGGCGTCATCAACACCTGCTCGCTCGCTTGGCGCATCGGTCGCTGTATAGCTAGAGCAGAGGCCACCAACAGTCTCTCACGGGTTGGTGAGGCAATCGTCAACGAGACCGGCGGACCACGAAGCTCCAAGATTCTCTTCCGCGGCAAGATCGTCAATGTCGAGCGTCGACTATACAAGGGTCACTCGTTGGGCGAAGTGCATATTGCGGGGATCCTCGACGATGAAGACGAGGCCAAGGACAAGAACCGCATGTCCGCTGTTGTGAGCGGAGGTCTGCTCAAGATCCCGTTCAAGAACGAGAACATCATCGCTGAGCACGTTGATGACGACGGCAAGAGCAGCATCATTGCAGCAGTGCCTGACCTCATTGCCATCCTCGACACGGAATCAGGCAGAGCTCTCGGGGTGCCAGAATTCAAATATGGGTATAGAGTCACCGTTTTGGGCCTCACCTGCTCACCGAGATGGACAGACACCCCTCGTGGACTTGAGATTGGTGGACCAAAGGCGTTCGGTTATGACATCGAGTACAAGCCTATTGGCGAGTACGCAGAGCCGAAGAGTGTGATCAAGGAGTTTGCGCCGAAGTAGATAGCCGTCTTACCAAAGCTATGGCAGAGCGTTCAACACCATTCTCCCACCAATCCACTGCCTCGCTCTTCATACCCCTCGGTAACCCGTAAGGCCCCTTTAGATTCGGACTCGGTGAACCACATCCCAGATTACAAAGGTTTAAACAAAAACCAAGCTCATGTCCTGTTTTTGTCTTCGATCTTTTGAAAGACATCCATAAGGTGCTCCCAAACTCTGTCCGCCATATCCTTGGGCAGGCCGCTGTAATGTTTCACCCTCTTCTCCTGCTTGGGTGTAGGCTCGCCAGTTGAGTCTACTGCATAAGCACCTCCGCCACGGACGCCATCAGTGGACAGTACAACATCCTCACCCATTGATTCACTGTGTCGGGGCGGATACCGAGAGCCGGACAAGGACAAATGACGATCCCCACTCTCTTCGGCCGACAATGCAACGAAGCGCCTAATGAGCGCTCCAAGCAAGAACCATAGAAGTCTGAACCACCATGGCATAGTCGGACTGCTGTGAGCAGGCGTGATGACGATGAAAGGATATGCATGAACAAATGCGACTTTTCCCTCATTCTGTTTGGCGAGCTGCTCGAACAGCATGGTCGTCATGTACACACAGTGAGTTCGGGCGTTTACCAAGCTGTGATTGCTCGCTTTGTCCAGACCGAGATCTTGGTGGATGAACGAACCGACGCCCTCGAAGCCGGCGGCGAAGACAGAGACGACGTGGGCTGGTAACGTAGACGCTCGCAAGAGTGGCAGAAGTTGTGTCGCGAGCCTCATCCTGGAGTAATAGAGTAAAGCCATGGGAAGATCGAGGCCCTCTTCCGTGTCTGACAGAATCAGCAAGGGGCCCATGAGCCGTGGTACAGATCGAAATGTGACTCACCGAGTCGCGGACCGAATTGTATCTCGTGTTGAGTCATATACAACATATCGACCCTACCATTCTTCTCCTTGGCTTCCTGTGCGAGGATATCTGAACATGCCGCATCGACTTCCCACAGAAGGCTCAGGTCAGTCTTCACGAATCGAAAATCACCATCAGGACATAGTCGGCGGCAGTCCGCGATACGTTCTTCAGCCTTTTGTGAATTGCGGCCAACGATGTAGACGCGGAGGCTCTGACCGCCTGCACCGTGGAATCTGGCTAGAGCGTTCAGAACGAATTCGCCGATACCTGAGGTACCGCCCGCGAAGACTGCGACTAGCGGCTGCTGAGCAAGGGAAGTATTTATCGCGTGCACCGTGCTGAGTTGGACCATATCTACAGTACTGTACAGACTTGGAAGCTCACCAGGTAGCAGCTTTGCGATTCATCGTGATCTCCTGCAGAAGATACGCGGATTCACTGCTGTTTATGTATCGACTCTCGAAGGAATGATGACATGTGACACAAACCAGGCTGACCGGAGAAATTGATGCTCCGAGTGTGCCAGCTCGACGTGCGGCGACGAAACCATGCAACAAGAAAGTACAGATTTGAGACCCTCTTCCTGCCATACTAGATCCCGTGAAGCGACAAAATGCTTGGTGCTAGATTCGACATGATGCTCCGTCGAGGCTAAGCTACGTTTTATAATGGTGGTTGGTGTATGGAGTAGGTGTCGGCCAGATGTCAACACCAAGACACTGAGGTATGTATGTCGGGCCGGTATACAGATGACTCAGCAACTGTCGGGATTGGCCGTATGGAGCAAGAGCCTGTATCAAAGCCAAATATTTACACTCTCGAATCATGATATCCTGAGGTTGTATTCAGACTGTCATCCATGAGAAGAATCTCTTGAAAGTCAAGAGACAATGCCGAAGGCGGACAGTAGAAGACGAGTATGTGTGATCGTTTGGAATACTGTCATGCATGATATGTTGCTACTTAGGATAAGCCGTTTCTGTACAATAGCGACCGGGAGTTCATCGTTCGTTTCGTATCTCATATTCGCATGGCTGCCATGGCACTCTCTAATCCAAGTCGACCATAATCTGCCTTTTCGTTCCATCCGCGAAGAGGTCCCCATACCAGTTTCCTCTTCGATCGCTCTATCTCAGAAGAAATGGCGATGATGATAGGTGCATCCCTGACGATGCCCGGAAAGGCGTCCAACTCGACCGTTTTGACACTCGGGACCTGCTCCAGGATGCCTGCCAGCAGTCTGACGCACCAGAAGATGTACCACGTCTCGTCTTTGTCCTTCCCCCTGAATCCGTTGAAGATTTGCTCGCTAGGGTCAACCTCAACGAACACCTTCAATGTCCTTAATGAGGAGAGGTCCTCCAATCCCAAGCTCTTTTCTGTGTTTTGCACTTTTGGCGGATCTGTCCATCCGGGGCCAAGCCGCAGATCCATGGTAGTGATGCAGTTTCTGTATCGTGGGACCAGCCTCTGCAGCAGAGGCTTCTTCTTGAAGTATTTACCCGAGTCTGGATATAGCCGAAAAACATTCAATCCGTAGAAGACTCGGTATGCTTCCTCGTACATTTGTCGTGATGCTCGAAAACAGTTCAAGCGAGGCGCAATCAGTCGGTAATTGTTCACATCCAAGTTCACGACTCGGTCTCCAGGCCCAGTAAGTAACATTTCGTAGATCCGTAGACGTAATTCAGTCGGGAGATTGAAAAACGGAAATGGTTTATTGAGAGGTCGCCGTGACGGTCGCACCATCTCCAGCTCGTCCTCCAAGGGACCTTTGCGAGACATATCGGCGCCGATACTGGATGTAGAACAGTGAAAGCTCTGCGCAAATCTCTGCAGTTGGAATACCGCTTATCAAGGCACTCAAGAACGCTCAGCGACGGTGTGGATAACAGCCATGACCTTGACAGGCCACCATCAAGGCTCCATCTTTACAGTGTCAGGAAATGGTCGCGTGATGTATTGATTCGGTACAGGATTGTGAATGTCTGACCCTAACGGGAGTCGAGGCTTACGAAAAAAGCGAGCCACGCTTCTTAATGGATAATGTTGGTCTCCCCAGCTTATACAGCTCCCGGCCTATAAAGAGACGAGCAGCCAAATTTCGTGGGTGTAAAAACTTTCGAAGAGAAGAAAGGGAAAATCGTCTCGGACATCGAAACGAACATGGCTTCAGCATCGGCGCGGCTTCGGCACCTCGATTGCGGGGTCTGTGAGACCGAGTCATGAATCAACCACATCTCATCACACGCATCCAGTTCGTGGTTGTCCTTGACCGGTTGTCCTTGACTCCAACTTGACCTCTTCTTTCTCACGATCTGCTGACAACAGCTCATTCTCACTCTATCTGCTGACAACAGCTCAAGGTGAGACTTTTCATATTTCTCTTCATGTAGTCTACACATTTTCAAAGAAGAAGGTCGGCTGGCCAGGCACCGCGCCCTCGGCCGCCGGTGGCAGATCCTCCTTCTTGCTACCTTCGGTCGCGCCCTTGTCGCCAATTGCCGACACCAACTCGCCCGTCTTGCCGCCCTCGTCAACAGTGATGACCTCGACGACAACACATTTCTGCAATGTCTGCCTTAAACCTGGCACCATCTCCTTGAGCACCTTGATCTCGTCGAATGCGAGCTTGCGCTCAAACACCGTTGTGGGCTCAATGCCGGACTCGAGGGACTTCTTGAGCGTCTGCACGAACGGCATTGCGCGCTTGGTGTCTGCTTTCTCGATCTTCTTGCTTACGGCTTTCATGTCGAGGGTCAGGTTCATCGCGTCAAATTCGTCTCGCACAACGTCGATGTATTTCTCCTGCCACGCTGGGTAGTTCAACGCCGCGTAGATGGACAGCTTCTTGTCGGCTTTCGGGTCGTAGTTGCTCTGTTTGCCCTTGGCAAGACGCTTGATCTGCGCACCTTCGGCTGACAAGATGTTGGAGGAAGTTGTGCGGACGTACTCGCTAGCGGCGGTCAAAGCGGCGTTTGTGGAGGGAACCGATGGGAACAGTGCGTTCTGAATCGTGGAGTCCTTCTTCAATACTTCGAGCCAGATATGCTCGGACCAGTGAGGCGCGATAACGGTGAGCATGAGAGCTTGAAGCTCGACGTAGCGCTTGACAAGATCGGCGTGCATGCCGAGCCCAGCAGACTTGGTGACTTCGCGGTAGAAATCACGAGCGGCGGTGAAGTCGTAGAAGCCAGTCTTGAGGGCCGTCTTGTAATTCGTCCTAGGATACATTAGTCTCGGGAAGTGTGATCTCGAGAGAGCACTCACTCTTCATAGTTCTGCTCAGTCTCCTTCACAAGGCCGTTCAGCTCGTTTTCAAAGACTTGGTCCCAGAACAGCTTCTCGCCGGTCCGCTGCACGGCATCGATGTTCTTTGGCTTCTCGTTGTCCCTGATGTGCACGTATTCTTGCCCGTCTTTGACCAGACGAGCCTCCGTGACGGTCTCCTCACACCACTTTCGCAGCTCGAACAACTTCAGAATGACAGCATTCGCAACGGTCTCCTCGAAGTTGGCATCCTCCACTCCATCACCTCCATCGGCCATGGCAATGCGGGTAGCATCGGCGCCAAACTTTTCTGTCGCATCCTTGAGGGTCAAGAAGTTACCCGTACTCTTACTCATCTTCTCGCCGTTCAGCATCAGGTGACCGTTGACACGGATCGCTTGTGGCCAGTATTGCTTGGGGAAGATAGCAAGATGAATATACAGAAAGAACGTCAAATGGTTCTGAATGAGATCCTTGCCGGAGATTCTGACATCAAGTGGGTACCAGTACTCGAATTCTCGCTTCATCGTCTGGAGAGTCTCTTTCGAAATGTCTGTGTTGACCTCCTCACTACGACCAAAGACATAGTCCCAAACTTCGTCGGTCATCTGTTCAGGCTTGACGTTAGCAGGACCCGGAGTCTTGCCAAAAATGTCTCCGTGGAGCAGGTGTGCAATGGTGTAGTAGGACATGTAGATAGTACTGTCACTGAGAGATTCAACAATGAATTGTTCGTCCCATGGCAGTTTCGAACCAAGACCGAATGAACGAGCACATGCCCATTGACCAAGCCAGTCAATAGTCTGCTCGAAAGAGTTCTTGACTTCGGTAGAAAACGTGTTCAAGCCTGGGTTGCTCACCCAGTCAAGGACGGTTGATTGCCACTCCGGATCAGCCTTTCCATAGTTGAGGTACCACTGGTCAAGGTGACCAGCAACACATTCGTCAGCAGATCTGCTGATAACCTGACCGTCTGGCTCGGCATAGTTGAACGCATGACCGGCATCCACCAACTGCTGCTTCACAAGTGGCTTGGCTGCTTCGACGGACTTGCCCTTGTGCTCACCGTAGCACATGGTGCCCTTGTAGAAGCCCTCCTTGTAAGCGAGATCTTTCGCTTCGGCAAGCTGCTTTGCGTCTTTCGGTGAGTTGATCTTCATACTCTCGACCAGGAACTTGGCGGTCAAGTTGCCATATGAAGGTGTATCGATGATTGGCAACAACTCCTTCTGAGCCCACTCTTTCTTGATGCCGTAGTACTCCGCCTTCTTGGCCAGATCCAACACGGTCGCGTAGTCGTCGGGACTGTCCGAAGGCACACAGGTGACAACACCGGTACCCTTGGTCGGCTTGACGGACTCCATAGGCGATGTAGACACCCTCGGTATGGACAGAAAGTGGAGCGTCGACCAAGGTTCCCACAACGTCAGACCCTTGAAGGTTCGCTACCTTTGGGAAGACTCCCCACTCCGGAAAGATGCCCTGGTAGGCCATGTTGCGGGCTGCGCGATCCGAGATGAAGTAGTATTCGTTATCTGACACCTTGAAGATACCGTACTCAACCTTTGGACCAACAAAACAACACGTTTGGCCATACATTGTTTCTGGGCGGAGAGTGGCTGGAACAAAGTACACATTGGCATTAGCGGGCAATTTTTCCGACAAGAGTTTCTGTGCCGGCTCAGCCCACTGCTTGACCTTAAGCTTGAGCGCTGTGTATTCTTGAACAGCAACGCCCTCTCCAGTTTGTCTGTCGTGGTCCATACATGCTTGACGATCCTTTGGCGAATAGACAGTGTAACGCTTGCCAAACTTGATTTTTCCCAACTCCTTCAGGCGGTTCATCTGCCATCTGACAAATGCGTCGTAGTAAGGGTTCGCGTCAGTCGTGACCATAGATCTTCTCCAGTCGACACGTGCGCCAATGTTGGTCAAGTCGCGCTGGCATAGAGGTGGGAAAAACTCTAACCAATGGGCGGGGTTGGCAAACTTGTGAACTTCTTCGACCGGAATGCCCAAGGCAAGCATGATCTGGAACTGATATCGCAGCTTGACAGCCTTGGCTGCCGCCTTGGACTTCTTCGCTGTGAACTTTGTTACATCTGACTTGGTGGTCTCCTGTGTTGGCGCGGGTATGGTCTCGGTCTCTCCGTTCGTGACTTCCTCCTCGGGGCAATTCTCGAAATTTTGTCCGAACCTCTTCACCTCATCAACAAGCTTATCTGCGCACGCCTTAATAGGCATACCAGTACAATGGTAACCTTGCGGAAACAGCGCTCGCTTTCCTCTCATACGCGCCCATCCTGTCGCAAACTCGACCTTGGTCATTGTGAAAGCGTGACCTGCGTGAAGCGTTCCGTTCATGTAGGGATAGGCCATTGTACCCATGTGTTTCGGGTGCTTCTTTCTCAACTCTTCGGCAGACATGGACTGGTAAGGGATCTCGGAGACTGACGGGGCATCTTGCTCGAAGACCTTTGCCTTTTGCCATTCTTGTTGATATTTCTTTTCCGAGGCAATAAGGGTGTCGCGCTTGTCAGTCTAAGATACAGTCAGCGGTATGTACGCGCTTTCTAGTGAAGCATCCTCACGTTCTCAATCTTCAAGGTGTTTTTGGTGCTGTTGGACGGATCCAAAGCATCCTTGGTAGCTTGAACGGCTGCCATGGTCGCGCTTGGAGTGTGAAAATATCGCAAGCCACGCAGCCGCGAGATACGAAATATGTTGATTGGCAACGTGACTGGAAAAGGTGAGGAATACTCAATTGAGTCACCGTCGGTCCAAAAATTGTTGCTCTGTAGTCACTCGGCACAGCTTCCCCGGCAGAGATGTTTGAAATCCACAACGACAATCGAAATGCGGAGGTCGGAGATCGGTGTCTGAACGTCATCCTTACTGGACGACCGCAAGACCTCGACTCTTTCAAGTTTGATAATCTAGATCATCGTCATCGAGTTTATCCAAACGGCCGCCAAAACATGTTGCGCACGTTGGTTCGAAGGAGTCAAGAGGTGCCATTCAATGTCTATTCGAATCCGTACAAGGCAAAGAAGACATGGCCTCCAGACTTCACTAAGCTATCTGCGAAGCATCAATTTCGGCTCGAAAGGAGGTATCGAAGGAGGTCGAAGCTGAAGTGGGCACGACCGAGATGGAACAAGTTGGTCAAATTGACAACTTGGGGCAGCATCATTTGTATGTGAAAGTGATGCGAAAGGACAATTCAGAAGCTGATGGAACCTACAGTCGTCGCTTTCTATGGCTTGATTTATATGGAAGTCGGAAAAGAAGGGTCTCCGTTCGACGGCGTAAGCGAACGAAACATTCAATTCGGTATTTTAGCTGACCAGGTTCCAGATACGCGCATGGTATAAGAGAGCTACAGATGCTATATGGACAGGTGGTACAAATCAGCCAATTCCTGAACGGCACCAGGACCAGCAATCTCCAATTCAACAGCGATGATGGCGAGCTTGGCTCTGTCCGTTGTCTGTAATCAAGATCTAGCTTCCAGCCATTCCGCTTGAGACCCGTCAAGGAACATTCGCCCGAGGCTTTACGACGGGAGGCGATGTCTGGACTGGTAACACGCGATGCGGTCCGCCCAACTTCGTTATCAGAGACCCTCGTCGACAACCGGCGTTGAGGGGGGACCCTGCCAGAACGAACGTATCGCGCTGCTTCGGACCAGGCAAACAACATGGCCGGCCAGTTGAGGCTGAGGCAGTCGCCCTGAATCTGACGGAGACGTAACGTTGTGTCATGCGAATGCTAGGAAGCGTCGCAGCGGTTCGAGACGGCCACAGAATGCCGCCGTCGTGTTTGTCAATTACGACGTTAAGGTGCCATGTTCTTATGACATGCCGTTTCAATCCTCCTTGCCACCTTCAACCACAAAATAACTGCCGACCTTCTTCTGCGCATGGCCAAGCACATCCCACTTCTCGGTCTTGTTTTCGATTTCTGTGTCATGCTGTCGTCTGCGGATGCGTTTGTAGTAATCTCCTTTGAGATCTTCTTCGGCGAAGGCCTCCTTCAGCTGTTCCAGATTGATTGTCGCGTCTTTACGACCCGACGCCGTCTCATCACGCAGACTCTGTAGAGGCTCTACGTTAGTCGTATCTACGTTCTGGATCTCCCTCACGAAGTGTAATTGAGAAGCGAGCGTGGACAACAATTTGGATTCCTCCTCTGCGTCTCTCGGCGGTGGCAACGCAGATAAGCGTAGTAAATGATGCAATTGTTTTGAGTTGATGTGCTGTAGATCCTCATCATGCGATTCGGCCTTGGGTAGTAGTGAATTGACGTTCCAGGTCGGCTCTTTCAACAACTCGTCGACATCGACTGTTGGGCCGCGAGAAGCATAACCCGCACGCTTTTGATGCCATGAGACAACACGGCTCGTTCGAGACGACCTAGTGATCCGTGGGAAATGCATCCCTTGTTTCGGTAATCGTGAAGTATTCATTGGATTATTGATTATGGGTATAGAGATTCCAGGAAGAATTGAATATATCAAGTAGATGTTCACTTCTTGGCACCTTTGAGCTCAACTCCCCGCTTACGTCGGCCCTTCCGCAGGCAAACCATCTTTCAACAAACAACAACCGATAGACATACCACGTTCCCACGCATCTTCAGACTCACACTTGCTTAAACAAACCTCGCGCGAGCTATTCACACATCGAGCCCATAGATATTCATTGTGCTGCCAGGGGGACCGTGCGATTTCGACAATAGCCGATCATGGACCCGCGTGCACTGTTACAAAAGGCAGACCACTAGCGGCGATATAGTCTCAGTCCACATACTGACGGTGAACAGGCGCAGAAAGCTGAGCAAGGTGCTGGATCAGGCTTTGGATTCTTCGGTGGACGAACAGAGAAATACGAGAATGCGGTCGATCTGTATACACAAGCTGCCAATGCTTTCCGCATGCAGAAGCAAGGCAAGGAAGCAGGACAAGCATTCGAGCAGGCAGCGACAATTCAGCAAAGCAAGTTGAACGAGCCAGACGATGCCGCCAACACTCTCACCGAAGCTTTCAAAGCGTACCGACAAGAAGACCCCGAAGATGCGGCCAGATGTTTAGACCAGGCCATCAACCACTACACCATGAAGGGTAACTTCAGGAGAGCCGCGACAAACAAGCAAAATCTGGCAGAGCTGTACGAGGTGACGCTCGGAGACAACAAAAGGGCGATGGAATCATACGAGACTGCGGCAGGATGGTATGAGAACGATAATGCAGAGGCGTATGTTTCAATCGGCGCATGAACAGGAGACGGCGATGAATGCTGACGGCGTAATAGATTGGCAAACAAGCTCTATTTGAAGGTGGCAGATCTCGCGGCACTCGATGCTGATTACTACAAGGCCATTCAACACTACGAAAAGGTCGCCAAAGCATCGCTCAACAACAATCTGATGAAGTGGTCTGTGAAGGAGTACTATCTCAAGGCTGGTATTTGCCATCTCGCTACCAACGTAAGTACATACAAGATATACGCGAACACTCATGTTGACCTGTATGATAGGATATGGTTGGCACAGGTCGTGCGTTGCAAACATATCAGGAACTTGATCCCACCTTCTCCGCCACCAGAGAGTGCCAGCTTCTCGGAGATCTCGCCGGTGCTGTTGAGCAGGGTGAACAAGAGGTCTTCGCAGACAAGCTTTACCAATTCGACCAAATGAGTAAGCTCGACAAGTGGAAGACTACGCTCCTGCTTCGGGTCAAGGACGCCATCGAGAAGCAGGAAGAAGACTTCTCGTGAGGCAGTCATCAAGCCAGTTTCGTTCGTGCGGCTTAGACTTGGCGCCTGGGGATCGGTTTTTGCATCACTGGCTAGCAATGCAGCGCAGGCTCGTCCCTTACTCGATATCCCAACATCTCTTTCCTACGAAACTTCTGCTGGAGGCGGCTTGACACCTCATTGCTCAGGACTTGTCTCCTGCTCTTGTAGTGGGGACTTCTCGGCCAGCGGTGTCGCCGGTGTTTGCTCTATCCGAGCTTGAATCACCTCCAAACGCCCGCTTGAACAAGGATATGCCAGGCCATGACTTTTGTGCTGTCGACTCATGCGTGACCTCCCTGATGACTTCCTTGACTTCTTTTCCTATACTCTCGTCGTTCGAGATTATGGTTTGGTTCGGAGGAATAGTTTCGCCCTTTTGCTGAGCATTGGCGACATCCGTGCTTGTCGCGTGTTGTTTGCCAAACTCGCCCTGCTTTTCCGCTTGCACCCTCTGCAACTCTGGCGCAAACGTAGAATAGCCTGCAATGTCTCAACATTAATTCCGCGTCTCGAGGTTGAGTCTTTTACCTGTTGCTACACCACAGACTATGGCAAGAGCAGCTCCTGTATAACGTGCGTTCATGTTGACTGACCTATAATCGCAACATCTGGGAATTTAGAGAGTTGCGACGAGGTTCATGGGGAAATGTGTATGACGTGCCGATTTGCTTGGAGGTTGGCGACATCTCGTCCGCCGTCGCAAATTTGTTTGACGCGAAACAACGCGTCTCGCCGAACGTTTGCTGATCGAGCGACCAGTATGATTATTTGGCTGACCTGACATAAGCTCAAGGTAAAACACATATCTCAGATCGACATGAGGCAGCATCCCAATGCAGAACTGGAGAGAAAGAGGTTGTGTATCCGACTCCGATGAAGATGAATCTTTCTATATCGACAGCCAAACACGACTCTCCGACGATGACACGGCACGTGATAAAAAGAGCGGACGAAGACAGGGGAGTGAGGAGCTCGGTGAACATGAAGTGCAGGAAGAGGAGCAGAGAGGTCAAGCAGATCATACAAACGTAACCGAATCTCGATATACCAACAACGAACAATCATCAACCGAGACGGGGAGCGTAGTGAGGGCAACGACACAATCGTGGACTGTGGGCGATGACCTCGAGATTGACTGGACAAAGTCCAAACCGCAGAGGTCTGGCAGAACTTATGGCCGAAAAGCAAGCAGAAACGCGGCGCACAACACAACGCACGAGAGACCTACTACTGGCCTGGACCAGCTCTTCTCCTCCAACTCCGCTCAGCAAGATGTTGAACATAGTAGATCCTCTGCTGTCAGCTCAGGTCTGGACCATGCGGGAGATCAGCAAGATTCCCAGGAGAGGGAAGCCAAGTCAGCGACCGTGACAAACAATATTACGTCTGTGGACAGCTCCCCCCTTTCGAGCCCAGGATCTTCGGATTCGGAGGATTTCCCGATGCACTCCAAACCGTCGAGAGTCGTTGCGGCCGCTATCGATCAATCACACGGAACTCAAGACTTGCTCGCAAACAACAATGCCTTCCCGAACCTCGAGCTTCAAGGTCTAGCAGACCGTCGTTTCCGGTCACGAAAACCGATCCAAATGAACCCATACCAGATCGAAAGGGAAACTTATAAGAAGTCGTGGCAAGCTCGTGGCATGGTTCCGGTACGCATCGTCGGATCTCAGGCGGAAGCGCCAACAACGGTGCGAAATCCACAGGAGGAAACCCAAGACGCATGGCAGCCAGACGATAGTCAAGCCTCGGCGGCATCACCCGCATCACCTGTGATAAGCGAACCGCCCTCGCCACGAAATGTCTTCGCTACTGTGATCGAGCAAGGGCAAGGCGAAGACGAATTTCCAGATGTGGACCGTCTGATGCACAGGGCTGTGCCGGGTCAGATGCAACCAACTTTCAAGAGGAGAAAACTGATGGAGAGCCCAAGCATCTCAAGACCACCGCCAATCGACTTCGCGCAGGCAGATCTTAGCAATGTCACGCATCTACCAGAGCCACCCACGCCTCCAGCCACTGATTCCACTACGTCCTCCGCTGACAACGGAACGGAGAGGACAGTGAAATTCAGGTTCCCCAAAGGCTTCAAGCGGTCTGGGCTGATCACACCAAATGTTTCATCCCCCGCACCCGTCGATTCTAGTGGAGGGCCAGTGGACGATGCCCGAACGGAAATCGTGAATGTCGAAGATCAGGAGCGTGACGGCACAGACGAGTCCTCTCCGAGCGCAGACGACAACCTCCCTGACTTTTCGAAAGTGCGGCGCAGAATCAAAGGCGTACTACCGGCATCTTGGTTGAGGTTAGATAGTAAAGCGCAGAAGCCACCATCGCCTCGAAAAGCACACAGCTCCGTGCAGCGAAGCACATCTGGAGTAGGACTTCCGGCTAAAGGTGTCGCTCAGAGGAGGATTGGCAGCTCGACACCTGCAGGTGTCAACAAGCAAGTCCGGAGAGATCTTACATTCGACTCGGAAGAGTCCGAACAGGAATCGCTTATCAGGAGCCCTTTACCAGTACATAAAAACGCAAGCGGACATGGTAGCTTAAGGCAACTGCGCATCGACACCGGATCTGCCGTACCTAATGATGTGGACTCGGATGATATGGAAGACAACGCGATCGACATGATGCTTCCTTCAGCTCCTCGACAAAGACAGACCACTGAAACCCCAACAAGGTATCAGCGGAGAGTGACCGATACATTTCGTCCATATAACGACGCAAACCCTGCGAAGGGAAGCTCTGTCGTTCTGCGTGAGAATCAGAAGTCCTCGACCACCTTGTCGAAGCAAGCAAGAAGTTCTAGGCACAAGCAAACGCGACAAAAGCGGACCCCCTTGCTGAGTATACTGGACGCACAGCAGCCACACAGCGATCAAGCAAGCCGGATACCACAATTTGTTCGTCTTGCCTCTCGACAAGCGCGCCAACGCAGCAACCATGGCAGACACAGCCCGTCGAAAAAAGTGCTTCGATTGGCAACGGCAGCTGATACTGATGATGCAATGGCCACCTTGACATCATGGTATAAAGGAGATTTAGTTCAGAGTCATGTCCCTACACCTCACCGATCAGTGGGATCAATACTCAATCAACGCTTGGGGCTTGTGCGTGAGCAGCCTGCCGGCGAGGGGCCTGACCAAGACAGTGACGAGGTCATCGAGGTCTCTAGGAGCATGCATGTCCGACCACGACCAGCATCCTCTACAAGCAGCGGACGACGATCTCGAGCCACCCCAAGAGCTGCGTCGAAATCTGTGCAAGCTCTGGCACCATATCCAGGTCTGCATAGGCAGCAAGGACTTAGATCCCTTGCTCGAGGGGCACCGCAAGGAAATGCGCCCGAGACGAATGGCACATTTGGGACCATGCAGGCTGTAGTCGGATCGAGGACTGCATTTCGAAGTGGCCAGCTCGAAATGGAGGGACGACGGTTCGATCTCGGGGGTCGCAGATTACCCCATCTGTACAAAGCAAGTTCACTTCAGCAATTATTGACTCGTGGACAGAATGCGCCATCTCTTAGTCTCCCACTGGAGCGTTATCTGAAAGACCCGACACCGCCGCTAGCCACTGTAGCGGCCGAGGTGCCTAGGACAACCACGCGCAACAAGCTGACTCATCGCCCACGCCAGAAGCCAGTGGCTAGGAGACTAGACACCGAGACGGTTGCCTATAGACAGCCAAGCGAGCCTCTTCCCGTTACTCTACTACCCGCAGCGGAAGCCTCTACAGTAGATGCTTCTCGCCCAGGTCTGCAAGGATTAGGGTCGTATGGTACAAAATACTCAACCGACTTTGACGTACACCCTTTGGAAGTTGGTACTTACTTTCACGAAAGCACGTTCATTGGCAGTGGTGACTTTGAAGCGGCCTTGTCGTTGCAGAATCGTGACCTCGATGAGACGGCAGGCTACATCACAATCAACGTTGGAGACCACAACCTACGCTGGAGTGCTTGGAACGAAGACGTGGCTAATGGCCTCGCCCAAGTGTATCAGATCAGCCAAGAAGCTTTCTCCGCTATGAAAGACGCGTCATCAGACGATCGCGGTCGTATGCTCGTTCAAGGCGCAAGTGAGACAGTGTCATACTTGCTCAGATCCGTTGTGAGGTACTGCTCAAAATGTCTTTATTTCTCAGACTCTGTTGACAGAGAGCAATGTCTGGCGAGGTTCTCTCTATTCATCGAAGATTACGCGAACGAGCTCTATGAGGCAAGGACGAACATGGGCTTTGCCGCGCACTCGAGATCTCTATTCCTTGATGCATATCTTTATTTACTATGCTTGAGCCATCAGATGGTGGTCATTTCACAGCAAAAGTCGGTTCCAGAGGTTCTATGTGAGAGGCTGTCCAATCGCTTCAGATGCTTGAGCCAGCTTTGCGTCGATTTCGTACTGAAGACTGGATGCCACGATTTACGAATATTCTACGAAGACATGAGACATCACGAAAGGCGTGATAGAGGTATCAGAAACGATCAAATCACAGCAAGGGCATTGGTCATATTGCATCATACCCTTCAACAAGCCTCACCAATGGGGAGGAGCTTCGCGGAATTGGCTTGCACCTTCCTCGTCAAACCTGTCCATGAAACCAACAACATCAGACTGCTTGATCAAGCTTGGTACGACATCTTCACACTGCAGCCGATATTGGAGATTGATCGCCGCGGCATCTACCGTCCAGGGAACAGGTCAACCCTGAGTAACGGTAACTGGTCGGCTGTCAAAATGCTCCTTGACAATCTTTTTGCGCTCTATCCTGGTTCCTTGGACTTGCGAAACCCCACACTCAACGACTACATCCGATCAAACCTTGTACGAGTATACGTCCTCGTCAATCGCTGGCACTGGTCGACTTGCGAGATTGCCTTGAATTCAATCTATGACTTCTTTGCAAAGCGAGGACTTGCCCATCTGAGCGGGGAGGATCCGAAAGGGTCTCCACGGTTTCTAGAGCAGACCGAGACAAATGCTATCCTGGAAGTCAACATTCGCGAGCCTACCTTTCACATCTTCCTCAAGCTCTTGGCTGTTGGTCTGAGGTCGATTCCACAACAGTATCCAAGTGCCAAGGTCAAGCGAGTTGTCTGGAGATACGTGCCAAATCACGGTCGCACATATCGCAAGGACGAGGATGTTCAACGATCAGACCTTGATGCCCTTCAAAATCACCACGATCTTCTCTGCACCTTGGTATGGACTCTACCACCTGGATGTCGACCACGACTTGAAAATATCCGCGACCTTGTCGATTTTCATGCTTCTCATCAAGAAGCATGCCGCATCAACGTTAATGCATGGAAGATGTTGGCTCGCATCGTGGTTTCGCGGTCGGACCAAGACGATGATATTGATTCCCTTACTTCTTGGTTTCGAGAAATTGTGACTGCAATGTCTCAACAGTATCGTCTTGCACGAGCAGAAGCGGAAATGGTCCAGGACATGGCGCACCTAAGATCGCTAGGTCAGGTCTCTTTCGATCAGGTCCAGATGGTTGTTTCCAAGAACCAAAAGAATATCATCGACACACTGCTGCTTGCGATTGCGGGCATGCAAGAAGCCTTCAAGACCGTGAGGTGTGCAGACGTGGCCCGAAAGCTGTTGGAACAATCTCACGTCCTCGACATTTTCAACATGTTTGACGCTGGGCAAAAACGGACTTTTAATCCAGTCCTGCAGACACTTGTAGTCTGTCAGCACTATCTCAAACTCGAGAAACAAAACATTGTAAGACAAGAATCAAGCGAAGAAAGTCAGGATTACGGCAGCTTCGACGGACTCGAGGATATGGTACTGGACGATTCTTCGGCCACGATAACGGAGTCTGTTGACATGGACGATTTCCTCAGTACTGGAGTAGCACAACTCCTCTCTAACGTGTTTGGCGCCGATGCGCCGGTCGATGAAAGCCTGCTCGCACGTCTTGTCGAAGTATGGACAGGTCTTGTTGCTCGAAGCGTGTCGAACGGCACAAAACTATGGTCACAATACCTTGAAGCTCACAGTCCAGACTCATGGTTCAGGCTGCGTCAGACAGACAGTGTGAGGAAATGGACTCCCTTCTTCCTGTCGAAGATACTAGAGTACGACCACAGCAGCTTTGAGGACAACAAGGATATTATGCTCAGCACATGGCTCGTGTCTTTGTTGGATCGAGAATCGATGCTCAAGTTCCAACACATCCTTACCTCCGCTATTCTGAATGCCGGCAATGACGAAGGCCTGACCGAGAATCCCCCATTCGCTAGAGACAGGGATCTTGGCCTCTTCAACATAACGCTGAACGAGTTGAGGGCTGGGCGCATAAGCTTGATTGCTTCTGTCCTTTCAAACATGCGAATCACTTACGAGCTGGCACGTGGCAATCAAGCGGAGTTGAAAAGCAGATACAGCCAGATGCTGAAGCAAGCAATGATAGCAATGAAGACGACGTATCAGGAGGTTTCTCAAAATGAGACAGTGGTGGCGGATCCCAATGTGGGTGGTAGCTATGTCTCCTTTGTACATCAGGTGGTATCTATGATGCAGCAACACACCTTGGACATCTGCGCCATCGACAAGTTCTTCACCGACTCGGCTGCTTTCCCTCTTCCGTTGAACGACCCGGGATATGTGGTAGGCAGAATCAAAAGGCATGAATCTAGGCTGCCAGAGTCGAGTGGCCGGAAGCAGCTAGCGTTCTTTCTGCAGACCAGGAGCCAGGCTGCTGCAATCAACAACGAGAACCAGGTTCTAGCTTGCCAGATCTCTACTGCTATGATACTGGCCGAACAAGGAAGTCGGTTTTCAGGACCGACGCTACGTGAGATCTTCTTCGCGGCGATCTTACCTGCTTACCTACAAGCAACGATCGAGCACGATGCAGGCTGGATTCTTGCGCTACCAATGATGGAGGCCGCGAGACAGACACACGCCGAGACCCTCTACCACGTCAATTTCCACAACATTGTCGAAGCACAAGCAGAGCTCCACCTCATTGATATCCTTCTGCATCATCTCCTTCTGGTCCTGCACTCGATCAAGCCGCCATCAGATTCTCAATACAGCAGCAGGATGTACGCCATCATCGCATCGGTTTTCAGCACCGCGCTGCCGATCGTTGGTCTTCTGGACTTGGCTCAGCGCATCCACACCACAATGCCACTCTACGACCGACTGGGGCTACTCTTCGAATGTGCAACCTACATCAGGAGCCTCCTTTCTTCTACGAATCACGAGACACAACAAACGTGGCCAATCCTCTTGGAAAATGTCGCACCACACAATCAGTACCGCACCGACCTCGACTTTACCAGACGAAACCTTGTCTCGGAGCTGTCAGGGTACTGGAGCAAAGTGGGTGACGAGTGGACTGTCAGAAACACCAGGGTCGACAGTAGTTGCGCGGATGAAGGCGCGATTAGGGCGAAAGCGGTTGCAGCAGTTGAAGAGTTTGTTGAGTGCTATCGCGTGTTGATCGGAGATGAAGAACGAGTACGATCGACCGAAGTCGATGGTTACGGGCTTGGTTTAGGGGACGTGATGTTGTAGCTGCGCCCCCAATATTTAGGATCATAGATGACTGCAACCGCAAAACGAATGGATTCCAGAGACAAGGTCCCGATTGTGTTCATGGTAGTCTACAGCCTTTGTGAGTCATGGTGAGAATGGTAGATTGCCCTGACCTTATAGATGGCCAATTTGGCCTTATCGCAAAGTTTACCTTATTGTTCCACCTCGTCATATTTGGGTTGGAAGCTTGGTTGTCGTTCTATCTTGCGAATCACACGACATCTTGCACATGCATGCAGTAGCTACAATATCTTTAAGGCAATGTGGCGCGGTATGCTACAGAGTACGGCATGCGATAGCGAGTCAGTGGCGTTGATCGGCGCTCTTCCCCGACGCACTCCAACAAAGATCGCGATGCTCTCTCATAGACAATGCGTGTATAATATTGAACTCCACTCCTGTGTGCCTGTAGTATCGTTGATCTTGCCTCATGTTTAGCTGTATGCTCTCTATTGTATCTAATCACGCCCGACAGATTCCGGGAAGGAACGGCCGCAGGAGCGTATCCGAGTTGATAAGATAACCCTATTTGAACGACCCGCGCTTCTTACAGGTAGCAAGATCTCTCGGAATAACAGGGTACTTATCAGCTCAACTCAGCCATCTTACAAGCAGCAATGCCTATCAGGAACGCAAGCGGGCGCATGCCTGCTTTTGGGCAGTTCTAATACGCCAACCCCGTCGGCCACTGAGTTGTTTGGCGATAATGCGATATCAGATAATAAGCTCGCGGTGAACGAGAACAAGCTCACGGTGGTGACAGCCGGGACTGTGCCCGTTCAGGAAGGTGTCACTGAAATGATATCTTCCACGCTGCCCAGTGCTACCTGCGTAAGTCACGCTGCCGTGCCTCCTCCACTCGTTCATTCATGTCCCCTCGAGCTAGTACATGTTATCATCCACATTCAGGCATAGTCGCGTGTCAGCTCCGACGACTTTCGTACGTATCTCCAACCAACATGATAAGGTAGTCTCGGCACAACGGCCCAGTTAGGCTCAGTGTCTTCGACGCTCAGAGATAACCTTTTACCCCAATGAACATCACGAACAGGAGCAGGGCCCGGATATTGCGACCTGACGAGCTTCACAGTCTCTGATAGCCATAAGAAGAGTGCGCCCCGCTCATCTGTGCTACTATGTTCAAGTACCTTTGACATTGCTACCTCTAGAGCAGTCTCCGCTCCAGTACAGGACCATGTCTTCCAAAGCCTTCGGCAAGAGGTTTGGCTTCAAAAGAACAAGCACCATTCAAGAGCCTGTCACTGTGACTGAGCTATCCGACTTCGAGAATCATGGCGAGGCTTCTGGCACCACACCTGGGGATGACTTTGACGGTGTCCCTCGAGAGATTTCTGAGGCCGAGGCCAATCGCAAGCTCAGTACCTTCAAGCAGGATCATAAATGGGATCCAAATCTGCCTGATGAGGCCCATGACAAGGTTTACGCTGTCACCGCTGCCCATGACGCCAAGGGTGAGGCGGAAACTGTCGGCGAAGTGATCGAGAACTCTCCATATCCAGAGGTATGTTTTCATTCGATCCTCTGTCACTGGTTGAACATTCTCTCTGACTGACCATTCTTTAGGTTCGCGCTGTCGTACGAAACTACGACGAAGATGTGCCAACAAGCACCATCCGAGCATGGACAATCGGTCTCCTCATGACTACTATCTGCTCGTCTGTCAATGCGTTGTTCTTGCTGCGCTACCCAATCATCAGTATCGGCCCATATGTTGTGTTGTTGCTTGCATACCCCATCGGCAAGGCCTGGGAGAAAGCCATGCCCAACAAGACGTTCACCGTCCTCGGCATGAAGGCCAATCTCAACCCTGGTCCATTCAACGTCAAGGAACACTGCATCATCGTTGCCATGTCCAATGCGGCCTTTGGCGGCGGTGCTGGATACTTCATCGACACTGTGGTTTCCCTAAGGAAGTTCTATCATTTTGAGACTGAGCAGTTTGGATGGGGTTTCAACACCCTCTTTGCGTTGTCAACACAGTGTCTCGGTTTCGGGCTTGCCGGCTCTGTGAGGAAATTCCTCGTTGAGCCCGCCGCTATGATCTGGCCTGGCGCTCTTGTCAACGTCGCGTTCATGTACGCCCTGCATGACCATACTAAAGCTGAACCTAGCAAGACCAATGGCTGGTCCATGTCCCGCTACAAATGGTTCATGATTGTCATGGCTGGCATGTTCGTTTGGTCTTGGTTCCCTGACTTCATCATCCCTGCTTTTAGCTACTTTGCCTGGGTCACCTGGGTCAAACCTAACAACGTCATTGTCAACCAGCTCTTTGGACAACAAACCGGCGTCTCCTTGGGCTTCCCATTCACTGGTTTCACATTGGACTGGGCTCAAATCAACTCATTCTACCAGAGTCCTCTTGTCTGTCCGTGGCACGCCCTTGCCAACGTCGGTGTCGGAATCGTCTTTTTCGGATGGTTGATCGTGCCGGCTCTTCAATATACTGGCGTGTGGTACGCAGAGTACGTGCCGGTACGTTCCGATCTCGGTCCCAATCTCATTGTTCCCTTCTTCAGGCTGACGCGTTCTAGATTTCAGAGAATGGCATCCTTGATAACTTAGGCAACACCTACAACATTACGCGCATCCTGACGCCTGAGCACGTTGTTGATCCTGCTGCCTACGAAGCATATTCACCCCTGTTCCTTTCTACCGCCTTTGCGCTTACCTACGGAATGAGCTTCGCGTCCATTGCCGCTCTCGTTAGTCATACCTATCTGTTTCATGGAGCAGAGATCTGGCGCAGATTCAGATCGTCCAAGGGCGAGCTCGACGACATTCACATGAAGATCATGCGAAAGTACAAGCTGGTAAGCCATGAAAAATATCACCACTTTGTAATGGAAGACTGACAAATGTGTTTAGGTGCCCACCTGGTGGTATCTTGTACTCTTGGTCATCATGGTCGCTTTTGCATTTGTCTCGGCACTCGCCTTTCCGACGGAGATGGCGTGGTACTCAGTCGTTCTGTCTCTGGTCATCGCAGGTGTCTGGACCATCCCCATCGGTATCATCCAAGCTTTCACCAACATCCAACTCGGCCTCAACGTCTTCACCGAGTTCATCATTGGATACGTCCAGCCTGGTCACCCCATCGCCATGATGATGTTCAAGACGTTTGGATACATCGTGATGACCCAAGCTCTTTATTTCTGTCAGGACTTGAAGCTCGGTCATTACATGCACGTTCCGCAGCGCTCGCTGTTCATGGCACAACTAGTCGCCACCGTCTGGTCATGTCTCTGTCAGCTCGCCACTGTCGAATGGGCCATGGGCGCGATCGAGAACATCTGCACCTCTGAAGCCGCCGGGCTGTTCACGTGCGCTTACATCAAAACGTTCTACAACGCCAGCGTCATCTGGGGCGCCATTGGTCCGAAACACTTATTCTCCTCCGGCGCCGTCTACGAAGGACTTCAGTATTTCTGGTTGGCAGGCCTCGCCGGACCCATCATCGTCTACGGCATGGCTCGCGCATTCCCCAAAGTGTCCTTTATCCGCAAGATCTCGCTGCCTCTCATCTTCGGCTCATTTGCTTTTGTGCCGCCTTATTCAGCCATGAATATTCTGTCCTGGGTCTTGGTGGGCTACGTTTTCAACAAGTACATTCGAAATCGGTACAGGGGCTGGTGGATGGAATACAACTACATAACGTCAGCTGCTTTGGATGTCGGCCTTGCGATCTGCGCCATCATACTGTTCTTCTGCGTTCAGCTACCCGGCGGCGCGATGCCTGACTACTGGGGTACGACCATTATTTCGACAACGCTCGATGGCGCTGGAGGTAATGTCAGAAAGGTGGTGGCTGATGGTGAGTATTTCGGACCAAGGACGTGGAAGTGGTAGTCGACAAGAGCCCACAGCGCACAACGTTATGATTTAATGGAGCGTCACTGGTTCGATAGAATAAAGACTGAATCATGAAATCGTATTTTTTACCCATCGCGCCGACTTCACGACTGAGCAAGTTTCTATAGACATACCTCTTACCCTCTTACCTTCCTTGCAATCGCTCCCTGCTCTTTGAATCTAATCAATACCCGATACCATACGGCTAGTCAGTGTTGAACGTTCTACCAATCAAACCCAATGATTCCGGTCTCGCAACAGCTCAGACATTCTACGACTCGGCATCGACAAACTCCTCGTCGCGACCGTCCGTTGAGGACAATCTATGAACTCTTGGCTGGAGTGGCTCCTGAAGGTTCATTCCTGCCATCTTGTTCGTGACGTTACTTGTGCCAGATGAGATGTTCTGCGCCGTGCCTGGTACATATGACATGCCCTGTGCCGTTCCTGGTACAGATGACATGCCCTGTGCCGAACCCGGTCCAGATGAGATGCTCTGTGCTGGGCCGAGTCCAGATAATTTGCTTTGTTGTGGGGTGATTCCGGGCGAGACGTTGTGTACGTGGTCCACACCTCCGGGTGCGATGTTTTGCATTTCTGGATGCGCAGGCTGGGATCTGGCGTCGTGCTGGCCAAAGTCGACGAGATCTCTCTGGGCAGGTCTTTGCTGTTGTGGTTGTTGCTGGCGAGGCTGCTGCTGCTGCTGCATTTGCTGCTGCTGCATTTGTTGTTGCTGCATCTGCTCTCGCTGCATTTGCTGTTGCTGCATTTGCTGTGGTGAGAATTGCTGCTGCTGTTGCTGCGGCTGCTGTTGCTGGGCAGGGGCTCGGCTTGGGGTTCCTGGCTGTGACCTTTGTCCTGTTGACTGGCCGCTCTGTCCGGGAAGGATTGGTGCGATGGCAAGGATCTGTTCGACGATCTGATCGGACGATTGGCCGTCACTGAATCAGGTCAGCAGGTATATCGCGATAGAAACACAAATTCACGTACATCTTGGCGTCAATCACCCAGTCAAGGTTCTCCTCTCCTTCTAGATCGCCGGGTCCACCGTGACCGGAGGCGCCCAGAGCCTTCCTGAACAGCTTCGGTTTCCATTCTTGACCCTCTCTTTGCGCGGCTTCGTCTCTTTGGCGGTCTTCAATGGCAGATTTCTCATCAGTGGCTCCCTTGTGGTCAGCTTTCTTGATAGCGGCGGTGGTGGCGTGCCACAATTTCTGCGACTCGCGGTCATGTTGTTCTTGCAAAGGTCTTGCTTTTGGGTAGGATGGTCGTGCATGAGTCGCATCGAAAATGAGCTCCTTCTTGCCAGACTACGAGTCGTCAGTCTTGAGGCTGGTGGCAAATACGTTTGCCCAACTTACAGATAGATCTTTGATAAACATCTCTCCGTGCCAGTGTCCGCTGAGCTCGAAAAGGTTCTTGCCAGACTTCGAGTCTTTGATGTATCCTCCAATGGCGTTGTAGCCACCGCCGACCCATCCTTTGACCTTGAACTCGATGTCGGCTTCCAGACCGGTCTCAGGACATCTGACGACAGCGTGATCACCGAGCTCGTACTTCATTTTGCCGAAAAGAATTCCACGAGCGTACATGTTTGGTTGTGTCACAAAGCTGTTACCAGTCAGCGTGGCGTCCATCTTGACAGATAAGGACTGCTTACTATCTCTCGTTGTTGCGGTTGGTAAATCTCATGACAGCGATTCCCTCCATGAAACTACCGACGGAGTTGCCCAAGAACTTGCTCCTTGGCTTGAGTGTTCCGTCGATGCGAATGTGATGTTCTGGTGCCATGTAGAAATAGCTAGATTTCGGTGGGTGGTGAGAGGTCTGCTCCGAGATGTAATAACCCCTTGTCCCGTCGGGGTAGTCCCAGTAGCCAGTGAAAGTCTCACCGAGGATCGGGTTGAGCGGCTTCTTTACTCCTCTGTATTCCTGTCAGTACTGGTCGATAGCCAACACTTCAAGCAGCTTCTTACGGTGGTTTGATGTGCCATCCAGAAAGGTAAAATTTGGTGACAGCGACGAATCTCTTCACAGGGTCGTCAATGTCGGGCATTGGAAGCAGAGTGTCGGGATGGGCCATGAAGCTGCAATGGGTCAGAATAGTGTCCAGGCTATCATCTGTGGTCCTCCTTCTACTGACTTCGTGATGCGCTCGAGCATACTTCTTGGTTCGAGGATGAATGTAGGAAGGGTGACTCGGCTGAGGTCGGCGCCAGGGCGCAGCTGGCTGATGATGTGGGACAAGACTGTTCGAAAGGCATTAGCATATCGTAGAATAATTTGGCGTGGGTTGGATCGAACCATTGCCCTGGTCGTCGTCGACGACGGTCTCGTCTTCTTCTTCCCTTGGCTCGTCATGAGAGGAGCGATTGCTGTTCAGCGACTCCCTACGCTTGCTGTGGCCGAGAACCATGATCGCGGCAGGTTGATACCGAGTCGATGACTGGTTAGGAGAGGTTTCGGCGGGGTATTGTCCCAAGTGCTGATGTTGACGAGAGGTCGGTGTCGTTGGAGAAGGAAGAGGATAGGTCTAGAATTGGCACCTTAGGTTGGTAGGTGACGCCAAGTGCTGTTACAATGAGTGAAGGAGGAATTGTTAGGCTGCTGGGTAAGGTCTCACAGCAACGCAAGGCAGATACAAGCTGGCTTGAGCTGCTTTCAGGTGTCAATGGATTCGTAGATCTTTGAACTGATGCAGATGCGCTGCTGCGGTTCAATTCGGACGCCGCCGCGCCCGCCGTTTCTGCAAAGCATGGAAGCCTGACCGCGATGACGACACGCGCGGGGCACTTCGCTTGCTTGTTACAGTAACTCATTAATAATGCTCCTCGATCAATATTGACAGCTTCCTTTGTTTATCATTAATAGTTCTTGGCCGATATGCTTGACGATGTCGATCGATTGCATTGAATGATCGAAGATAATAGCAAGAATAACTTACTGGTCGACAAGAATCCATGGCAGAGGCCAGCTACACAGCCTTGAACGAATAGATACGAAAACATGCATCTGCAAACAGTATCCACTACTAGCACACGTGTTGATTTTAGGTCTCTGGATTGACGCGGTACACTGAACAGTGACAATCAGCCAAGTCGATACATACATAAATCAGAAACCATGAATTTTGTTTCGGTAAAATACAGCCAGTCCTTAACTCCAGCCCGAATGCAGGGTATCAAAATCTGTCTCTACCAATCTAAAGCCTTTCCGCCGAGAATACAAACATTACAATATCATTAACTAAGCGTTTCTCGTGTCTTCTTCGCCCATCACGGCCGCTGGTCCGTCACGAATCGCAGCGCCCACGGCAAATGCCATCGTTAGTGAGAACCTCATCCACGTCCACAGTGAGTGTCGAGTCAACCATTCGTTGCGCTGGGGAGATCCATCGAAGCGTCGTTCCGACCTACGGATCGCTTGCTCACTGAACATGTCCAACTCTGCTGCCAGGCTTTGCTTTGATCCTCGTCCTGTTGGGGTAAGCGACAAGTTCCGGAGCTCGGAAGACTCGACTGAGCGGCGAGGAAGGCGCATCGAAGAAGCCATCATTCGCCGTGTGACCTGAGGGCCGAGGAATAATTGGACTAGCCACCATTGCAGCTTCTGAATAGTGTTGGAGCGCAGCGTCACCGATTGGGCATATTGCAGACTCTGTCGAGCTGTGTCGTAAAGCTGCCTCCAGAGAGAGTGTAGGAAACCCCTAAACCGCTGCTCTTCTTGCCTTTCTTTGCTGTCTCCATAACCATCATGTGGGCAAGATCCATCACCGAGTGCTGGTAGTCCAGTTTGGTCCGAGAGGGAGCGCTGGTGACATGTCCACGATCGACGACGAAGACCCTGGTTTCCATTCGACGAGACCTGCCGACTCGTGGACAAAGGAGAAGATAGACGGTCAGGCTTTGTCGTGTCATCAGAGGCTCCAGAAACTTGCCTCAACTCGCTTTCCAAATCAGACGTCATTGTGCTTTTAGCATCTTTTGCTCTCTCCAACTCTTCAAGCAGGTTCCGGCCGATAGCCGAGCCCAACGACGAGTAGTCTCGTGGCGTGTCTTCCGAAACAGCAACATCAGGCGAGGTCGACATCGTCTTGCTTTTCGATGAAGATGTTTCTGGTGTAATAGCCGCGAAAAAGGGCGACGATGTTCTTCGCAGAGCTAACTCGATCCCATCAGCACTCGTACGTGCTCGTCGTCTACCCGTGGTCGGTAGCGGACTCATAAACATGTCATAGCCGCTCAAGGCTGGTACTTCAGACACATCCGGAAGGGTTGGGAACGGGAACGCTGCAGGCGATTCGTGCCTCTCCATGGAAGGCGCTGTCGAAGGTAAGTTATGGAGTCCGGAAGCTGATGACGGAAGAAGTAAAGGCTTTGGCATGTTGGTGGCATGGAATCTGCGCATTCTTCTAGGATGCTTTCCCGTGCTTGGTAGCATCGAGTTATCCGTCATGGTGAAAGCTTCTGGGGTAGACCATCTCTTCAAGCTGTTTCCACTTGGTGGATCAGATAGTGCGACCGAGTGCGATAGACCATCATCAGAAGCAGAAGAGGTCAAGGCCGCCAAAGCCGCATCGTTTTGTTGGAGAAACTCGAAGCCAGTTCTATTCTGCTCTGATCCTCTTGCAGTACTTGGGTGGGGAGTGGTGGGTATGCCTTGCTCCTGCGGCTTGAACGAGAATGCAAGACTGTTAGTGGTCGGAAACCTGGGCAACGCCGATTTGTTACGGTTGTGTCGCTTTCTCGCAGAGCTCGGAAATCCGTTCATATCCATCTTCTTTGGTGAGCTGATCAAATCACTGAATGCATCGATCCGCTTCTCCATCTCCTCGTTTGTCGTCTCGGCCATGGCGTTGTTTGCAAGACTGGCCTCCAACTGTATTTGTAAATCTCGGACCTTTCGCACGTGTTCATCGCTGTCGTTTTCCAGTGATCGGATCCGTGCTTTTAGATTTGCCTCGATCTGATTCCTGTCCTCGATCTCTTCCTGGACTCTTTGGTGGAACTTGGCTTCCCATTCAGCAACCTCCTCTTGTAGTCCTCTAATCTCCGTGTTTAGAGCTCTCATCTTCTGTGATCGTGCTTGTAGTACTGTTGGAGATGTCATGGCAGATAGTTGGGTTTGTAGAGCAGCGAGCTCAGCCTCGAGATGTTCGATGTATTTCGAAGCATCGAGATCTTCCGAATGGCGCTTGGAGTGTGTTCGCTGGTGTCGTCTAGACGCCGTTCGAGAACGACCTGCTGAATCTGGTGTCATACTACATTGACTGTCAGCCCACTCACGTCAAATCGGCGTAGAGGATGGACACGTACCATTTGCTGTATTCTGAAGACATGTCACGTCGTGGTGACATACCCACTTGTGAGGCATGGTTCTCATCCTGGAAGATGGAGAATTGCTCGTCAACTCTGGGCCTAATACTCTGCTTCTTACGTCTCCGACTTGAATTATTAATCTCAGACAGGACTCCGGCGCGTTCATTTGGCTCAGGTGTGTCCGAGGCCCCGTCGAGACCACTTATTGTTCGCGTGCTTGATCCTGTAACACTCGACACGTCATTTGTTGACCAAGAATTGAATGCCTTTGAGTTTGGTGTGATATTCCTAGTCGGAAGAACCTTTGCTCGGAATCCTATCTTGCGTAATTGCAGTCGCTTTGCTTGTCTTGTAGGTCCCGGCCCAGTGATTGTGTTTGGGCTGTATTGTTGTTCCTGTTGGGAGCGTGAGTCTCCTCCAAGGTTTGACATTGCTAATTATGCGGTGTTATGCGGTGTTCTCTGCTGTCCGCCTTAAAGCATTGTTTGGGGTGCAGCGACAGGCCTCGTCGGTCTTTCGCGGTGGGGCGTCGTAAAACTCCTGGTTGTTGCTCTCGTGAGAATAGTGATTGGTTCCAGTAGTGTATGCTAATCGTAAAGGCTCGACTGAAATGTTGTATGCAAGTATAATTAGAAGAGAAGTGGTGGTTGCTACGCGAATGGGATTTGTTTACTTTGTTTAACGACGGTTAAACATTCCGATGTCCCCACGGTCTGCCGGCCGCAACCTATTTCCGCAGCACCCCGCGCTGCACGCTCTGTTAAAGCACGGCAGGGTCCACCAGTTGACGGCGATGTCATCAAACTTAAGATTCGTCCAGCAACGTCCCAAAGAAGCAGTATCTCAAAAGAGACAATGCTTCGAATCCAGATGGGGACATGTGATCGAACACGGTTCCTATGTGCCGTTTACGATATGCAACGTACAGGTAATATGGAACAACCCGTGTCTGCACGGTTTTGCTGCAATCTATGGCGTGGACAATGGACCGCAGATGCGGTTGCTCTGTCGGGACATACGGTCTGAAGGCTCGTAGCTGGCTTGAACCGATGGTTGCACATACACATGTCATTTCCCGTTGTACACGAGCATCTAGTCCTTCTCTAACCTGACCGCAGCGTTCGACTCGATGAAGCCGAGATCAACCTTGTGACCTAGCAGATCACGGATATTCGACACCTTGTACTTGATCATCGTCGGCCTCTCCAGACTCAGACCGAAACCGTACACCCTCAAGTTTTCTGGCAGACCCATGCTCTGCAACATCTCAGGTCTGAACATACCACTGTTACCAATCTCGACCCACTTGCCAAGACCTTGGTGGTAGCCAAAGACTTCCATACTGGGTTCTGTGTAGGGGTTGTAGGCGGGCTTGAAGCGCAGGTTTGTGATGCCGAGCTTTGCGAAGAAGCCTTCGAGGAAGGCCATGAGACCGCCCAATGTGAGGTCGTAGTCCGCAATCACACCTTCAACTTGGTGAAACTCTGCAAGATGGGTGGCGTCCACTGTTTCGTTACGGAAGACACGGTCGATGGAGAAGTAGCGTGCTGGTCGAGGGTTCTTTGCTAAGCGGTGCAAGCAGTACGTTGATACTGCGGTGGTATGGGTACGGAGTACGAGGCGGCGAGTTTCTGCATCGGCAAAGGGGTAGCGGTAACCGATACTGCCAAAGGCACCATCTTGGTGAACTTCTCGCACGTTCTTGTAGTATTGAGCGTAGTCGAGCGATTTGCCTTCGGCATTTCCAGAGGAAGGGAGCATGCGTGTCGATTCGGCTTCCATCTGATCGAGAGCGGCATCGGCGGTGGGATCGTCACGAGGCGCATCAGCTTCGGCTGGGTCGGACACGTAGAAGGTGTCTTGCAGATCACGAGCAGGATGTTGTTGCGGAACGAAAAGAGCGTCAAAGTTCCAGAATCCAGAGTCGACGAATCTGATCCTGTCAGTCAAAGTATTGACAGCGTGGCCTTCTCTCCCCTACCTGCTAGTCGGCATCTCGACGAATCCTTGGTGGAAGAAGATCTTCCTGAACTCCTCTCTAACCTTGTTCAACGGGTGCAGAGCGCCAGCGCCTTGCGATGCTCCCAAAGCCTTGAAGTTGTATGGCTTCCAGTTTGCAGTCTTCCATGATCCGTTCTCGAGCATCTCTGGAGTAAGGTCGGTGACTTCGACGGGCATCTCCTTGGCATACTTAGGACCCTTCTTCACGGTGTAGTGGATGATCTTGGTGGTTTGAACCAGCTTTCTCTTCTTGTAGTCGGCCAATTGCTTTACGTCCTCCATCCGTTTTGTCTCGTGAACCTGCTGAAGCGCTTTGCGAGTCGAGTCCTCTGGTGATGTTGCGACCGGGACGAGCACATCTCCGTCCTTCTTGATCCACTTTAGCTTGAAAGCATTGCCCTGACCAATCTTGGCTGTCTCGCCGCCAACAATTTGCTAGTCCTATCATCAGCTTCCCGGTTCTCTAGCTCGAGCGTTTCTATATGTCCCACCGGAAGCTCTTTTAGAGGCAGTTGGCCCTTTTGTTGAACCGCATCCCAAACTTTGTATTCGTGACTACCCTCATCGCATATCGTTTGGCCTTCTCCGGTCAAAAGCACTTGTTCGGTGTCGTTTGTCTCATATGTAAGCATTGATCGCGATGCTAATCTGTCCAGTGCCGCTTTGATCTCGCTTTGAGGTGTGTCCGGAAAGTCGACATTGGTCTGAAGGGGTTCTTTCTCGTCTAGAAGGTCGAGGATCTGCTGTGTGAGGTCGCGTCCACCCGCCTGTAGCGGTACAGGTACTGGACCACGTGTGCCTGGCATGTTGTATTGTGATAGTATGTGTCAATCGCTGACAGTGGTCGTTTGACTTGGTGACCGTGAGTCTTAGAAATTCGAGAGGCATGCATGACTCAGTCCGAACTCGGGAATGCCAAGATTTCCGCTCCGCTCTCCTTGCATTTCGCTGCGGCGCAACGAGCCATGCGACGAGCAAGATTGCCAATCGAAATTATGAAGCAGCATTCAATCAAGGCGATACTTCTCACAGAGATGTCACCCTTACCAGAAGCATCCGTCATGCCCATGCTCGGCTTGCGCGGAGCGAATGATGAGGCTGCTCGTGTTTTCTTCAATGCAAGCTCTCTCCAGAGGACTTCTATTATCAAGGTCAGGAACAATCTCGTGATCAAGAATTTACTGCAACGACGATATTGGAGCATTTAGAACATGTGAGTGCCCAGGTGGAAGCATGTCACTAGTCTCAATTAGGATCCCTCGAATCGGGCGGTCGCCTACGGCAGAGTACTCTTTTGGTCGATCGATTGCCAGACCCTTGATTCCATCTCGTTGAACGTCAGAACACCATCCGAGCAACCCGCAAACACATGTTCATGGGGATTCCTCCGACTGGTTCATGCCATTCGCGGCATGTCATCATGTTTACAGCGAGGCTATGACAATGTAAGGTATCTCTTGTGTATAAAAGCAATTGTTAAGGTCTTATCGGAAGTATAAGAGTAAGTGACATCCATTAGCTTCGTCGCAGTAATAACCGCAACAACCAAATCGCATACACCTCTAAACCACAACTTTCCAAAACCAAGACACCCGTAATCAATATGAGCTCAACCGGAATGGGTGAAGAGTCCACCGGCGTCGCCTACGCCAAAGCACAAAAGGCCAAGACCCAAGACGGCGGAGACTCTGCATCCACGCGCGAAGTCCAGGACGAGCTCAACCCAGGAGTAAGCCTCGATGCGAAAGGCAGCGACTCAACAACTGGCGGAGGATTGGCCGGGAAAGGTGGACCAGATGCGTATAGGATGCACGAGGACCACGACTTTGAGGGTATGACGCAACCGGATTTCATCGCTACCAACTCCGAGGAGATTGCAAAGGGAGGCAAGGCTGAGATCAGAAACTCGGCTGGAGACCGTGTTTGAGTCTGGATCGAAGCATTGATGATGTTCATGATGGAAAGTCGGATTCTGGTATTTGGTTCATCAAGATGGATTTGCACAATGTCTACAATCTGATACATATAACAATATACAACATCCCTAAGACTGCGTAGGCATACTTGTCGAAGCCCTCGTAGCGATAGCATCAGCACCGCTCCAGAAACTAGTGACGGTCTTGTACTGGGTGTAGAAGTTGAGACCTGGCTTTCCGTAGAAGGTGCTTCCTCCGTTACCAGCGACAGACTTCTTGTTTCCCGTGAAGCTGAACATTGGCAATGGGACTGGGATAGGTACGTTGATACCAACTTGTCCGGCCTCGACATCCTTTTGGAAGCGACTGGCAGTGGCGCCATCTCTGGTGAAGATGCTCACACCGTTGCCGTATTCGTTTGCGTTGATGAGGTCGACGGCTTCCTCGAGGGTGTCGACGTTAATGCAGACGAGGACTGGACCAAAGATCTCTTCCTTGTAGCAGGTCATGTCTTTTGTCACATTGGCGATGAGGGTTGGGCCGACCTGTGAAGTTTGTCAGTGGGTTGAATCAAGATGAAAATTAAGAGATAAGCTTACCCAGTTGCCGTTGGGGTACTTCTCCGGCTTGTGGCCACGTCCATCAAGCAAGATGGTTGCGCCCTCCTTCCCAGCACTGGCGATCAGGCTCTCAATCCTCTCTTTGGCCTGTGGGCTGATGACTGGTCCAAGGTCGGCACCCTTCTCGAATCCACCGTTGACATTGAGCTTCTTCGCTCTCTCGACGAGCTCAGGAACCCAGTCCTTGGTGTCGCCAACGCAGACAATAGTGCTCAGAGCCATGCATCTCTGACCGGCAGCTCCAAAAGCAGCACCGGCGATAGCGTTGAGTGCGTGGTTCTTGTTGGCGTCGGGCAATACGGCGCAGTGGTTCTTTGCACCAAGGTTGGCTTGACAGCGCTTGCCGTTGGCAGAGGCGCGGGAGTAGATGTACTCTCCGGCCTTGTTGCTACCAACGAAGCTGACTGCCTGAATCTCTGGTGCATCGAGGATAAAGTCGACGGTCTTTGCAGCACCGTGCACGACGTTGACAACACCTGGAGGGAAGCCAGCCTTCTCAGCGAGCTCGGCAAGAATCATCATGGCACCCGGGTCGCGCTCGGAGGGCTTGACGATGATGGTGTTACCGGTAACAGTAGCGATAGGAATGCTCCAGAGAGGAATCATGGCAGGGAAGTTGAAGGGGCAGATGGCGGCAGTGACACCCAGTGGCTCACGGTATGACCTGGTCTCCATGTCTTTGGCGACCTCAAGTACTTCTCCAGTAAGCTGCGTGGTGATACCGCAGGCGGTCTCGGCAACCTGAAGACCACGCAATACATCACCTCTGGCGTCTGCAAAGGTCTTGCCCTGCTCGAGCGTGATGGATGCAGCAAGTCTGTCCCAGTGTTCTCTGATCAGAGCAACAAACTTGAACATGATCTGCTGTCTGTGCAAAACCGATGTCTTCTTCCATTCTGGGAACGCCTTCTTGGCGGACTCGACAGCAGCTCTCAGCTCGGCGTCTGTTGACTGTGGGACGCGGGTGACGAGGTTGTTAGTAGCTGGGTCGTGCAGATCGATCCATTGTGTGGCTTCTGACGACACGAACTTGTTGTCGATGAAGTTCTGAGTGTCGACTGGCTGTGCGACCTTGTCGTGTGTAGTTGGATAGTCCGCAGGAGAAGTTGCAGCAGAGGTGGTTGCAGCAGGCTTGAGCTGAGCCGTGGTGGCATGGAGCCTTCGAGTAGCGATCTTGCTGGGACTTGCTGAAGACATTCTGGAAGCAAGGCTGGCGGGTCTGACACTTGCTGGCCTCTGACTGACGGTCTGAAGAGCACGACGGGCGATTGATCGGCGAGCAGCCATGATGTGTGATATGTTCCGTCTCTTGCTATAGCTAGATGCCGAGGTTGGAGTAGTCGGGCAACCTTATGGTCTAAATGAGCACGCCAAGTCTGGTCGCTCGCAGGAACCCGCAGTTCTTCGGTGAAGATGATTGATACAGAGAACACTCTGGCAGGATGCACAATGAGGAAGAAAGACAAGTCAATGTCGGAGAAGGTAGGATCACAAGTGCCCGGGGTTCCCCCCAATGGAGGTGGAGCTCTGTGATTAACGAGATATTGCGGGGCAGAGGAGCCGCTTATTGCCGACTCGATAGCCGAAGTGTGCATACACAACCACGATTGACTGCAGGCAAAATCATCATGGTATTTGAATGGTATTATTGAATGATGTAAACAGAAGAAGGTCCAACACCTGTGGCTTCAAAACTATGAATTGTTCATGTCAACACACCACATGCAATGAGAGCCATGTCGGCTCAATCAATATCGAGACACTCCATGTCCTTCTTTTCTTCTCATAGCCCCGACTTTTCTCCGAACATCAAATCAATTACTGGGCGGAGGAACGAGTAGTCCTCTTCCTGGACTCGTCCTGCACGGTCTCGGCGGACGAAGAAACCTGCTCAGACGCCTTGTCCTTGACCTCGGTCGCCTTCTCCTTGAGCTCCTGAGTCTTGGCCTTGACCTGCTCCTTGCTTGGGGCGGCCGAGGAACCAGCTCCGATCACACCGAAGAGAAGGGCGAGAACAGTGAGAACCAAAACACCGATGGCACCAGCGACCTCTGGGACAAACTGAATAGCCTGCATTGGGTCACGCTTGGCAATGGCCATGAAAAGGTCGAACTTCTCCTTCATGTAGAAAACTGGGTCGTCGGTGAACTTGAGGTCCATTGGTGACTTTGGCTTCTCAGGCTCCTTTGGCTTCTCCTTCTCCTCCTGGGCAGACTCGACGCGCTTCTTGACGTCAAAGGTCTCTTTTTGAAGAGCCTCAGCCTCGGCGACGGAGTGTCCAATGTAGATGTTGTCAAAGAGGATATCGTTTTGCATGGTCCAGAGCTCGAAACCGATCTAGTTATGAATTAGTAAGAGAAGTGAGTTCTGCCGCTGATTGCACTTACAGCGCCCATTGGCTCAAAGTTGGATGGAGAGTTGTCCTCGAAGTAGTCTGGGTTGGACATCTTCTTTGGTGCCCAGATACCCTTGTAAGCTGGGTTGTCGATCAAAGGAGCGGACCACTTACCCTTGTAGGCTGGGTTCTTTGTCATTGGTGGGCTCCATGGGCCACATCCAGAGGCCTCCTCGCACTTGGGGTTTGGAACCATTGGTGGCTGCCAGTCACCGTCCTCCTCGTCATCCCAGTCCTCTGGCTTCTCGGCCTCTGGGTCTGGAACCATGGTTGGCTCGTTCTCGAGCCAGTCAGCTGGCTTGGTGGCCTGCTCGTCGACAATCTCGTAAGGCGCGTCCTCGTCCCAGTCCTCTGGCTTGGTGGCCTCGGGGTCTGCCATCTGGGCGTTCTCGACCCAGTCAGCTGGCTTCTTGTCCTCTGGGTCATCAATCTCCTTTTCTGGGTTGACAGCTGGAAGGAAGTCCTCGAGAAGGGTACCGTTGCGGATAGATTCGCCGTCAATCTTGATCTGGAAAGACTGGTCTGGGTTGACAATCAAAGTGTAGAGAGAGGTGGTCTTGCCAATGCGAGCAGCTGGAGTGTTCTTGAGGTGCTTCTCCTCGTACTCGCCAGTCTTTGGGTTCTTGTGACGGAAAATGAAGTGAACCTGTGTTTGATTAGATAATGTCCAATCTTGTCGCTCGCGTATGTGCTTACCTTGTTGGTTGAACCGCACTTGTCTGGGCCGAACATGATGATGTATGGAGATGCGTTGGAGAACTCGTCAGTCTTGAGAGCGCTGTTGTCCTGGAGAAGCTTCATGTAAGCACCACCACACTCGAGACCGCCTGCGCTCTGTCAGCTAAACATTTCAATAGCTTCTCTGTGTCGTCGCGACTTACCCTGGAACTTGGCCTCGTATTGTACAACGAGAGTCTGGTCCTTGTTGTCAATGGCGGTTGGGAACTTGGCGGAGATGGCGTGGTGAGCGGCCTTGTCCTTGAGCACGAGACCCTTGTCGCCGTCGATGGCGCGGAGCACAGTTGGCTCCTCGACAGACCAGGTACCGACGTACTGCCACTCCTCTTCGGTCTTCTCCTTCTTGGCGTGGGACACTCTCCATCTGTCTTCCCAGTCATCGGTGAATTGCTCGAGGAATGGGGCTTTGAGGGAAGTTGGCTGGTTGTTGTTAGTGCTGCTTACAGAAGACAAGGCTCAAGTGACATACAGTGAAGGTAGGCTTGGAGACAGCCGAAGATGTAACAGACTCGACGACGGATCCGACACTGGACGAGGCCTCGTTCATGCCCTTGGCTACCTCATCAGCAACGTCGGCCTGCGCGAAAGCAGCGCAAGCGCCTAGAGTAAGAAGAGCGTTGACACGCATTGTAATTTTGATATGTACTGCGGAGGTGAGAACTACACAGACAAGACACAATTGAAGTAGTCAATCTGTGGAAGTAGAGCTGAACCGGTCGGTACTTATCAAAATATCAAGCTGGAACTACCTCGAATGGACAGCTTTCCTTGCCAAGCCATCTATCACTTTCTCCACATGCAAAGCCCGTGCCTGACGACCGAGACCCGCTTTCTCCACCAAGCGCGCATAGCGCAAAGACTATCCGACCTCCGCTCCTCGGTTCCGGGTGTTCACACGTGCTTTGCGTGACAACATAAGGTATGCTCAACTTTCAACCGATGCAGATCACAGAGCAGATATTGAACACGTGGTAACAAACAACAAATACTTGTGTCTCGAGATTCAAGAATAGGTTGGATTCGTGAGGGAATGCTATCAAAGACTTCTTTTACTCATACCACCAACTCCTCGCTAAAGGTCAAACTGATACATTAGTCCACACCATCCTCATTGGCAGCAGCTTTCCATGTCTTTTTTCTAATCCTGCCAGCACCACTGACTGGCTATGTCGGTGATCCTTGTGTCGAGCTAGGATTCTTCTTTCCTAGTTTCAGAGTGAATTTACGCTGCGGGGGTTTCGGCATGTCTTCTGCGTTTTCTGCCTTCACTGGATGGGCGCCATTCTCTTGTCCAGCGCTCGCAAGAGGCACGACTGTCTTCGGCGAGACTGCAGAAGGAGGCACATCTCGTTCCTCTGTCTTGATCTGAGCCGGAGTGTGGGCCGGCGCTGTGCCAAAATTGCGGAATGCGCCCATCTTCCATCCGGCCTGCAATGACCCAGGACTCGAAGACACTCCGTTTGAAGGTTGTGGTGATTTCGACAGTGCAACACGGCTGTCGTCTGCCTGAGTAGTAGACTTCGGAGTTAGACTTTGTCTGTGAGCGCCTATCGCACCGGTCGGTCGTTTTGGGGGCTTTGAAAGAATGTTTTGAATCTTCCCGCTGATACCGCGCGTCTTGAGCTTGACAAGCTTCGTCTTTGGGACCTGTTTGTTGATCTTGGTCGGAGAGACGCCGATTGTCTGAGCGCTCATACTAGGACTGCGATGGTGTGCCGCACTATTCGGAGTCGAGGTCTTCTGGACCTTGGCTGCTTTGGGACTACCAGCGCGACCAATGTCCACACTCGGCTTCCTCTTGTTGAAACTGATCTTGATACCTGGTGTGCCCGAAGGTGTAGGAATGGGCGGGGCAGACATCTGACTAGAGCTCGTAACTGCGGTCTTGTTATGCTCGATCCGGACCGTATCTTGCGCAACTGTATTCAGTGGTGGCAGAGAGGTAAACGTTTTCTTGGGCACGGGACCGGTATATTTCAGCCCGCTGTCTTGTACGTTGGCCCAATCACCAGGGGTTAGTGGTGCATAAGACGACGGCTTTGTCCGGACTGTAGTCGAACGATAGAATCGCAGCTTCGCCTTGCCGGTATGCTCGACCCGGTATGTACGTGGCAGCGTGAGTGTGACAACAAGACTCTCACGAGCACTGCTTGTCTCATACAGTAAGGAGGCGACGTCCAACAAGCTCGCCAGCTCTTGTATAGAGAGGTTGGGGGACAAGATGGCGTGCCACAATGACGACTTGAGTATCTCATTCTCAGCGACAGATAGCTTCAATGCATGGAGTGCACCTTCCGGAGACTCCTTTCTGGCAAGCTCGATCTGACGAGACTCCGCAGGAGCTTCCTCCTCCATGATGATACCAGAGTCGACATTGGTCTTGTCAGACGGGGTCTTTTGAGGCTGATCGTCACCAATCGCGATACTTCCCAGTGCTTGACCGAACACCTGCAGAAGCTGTGCTCGCATATAAGGTGAAGGATCATCTCCCAGACTGTACAGAATGTACTTTAGTATCTGCGACCTACGAGCGTACTTTAAGCCGACCAAGGCCATGAAAGCGCGTAGACGGACGTTGTCTGCATTTCCGATTCTGGTGTATTGCAGAATGTCTGCCACCCGATTCGGGACAACTTCGGATTCCGACAGTATTTCGATGCAACCAATGGCGGCCACGGTGTAGGTGTTGTGATAGGATGCTATCCACTCATCAAACCGACGAAGTCGTTCGATCTCGTTGACGGCTTCGGTCCTCAACTGGGTCTCCTCGACATGCTCATCATCTTCGTCATCTTCTTCCATTTCGCCATTGTTCTCACCGAACTGGAAGGCGTAGCTATTCTTTGGCTTCTTTTGGTGTGCGGCCATAGCCTGGGCCAAGCACTGAAGCAAGGTCCCGACGTAGGAGCAGTCGGAAAATTCGTTGCTCGAATTGTCATTGAATTTGATTCTGTCCATGAAGAATTGCTGCACAGCGAACGGGGAACGCCCCTCCCGGTCGCGCACAGCCGCTATTGCTCTGAGGATTGCGCACTGAACCAGATACGATGCTCTGTTAGAGAAATCGTTGGCTTTCGGGATCGTCGAACCCGGAACGCAATATAGCTCCTGGAAAGCTTTCTGCAAGTGAAAGAGACCAATGTGTTCGATATCTCCATGAGCCGTTGCTTGTAGTGCTAGGATCTCGGCGGCAGATGATCGAATACCGTGGAAGTAGCGCTCATCCATCAAAGTTCTAATCAGAAAGGTGGACGCCAGCGGGTGGGGCTGTTTCTGCGTGTTATAGAGAATGCGCTGGACCGACTGAGATGAGTTAGTACCGTCACGTCCGAATGGCAGAAAGTATTGCTGACCTGATAATGTGCAACCACGTCTCTATCTTGCTGCAGCTGACTCATGTATGACCACATTTTCATGCTGGTACTGTGAATCCTTCCGATCCATTCAAAATCGGCATCCATGCGAACCCATTCATAACTATCGTCGCCCATCTGTTGATCCTGTTGTGGAGTCCAGTCTGAAAGATGCCAATCTTGATGATCCTCGTCGGTCTGTAGCGTGTCACCTAAACAATACAACAAAACGTCGTCTTGCGATTCGCCCACTTGCTCCGCTCCATTCTTCGCCATGGTTCGTTCTTTTGCCTTTTTCGAGCGCTTGAGCCGCTTGTACTTGGTGTTGTAAGGAATTTCATACTTGGCCCTGCCCTCCTTGATTTCTATTATGTGCTCGTAGGGGGTACCATCGGCTTCGTGAATTCGTATCGTCATTGGGCCGGTAAAGACAGACTGAGGCTCCCCCGCCCAAGCTTCCGAAATCTGCTCTTTCGCCTCCCTTAAAAATGTAGATCGGTGAAGCGGTGCTTGGGGCGGACGTTCGCCTTGCTTTTGTGTTATGGTCAACTCAACCACGAGTTTCTTCTTGTTGAACTGTTCTTGGACCAGAAAATCTGGACAACCCGCATGGTAAACCCACTGTTTGAAGAAGACGTCCAGCTTCGTATGACCAAGCTTCTCACAAGTACGCATCAAGTACTCGGTGGTGAGTTCTCCGTTGAGAAGATCGCCAGTTTTGGCATTGAGAAAGATTCTTGTAATAATTCTGGACATGCCAGACGAACCGCTGGCTTTGGTGAGGCGGTTATTAAGAATGAAAAGTACCAAGGATGATTTGAGCCTGAGGAAATCCAATTCAGACGGATCGATATCCAGTTGGCTACCTAAAGTGTGAAGAGAGAACCTTCCGACGTCAAGATCAAAGATCTTGTCGCATGCCAGCTTTTGTCTGAAACGGTACTCGTTGTTTCCGGCGAGTTTCTTCATGAAGACATCGGCCATGAACCCGGCGATTCCAGTAATAGCCCAGGTATCCTCTGGACTGCTTGGGATCACGTTGACGCCACTGTATTGGCTCGCCAGGGCAAGTACAATGGTTCTTGTGTTTGGGTCCAGAGGGTCGATCACATCTTCAGGGAAGAGGAGTCTATTGCTGCAAATCGTCATTCCGGCTGCGTCTGCGTAGTCGTTCATGAGATCATCCACGAAACACATCTTGTAGCTTGCAAAGGGGAAAGAGCCGTAATTGACTGTGAAATAGTCAATACCCTTAGGAATCGGCATGCATGTATTCCGCAGCTCGTCTGCCCGGCCTGGTAAGCAAAACCCGTGCACTTTAATTGCACTTTGACCAAGCTTATCATCTTCGTCTGATTGCCGGAACTCGGCGGACAAATCAACGTACTCGAAGGGCCCGATAGCAAAGGCAAGATGGCGCGCAGCAACCGGAGTGTCACAATGGAAGGTGATGATTCTTTGTGTCGAATCCGCCGGGTCCACGTTGTCATCGGTCATTTCTCCGGAACATATGACACTGAGTTCCATGCTCTTTTCCTCGGCCGAAAGATTGACGAGGAATTCGTCGCTTTCGTCACGGCCGCCCACCTGGTCACCATCTTGCATCGTGACATCATCAGGTTCCGACAGGAGCTCGTGGCGCTCGCGGTGAGAGGGACGTCTGAAAGCGTCACCCAAGGTCCTTGGACATCTGAACGAGATGTCCCATATAGAGCGGCTATTGGCAGTATCGAGGCAAGGAAAAAGGGCGCAAGAAGTTCCGGGAAACATGGAGGTTCTGGTATACATGTGGGGATAGCGTTTGTCGTCGCCATCGAATCCGACCATGTGAATGCCATCGCGGAAGTGGGAGACTCGAAACTGAATGTAGATCTTCAAGGGTGCAAACTGCGGACCACTATCCAGGCCGTTCGGTGTGTCTACAGCACCGACAACGTCACTATCTTTGCGCTGAGCGCGGTCCCTGCGTATCGGCTGGACCGCGCCATCGTCCAACTCTCTAATCGACACTCCCTTTGGGAGACCAAGACTCAATTCCGGTTGTGGAGGACTAGAAAGCTGCGGCTCGATCTTGTTTCGAAGGTAGCCGTGTTGATGTATAGTGCTGATACCGCGCCTGAGTTTCACCTTTTCATAAGGATCCAGGTAGGAGACGGTTGCAGGCTTCCCCTCGATGGTCGCGCGAGTAATCCGACACTGCCGGCAATGTAGTCGGAAGGCCTTGAGGTGAATAGAAGATGGCTGCGCAACGATCTCGGTAGATCCTGAAATGGACCTTGTCGCAAAGTCGACTTCGAACTCGACCTTCTGCGATATCACTGAAAAGGTCGGGTGCTCAGCCTCTACGCCCTCGAGCGCAAGAGAGTCGAAGTATCCAGGCATAGCGCCTCCTGCGCACACGCACTACCTGCAACACCTCTCACCATCAACTGATCATGCCTTGCTCTTCTATCGGACCGATGTGCCTGTCACGCGCAGCGCGTTGAGTTGTCGGAAATAATGCGGTCGAGAGGTGTTTGGCGATGCGTATGAACCGTAGTATGCCGGTATAATGGTAGTTGTGTAGGCGAGGTCGATGAAGCGTCGAGGTGAGGTCGATCTAAGTATTGTGAATGCGAAGCGATTGGTTTGTGGTGTCGTCAGACAGCGTGAGGCAATTGCTACTTGAATGCTTCACGGCGTGAACTGGTGGTCCGAGCGTTCTGATACTGCAGATCCGCTTACGGCTTCTCACGCGAGCTTGATGCTTCAACAAGTACCTACATGGAGGACCCAAAACGTTCAATAGAAAGATATTCCAGCCATCGGATGTGGCAGTATCAGACACCATTCTTGGCTAAGTATCAGACACCATTCTTGGCTGTAATTAAATTGTTGAATACGATCATCCGGCGGAATGCGGTTGTAACATGGATCTCGAAACAAAGAGTTGATCGCCCTTCAAGATCACCAGCAGGCAAGATCCATATAACGAAAAAACGACATCCAGGACACTGGCTTCTCTTGCATAGAGAGTCAGACAATGAGGTGACATGTTGTTCTGCCGATATCTTTTTGGCCTGACACTACATGTATGAGATATAGCCATCGTGAACGTCGGTCTGCGTTATGATTTCTACACATGCGCAGACCGCGCTCCCATACATATGTACAGAAGGACCAGAAAATTGATGAAGCGTGAATGTGGTCCGTTGATTCAAGAGATATGCAGGCGCTATGGTCTCCCAATATCAGTCCACTTTCGTGTGTTCTACCTGAGCCATATACGATAATTTTGGACTCCACTGAACCAACCATGTCTTCAAAGGACTTTATTGCAACATTAGGATCTCGACCTATCAGGGTTCAACCTGACATGAAACACAGCCAGAGTAGTGCTGTCATGATAGTACATGTAGATTCACCTCCATCACCTTGCATAGTTTTACCTTGATCGTTTCGACTCATGCGTCACACAAAGACGTCTGCGACAGTCACAAAACATCCTTCCTAAAGCAGCTAGCTCGTATTTGCACTTCTCCGCATTTCACATCACTTTCACGTGTCCAGGAATACACAAATATCTTGAATTGCGACATCAAATTTCGTGCGGGCATGTCAGAGCCCAGCACATCCTTACAATCAACATGCCATGGCCAACATGGCTTCCTTTCACATCTCGACCGAAGAATGAGAGTTCCTTACCGACCCACTCTTCGCTTGCTTCATCAACACCACAACCGACCTCGGACCCAATAGTACAATCCCTCACGCCCTCGACCTACCTAACACCGCAAGTTCTCCTCCCAACCCTCCTTCTCACAGGCACATCGCTCGTCGCAATCCGGTTCTACAAACGCAACCTCAAGCGGATAGTCTCAATAAACCACATCCACCCTTCGGTTTTCCGCAACAAGAGTCTTTACGGTTATTGCACATCAGTCGGCGACGGCGATAATTTCCGCTTCTATCACACGCCCGGCGGGCTAGGCGCAGGATGGGGTTGGCTAATGGGACGACGAGCGTACTTACTGCGCAGCGCCGCTAGCGTCAAGAGCAAGAACAATGGCAATGCGAAAGACGGCTTCTTGGCACTTCCCAAAGAGGTCAGGGACCAGACGCTGCATATACGTATCGCGGGTATCGATGCGCCTGAGCTGGCACATTTCGGAAGACCGGCGCAGCCGTTCGGTGCTGAAGCACTGGTGTTCCTCAAGCAGTTGGTGCTCGGACAATATGTGAGAGTCTACATGTATCGACGAGATCAGTACGAGAGAGTCGTCGCGACGGTATTTGTGCGCTCATGGTTTGGTTTGAGGAAGAGGGATGTTGGGCTCGAGATGCTGAGAAAGGGATATGCGACTGTTTACGAGGCCAAGTTTGGGAGTGAGTTTGGAGGATTGGAAGACGTGTATAGGAAGGCGGCGGGAAGAGCTAAACAGGGAGGTCTGGGCTTGTGGAAGGGGGCCAGATCACACGGGAAGAGTAGGGGCATCTGGGGCTGGTTCTTTGGCAACACCGAGGAGCAGGCTGGAGGGTTCGAGACACCGAGGCAATACAAGGATCGTATGAAGACCTTGGAGGAGGGTCATGGTGGGAAGAAAGGCTGATGGTCTGCTAGGGTTGATGGAGCCCACAAGAAGTGATTTGCATAGCGTGTGCGCATTTGATACCCTTGATGTATATCTACATTTGTTGTCCACAGCGTCCATCGAGCAATAAAAACGTCTTGTCTGTTCTTGGATACAGATTTTATGATGTTTGACTCTAGTGAGTGAATCCATAGTGAAAGCGCCGATAAATGAACATACCGAATCACGGCTCATGGTCGACGTTGGCCTCGTTACACATCAGTATCCCCTCTTCCTTTGAACGACATTCAGCAACTTCTCGCCATTCTTTCTCCTCTCCAGCTGCTGTTCCAATAGCTGGAACGCACGATCGTTATACGCGGTACCGACACCCGAGATATGCGGAGTGATGATTACATTCTCCATATCCCAGAGCTCGCTATCACTTGGCAGCGGCTCCGGCTCCGTCACGTCCAGACTCGCGCCGGCAAGCGTGCCATCTTTCAGCGCCGAGATCAAGGCAGGGTGGTCAACAATGGGTCCGCGAGCGATGTTGGTCACGAAAGCGGGCTTCTTGCCGTTTTGGCTCAAGACTTTGAATTCTTCAGTCGAGAGCATGTGGTGTGTGTCATCGGTTAGGGGTACCGAGATCAGGAGAAAATCGATGTCTTGGGAGAGGAAGTTGTGCAGGGAAGGCTTGTCGAGGCCGGAATACCAGGCTGATGGAATGGAGCCGTCAGGATCGCCTGTGTTGGGCACGATGAACCCGTGGTCCTTCTTGCTGTCGGCGCTTTCCTTCGGGGTGGCGGTATATGCGATCACATCCATACCTGGATCGTTTTAGTTACAAATCCTCATACGAATGCTTCGATTCACGTACCCATGGCTTTGCCTACCCGAGCAACCTGTCGTCCTATACTGCCGTACCCCAACACACCCAATTTCTGGCCCACCATATCCTTGACCTTGTAGAAAGTGCCCTTGTGCTTCTCCTCTTGTGTGCCCCATTGGTGCTTCTTTTGCAGATCATGTAGCATCTTATACTTGTGCGTCTGTACCAGCTGTGTCATGATGACCCATTCCGCGATCTGCGGGCCATGAATACCACTGGCTGTGCAGATGGGTATCTCGGTATCGGTAAAGATTGGGTGCTTCTGTACCTGGTTGCTACCGGCCGAGAAGAGCTGGATGTAATCAAGCAGTGGCGCATCGGCCTTTGGGTTCTCTGGAAAGGTGAACAAAGAGACCAGGACCGTGACATCCTTGAAGATCGATTGAGGAAACTCCGGGGTATCTTTCGATTTGTTTCTGAGGTGGGAAACATCCTTGAAGGAGAAGTTGATGTCTGGATACTTGGAACGGAACTGCTTCAATAGGTCCGGAGGCTCCTCGAAAGGCAGAGTGAGCAGGACATGGTCCTTCGGCTGACCTCCTCCCATGACGAATAATGTCTTGCTGAGATACTGCTGACTAGCGACTGTCGCGACAGATGGATGATTGACAACAACTAAGATCTGATGACGAAATAAACTGTGTAGGACGATACACAACAGGTAACACGCGCAACGTAGCTAGCTATCTGATGAGAGAGATCATCCGGCATGTCGTGATCCCACCTTCCCACGGGTAAATACATTGACAGGTGGAACGCGGGGCATGAGCCGACCGATGCCGGAAATAAGCGCTAAAGCCGAAGCTCCTGCCCACACTTCATTTCTTGGGAAACGAGGCATACCTTAAGCACATACTGTATGTAGGTAGTAGATGGAGGCGTAATAAGTCAATTTGCATGAGCTAATAAAAATCTACACTAGTGTCGACCGACCAGTAGCGGAGCTATCATCAGCCTTGCATATCCTTTCCCCCTGTTCGCTCAAGACTATCTAGTTCGAGCGATTTTGTACAAATATTGGTGATCCGCTGCGCTCTGGAAGGCCAGCTAAGCTCTCAAAGCTGGTGCGTACGCAAGCTCTTCGGAGTCGTATGTTTCCCAGACATACGCCCACAGCTCTCCGGCTCTATCCTTGACGCCGTCTTGATCCTCGTTGCCCATGTACATCTTGATCTCGGCAATACGACGGGAGACCTCCACATCAGTCATAGCCATCTCTTGATAGGTGCATATTCCCGAAATCAGAGCCTTGAGGTCAAATCCCGCGCGGCTCGCGCCAACGTGCTCCCAAAGATGCAAAAAGAAGGTTCTGTATTGCAAAGACTCATCATGGCTGTCGCCGCGAGATATGGCTTCCTTGTAGCGACGAAGAAGGTGGCGCAGCTCGACGTTGTCAAAAGCGTACTGGTTGATGTCGAAGGCGTGCATGACCAACCTGGCGAGCTTGCTTGGATTCTGCACTGCGTCGTGATGGGCGGCCATGACGTTGACATTGATTTTGGTTGGAGTGGACTGTTCAAGCGGCGCTGCTTCGACAGTGTATGACCTCGTGGTATCTGAACTACCTGGCGCTTCGGTGCGGTCATCCTGCACTGGAGTATCGATGACTCTTCCCAGCTTGTTCTCTGGAGATGGCAGTACTGGAACCATGGCGGTCGGTGGTGTACCCTGCTCGACTTTTGGCAACGTGCGGGGAAGCAGAGGGTCAGAACCAGCAAGTAGCTTTTCCTTTGACCTAGACGTAATGGTCGAAGATTCGGCGGTTTCCGTCTGATCCCAGAAGTCGCGTCGCTTACGCTTCTGACCGGGCATGATTTCTCTAATAGGTGTGGGCTCTGCATCTTCGACATAAGGCGCGACATGGGGCTTCATGTTGTTCTGGGTCCCAAGTCCCGATACGGCCTGGTCACCTACTGGCCGGACGATCGCTGCGCGGTGTGTGGTCGATGAGTTCATAGTCGCACTGCCGGCTTTGGTGTGAGTTTGTGAGTGAGTTGCAGATGTTTCCTCTTCGTCTGAGTCAATTGTGAACGTTCCGAGCGACTTTGGCTTCTGAGTTGCGCTGTGGAAGCGACACTTCAATCCTCCATGTGGTTCACATTCGCAAGCAGACTTGCGCCATTGACGTTTTGGAGCCATGATGACGTATCTCCTTGCAGACCGTAGGCTCGTCCAATTGAGGAAAATTGGTTGACTTGTGGAGAGATTGAGGCAATTCGTGTGGTTGATCGAGACGAATCGAGCTCAGACTAAGCGAGTGGGCACTGTCGTTTTATGCTTGCGTAACCCGGAAGATAAGTTCTTCCGCCGACCTCGCAATGAATAAGCGTGATCATCTAGGTCAGGCAGCAGCAGGGCGTAGAGAGAGGTAAAATTTTCACCTAGGTGAGCGCCAACATGCTGTTCACTCAGAAAGTGGGAGGTGAAGAACGATTGTACTTGGCGTATATCTAGTGTGAGTGACCAGCGTGGTCATCATGGTCATCATGCGAGGCGCCGTTCTTAGCATCTTGTGGTGGGCAGCAACTCTTGTCGCCTCCACAAGCATCTCCACATTCGAGAAGGCACTCATCCTCGGCATCATGCACACTGTGAATCTTACTGGCCTGTTTCTTGAGTGTCTTCTGTGCAGCCGAGTCACCTGACGACTCCGCCTGACCGCGTGTGTCGGTTCCATCAGCTTGAGCGGCGTGGTCGTGGTCTGGGTCCAAGCAGAACTCTGGCTGTATGGTAGACGAGTGAATACCATACTCGTGCAGACATTCGCGAATGGCTCGAGCGAGTTCCATATATCTAGCAGAGCCCTCGTCCTTGAAGTTGAAGCCGACTTGAACATGTAAACTAGCAACGAGCTTGGTGTCGCTGAGCTGCCAGACGTGGAGGTGGTGACAGCTGATGATACCTGGAAGATCCTCTATGTCCTCCTTGATATCATCAACACTCAATCCAGCGGGAACTGCTTGCAATAGAATTCGGGACGCAGCCTTGCAAAGTGGAATTGCAGAACCAAGAATGATAATTGTGATGATGAGCGAGATTGCTGGATCGGCATAAAATCTCCAGGAGAAATCGGTGAGCCAGATGAACAGCGCGGATGCGATTACTCCAACGTTGCCGAGAGCGTCGCCCAGAACGTGCAGAAACACACCGCGCATATTGAGATCGCCGTGAGAATGACCGTGGCCACCGCCACCTGCAGCCTCCCTCGGCTGCTTGTGCTTATGGGACTGGTGTGAAATGAGCTTTGGCTTTTGAGATACAGCACCATAAGCCTTGCCATTGCCATTCTGTAGCAATGGCTGATCTTGGCCCGAAGTAACGCTGTGTCGATGGTCGTGTTCTTGGTCGGCATGTTCCTCGTCTGTGGCTTCCTCGCCCTCGATGTCTTCCAGCTTACTTTGAGCAATGATTGACTGGCGGAACGATGACGGGTTCACAGGAAGGTCATCTACGCTCGAGTATGTCCTAGATCTCGAGCGGGTCTTCTTGTGCTTGGTCTGACGCTGGGCGCCCTCTTCTCCTGGAGAAGCGGTATCGTTCGATTTTTGTGGTGCAGTCTTTGGCCAGCCTCCGATTCTGTTCTGTGGCAGAACATCTGCGACATTACCACTTTCGTCTGCAGCTTGAGCATCCTCGGCGTGAGCGTGAGCGTGACCCGCATGACCTTCCTCGGCACTGCTTATAGCATCGTGGCTGTGACCATGACTGTGTCCGTCCTCTTCACCATGCGAATGTCCTCCACCGCCGTGACTGTGACCGTGATCGTGGAAGAGGAAAAGTCCAGCAACGTTCGAGGCCAGGCCAAGGCATCCGACGATCAGAATGAGCTTTGGCTGGGTGACTTCTTGTGGTTCGACAAAACGCTGAATAGCTTCGAGGAAAATGGACATGCAAAGCGCGACAAGGAAGACACCGTTGACTAGAGCACCAAGTGTCTCGGCGCGTTGCCACTATTCTATCGTTAGGATGTGACTGTTCCCGCGTTCTGGAGCATGTGCTTACACCATAGGTATACATCTTAGAGCTACTCTTCTGGTTGGAGACTTTGACAGCCAGAGACCGACACATAGAGAAAGAACATCGTTGAGCATGTGGAAGGAATCGGCGACCAGAGCAAGCGAATGGACTGCATATCCGGCGATAAGCTCGACGAAGAAGAAGATCGTGTCAATTGCCAGAAGGATGAGGATCCTCGTTGACTTGGAGGGAGCCATGCTTGCGCCGATTCGGGCAGAGCTATTGGAGACCAGTAAAGTGTTGCGCTGTCATAAGTGTGCAATAGCAAAGAAATCGAGCGACGAGATTTTGATGCTTGGTCGTCCACTGGGAGTTGACGATGGATGACCGGAGAAGGTTGCGGCTCTGAGGCTCGTTTACGTGCGGCCAATGACGGTTACGCCACGACAAGATGCGGAAAGAACAGTTCGTCGGCAGCGGACCGTGCCTTCCGTCTTCGTGACACCTGCCCGTTTGGGTCTTGCGGATCTGTAGCTGCGATAGCCAAACCATGGTGATACACTGACCTGGAACTTATCTCGCTTTGTATGCTCAATTAACTCGGCATAAAGTTCCATTATCGAGCCATGTCACTGCATTGTGCCGTATGCAATTGAGCTGAGCGAGGAGCTCTGATGCTTTGACGCAATCTACTGCAAGGTCACCAAAGTCTGTCTTCTGCTTCTTTGGTAGGTATCATTGCTGGAAAACCCATGATGCCAAAAGCGACTCAGTCCAATTCGAAACTCGCCAAATATGTCACAGCTGCAGGTGCCGCCTGTCGCAATAACGACAGGACGCGAAACGCAGGGCCAAGCAGAAGCACGTCTGCCTACTCAGGCCGAGGTCGATGATTATGAACGGGAAGCCACAGAACTAGGTGCATACCAAGAACGACAATCAGATGTGCGCAACGAAGAGCATGCAAGTAGCGCGCGGTACTATCCGGTTATCAATAAGCAGCAAACCTCGCGCGACAAAGCAACATGGTTGCAAGCAGTGTCGACATTCTGGACACGGTATATTCGCTTGTCTGTTCCTCACGAAGATTGTAGAGATCATCTCGGTAGGTTTTCTGCTGTCTTTTTGTACAAGTGCTACTTCTCAGCTACTGGCTCCATTTTTTGTCGCTGCACACGTACGTGTACAGAGCTGACCACCATACAGCGAATGAGAGGACGTTTCTGGCATATCTCCGCACATCGCTTGCGTTGTCGACCAGCGGAGTCACTGTCAGTCAACTACTTCGACTTGCTCATTCGGTAGACCCTGACCAGTTCTTTGGCTACTATGTTCTAGGAAGGCCGCTAGGGGCACTGTTCCAGGTAGCGGCCATGATACTGGCACTTATCGGAGCGCACCGGTACTGGCGACAGCAGATGTCCATGGCTCGGGGCAAGGTATGGGCAAGTGGATGGGAGATTTACACAATCTGGGGCTTGCTGTTAATGGTGAGTTATGCCTTTTAGGTCGCGACTCAAACGACCATGAGCGGTCTCGACTGACGTGCGGTAGCTTATGACCGGGGTCATGATACTGCTTGTGGTAGTCGATATCGACAAAGAAGGTGACTGAGCGACCTCAATGGTTCACGGCCGTAAGGGGTCGGGTGCCCTGAGCTATTGCTTAGTGAAAACAATCCTGTGCCGAGAACAGTGTGATCTGCTGGCTACTGTCCTCGATCGAAGCGCTCACGAGTCCCACTGCACGGCTGATAGAAATCTGATGCTTTGCTCAAGCTCATTGTGGTCCTTTCAGGGTCTTTCCATCGAATCCGACTGTTGTGGTTGGCAGACAGAGATTGCAAGACATGCAGGAAATTGGCCAATGGCGACAAATTGTCGGAGGAAAATTGCGTAATTGGGTGCCACGTGAACGGCACAAATGCATGTCATGTGGAGCGCATGCGGCGAAGTCGCGGTGCAGCAAAGAGGCTTGAGCTGCAGGGCACGCGACGAATGTTGGAATGTACCAATTGATTAATATCTTCCATCACGACCACCGAGCCTCTCATCACAAAGAAAGCAGTAGGGTATGATGCTAAACGCAATGAACTAACGTACCTGCTATGAGCAAAGTATTGTGGTTGATTGCGTGTCTTAGCTGTCGACTGCTCTCTAGATGATGTTCATTTTCCGTTGTATAATTGCCGACATCTTCCCGTGTTTTGAACTGATACAACTGAAATATGGCATGACTCGTAGAGCGCGCGGCGCCATCGTTTAACGTGTAGTCAGATACAGCACAGATTACCGTAATGCACATACCTACGCAGGTAGGCAAGAGCGACTGTCGAGCCAGCTTGAAAGATGCGGATTCCCTGCCACGCTCGGTCTCCACGGGCAGACGACCCACTGAGTCACGGTGCTTCCTTCCTCATTATATTTTTTGGCGCGGAATCTGATTCGTGGAGAGCGGAAGCCGCGCTACAGTGATTTTCAGCTGATAAGCAGATGACCCGAGTTTCGCATGACTCGTTCGAGTAACGAAAGGAAGGTACACAGCACGTTCCTAAACAAGACAAGCGTGAGGACTACATCTCATTTAATTCCTCGCGGATCACGACTTGACGGCCCTGGCTTCCCATTCTTCTCAGCAGGAGGAAGCTGATCGTGTCAGATGCAGTCTTACCAAGAGCCATTCTGGAAACTCCACCACCGTGGAAGCCACAGGGACTTTTGATCTTCCTGAACCTTGAACGGTCAGTTAGGTTTCAATCAAGCCCAAGGACGTTTCAGGTCGTGTTCCTCTCCGGCATTCACGTGCGCGACGACTCGATACCCTTACGGTTACAGTACATGTCTCCCCCGCATGGCCTTTGGGGGTGGGTATGGTACGCTAGCACTTCAATGGTCCTTCGGTCTCGTGTTGGTTACAGAAGATCCTCATCACTAGACACTCGACCTGCAGCTCACTGAGGGCACAGACTAGGTAAGGTACCTCACCACCATTGTTCAAGTACCATGGGTCTCGTTAGCGGCTGCCACCTACCTTCTGACCTTCGAGAAGTCTCTCATGTTCCATGTTCTCTGCACACTCAATAACCTGTCCTTCCGCTGTCGAGTCCCTGTTATTACACTTTCTTTCGAAGTACACTTCATTCATTTCGATTACCGTGGTTCGCGCGACCATTCTTGTATTCAAGTCATGGACATTGGCAGCGCTGCTTGATTTGATAAAAGATCTCCGGACATTGCTCATCACCACTGCCGTCGGCACATTTACGCCAATAACTAGAAATCCAACCCTCGATTATCTCAAACACAAATTACTGACTACGCCCACCTCATCTCTATATGGGTTATCAGCGAGCTTACCGCCACTCTCTCCACTGTCGTCTTCCGAGATCTCTTCGTTCATCACTACCACACGGTCCTTCACGCTCCAACATCGCTCTGTCCACATCCATTCTACGTTGTCTAGAGGAGGACTGCTGAAATCCACGGCCACAACTCTTCTCGACTGAATTCCTCGAGACTTCGGCGGCTTCTCCGGTGCATACGATATCTCACTCATTCGATATGGCAAACTCTACATTGTACGGAGCTTGCGTAAGTGCTTATATCAACACTCAATAGCGCGCATTGTACTGACCATCGAAGCCAGCGCCGTTTTATGATGCGTCTCTTTTCCCAAGCACCGGAGGACGTATGTTGCACCGCATCTAACCATGCATCCAATTAGCTAATACCGCACGTAGTCATCACAGGACGTTTCTGCCTACCTGCTGGCGAACTAGGCAGTCTCGCGACCTGCTGCCTGCCGTGCCCGTCAACACAATGATTATATCCTGACGACAGTAGGAATAGCTGCACCTTTGCCCAAGTTGACTTCTGCTGACAAACTGTCACAGGTTTTGATGCCTTGAATGCTGCCGCTCAATGGATAAGCGTGGCAAGCGCTGCTCTTCTCGGTTTCGTTCTCCTCAGCTATATCATCCTCCCCGCACAGACGACAAGACGGCATTACCTCAACACCTGTCTAATGATATCAATCATCACAATGAATATTGGTTTCATCATCACACTCAGATCCCAACCCGAACAATGCTACAACGAGATCACACCTCACGATATGTATTCGTCTGCCGCCTGCGCTTGGAGCGGTGCATTTGTCATCTGTGGAGGTGTGTGCGCGGTATTTTGGGTACTGATAAGAGCCCTGAGCATGCATTTACAGATATGCTGGGATATATCGCTAGGTACGAGGTTCTTCTACCTCTCACAGTTATGTGGATGGATGGTGCCCGGCGCAATCTTCGTAGCCGCCATCACAGCTTCGGGTGTCTCGTTCAGATTTGGCTCCTCCGCATGCCACATCAACCACAACCACTCATTCGCAGATTACTGGATATGGATGCTGATAAGCTCTGGAGCGACCGTCATCATTCAACTCGCCACAGTCGGATACTGCGCTCATGTATACTTGCGCAACCTTTGGGCCAGCGAGGGTACGCCATCAATCCCGTCCTCGAACGGGCCTGCCTCGGTCAGCTTTAATCCCACAGGTGGTCGTGCTGTATGGAAGAGGATACAGCGCGTTCTGTTCATACAGTGGCGGGGCTTGTTCTTGGTCTCCCTCTGTTTGACATGCGTCGTCTTCTTTTCTGTCATTTTCGTCTACCTCGACAACAACACTACTATCACCGCTGGAAACGAGAACAAAATTCGGCCTTTCGTGGTGTGCCTGCTAGAGACGAAAGGCAAGGCGGACGATTGTTATAGTTACGGACAGGCCTGGCTGGTCAACGAGGCTACTATCGGCGCTGTCTTAGTAATGCTCACCTTCATCGGGATCCTCGTCTTCCCACTGCTTTTTCGATTCAGCTTCCTCACCGGCTGGCGCGACCAGATCATGAGTCTCTTCGCACGTAAGCAGGAATTCGTATCTTTGGACGCCATGAATCCGAATATGAGCCAATGGAATGCGAACGAGCGACAACATGATCACCGGCAGTCAGTATATGCCAAAGGCCCAAAGGGCTCCACTTTCGAGATGCAAATACCACCCCAACAATATCAGAACGACTACGGTGACGCCGAAGACGCCGCAACGGGCATCACAGCCAGCGACTCTTGGTCACCTCGATCGAACGGCAACCAATGGGGCCGACGATCGCCAGAAATGGTCTATCAGTCCCCCTACAATGGCCGGGATGCTTCTCTAGAAGGAGGCCACAATCCTGATCACACTATCGGCCAAGCGGTTCCCCCTCCACACTCTCATGTTCAGCGAGCGGTGTCGATGAGGTCGATCATGTCGATTGAGTCGATGCGTCAGGCGCGTAGTCCCCAGCCGGGGTACGGCGCACCTTACTCATCGGACTGGAATACAACGGGCCACTATGCGAATGCCGTAGGCCATTACACGAGACCATTCTCGCCCGACGACGAACGGTCGCAATGGCCTATGGGGAACGCATTCGCGCAGCACAGACGATAATATCATGAAATTCTTAGGCGCAATTTTGAGGAAGTTGTTAATAATCTAGATATATACCCACGAGGGGAGCTCACGCTCTTCGAACATCGACTTCATGTCTTTCTCCTTTCGATGCAAAGTTCAGTCAAAACAGGTAATTTTAAAACGTCCACTCATTTGTTGCCTACAACTCCTCGTGCACAGGAAACTGGCCCTTGGTATCCTTTCCCCTTGCCAATAACCTCTCCAAGTCCTCATCAGTCAATTCCTCAATGCTCTCAATCGTGACTTTCGGCTCCTCTTCCTTCATCGGCTCGGCACTTTTCTCAGCCGCAGCAACGATCAATTCGGCAGGGAGAGCGCCCTTAGCGCCCTCACCCATTCTGATCCCATCGATCCAGCTCTCCAGTCCCTCGCGGTCGAGCGTACCGCTGTATTTCTTGACCCAGCTCTTTTTAGCGTTGATGGCTAGGATCTGCGTCTCGGCATCTGATGCGAGAGAGAGTGAAGAGCGTAGCTTCCCGCTCTCGCTGTTGGTGGAAGGAACGCTGTAGAAGGGGAAGATCTTGCCGTGGCGAGAGAGTCTGGCATGGACTTCACTGAGCGTAGTGACGAATGCGGCGGCTGGGTCGGCGGAGCTGGAAAGGAGAAGTAGGATACAGGTCCCGGACTTGCTGGTGAGGCAGGCTTGTTGGAGCTCCTCCGGTGTGGAGAGGGAGGGGATCGTGGGTGCGACACTGGGCACTTTGATGGGCTTCTCGGTCTCGTCGTCCAGAGCGTCTAGGTTTGGGTTGGTCGTGTCCGTTGGTATGCTGTCGTCCACAATGGTCTCGCTGGTTTGGGTCGCGCGGGAGGAGGACGCGTCGGCCGAAGCGTGGGATTTCGAGGCTGAAGAGAAAGAGACTTTGTCCTTGGATGCCTTCTTGCTGTCTTTGGAAGATTTCGACGACTTTGCTGCCTTGACTGCTTTTGGCGCTGGGTCCGGGTTTGGACTTGCTACCTTGGAGAGGAATTTATTGATGCCTTCCTTCGTCATGTCGCCGTCGTAGGTAGAGTGCTCCTCCTCACCGACGGGGAGAAGGATGAGGGTCGGGAATTTGGTGATGCCAAAGCGCTCGACGGATGCCTTCTCCTTATCTCTGATTTGAGCGACATTGAGTGAGCCTAGAAAGTCGATGGCCACGGCTTTGATCGTTGCGCTCGTCGTTCCCTTGTCGCTGAACAGGATAGCCTTATGGGTACTCTTGCCCTCAGCCATCCAATCTTCGAAGCTCTTGTCCGTTACTCGCTTGACGTGATTTGTTATCTTGTCCTTGACCGCTTCCACGATACCCTTCGCGTTCCTCGGTCCTTGATAGTCTTCCACGTTTGGTCGCCCTGGCTTCTTTCCGGGTCTAACGATCTTCAAGGTAGGGAAACCTTGCACACCCATGCTACCACAGAACGGTTTGTTCTCTTCTTCATCGCAATTGACCGCTGCTACCTTTGCAAGGCCAGCCAAAGACTTTGCAGCTTTTTCGTAGGCTGGTTTGAGGTTCTTGCAGTGACCGCACCATGGCGCGTAGAATCTGAGATTGAAATAAGCTGTAGTCATGGAAACTCGGCTGATCGAAAGCTTACTCTACAATCTAGTTCAAGTTTAGTGGTTGTCAACAATCTACAGACTTACTGGTATAGCTTACAGATGTGTGGTTGGACTTTGTGATCAGGCTGTCATATGTCTTACCGTTGAGCTGAAGCACTGAGGAGCCCTTGGAGTAGAGACCTTGAGCTGATGCTACGGGGAGAAGCAGCAATGTGGCTGCCGTAGCAGCGACAGAGAGAGCGTGGACCATTTCGGATTGAACGACTGGTCACAAAAGTGTGGGTAGCTTACAGGTGAGTGATCACAGGTGCATGATAATCTAAATGCTCGCGTGTCACAAAGTTGATGGTGCAAGGTGTCCGTTTGGGAGGGCAGGAGGGTGACATGACCAGGCGTTCGCGTGCGGCTTCATGTTCCCCAAGGCTCCAATTTAAACACCCCACCACCCTTCAAGGAACCTCCAGCCACCACTTCTATTCAGCATAGTCACCTTGTATCCGTTTCACATATTCACAAAAACTCAAAGATGGCTGCCTCATTACCAGCAAAGCTCAAGATTCCGTCAATTGTGCCGTTTGCGAACAGAGCGGCACAGCTCGAGAAGTTCAGGCCCATCATATCTTATTGGTGTATGTCACGTGTATTCAGATGAACTGCTTGTAGCTAAATATCGGCAGGCGAATACTACATCGTCAATCAGATCCTTACCAAGGGCCTTCATTCGGCAGACGAAGAATGCAAAGTTTACACGGTCGAACTTATGGACAAGCTGGAGAAGGTCAAGGCCGAAGGCAACGACGCCATTGTTGACGACGTCGCTGCCAAAGCATATGTTGAACAATTCACGCTCGAGACATTTCAACGAGCAGACGACGCGATCCACAACAATAAGGCGGCGAGGTGAGCCAGTTGCCTCTCTTGAAGCAATCTCAGCAGCCACTAACCGCTTATCAGGTCGACCATTGACAGTTTTCAGGCAGCAAGCACATTTCTGGAGCTACTTAGTGTTTGGAGTCCGTTAGACACAGAGTCAGCTGCGAAGATCAAGTACGCCAAATACCACGCCCTACGTATCGCGAAAGCTATCAAAAACGGCGAAGATCCCAATGCATCCAACCCGGTGCAAGAACAGCCACCAGCAACTCCTCCGGGTGAACAAGGCCTCCAACCTTCGTCCGCGTCGTATCACCCACCGACCGTCGAGAGTGTATCCAACAGCGTACAGCCATCTAGACCGGGATCAGTACCGCAAGCCTCAGCTTTTAGTGCACCCTCGAACACACAATCAGAATCAGTTGTTTCTCCAATCGATGCAATGGAAACCGATAATCCCCGTCAGAATTCTGTCGGTGGGGGCTACTTTCCTGATGTGCCTACCTTTACTTCAGAAGCTGCTCCTCCGTCACTTCCGACAGTCAACGATACAGTATCGCCTGCTCTACCAAACGCGCCACCTATGGACTCGTTAAGAAGTCCTCCAGCTACGAGAGATATTTTGCCGAGCCCTCACGACTTTTACCAGCAGCAGCCATCTCACCCACCCGCAGCACAGGCACCTCCCCCAACATTCGCGAAGCCACCTCCGGCAGTGGCACAACCGCCTCCTCCCATGACTACATCAACTGGCGGCTATCGTACTGACGACGAATCTGTCGCGGCTGCACAGAAGCATGCCAAATGGGCCATGTCTGCACTCAATTTCGAGGATGTACCGACCGCTGTGAAAGAGCTGAGGATCGCCCTGCAAAGCCTTGGCGGACTATGAGCAAGATTCATTTTGCGAGAGGCTGGAAGCCTTTCGGAAACCACGAATCGTATCACTCACCATTTCGATCGGAGCACGTTACGGTGAGAAGTGAACAACTGCCTCGAGAGATCAGTACATTACTTCTCTCGACGGCCACTGTCAGGGCTACAAGGCGGGCTGGATGCACCACGTTGGCTAATAAGGGGTGCGACAAGCTGTCAGTACAGAAGCTTCACGAGTTGTTATATGAGGCGACTAGCCCTGAAGAGGAGGAGGAGGAGGAGGAGGAGGATGAGCCGAAAACGCAGACGAGAGGCCAATTGACTCGATGATCGGGTGTATGAGTGTCAGTGTATATATGTTTACAGATATCACGGTCATGATCTATGGCTCTGATTGTAGGTGTTTTCTGTCGATCAAAGAGGTTTGCATGATGACGTGAGGAGAATCGACGTCATAAGGGTATACAACACGTGATTGCGCGAGGTTATCGTGAGCTCCAGCTAATGAGCGAACGACTGGACCCTTGATTGGAGACATAAAGGGAATGCTCGTGTAGCTCTTCTGTCTTTACAATAACCTGTACTTTGCTATCAATCATGGTTGGTCACATTAATCTTTCGACTCCTCAACCTCCGAAGCGCACGGCCGAAGATGCCGACGCGACGGCCTCGTCAAGCTCTCGAAACACCAAAGCAACCAAGTCACAAGGTGGTGCGACCGCGGGGCAAGACGCGTCCACTGAGCCTAGCTCTAGTAACAACGCTGATGGCGGCGAGAAGCAAAAGGAGGTAAATCGATCACAATTTTGTGATTTCTGCGTACAAACACTAATGGTAATCAAGACAACGGAGGTCGATCTATATGAATATGCCACTTTCTGTCAATCCAAAGAATATATCAAGGATCAGTACCGTGAACAAATCGAGAACGAGCAGATGACCGAGGAAGATGTGGAGAAGGTTGCTGGGAAATGTGGTGGAGATTGCATGTGTAAGTAAGACGGACATTCTACACAAATATCATCTAACCAACAATAGGCAGTAAACCAGCTTCTGAACATCCAGATTACCCATGGGTCATGATGCGTGGAGCTATGGGGAAAATAATCGACGACCGTGATGAGGTGAACTTCAGAAACCCCGAGAGTTTTGGCATGTATACATTCAATGATGCTGCCGGATATGGCATCCAGGAGATGATCGAGAACATGATCGTTGAGATCAACAAGTCAAAGGTTACTAAGGACAAGTGGATAATCTTCACACGTCTGGTGCGTCTCATTTTGGACGGCGAAGTCACAGGCTGGCAGAGTAAGTTGTTCCTTTCGCTTGCTTACAGATCTGCTGACTCGTCACCTCTTAGTGCTCGAGGATGGTCCTCGAGCTATCGCAACCTATAACGTGATCGGCTGGGGATTCCTCACCATGCTAGCAGAACTCGAACGTGCAGGCCAACTGAAGCGCGATTCTGAGTACAGAGATCTTGGATTGGTCATGATTGAGTATATCAGACTAGGCGAGGAATGGGAACCGTACGGCTTCGACGAAGACGGATGGGGCAAGAAGATTGTCAGCTACGCCTTGAAGTACAACATCGACCTCGCTTTCACCAACTTCTTCAAGAAAGATTGGGAGTCTCGACGCAAGCAACACGGCAACCCAAGTGAGCTGCCTGATCCGACCAGCAAGAAGAACGACCCGTGGGATTGGAAGAAGAAGGTTAGTCCAGTTTGCCCTGATGCTGCACGGGTCAGCCCCTCGGCTAACCTCGATCCAGGTCAAAGCACTCGAAAGCGAATATGCTACGCCAAAGACAACCCGCGCTAAGAAGGGCTCTCTCGGCGGGGTCGAGTTCGACATCACCAAATGGTCAAAGAAGCAGCGGGCGGACGCAGCTTACGATCATAAAGACCCTATTCCAGCAGATATCATCCAAGCACTGAAAAGGGGCGAGAGAGTTGGCTTGGCCTGAATATGGTCGACGGTATGAATTGATGCCTTTTCCGTACACATGTGTTGCATATAATAAGATCAAGTATGTTATACTGCCTCGAATGTGTATCGTGATCCTCTCGCCAAAATGTCATCATCCATGGTGATAAGCATCGCGTCTGATGAAGGGTGGGACGACATGTGGGAACTTGAAAGATCCCACCGGCAAGAGCCGGCAACGAACCTAAGTGCACAAAACGGCCGAGGCGCAGCCATCTCTGGTTGATTCATGATTGGCTTCTTCTTTCCCCGTTTCGCGCCTTTCGTTGTTTGATCTTATAATAATCGTTCCTTTTAATCCCGCCGACAGGGTGCCACTGCCGGGAGCGAGAATGTACGAATAGACGCATCCATTCTGGAATCCGCGTCCAATCTTCAGTTGTCTGTGCATCTTTGCAACGATAGTCTTTTCTGGGCATAAATCAAGCACTCGAAACTTCAATGAGCACCTTCAATCCATCGTCTGCACTCTTGTTACCTGATCGATCAGTTGCTGCATCTCAATTTAGCATGATCCGAGCGTCAATAAGCCCAAAAGGCTGATATCCCGTACTCGTCCGTTGCCACAAGCCTCATGTTCCACATCATCTTCGACGCCAACTCGACAAAAGAAGTCCAGAAACAGTCATGTGACCAGTGTTTTGCACGTAAGCTGAAGGTATAGACTACATTACTCCACTCTCCTCCAATTGACGTAGAACGTAAGCTTACGTGCCTGTTGTAGTGCTCGCGACACAAGCCATGCACTGCTTGCTCCAAAAGTTCGTCCAATTGCACATATGAACGGGCAAAGGCCAAAGACAAGTCATAGTACGATATTTCCAGTCATTACCTCACATTGCCAAGGCTCACAATATTTCCAGCTCTCAAACATTTGAAGCCGAAACAGCCGCCAGACCCGCAAAGAAGCTGAAAGGAGCATCAGATGCTTCCAGCTCAGTACCGTCTCGAGCGGGAAATTCACGCTCGCCCCCGACGAGACCCCAGCCACCAGCATCGGAGCAGACCGTACATCTCCCCAAATCAGAGGAGCAAGCTGTCGCGATATCCTCATACGCCACACACAATAGACGGGGATCGTACCTGACGTCGCCTTCGCACCATAGTGAATCTCAACTCCCATGGTCCAACAGCTGGGGTACAGAAGCTCCACCTTTCGACCAAGCATATTGGCCCGACAACCTCTTTGACGGCTTTGATCTACCATGGCTGGATCTGAACCAAGGACCCGTGCCTGGCGAACACTTGCGCTCGACCATTCCCGCACTACAGGCAGCAGCTCAAAGGATCTCTCAACCATCTATTCCACCCACCGTGCAGACCAGTAACCAGGTCATTTATCAAAAGCCTCATGTCGCCATAAATGACTCGGTCATTGGGAGCTTGATTCAAATCTTCCTTGACAGACTTCACATGTCCATGCCGTTCTTCAAGCGATCTTATCTGATCAACAACTTGAATGCCGAGAGACATCACTACGATTCACAATTTGCTGCATTGATACTGGCCATATGCACATTAACGGTCTTGCAGCCACGGCAGGCTCAAGATTCAGCATTACTTCCTGATGATGTAAAACCCGACGACCTTCTACAGAATTCCATTAAACTACACAGCGGCACTCAATTCGGTCAGGCACCGACACTAGAGGCCATCCTTACCAGTACCTTTCTCTTCGCTTGCCACTTCTGTCTCGGCCAGGACAATGCTGCCTGGGTACGGCTTCGTGAAGCCATCACCTTGGGCGAGATTCTTGGTCTGCACGACCCGAGTGCTTATCAGAATGTCGGCGCTAGCGAAAAGGACCGACGGCAGAGGGCTTATCTTTGTCTAACGATTCTTGAGAGGGTCTACGCACTACAGCGAAAGTACCCGGTGTATGCCCGCATGAAGCCAACACAGCAGATATCATCATTCTTCGATGACATTAGGAGTGCTTCGCACGCCAGCGAGACTGAAGAGCACAACGCCATTGATGGCTTGCGGGACATGATAAACACCTTTGACGCCGTGGACGATGTCCTCATCAACTGCCGCAACAAGAGCTGCGATCTGAGCCGCCTCGGCACCGGACACGTGAGCCCTCAGCGTCTCTGCCTTATGATGCGCAAATACACAGCACCGGACGATGTAGCAGGGCCAATGGGTACCGAGTGGCCGGTGACCAGGGGCGCAGACGGCGATGGTCTGCCCGTCATGAACAGGAAGAAACTTGCCCAGCGCTCTGATATCCTCATAACGCGACAGTGGATGCGGAACCAGTTGTGGAAAGTAGCAAACTGGCATAATTATCTGCACATTGGTAACCCGGAGCCGGAATTACGCCCTGCCTTCGTGATCGAGATCGCAAAGGATACGTTGCGGATTTGTGGCATGTTCTCGATATCGCTGATGGAGGTCCATGGCGTTGGTCTGGTGAGCTGCTTTCTCAAGATGTATAAATTGCGTCTATGACACTGACGACTGCCACAGACAGAGAAACTCTACGATATAGCTATCGAGGCGCTCGAGACCGTCCGTTTGTCCATCAACCCGCCGTCAATGCCCAACCCTAGCGTCTCTGGACCTCCGACCCCACCGCCGCTGAATGCGGCACAGGTTGAAGAGATGCGAGAAGTGCTGAATCGATATATGGCGCTCTTTGCTCTATTCCGTGCAGGATCGCATCCATATTTCAAGCCCTTCTTGAAGGCTGTGCTATCAATACAGGGTGATGACTCCGATGAAGGAGGCAAGCTATGATAACCTAATCATACATATATCCCTCATGATCAGGGATTCTTTTAATTTATGTTCGGGTAATCCCGACTCTTGCATATCAATCATCGTATAGTCATTTCATATTGCGAGATATTCCGGCATCCTTCTATCGTTGCCGGCCGACTCGATGAAGGCACTTCGACCTCACCGAGCCTAACTTTCCCTTTCAGCATTTCCTCGCTTGGCAGAGCGCAGACGTAGCTTTTGAACTGCCTCGCAGGAACCTTGTGCTCGAACATATAATCCAGCTCAGCGGGCGAACGGCCTCGACTCTCTGGGAACCAGATGGCGATTATGACGATACAGCCCAACATCCAGCCCGCGAAGATGAGGTAGGTCTTTGCGCCAAGATCACCACTGACATTAGTTAGCAACCAAAGAGGATCGAGAAAAGGAGAGTGTCGACTTACGCATTAGGCCGTGATATGAACGGCAGTATGTTCAGCACCACCGTAGTGGAGCATGCGACGCAGAGGAATACGAGCGCATTGGTCTTATTTCTCAGCCGCGCAGTCGGCATCTCGGACGACACAATATACGCGAGCGGACCGAAACCGGCGGCAAAGAAGAACGCGAATAATAGCGACAGCGCTGCGATGGCTTTGCCCATGGCTGGGTTGTTGTTGCTGTTGCTGTTGCTGTGGTTGTTAATGTGGTGATGATGACCATGTGTATGTGGTGGGAAGCCCAATATGCCGATAGCGAGGTCAATCAGAAAGATGATGGTGAAGCTGTAGAGCGCAAGTGTGCGACGACCCATCCAATCGACGACGAATATACCGGCGACGGCACCGCCAAGAGCAAGAAGAGCGAGACCTAGAGTGAGGACGTACGGGTTCGAGCCGCCGGCGACTTGCTTGAGGAAGATGGTTGCGTAGTTGGTCGCAAAGGCAATGCCAGACATACTTTGCATCACCGGAATGCTACAGGCTAGGAGAGTTCTGCGGAGGTTGACGCCTTTGAACAACGCGGACAAGGGAATCTTGACCTCTTCGGCACGCAGTGCTGATTGCGCTTTGAGCGCTTGAAGCTCAGATCGAATCTCTACCTCGTCGTGTCCCTTCCGGAGAGAGCGCAGACATTGCTCGGCTTTTTGGTCTTGGCTTTTGATCAGGTACGAGGTCGGCGAGTCGTCAATGAAGAGAAACCCAATGATTAGGAAGATGGGAAAGGCGACTTGTAGACCAAGGGGAAGGCGGTAGGAAAGAGGACCTGTAATGGTGCTCATTCCCCAGTTAATTCCGGCAGTAACCACGACGGCAAAATCGATGAGAACTATCGAGGTTCCGACGACCAGACCACGGATGCTGCTCGGCGCTACCTCCGCCAGGAAAGGGGTTGAAAGAATCATGAACATGAAGATCGCAACGTCTAGACAGCCTGTTAGCTGTGGTATCACGGTCGTTGCAACGTGAATCACATACTGGCGATTACACGACCGACAACGAAAGTGGCAAAGTTGAAAGCGGCCGTCTGTAGAACACCAGCAATGGCGCTGATAACTGCGGCAACAATGAGAGCCCACCGCCGGCCATATCTTTCGGCCAGGAATGCTGAAAGTGGGACGCCGAGAAGGACACCGATGTTTGGCAGGCCGACAATGAGTGATATGTCGCCTGCGCTCAAAACGCCGTTCTTGATCAAGACGTGGAAGCCCGGCAAGGCGAGTACTCCGTTGATAACACCACCATCGTAGCCGTAGGTGAAGAAAGTGCAAGCGAGCAAGAGTACTGCAACTGTCAATGCGATATCCAGGATATCGGGAGTTCAGAGGCATACCAGTGAAGAAGAGTCTTGGACTCCTAATCAGACTGACCAAGCCATTCTGCCTGCGGACTTCGGCAGGTATGGCGGCGGCGTCCACTGTCGACATATGTGTGTTGAACTGTTCTGTTCTCCAGGAAGTATCAGAGGGACTGCTTTGCATGTCCTTCATCCATAAGTCGCCATGCTGATGTCTGTGCAGATACCCCAGCTGCGCAGATGTCCAGGAGAGGTTGAGATTCTCTCAGGACTGAGCGGGATCGTGCAAAAGTCTGCTGATGCAGAGGCACCGTGATCCCGGTGTTGCCGCAATTGATCTTGAACGGAATGCGAATGGAATGCGAGTACGACCAGACGCGAAGATGTGCATTCTAATTGTTGGCAGAAGTTGCAGGTTTCAAAGGAAAAACGGGGGACCCGGGCGGTCCAGACGCACGAATCAGGCGCACGTCCGGCATACCTTATTAGGGTTACGAACCGAACTCGGATTCCGGCGAGCTTCCCAACCCCGCATTCCGGCCCGCGTAAGCCCCGCATGTTCCTTCCTCATAGGGCTGGAAGATGGATGGCTCTTTCCCTTTTTCGGCTGAACGGCACAGTGCCGAAATCGATACGAAACCCCGAAATGGACGCGGACTTCCCCCAAAGGTGCCTGTTGGTGCATCTCAGTACTCCAGCAGATCTGTTGCCTTCATTTGACGACGGTTAGGCGCCTTCCACTAGGCTCCGAACTCGACATTCGACGAGACGTGCCGCCTGGCAGAGATTGACCGGTCCGACCTATGTCCAGAACGACTTACTGACTGGTGGCTGAGATATGACGATGCCCAGCAACCAATGACAAAGTATATACAACGGATCCCATGGCTTATCAACACACCTTCAGCCATCCGCAACTGGGACAGCTGATCGGTCTCACGCGCGGCGAAGATGTAGTCCAGTTTCGAGGAATACCATTCGCTACCATAGAAGCACGCTTTCGACAAAGCAGACTCGTTGAGAGCCTCCCATCGCAACCTTTTGATGCTCGTCAGCCTGGGTACGGACCTCGCGTGAGAGCAGCAAGATCTATGGCTGACGGTGTACATCAGACCAACATGTCCTCAACCATCTTTACCTTTTCCCGAGTACTGGGATGGAACACTTCCTGCCGGTGATCCAGAGATTAGAGATCCAGGACAGCACGAACTCGATTGTCTAAACCTGTGTATATCAGTCCCGAAAGGAGCTCTACTTGAAGGCAACACTAGCAAATTGCCGGTCTTTGTTTATATTCATGGCGGAGCATTCATGGCCGGCAGCCAGAGCATTCAACTGGGCGGCCGTGAGGTCTACGACGGGACCTATCTGGTTCGAACTTCGATACAAACCAGCAGACCAATCATCGTGGTGACTATAAACTATCGACTTGGGCCGCTGGGATTTCTCGCCTCGAAAGAATTGTCCGAGTTCAATCAAGCCAATGGTGAAGCGATCGGCAACTATGGTCTCCACGACCAGCGTCAAGCACTGGAATGGATCGCCAAGTTCGTTTCTGGCTTCGGTGGTGACCCTGCTAACGTGACCATCAACGGCACATCAGCAGGCGGCGCCTCCTGCCACTATCTATGCATGTTTCCCGACCGCAAGTTCCGCCGAGCGATCCTCTCTAGTGGGACAGCTCTGGGCATGGGACCAATCGCCGAATCGCAGCACCAGCCTCATTTTGACAGCTTCGTCAAGGCCTTTGTGCCCACTGAATCAAAGCCATCCATTGTAAAAGCTCTTCAAAAAATCCAGGTCGACAAATTCGTTACCACAATCCTCGTCACCACAATAAGTCCCTTGGTTGACGGTGACTACATACCCAACGACTGGGCCACGGATCTCCACTGGGAAGGTGCACCGGACATCATGCTCGGCGCCTGTGACCTCGAAGCCGATATAGGTCGGCTCATGATCAGCGACTTGACCGATATCCACAACCTGACACCCCTCCCCAACGAACTCATCCTAGAGAGCGCGGAAACCTATTTTCGCTACAACGGTCTGCCCAAACCTACCGGACGATTCCCCGACTCAGCACCAGGAGTGTGCAAGGAATACCACATCAGCGAACGCGGCCTCAGTGAACCACGCGAGTCTTTCGAAGGCTGGGTGCAGCTGGGTGCCGATATCGTCTTTCGATTTCCGCCACTTTATATCGCTCGTACTGCTCCAAAAATCGGCAGCGCGAGGAAAGTGTATCTGTACGAGTTCAAAGCGCCGAATCCGTATGCACCTGGCAGCATGTGGCATGGCCGCGCGAATCACGGGGCCAACGATCTGTTCGTCTTCAATCCGGCCGAGGATCTGGTAGGCGATGACTTCAAGCCTGGGTTTGCTGGTGCGGTCAAGGCCGTGCAGGATAAGTGGTTGGACTTCATTCACGGACTGAGTCCTTGGACAGCATACAATGCTGTGGAAAGGGGTGGAACGTGTTTCGTTTTCGATGACGGAGAGACAAGTCACGAGGCGGCCAGTCTTGTCGAAACAGTCGGCAAGGAGAAGTCCGAGCAGTGGGAGATAATTTGGGCCATGACGCAGAGTGTGGTATGATCGAGCCAGAGCCTTATATCCGCAAATACTCATCAGAAAGCCAGGAAACATTCCGCGATGCGGTCCCGCGTTACGGTCCTGACGCCCCTGCTTACATGTCCTGAACTCCGTGTCATGGCGAGGCACATTTACCCCGCAAAAGAGCTCCTTGGAGTTGATTCCGCGATGTGGTCCCGCGGTGCCGGTCCTGCGGTATCCGATCCTGCAGTATCCGGTCCTGACGTCCTGCTCAAGGTATGTACATGTATTCTAGACCTGGTGTGAAGAAATGTGTGTCTATATAATGTAGCACGTTTCTTGCTCCTGTTCAGTCAGCGACCGTACATCAACCTGAACGAGTCCAAATGACTCCCGCTTTTGGACTTCCCCTGGCCACAGGCGAAACGACCCACGTCGATGGCTACACCCGTTACAAACATGTTATGATAAAAATGAGAGACGGCGTCAAGCTAAGTGCTGACGTCTTCCTTCCTTTCGCGACGAGTCAGGAAGGCAGGACCGCTCCGGTTCTTGCCAGTCTTGGTCCCTATGGAAAAGACATTCATTCCTCAGGCTTTGGCCTACCAAAGACAGACATCTACGCAAACATGTACAAACACATTCACCCACAAGGACCCGATTCTGTTTTTGAATTGATGGATCCGATCATCTGGGTAAGCCCGTTCCAGTCCTATATTGCTCAATGTATGATCACTCTGACTTTGACACAGTCCAAGGATTATGGCTACGCGCTTGTCAGAGTAGATGCGCGTGGAGTGGGTAAAAGCGAGGGGAAGTTAGACCCCTTTGGACTTGAACGCTCAAGGGAGATCGGCCATGACTCGGAGGGACAAGGTATGTCTACCAAGGGTTGGGTTAAATGGTGTTCAGAAACTGATTCTAGGCTACTTAGATCTCTACGACATGATTGAGTGGATCGGAAGCCAGCCATGGAGTTCAGGCAAAGTTGCTATGGCAGGAATCAGTTACTACGGCATGGTCGGCTACTGGGCCGCTATGCAAAAACCTCCGCACCTGACTTGTGTCCTGGCATACGAAGCAGCATGCGACATGTATCAGGCAGTCCGCAGGGGTGGCGTCTACAGTTCAAACTTTCACGAGCACTGGTACCACAACATCGTCGTTCCCTACCAACGGAGTTGCAAAGAAGGGGACGATGACAAATCGCCTGCGGCGTCACGTGTTGACTACAACGACATCATCGAGACGTGCGAATACCCCGACCAAGGGCCTTGGCCTGTATTATTCGAAGCAAGGAAGCTATCAGACATTCAGATCCCATTCTACACTGCAGGCAACTGGACAGACCCGGAACTGCATCTACCAGGCAATATAATGGCATTCAACGAAATTTCTTCAGAGCATAAATGGCTTGAGATGCACACTGGCAACCATCTCGCAGCCTTCTATGAGAAGGACCACATCGAAAAGGAGAAGCAGTTCCTGGACTATTTCCTAAAGGATGCAAAGGACAATGGGATGCTTGATGTCCCGCGTACCCGTGTTCAAGTGCGCCGTGGTCAGGACACTTTCTACCGAGTCGAACAGAGCATGCCTCCACGAGATGCGCAAAGCACCAAGCTGTTTCTCACGCGGGATCGCAAACTCGCTCATGACGAGCCATCTTCAAAGGCCGAGGCATTCGAGTACGAAGGCCTGACAGGCAGCGTTACGTTCCTCAGCGAACCCTTCAACGAGCAGCTAGACGTCCTTGGTTCGCCGTATCTCGAATTGCAGGTTTCGACCGAAGCAGAAGACCTTGATCTCTTTGTGTATCTGAGGGCACTGGATTCTGAAGGGCAGCCAGTCGTACTTCCCGGAAACCACGGCGAGCCTACCGTCAGCTTCAGCCGGGGCTTTTGGCGCCTGTCGCATAGAGATGAGCAAGCCCAGTTCTTGAAAGACGGCTATCCCAAAGTCATACCTACTGCCCGTTCAAGGGTAGAGAAAGGAAAGGTGTATGATGTTGTCGTCCCACTGTTTCCGACATCGTATTGCTTCGACAAGGGCTACAAGCTGCAGGTTGAGATTGGCTCAGTGGATGAGAAGGGAACGATCCCACCTATGCAGCACACTGGGGGTGATCGTACAAAGGCGCGGTTTGGTGGCAAAAACTCTTTTCTATCAAATGGATGCCTTGTGCTTCCGCACGTAGCTAGGTAGCTAGGGACGTATGATCAAGGATGATGGGCCGCAATTTCTTGCTTGTTCTTTTTCCTTTGATATGGGAGATACTTGTATACCAAAATCACCGAATCGAAGATAACAGGAACATGTCATCACCTTGTAACTGATGCATCGTCAAAAGTCGTCACGTAGTCCAAGCAATAGGGGAGTATTTGGGCCATGACGCAGGATGTGGAATGATTCAGCCATAAATCCGCAAACATCTGCCAAAGAGTCAAGATTTGTAGAAAGCACGTCTATGTCTTTGCCACAGCATTCTCTGTGTATCCACTGTCCAGCTCCAGTGGCCAGACGGCAAACCTCTCTGCTGCAGCTGTGCCAAAACATTCAATGCCAAAACATGTTCCACTGTCAGGATAGACTCTCGTTGTGATAACAACCCTGTTGTTTACAAAGACTTCCAGTACACTGACATCATAAAACAATCGAATGTCCAGCGTTTCTCTTTCCAATTCCCCAGTATCTGTCCTCGTCGAGAGTAAGACATGCGGAGCGACCTCAGTGTGTGTCTTGATACCCAGAGACGAGTCGCTGCTGTGGTCGCGCTGGATGAGAACAAGGTCGTCGAGGACATTGTGGAGGATAGTTGTGTGCTGTGAGCGGTCTAGATTTGTCAGTTGGAAAAAGACCCAAAAACAAAAGGTAGGGAGGGCTTACCAGGTGAATGGAACAGATGAAGACCGAGCTCTGTTGTGCTGGAACTGACAGAGAAAGACGCCTCAAGCTCGAAGTGGGCAACACCTTCGGAGAACCAGATCGACGGCTCAGTCGCGAGGCTAGTGGTGGTTTTCAGAGATCGATCAGATTGGATTTTACGCCCTCGGAGAAGCTTTGTGCGTGATTCTGGCGTTATCGAGAGGGTGGTGACAGCCCAGGTCCCACGGTCGTCTAGCTTGGATGTGAAGCCAGGAACGTCTACCAACGATTCAATGCTCGAGTATTCAACGTTCTCTATTGTGATCATCGTCAGCTTGCGTGGGAAAGCGATCAGGCCGCTCCACCCTTGCTGTTCTCGAAACTTATCAGGTAGATCTTCCTCCAGGACCCAGCCGTAGACGATTTGGGTCTGCGAAACCGGGTCGAAGAATGAGCTGGCCGCGTAGAAGGCACCATAATCCAAGTGGCCTCCGCTGACATATCTCATGCCGATTGAGGTGTTCCTACCTGCTAGAACTTCCCCATGAAACCACATCTGGCCACGTCCAGTCCGTCGCGCGCGGTTCACGGGTTGATCAAGGACGATTTTGTCTTCGCTGGTAACAATACAGCCTTCGACACTGGCAACAACAATGTCGAAAGGTTGGCGTCTCTCGTCGTATAAAGTCATTATGTTCGTCATCTCCCAGTTCATGCCAAAGTCTCCCCACCTTCGATATGGTGCGAAATTGTGACCGAACCTGATCATCGACGAAATGAAGGTCCATTTCGTAATATCATCGGGATCCAGCGAATACAAGAAGATGGTGGGGCTCTTTCCTTTGATACCTCCGGCGACAATACCATAAGTCCCGGCTCTGCTATCTTTGCCGAGTATGTGGTCCAGAGATTTGTTGCTGAACACGAAGGGGTCCCGCCATCCAGCCACGGCGACTTTTTCTGGTGGACCAGCGAGTAATGGGTTTCCAGTATGTCGTTGCCAAGTCTGCCCACCGTCTTTCGACTCTGCCAGGTGCAGTCGCTCGTTTCCATAAATGTACGGGAGATCGTAATGGACAGGGATTCGCTGCACTGATGTGTAGAAGCAGGTCAACGAACCATCTTCGGTGCCTGCTAAATCCGGTGGTAGCATGCATCCTGAAAAGATGCCTCCTGGATCAGTGTCTCTCGAGGGCTCTATCGATGGTCGAGGAGATACGGTCCAATTGATCAAATCTTTTGAGGTAGCGCAAGCCCAGGAGATTCGACCCCAATCCCAACTGTCTGGATTCCACTGAAAGGCGAGATGATACCGTTCCCTTGTTGGATCGTATGCCGGTGCACAAGGGTCATTAGCCCAACCTCGAGGCGGCATAAGATGGATCTTTGGCCGCCATCTGGTGAAGTGAGCACAGTCGCTGGTCGGAGCAGTGTCTAAGGTCATGTCGCACCGGATACTGGAAGGCAGTTACTGCATAAGGGCAGAACCCACGGTCCTGAAGGAGAAGTCATGTTGTTGACGAGTTGAAGAAGGCACAATGTCGGTGCCTCTTTCTTCATCGAGGTGCACAGTCCGATCGCAGCTTCGCTTGTGACACCGTCGGTTCCACGATCTTCTGGGCACATAAGATAGCGTATTAAAGCAGACCCTTATGTCGTTCTGCTCACGGCATCGAACAAGCAGAGAACTACCACGTATCAGTTATGCCGATAGCGGGAGGAGTGGAGCGAGGAAAGCGAGGAAAGCGAAGGATGTCGGTCCGAGGTTGGGGGGGAGCTTGTCGGGAATAACATCAATCAACCATGCCATGCGCGTATATGCTTCTATTAACACATGGCCATGTCCCTTGGCGTGTCTCAGTGTCGATGGAGGACCTTCTCGTCCGCCCGGCAATTCGCCAAATCGGGGATCCGGAAACTCGCATCAATGCGCATGCTTCCTTCAAACGCCAATTACCCGCGAATCGACGGTCTCTGGCCGATGCAGGCCGAAGACGCTCATGAGACCTTCAAGGATGGAACGAGCAGGTCCAAGAAAGCTGGCATCTCCCTTGCTCAAAGGTCGTCGTGTTCGTCGTAACCTATGTACATATCTGCGCTGGTGTGTTTTGGCTTCTGTCTCGAATCAAGACAAAGCTTAGCTATGCGTCTGCCTCGTCAGGCTGCTGCTGCTTCTTCTTCTCCTTGATACCGGTCTGTGTCTCGACATGCTCTTTACTCAAGACGCCCTTACTAACAAAGAATGCCGCGATAAGCCCACATGCGCTGATGACGGTATACATAATCCACATGTTTCGCATGCTCCAGGCAAAAGCGCTTTTGACCGCGAACTGCTGCATCGGGTCTGCAATCTGGCCCATCTTGCCAGCGTTCGCTACTGCGTCTTTACCTATGTATTGACTGAGGAGAGTCTCCGGCAGTCCCGCTGACCTCAGCCGTGTCTGCTGTATGTCCATGCCATTCTGTAAAACGATACCGCCGATGACGACTGATGTGCTGGTCCACAAATTTCTGACAGAGCCCAGTGTTGCGCTTGCCGTGGCCACTTCGTCTTGCTCTACGAAAGCGTGAAGTGCAATGATTGGTGCTTCGAAAAGGCAACCCATCCCTAGTCCAGCGACTATTTCGAAAGCGATTACTTCACCCAGTGAAGTGTCAACGCCTAGGTGGATGTAAAGGCCCGTGCCAAGGGTGGCTATCAAGAACCCAGCCCAGATGAGCTCGACGTAGCGTCCTGTTCTATGGATGTAGAGACCACAGCAAAATCCGACCACTGCTTCCATTATGACAAGGGGCAGGATGTACAACCCGGACTTGATGGGTGTTGCTGATTTGACGGCCTGGAAATACAACGGAAGGTAATATTCACCTGCGATGGAGACCTGTAGGGGTATCAGCGAATGGCCAGGTGTGGAACGAGAAGTTACCACTTACCATTCCTTGAATGCCAGTGATGACCAAGCATGCCGAATTCGAAGCCTTCCGAAAGACGCGCAGTGGGACGAGTGGATGTTTGGCGACGTGCTTTTCGGTCAGTATGAATAGCACACCCAGAAGACATCCAACAACGATGAGCACGAGGACTCGAGGTGAGCTCCACGGAAAAAAGGTGCCACCAAGGTCGAGTCCAATCAAAAGCATCAAAATGAATCCGAGAACCGTCAAGCTCCCTAGCCAATCTATCGCTCTGAGGCCGTCTTTCATCTTTGTCTTTGGGTTGTGCACGTCCAAGAATATAACGAGTAGAATGAACGTTACTCCACAAATTGGAAAGTTGATCCAGAAGTTCCACCGCCAGCTCATCAGCTGAGTAAAGGTACCGCCCATTATCGGACCAATACCCGCGGCTATAGCCCACATGATCTCTCGTGCTCCAAGTACCAGTGTCCTCTGGTGTAGCGAAAATAGATCGGAGAGTGTGATGGTGCAGAGCTGTATTAAAGCACCGGCTGCACTCCCCTGAATCGCTCGACCAGCAATTAGAGCTCTCATCGTTGATGCCGTAGCGCAGATGGTAGACCCGACCGCGAACACGATGACTGCAGTCAGATGGATGGGCTTGCGTCCCCAGATGTCGCTCAGCTTTGCCCAGATAGGACTGGCCGCTGAGCTTGCGAGAAGATAGGCACCTCCAATCCAAGTGTAGCCCGATGCAGAGTTCAGCTCCGATACCATGGTGGGTACCGAGGTCGCGATGATTGTTTGGTCCAAAGCGGCGATGAAAAGGGAGATCTAGGGGTTGTTTAGCCAGATGATATTGATAAGCCGATTTGAATATTCACAAACTCTGCGACCACGATCATGTATAATTTGAACTTGGTCCTCTGTTTCAAAGCCGGTTGCTCTTCTTGGCTCTCGACAACTTGTACCTTATCATCGTTCATCTTGGTCATCTTGAGGACATTGCTATTCGGAGTAGCACTCTCGTTCGCGTTTGAGGTGACCATCGTCACTAAAGGGCATCGGTCGAGAGTAGACCTACACCAGGACTACAACAGTCAAGGGAGGCGACTGTTCAAGGGGAGAAGAGGCAAGCGCGAAGAAGGGGAACGCGAATATCATGATTCTCGGATGATTCAGCAAGATGGGAGTCGACTCCAGAGCGCTCTGGTGGTACGACGTTGGAACTCGGCGGTGTCCGCTTTGGGGAGTGCGGAGTTGGCGATGGGGCGGTGCGGCAGAGTTGGCGCTCAAAAGCCCATTCGCACATTTCTTTCTACCACACAACAGCGCTCATGCCACTCGAAAACATTCTTGTCGTGTCTCTATGTATCTTGGAATACTTGGAAGCAACGGTGAAGTATAGTCGGTATCAGCAACAAAGTGGATCCATACCGCCGCCAGCTTCTGACGCCGCTTTCATCTTTACTCATCTGCGGATGGAGAGCTTGTGTTTCATTGTATATTTACGATAAACATTAGCTACTGAGACAAGGGGGGTAAACAAAGTATCAAAGCCCATGTCCACACCATGTCCCTTTGCTAGCACTTCTCTCACCCCTGCGAATCTTGAAAATTGCAGACTTGATATTTGCAGCTGACCTGCTCAGCTCATTAAACCGCTTCGTTATTGCTCGTGACTGTCGCTCGATTTGGGAATGACATGGTGCTGTGTCATCTCTACCTCGGAATGCTGCTGCCTTAAAGGTGCCACAAAGCCTAGTACCTGGAGAGTAAAAGCAATGAGCATCTCCTCGACCAGAACCATGCAGACCAGGATGGTAGTGTCACCATACAGCGAGCTGAAAGCGATTAGGTTGCCAAAAACGCTGATGGCTTGATAGATGATGCGCGGAAGCAACAGAACCAGACAGACGGCAAGCCCGTGCCACAATCTTCGAGCATTGGCTGTCGATCCACAGATCTGCTGTCTCTTGTCTAGCAGCACGGCCGTTATGAAGATCCACGCCGTGATGAATAGTCCAATGGACGCTTGGCTGATTGTGGCTGGTTGGTAGACGCCGGTGTTTCCCCAGCCTTGCATGGCAGTGACACCACCGACGATTCCAAGGATGAAGCCAATAAGGATGACCAGATGGACCAGTCTCATTACACGTGTGAACTGTACCGGGGGTGCCTGTATACTAGTGACCTCGATGGCTTGTTGAACAAGGCCAAGTACGCAAGAGAGTAATATGGAAACTGCAACGCCGAGACAGGTGATGTAGCCGGCCCATACTGATCTGTTGGTGGGATAGGCGATCGTGGCCAGATAGAAAGCCGCCGTCAAGATCCTGAAGAGTATGAAGAAGAGATGAAGTCGATATGCCGATGTAGTTGCTTTGAAGAGGCCATTGCGGAACCAGAGGATGATCGAACCGGGAAGGAGACCAACGTAGATGACTAGAACGGCGATGAAGACTTCGTCGCGGTAAGAGAGCATTTCGGACAGACTAAAACTTGGGTTTTCGTGGTGCTGGTGAGTTTGTTGATGGATGACTGGTGGTGAGAAGTAGCGGCGGCCAGCGGTATACGGGGCTCAACCAGAATGTAGCAGAGATGTGCACTGTATGTGAGGAATCGATATCGTATGACAGTAACAGAAGAACTTGCTTTCCTTATATCATGGCGGAGGCGCAGTAACAGCAGCTTCATTGAGGCTTTCGACCATCTATATTTGTGCCTGAGCGCTGCCCTGTCACTAAGACCTACCTCGTTAGGCATCCATCGCGCCCTGAACGGGCGCAGTCGAATGATTGAACCCAAGCGGAATCATGTTGGATGGTGCAGAGCAAGAAACAAGTGAGGTCGGGCAAGATGCGGTACTGATGGAGGTTTCAGCTGCGCGAAGCCTGCCGTATGCGGTTAGCTCTGCATCTCACAGAGGACAAAACGGCACGTGTCACGACATCCGATGTTGGCAATCCTTCGACCAACGATGCATTGCGCACTGCGCCCGCTTACTCGCCGCAGGCGTGTGTGGATACGCATACTATAGCTATGTGCTATAGTACATTATCGAGAGCGCGCAGTTATGTGGGATCGGCACCGGTGCTGATTCGGGCTCAGCCTCAAGTTCCACCGCAGACGAGCTTGATCCTTCACTCCTTCAAGGGACCAACCCGAGCTTTCATCTCCTTCAATGTCCTGTCCCAACGCTGACCTGCATGCGTCTCATGGCGTGATGCTCTCTGACAATGAAATATCGCGGTAGACCTTCGAAAGGTTGTATATCACGTCGGCTGAAACGGAAAGTGTTCGTCTGAAACGAAAGGTGACCCAATCCTATCACACTCGCTCTCAGTCACTCAAAGTATGTACGACGTGAGGAGTGATCCGGAGGCTGTCTGAAATGTGTTGAAGCACGAGTATGATATCGCTGACGGTCTGCCTCGATACTACTACATATATCGCAGCAGAACCATGGCATATGTCTGGAGCTTTGTGCGAGCTCACCGAGACGTCGACGGTGGCCCTCTTTATTAAGCTCTTTGATGTTGCGTCGTTGCAATGTCGTACGATGTTATGGGTATCATCATCTGTTCGAGACGGATATAACCATTGAGGATGATTGCCGCAGCACTTGGTTTGTCGAAGTCGTTTCGTCAGAAGAAGCGCAAAAATACAACGTCTTTATGTCCATACTAGATTTATGGTTAAGCTTAATTGCCGCTTTGGCGCAGGGGTAACGCGTGTCACTCGTATATACCTCTTCCGACTGCAAAAGTTGGGGAAATCCATCGTCAATGACAAGATCCCAGGTTCGATTCCTGGAAGCGGCATTTTTGTTTTGCCAATCCTAATGATGATTGCTAAACCGAAACATTTTAACTAGTCCTAGAAATCAGATCCGGGACCTTTTTATTGCTGTTCCCTGAATTTCCTGACCTTACAGTTATTACAAGAGGTGGGCATGGACGGGGAGCAGCACGCTATATATACATGCTCGAGGAAATTATTGTTTGTCATCGCGAACTCATTGTATGGCGAAGCTGCGTCACTCTTTCCTTACCCTACGCTATCAAGTATTACTACTCCCTGTCCATGCTCTCGCTGCGCAGTCCCCTTCGTGCTCGGCACATATCTTACATCCCTAGCCGTCTGTTGATGCCAGTGTAGGTGGTTCCCGTGCTTCCGTTCGGCGTAATCTTTAGACCAATGGCGAAGACTTGGTGGTGAGCTGGACACTTTGCTCCTCATCCTGAGGCAAAATCGCACGATTGGTGATTCCGCTGCCGTACCAGAAGTAGCAGATGACGAGGACAACGGTCATCAGGGTAGCGTCGAAAATGTAAGACGTCCACTCATGGGTCAAGAGATATCCGGTGGCTCCGGCAGCATATTCGGCAGTGCGAACAATATTTCTGACGGTAATCAGGACGCTGACTGCGTATAAAGTGTAGAGAAGTTTCTGCCATTCAAATCTTCCGGATATTGCAAGCGCGGTGGGGCGAGATGCCAACTTCATGTTGAAGGTGCCGGCCACGGAAACGAAGAAGAGGAAGATGACGATTTGAAGGATTAGACCGGCCAGGATCATGTGCTCTCCAGTTGCGACCTGGCTCTCTGTTCTGGCTGACACGAGGTATCCGCCACCGCCGGCCTGAATGAGAAAGCAGAGGATATCGCTGCAGACGAAGATCTTTGTAAGCCATTTACTGCGGATGAGCGCGTGGCTCTCTCCATGAACGGCTCTGATAAGGCGGCCTAGAAACATGTAGACTGATGCGGCGAAGAGAATCGGAGCCAGCAAGATCAATGTCGACTGAACGGCATAAGGAGTGGCGCTTTTGAGGCTGTAATGGGACCAGATGCGGCAAGCATAACCGATGGTCTCGACTGCAGTTGATGTCAGACCAAGGCACAACGGGCATTGGGCCCTGAGACTTACAGAGCCCTCCAACAATAAGAGGGACGCAGAACCAAGTCCTCTTTTGCAACAGCTTGACAAAATGCAGACACGTGAGCCCGGCGAAGACCACCGTGAAGATTGCAGCTGCGGCTACCGATGGGATGTAGTGCCAGAGAACTGTGTAGTCGGAGTTGGCTGACATGACTGCCGTTAGGATGGGTCAAGGTATTGAAGGACAGTGAGGAAATCGGAAGGATTGAAAATGACAACGTCGCTAAGGTAGAGGAGAAAGTGGTAATGAGATATTGTCGCGAGGAACTAGTGTTGTGTCCGAGAGACGGCGCAGGTGGTTGATATACCTGATCTGTTGATATAGGGAACGAGCATGATTAGCAGTACCTAGTGCTCACCGTTCCACGTAACCTACGAATCAATTGAGGCTATGCCGGCGGTTGAGCAATTAGGCAACAATATTCTGCTTGCGGTTTGGGGATGCATGCTCATGAAGGTCGGCAGTGCAATTTACGCATATAAGAAATCCTTGGGGCCATTGGCACTGGTTATTCGGCTTTTCCGATCAACTAGTAGAATGCCAAACGATCGCTCGAGCAATTCTTTAGCGAGGGAGGTTCTTTTTGGCGAAAGTGAGGTGGAGGACGATCAATTGAAGACTTGCCAAGACTACGGTACCTTGGCCAGGGGCGGGCCGGACCCTAGCGGCCGCCGCACAAGTGTTTGTAATGCGCAAGTACGGTAGGTTGAAGGTTGTTGTTGTTTAATGTACATATACCTAAGCGCTTTACAATTCAGAAGATTTAACAGGTCATGGTGATATTACTCTGTCATGAGAACGTGGAGGAACGAAAGATTTGGTAGAAGCTTATTCAGATAGATCATAATTTCATTTCAAGGTGGATAGCGAGAAGATATACTCGGTCCACGCCTTTCTGGTATCGTTACATCGCATATAGCATAGCATTCTCCGATAACGCCTTCGCTGTTGTTGAAAACCCAGTCAACCTACTCGGGTATCTTAGTCTGACCAAATGGTGGCAATGAGCCGTCTGGGCTGATGTGCTTCTGTCGATGTTTCAAAGCTGCCTCTAGCAGCCTGTCTGGCCGTTAATCATTGGTCGTAGCACCGTCGAGGTGGCTGCAATGATGCCGTAATAAGCGAGGGTATTGTACATGGTATAACATGGTTGATATAGCCGTCTCTTCATAAGTCGTAACGAGTGTTCTGGGGTCGGATGTCGTAAAATGGAATGGAATAGTAGGAAATGGAGAAAGGGTCGTTGGTCAGGAAGTGTCTAGCTGCACTGGCCAGGAGCTGGAAGACGAGTTAGCAAAGAATCGTAACCGGGTTTGAAGTAATGACTTACCATTGCGGGAGGAGACAGGGTTAGGGAAGATGCCATTTTGAAGCAAGTCTTGCATGTCCCACTCTGGAGCGCCCTCGGTCTTCCAGGTCCAGAAGATCCATCCGGCAGCCTTCTCAAAAGCGTCGAGCTGGGCGTTGATGAAGCTCTTGATGTTCTGCTTGTCTGCTTCGCCAAGGTCGGCGACCTTGCCGCTGTACTTGCCGCTGCAAGAGCCGGAAGCACTGCAGGTGTTGCCGTTGACGTTGTAGGTGCCGTCGTAGCGAGCTCCAATACCTCTGCCGTTGAGCCACTGAGCGCAGTCGGTCATAGCACCGGCGAACTCTCCGACGATGGTCCACTTGTTGTTGGTGGCAGCTTGGCTACCGAAGGAGCAGGCCTCGCTGATGTGGTCAGAGATGCTCATGCCTCCACTAGGGCAGTCAAAGATTTCGTAGTGGTGAGTGTCCTCCAGGAGCGCCCACATGCCTGAGCCCCAGTCGTTCCAAGCGTTGACACCTTGGAAGCCGTCATGGAAGGTAACGGCAACATTGGAGTCCTTGAGGTCACCCCATCCATCCATGTAGAACTGCTTGAGCGCGTCGACGCCGACTGTGGAACCCTGAGGCTCGTTGACAAGCTCGATGGCAGCAACGTTCGAGTGTTCAGCGAAGTCGTCTCTGATCTTGTTGAGTGCAGTGTGAGTCTGGGAGATGGTGTCGCCAGTGTTCCACTCGATGTTGCCCTTGCGACCAGAGTTGTCAAACCCGTTTTGGGAACCTGGCGCACCGTGTAGATCGATCAAGACATTCAAGCCGTGGTTGTTCGCCCAGCCAATGGCCGATCCGAGTCTGTCATATGCACCCTGAACGTATGGGTCCCCGTCGATAGGTGAGACAGACCAGTAACCGATTGGAATGCGCACAAAGTTAAGGCCTGCGGCAGCCATTGCTTGGAAGTCGGATTCCGTGAACCAGGTATCCCAGTGGTTGGAGAGTTTGCTTAGTGCCGCGTCATGACCGAGTTGCTGGCAAAGAGTGTACTCATCAACGACATTGTCTGGTTGATCGGCGAAGATGGATGGTGTGATCCATGGCTCGAGGACGAACCAGCCGCCAGTGTTGACACCGCGGACCTTTGTGTTGCCAAAGTCGAATTTGAGAGTGTCCTGTCTCTTGATACTTGTTGGTGCTGCTGAGCCGAACGAGGGAAGCAGGGTCAGGGCTGCCAGAGCCGCTGACAGTGAAGGAAGAGAGTACATGATGTTGTTGTAGAGAGGCTTGGCCTTGGAGTAAAGATGTTTTGTTTCAGATGGGTGCCTCAGACCGTTTATCGAACACAACGATATGCGTTGCTTGTTGATGTAGAAAATGGTATGGGATGGAACAGTAAAACATCGTGGAAGATCAATCCTTTTGTATGCTTATCTTGTGCTCACCTTCGTGCTGACAGCACGAGATCATCGAACTGACACCCACAGAAAAAAGACCTCATGAGCATACCAACCCCACAAACGTTTGAGTTGGAGAAGATCACCATACCATTGTGACCATGGGGGAATCACGCAGGAGGTGATTTGGGAAATGACGAGATGTTGATCAGACTGGTGGTGAATATCTCTTACCAGATGAGGACCGTCGTGAGGGCAACAGCCTTTACGGTCTGTAAGGAGAAGTATAATGACGACTATTCGTATGTAGTCGGATGATGTGAGTGGTTGAACCACATCGGCCGGACGAGACCGTCTAGGAACGGTGTGAGAGCATGAATTCCGCAGATCTTCCAAAGTGGCTTGGCGCACTTTCTGGCACAGCAGAAGAAGGTCGCCTGACCACTCTGAGTTTTCTTTGAATGCTGCTTATTCGCTCGGCCGCTGACTTAAGGCAAATCTAAAAAAAGTAGAGGCCTCGTGCTGGCATTGCTGAATTTGCTCGGACCGACGTCACTCCACAGTTTCTCCGCGATCAGTCGGAATTGGGTTAACGTGGGGTATGGCGAATTGCGCTTGCTGTTTGTGGAGAAGAACTGCCTCGGTTGGGCTTGCTTTTTGATCCGATTAGATCAGATCAACCCGATCGCGGCTTTTCAGAGACCTCCAGAGCACTGACTGGGGTGTCTCCGCTGTGAGAGAAAACAGTGTTGTTGCTGGTCCAGCGCGAAGTACGATTCGTCCAGCGAGAGGGAACATGAAGCTGACAGCCGTTTGTTGCGACGTCACACATTCCAGACGGCGTTCGCAGGTATTCGAGAATGATTATAATGTAGCTTTCCAAGCCACAACCGCTTTTCTGGACGTCTCCGACCACGGCGGCACCTGCTGCAGATCTTCGGTCGCAGAGAAGGGCGTGTGATCCCCTTGTGGAGCATCAAAGAATGGTGCTCAGCTGTCACACCGTTCTGAGCAGACCATGTCGTCAGGAATACGGTCATGCGCCTGCTGCCCCTCCATCAATGTCCGCTCGTCCTCGGTCGAAGTCTTTCGGAGGAGGACCGAAACACGGCTTTGGTTGCAGTGTCTGCCGTGGTATTCGTCCTGGCTCGAGCAGCAGTCGATCTCGTAGTACGTCCATCGCAGGTGATGAAGCACGACTCAGCCGCTGTCGTATGTCCGAGCCATCCTTCGCGGTGAGCGCGTGCTGGTTCGTCACCACAGAGTATTCAGATCACAATATGTTCCACGATTGCAAGGCAAGGTTCAATCGAATTCGTCGACTGTCGGGATGTCGACAAATACATTAGGCAGCCACGTGATTACGTGATTGCCCCGAGATCCGGACATGGCTTGGCAGACCTCGTCCAGGCTTCCGTGATGCGCGTCGCGAGCGCTTCCAAGAAGTCAGCCGCCTAGAGGTGCGCACGATGCCTACGGCGCCAGTAGTTACTCGACAAACAGCCAAACAAGCAAAAGCAGCGTTCAAGGCTCGTGGCTCGATCCATGTCTCGTCCGCCGAAAGACGCAAACTCGAGCGTGGAGCACAGCTGCTCGAAAGAGCCGACAGACTCAAAACGCAAGAGCGTCGCAAGAAGGAATGGGTGAAAAAGAAAGAAGAGCAAGGTGCACAACAGAAGCCTGAGGAGGATTCGAAGGTTCTTGGTTCACAATTGCGATTGGACAAATTCGGATACAAGAGTAGCCAATTCCATCTAGGACGCTTCTTTGGACCCCCGAAAGCGCAGGCGCAAGCGCCGAATCTGTCGCCAGTCAAAGAAGAGCCCAATGATGAGAATATGGCGGAGTATGAAGATGATGACGACTTCGACGAGGCTACAATGCTAGGCCTGGACCCGAGCAACAGGAATTTACATGATTCAGTTCAGACCGCCCATGTCGCAAATGATTGGACCGAGTTCCTTGAGAGCAGTACTCAAATCGCACGTGAGCTGTCGGACGAGACGTCCGAACAACCTATGATACCAAATAAACCGAAGAAGCAATCTGGCCGCTCACGCTCGCTCGTGTCAATACCATCCTGGAACTCAGACGAAGCTTTTGATGACGAAGACCTCGCAGCGCTGGAGAATCAGCTCGCGTCTGTACACAGGCAGAACCAGACGGACAAGGATAAGCTCCTTATGCCGCCGCCGAAAATGCCTGCGCCATCGAATTTGCCTACGTCTGAGGTGTTGCCACCATCGAAAGCGTCAGGACCCGGTATGCTTCCCCCTCCAAGACCAACAATCCGCATGCAAACACCACCGAAACCTTCCGCGCTTGGTATGCCACCTCCTCCGAAGCCGTCTACATTGGCGATGCCGGCCCCTCACAGGCCATCGACTATTGAAAAACCACCTCGGCCGATACGATCGGCCTCGGGAACCCTCTCAAATCCTCGAGGCGACATTCCGGCACCTCTCCAAGTCTCTACCTCCGCAACCATAATGAATCCTCCTTCGGTGCCTACAGGCTTTAGCGCTCACAAATATGGCCCAGTGCAGTCGCGAAGAGATAGCACCTCTTCTCTAGCACCGTACGGTATCAGCGCAGCGGACTTGGAGTGCTTGGCTGCGGATGACATTGTGCTAAGTCAATGGGCTGGAGGATGAAAAGACCACGACGACACGCATCGACATCTACCAAGCATTCATATGCACTACACCATAGTACAGCGCGTGATAACCCATCCTATGCGCCGTTGCAACGAGCGTCGGTGTCTGGAAGGACTCTTATCACGCGAGAAAGCTCAAGCCGACGATCATATTCTTCGGCCGCATACAAGGTCCGTGACACCTACTGCTCGGCAGACTCATGGAACCGCCCGGCGCAGATCCAGCCGTGCAGTGAAATCACACCAATAGATAAGCATAGAAATCAATGAATAACGAATCAAAGCGGGTATCTAGTATCCACATATCCAGACCCAAACTCCTACCCAACCCACTCCGGTCTGCCGCCTTTATATGCCTCTATACTCTCCTCTGCCAGCCGTATTCCTCTCCTTCCTCTTCCGTCCACTTTCATGCCGTCTACTCTCCTCAGCCTTGTCCGCCTCAAACTCCTCATCAATCTGCCGCCTGATGCGCTCCATGTTGGCGGCACTAGGCAAGCGATCCTTGACCACACTGGGCGCATGCTGCACATATCGCAGCTCCTCGTGGCAGCGCTCGATGATCTCATCCAGCTCCTTGCGCTTGCAGTCGTTGTTGTGGAAGCCCTTGAGGTCAGGGTACAGCCGGCCGTCGCCGTGTTTCTTGCCGTCGAACGCCTGTGGCCGCGGCAGGATGTGTAATGGTAGTTCGTTCGTGAGCGTCGCGCCGACCGCGAGGGCCGTCTCGTGACACCACGCGCGCGCCACGTTGCGCGCTGTGTAGCCGCCTCCGCCGAGGACGAGCAGGGGTATGCGCTGCTTCTTGACGAACGCGAGACACTCGCCGTGGGCTTTGATGTTGAGGTTGAACTGCCCCAGGCGGTCGCCGCCCAAGCTATCGGCACCGCACTGCAGGACGATGGCTCCTGGACGGAATTTCTCGAGCGCGGCGCCTACCACGCTCTGGAAGACGTGCGTGTACTGCTCGTCGTCGATGCCGGCGGAGATGGGCACGTTGAGCGCAAAGTGGTGGCCAATCGATGAAGTGTTGCCGTTGTCAGAGACGGCGCCGGTGCCAGGGAAGAACATGTGCGCTGGAATCACATCATTAACTGTGCCGAAGCGGTGAAAGGAGATGGTCATGACGCGGTCCGAGGAGTTGAAGGCTTCTTCCACGCCATCGCCATGATGTACGTCGATATCGATGTAAAGCACTCGTTGGTGCGTTTTTAGCAGCTCAAGAATGGCTAGCACGATGTCGTTGATGTAGCAGAAGCCGCTGGCTTCGGATTTGTGCGCGTGATGTAGACCGCCGGACCAGTTGATCGCGATGTCGGACTGCTGGTTCACGAGCGTGTGCACGGCTTCCATTGTTGCGCCGGTGTAGGTGAAGAAGTACTCGGACATGCCGTCGAAGACAGGACAGTCCGCTCCGGGACTAACGGAGAGGTTGAAAGGACCGAGCTTTACTATGTCATCGGAATTTCCTGGTGGAATGCGGTTTGCGTAGACGTTACAGAGCTGGTCAAATGTCTGTGGTGATACTTTGGAGAGGAAATCGACGTATTCCGGGTCGTGAAAGGCTTCGACTGCTTCTTTCGTCGCGGGTAGTGCTTCGTAATTGTCCATGGCGAATTGCAAACCGTAGCCCATGACAAGGTGTTTTGTTAATGTGAGTCGCCACGGTTTCATAGGATGTGCGACACCAAAGTGCATGTTTTCGACTCGGCGGTTGTAGTGGAACGACACTGTGTAGTCCTTTGGTCGTTCGATGCCGTTCTCTTCGACGGACAGCATGATCTGATGTTCCAGTTCTCTGCGCTGGATCTCGGCCTCGTCTTCTTCATTGATCGGAGGCGTGGGCGGCGCTTGCGCATTTTGATTATGTAGGGTTCCGTTGGTCCCGTTGGTTCTCGAGGAATTTGGCTGCCATTGTTGGACGATACCATTGCGCACATCTTGCCTCGCCGGCAAGTTTGATACACGCGACATGGTGTGCGACGGAAGTGTTACAAGCAGACGGGTAGAACGCCTCAGAGGAGTACTCGGTATGTCAGACCTAGATGAGCGAGATTTCGGTGATCGATGTGGTAAAAGTGATGGATCTCGAGGTGGCCCGTCGTTCAGGGCCGCTTGCGCCTGGGCGTAGTATCTTCTATCTTCTTCGTCGAGGTCTTCATAAACGAGGTGAGATGGTCCAGAGTCTTGATTATTATTTACATCATCTTCGTCTTCGTCTTCGTCAGTCGTCACGCGCCTATCGTTACGACGGGGTCCGCTGCCACTGTCGTCGTCGTCGTCTGTGTCGCTGGATTGAGATTCAGGATCGGTCGTCTCCTTCTCATGGAACGAGTCGGGATTCTCGAACGTTTGGCCGTTCAGGGCCAAAGTGGCTTTGATCGCTGCTCGGCGCATTTTGCCGTCTGTGGCTGATGAGTTAATTTGCTTAGTAAGGATTGCGAACGTTGACTTCGTGACTGGGTTCAGGTTCAGGTGGTTCGTCTCTGGATGCTTTTAATAGATATCGAACGAAGAATGAAATCTCTGTCGAAAGGAAGGTGCATATGAAGTTGCTATAGAGAATCACGACTTCCTTACACAGTCTTTCACACGCCTTCACCTGTGCGCCGTCACAGTCTCTTCACATTCGCGTTCACCTCACCGCCACGACCGCGTAGCCTGTGATCCGCCAAGACCTTTATCCTCAGTCTTCAGCAAAGAGCGATATCGTCTGCATTCACAAAGAGACAACACGCAACATTGTAGAAGGAAGATCTATGCGATATGGCGACAGCTGACGACGCCGCGACAGTGCTCGAGCAGTTTTGTCATGATGGTAAGTTGTCTACCGAATCCCACGTTGAATCGCGACCTGACAAACGTTCTACAGTGGCCAACTTGCCTGCTGAAATTGCTTTCTTGCTCGAGGAGGTACAAGCAAAGGATGTGCAGATTATGCAATGCAGAGACGCCATCATACAGCGCGACAATGCGATTCAGAAACATATTCGGACTGCTGGAAGTCACGTGAGGCACCCCAAGGAGGACGTCATCAACAAGGCCGTCACCACCAACTTTGATCGTATCGAGATTCTTCAGGCGGAAAAGGTCGGTCTGGTGCAGAAAGCCATGGTCGTACTCGACAGACAGGTCAAACGCTTCGACATCAAATTGCGAGACCTCCAAACGATAGACCAGTTCCCCCTCGACCCGACCCTACCTTCACTTCTCCAACCGTCCGCGGCAAACGCGGCTCCTGCTGCTTCTGGTGTCAGCACACCTCTCCAGAACGTAGCTGTCAACTCGGCTCAAGGTGGAGGGTCAGCCAATATTGCAAATGCTGCCGCTGGTCGCGCGCCAGCCGCAGGAACGTCCCGAGTAGCGGCAGCGATAGCACAGAACCCGCTTCTCAACCAACCTCATCTAGCTGGCGCAACTTCACGCTCCTCTAGGGAAGGTAGCAGTGACTTGTCCAAGCGTCGGCGTATCACAGGCAGTATGAGTCTGAATTTACCCGCTCAATCCAGCAATCTTCGACAATCCTCCGCAGGCGCCTCGACGCCGAAAGCCGGTACACCTGGTACTAGTCGTGCCGGATCTGCTCAACCTGTAAAAGCCCCGGCGAGCGCTGGAGCCCGGAAAGCCCCAGCAGGTATGAAAAAGGTCGCTCCTCATCAAGCGTCTTCAACGGCCGGCAGAAAACGTCCACGGTCGTCGATCATACCGACTAAGCAAAAAGGCGACAGACGGCGACAGCTCGTCAGGGCAGGGGGCCGAGGCTCCCCGTCCGCCTCACCCACACCGTCGGACGGTCATGGAAGCACATCACCCACACCTTCATCGGCACAACACGGGCACGACGGCGCAAACGACAAGAAACACGCCAGAGAGGAAGATGCCGAAGATGGTGAGATGGACGTCGAAGGCGAGGAAGACAATGACCAGCTTTACTGCAAGTGTCAACGTCCGAGTTTTGGAGACATGGTTGCATGTGATAATACCAGATGCAAATATGAATGGTTTCACTTGGGTAAGACTTTTGTGTATTACTCATGGTCGATGCAACCGCTGACTGTCTACAGAATGTGTCAATCTCAAGAACGCGCCAACTGGAGACTGGCTCTGTCCTTTCTGCAGTCAACTACCTGAAAGCGAGATCAAGCGGGATGATGACGGATGAAGTACGAATGCGTAGCAGATTACTGGTTTATAGGCGTTTGGAAGACCGAGGAGCCAAAGATACCCCCGATATGAATAAAACAACGGCTCACGCGACTCGATCAAGACTCTTTCCCTGTCGTACTATCGACCAGATGCCATGGTTTTGATCCAAGGCTCCATAACATCAACCCTTGCCAGAAAGTCTGGCTCCCTCTTACCCTCTCCCGTCCTCGCCTCAAGCGCCTCAAGATAGCTATACCTACACCTAATAAGCCTGAGCTCGCTCCCACTCCCATCAAGCGCAAACCATGCAATACCCCGGCCGCAAGTCTCCGCGCCCTTCGGAACCTCAACACAAAGATGAACGATAACCCTCCTCTCCCCGATGACGCTCCGGTTTTCGTCAACACGCAGAGAGATCCCACTCAACGCATTCTTGACACCCTCCAGTCTCTCCCTTAGAACCACCCTGTCCCAGAGCTGCGTCTCAACGATCTCTTTCACGCCGACAAGGTACGTAAGATGTGTCGTCGCAGTCCGCCATCGACAACCTTTGTCCCATTCATGTTGCAGGAGCTGGGCCAGTAATCTAATCCTGGTGCCGAAATCTTCTTCTTTGACAACTAATCCGGGCCGGAAACACGAGTCGACGCCGCCATCACAAACGATCTCCTTCACTTGTATAGCCGGTAGTCGAAGTGGTAGGAAGGGCGTGTCTTCCCATGATGAGCGCAGGATGGAGATGTTGATCACGCCTGTGCTGTGTAGTACCGAGGCGTACTCTGATCGTGTTTGGCGGCTTGTGTTGAGAAGGCTGAGGGGCGGACAGGTGATGGTTGCGATCAGCCGGTTGTGCCATTCGCGGCGGCCTGAGAAGAGAGAGCTGCCACCACCTACTTCACGAGTGGCTTTGAGATGGTGGTGTGCTAGGTGAGTGTAGATCTTGTGACGGATCTGAGGAGGCAGGTCGAGGAATGTCAAGGGCTTGATGGAGTTTGGAAGTGTTGTCGAGGGTGGGTCTGCGACAGGCGTTCTTCTTGAAGCTATTGCTGTTGCTGGTCTCAGATATGGTAATGGAGCCGCGATTTGCTCTCAATCTTGTTGATGCGAGACTCGGTAAGGCATCCTTGACCTGACGCCGCATCATGGTAGTGGAAGTGTCTGCAGGATTGTGCAGATGATGGGAGCTTATGAACTTAAGAGCCTGGAAATACGACGAATGGGACATACTGCTCATGGCTGGATATGTCTTTATCTTCACGAGGCATCCTTCTAACCAAATTCAAGGCGTCGTGACGCTAAAGAATCTGTCACACGCTGTTACCTGTTTGTTTGCTATCACACAAGATTTGGATTTCAATCTGTGAAAGTCGCTTTAGGTGGCAACTATCATTGGGATGACCAATCTCGTCGGACATGAGGTCAGGGGCACCATAGCGATAGACTCGAACAACTGGTTTGACTGGCTAGTGGACCGCTCCGGCGGGCTGCTGTCGTGCGAGTATACGTTGTACGATTTCCTGAAACGTCGTCAGTCCAGCCAATGATATCGACATGAATTTCTATCAGAACATCTGTAGAACATTCTGTGATCGTCGCAATGTTGCTAATGCATCGTGCCGCAAACAACCAAGATGTGAAGGCTGCAGGCAACGATTCAGGAAACTCCTCGTCCTAGTACTGAGCAGATCTGTGATACACATATCCACCCTCCAGCTTCTCTTGCATGGCGTTTTCCAATTTTGCCTTGTTCGTTACTGATTACCCTGTCGTCTCTCCAGTCGTACGGATCTTCGTCGTCGCGCAGAAAACGGATGAGTGCAAACCATGAAGACTGTGTGCTCAGTATATGTATTCGTGCGCGCAACCAATTGTCTCGCTGTTTCGGCACTCCTCGAACACCGAGACGACCGGTTATCCGAACGAAATCGTCACAGAGGCCTTGCCAGGTGTCTTTCGGAGCGTACTTCGAAGCACTGCAGAAGTGTTGTGGGTATCTCAGCCTACATGTTGACTACTAATGCGGATGAAGCATCCGGGTCTAGCATCAGTACCTCTCAGGAATAGTCGTCTATTGCTTGCAATGGTGTGGCTCGTTAGTACCTTAGGTCATGCCTATCCATCTGGAGAGCTTCTTCCTCTCTAGGTGGTGTCATGGTATCGCCATCACGGCGCCAAGGTGTCATGTGGTCTTGAATGCGGTAGACTCCGAAAGCGGAAGTTTGCAGTGAACTCAATTGAGGACATGAGATGACAGTGACGTCAGACTTACATTTCTCATGGCATTGTGTCATGCATAACAAAAGGCCATCTACTGCAAGGTACCCGTCATTCTTTCCTGCATCTACACACAATACTTTACATCCTTGACGCTATCCGTATACCATCAAGCCGTCCACTACCAGAAACACCCAAGACACAAACCATAACAGAATCAAACACTACGACACAACCATGAACCAGCCTACATCACACACGACCACCGCCGCCAACACCACTGGTGGTGGTGCGGCTGGCGCAGATGCCGGTGAGGGCATCAAGAGTACGAGAACATGCTACCTTTTCTGAATGATACGTACTGACAAAAAGTAGACGTTGTGGGTCAAGTACACGGCGCTGGCGAGGCTCTCCGCGGCAACGTCAACAGCTTCATCGACTCGATCGGTGGTGACAAGGCCGCTGGACAAAAGGACGCCGCAGTTGCGAACAAGGGCGTCAACCAGATGGAGTCTGGAAAGTTCAATGCTCACGACATGGAGCCTACCACTCAGGATAGTGGTCGCAGAATCTAGTGATGTGGATTGGAAGGAGGACAATACCGAGGTGAACGGACATATACCCTAGGACCGCAGCGTTGGCACACGCAAGCATGCTCGAATCGAACGACTTTGATTTCATTTTACCATTCTACCTGTGATCACCGAAGCCATACCTGGCCTGCATTTGACCCTCCTTCTGCGATTTCTCTTTTGACACATGCAATCAACGGCGAGATACAATGACGTCATATCACGCGTCTTCAAATCACTTTTCCCAAATGCTTCGATCTCTCTGACACGAACATCACGCGACACACAAAATGAGTACATACGAAGAGCGCCGTCTAGAAAAGATCAAACGCAACCAGGAACTCCTCAACGAGCTCGGTATTGAGCAGAAGCGCAATGTAGCGTCCAAACCCAAGGCACCTCCATCGAAGAAGCGCAAGCTGAATCCATCTTTCACACCACAAGCAACACGCTCTTCAGCACGTATAGCAACAGCGCCGAAACCCAGTTACAACGAAGACGAGCGCGCTCCATTAACTGCTCTTACTTCGACGCGCAAAACCAAGAACAAACCCACAACCTCACCGCCATCCCTCCCCAAGCAAGAAGACGAGACCCCACCACCGGACCTCGCAACCCAGATCTCCTCCTGGACAACCTGGACACCCACCGCCGACGAACCAACCCGCGACAGCTCAGGAACATTCCACTTCGACTCCCATCCACTCTTCCAACCCAACAAATCTCCGCAAGAGATCCTCCAACTCGGTGCCTTCGGTGGTACGTACTATCGACCCGTCTACTCCAAAACACTACGCACCACCATCAGCGAGGACTATCTCTCCGACCTGCCGGCCTCATGGCTAGAAACCCTGGACCCACCAACACAATTACTTCAAGAAGTCTACGACCCCGAAGTCAACAAATACAAAGCAAAATGCGGACAGAGCATCGAAGAGTGGGAAGCAGCAGGGTGGATCAACTACGACGTCGACGCGCGCGGCTGGTTTCAGTGGTACGTGCGTTTCTTCCGAGGGCGAAGATGTGAGGACGATGAAAGACAAGTCGGGAGGTGGAATCGGTGTTGTGGACTACGTGGACGGTGGAGGAGGAGTTTACTGAAGAGTTATTTGAAAAAGGGTGTTAGAAATGTGGCGGACGAGGGGGATGAGGATGTCGAGGAGGTCAGCCCGGTGTTGCATCAGACTTGTTTGCATTGGGCGTGGGAGTTGAGGCAGGAGGAGTTGGATAAGGTGTGGGAGGAGGGATTGGACTGAGGAAAACAGTAATATCACAGTTCACGGTCAGGAATAGTACAGAGTCGGATAAACCCGATACCCGGAAAAATCCATTTTTGTTGGTCATAAGATAGCTATAGCTACTACATCATCAAGCGCTCGTCAAGAAATGAATGTGTGTTCTGCGCTCATCGCTCTCGCCTCCTCTCGTTTCTAATGCCACCTTCTAGGTGACAATGTTTCCACTCCACAGGGAGCAGCTAACCTCCTCAGCAGTACCGATAGCGAGACCGACACCAGAGTTACCGAAAAGCGCAGCGGACGCACCAGAGTCGATGCAAGTGTCAAAGTTCAAGTTGGCGCCGTACTGGTTGGTGCCAGTGAGACCGTTCTGAGCGCAGAGAGGGTTGCCGGAAGCAGGGCAGAGGTTGTTGATCTTGACGATGATGCTGTTGCCGGCGTTGGAGAGAGTGTTGCCGCTCGAGTCGGTCTCGGCGGTCAGTCTCCAGCAGGTACCGCAAGCTGGACCGGCTCCGCCGCCTGGGCCGACACCGAACTCGTTCTGCGAGACGGCGGCGCTGTAGCCGGTCGCGCCGGTGGTGTAGAAACCGCAGGCGGCGCTGGCGGTCTGGCAGTTGGGGGAACCGAAGCTGTCACCTTCGCCGTACTCGGTGAAGGAGGCCTTGTAGGTGGTGCCACTGCCAGCTGCGACAGCAGAAGTCTGGGCTGGAGAGGTGGACTTGGCGCTGGTGGCGGCCTTGGTGGTGGCGGCGGCGGCGGTGGTGGAGCTGACTGGGAGGCACTGGGAGTAGTAGACGCCGTTGGCGACGCAGTGGCTGCCTGCTGCGCAGGTGGTAGAGCCAGTGTAGCCCTGACCACCGCACTGGCCGTAGACGGCGACTGTGCCGGCGGCGTAGGCAGAGCTGCCGAGGGCGGCGAGGATGACGAACTTGGAAAGCATTTTGAAGGAGAGACTAGTCTGCCAGAGACTTGAAGTGTTTAAAGTGTGTTTTGAAGATTGTGAAAGAACTTGATGAGGGGAGCTATGGGTGGTGGTATGAGATAATACTTATACTCCTCAGAGCTCGCTTGGATGCAGTCTAGCTTGTGTCTCAAGTCCCCCACTCTCGTCGCAGGGAAGTCGTACTGTTTCTTCCGTCGACCTGTCGAGAAGCTTGAATACACCATGCGTAGGCAAGTCACTTTACCTTGAAACCAGAAGAAAAGTTGTGCCGCTAGGATTTTAGATTGCACTCTCCACAAACGCCACTGAATGCGATTGGATCAGATGAGGCCGACCAGCCATGGCTAGTGCTTGACCTCGTTAAGCTTGACAGTCGCAAATCGCTTGCTAAGTTGCCTGTGTCGATCGCCGGCTGGGCAATTAGGAGAAGTCGGTAATAGGCCCCCGCACACTGTATGGAAACCTGCGTCCTCTGGTCTAGCCCGGTCGTGGGAGGAACCTGTATATTGCAGGATGTCACACAACGTGGTGAGATCCACGGTCGACAGCGCAGGAGGAGTCCTCTGACGATGCTCGAGATCGACCAGGTACAGTTTGAGGAGGTCGTAAAAGTAGAGCATGCAGGCATGCAGGCGGAGCAAAGAGGAGTCGTAACGTTCTACAAGCCGCTTTCGTTCTAATTGAGTTTCAAAGACAGCTCCAGAGCGGTTGATCTTGATCAGATCTGAGGAGATGGTGCCTTGACGTTTGGGGATATTCTTGCGAGCCGGCGAATCATGATGAGGGAAAATCTGCTTTAATATAAAACGGGCGGAGATGGCGTTGAAAGTGGGAACTGTACCAGCAGCCATGATGTTCTGGAGGGATCCGCCGGGTTTGAGATTAAGAGACTGTAACCAGCTTCTGTACGCTTTTGCGTTTCAGCTACATTACTGAAGTCAATGTCTTGATATTACAGTATTTAAGCGAGGTCAACGCGTACCTGACCGGGTCCACCAATGGTTGTACAGATGAATTGCTGGGTTCGCGGCTCAAAGTTTAATCCCGCTGACAAGGATGATGATGTGGCCGTTGAAGGATGGATTAAATGCTTGGTATCATCGCTCGTTATTCTTCTCTAGATTTCAGGTTCTCGTCAGTCGCGCGTTCTACGACTCTCGAAGAACAAGACAGGAAGCGAAGGTGTCGTACACGTGGGAGACAAGAGTCGTCGTCGCACCGCCTCGTGAGAAAAGCCCTCGGTGCGTTGGGGACGTCCCCTGTGTTCGCGTCACCATGTCCGATGCATCATGCAGGTCACCCACCCTCGTTTCGATGCATGCACTCCGCAGAAGCTGCATGGGCATGAACTTGACCGGCTGATGTCTCTTCTGCACAGCACTGGGTCAAAGATGGTGAATAGCTGTCCGCCGTCGCACTCGATGGATGCGAATCTCGCTCGGCGCACGTTTCTCAGAGACTTTTCCCCTTGGCATGGACATGCAGTCGCAGGACGTCGTTGCTTCTCTTCTCTACGTGTCTTCGGAGACTTTTTGATATGCTGAAAAGCTAAGTAAGATATAATTCTCCGAAGTCCACGAAAGAGAGCAGGGTTGTTCGGATGTGGAAGCTGCGGTAGAGCTCAAAAGCAATAGCTTCCAGTAGGGAGGTGCGAGGTAGGTGATTGACAGTCAAGGATGAGCTCGACACTTTCACTCCGCTTCACTTGATGATTTCTCTTCGTTCACACTGTTTGCAAAACTACGCCCGCTTGTGGCTGAATCGCAGTGCTCGTAAAACTTCACCCCGTTAGAAACATGCAATCTGCTGTCACGCCCAACAAAGGCCAATCCCTTAACTCTTTTTCATGATCCGCAAACTGAAAGTCTGTTTCACTGGACACGCACCTCCGTCAAGATGGCTATGTCAACCATCAAGGTTACTCCGCTCTATCCGCTAGAGCTGTACAACGTCAAGGCGCTGTTTCTGGCTCGTCAATATCGCCAATGCATAGCAGCTTGCGAGACGCAGTTGTCATCGATTGGCCGACATGTGAGTCTAATAACAATAACAATGTAAAGCAAGAAGACAACTAACATTATCAGGACGATCCGCTAGTTCTGGGATTTCTGGACTTCTACGCAGCGTCTTCGTACGACAGCATTGCAGTGCTCATGCACGACTTTTCACCATCCAGACTATCGCGTATCGAATCCGCCGAAACGCACTATCTGCGAGCCGTGCAGGCTCTTACCGAATGCTACATAGCTGTTGAGCCTACTCCAGAATCTGTCTTTGGCAGAGATCATCAAGTCAACAGCCCAGGAGAATCTTCGCCTGAACTCAGAAACGCATACCGACAGCGAAAGTCTTTCCAGCGCGGACGCACGTCGCCTCGCGAACGACACTCAAGCTCTGAAGATGGCCAACCGACGCCCACACATGGCAAATCCGCTCGCAACTTCTCACGTCCTCTCGCTCATGCCGCAAGTCATCACCAATTGGACAATCCGTCTTATTCGCCGACGCTGAATCGAAGCATGTCACTGATGGACCTCGGACCGGGACAGAACTTCCAGAACGTCAAAGGGTTCTTCTCCCCGATCAAGGAAGCAAGCGACGAAGCTGCCATGGCACAGATCCCTCTACCTACACCACCAGAAACACCACAACCTTCAGCGTCGTTTCATGAGGATCTCACACCTACCTCATCCCCGAGGCGGGCACCCGGGTTCATTCTGCAGAATGTTACGTCTGCCGATGAGCCCACCAGTCCAGATTCTATGCACGAGTCAGAGTACTCAGTCAAGGTGCAGACCTTCAACAACAACGCCGCGGCTTTTGTCGCACAGTTGCAAGCCCATCTGGATACTCTGCGAGAACTGAAGACCAAGACTGAAGCAGCACAAGCTGAACGTTCTGCTAAGCGGTCAACTCGCAATGCAGGCATAGACAGCAAGGTGATGCAGTCCAGTCGCAGCTATTGGTCGTTCGACCATACAAACGCTGGCATCTCTGAGAAGAAGAAGCGAGTCGAAGAAGGTAGGGCAAGACAGTGGAAGCGAGAGCGAGTAGACGTGGAGAAGTACCGTCGACTGGCTGAGACGGCCATGGCGGAATTAGGCATTTAATCTGAAGGGCCAGAGTACAGTTCATGACACAGATACGATAGGCACGAATGACGAAGTACTGACGCATGAAAATACTATTATACCACAGCTAAGATGCTGTATGCTACATCGCTCTTAAACGCCGCTTGCATGACTGACTCGCCACGTTCACACCGCGCCATATCTATTCACTCAACCCGTACTTCACTCGGCGATTCTACAGCGCGCTGGAACCATATTGATTCAATATCCAGAGTGTCTTCTCCAACTCACTTTCGGTGTAGTTATTCATTCACTAACATTGTTCGCCAGGCAGCAACACCATACCAACAACTACCACCACAACAAGAACAAAGCCAACGATCTCACCAGGCACAAAGGCCCAAGATGGCTCCTGTTCCATCCAATGAGGCGTTAACGCCCAAAGAATGGTGGCAGGAGGTTAATGCCCATCTTCTAGTTCTTGCTAAAGCAACGTCTGAAGCAGTGAAGAATGACCCAAAAGTCATTGAAAGCAGAGCCAGGGTGGACAAAGCTCGTGAGAAAGCGGATGAAGCGATGCGTGCCTTCCTCGCAGAGCTACGTTCCAAGCAACCAAAGCCCAAGCCCAAACCAAAGCAGATCACCTTGTCCAAGGCCGAGAAGATCAAAGAGTATACGGTCTCTGATCCCAAACGCGAACGTATGTCATATATTCTAACAAGTATTGTGGTGAAGTTCGCTGCTTACTTGAAACTCAGGCCATGATCAAATTCCTGGAAGTGAGAGCGAGTAGACGGGAGACAGTACCGGCGACTGGCTGAGACGGCGATGGTAGAGCTGGGTATTTGATAGCAAGTAACGACGCAGCACGACAAGCACGATAGGTACGATCAGCACGACAGGCACGACAGGCACGAATAACGAAACACTGATGAATGAAAATACTATGATACCACAGCTAAGATATGGTACAACGCCCTTGAAGCGCCGTTATTTACAATGCAACCCATCCCTTCATCGTACTATCTAACGTGACTGTGACAACCCCACTACCTGTCCACCTCTCCGAATACGAGGTCCATGGTTCCAATAATGGCAACAGCATCGGGGAGCAAGTGACCACGTGAGATCTGGTCGAAGCATCCCAAGTGCGCGAAACCAGGCGCACGGATCTTGCAGCGGTAAGGCCTCTCGCTACCGTCACTGACGACGAAGACACCCATCTCGCCCTTTGGTGCCTCAATGGCACTGTACGTCTCGCCCGGTGGCACGGTGTAACCCTTGCTGAAGAGCAAGAAGTGGTGAATAAGCGCCTCCATGTTCTCCTTCATGGCGGCACGTGGTGGTGGTGCAATCTTGTAGTCCTCGACCTTGATAGGTCCTGGTGGCATCTTGTTGAGGCACTGGTGAATGATGCGAAGCGACTGGCGGAACTCCTCCATGCGGCACAGGTAGCGGTCGTAGCAGTCGCCGTTGACGCCAACGGGGACATCGAATTCTACTTGGTCGTATGCGTCGTAAGGTTGTGATTTGCGAACGTCCCATGGAATACCGGATCCGCGAAGCATGACACCGGTGAAGGAGTAGTTGAGCGCGTCGGCAGCGGAGACGACACCAACTCCCTGTGTACGGCCCTTCCAGATACGGTTGTCGGTCAACAGTTCCTCGGTCTCGTCAATGCGGTCACCGAACTGAGTTGCCCATTGATAGATGTCATCGAGGAGTCCGACTGGGATGTCCTGAGATACACCACCAGGACGGACGTAGGCGGCGTGAAGACGGGCTCCAGAGACACGCTCGTAGAATTCCTGATTATGGTCAGTGGCTGCCAGTCGATGCACAGAGTGGAACAGATTCATACCATCAACTTCTCACGCTCCTCGAAACCCCACAAGAAAGGCGTAAGAGCACCAACATCCATGGCGTGAGAAAGAATAGACATCAAGTGGTTCAAGATTCTGGTGATCTCACCAAAAAGAGTACGGATCCACTTGGCTCTCTCTGGGACTTCGACGTTCAAGAGCTTCTCAACGGCCAAACTGAAGCATTGCTCGTTGGTCATCATAGAAACGTAGTCCAGACGGTCAAAGTATGGCAGGGCCTGGAGGTATGTCTTGTACTCGATGAGCTTTTCCGTTCCACGGTGCAGCAGTCCGACGTGTGGGTCTGCGCGAACAATCTCTTCTCCATTGAGCTCCAGAATCAATCGAAGCACACCGTGTGCTGCTGGATGCTGTGGTCCGAAGTTGACAGTGTAGTGTCTGATCTTGCGCGCGTTGACGTCGTCGGTGTGGGCTGTCGACTCATTGGGGCCCTCGCTGGTGTCGATTGGCTGACCGAAGTTTGGGTCCACTGGAATCAGACGAGTTGCATTTGACATAGATACTGGCTCGGCGTAATGGCGTGGGAGAGAGGTGGAGAGTGGGCGCGCAGTGTTGCAAAAGGCGACGCGGGGTGCTGATGGTCGCAGACAGAGCCTCTTGGAGGCCAGACGGGTGAATGAGGCTGCCATGGTGTGTATTGGCAGATATCGTCCGGATGAGGAGGAGTGGAGAGTCGTAGGACGTCGTTGGTATGGAACTTTGCCTCCTCAAAGTCAACGATGTCAGTGATATTTGTCGAGTCAGTCAGCCATCGCGGAGCTGCTCTCTCCGAATCGGGAGCCCACCGCCTTCGGCTTCGACTTCGAGGCAGAAAACTTACCTTTGAACATTGTCGCAAACTTATCAATCACAACGAGCAAATATGCCTGGAACCGTCGTACCCTCTGCGGAGGAGGTGCACAAGCGGAGGGTAAGTATAGCTGAATATCAGATGTTCCGTGTGCTAAGAACAGTCGCAGATTGTCGGCGTAAACCCCGAGACCGTCTCCAATGTAACATCCCACGAGTTCCCACACCACTACATCGGGGAAGACCATACCTGGGACGTCGAGAAGTTCAAGGATGTAAGTTTGAAATGTACATAAGTAGTGGGTCCATCACTGATCGCTTCTCAAGAACTTGAACGTACAATTCCACAAGAATGAGACCTACGACTCCTGCTTCTCGCTTGTCGGAGTGGATGCCGCAGTCGCCAATGCCTTTCGCCGAATCATGATCGCCGAGCTTCCCTCTCTGGCAATTGAAGAGGTCTACATGTTCAACAACACATCCATCATCCAAGACGAAGTTCTATGTCACCGCCTTGGTCTCATCCCATTGACTGGCGCCAAAAGAGGTCTGCGCTGGATGATTCCGTACAAGAAGCCACCACCAGATGACGATCCTGCTGCAAAGGCGGCCGCAGCAAAGTCAGGAGAATATGAGAACGCGGCCCACATAGTCCCCAGTGACCAAAACACAATCGTCATGCGCCTGGATATCGAATGCAAATGGAAAGAGGGGGGCAAGGCGCTCGCAAAGCAGGGCGAACGGGACCCCGAGAAGATCTACGAAAACGCCCATGTATACGCACGACACCTCACATTTCAGCCGCAAGGCCAGCAGCGAAACTACTTCCCAGAAGACGACGAGATCAGGCCTATGAATCCGGACATTCTGGTTGCGAAGCTGAGACCTGGTCAACAAATCCACCTGCAGGCACACTGCATCATGGGCATCGGAGCCGACCACGCCAAATTCTCGCCTGTCGCTACAGCTTCGTACAGGTTGCTTCCATACATCAACATCAAGGAACCAATACTCGGCGCAGATGCGAAGAAGTTCGCGAGATGCTTCCCACGAGGAGTTATTGAGCTCGCAGACGATGCAGAGTCGGGACAGAAGAAGGCGGTCGTCAAGGACGTAATGAAGGATACCGTGTCGAGGGAATGCCTGAGACACGACGAGTTCAAGGACAAGGTCCAGCTCGGCCGGATAAGAGACCACTTTATCTTCAGCATCGAGAGCACTGGACAATCCGATAGTGACGAGCTGTTCATCGAGAGCGTCAAGGCGCTGAAGGCGAAGGCGCAAAGATTCAAGAGAAATCTGGACAATCTTCAGACGTGATAAAATAGTCTAGGGTGGGCCTGATGGAATTGAAATGCATAGCATCGGCGTTAGGGTAGAGATGTGATGATATCCGCTGGAATGAAATGTACATTTGCCGTTGCAATACAGTCACATATCAAGAAGTCGTGATAAGTAAGAGTGTTTGGTGAATTCATATCGATTTGCGTCAGGGTATCACGTTATATGCTCCCACCATGCTATGCTCCAGGGTATAAAAACTCATTTTGCATCATTTGTCCGCCGCATGCCCTCTCGCTTGTTGTGCATCTCATTCAAGGTCCCTTCTCCTCGCCTCGTAGAAGCCCTCCAGCCAGTCCCGGCGGCGCTCCTGGGTCCAGCCCTCCACAACCAAGGCAAAGTCCACCGCATCCTCGTAGCCGAATGCACGACTCATGCTGACGAACTGCCTCTTCCGCACCGCCTCCGACGGGCGGTACTTATACTTGATCGCATCCGGTGCGCCGCCGTCTCCGCCTCGAGCGTCATCAACATCAAAATCGAGCTCGCCGTCACGCGCTCCATTTTCCTGTGACTTTTGGAACACCTGTCCCAGCCCGGCGGCGATGTCGTTTCCGGCCCTCTCGGCGCGGCGCGACAGTCGTGTCTCGATCTTCGAACTGCCAATCACCTCGCTGTTCTCATGCGTGTACTCGACGCCCGCGCCCGCCAGGATCGCAGCCACAGCATCCGCCTTGCGGATATCGCTGCGCGCTTTTGCGTCGTCGGCGTCCGTCAACAGCGCCGCGAGTCGCGAGATGGCGCGATCCTGCTTCTGATCCTCGGTATCCGAATCCTCGGTCTGCTCCTGACTGGCGTCGAGACCGACGATGCTGACCCCGGCACGTGACTCGGCGATGTTGGTCTTATTGACTATGTCCCGCAGGACGACGTTGTCGCCCTGGAAGCTGAAGATGTTGGCTAGACCAAAAATCTCGCCTTTCTTCTCAGCCACGTCTTGCACACCTTTGAAGTAGCGGCGCTCGATGGAGGCGTTGTAGGCGATGTTGGCTTGTTGCTGCTTGTAGATCTGGCGCGCGTAGACGACTTCTTCGACCGTGCCGGTGGATATCAGGCGGAAAACTTCGACGTCGCGCGTTTGGCCGATACGGTAGGCACGGTCTTGGGCCTGTAAATCGTAGGACGGGTTCCAGTTTGGGTCGAAGACTACGACTTTGTTCGCGGATGTTATGTTCAGGCCGACGCCGCCGGCGCGGGTGCTGATCAGGAAGACAAATTGCGAGGGATCCGAGTTGAAGCTATCGACTGCCGAGGCGCGGTCCTGGAGACTCATGCTGCCGTCGAGGTAGCTTACGTTGTAGCTCGTGGTGGATCTGAAGAGCATCGAAAGCATTTTTAGAAGACGGACCGAGTGGGAGAAGACGAGGACTTTGTCACCGTTGCCGTACCAGAAGTGGAGGAGCTGTTTCAGGACTTTCCACTTGCCGCAATATTCTTGCGTAGCGAATGATACAATATTGTCGCGGTCTCTGTATAGATCCTTCCACTTGGTCGGAATCGCGATTTGCAGATATTCGAGCTCTCTCTCTTGCTTATCCTTGTCGTGTTCGAGCGAGGATGGCACGAGCATAGCCAAGTGGTTGGAAAGCTTTTGAAGGGTTGTCAGCATTGGAAAAACGAGGGCCTGCCATTTGCCGTGGCCTTCAACCTCTGCCTCACAGCACGATCCTTGTTTCTTGCCTGACCCACAATGGCAAAAATTAGATGCGTGACGAATCGCTTGGATGATGTCGCATTCCACCAGGTTCTCATATGCTTGAGCTTGCATGTCTGTAAGAGGGCAGAACACGACTTTGTCCGACTTCTTCGGTAACTGGTCTGCAATCAAAGATTTCATGCGACGGAGAAAGAACTGTGGTAGAAGATTGTCTCTCAGCCTCTTTGCCGTTCTTCGTGCCAAAGCCAGCTGTGCTACCGTAGCGTCGTGAGATTGGCCAGCCTTCAGAGGTTCGCTGATCTTAAGTCTCCAAGACCTAAGAGGGCCAAATACTCCGGGATTCGTCCAGTTGAGCAGATTCCACAGTTCATCGTACTTGTTTTGAATCGCAGTACCGGACAGCCCAATTCGACAGAGCGCATTGACTTCGTTCATGGCCTTTGTGACTTCTGCCTTGCTCTCTTTGATGATGTGAAATTCGTCGGCAATAATGCAGTCCCATTGAACGAGGTTGACTGATTCTTTGTGGTTCCGATAGGTCGTGTAGGTCGTGATCATGATCTCAAGCATGCCTTTTTTGGCCATAGCAAGCACGCTGTCACGAATCGCAGTTCCACCATGGAATATTTCGGTCTGCCACCAGCCCCATGTCCGGAGTTCCGACTTCCAGTTGTCCATCAACCCTCCAGGGCAAACGATCAAGACCTTTGGGTAATCCTTACCAGCTCGTCGCATCTTTCGCATCCTCTTATCGTCGCGAGCGTCTCCAGTCTTGCCGAACGCAGCAGTCAGAAAGGCAATGACCTGGATTGTCTTGCCGAGACCCATATCGTCACCCAGTATACAACCTTTCTGCTCGGCGTAGTGCTGAAGGAGGAATCGGGCACCTTGAACCTGGTATTCTCTCAACCATTGTGCGATGGGCGCCGGAATGATTCCACCGGCTATTTGCCGCAAGTCTTCGTCTCTGTAGGGCGCAACTGGTTTGATGTGAGGTAAGATCGGCTTTTCCTCAATAGACTTTAGTCGCTCATCGTCGGAAAAGTGGATGCCGTCGTAGTCGGGAGGTAGGTGATATCCAGCAAGGTCGTCACGCCACTTCTTGATGAACTGTGGTGCATAGCTCTCGTCGTCAGAGTCCGAATCTGAGCCGCGAGTTTCCTTCTTGATGTGGCGTTCGCGGAGTTTGATGGCAGTCTTTGGTTTCCTACCTACGATACTGGAACTGGCCGCCTCTTTCTTGGCCTTTCGTGTCTGAGCAGCGGCCTTCTTACGAACTTCTGTCTTTCGCTTTTTGAAGGCATCGTACTCGGCTCCAGGCTCCTCGTTGTCGGAAAACACTACGCGCCCACCTCTTCTCTGGGGATTGTGCTTTCGTTTCTTGCCCGACGAGTTCGAACCAGTGCCACATCGGTCATCATCACTATCAAATGACGCCATCAAGTCGATATCCTTGGCCTGGGCCTTTGAGATATCCATGTCGTCGTCGTCTTCGGCAATATCATGGTTTGATGAGACGGCTCCACGTACCTCCTTTTGCGGTCGGGATACCATGCCTGCATCTTCACGTCTGTGACGTTTTTGTTAATCAACATTGAAATTAGGTAGTACGTGAAAGTCAAAAGGAACGACGATTAGGCAGACGCGCCACGATTGATTGACTTGAACGCGTACAGCCACATTCCCCGCAGACTCACCGCCACAGCAGCCACATATACGAGCCTCGGTACAAACCCCCAAATTTGACCTCCTTCGCATTGCATCTACCAAGGTTGTCAAGTGCTACTATCTTCCAGGATCTCTCCTGTTGTATCTCTTCCTCACCTAGTATCTATGTCAATAAACGTCCTACGTAACACTCTATACCACAGCTCTAGCGCTTGTAATTCTTTGGCTTACACCAGTCTACTTCGTTCGACGACTAAAGGTCTACGGTACTACTCATCAGACTCGCTGGAAGACATGTCGAAACCAAAGAAAACACCTGCAATTCCAAGGCCCAGTGCAAGGTAAGCCCCAGCAGGTTCTATGCAAGTTTCTGCTTATTCCCTGCTTTGCTCTTCTATTTCTCGAACCGTTCATTCGCCTCCTACAATAGTCTCTTGCTTGTATTGTACCCCACGAGCTTTCCATCCACGCAGCAAAGTTCCCGATTGACACTGGACCAGTGTCCTCCTGATATCACCACAAAACCAGGTACTTCTACTACGCCGTGTACGAACGTCCTCGTCGTTCCCATCAGCACACGTTTTCCCAGGCGGCAACCTAGATGCCAAGCATGACGGAGAGATTCCAGGGCCAGACGACCCGAACCGCCATGAAGACAGCGAAGCCTATCGACTCGCCGCGATCCGTGAGACTTTCGAAGAAAGCGGCATCGTCTTAGCAAAGAACAACGGTTTCGGTCGTCTAATCGAAGTCGAAGATGGCGAGCGAGAAGAAGGCCGTCGCAAAGTCCATTCTGGCGAGGTCGAATTTCAAAAGTGGCTCGCTACCAAGGGCGGTCGAGCAGATATAGGTAAGGCTTGTTCATTATCAAGGATAGATAGGCTCATGCTAACAAACACAGATGGCCTGATACCATTCACCCGTTGGGTAACGCCAACCAACGTTCCCAAACGCTTCACCACTCAAATGTACGTGTACATGCTCCCACTATCAAACAACGCGCAAAATCTACCTTCCGCCTCGACAACGACCGACAACTCCGATGGCGAGGACGAGGGCCCCGAGGTAGTGATCCCGAACCCAACTTCCGATGGTGGAAAAGAGCACACAGCAGCGCGTTTCCTGCCTCCGTCGACATGGCTTCGTCTCGCGCGATCGGGGCGAATAATCATGTTCCCGCCGCAGTTCTTCCTCTTGCACTTGCTAAGCCCATTTCTCTCGCCACACAACCCCTCCAAGAACACGCCTACGCCGTCGCATGACGAGTTGCAGGAACAACGACAGCAGCTCCGAGCGTTCCTGAAGACGGGTGATCCGTCTTGGGGCGAAATGTGTATCAGTCCTACACAACTGGCCTTGCCGGGTGGAGGGAAGAGGTCGGATGGGCGTGTGGTCTTGGGTCTAGACAAGCCTGGGCCCGAGCTGAAAGGGAAGAGAAGAGGTGAGAGTGAGCATGTTGTTCTTGTTGAGTTCAAGAAGGAAGGACCGAGGAGGGTTGAGGTCGGGCTGAAGAAGGATGTGTTGAAGGAGAGTCGAGAGGGTGCGAAGTTGTAGGCTAAGCCTCAGTGGTCGGCGTCCTGATCGAAACCAAGGATTCGGCCTATGCTTTTTCGAGCTGTGGTCTTCTGAGACGTGGTCGACTTCGCTATCGCGCTGGCGCTTTGTTGCCTTGGCTGAGTTCTCTTTATGACTTTTCCTCACACTTTTAGAGTTGACCAAGTCTCTTTGCATGCGTCGGGCTGGCCGGAACCTCGTCGGAGACCCGGATCTGGAAGAGAAAAAGGACAAAGCGGTAGCCTCTGCTGCCGGCACGGTATCTATTTCCTCTCGTTCCTTCTTTTTTTCCCACCACCTGGGGGCTGGAATCTTTTTAAGCTCGAAGTTCGCTTTGGAAGTGATGAATTGCTCGACCTTTGGCGGTTCAGTCCAGAAAACGTCGTCGGAGCTGTTATTGTCCCCGGAGCCATCGGAGTCGGAATCATCGCCGTCCGAGCTGGAATCCTCGCCGTCGGAGCCGGACTCGTCAGCATCGTAGCTATCAATATCGCCATCGGAGTCATGGTCAGCGAGGTGGTCCGGGGTCTTTGGTTCATCAGATGTCGCCGCGCCCGCGTCAGTGGTGCTCATGCCCGAGCTTTTCTCAACAGGGCTCGGATGGATGGTGTTTGCCACGACATCGGCATGGCTGTGCGCTGGTTCACGGCTTGTGACCGATTGATACGAAAGAACAGTTGCTGATGGCCTATACTCCTGACGACTCATTGGATCTGGATGGATGGTGTATGCCATGAGACCGGCATGGCTGTGCGCCGGTCCACGGGGGATGACGTCCCGATATGAACGTAAAGTTGCTGATGGCCTATACATCCTGACGACCGATTGGATCTGAGACTTGAGATTATTCTGGTGAGGAAAAGAACAGTAACTAGGGGCACGCCAGAGGTCTATCTATGCTACCAACACTACAGTGTACATCATGGTAGATAAAGGACAGCGTATGCGACATACCTTGATGTTTACCCTGAACCACCTTGATGGTTGTGGTTAAAGTTAAAGCTTAAAAGCCAGACTTCACTTTACACACACTCCACTCCACTTCACTTCACTCAAACTACGCAAAAGTACTGAAGCGACTAGCGGATGCAAGGCTCGAACTCAGGACCAAACTGCAAAAAGAATCTAGGATTCCCAAAGCCGCTAGTCTGTCGCGGGTCCAGTGATGAAGGCCGGTTAGGCCTCCATTATCCGGCGCCGAACAAGAGTCTAGTGAGGTTTTGATTTTGGCGAGTCTTTACCACTACACCAAGGCGGTCTCGTGGTACTCGACAGAGTAGACGAATACGTGCAATTATATACCTTTGCAATAGGTTCTGGTTGTTGTGCGGCACCACGTTTGTCACGCTGTATGTCTATGCCTAACCTGTCGATATCTGTAATATACGCTTCAAACATAGGTGCGTCACAGTTGTATTGAAGTGGTCTGTCTTTCCATTCGGTTTCCTGACGTGCTGTCTACCTAGTGCAAAGAGTGAAGAGAGAATATCCGAGAGTGTGTGCTACACCGGGCTGATGTCCGTTCGCCGACGCTGTGCACAATCCCGTGCTTTTGCTCTTTCGCCACTGACCAATGATCAATGACTACACACGCTCCGTTGGTCGAGGTGAGTAGTCTGATGTCTTACCCGTACGTTTCGCCAGAAGACCTTTTACTCTGTGTAGTCCTCCGACCTCAGTTGTAAATGGCACCCCTTGCACGATCAGTCTCCCTGTTCGTATTGTGCAAATGCTGCGTGACCTCTAGCACAGTAGTGATGTGCTCTTTCTTGAGCGCTTCATTGCGACGAGTTGCAAGCAGCGTAGCCGTCTTGAGGATGTTCTTGATCTGTCGACCATTCATCTGCATCAGAGCCAGCTGCGAGATCTGAGCGTCCGTGATAGCGTGGGGCTGTGTAGCCTTCTGGTGGGCTGTGAGCGCTGTCGCACCGCTCGTCGTACTGCTCGTCGCATGCTTGGCTGAGTCGGCTGTGTCCGCGGTCAGACAGCTGTCGTCGTTGGAGGCGCCGTCGACGGCAGGCTTGTCGGTGGGCAAGACTTTCGCGGCGCTGGCGGAGGCCCTGGGTGGACCCTTGGTGCGGATGCTGGCTTGCACTGTGTTGTGCTGGTCAAAGAAGTTCTTCCAGACCGCCTTGCGTGAGTCAATAGTGAGCTCGCTATAGTCGAGGGAGATGTGGATGCGAGATTGAAATGCGGCGTCGAAGATGTTGACGCGGTTGGTGGTGAGGAACATGATGCCTTCGTAGTACTCCAAGACCCGCAGGAATATGCTGACGAGTTTGTTGCGTTCCAGTTCGTGCAGAGAGCGTTCTTCCAGGAAGACATCGGCTTCGTCGAGGAGAAGAATTGCGTTCCAACGAGTGACCATCTCAAAGCAGTTTTGCAGTCTGGCTTCGATCTGACGACTCTCTAGACCGAGATCGCCTGCCGACATAACGTACAGGGGCACCCGCATCTCCTCAGCCACCGACTCCGCCGTCAAGGTCTTGCCCACTCCTGGCGGTCCAGACAAGAGGACGACAATACCTCTCCCCTTGCCTTCTATCACATCGTCGAAAGCATTGCGGTAAGCTTGCTGTGAAGCGGTGAAACCAAGAATGAGTTCCTTTTGACCCTCGGGAATAACCAATGAGTCGAACGCGCGGTCATTGAATGCAATGTCCTTGACACTGTTGACGTAAAGATTGAGCCAGAGTTTCTCCTCCAGGGCATAGCCGCGAAGCAAGTGCGAGCAGATGAGCTTCTGTTCATTGGAAAGCGGAACAAGTTGACGCTCCTCCTCCTCGTCCTCAAAATGGCCTGTTGGCAGCCTGTCAGTCATCTTTCGGCGAATAATTTTGGTCAGGATAGACAAACCATTCAAGGGAATGCCGTCTTCCATGTCATCATCATTGCAATACTCAGAAAGCGATTCAGAGCCCGTCCCGTTCAGTCGTGCGGCAGTGGAATCTTGGTTCTGCAAGGGAGTGACGAAGATGGCCATGTTTGGGTTAAATCTGTTCCATCCGAATGTGTCGATGACAACTCGACCCTTGACAGTGAACTTGTCTTTGCCGCCATGTGCATTGATTCTCCATCCAATGCCTTCGTAAGCTCTGTAGTGAGTACCAGCCAGAGCCTCGATCTTGCTAGCTCTTTCGACAAGACGATCTTCTAACTCCTTTTTCTCCTTGTGGAAATCCAATGGAAAGCATGAGAGCGAGTTGATCGATTGAGTACCAGCGAAATGGCGAACCTTGAGGTTGAGCCTCTGTGTCCCGTACTTTGTGCCGTCATAGTCGATGTACTGCACAAGTAACCAGAAGACGTTGTTGCCGTAAGGATCCTGGCCGTATTTACCGCCTGAGATTAGCTTGAAAACTCTGTCTTGTCCTTCCTGGCGGCTGTAGACTAGTTGGCCAGGCTCAAATAGCGTCCAGAGATGGTCGTATGTCATAACGCCTTTTGCCTTCATGTCGGCCGAGGAGTCGATGTCTGCTCGGAACTCGGTGGAGAGCAGGTCGTGTAGGAGCTTTGCATGTCTGTATCGTTGTACCGGTTCGCTACGGACAGTCAGTATGGTGAGACTTTAGCATGTTTCGTAAATCGTTCTCGTAGGGCAGCGAACGTGAGTATCAGATTCTGAGTACCCCGGGTAAGCCATCAGTAGGCTATTATAATAATTGCCGGACGTGCTGTCGGTATTGATGAAAGCGTGACATACCTTTCGGCAACCTCTGAAGCCTCTTCTTTCCCGGCTTCCGGACCGGTGGACTCTCCGTTGATGGGCTCCTTTCCTTCGACAGAGCTGACAATGACAGGGTCGGCACTGATCGCAGGAGCATTCTCGACCACGGGGGTCGATTCAGTCACAGGTCCTTCGACGTCCGCGTCGGTTTTAAGCTCGTCCAGCGCTGCATTTAGCTCTTTCCAGCGGTGAATAAGAGGCTCGAATCGACCAGAAAACTCAAGACGGTCAAGACCGACTGTGACGCCAGGGTATTTTACAAGGACACGCTTGAGGAATTCTTTGAGGTAAGGAGACTGGACGACGATCGAATGCATGGAAAGCACCTTCTTGGGGTCATTGTAGACCTGGAGCAGAACATGTGAGCGGGAGACACAATCTCGACGGCGCAGGTACTTACCTTAATATGACGGACGATCAAGGCCCATTTCGCAGTCTCTGCGTCTTCAGCGGGCTTGCCAACGTCTTTGGGGATGGTAGTCTGCCACTGGTAGCGACCACGTCTGTCTTCTTTGCCGCTGTAGAGGTGCTTGAGACCAGGGCTCATTCCGACAAGAGCTGGATCGAGCCTTTCGACAGCAGGCTTTGGCTCGGTCGGGTCGGGTTCCGGGAGAGGTGGCCAGCTTTTGGGTTCGTGACCGCGCCGGCCTACTACTCCCATCATGTCAAGGGTCGTCCTCTTCGGTGCGCTTTGCATGTCGTCCATTTCTGGGTCTTCACCGGAGGAGTGCCCTTCTGCTCGCAGTGAGTCGATCTCACGTTTTTGTTCCAGTAGCTTCCTACGAAGCATGAAGTTCTCCCTCTTGAGTCGTTCGAGGTCAGAATCCTGACGACCGGAAGGATCGTGCTCGTCGTCTGAGTAAGGATCCATGACGAGATCTTTGTCGTGAGTATGCTCAGTATGCTATCAGGGTACCGAGAGAAGATCTAATAATCTGTCCAGTGAACACGACCACAGAGGAAGCAAGATCTTTGTTGTGAGTATGCTCAGTATGCTGTCAAGGTACCGAGAGAAGATGGAGAGGACCTCGAATGATTCAGAAGCAGGATCTTTGTTGTGAGTATGCTCAGTAAGCTGTCAGGGTACCAAGAGAAGATGTATTCATCTGTCTCGTGAACACGACCACAAAGCAAACAAATTATGGGAATGATGTGATGGGAAGTGAAGCAGGGTGAAGCTGTACGAAAGCACAAGCAAACGAGAAGAAGTAAGTTATGGATTGCAAGCGATTGGGCTTACGGTGACACAGGGAGATAAATAGCGGAGCAACTGGACAACGAGCTCAATCGAACTCCATGCGTCAGTCACAGCAGCAGTGTGTCTAGATGGTCTCCTCCGAGCAACTTCGAGCAACTTTTTAAAGATTCCAAGGTGCGGAGAGACAACATGACTGCAAGGAACCGATGCAGGCAGCAGCGCTCACTGTGTTGTCCATTCACTGATAATTGGTCAATGGTACCTCGACGCGGCTAGCTGCATGTCATAAGCGCCCGACGACAAGACGGGTGATATGCTGAGATATCGAGGCGACCACTGCACGGTTTGAGCTTCGTCAAAACGGCTTGAGATTACAAATAGGCGGTAGCTTGTGTGTCATATGGCAACATGGCCACTTGAGAGCGAAGTGCAGGTGTAAAGTGAAGTTGGGCAAATCCAGGCAGACATTGTTGTGTAATTAAATGTGTAGTGCCTTGTTGGTCTTGGCAGTTCTTTGGATGGCACGCGATTGACAAAATAAGTGTCGCATACAATGTAGATCTAGCCTTTTAAGGACACCGTGTATGCCATCAGCATTCTATCATTCGAAGTATAGCTATTGTATTCATCTTGTCATTGATTGTAGTGATCTCATATATATAACTCTTATCTCTATGTACAGTTCCTCAAATTCCGGCGTCGAACGGTTGATGTGTTACTGAGTGCCACTTTTTTTGTCAACCGCGGGGATGGATACCGACTTCCGGACATGGGGAGTCGACTGCCGGACTTGCTCAATGACGGCGTTCCCTAGCGATAGTAATCCCTAGCACAGTAGACAAGGCCAAAGGCTCTATCAAGCTCTCACAACTTGTAGGTCATCTTCAGATACTTCATCCGTCACCACCCTTACAACCAGTTCATCAACTACTGTCCTCTACCACAAACAATATGTCTTCACCATCTCAGCTCTACACAACGATCCAGAACACAGCACGATCCTTCGTCGATGGCACAAATCCAGAGCAACCAGGTGGAAACACTCCCACAATCGCAAACTCACCACGCACGTCCGAATGCCTAACATCCTTCGGGCCCTCCTTCCTCGTCTCCAAAAGGCCTCCACTACAAGGCGCCATCACCAACGACGAGTTCGTCAAACACATGAGCATGATGACGCCGATGTTGCAGACATGGCGGATCGAAGTCCAGCGCATACTAGTGGACGAGCACAAGAAGGAAGCCAGTGTGTTGGCCATGTACTACATGACACCGAAGGGTGAAGGTGATGCAGAGAGCAGAACGGTGCATCATGAAATCAGTTGGTGGCTGAAGATGACGGACGATGGTAAGCTGGTCGAGCGCGCGATCGAGTATGTCGATGGGGCGGCTGCGGCGAGGATTCAGGAGCTTGTGGGCGAGTATAAGAAGAGTCAGGGCAGTGCGTGAGGTGCTGGGAATATCAGAACCATGACAGTTGAGACTAGACCTACTTTGAAAAGCACCGATTGCTCGTGTTCCTTTCGAGACGCGTTTGTAGAGATCGCAGATGTTAGACACGGTGTCACGTATACTTGTCACTGTGTCCAGACAGGTCTGTCTCTACAAACCTGTTGAGAGCAGTCGACCAGGCGCACATTAGCTGAGAGCGTTTCCTGCCAGAAAGGCGCTGTCCAAGTACGATACCTTGATATATCACAAGAGTTGTCTCGTCCGTATCTGTTCCACAATCCGTACTCTCAATGATTGCAGACTTTCAAGGACGGTCTTCTTTCTCGCGGCTGAACGGGTTCGAAAACTCATTTCCGGCGGAAAAGGTTGTTCAGTACTCCGTCCGGTACTCACCACCAGTCGTTGGAATTCAACTGAAGATGAGTGGTTTCACCGCTTGTTGTAAAATGTCGAGATGATCGAAGGATTGAAGTGGTGATACAGCGCAAGACAGACGCACGGGCCACAGTTGATGGTGTGAAGGTATTGCAAACAGCATGTGGTTGATGAACGGAATGACATTCCAGCCCCAGCAGCAGAAGTCATAGAGATCCTAGCTCATGACGACGCTCACATGTCCGCCGACAGAGGTCTTTTTGACTCCACCATGATATTCCGATATCTCCTTCATACCATTTCATTCCCATCCTGTGCCTCCCCATTCCCATCCATCAATCCTTCTTCTCGTGATATCCTCAAATGCCCGAAAGCATTTACCTCGAACCACTCCAGACGTTCTTGAGGAGACCGTCGCGCTGCGCAAGGCGGTTCATGCAGTCGTCGGACTCGCCCATGGCGCGCACGAAGCCGCAGAGGGCGTAGGTCTGGTTCTCGCCGGTGTAGCGGCCGTTCTCGTCGACCTTGGCGACGGAGAGTTGCACCGAGGCGTGGTCCTTGGACTTGATGATGCGGTTGGTTGCGCTGCACTTGCGTGGGACGTACCTGTAGGTTGTGTTAGTGGGCCGGTAATTTTGCATGGTATTCGTGGTTGTTGCTGATTCAAGGGTGGAATTGGTGGATTGAAGGGTGTCCGTACAAGTCAACGAGCTCTCCGCGTTCGTTCTCCATTTTGAGTAATGTGTAGGTGAGTTGGTGAGGGTGTTGAGAGGTGAGTTTGTGATTGAGCTGGCCGGAGAGGTTTTTCGTCGCTGCGTTCGCGATTCGAGTGTCGGCGATGCCGCGAATTTCGAATGCGGCACGCTTGACGGTGATCCGAGGTTTTGCCGACAGCTTTGGAGAGGCAAGAGCGGACTCGATCAATCCATTGACTAACACAGCAGCCAGGCAGAACATTGTTAACTATGCGATTGTTGTAGTTCCTTAGTGAACCCGATGATTGCTTGATCTTTGAAGAAATAGTGTAAATTCTCTCTTGAGATTATGGTATATTTTCAGATTGAGAGGCCATCAGGCATTAATAATAACGAATCTTCAACCAAGGCTAATTCAGATGCAACGCCAGATAATGCTGGACCAAAATCGTCCTATCTTGCAGAAAATCGCCCCATTTACATGATCATAGCAGCAGCAAAGAAAGCAACGAGCGCGACAAGGCTGCCAGCAACCATGCGTGCACCCCCGTTGGTCGAGGCGACAAGCCCCTGACTGAACGAGGTACTGCCACCACCTTGCTGACCGGCCGCGTTCGAGTTGGTGTCGGAAGATCCAGATGAGCCAGAACCGCTGGCTACGGAACCTGCGGCCGCCGCATCTGCTCCACCGGACTGGCTGTAGGCACCGGCACCGGAGACACCAGGGACGGTGTTAGCCTGTGCAGATGGCGTGGAGGACGGTGCCGCTGATGTCTTGGCTTGACCAGCGGACTGGCTGCTGACGCAATTTGGGCAGTATTGTTGGTTGTCACCAGTAGCCTGGAAGGACGCGAGGATCGTGTTCTTGTTGACAATGGCGACGGTGTCGTTGGTACCGTACGTGCTTGTGTAGTCATATGCTTGTGTACCCTGGTTGTTGTAGCCGGCTGGAGGGTTGTAGCACTCAATGTTCTGTGGTTATGATTAGCATTGAAATGGAGAGTTGGTAATTTCAAGACTTACCACATCGCTAACCATGGCATAGTAGTATCCGTTGGCCATGGCAGTAGTGTTGTCCCAGTTGACGAGACCACCGGCCCAGCCGATAGTACCCTCACCGTTAGACTGGAGCCCAGCAGGCCAGAGCGAAAGCTGGACGCGAGATGGTGACTGAGGGAAGTGGTATTGGCCAGTTGTCTCGTTGTATGTCTCGTTGCGATTCTTTGTGCGCAGAACCTGACCGTCAACAGCCCAAGAGACGTAGTCGGGTTGCCAGTCAATAGTGTAGGTGTGAACGTTCTGGTGGGTGTCGGAAGCACTGAGGTTGGCCGCGTTGTCGTAGTCAGTAATACCTTGGAAGTAGTAGTTGCTTTGAGCGTGCTGGAGATCCACACCAACAAACTCGAAATCGATTTCGTCCTTGACATCACTCATCAGGATAAATGCAGTGACCACACCCGCTCCCAAACTCGTTGTCATTGTAGCGCTAATCTTTCCATACCAGACGTAATGTGTGCTGCTGAGAAGGGTACCGACAGTGCTAGGGGCCATGGTGAGAAGGATCGAGTCGTCGTTGTAAGGCACCGGTGTGCCAGAACTGACCCAGTTGCCCTGTGAGGAGTTTCCAAGGTATTGTGAGTTTGGAACAATGTCGTCCAGGCTGTCCATCTTGTAGTCTGCAGACTTGCACACTGGTGCAGGCATGCACGACTGGAGATCGAAAGAGTTTTGTGGATCGCAACCGCCCAAGCAGTATGCACCGACACCACACTGGCCGTAGGACGAGCAGCAAGGCGAATCTGATGGACACTTGCTGCCTCCACCGCAAGTGGCCTGACCTGCCTGCGCCTGTGCTACGACAGCCGAAGCGGCCAGCGAGAGAACCATGGCCTTGAATGAGACCATCTTGAAGTTGTGATTATACGGTTTGAAAGATAATACGGTCGATCTGTTCGATAGTGTCGCCAAATGCTAGGAATGTAAAACTTTAGCTGCAAAGGCGCAAAGGCGAACGCGGTGAGCGAATGACGATAAACTGCTCAAAGGCGGAATTCGAACGCGAGTATTACAATATCGATAGGAAGACACGAAGGTCGGGGTCGTTGGCGCGAACGAGTGTTATGATGGTAATGAATGAAACGGGCGAAACAAATGAATATGAGGATCAGGAGAAGAGATGATGCCGTGCCCTGGCCTTTGTCTGCAATTATGGTTCATCCCGTAATTCCACGCATGCACGGACGGCAGAGAAGAAGGCTGTGCCCTGCATCAGACGCCCATGTGGCGATTCACGTCGCTCACACAAAATCAAGCCTTGGCTCAGGCACAACCGCCGGGATGAAGCAGATCCGCTCGAAGGTTTCGGACCGTTCGGCTGGCTGCATCCAAGAATAGCTGGGACACGCGGCCACATCTTAACCACATACCGAGACACCTTCGATCGCTTGTATTGAAAAGAAGCATTCGACCTTGCCATACGCTAGGCCAACTGAGCAATACTCAAGTCACCTAGTACAACCTGACTGCTAACCTCAAAGACTGGACGTGAAGACCATGGTGCTCTCCAAGCCACTCCAACGCTCCAATGGTCTTCCACAATAATCATACCCTTCCATCATCCATCACACCCCTAGCCTCGTCCACCATCGCTACTGTCCGTCACATATTTCCGCAGACATGAGAGCGATGTGGTAGACACCTCGAACACCATCCCATAGGATTCTCTGGCATTGTGATGTTCTCCGTGGCTCGGACAATCTGGTAGTTTGGGCATGGCACACGATCATAGCCTGGCTGCAAACCCCAGTCTTGGAGGCCAATTGGTGCTTGAATATTTCCTCCGAGAGAGAAATGGCCATGTCCTTGATTGTTGATACCCAAACTGGTGATCGACTGGTTCTCATAGCTTCGAAAGTTGTGTGGTGAATACGGGCTCCTTTCAGCATGCGGTCCGTATCCACGGAATGAGATCTCTTTTCCATCTCCACCACGCCATCCATACCACGAACCCGATCGATCAGGACCAACAGTCCAGGCTCTGAGAGGTGAAGAGCCTTCGCTCGAGTTGCTGCCGGATCCGGTTGGCGGAGAATCAAAAGTCGGCAAAGGTGCCCTGCCCAGTGTACGAAGAGTTTTTACCGTCCTGCGATTGGCCCAGCTCCATTTCGGTTTTGGGGACAAGACATTGCCCTGAGGGTCCAGAACAATCGGCGTCGATACCTCGGTTGGCGTTGGAGTTGAGAATGTGCCGGGGTCCGTCGAGGAGACATTGCTTAATCCTCGGCCACGGCGATTTTCAACCACCTCCCGCTTCTGGTCGTGACTCATTGACTCCCAACTGTAGTCCGGCACCCAGAGAGGGTCTTGCTGGTTGTAGTAGCCTGGCTCGAACATTACCTTGCTAGTCGGGCGTCCGGGTCCTGGTACGAAGTCCGGTGCATCTGCTCGGAGACTACCGACCCCATCAGGAACACGCTCCATCGCCGGTTGAGCTTGAGTGGTCGCAGTCCGGAAGTGCGAATCCGATGTGCGAGGGGCATTTGATGTGGTGGTCTCCAGGCCGTCCGCACTACCCTTTTCGTGAGCAACGAGGTCTGGGACCTCTGAGGAGCTGATTTTGTTGATGATTTCTTCCCTCTTTGCTTGGTCATCTACTGCCTTGATTGCGAGAAGTTCTGCGCGAGAGAACTTCCGAGCGGCAGAGACCATGATATCCGTACGCTCGCCGGTTTCTACTACGATAGGCTGGTCTTGAGCAGAGTCTGACATTTGTTGTCGGGCCGAAAGCTTTTTCGGCGGAGGAAGCTCCGTACAGATGTCGGCGTGTTCGTCTCGCTTTGCAGGTCGTGGTAGTCTCGAAGGGGATGCAGGTGCTTCGAAATCTGGCGTGTGTGTTCTAGCTTCCTTGAAGTCGATGATCGCAGGATCATGTGCCACACCCAGACCGGTCTTCAAGACCAGACGGCGCTGGTCCAGGTCCTCTATTGGAGAGGAGCGAGCAGCGTCACTCGATTCGGGAGCGATCTCGCGTTCCTGCCAAAGCGTTTTGACCGAAGGTACGGATCGGGCTGGCTTGTGAGATACGGGGGATACTGGAGATGCGAATCCGGTGGCTGCAGCTCGTCTTTTGGATGCAGCAGTAGGCATTGCGTAACTGGATGGCTTGCTGCCCAACGTTGCCGCTATCTGTTTGCCGTGGTCCATGACGTTCTTGTCAGCAGACTTGGTGTTAGCTCTCAGATCTACGTGACTGCGACGAGAGGTGATTTGTTGCTGCTTCTGCTCAGGCGACCGAACACTTCCCCAGCCAGCAGGCAGCTCTTTGCGTTGACGGCGTATCTCAACCCTCTTCTCGGTACCGAGATTTGGTCCATCTCTTCCAATACTTTGAATCGGGGAGACTGATTGGATGTCTAAGGTACGTTGGAGAAGCTTGGACTGACGTTTGACAAGCTCGTCTCCAGCACCATCGATGTCGTAGCGTCTGACACTGCTCTCGCCATCAGAGTCGTCCTCAGCGTTGGAGTGATCGTCTCTTGCGAAACGGAAGCCCCCATCGTGGGCTGCGACCGATGTCAGAGCTGCATTGGCGTCCATGGATGTCTGTTGCTCCAAGTGCTTCTGAGCCAGTATCTGGGCGTAGCTGGGTTTTCTGGACTTCTCAGTGGAAGCGTCTCCGCCTCGACGACGTGCCTGGTCTCTGGTTGAGTTTGTCAGAGATGCCAGAACCGGGAAGTCATGCACAGCAGCAGGCGAGGCTTGAGCTCGATTGATATGAGGAGACTTTACTCCCTTGATCTGCTGTTCATGAGCCTTCATAAGGCGTTGTGCTGGCGACTCGATGTCCTTGTCTAGCCCGAAGAGAGCAGCTCGATCCTCCGGAGGAGAGATTGCTACCCATGAGTCGTTGTCTGACTCGCTGCTTTGCTGCTGTTTACGAAGACGCCTCACCTCTTCAGTCAGTTTTCGAAGATCGGCTTCCACATCATCGATGCTGTCGTAGTCGGTGATTGATCTCATAAATTGGTCCCTGACTTTGTGGAGGGATCTGGGGTTTTCCATTGCGGGAGTATGCTGTACTGCTTGATCGTTTGCAGGATGGATGTTCTGAAGCACAAATGTCAGCATCACTCGTCGTTGCATATTCGGGATCAGAAGACCTACTGATGGTTCACTGGCTGGACGCTGGTCTATGTCTGTTTGAATACTGTCTCTTCTATCAAGCTTCGACTTGGAGTGATGGTGATGATAAGATGGCTTGCGAAGAATGGTACGCTCCTTGTCAACTGGTGATGATAAAGAGGTGATGTTCGAAGGTAGAAGAGGATGTACGTGTGAAGAGTCGACTCCATTTGTTGAGGCCGGGGTTTGGTTGCGACTGCCTTGAGATGTATTGAATCTGTCTCCAGTGCGACGATCCTCCTCCTGCCTGATGCATTTGACGTGATCGATTGGGTGCGATCGGGAGCAAAATTGGACAAGGACGAGCTCTTGGTGCGAGCATTGTGAGAAATATTGATACGACCACAGGCACATATTCACTATTGCTGTTTGGGAGGAGAAGGTGTCAGAACAATCCAAGTAAGTTTTCTCTTCCAATAAGTGAAGCACATTTCGAACGCGTTGTGGCGTTTGACCGCTCCTTCCTGCCTTCCTTCCTTTCTTGCTTTCTTCCTTCATTCACTTGCGTGGAAGCCAGGTGAGTTATTACGTGGAAGTGAAACCAGCACCCCGAAGCACGTTGTGAGTGAGGTGCAGAGCACGATACAGTCTTGGAGCTCACTGATGCCCTACACCCTAGAACTATCGTCGTCTGGCAGTGCGCCATAGCACCGAAAGCGCAAGTAGCAGAATGGGCAAAGCCTGTAAATCGTTTCATTATAACTAGAGGGGGTATCATACAAAACATAAATCAGAACTTGCGTTTCTTCTTGGGGCCACCGCCGGGCTGCACTGCCAATTGGTGTTTCAACTCCTCCCGCCTTCTGTCAGCACGCTCCTGTGATGTTTCTCTTAGAGCCTCTGGGACTTCTTCGATGGGCTCTTTCACCTTGGTGGAGCGCCCACGAGTTGGCGTAGATGCTTTCGGCATGCTGCTACTTTGGCCTCTTGACGAACCTGTACGGCCCGCCTGGACTGATGGCTGCTCCAATTCGTCTTCAGTTTCTATCGAAGGGATGGGGTCGAGTGGCTGCATTTGAGATTGTGTCTTTCGACCACCGATAACGCCCAGCCGCTGGGAAGCACGCGTCTTGCTAGGGGTCGTCTGAGAAGGACCCGTTGTGTTTCCCGCGCCTTGTGAGGTCATTGGCGGTGTCGTGGTACGCATTTGAGAGGCAGACTTTGCTCTGCTCCCGCCTATTCGTCCAAGTCGCTTCGGTGTGTTCACTTCGCTTGGTGGTAACGATGGTGGGGTGTATCTGTCGAGCGCTGGTGCAGGTGGCGAGGACCTCATTACATCGGCCACTGACATCTCGCGAGATGCTATGCTAGAAGATCTCACGGGGTCGTCTGCGTGGGGAAGTGTCATCGGCGCTGCATCTGGCTTCCTGGGTAGCTCCTGAACCTGCTCGTATTTAGCACTGATCACCTGTATTCCCAGTAATGATCGACGTACTTGGAACTCCTCTTCGTCTTCGGTTTCTCCAGCTGTATCGTCGTCCTGTCCCGAAGATGTCCTTCGCGACGATAGTGCTTCCAGCGATTTGGACCTTGATGAGCCCAGAGTCCCTAATGTCGACCACCATTGCTGCGGATGTTCGCCTAGCGTTCGCCATAAATCTTGCAACTGTCGACCTTGTGTCGCCTCAACAACATCTAGCAACGACTTGGTGGCAGGCGCAGAGTCTGAGACGTACTGCAAGCTTGTCTTTTCAAAAGGTGCCAGACCATTGACGTGTCTTGCAAGCTGGCTCCTTTGAGAGGTCTTTTTCGAGATCCGAAGGCTAGAGGTGCCCGGGAACACTTCTCTGAGATCGGTACTAGAAGATTCGAATTTATCGAGCAATCTCGAAATGACATGGTCTTTTTCACGAAGCTGGTTGCTCAATTGCTCGATAGTCTGTTGCTTTTGATGTAGGTTCAACAACAAAGGACATACGATATCGCAAGTCAGCGCTTGACTGTCCTTCTTTCGAAGAATGACGCGCCAAGTGAATGGTGGTAGAGGTGCGGGTAGTGGTGCGGATACCTGGATGACCAACTGATCTTTCTTGTCGTCGTTACCCAAGGTCATTGACGTTGTGTCGAGGCCATCCAAAGCGTCTGCGAGCTTTCGAAAGAACACGTTGAGTTGTTGTTGATCTTCGCGTGGGCTTATTGCGCAACCATCGCGCTCAGCTCGGTCGCATATGCTGCCGACGTCCAGCGTTTCCTCCCAAACATTGGTAAGATCTGTCAAAATTACACCGTAGCGAAAGGCAGCGAATTCGTGGCAAGCAAACAGGACCGGCACTGACTCCTGCCTCAGCCGTAATGGCCTCCAGCGACCGTACGAGTCCATTGACGGCAATCAGAATTGTATGGCATACTGAGGTGGTTTACTAGGACCCTGAAGTTCAGCCTGACAATATTGACAGCAAGCCGCAACCCGAGCAACAAGTCCAAATCCGGAGAGATCACCCCACGATCAACGCCGTTGCCTAGCCTCGGAAGCTGCCGTCAAGCCTGATAAGATTAGATTGATGAAATGATCAATCAATTATCGCGTCTTCTCCAAAGCGTTCAAGTGAACTGGCGATTGAATCACGTATTTATCATACCGTGACATCTCTGGATCGTTGTCCGATTTCCATCATTGTACTCACCATGCAGCGCGCTGGTCAAAGTTCCGAAGGAGCCAGGCAACCACCTTCATCCATTCCTCGAAAAAGACCAGCCGAGACTCAAGAAGAAGCATGGGTCGCGGATGAAGATCGGTTCGTCCTCCAACAAGCCAAAAAGAAAGCCATAGTACGAGCGCGAGCTGGACGCGCCAAACCCATAGATCTTCTCGCTGTCACTCTGCGCATAATAGACCCGACTCGTAACGTCTTTGATGATGACGAAGAGGACGACCAGTCACTGGTAATCAATCCCGAGAGTGTCTTTGAGGATCTGGATGCTGAAGACCTCGAAGAGCTTGAAAACGGAATCGATACATATCTCGCACTGGAGAAGAGTAAAAGTAATCATGACTACTGGCAGACCATGAAGCTGGTATGCAAAGATCGCCGGCAGACCAACAACAGTAAAGGACCATCAGCTCGCGGTCTCTCGGCTGTAGCTCCGGAGCTCGATCGCGTACTCGGTCCCAAGAATCTGCAGGAGCTGGAAACGTTGGAGAAGCAAGTCAAGCACAAACTGCGAACAGACGATTCGATTGATGTCGATTACTGGGAAAACTTGTTGAACAGACTCTCAGTGCACAAAGCGAGAGCCAAGTTACGCAACGTTTCGCAAGATATTATTGGTGCGCGACTTTCGACGTTGCGCAAACAGCAGGCGGAAGATGCGGCAATCCTGCGAACACAAGTACAGCAGATGGTTACAGACACCTCAAACAACCACACAGCCAGTCGTGCCGAGAACCTCGATCCGGAAGCTTTGTTAAAACTGTCCCAAGAAGACAAGTCTCTTCATATCGTCGATGAATCCGCGTTCCAGGCCGCAGTGCTCAAGGATCGACAGCGAGTGCTCAAAGCAGGGTTTATATCTGCCAAGAAGTCGTCGACGTCCAATGCTGTCGTGTCAGGTATGGCACACGGCGCTGGAGAACAGCCCAAGTCATCATCTGCGTACGAACGAGAGGTTGCCAAGGGAGTGGACGACGACGAAGAGGTCTTTACCGCAGAAGAGGATGTAGCATCGGCCCGTAAACCAGCATGGGCCGACACCTCCAAGCCGAGAAAACCTCGCTACTTTAACCGTGTACAACTAGGCTACGAGTGGAACAAGTACAACCAGACACATTACGACCAAGACAATCCACCGCCAAAAGTCGTTCAAGGCTACAAGTTCAACATCTTCTATCCTGATCTTGTTGACAAGGCCAAGGCGCCGACATATCGTATGGAGCGAGAAAATGGCAGAAAGCGGGGCCAGACTTTTGCGCCAGCCGGTGAGGACGACACATGCATTATTCGCTTCATTGCTGGTGCCCCTTATGAAGATGTCGCGTTCCGCATTGTCGACAAAGAATGGGACTACAGCGCAAAACACGAACGTGGGTTCAGAAGCAGCTTTGACAAGGTATGTAGGCTGTGTCATGGTATACCTGCATGGTGACGCTGACAGAACATGTGCAGGGCATCTTGCAGCTTCACTTCCAGTTCAAAAAGGTACGTCTCCATATAATTACGCATCCTGCAAGGTCCTGACGTACGCAGATTTACTACAGGAAATAGGTTCGTCAGGCTGTTATGATTGGCAGGATGCATGCCCGCTTTGCAATGACGTCCTCCAATCACATGAAGATCAAGTATGCATGTATATCATGTCAGATGAACAAAGGGTCTCCGATTCCACGAGCCGGCTACTGATACGACAGTGATAAGTGCTTCGGAAGCGCCAGGCTGCGTTTCCGACGGGAGCTCGCATATTCTGTACTTCCAGAAGCCCCAGACAACCAAGACTCTTTCATCGCATTACCAATCAATTTAGTCACACACAATTGACATGCATTGTCCCACGGACTGCCTCGTCAGTGACATGAGCAATATTCGCATAGGCGACATCATATTTTCGGCCGAGCGAGTCCCCGGCCTAGGCATGAAAAATTTGACAGCTACATTGGCCAGCTAGTATCTCTCTACTCTGACTATTCGACATCAATAACCGTGCTGCAAGTCAAGAGCTACGAAGGCTCGGTAAAGGTCTGCCGATCTGGTTGACTGCAGATGGCCGTAAGGATGGAGCATCCGTCGGACCGTTAGTGCACGAACATGCATAAGCCCGGGTCATATGTCACTTGAGGATTGCTTTGCTTCATGTGTTCAGGTTTTGTGCTTGCCGCAAACAACCAAGTCACCAGTGTTGAGGCAGCACAAGCGGTAGGTTCCAGGTGCGACCTTCCGTCGTCCAATCTACCATTTCATTCTGTGCTTTGTGTCGAACCTCATGCACATGCGCTGGCTAGTCGTTACAGTCTTTCTTACTGGTATCCCATGGATCTTTGCAGTACACAACAATGGGCGAACAGGTTGTGTCTCATTCCTGCAATGCACCGCATTGTGCGTGTTCGAAGTTTCTCTTGGTAGGAATCACCCCACCGCAGGTGAAGGCACACCTCATATAACTAATATAGATCTTCTGTCTCGCCCATGGTTTGTGTCTGACCAGAAGACAAGCGACGACAAACACAACACCTAACAGATTGGCCATTGAGACTGTTCCGTGTCTGCCAATATACAACTATCATGTCGAGCCCCATCTCTCCCGGGCTTCATCAAGGTTTGGAAGCTCTACGACGGTGGACCAGTGGCGAGTCGGATGAATCTTTCAAGGAACAACTGCCGGCCGGTACCTTCCCTCATCATCTGTCAGATATCGCGAAGGAGATTCACAATCCAGACCATGTCTTCGATCCTGCTTTGAACAACGCGTTTCCCCTGAACTTGATCTCTGACGGCGCCTTCGCTGCCGGGTACAACTCGGATCAACAACGACAATTCATCGACGCACAGAAACACAACCAGAATGCCTGGGATGTCGACGTGTCTCTGAGGGAACTCTTCCCGGGGATGGACGATGCTCCTGCTCTGGGACCATATGCATCACCGACGACCACATCGATCAGTACTCCAACAAGCAGTTATGATTGCATGCGCACGATGCACACCTCGGCTCCACGTCAAAATGCTATGAACGAGGATCACATTCCGGAAGCCAGCGAACACGGCTATGGAGGTGCAGACATGCCTTATCGTTCCTATGCTCAACTGCTCTTCACGTGTCTGTACGAAGCATACAACTACGAGCGGTCTTTAAAGGAGATTTACCGGTGGATGCAAGAGAAGGCGAAGAAAGGACGTGCAGGGGAGAGCGCTGGTTGGATGAACAGCGTTCGTCACAACTTGTCAATGAACGCAGTAAGTTGTAACGCTCTGGAGTCGAATTTGTGCTTGTACTAATACCGTCGAGGCCTTCCAACGAGTTCCGCACAAGCGGTCAACCTCAAAGAAAGACAGTACTTGGCGACTTACTCCAGAGGCAATTGCGAATGGCATCTACTCCACGACGAGATACCGCACCAAAGAGCCCAAAAAGTCAACCAAGCAGCTGAGGGATAGAGACATCAAGCGAGTAGCTGCCGGTGCCAAGGGTGGGCTCGCAAGTCGGAGGTCAGCAGAGTTGAGCAGACGCCAACAGGCAGCGAGGATATCAACACCGCCACAGAATGTTCAGCAGATCCCTTTCGATAACCGACCGCTTCTCTCCTCAATGCCTGCATTCCAGCCAACAAGCGCACCACAGCTTTTCCCGAATCATGGCCTGCAGTACCCTCCAGCATCGCAACCGTTCTACACTCAACCGAGCCCGTCGCTTCCACCCTATTTCTACGACTCGCCCGGAGCAACTCAGCAGCTGCTCACTCCAACGAGCATGTCAGTGACGAGTAACCCGAACTTCGACGAGCCGAGCGACTTCTGCTTCCCGGGTCAAGGTAGCAACGACTTGTTCGGTGCGACGTATTCTGACGATGCTCTCGGCTTGGTGCCCCTGTTCGATGGCCAGTGTCCACCGCCTCTGGAATGGCAATAGTGGTTGTACGAGTTTTATTTGATCGGCAAGCGATGGCGCTCGGGAATACAGAATCATGGGGGGTCAAGGGCGGAAAGTGGCTAGATTCTTCATCACTGGTGGGGTGCTCGATTACCATTATGGCAATACCCTTTTTCCGCAGAATGTCATAGATCTGCGGCGCTTCTAGGTTGGCTAAGGTTGTGTCAAGTCGAGCTACTTGCTCATTTATAAGAGTAATGAGTAAACCATTGTGCCAATGCATCGCACCTGCCTCGTGTCACTGTTCCCGCGCGCTTTCCTCGGTTTTGTCTTTCGTCCGAGCGAAGCAAGGTCGTGGTTTCGGTAATACCAGCATAACACGATGCACGTTCGTACATGCTCGCGGATCTTGCTCCATCAGCAGGTGTCAGTGCAAGTCCATCGCCATAAAAAGAGACTGCCCATAATGCCTTCCTAATCTGGTTAGAGTCATTCTGGGCCCCGCAGTCGCTTCACACCGTACGAGATCCGGTCAAGCCCTGTGGAGAGGCGACAGCTTTTCTTCGTTTGTCTTCAGGTCGAGACGAGCAACATCATGTCCAATATGCTGTGAAGAAATCCTTCTTGTGTTCTAAACCCGTACATATGTGCACCCTACCCCTTACAGCCGAGCAACCACAGCGCTAGCTTACCAGATTTAGCCCGTCACACCACAGTAGCTCCTTCGTCCCTGGTCAAAAGCCCGCGAAATTTGTCTCGTACACCCTCTCGACACCTTCTGTAGCACATGTCCCACGTCACCGAAACATGACACGCAGGTCGCTCAGCGCAGTACGGCATGTGTCACAAGACTCAAGGATTGAACTGCCGAATGTACGAGGCAGTAGTAGTATTATTCTAATCAAGTTACTGCGGATCTGGTATCACAAACCCAATCGCACCTGCCGTAAACCCTACAGACCCTTCTTGCGTCCACCCCCGCCGCCAAGCAAGCCCCTCTTACCTCCACTACTCCCCAAAGACCCCACAGCCCTACTCTCCTGCGCGACCAATTCATCCTCGTAGATCTGCTTTGCACGACCGAGTCCACTGCCAGTTCCCGACGCCCCAGAGCCCTGGCGATGAAGCTCTCTCTTGCCCGCAGAGTCCCTCCTTGCACCTTCCTGGCCAGGCGATGGTGAAGAGAACGACAACGACGGCGAAGGCAGACCATCGCCACATGAGCTGATACAGACACACGCACAGCCGGCCGTGGGACACGCGCTTTCACCATCTGCGGCCACGGGGCCGTGCCAGGCGTCTAAACACGCGGTGTGCGCTGTGTGATTGCAGTTCAAGCAAGTGGTGTAAAGTACCGCGTTACCATGTCCCTGCTCCTCCTCCTCCACTACACTGCTTTTCTTAGTCTTGGCGCTCTCGAACGGGCTGTGCTCGCACCAGCAGATCGTGCAGCTTCGCTGTTTGCGGCCACAGCTCTCGCACAGCAGTCTGTTGCGCCCATTGGTGATGGGGCGCTTGCAGCTGCCGCAACGGAGACTGGTTTGGTTCTCTTTCAGCCCCAGCTCGTAGACGGCCGGGTAGGTCGGGTAGCAGAGACGGCGGAGGTAAGCTGCATTGTTGAAGAGGCCGAGCGAGAGGAGTTGCTCGTGGTAGGTTGAGAGGATCGACTCTGCGAAGAGTGGAGAGAGGCCGGCGGAGATCAGGTGGCTTGTTTGCGAGGAGAGGATGGAGAGGATGTACGGATCGGAAAGGTTCAGGGAGGAGAGGTGGTCGAGGTAGTGCGATAGTGTGGCGTCAGTCTCTGCTGAGTTCAGGGGGGATGTTTCGGGAAGCAGAGGGCTTAGGAGAAGGATTAAGGCTGATGATGTCTGAGCGTCGCTGAGGGTGCGTGTATGGTAGATGAAGAGCTTTTTGAGCATCGTCACCAGAGTTAGTGGACTTCCCTCCGTGTCTTGTTCGGAGCTAGTCTGCGAGAAAAAGTCGGAAACAATGAAGTCCGTATTTCGACCATAATCATCGAACGCAGGCGGGGCGCTATCGCTCGCGCGATTGAGACTTGTAGGTTTTGTGACGAATTCTCCTTTTGGATGATTCCGTTTCGGAGCAAGATCTGGCACGATGGTCCCGCTGGCTTCCATAGCATCGGCAGCTTCTTCTCGTAGACTAAGAAGACCTTGAGAGTGGACATCAGACTCGGAACTAAAGCTCTCTTGATTGTTGCGGCTGAGAACGCCAATGTCATGCGTGATGGCTCTTCGGGACACTGGCCGCTCAATGCCAGTGCGCTGTCCAGCAGTACCTGGCATATGACCAACCTCTGATGATAGGCTGCGGTCCAATACCGGTGATTCTATCGAAGCATCACTTGCGAAGGAGTTCTGAGATGGTAATGTCCTCTGAAAAGGCACACCGGCTTCGTCCGTCCCGTTTTGATGGGTTGTATCTTCCGACGAACCCCTCGATTCGTCATACCTGAGAGTATCCCCAAGCATGTCCATGAGCGCTGCTTTACTGCTGGCAAGAGAGTCCGGCAAGGACGGGACTCTTGAGCTAGCTATCGAGGGGAACATGCCAAAGCTCTCATCAGAATCGTGTTTTCGTAGGCTCGGTCGTAGGCTCATGCCATTGCTATCAAGTGGTTCGAGGGTGAGGGGCTGCCTTCGTGGAGCTCGCCAATCTCCTGCGAGAGGTCGTCGGACGACGTCGTGGTCTACTTCATGATCAAGCTTTTGTACTCGTGTGTCCGAATCCCTCTGCTGAATCATCGGGTGATCATTAGTAGCGTCGGGCGAAACGATGGACGGCGGTAACGCCAGCGTTGCATCTGATCCGACATCCAGCAGCTCTCTATTGCCATCAAAGGCACTGTGGTGCAGAGACGTCACTGTGGGCCTTGCTATAGGAGTCGCGACGTTGGAAGTGCTCTGCGTTCGATCGTCAACACCGCGAACGGGCAGCGCTACCGGCGTAGAGGGCTTTGAGCTCTGTTCTTTATGGTTCTTTACAAGCTTCCGAGCTCTTTGTATGACGGGTGAATCACTGGGAGCTAACAGTTTCTGCTTGTACCTCTTCCTCAACCTGTTCTGTCGTTGCCGCTCTGCTCTTCGATGGACGTCCCGCGAGACGATCTGACCCACAATCTTCCAAGACTGAGCGATGCGGTACAGCGAAGCGAGACGAGCGTATTCTGCATTCTTCTCGAAGACGTCTTCTATGGACAAGAGGTCCTCAACAGTAGGTGGCTGCGAGTAGGGTCTGAGCTTGTACTTTTGTGCAAGATAAGTCGTCAGAAGAGGATTCGTAACGCCAGGAAGGACACCTCGAGTAGCCGACTGATTGGGTCTGAAGGACTTGCGCCTACTCAGGATCTCGTCGAGCCGCAGCGTGCGGTCGCTCATGTAGTCATTAGACGACTGAGGCGTGCTGCCGAACGATTTTGGCTCTCTGGGTGTGCCTGAACGGCGTCGAGTGTGTTTGAATCTTGCAGAAAGAAAGGCCTCGTCCAGACTGTCGTCCGCAGATCCACGGCTCATTCTCTCCTGCGTCTGTTTATCAAACTTGCTAAGATCAATCGTGGTGCTTCTTCGATGATGACTTCTGTCTGAAGCAGGAGGAGGACTGGGTCTCCTTTTGAACGAGCGTCTCTGTGTGATTAGATCAACGTCTCCTAGTGGAGAAAGAGCAAATGTCTGCATGTTCCGCTTGTCAAGCACTTTCCGAGAGAACTTGACGTCGGTCTGTAAGAAGGTGCCTTCTTTGCCAACAGTCCACAACAGATCTCGAGAATGCCAGAGAAGATCAGTCGGTGAGGTCTGAGAGCATTCAATCTCGCGGAATGGCAGAGCCGGCCGTCTCAGGTCCCATACGTGGAGCATCGGGTATTCTTTGTCGTAAGAGGTCACAAACTGAACAGATTGGAAAGCACCATCATCATCACCCATCGAGGACTGACAAGGGGGACGCCATCGAGCATTCCGAAGAGGGTACGGTGTTTTGACCTCGTAATTCGGTTTCCGGCCTTTGCCTTCGGCCGCTAGATTCCACACACGGACCGTCTTGTCTGCACTTGCACTGAGCAAGTGTTTGCCATCAGGATGCCAATCGATAGTACTGCATATGTTGGAATGCGCAGCAATCTTTTGTTTGGCGACCTTGTTGTTGCGAATGTCCCATTTCTGGATCCATCCGCCATCAGTGCCCAGGGCGAACTCAGTTCCTTCTGTGGGTGACCATTTGACGTCTCTGATTCCATCCTTCATGCCAGGCGTGCTCCAGTGGCTAGTAAAAGTGTTGGCTTTGCGCTGATGGTCGCGAATGTCCCACAGTCGTACGGTACCGTCTTGACTGGCCGAGAGCATGTACCAGCCGGCGTGCGGGTTGAAAGTAACACGATGGACCTGTCGACGATGGTCGAATAAGCGAGCTATCTCAATACCCAGTCGATTCAGATCGTAGAGGATGATGACACCATTGGAAGTAGCAGCCGCCACAAAATTTCCAGTCGTGCCTTTTGCCCACGCTACATCGTGAATGTCAACAGCAGCTTTTTCTCGTACACTACCATAGACGTTCTCTGAGGCATTCGCATCGTATGTTCGTATAGCAGCGCGGATGTTTGCGTCTTCAGTACACGTCCCTTGATCCACGCGTACCGTCTTGAAGATCTCCTTGCCGGCCAACAGAGCATGGGTTCCGGTGTCATTGATGCTCAGAGAATTGATTTCTAGTCCAGTACGATGACTGGCTGTAGCGTTTGAAGATGTCAGGTTCGGTAGTCTCAGGATGTTACTCCGCAAGCTGTCTGCACGGTCTGTCACACGGGTTCCGAACCCAAAGACTCTGTGCAGAGCACTTTTAGCTTGTTGTGCATAGTGCGGCGGAGGCGGCAGAGGCGGTGCTGGCGGCGCAGGAGCTGGTGCATTAGACAGCTTGCGGTGATGTTCGTAGTTCATGATAGCTTGGACCGCTCATCGTTGGGTAGATGATGCCAGTGCGTGCGATTAGGCTGTAGAGTTTCGTAAGTCGCCCATGACCATCATCTCATGAACCAGATATTTGAAGTAGCTTTTCCATCATCGCTTTCAGTTCCTCAATCAAGCGTAGACTAATCGCAAAATCAAGAAAATCAATTCATTGCTATTATACATGTTACATGTAATGCTAGACGTGAATTAATTCGTATCATCATGCCAGACGTCTAATGCCAAGCCAGACCACATGCGATCTAACCACTTCCGGAAGGACCTCAAGATGCGGTGACCGGCAAATCGGCTTCTGCTCCGACCCCGTGTTCTTCCCCCATCGCTAATCTCGCCCTGCGACTTGTGTACACTCAACCCCACCTGACCACACCAAATTGCAGGATCAGGAGATAATTGACGCAACTTAGTGAACTGTTACACACAACGCTCATAGCCATCATGATAAGTAGATCTCTTTCTTCTTCTTTTACGCACTATATTCATATTCCCCCTCATTCACGATCATGGCCAAACACAAACCTCACCGCTCGCTGCCCGTGCAGCAACTCCTCGTTCTCTCCATCGCGCGCTTTGCTGAGCCCATAGCAATGACGTCTGTCTTCCCGTATCTGCCAGAAATGATCGAGTCTCTGTCCGTGCCGCCGGATCAAGTAGCCAAATACGCAGGTATCGCAGCCTCGGTCTTCTCGCTCAGCCAGGCCGTCTTCGCCGTGCCTTGGGGTAGGCTATCAGACCGCTACGGCAGGAAGCCGGCGATATTGACGTGTTTGACCGGCACGATGATTATGACTGTTCTCTGGGGGTTTAGCACCACGCTCTGGATGGCGGTGCTGGCGAGAGCGCTGCAAGGTGTTTTTAATGGCAATGTGGGCATCATCAGGACTACAGTGGCAGAGATGGTGCCCTGGAAGGAGTTACAGCCGAGAGCGTTTAGTGTTATGCCGCTTGTGTGGAATATTGGCAGTATCTTTGGTCCTATGCTGGGAGGGGCGTTGAGCAATCCGCTGCATATCAAGCCAGGTCATGTTCCTGGCCGTGGGGCGGGTTTGCTGGAGAGATTCCCGTATGTCCTTCCGAATATAGTGTCGGCGGTGTTGTTCCTCTTCGGTATTACTACTGGTTTACTGTTTCTGGATGAAAGTCTGGAGACGAGGAGAGGGAAGAGGGACATTGGAAGGGACGCTGGTAAGAGGTTGACGTACGTGGCGAAGACGGCGATGAGGGGGGTAGAGAGGGTCGTGAAACCGCGCGGACCGGAGCATGAACCCCTACTGAGACCCTCAAGGCATACCAATCAGCACGATGAAGAAGCCAGACGCTTCAAGGAACCAAAGGCCCCTGCTCAGCCGCCGCCTTCGATGAAGGAGTGTCTCACAAAGCAATCGATGCTCAACTTGCTCTGTTATACTTTACTGGCTATGCACAACCTTTCATTCGACCAACTAATCCCTATCTACATGCACTACCCAGAAGAGGATCATTCGCCAACAAACCCAGACTTCGTCCCGCCATTCAAGTTCTCTGGTGGCTTCGGCCTCGACTCACAGCGAATCGGACTGCTCTTCACACTTTACGGAGTCTCGGGGATGATCATACAGTTTTTCGTATTCCCGCCTGTGGCGAATAGACTCGGCATCGTTAAGTGTCTGCGAGTCTGCGCGGTCGCACTACCGGTCATCTATTTCTTCGTTCCGTTCACGTCGCTTCTTCCAGACCAGACCAGCAAGCAAGTCGCGGGCTTCCTTCTCATGCTATGCAAGGGCTTCTTCAGCACGTTCGCCTTTCCGTGCTCGACTATTCTACTCACGAACTCCGCAAGCAGCCTGCGAATCCTAGGCACTCTGAACGGCATTGCAGTCAGTGTGAGCGCGATTGGCAGAGCCGCGGGACCGGCTATCGAGGGCGCGGTCTTCACGATCGGCGTACAGCGTGGCTACATGATCGCGCCGTGGTGGCTGATGTCAGCCATCGCGTGGCTGGCCGCTGTACCAGTGTTCTTCATAGTCGAGGGCGCAGGCTTCGGTGGCAGCAATGACGACGAGATTGAGGACAGCGATGACGACGGAGAAGGTGACGAAGAGGATGCAGAAGAACCTACGTTGAACAGAGCCGGCATGGTGCAGACCGCGGCGGAGTCCGGCGCAGAGGTCGAGGAGATCGCCCACGAGCAAGGCTATGGATCTATCATACCCCTCAGCCGCACAAACACTGTTTCCTCGAGTCCGTTCAGTGACGTCGAGGAAGAAGGCGGCCCAGCTGATGCGCCCTTGGCGATACCTCCGAGAAGACCATCTCGGCGCGAGTCGTCAGTGAGAAAGGTCTCGCGGAAGATATCAATACCGATCGGTATGGCCGGTATGAGTAGGCGATACAGCTCGAACCTCGGACACAGTTTGGGAAGTGCTAGTGGATACACATAGGTTGTATATATGACTGATGGAGCTGTGGACGCTTAATTATAGTCAATGCATGTTTTTCATCGATTGTGTGACATAGCATAGCGAGTCCTGTATATATCACGAATATAATCCTTGCACATACCTGTTCATCCATATCGCAAGAAAGAACTCCACAAACAGAATGATATTTAGTTTCCATCCGACTATCGACTGTCGAGTGAAGCCGCATACAGAAGGCGCAGGGACGTGTGACTGCCCCTCTGCTAAGCGGAAGGTGCGTTCTAGGCAGACGCGAATCTGGCCTGGACCCAGGAAAATCTTCATCTGCCTCCGCGACAGCGACCGCGGCAACGACCTCTGCAGCGATCGCTAAAGCGATGGAGGTGTGTCTAATAAGCCGTCGGTCACCAGCGAGAACTGCACTCCGGAAGTCACACGACCAAGCACAAATAAGAATGAAGCTAAGTGAAGTGAATTGAGATACTCGACGTTTCGACGATAAGAATTACAAAAGTATTGTCAACTTCAATGTACCATCAGCCAGACCTCCCTTTCAAGCATACAGTGGTATTCGGGTATTGCGGACACCCACTCAACTGTCCAAACGCCATTGCGATGCCTGGTGAATATATATGCAGAAATCCCCTCCATCAACCCATGCTCGTCGTTCTTTCATTGTCCACAATCTCCGCCGAGCTGCCCTGACCGATTCCACTATGCCGTATGTCATCTCCTGTCATCCTCTGCTGCACGATGCCCATTGATGTGGGCCGCTCGGCCTCGAAGGATGATGGTATGCGAGGCATTGGTGTGTTTTCTTGGGCGATGTCGCGGCTGAGAGGTCGTCGGCTGCTCTTGCGTGGGAGTGTTGGGTTGCGCTCCATTGGACGGTCTGCTGACCTTCGTGTGCTTGACCGACTTGGAAAACCGAAGCTGAAGCTGCCTTGCCGCTCTATCGGCGCGAGGACTGGAGGGGACGTCGGGGTGCGTGGCATGGATTCTCCTAACTCGTCGTGCATCTCGCTTTGGTATTCGCCTGGTTCCTGCTCGTCTTCACTCTCTTCTGCATCCCAGGGACCGTCTAGTGGCATCCTTCGTTTTGCTCTTTCAGTGACTGGCAGGTTTCCATATTGTTCGGCGCCCGCGACTGCTGGAGTCGGTGAATCGCGGTACGGAGGATAGTTCATCTGTGGAGATGTCGTGAGCTCTTGACCCTCTTCCTCGTTTATCGGCATCTGTCTGACAACGGGAGGTGGAGCGCGCGAGCTGCGAACCACTTCGAAACCCTTGCTCTTTTCTTTTGACTTTCCTCCAACAATCTTCTGAAGCCATGTCGATGCAGTAGAAGCGGGACCCATGGGATCTGCGGGACCTGTTTTTCGTTTCCTTGCCGGTGCTTGGTTCGAAAGAGCTGGTCCTCTGGTCACGCCGTAGTAAAAGTCTGACTCGCGTACTGCATAATCTGGTCGTGGACCGGCAGCTGCCAATTCTGGATCAGAACCCGGCTCGCCATGCCGATAGAAGGCAGGAGGCTCTGCGGGGCCTTCGCCAGGGTCGTCCTGGGGTGAGTTGATAGGCCAGTCTTCGAACGGCTTGTCCATCTCGCCACCAGTGCCTGATCGACGGCTTCGGGCTCCTGGCGTGTAAGCATCGAATGTGCCGCGCCGTTGTCGAGGTGCTCTGTAGTATGGATCTGACGGCGATTGATCCGTCGAGATTCCAATAATCGGCTTATGATTCAGCGAACCGCTCGAGCTGGGTTGTACTGTGCTTGGGAATCCAGTAGACATTGGTGTTTCAAGATCAGGACTAAACATATAGTCACCACCTTGACCGTATTGACTATATCCGCTGACACGGCGGGGGCCCAGCATGAGCCTGGAGCTGGCAGAAAGACTCCTAGTCCTTCCGCCGAGCTGAAGTGACTTGGCATCCGAGTCGTTGGCGAGTATTGCGGCGTCAGATGTCATACTTCCTGGTCTTCCGCGGTTCTTTTCTGGTTGTCTCTTCCGAAGCTGTCTCCATCCATATGACATCAAGCCTCCTCTTTGAGCACCTAGTTGAGGATCACCACCAGCTCCTGCGAGACGAGCGACGACCTCAATGACCGTCTGCAGCGCGTTCAAGAAGAAACCAAAGATGAGGACGATGGCGTGCAACAACAGAATCGCATAACCTATCCAGCCCTTGGGCGCTTCCGTGACTCCGAGCGACGGTACAAAGGCGACCATCAGCAGCACGGTAGCCAAGCGTGCTGCAGCGAAAAATGTGTGGTAGATGTTCATGTGTGTCGGCGAAGAGAATGGTCGGAAAGCGTGCAAGGTGAGGATCATGACCACCTCACAAATTGCGAGTATGACCAACGAGGCAATACCCGAAGGCTGTACCGCACCAAACGCTACACCACGCATGAATGTCAGTAATACCGGTATCAATGCGAAAGACGCTGCGTCATCGCTGTATGTATTGTACAGTGACCCATATATCAGTACTGTCGGTAGGTCGTCGAAGAGGTGCGCTCGTGGTTTCGTCTTGAAGATAAAGTAAAGGATCCATCCGGAGAACAATATGATGAAGATGAGGAGAATCGCTGCAACAGCAACAACGCTGACAACCGAGCGAGGCGCTATCACCAGCTGGAACAGTGAGAGGGCAACGATCGGCAGCAAGAAGAAGTTGTAGGTAACTCTGATCATCATACCAGCGGTCAATGGCCAGTTCTTCCGGCGCAGATCTTCATCCTCAGTGTGCGAAATTTGCCGGTACAGCCATCTGAACACGAAAGCTGCTTGACAGAACACTGCTGCGATGAGGAGAATCACAAGTAGCCAGACCGCCATGCACGCCCAAACGTCTTCATCCTTGGTCATGCCGACGAGTTGGCTCATGCGCGTCATGCCATACGTGCCATTCGTAGCGTAGACGCCATCGAGCAATGACTGATATCCGGGTCCATGAGATACAAAACTCTCATTGAACGAAAGGGCAGCCCAGCTCACCTGACTTGTCGCAGGCTGATAGTATCCAGGATAATTAAGGGTCAGCGCTCCAGTCAAGAAGATGAACTGGATATATTGCAGACAGTCTCCAAAACCGGGTGTGACCAAGCGCAACAAATCCTCATCTCTTCCATAGTTTGTCGTCCATTTGAAAGGATCTGATGTACCCCAAGGACTCCAGATGGCCGCGGCACCTGTCGCTATTGCCACGCATATCAAAACTGCCGCCGGCAAAAATGTTAGGAGCCCAGCCACTCTCTTTCCCAAGTCCGGGGTGATGTTTGCTGATATACACGCAAGGTCAGGCGCGTTATTGTCTCCAGGTAAGATCTGAAGTGTAGTTGCGAAAGTTCCAAAGGAGTAGGAGCTGTTGAAGTTCTTCGCGACGGTAAAAGCTGACAGGCTATAAGGGTCGTATCTACTGCCGCCAAAGGATGGAGGGAGTGGGCAGGAGCTGTTGACGGTGGAACGACAAAACTCGCTGGGAGGAGCGTCGTATACATCGTAGGTCAAAACATTGTACTTTTGCGTCAAGGTCGAGTAGTTGTTGCCGACAGGACTGACGTCGTAGAGCTTGCCAAAAGTGTTGTTCGGATTCGACCATGACGGGTCACTGGGAGGAGGTAGGGTTCCTTGTACGGCTTGACCAGAGACGTTTCCATAGACGGTGATGTTCAGATTATGTGCGGGATTATTGGTATCGAATCTTGCATCGACAAAGTAGGGCGTGAATTGGAGTCGGAGCGGGTTCGATCGAATGACGCTATCGGGCAAGCAGTTTTGAAACTGGATGAAGGCGGCGCCGACGTGTTGCGCAAATAATTGAAAGCATAACAGCTGCACCAGGGCCGTCAGACACCGGTAGCCGGGAAGAGTCGTGCGCTTCAGCATGTCCTGCCTGAGCATCTCGCGGCCACTAATAGGACCGGAGACTGCATGGGTGACGAAGCTCAACTTGATGGTGTCGGATGATGAGGGCAAAGTGAGGCCGTGAGAAGCGAGCGACGCGGCTGAACTGATGATGGTCGGTTCGGGTGGATGAGCGAGAGGAATCCCAGGAGATGTATGAGGAAAAAAGAACGAACACGCCGCGGTACGAGATCCAGATTTACTTTTCCTGATGATACGCGGCGCGGCGCGACTTCTTGGAACGTCTGGGTGGTGCAAGTGCTGCGCCTGCGCCTTCCGAATCTTATTATTACAAAGGGTTCCGATCGTTCCTTCCCAAAAATGTTTCCCAAAGCTGGAGCCGCTGATGGCATGCTCGGACCCACATCCCCGCATACTTGTAGATACGATCTTGTTTCCTTTTGATGTTTCTTGTTTCTATTCCGAGTGATGTAGGGCGTAGCCCGCTGATACATCATTGGAAGTGTGTACAGACAAGGCCAATTCTATAAGCATCGAGATCACAACCGGGATTTGAACGCGTAATACCAATTTATGCGTTTACCTCATTTTTGACCAACAAAGAACAATGGTGTATGGTCTCGGTTGATCATACGCATCGCAGCGAGGTTTCTTTCCGCGTTCGAAGTTCAAGAACACACATACCACAATGACGAAACCGCAAATGCATGTACTAAATCAATCGGTATCTATCTACAGTACACCTCCACCATCATCTCAGCACAAAAACTGTACTTCTAAGCATCAATGAGGTTGTCCTCACCCTGCTCGTTATCCCTCGTGTCCTTGTTACCACTCTGCTCCTTACCCTGCCTGGCATAGTACTTGTCCATAACCTTCTTTGGGATACGGTTGAGCAACTCCTTGGGGTATATCCTGAGCAACTCCCAAGCTTGATCGAGGGAGTCGAAGATGGAGCGCTTCTCGTAGGCGCCTTGCGAGATGAAAGTCTTCTCGAACTTCTCCAAGAACTCGAGGGAAAGCTTGTCTTCGCTTGACAGGGCTTCCTCTCCGACAACGGCTTTCATGGCGGCGGCGTCACGACCGATAGCGTATTTGGCGTACAGCTGGTTGGAAACATCGGAGTGGTCGCCACGGGTGTGACCCTCACCGATGGCGGACTTCATGAGACGTGACAGGGATGGGAGGACGTTGATTGGTGGGTAGACACCCTTGTTGTAAAGTTGACGGTCGATGAAGATCTGGCCCTCGGTAATGTAACCAGTCAAGTCGGGGATAGGGTGAGTGATATCTGGGATGGTATTAGAGATTGATCAATATGGTGACAGAGCTTGCACGAACCGTCGTTAGGCATGGTCAAAATTGGGATCTGGGTGATGGAACCATTTCTGCCCTCGACACGACCAGCACGCTCGTAGATTGTCGACAAGTCGGTGTACATGTAACCTGGGTAACCACGACGACCTGGAACTTCTTCTCTGGCGGCTGAGACCTCACGAAGAGCGTCACAGTAAGATGACAAGTCGGTAAGAATGACCAAGACGTGCTTCTCAAGCTGGTAGGCATAGTACTCGGCGGTAGTAAGAGCAAGACGTGGGGTAATGATACGCTCGATGCTGAAAGATATTAGTCTTGCCCAGAAATTCTAATCTCCGAGTCACTCACGTAGGGTCGTTGGCCAAGTTCAAGAACAAGGTAGTTCTCTCCATGGAGCCGTTCTCCTCGAAGTCGCGGGTGAAGAATCTGCTGGTTTCCAAGTTGACACCCATAGCACCAAAGACGATAGAGAAGTTGTCGTCGTGGCCATCGTGAATTCCCTTGTTTGGTCGGACAAGACCAGCCTGTCTACAAATTTGAGCAGCGATTTCGTTGTGAGGAAGACCAGCGGCGGAGAAAATGGGAATCTTCTGACCACGAGCGATCGAGTTCATGGTGTCAATTGCGGAGATACCAGTAGAGATCATTTCCTCGGGGTATTCCTTTGTCCTGTCAGCTTCCTGTTCCCAGCCTGATTGCCACTTTTCTTACACGAGAGTATGGGTTGATTGGAGAACCGTTGATGTCAAGGTAGTCCTCTGCCAACACTTTTGGACCCTTGTCGATAGCACGACCTGAACCGTCAAAGACACGACCCAGCATGTCTTCCGAAACTCCGAGCTTCAAGTTGTGACCAGTGAACTCGACTTTTGTCTGCGATTGTCAGTACATATACTAACTCATCTACTGCGGAGTGACCCACCTTCTTCACATCGATACCAGAGGTTCCCTCGAACACCTATCCTGCTGTCAGACTCTTTCTAGGTTGTCGGTAGCTTTAAATCATTATGTACCTGGACGACGGCGCGGTTGCCTATTAGAAAGGTCAGTGTTTGCGATAATGTGCGGGCACGACGAAGTGCATACCTCTGGCTTCCAGAACCTGTCCAGATCTCTCTGTGCCATCGGGAAGGGTGAGAGAGACAATCTCGTTGAACGAAGGGAATTTGACCTGGAGAGCGCATTGTCAGCCGGACTGTTTCTCAGGACGTCGTGGTCAAGGTCGTACATTCTCAAGAATGACCAGAGGTCCGTTGACACCTCCGATAGTGTTGTAACGAATGCGAGGAGTAACCCTCATCATTCTTGGGTCAACCTCACCGTCTCCTGCCATTGTGTCGACTGCGCCTCTAGTGATCCGTATGTGTATTATTGAATCTATTGCACGGTCAGACGAAAAGGCGGCGCGGTGGTTGTCGAGGGTTGAGATTAGAGCTCTTTGGGGTTGGCGTCTGAAGTTGAAGCAATCGGCGACTTCCCGCCGATGTCATCGGTTTATTCGCAAGCGTCGTCTCCGCTGCACGTGATTTGGACACTGGTAATGATAAGGGTTTACTCAGAACGCATACTGTATGGTCAAGCAAGTCACATGCCATTAGACGAACTTTCATTTCTTTACAGAGACGCACATCGGATAGAATAATGAATGAATCTAGACGATCGTCGAGGTATATCGTTCGAAAATACAGTCTTCCTGCAAATCTCGCAGCCAAGCCATCATTGAAACGCCATCGCTTGCAGTACGACGTGTGAATTTGGAACGCCGGTTACACCCTTTTGGGAAAAGCCCCTTTCCCGTTCGAAGCAGCGTAACGCCTTGCTGTAAGAATCCAAACGTTTGCAATTGTAGATCGTGGAATTGCTGAAGATTGCAGCCGCACGACCATCAGGCCATATCCTTCTATTGCTTGACCTTCTTGTTGCCTCCAACACGAGGGCTCGCCTTGACTCTCGGCCCTCCGTTGCCGTCTCCAATATCGTCTGATTCTGCCTTGACCTGACTTCGCCGTCGCTTTTGCGCTGTATTTGGACTGGTATTGGCACTTGCTGCACTGCTATTTGTACCCTGCTGGCTGTGCTGGGGTATCATCGGCGGTGCAGCCATGTTTGATTGATGTGGACTCGGGGTATGTGTTGGTCCGAGATTGAGATTGTGATTGGGCATTAGACCACCCGGGAGACCTTGCTGATGAGCAATATGTGGAGATCCGTTCATTGGCATTGGTCCATTGAGATGGTTCATTGGTATACCCATGTGAGACATAGCAGGCGAAAAGTTGGGTTGTTGACCAGGAGGGAGTTGCATATGAGGTTGCATAGGGGTCCGGTTTCCCATTGGGAATGGTCCGTTGCCTGCTCTTTGCATGTTCATCTGCATCTGATTTTGCTGGAGTTGTTGTTGGGGCTGCATGCCTGGATTCTGTTGAGTATTCGATGTTGGCTCGTCGAGGCTCGCTGTGTATGACCTAACAGCGTCTGCCGGCCTCAAGGATTTTTCTTGTGAATGCGCCATGAGGTCTTGCATGAAAAACATTGTTTCTGCAATCTCTAGATACTGCATCACGTTTGCCGTTAACCCAAAGTCGTTGACAGGTGCTGTTGGGAAGTCTTTCATCGTCAAGCCTGAAGCGCCTTGCAACTTTTGCTGCAACTTTTGCTTTGACGCGTTCTTGGTCATTTTCGGTGATCGGTTCGCAACAGGAGAGCCCTCGCTCAGGATCTTCTCCACTGCCGCCTTGGGTAGATATTCGTCATATTTTGAAATCTGAAATTCGAGAACGTCAATCTTATCCGAATTCGGGGGAAATGTCGCCGAAAGGTTGCCAGTCCAGATCAACTATGCAATGTTAGTTGGCAGCGAAGCAGCGAAACGCGATGCGGGCTTACCTGGGTGCCATTTTCATACCAAAAGGTGAACTGGGCTTTCTCGAAAGCGACGTAGTGGCCACTATTGTTGGGAAGTGGCATCTCTTTCGCGTTCTCGACCCTCAATTGCAGGTTCTGGACCCCACTTTCGAAATGCATCCAGTAGAATCGCGCCAATGAAGGCGCAACAATGGCGTACTCTTTAGTCTTGCCACCATCCGCAGGTTGCCAGACGTGCTGTATCAATTTACCTTCTGGAGAGAAGAATTTGGACACGAAATTTCGCCAATAATCAAGATCATTGCTCCGTTTAGCGAGGTTGAAGCCGCTGAGGTTATCAGCAAACAACACGAGCTTCAATATGAAACTGCCTTGGGTCTGCGTCCTGTTCATCTGCTGTTGGCGCAGCATGTTGGCGGTCATCGCTTGCTGCCTCTGGAGCGCAGCCTGATGTGTCAATTGTTGGGCGTTCGCGTTCGCTTGTTGCTGATTGCCCTGTTGACCGGCCTGTGTTTGCTGAGGAGTCCCTTGCTGCTGCGTGGGTTGCTGTGCCTGGCCTTGTGATTGACCCTCGGACGGCCCGGGTACTTGTGGTTGAGGTTGTGGTTTTGCCTGTTGCACACTCGGAGGCTGCTGCGGAGGACCCTGTTGACTATGGTTACTGGCTTGTGAATGCTGATGTTGCATAGCAATCTGATGAGCTGCCATGTTCTGCGCCTGATTCGGAGTCATGCCCGGACCCGGCTGACCTTGCTGAGGTTGCGGCTGCTGTTGTGCTTGTTGCTGACCTGGATGAGGTGGTGGTGGTTGAGGCTGAGGTTGCGGGGTTTGTTGAGGAAGTGAGGCTTGCTGTTGCTGCTGTTGTTGCTGTTGCTGAGCAGCTTGCTGCGCCTGCTGCTGCTGCTGATGAGCTTGCTGTTGGGCTTGCTGTTGAGCATGTATATGAGCTTGCTGCTGAGCCTGCTGTTGTTGCTGAGACTGCACTTGAGACTGCCGTTGCATAGCTTGCAACTGCATGATCTGCTGGACAGGGAGCGCATTCGGACCATGAAACGCAGGGTTGTTTTGCAATTGAGCTATTTGAGCGGGATTCATGCCACTCAGATGTGCTGCTTGACCCGGACCCAATCCCATATTCATGTGCTGCTGCTGCTGCTGTTGTTGTTGCTGCTGCTGCTGCTGCGCCGCTACCTGCAACATCTGCTGCTGCTGTCGCATCATGATTTGACGTTGCTGTATTACGCCGGGGCTCATCTGTTGCATTTGCTGCTGATGCTGTTGCTGTATCATCTGTTGCTGCGGCGTAAGGTGACCCATAGCCATAGCGTTCGGACCGCCCATGTTCTGACCTGGCATGCCCATGCCTCCACCAGATGTTTGTCCCGCCATGCCACCTGGCATCCCACCAACTCCCGGTTGCATTCCTAGCATTGCGGCTGTCTGACCCATGTGAGGATTTGGACCCGAGACTCCAGGATTCATAGGCATTGGGTGACCCATAGGTTGACCACCTCCGGGCGGCATACCTGGATGCGCATGTGGTAATCCTGGCTGCATCCCTCCCGGATGTGGTCCAAACGGTGACGCCATCATTGTGTGAGTTGTCGAAAAAGGTAGCTAGCTTGTAGCGTGTGACAAGATGATCACCAGACGAGTCTGGGACCCGTCGCGGACGGATGGGGAGTGTATAATATCCTTCCAATGTACCAGTAGGAAACACTCTTGCACAACATGGAGATACCCCAAGCTCTTCTTCCCCGACACTTCCACCGATGGTCGAGTAGCTGGTTTGTGACTCGAAGTAATCGAGGAGCTGCGGGCTTGACTGATGCTCACAACGCGGGGATCGTCGCGCCGAGTGACTTTGAATTTCAAAGAATGTGGAAACGCCGAACCAGTCGCTTTGGAAACAAGCAGATGCGATAAACAGAAGCGACAATTAATATGGTAGAGTCATGCACCTGTAGCGCGCCTTGGAGGCAGTTTGCTGCTTTCGTCGCGGAGGCTGGTGAACAGGGCTTGGCAGTGTTGAGGACGGTCGCGAGTAAGAGATCTGGGAAACCGGTTCCGTGTGATATAATACTGAGTGAACCACAAATGTACTAATCTTTCTCGGAGGGACGATGGACGCGTATGAAGGATGGACGAGTATGTGGTGGTGAGAATGTACAGTATCCAATCGCGTCTGTGATCGCGGCGCGCAAAGGAGACGAGACGGGTTTGGCTTCGGGATAACGAGTGAGGGCGAGACGAGCGTCGTGCAGAGTCAGGCTGATCTCTGGCGCAGTCGATTGCGCGATTTGACAGCTGAGAGACTGAGGAGTTCCGGACGCGTGAAAAGATACAATTGCATCGATGGACAAGTAGGACAGAACGTGGGCACGAGGTCTTCCCAAGCGCAACAGTAAGTAGTGGGAGCTCAAGGCGAGTCGTGTCTCTACTGATCGACGGACGGCCGCCGGGGCCAAGACTACTAATGGAGAAACCTCGGAAGCGACGCGGTATGCGGACCCGCATCGCAAGTTTATCTCTTGCCGACTTCTGCTGTTGTTATTTTTTCTGTTCCACCCTTTTAATTATTACATCGCCGACAATGGGTTTTCCGAGTCTCGTATCTTGCTGTCTTCTCTGGAGATGCGAAACGTGATAGGTAAGCAAGCTCTTTCCACTTCTCAAAGCATCATCTCTCGTCATCTGATGATATTCATTTAAATTGTCTTCTTTTCCCGACAGATTCGACCTTGACGACACTCACTCGGGCTGCCGGACACGGTAGTCTGTATACTAGCCAGTAACTTTTGCCTGACCACTACACGAGATTCTTCTTCGTTTCGTCTGACTGAGAGAGATAGCCAGCGCTAATTCCTCTTCACAGTTCCGATGCTGCCTAGCAACCGTTCAGGTACGACCTAAGGACAGAGCACAATCTCAGGCATGGAGATGGAGATGGTCGGTGATACAAAAAGCTATTGACACGGACCTAGAAAGGGAAGCTTCATATCACCGGTCGTCTCGACCTCTTGAAGCGTACGTTGGCATTTTCTCTCTTCGCACTCCCACACCTTGCTTTTATGATGAAACACATACCACATTCGCAGTTTTCACGCTAGCCCCAATAGAACCTATATCGGGAGCCGTTGAGCGCATTTTCTTCCTTGGATGTCTGATTAACCTTCGAAATTTTCCATCTTTGTACGATTTACTGCACCAAGTACAACAGACTGACAGTTTCTTTCAGATTATTGCCCCTTTACAGCGCGTCTCTGTGCAGGTTCGTATTATTCTGCAGGCGTTTGGTGGGTCCAAAACGGTAGGTGCATCTGTAGACTTGTGTGTAGCTTATTCAATATGACATCTTGATCCATTTTTATTTGTTGTCTTGCCGGCCGTGCTGTTGCATGTCCAGAAGGACTTTATGTCTATTACAGCAGCTTCAGATGTCCAGTGACCTGGTTGACGACACTCTTGGGTGCAGGGCCTACACCAAGTACGGTAGCACTTCCACTCGCAATCTGAGTCCGTCCTGCGTCGTGAATGATCTTTGCACAAATGCCTAAGCTCACGGCCTGTGCTTGCAAGATCTCAAGCTCCTCCTCGCTTCTGACCTGCACAGCGACCTTGGCCTGTCCGTATCCCTCCCATTTCCTCAGGATCTCTTTCCCAGCAGATTGTTCCAGAAGGGTCTTGTAGCAGGCGAGTGTCGCGTGACCACATTGGGCAGCTATCTTACCTGTAATTGAGGCATATGTCAGTCAGGATTACGATGGATATATTGAACTAATCCAGCATAGATCGACAGACGTCACACACCCTTTGTCATGCCCAAGTCGGTTCGTACAACCAGAATGAGTTTACATTCTTCATTGTGATCGGCAAAGCTCTTGATCTCCTGGTTGTCTTCGTCCTCCTCGTCAACCTCTTCCTCGCTCTCCTCTACCTCTGTATCTTGTGCATCGTTCTCTCCTGTCCGTGCGGCAGAGTCAGACGAATTTTTCGCAAACACGCCGATAGACGATGCCTGCCCCAGGAAATAACCTGCCAGACCACTGATAATAGCGGTCGCAAACGCAACGGCCCACACAGACGGCGGAGGCCTTTCGATTGCAGATGAAGCCATGGCAGCGTTTATCTTGCAGACGGGACTGGGGAAATTGTGATTATCAGGAGCTGCGATAAACAAAGGAGCACGCCAAGGCTGAAGAGACCAGCCAGATTTTAATGTTACGGCCCGCTATTGCTTGGTATTTTGAAACAGATGACATCTGGAACCCTGAAAAGCTGAAGCCGTCAAACCCGTTCTCGGCTAGGCCCGTCATGCAAAGGAAAGAACGACAGCCGAGAGGCGCTTCGGGCAGGAGTCGACGCGGGACTGGATCGCTTTACCGGGTGTGCCCTCATCTTCGAAATGTCATCGCAGGATTATTCTTTGATACATGTAGATCTTCACTGCATGTGACTGTGTGTGGCTGACCCTACGATGCCGAATAGACCACCATGTATATGTTGTTTCTTCCTCGAAAACATACCAATGTGTCGCATTCTGATGCTGCTGGGTCGCAACACTTCAAACTCTCGACGCAAGGGACGACGCAGCTAATCTTTTCGTGACGGCTCCATGCTGCTGCGGCGTGCATGACGGATCACCAAGGATGTCGTGATTTGACGAAATCCGGTCATCGATCAGCTTTCGTAATTCAAAGTCACGGGTCGGCCGCGCCTCCCTCTGTGCACGGCCAAATTGGTAGAAGATTTTCCCCAGTTTCTCAAACGTTGCAATTTCTAGCGCTTTCGGGAAAGGCGCTATCCCTCTTCCTTCCCCATTATGGATACTCGCTCGCCATCCGGAAACCTATCGCGTGATCTCGACTCCCCTTTTCATCATCAACAACCAAAGTCCAACCTCGACTTTGTCATCCTCCACGCAACGTTCGCTGGATCATTCAGAATTCATATAATACCATCTCCCGCTCGTTCGGTGATTCTGGAGTTCGATATTTGCACACCCCAATCCTCCTTTTGAGATTTTAATTATTGACGCTAATTCGCTCCTTCGTCATCTGTTCTCACTTTCACGTGCAACTTACCGGCGGTGCCGATAACAGAGCCACGCACACCGCAAATCTTTTCTTCTCACGCGCATCTAAAAAGGCTTCGTTCCGCCTGTCCATTTCTTCATTGATTTATTCTACTCATCAACATATTCACAATGGCACAAACTCATCTGCCAGAGACTCCTCCAGTCTCACCACCTAACGGATATGACGGCCAGAGAGGATTCTCCACTCCTCTCTTCCCTACTCAGAAGAACATCCTCTACATCATGGCCGACCAATTGGCTGCGCCTCTGCTGAAGATGTACAACAAGAACTCACAAATTAAGACTCCCAATCTTGACAAGTTGGCTGAGAAGTCGGTCGTATTCGACTCTGCCTACTGCAACTCTCCGCTTTGCGCGCCTTCTCGCATGGCCATGATCACTGGTCAGCTTCCATCCAAGATTGGCTCATACGACAATGCTAGCTCGATTTCCTCTGACGTCCCAACCTACGCGCATTACCTGCGTTCTGCGGGTTACGAGACTGCTCTTGCTGGAAAGATGCACTTTATCGGTGACCAGCTTCACGGTTACGAGAACCGCTTGACTGCGGATATCTACCCAGGTGATTATGGCTGGGCTGTCAACTGGGATGAACCGGGTGCGAGATTGGAGTGGTACCACAACAGCAGCTCCATTCTTCAAGCTGGTACTTGCGTTCGCAGCAACCAGCTCGACTACGACGAGGAGGTCATGTACAAGTCAAAGCAATATCTCTACGACCACGTTCGTCAAGGACCAAATGCTAGACCATTCGCTCTGACCGTCTCTCTTACCCACCCACACGACCCATACTGCATCGAGGAGAAGTACTGGGACATGTATGAGGATGTAGACATTGACCTTCCAGAGGTTCGTATCAACAAGGAGGATCAGGATCCACACAGCAAGCGTCTCTTGGATGTTTGCGACCTCGCCGACTACGAATTTACCGATGAGCAAATCAAGAAAGCTCGTCGCGCTTATTACGGAGCCGTTTCTTACGTTGACGACTGCATTGGTCAACTCTTGGAAGTCCTTGACAAGTGCAAGCTGACCGACGACACCATTATCATGTTCAGCGGTGATCACGGTGACATGCTCGGTGAACGCAACCTCTGGTACAAGATGTCTTACTTTGAGGCTTCTGTTCGCGTTCCTCTTCTCATCAGCCACCCCCAGACCTACGCTCCACACCACGTTCCACACAACGTCTCCACCTTGGATATTCTTCCAACTTTGGTCGACCTGATTAACTCCAAGCTGATTCCTGGCCTGCCAATGGACGGTGTTTCGATGATGCCTCACCTGAAGGGGCTCACTGGCAACGACACCGTCTTTGCAGAATACATGGGCGAGGGTACCATTGCACCACTGGTCATGATCCGCCGCGGTCCATGGAAGTACATCCGCTGCCCAGCCGACCCACCTCAGCTCTTCAACCTCGCCAGAGATCCAAAGGAGCTGATCAACCTGTCCACCAGCACTGACCCAGAAGACCAAAAGGCCTTCAAGGCATTTGAAGACGAGGCCGACGCCAAGTGGAATCTGCAGGCCATTACCGACGACGTCCTCGCTACGCAGAGACGTCGCCGCTTCGTCGCCGCAGCCCTCAAGCAAGGCCGCTGGGAGTCCTGGGACTACAAGGTCCCAGAGAACTCTCAGAACAAGTACATTCGCTCGCACATGGACCTGGACGATCTCGAGCTGCGCGCTCGCTACCCTCAGGTCGACATGAACGGCCACGCCAAGTCTAAGCCGAACCAAGGCAAGATCATGCACGGCCAAGCCGGCGCTGTCGGCCAGTAAGCGACAAACAATTTCACGACGTCGCTTCTCTAGTCTCGCTCTCATCAACGAGACATAACCCGCTCATACGGGCTTGATACCCTTTTGATTCCCGGCTAAGTTACGACAAATATCTTTTTCTTCCTGCGATGCGCTATTCTCGGCATCTGCATCTGCATTATCTAGCGTTTTAGCGATCAATGCTTCTTTGCTTTTGTGTTTTGCGATGGCGTTGGCTGGAGTCTTATGATTCCAAGAATGATGGGCTGTCTGTCTGTTTCCGAAATGTCAAACCAGGCGTTTCTGCTTCTTCTTGCATTATTCAACGGACTGCTTGGTTCGCGAAATCATTGAGACGAAATATATATTATGTAGTATTATTAGACTACCAAAAACAGCATAAAAACAAAAAAAAAACCACATAAACACTGTCTTCTGTCTACTGTGACTTTCTACTTGAATGACTTTCGAAGAGGTTTTCACATCTTTACAATTCCAAACGCATAACTCACCGTGACTCATCGCACACATGACCAATCCTGAAGCACAAGTGAACAACGTTCAGAGGAATCTATGGTCTATCCACTCCTCATAATCCACCAATACCAAAGCAGCGCCGGGCCCAGCACGCTCAAAAAATCATTCCTGACCTGCGTCCCAAAGATAGCCGCAAACGTCCTCCGTCTCGCACCACCCGGTTTGCGCTTGGTATCATAGCCCCAGTCATCAGTGTCTTCTTCGTCCTTGTAATACCCCGCCTGCTCGATCAGCGGGACGTGTTTCTCGGCGCTCTGCAGCCCGTAACCACCGAGCGGGACCCCAGGGCTGACGCTGCGGGCGCGCGCGGTCACGGAGCGAGGCGCGAGGAGGCCGTTTCCGTCGGCGCGCGAGGACGTCGAGGGCGCGCGGCTGCGGCCTTTCTGTGAGGGTTTCTCGCGCGTCGGCAGGAGAGGGCTGCTGGCAGCGATGGCGTCTTTTTCGCGCAGCGCCATTACCAGGGCGTGCAGGAGCAGCACTAGAGTGGAGAGGCCGGCGCAGATGCCGTAGCGGATGAATATGCCGAGTTGGTCCGGCAGGAGACAGAGGTGTGTTTGGATCGTCGGTCGGTTGGTGTTGCCTGTTCCGTCGGGCAGGCCGCGGCCGTATTCGTTGATTGGGTGCCAGAGCGAGGCGAGCAGGAAGCCTGGTTTGCGTACGCCCATGGCCCAGGACATGCTTTTCACGGTGGTTTCGTGGATGCCGCTGCCGGCGGAGACGTAGGCGTGGTGGGTTAGTTCGCAGTAGTCGTGGTCGTCGCCGGAGAAGACGTAGCCTATGTTGCCGATTTTCGAGGCGACGGTCTTGGTGATCTCGCGAGACAGCACGTTTTGGTATTGGTAGCCTCTTGCGACTTGGATTGCGTTACGCTCGTCGTTCTCCAAATCTGGTGCGCTTGGTGGATGTCTCTCTCGTAGAGGTCCGCACGGCGTTCCCGGCTCTCGATAAAATGGAACATGGCTGAGCACGACGGTCGGGAGTTGATGTCGAGCATGTGTGTCTCCAATATGCAAGCGAACATCTTTCTCCGGAACTGCAGCTTCGTGCGAGAACTTCTTCCCGGCTTCCAGATCGTAACGGTAGTTGAGTTCGTGCTGCAAAACCCGCTGGGCGTGTGGCTGTACGTTGTCTAAGAAGAGCATCGTTCTGTTCCAGATAGCGGGCGACGCCTCAGGGTCATCTATAGCGCTCAAGCTCACAGCGTCGAGACTGACAAAGGTATGATTCCCAATCACGTCCACCCTGTCGCCTTCTCCGAAATATGCATGAAATCGATTCCTGGTTGCTGGTTGTATACCTTTTCCGAACCCCAAGTCGTGATTCCCAGGCAGAGTGGCTATCACCTTCTTCTGTTTCTGCTCCGCGTGTCCCCCTGATATCTGATCCGGATCGAAAAAGATGCGCCCGAATCGGTCGTATTCATTCAACCAGAACTTATGTCCATACTTTTTCCATTGCTTTTCAGAGGGCGTGAAGCCTTGCTGTGAGGTGCTCCACTCTCTGCCACCATCAAACAGATCCCCGAGAAAAAGCACCGAATCAGGATCCAAATCTCGCTGTAACATTTTGTAGGATCGCTTCATGTATTTGTCGGTAAAGGCGACAGTCAGGCTCGAAAGAGGCCATGGTCGGCCAGGGTATGTATGCGGATCTACTAGTTGAGGGTCGGCGATGAACGCGACATGATGTGGTCGTGCTAGCTTTGGCTACGGTGATGGCTCGTCAGCTGCGACATGACAGTCCGGGTATAGGCACGCGACTAACCCATTGCTCCCAGTATTTCCAATGACATTGCTCAATGCTCTTATTGAAACTCCGCCGCTCTCCCCAGTATACTAGCCATATCCAGAATAAAACCAGTAATGTGTGTATCCGTAAAAGATATCGTCCAGCAATGTTGGCCGCGGGAATGCTGCTCGGGGTCACGTTTCGAGGAATTGAAGCTCGTGTCAACGACGACACGTAGGCGCGTACATTATCGATGACTCCATTTTTGTCAAAGGACGAGCGATCCATTACCCGTCTTCAGTCGAACGATCACCGAGTGTCCATTAAGGAGTAGAAAGATCTTGGAGATTATGTATCATAGTTGGAGAAGTGCCAAGGATACAGTTGTTGCCCCATGCTGGACCCTTTTTTCGACGGTCGGCCACGAGGGCAGGAACTAGACCGATGATATAGAGAACGAACATACTGAGAACGAGGATACCGATGATTACTGCATTACTAAGTCCATTGTGTCCTTGCTTTGTACGTCGACTTCCTCCCGTCGCTGGTATTGCTGAAGAACCCAAAGTGTGTCAGTAGCCATTGATACTTCGACAAGTTATACTACGCGTGGTTGTATTCAGTATTGGTACTGATGCTCGTTGTGTTTCTGATAGCCGATGTTGCTTCGCGACTTCCACTTGAATTGTTTCAAAAGGTCTATTTGCAATCTCACTATAGCTCAGGTCATGAGGAGCTGTAGCATCTGCAGATGTCGGATTCGAATGCATATAAAAGATATCTATACATGTAGGGTGTGTAAACAGGGTTCCCCACAGAGCCAGAACCCCACCACAGCCCTGGACTTCATGCCCTGACTGCTTCGTGAACTTTTGTCGTCACACGGTTTTGGTCTGCTCCTCGTCGAACGCACTCGCTTCTTATTGCATTCTAATTCTATTGTCGCAACCTGCCTAATAACTAGTGCTCGCAGATTTGGTATCTTGCATCTTTTAGAACCACGAACGATACCCCCCGCGTACCACTCTGCCCGACCTTCTTTCACACCACGACCAGGTACACCACTTCTACAAGACTTCACCCTCCTAATACCACGAACAATCACAACCATAATCACAATTACAAAGATGGCCTCAGGTATGCCTCCTCTCCTCCAGCCAGAACCAACTAACAACGCAGAAACAACCCGCGCAGTACCCCTAACCTGCCACGGCCACAGCCGACCAATAACCCACCTCTCCTTCTCCTCTCTCTCCTCCACAACCACCAACTCCGACCCCTCCTACCACCTAATCTCCGCCTGCAAAGACAACAACCCCATGCTACGCGACGGCCTGACCGGCGACTGGATCGGCACCTTCATCGGCCACAAAGGCGCAGTGTGGTCCTCGCGCCTGTCCTCCGACGCCAGCCTCGCGATAACAGGCTCCGCAGACTTCAGCGCCAGAGTGTGGGATACCTTTTCCGGCGCGTGCACGGCCGAGCTGGAACACGCGCATATTGTACGGGCGGTTGCGATGCCGGGACAGGGCACGGATAGATGCGCGACTGGTGGCATGGAGCGCAGGGTCAGAGTGTGGGATTTGAACAGGGTGGGCGAGAGTCAGGGACGGGTGAACGGGGACGAGGGGAGAAGTCTTGAGGTCGGAAAGGGATTGCATGGCGGTGCGGTCAAGAGCATTATCTGGGATCGACGCGATGGGAATGTGCTTACGACCGCGGCGGATGATAAGATGCTCAGGTGGTTTGATCTCAGGCAGCCGGAGCGGCCGATTGCGACGCATGCCGTCGATGGTCTGATTGGAAGTTGCGAGCTCAATGATGCCTTGGATGGCATGACTGATGGTTGTATGTCAGTGGCAGCGGGCAAGGGAGTCTATTTCTTCGACGCAGCGAGACCAGGGTCGCTTGTCAAGAAGGTCGGCATGGAGAAGGAGGTTGCGAGTGTCGCTGTCTCGGCGGCCGGCGGTGTGAGGAGGTTCGTTACTGGTGGCGCTGGCGACACTTGGGTGCATGTTTGGGATTACGATACTGGCGCAGAGCTGGGTATGTACACATCTATAAGCCGGCTGCAAGGAAAAGGAGCGAAGACTAACATCTCACAGAAACAGGCAAAGGCCACCACGGCCCGGTCTGGACGGTCAGCTTCTCACCAGACGGCAAGCTGTACGCGACGGGCAGCGAAGACGGAACCATCAAGTTATGGAAAGCGACCAGAGAGCCATATGGACTCTGGAGATGAGCGCATCAGCGGTGTTCGAACTATACATCACGCACAGATATCTTGTGACACATGGCTTCGCAGTATTCTATTCTCACGAAAGGAAACCTGCGTCGCTCATCGACAAATACTCGGCTTCAAAGGAGTCAAAAAGCGTCGGAATACCCTGGCATGGAGTTTGCATCAAGGCTTGGGACATCAGCGCGGCGTTTAGATAGCGATTGGGTAATACGAGGTTGGCTCAGGGAACAGCGCCATCAGAATAATCACGACACTCGACAGTAAAAGCACAAGGACGGTGTCTCCGGATGGTTCTTTCAATATTACATCCTTTTTTGCCGCCAACAGCGGTCTCAAAGATTCGCTAATTATCGAAAGGATTAGGATGGTGACCTGTTCTAAGTTGCTATTCGTAGTGTAAAGGCAGCGCACGCTGCAAATACCGCTGTAGATCTCTGAAACGATATCTAGGCTCTAATCTTGAAGGTGAGTAGCCTGATGGTTGATTCGTACGTGTCATCAGAAGATCTTCCACTCCGGGTTTCCCTTGTGGTACGAAAAGTTCCGGTATGAACCATTTCGTGAGCCATGCGAATCTTGTCATTTTCATTCTGTAGTCGTACATTGAGTCCATCCAACCACCTCCAACCCTTCCCTTACTGTACTTCATTCGCTAATCAACCTCCCAAGACCGGCCAGCCGCCTACTCAACCATGAGGTCAATATCATCACTCTCATTGATTGGCGCCGGCGCCGCTTGACCAGGGTTCTCGCCATTCTCCACCGTCTTGACCTGCGGCTCACGCGCCGTCGACGAATCCGCCGCGACAGCCGCGGCCTCGCCCTGTCCCGCTCCTCCGCCCCAGTAATCGTTCATCTCCGCATCAAGCTCCTCCGCAGTTTTCTTCGGACGCGCACCGCTAGGCCTTCCCTCTCCGTCACCACGTCTGCCGCCTCGAGCAGGCCGTCCACTGTTCTCGCGTCGTGCGCCTGGTCGGCGGCCTCCTTCGCGCGGCGTTCCGCGGCGGCTGATCGGTGATCGAGCGCGCCCTGGGACGTAGCGATCTCCGCCGTCGCGCGCCGGACTGTTGCTGCGGCGTCGGCTGCGGGGTGCGCTATCGTGCTCTATGCGCTCGAAGAGGCTGCGGCTTGGCTTCTCTACGTTGTCGAAGGGGTTGCGTGGGCGTGCGCCGGGGGCGGGTCCTGGTGGGAGGAGCGTTACGTGGATCGGTTGGCCGTAGGCGTTTGCGCCGTCGAATTCGCGCACGGCGTCGCGGGCGTCGCGCAGGCTGTAGTAGGTTACGAAAGCGGTTCCCGTCGGGCGGTCGTGGCGGTCGTATGTCATGCGTACGGATGCGATGTCACCGATGCGCGTAAATAGTTCCTGTATGGACATGAGCGAAGGTTTGGAATATGCTCGCGGATATGTTACCTTCAAGTCCTTCTCTGAGAGATCGTAGTGGATGTTGTCGACTCGAAGCTTGGCATCGGTACCACCTTGTCTATATCGGGTCAATGAGAGTACTTCGATACAGTCTGCGGCAAACGTACGAGTCTCTTGGAGCTTCATCTCTTGGGTATCGGTCTCTTGGTGCACCTCTTCGTGCTGTACAATATCAGGATAGGTCTTCAAGATCCTCCTGATTATAACTCACAATCGTCGTCATCGTATTTGTCGTGAACCCAGTCGCTGCATACCTGTCAACACTGCTCTTGCGCTAAGTATCGATCCATTACGTACCGATCAATGTTCCTCGAGGAATCTCTTTGGCCATCTCTTGGGCCGTACTGCTTTTGAGGGAATCTTGGTTAGCTGATGGTCTGCGTTGTTGTTACCGTGGTCGCAATAGCCTTCGGAGGCGTCGAGGTCGCACGATAGTCGATTGAACAATCAAGATGGAAGGGCGGGAGTAAGAACCTGCGAACAATGAGCGCTTGTGCCGCAGTCTGGTGTTTCTGTCGTACCTTTCTGACGCCGTCTCGGGGCGCATCGTATTCCCGCGGTGGTGGTCGTCTTCCTTCACCGCGACGAGGTCCTCCTCTCGATCTGTTGCCGCCGCCGCCTCGCTGTTCGTGTCGTCAGAATGTGCTCGTGTGATGGTTTCGTGATGGTACGGACTGGGCGCTCGTTGATGATTTCTTCTAAGCTTCGGTCCATTGTGTATAGTGGTGTTTCGGTCGCGTAGTGATTGTGTTGCAGAGTTCGTTTGGAACTGGGACTAATTGTTCAAGAGTAAAAGTGTTCGGGTCAAGGAGTGCTGTCAAACGTGACAAACTGAGGGAGTCAGTTACCTCCGCGCTATATATAAATGACGGCGGGCCGTATATATGTCTTGGCGTTTGCTCTCGCGTTGAACAGCATGGTTTCACATGTCAAGCGCCGAACAGTGTTTATATGGAGTGTTCCCTGGTACAATGGTCGTACAATGCATATGAAAATCATCTGTACATCCTGTCAAGTGTTTGCTATCGATTGCCTCGACAGGGTCTGAGCGTGTCACATATGCCACTACTCCTTGCCAACGCTGCAGAATCGGCCGTGTCTGCCTCCCATCTCTTCACCAATTACTATACACCTAGTATTTTGGCTCGTGGTATACCGTGGAGGACTCTTCATGGACCGCACTTCTCTTATGCATTGCGGTAGCCTCGATCTGCGAGAGACTCTGGTTCCTACCAGCACCAACATCCTGGACATCCTGGAAGGAGACGGTGGGAACGAAGCCTTGACTCTTCCATGCTTTTGGTACCTTGGCGTAGAGTTCGTCGACTTGTTCGAGAGATAATCCCTTGGTCTGTGTGATAGTCAGCTGATGTTCCGGGTGGTGGAACGTGAGTTAACATACCTCGTAGATCATCATGTAGACGAAGAAGATACAAACGAAACAGAAAGAGCCCCAGACGAAAAAGACCTTGGCTTCTAGACCTGCGTTACCGGGACCGGTCTCGACCAAGTATGGAGTAGAGTAGGCGATGGCCCAGTTGAGGAGCCAGTTGCTGTGCGATATTAGTATTGACTTCACAAGATATAGCAATATGCAACTTACGAGGCAGTGGTCATGGCGAGTGACTTGGCTCTGACCTTGAGCGGGAAGATCTCTCCAGTGACGACCCATGCACATGGACCCCAGGAACTTGCGAAGAAGAAGATGTAAATGCACACGAATGCAATCAAGCCGCGCTGAGCAGCAAGATCCGTCGCAGCAGCTCCGGTACCGACTCCTGCGACAATGAACTGACAAACAGCCATACCAATGGCGCCCATGAGGAGCAAGTTTCTGCGACCAAGAGTCTCGACCATGTAAAGACCAGGGAATGTTGAGACGACATTGACGCAATTGGTTATCAAGGAGATAACGAATGGGTTCTTGATACCCGAAGACTGGAAGAACGTGGTGCCGTCTGTGCAACGGTTAGCTCAGTGCTCAGGTCAACGAGGTCTGCTGCTGTACTTACAATAGAAGATGAAGTTGACACCGGTCAGCTGCTGTAAGGCCTGCAAGAGACATCCGGTCGCCAGTCGCTTGCCAAGGTTGCCCTTGAAGCAATCCAGCCACGAAGCCTGGCCTAGAGCCATCTCGTATTGGTGGTTGGCCATGATCTCAGCAAGCTCTTCGGCGATTGCTGGGTGATCGACTGGGAGACGACGCAGCCTTGATAGAGACTTGGCCGCTTTTTCTGTGTTGTCGCGCTTGATCCACATACGTGGAGTCTCGGGAAGGAGAAGCATTCCTACGAAAAGTATGATGGCCCAGAGGAACTGTACAGCGATTGGGATTCTGTAGGAGCCAGTGTCGTTCCTGTCTTTGGTGGCGTTGTTCACGATGGAAGCGAGGAGCAGACCGATGGTGATCGCCAGCTGATAAGAGCCAACAATGCTACCACGAATCCACTTTGGAGCGGTCTCGGATTGGTACAAAGGGATCGAAGCAGAGATCATACCGACTCCGTAGCCAACGAAGAATCGACCGGCGACGAAGAGCGGAATGCCCGTAGCGGCTGTCTGGAGGATGACTCCAAATGTGAAGACCACGGTCGAGACCATGAGTCCCCCGCGACGACCAAAGAAGTCACAACTTGGGGCCGCAGTAAGCGCACCAAAGAAGGTGCCGGCGGACAGAATCGAGACGATCTCGGACGATTGTGCGGATGTGATGCCCAAAGTGTTTGTGGTTGGACTGATATAACCAGTCGAGAAGGTCTTGAGCCAGAAAGGCATGGCGAGGATACCACCAATGGTACCAGTGTCGTATCCAAAGAGCACACCGCCGCTATGGTTTGGTCAGTTACAGGCTGCCGTGATGCTACACGGTGGACTCACAAGGCTACGAATAGACCAATCATGATGGCGGGCCATGCTGAGCCGACAGTGCCCTCTGGAGGCTTGATTGCGAAAGGCATGCTGAGTGGTAGTGTTCAAGAAAGGATAATACGAGAAAAGAGAAATCAGCGGTCCAGTTGGTACAACTCAACCCTACCTGGTGAGGAATGCAAGATGGTATATATACTCACTGCTGAGCATGGTACACATGCACTCCCGACATGATCGCACGAGAAGAGCGGGGATTTACTGGGGGAGGGACCACCATGGGGTGTGGGTTAGCTCGCGCGCGGAGGTGGATCGGTGCAGAGGTACCGTTTGTCGTGGATCATAGGACCAACAATAACTGTGATTATAGGACCGGTACATGCAGCTAGGCTTGGCTCGCGTAGGCTCGCGTACTGGTGACCACTGCCAGGACTAGCGCCGTTGTAGCTACAAGCAGTGCTCGAAGAGGTTCAACTCGTCGTGTAATGTTACCACATGCTCAGATGTTAGTCATGTTCTAGTATCTAGTGTCAAGCACACGTAGTGTATACCTCGTCGGTGGTTCAAGGACCGGATGAAAGTATACACACAGCGGATGATGAGTTCGAGTCGTCCGAGCAAGGCGACAGTGTCCAAAGATCCGTGAACAAACTTGGTAGAAGATCGAGTTGCGGTGACTGTCGCATCTCAATCTTAGGGTCCTTCCGAGCCACATCGTCGCCCAGAATGTCACCAGTAGCGATACGAATTCTCGGATCGCTTCGACAGTAGCATGAGTACCAGATCAGCTGCATACAAAGAGCACAATAGCATTGGACTCGACAGTACAGTTTACCATGTAGGTACTTGAAGTCGGCCCGTATCGTACAAGGTTCGGCGGTATCACGCCTCGGAACGCGTACATAGCGTGTGGCACGGTAGATCTGCATTGTTCACCTGTAGGAGCTCTAGTGTCCTCTCTGATGACAAGGATTGAAATTGGTTGTTCTTGCTGAGATATTCGGCGTGGCGATTGAGATGGCTTGAGACAGTGCAGAGCGCATGACTGGTCGTACCCTGAACTGGTATCATCCTGGACCAGTGATATCAGACGGCGTCTCATTAAATGGTGAGATGCGGTGGTAGTGCCGGAGAGGTCAAGATGCAAGTGGTGTGTAATAATACCGTACCGTAACCCACTTTTCATGGAGCTATCTCGTTACTGGGCATACTGTTATGACGGTGGCGCTTGTGTGTTTTCGGAGTGAGCTACACGGTCCTCGCTAGGTGGGATATAGGTAGAGACCGCTCGTCTTATCGGACCGAGATCAATGTAAGTTGGAAGGTGATACCTGCATTCCCATGGCGGCTTGGAGGTGCGGTGAGGATAGGTTTGCCGATCTGGGGAAAGCTGGAGACGAGTCCGGGGACCTTTGTGGATCGACCTTCTCCTCAACCTTGCGGTTCGAAGATGGTGTGTGCTTTTGTCGCGTGTCCTGACTGTTAGAGGAAGAGTTCGCTGCTGTTACAACTGCATCCACCAATCGACGAGGGGCCCCGGTGTTCGTTCAGTGGTCCAGATCAGCTCAGCTCATTCACGGCCCATCGGCCTTGCATTGCATACCTACATGTCGGACCGAGACACTATATGGACGTCGGGACCAGGTCGGTCGCACTGCGGTGGTACTCTATTCCCCTGCAATCTGTCTCAGCCGCTGGCCGCATCTTGAGTGTTTATCGTCGGCGCGGCGGTCAACTAGTCAAATCGGTTGTTGGTGGCTGCAGTGGCTTCACAGACTAATGCAAAACTCGGTCCGACTTCTTGCATGGTCATGTGATCCTGAGAGTCGTGAACTGAGATGGTAGACACCAGAGATGAGCACGAAATGTCGCAAACATAACTTGGCAATGTTCACTGTGCGCGACACGACTGTTTGCCGAGGCAATGCGGTAGTTTTCGAAGGATATTGACATGGTATTGACATTCATCTCGTGATCAAGCTATCGAAGCAAAGGCTCTCTTCTTCCGCCCTCTCTCTGTCCTCTCTTCCTCTACCTCTTCCTCTTCCATACCGCGCGACTCACCCTCTCTGACCTCTCTACTCATGAGACCAAGAGCCGCTAGGTTGAAACCGAGAACGCCTTGCTCTTCCTTGACCCATGAACTGTAAGCCTCGAGAATATCGCGCATCACATTCTTCATCTGCATGCTTGCTACCAGCTGCTGATTGTGCGATTGGAGCAGGAAGTAGAAGACTCGCCATGCCACCTCGGGATTCATCCTGCGCTGAAGAAAGATGGCGAGGAATGTGAACAGAACCGGAAGAGAAGAGAATGGAATGACCAGCAAAGCGTCATGTAACGATGCTGACGGCACCTTCATGATCGTGCTGAGGACATGCTGTTCAGCCGATATGCCACCCAACGCCATGAAAAGCGGGTTTCGCTGTGGTGGCGCCATCTTGGGGTTCTGCGCTTTTTGTTGCTCCCACTCTCTGACGACCTGTAGATCTGTATAACCAACCTCCATGGCCTCCATTATGCGCTCTCCGTACGTCAAGGTCTGAATGGTCTGTTTCGTCGCGGCTCCGACCTCGTTTTGCGCTTGACCGTCGCCCTCGTCCTCGTTGTCTCTGTCAAGTTGATTTGCTAACGTTGACTCGTACATTTGCTCAAGCTCCTTCTCGCGTTCTTCTTCGAGGAAGATGAGATCGTCAGTGACATCCCAGACTCGAATACTCTTATCGTGACTGGCTGTAATGACTTTTTCTCCTGTTCGGCTTACGACCATTGCCCAGACTTCACCATGGTGACCTTCCAGCTTTTGAATCTGCTCAAACTTATCGCCATCCCAAGTCTTGACCAAGGAATCTTTGCCAGCACTGAAGAACAGATGCCGCTCATCTTCTTCAACTGGATGTGGAATAAACAGAACTTGCATCACACTGTCCTGGTGGGCGAAGAATGCTTTGTGGCAATCACCGAAGTCGAGACCCCAGATGCGGACGTTCTTGTCGGCACTGCAGGTCGCGATAAGCTTGCTATCTGACGAGATCGAAATGTTGAGCACAGGTAGCTTGTGTCCGTAAAGTGTGAGGAAAAGTTTGAGAGAGTCAACGAAGAAGACCTTGACGGTGTTGTCGAGTGTCGAAAGAGCAATAAGACGCGAGTCTGGTGAGAAGCAGACACTCAGCACATCATCTGCGACCTTGAGTATTCTGGTCTGTGTAAGCTTCAGGCGTGGAGTCGTCCGCCTTGTGCCAGGAATCTCTTCTTGAACAATGTCAAAGTTCCAGAACTTTGCCGCTTTATCTGCACCACCAGTCACGACAGAGCGGCCGTCTGGATGAACCTGGAGCGTCCAGACAGCACCATCGTGAGCTTGAAACTTCTCGATCAGACTTGAAGAAGCAATGTCATAAAGCTCAAGCTCGCCGGTTTTCGTACCGACAAGAACAATCTTGTCTCCAGGCAGGAAGGTACAGCAAAGCGATTGCCCACATTCGAGTGTCCGCAAGCAGCTCTGTGTGCGTACATTCCAGATCTTCAACAACCCTGCAGACGCCGACGCTAGCATACGGTCATCCGAGCTGAGCGCCAGCGCTCTGATATCCGTGCGGTGACCAGGCATGTCGACGCTCAAAGAACGGTTATAATCCGGAGCCTCTGATGTAGTCTTCTTCGATTTCTCTTTCGAGGTAATGTTGTAGTATTCGAGTTGGTTGTTCGTCGTTGACAGAATAAGTTCGATCGACTTTTGCTGCCTTGTGGTAGTCCAGGCCACCGATCGTACCTTTCCACCAGTTCGGACAATGACATGCTGTACAAACACTTCATTTACGTCCGCAGCTCCACCTTCCATGTCTGCGTCGTCTTCGAGTGTTTCGCCAGCGGCGGCCGCCTTCTCCTTCCTCCTTCTTCGCTTTCGGGCCAGACTCTTTTGCACTTCATCGGTCGAACGTATGCGGAAAATTTCCACGGCCTTCTCCGCACCATGTACTGCGACGTATTCTCCTCGTGGATGGAACGCGACAGTCTGTGCTCGGTCTTTGCTCTGACGATAAATCGTACCCTGTTTGAGAAGACAGTCCTTTTTCTTGTCGCCATCGATCGCATTGCCCAGCTCCGCAAGGCTTTCTAAATCCAGTGACCATACTCCAAGTTCGCCGTCGTTGCCAGCTGTGATGCATCCTTGACCATCTGGTGAAAACCCCAAGGCCCAACATTCTCCAGATGTTTGCGCAACATGAGTCTCGACACAGTGTGGTGTAACCAGGTCCCAGATCTTCACCAAAGCGTCCTTGCTGATCGACAAAAGGTATTTCTCTTCCATCTCTTCAGGCTCATCTGGCGCAGAAACATCCACACCTTCGTCGGTGTGGGGCGATTGTCTCGTCGGAGTCGCTCTCGTCTTGATGAAACGTAGTCCCGTGATCTGATCCTTGTGACCTCTGAGTCGGAACTCTGCAGTCTCCGAGAGGAGGTTCCACATGATGATGTCGGTATCCTTCGATCCACTCGCGAGTCGTGATCCATCTTGGTCGAAAGCAAGATGTGTGATGGCCGAACGATGTCCGTTGAAACTGACAATGACATTTGAAGATAGCGCATCCCAGACTCTTATGCTTCCATCTCCGTAACCGACAGCGAAGAGATCATCCTGAACTTCGCATTGGGCGATGGCCGTCACTTCCGCTTTGCAATCGCTGTCGTGCCAACTGCTCAAGAGCTCCGCCTTTTTCACGTCCCAGCACAGCACCTCCTCGTTCGCTCCGACATACGCTTTCCCAGCTCCAGTGCCGCGGGACGATGCGCCGTACGCCGCATCTTTTGTCCAGACAAGATTTGATGTTGGGGAATTCACCAATCCAAATATGGTGGATTGCTCATACTTTCTGTAGCCTGTCAGACCGACTTTGCATTCCGCGAAGACCTCACTCACCTATAAGACTTGACCATCTTTTCATGCGACTGTCCGGCAGAGGAATCTGAGGCTTGAACTTTTGCGAAAGATCGTCACCAAAATAATTGCCAAGAATCTGGGGTAATGAGGCTCGGCGGACGTGACCGACTTCAAGTGGGCTGGCGCGGCATGAACCAGCTGCATCACAACCCCACGACGAAGGTAGGCTTCTATAACCCTTCAGCAACACATCAACACAGGCTCGAAACCCTTCGATTGACTGACCGCGGACACAAAACTAGCATCATGCTGCTTCTTGACTACCAAAACGTCCTCATTGAGTCGTTGCTCAAGGACCGCTTCAATGGGTACGTAATGAGAACCCTTGGGCAGTGAAGGCATATCTAATACAGTATCAGCGGCGCAACAGCCTCAATCGACCAGGTCGTCTCCGACTTTGATGGTGTCACATTCCACATCTCTACACCGGATTCGAAAACCGTGATCATGGTCTCGATCAACATCAAATGCTACAAGGAATTGGTCCAGCACGGTGCGGAAGCAGTCTTGCAGCGCGAATACGGTCAATACATTGTCTCTCCCGAGTCTGGCTACGACTTCTCCGTTCAGATCGATCTCAACAGTCTCCCAGAAGAACAGGAAGCAAAGGACGACCTGATTCGACGAATAAGCTTGATGAAGCGCAACGTTATGGCCGCTCCTTTCGAACAGGCATTCGAAGAGTACGCCACGCTGCACGAGGAGGCCAGCAAGTACACATCTGAGAGCGCGCCACAAGGAATGAAGGAGGGAGGAGAAGTCAGGTCGATCCACTACCGCGAGGAGGAGGCCATCTACATCAAAGCCAGTTTCGATCGCGTCACTGTTATTTTCAGCACTGTCTTCAGGGAAGAGACGGATCGCATATTTGGGAAGGTGTTCTTGCAGGAGTTTGTGGATGCGAGAAGACGTGCCATTCAGAACGCGCCGCAGGTGCTGTTCAGGAACGATCCGCCTCTGGAATTGCAGGGAGTTCCTGGCGTTCCGACTGGCGGTAAGGGAGAGATTGGCTACATCACATTCGGTAAGCATCGTTGGGTTGCTGGTTTGGCTACATACTGACACGGCACAGTTCTCTTTCCTCGTCATCTCACCCCACAGAGGCGGGACGAGGTCATTTCACACATCCAGACTTTCCGCGATTACTTCCACTACCACATCAAGGCGTCGAAGGCATACATCCACTCACGTATGCGGAGACGGACAGCAGACTTCCTCCAAGGTACGGGATATGCAACACATTCGCGCTCAATAGTTACTAACAGCTTCCAGTGTTGCGCAGAGCTCGGCCCGAGGCGGAGGAGAAGGAGAGGAAGACTGCGAGTGGAAGAACATTCAGGGTGCAAGCATAGGCATCGCCTAGTCCGGTGTATTACTGTAAGGCAATGGCCTCCTTATGATCAGGGCCCACATCAAAATACCATCTCGGTCATACCCCCGAATCTGCGCTTAATTCCCAAACCTTCACAACTTTCGCGACTCATGTGCGCACCAGCCAGAGGATCTTGGTCTTCTTGTATGGCGGAATGACGGTCATGAGCTAGAGAACCCCATGTCCGATATCAACATTTTCGTCGACTTCGTCAATGCGCACTTGCAACCATCTTTCCACCGGAAGTCCTTGGAAGCAGTGCGGACAGTAGAAGTAATAGTCGATTTGATATTCCTCCATTGCGATGTCCATTCGAAACTCTTGGGTGCATTCTGGGTTTGGACAAGTGTATTGATCGGCTTGTCTCTTTCCGAGAAATTCCTCGCGGCGGACGTACCTGCGTACGACCTCTGTTGCAAATTGCGGGTATTGCGCAAGGAGGTCTGCTGATTTGTCATGGCCGTCTATGATCCAGAAATCGTTTCCACGTGCTAGCACTGCTTTGAGCAGGGACTCGCGAAGAGATCGGTCGCTATCTGGTAGGCGATGGTAGGCGAGATCAAGGATGCCCTTTACATCGTCCACGAGCATTGCCGAGAAGTCACTGTGCAGGATCGACTCCGAGAAAGCTTCACTGCTCTTCGCCTTGAGGTCTGGAAGATCGTACTTGTCGCCCAAAACGTACATTTGGGCGTCAAACAGCGCTTCAGGATACGTGCATGCTTTCCGGCAAGCCTTGTACATGCACTTACGCTGACAATCGTTGTAGCTGTGATTGTATATGAAACGAAGCATGCCTAGCACTGCGTCCTCATCATCATCTTGTAGGTGGATGACTTTGGTCGAAGCCTCCTGTCGCGCATCAGCACCCGCATGTCTTGAGCTCAGAGATAGACATACCTCAAAAGTTCCCGCGAAGGCTTTCTCAAAGTAGCTCGATGCAGCCGTCAGGATTGCAGCATGGACTTTGAACGATCGGTTGCCGCATCGTATGGTAGCGTCCGATAGCTTGTCGCTATCAAAGAGACTAGGCCACTGTCAGTGAGGAAGAAAAGCTGGGAGTCGTCATTAGCTTACCTTTGGAGATTCGGATATACGCTGCTCGCCATCTTGGTGCACGAGGATGGTTCAGGATCGATAGGTATGAATTGATCACAGGATTGTGAGTGTATGATACGAAGACGAGGAGGAACGAAAAAGGAAACTTATGAGCAGTGTTGCAGGAACTTCCACGGTGCGCTTGGCCTCACTTACAAGTACTTCACTTCACCTACACATGTGAGGACGCTGGTGCTGGCTGCTCGTCAGACTTCTCTTTACTGTACTACACCTTCACGCTCGCTGAGATGGCGTTTCTTCGTTTGGATGAAAGCGTTCGGAACTGATGCAATGAGGGAAACAAAGGAGGTCTCAAGATTCATCTGCGGTTAGCAAGTGACTCTCATCAGCAGAAGCAGTTGTTGCCCTGAAGATCCTGGTCGTATTCACTGCCCGATATCAACTTGAACACTCTGTCTTATCCTTTTTGACGGTGGTAGACTAGCTGGCCAGGCTCTGATAACGTAGAGAGATGGTCATATGTCGTGACGCCTTTTGCCCTCATGTCGACCGAGGAGTTGATATCTACTCGAGACTCTATAGAAAGCAAGAGTTTCGGAAAGGGGCGACATGATGGTGACTTGCAGAGAATAAAAAATTATGGGATGTCGAGATAAGGTGAAGGTGTTCGAAACGAAAAGCAAGCGATATGTATTGCAAGCGATGCAGAGTACCACCATGACTGACTGAGCCCACTGTGCGTCGAGAATGGTATATAGTCTCGTACATCGTGGCGGTCCTGGTGCAGTGTCATCAGATGACTGCAATTTGAAAAGAGATGTATAATGTATGTCAAGATGCTGCAACTGATGAGAGGTAGTACTCTGTCACGAGCTTCTGAGAGCGCGATTCTAATCTTATCTTCATCAGATCTCCGAGATCTGGGGAAATGCTTTCTCGAAATATTTCTTGCGCCGCATCAAGGCCGCATCAAGTAACGAGCGTCCCCGATCACTTCGCTAAATACCACTCCGCTTAGTTCTGGTATTCTCGACAAGATTTCCATTGCTCGTACAATCGCCTATACTTGGTCCGAGAGGCAGGGAAGAGGATGGTGAAGAAGGCGATCGACTCGCGCATTCCGGCGCTGATCCGCAATGGAGCTCAAGAGAAGAAGCGTAGTTTCTTCGTGGTGGTTGGCGACAGACAAAAGGACGTGATTGTCAACTTATATCACATTCTCCTCAATGTCGACATCAAGCTCAACAAATCAGTACTTTGGGCATACAAGAACAAATTGCTAGGATTCAGCAGCCACAGGCAGAAGCGAGAAAAGAAGATCAAGAAGGAAATCAAGAGGGGAATACGGGACGCAGATACTGAAGACCCTTTCGAGCTGTTCGTTTCGACACAAAATATCAGATATGTCTATTACAAAGAGACGGAGAAGATTCTCGGAAACACATTCGGCATGTGCATCTTGCAAGATTTCGAGGCTATCACACCAAACTTGCTGGCGCGGACGATAGAGACTGTCGAGGGAGGTGGGCTGGTCATTCTTCTCCTCAAGGGCATGAGCAGCTTGAAGCAGCTCTACACCATGTCTATGGATATCCACTCACGGTACAGGACCGAGGCACATGGAGACGTTGTCGCGCGATTCAACGAGCGATTCATTCTGTCACTGGGCGGTTGCGATTCATGTCTGGTCGTCGACGATGAGCTGAACGTTCTTCCGATCTCCGGAGGAAGATCAGTACAACAACTACCACCACCGGACCCAGATGCGCAAGGAAAGACTCCAGCACAACGAGAACTCGCGGGTATCAAGGAGAGTCTGGCGGACACACAACCTGTAGGATCATTAGTTACACTGGCCAAGACCGTGGACCAGGCGAAGGCTCTTCTCACATTCGTCGATGCGATCGCAGAGAAAACTCTCGCAAGCACGGTCGCGCTCACAGCTGGAAGAGGTCGTGGTAAATCTGCCGCGCTTGGTGTTTCGATTGCTGCAGCTGTGGCGCATGGTTACAGCAACATCTTCATTACCTCGCCTAGCCCCGAGAACTTGAAGACATTGTTCGAATTTGTATTCAAGGGTTTCGATGCGCTCGGATATCTCGACCACGTTGACTACACCATCATTCAATCCACGAATCCCGACTTCAACAAGGCTATCGTTCGTGTCAACGTCCATCGCCAACATCGTCAGACCATTCAGTATATTCAACCACAAGACGCATATACTCTTGGTCAAGCAGAGTTGTTGGTCATCGATGAAGCTGCCGCAATCCCTCTACCTCTTGTCCGCAAGCTCATGGGTCCGTATCTCGTCTTCATGGCCTCGACAATCAACGGTTATGAAGGTACTGGTCGGTCGCTCTCTCTGAAACTCATCCACCAGCTTCGTGAGCAGTCGCGAGGAGGCGCGAAGGCTTTGAAGGGGGAAGAGATTGCAGACAGATCTACAGGAAAGTCAGCCAAAGACGGCTCGCAAGTATCCATGGGTGGACGCAGTCTTCGCGAAATCACTCTCTCTGAACCCATCCGTTATGCACAAGGCGACGCAGTCGAAAAATGGCTCAACCGCCTACTGTGCCTTGACGCTACCCTTCCACGCACCACCAACCCACGAGGTTGCCCTCACCCTTCAGAATGTCAGCTCCTTCATGTCAACAGAGATACCCTATTTTCTTTCCACCCAGTTTCGGAAAAGTTTTTGCAGCAAATGATGGCCCTTTATGTCGCTTCGCATTACAAGAATACACCTAATGACCTCCAGCTAATGTCCGATGCGCCGGCGCATCAGCTTTATGTTCTGGTTCCTCCAGTATCAGAAGATACCAACAGATTACCTGAGCCTCTTTGTGTTGTTCAGATCGCTTTGGAAGGTCAGATCAGTAGAGAGAGCGTGCTGAACAGTCTCAGCAGGGGTCAAAGAGCTGGTGGTGATTTGATCCCTTGGTTGGTCAGCCAGCAATTCCAGGACGAAGAATTTGCTAGTCTGTCCGGAGCACGTATTGTTCGTATTGCTACGAATCCCGACTACGTTAACATGGGTTACGGTAGTAGAGCCCTTCAGCTCCTGACTGAGTTCTTTGAGGGCAAGTTTGCGTCGCTCTCAGAGGACGAGCCTACAACACAAATTGGCCAGGAGGAGATGGTTCGCGTAACCGATGCAGAGCTTGACTCAGACACTCTGCTTCAAGATAACATCAAGGTTCGCGACATTCGCGCAATGCCGCCTCTCTTCGCTCGCCTCTCAGAGCGCAAGCCCGTCCACCTGGACTACATCGGTGTCTCCTACGGCCTCACCTCACCTCTCCACAAATTCTGGAAACGCGCCAACTTCGTCCCGGTCTATTTGCGCCAAACAGCAAACGAACTGACCGGCGAGCACACTTGCGTTATGATCCGCACGCTCGACAGTCCCTCCGGAACTTCTGATCCAGCCTGGCTTGGTGCCTACGCCCGCGACTTCCACCGCCGCTTTCTCTCCCTTTGCTCATACCAATTCCGTGCTTTCAGCGCGGTACAAGCCCTGGCTCTCGACGAGTCCGCCAACGCCGGCATCGCGCTCGACACCGCCACACCCTCGAAACCACTCACAAAAGCCGATCTCGACGAATTCATCTCGCCGTTCGACCTCAAGCGTCTCGACAGCTACGCAAACAACATGCTCGACTACCACGTAATCCTCGACTTACTCCCACGTATCGCGGAACTCTTCTTCTCAGGCCGCATCAGTAGCGCCTCCTCGCCCGATCCTGTACAGCTCAGTGGCGTGCAAAAAGCAATCCTCTGCGCCATCGGCTTGCAGCGCAAGACGCTCGAGGACCTTGAGAAGGAACTCAATCTGGGCGCCTCGCAGCTGCTTGCGATGTTCGTCAAGGTCGTGCGAAAGGTCAGTATGCACTTCCGTCGCCTGGTGGAGGGCGAGATCGAGGGCAGTATGCCCAAGGGCATCGGCGGCAGCAATGTCGATGAGATGAAGATTGACGGCGAGGAGGATGGAGGTGTAGACGGCAAGAAGAAGCATGTCTTCGAGCCGCTAGCGCAGAGTCTGGAGGAATTGAGGGAGGAGGGCGATGAGGTCAAGAAGGCGGAGAAGGAGAGGCTGAGGAAAATGATTGATGCGCTGCCTTTGGACCGGTGAGTACCGCTTCTAGGTCTTGGTTTGGTTATGGTGCTAATACGTAATAGATATCAAACCGGTCCCGATGCCGATTGGGCTGAAGCTGAGAAGCAGGTCGGGCGCACGGCAGGCTCGAATAGGTCTGGTGGACCAAGCACGGTCAGTGTCAAGTCTGGACGTGCTGATGGCAAGAGAAAGGCTGGTGCGCTCGATGAGGCGCATAAGGAGCTTGCTGGAGGAGGTGGAGAGAGAAAGAAGGGCAAGAAAGGGCGATAGATTACTCATTGAAGCATACTGCTATGGAGTCGGGTGTAGAAAGGTGACTTGCATTATAGGCGCTTGTATTATTCGACATTACCAACTATACGTCTGTATAAACATCCTTGCATTACAGTAATATTGTGCAATAAAACACATAAACCGCTACCACGACTCATGAAGACTCATCCGGCACGACCCTAATCATCTTCTTTAACTCCTCCCTCCTCTTCACCGCCTTGCTCTCCCTTCTGTGGTCCATGATATCAGCAACAACGCTCATCTTCCTGAACCCAGCCATCGCCCTATCGAGACCCGGCTCCTTACGAACGCTCCTGACTTCCGCCACCTCGGCTTGCGGTCTCAATGACGCCTCTGAACTGTTCAAGTGAGCGGAGAAACCGGTCTCCGATCCGCTACCCCCTGACCCTGGCGAAGTCACTGACTGACCCGGCGAGCTGTGACCGAAGACATCGCGCACAGCCTTGATCCGTCTGCTGACAACCGGTGACAGTGCCTCGAGACTGATCGATGATTTTCCCTTGTTGCTGTCGTCGGAGATCCGACGCAAATGCGACGGCAGCGGCTTAGACTTTCCCCACGAGCTTCGTTGCGAGGAGACCTGTGACAGCTGCGAGGTCGTAGATGTGGTAGTCGAGTTGGAGTTGAGCGTCGCGATCGATGGCCGCGAAGTACTTGACACTGGAGTGGGGCGCTGGTACAGATGTGGGCTGTCTGCACGTGCCTTGGGACTTGCGAAACGGCCGAGCATGGGTGTTGGAGAGTCGTCGGCCTCCGTTGGGAAGGGTGGAGAGATGGGTATGCTGCCGCTTGTGCTTGGGCGTCGCGGCGACGACGGTCGAGGTGAGATGTGCAGATCTGGTTGCGCTTGTCTGGATCGCTCGGGTGTGCTGGGATGTTGTTGTGCAGGCTTCTGCGAGCTTCTTGTCGGTCGGGCTGGTGGGTAGAGTCGCTGTTGTGAGTACTGGCGTGCTCTTTGCGCTGAAATTTGTCGTGGATTAAAGAACAAGGGTTGTGGCACAAGACGTGTATCGGCTCGGCTGTTTTCGACAGAATCTGGTGTCCGCTGACGACTGCTTGTCTTGCTATCTTTCAGCAGTGAATGGTAGGCTTCCGCTAGCCTTTCTGGGTCTGTCTTTTGTTGTTTCTGAACCATGGTATCGACTTCCGTGGGTGGACCATAGCGAAGCGGCTCCTGGTAAGACTGGCGTTCAGTTGTCCTTCCACGCGGCTCAAAGCTGACGTCTGATTGTCCTGAATCACGTCTCGCTATTTCATCGGGTTTCGCAAGCACGAATGCTGATACAGCAGGAGCTGGACGGTTCGCAGCCGGGCGCAAGAATGGACTCTTGTAATCCGAAATATTGAGCAGCGGTGGCAGCGAGGGAGGAGTTTCAAAAGTTGTCTGTGTGCGAAGGTCTTCTGCCGAGCGGCTCATGCGATGGTCCACGACCGACAAGGACCGTGCTGCCAACGCTCTCAACTCTTCGGGCAACATTGGGGCTTTCCCTGGTGTATGCATGGCAGCCTTGGCCTTGTCGAGCGACACCGTCTTGACGTGACCTTTAAGGGGATTGACGTTGATAGATGGTGGAGCAGGCGGCAGCAGGACTGACTCATGCCTCCACTCTTCTGGCGTTTCGTCGGGTGTCGTCAGAGGGCTGTCTAGCAGAGGCGAGAACGTCCGCAGCAAGAGTAGAGGCGGTGTTGGCGGGCTTTCGACAAGATGTGGAGAACTGTAGCTGTAGACATTAGGTTGCAAAAACATATCTGAAGCGCTCAAATCGCGACTATGCCAAGACTCTGGTGTCGGTGCCCACTGGCTGATAGTGCGGCTATAGACACTTGATGACCTTCTCTTTGACATTGAACGAGGCTCGTCGAAGGGGTCCTGGCCTGGTACTGGAGGGAGCGGCTTCTGCTGGTTTGGTGGCGGTGTCTGTCTGACAAATGACAGAAATGAAGGCACTGCTTGCTCAAGTCCGCGGAGTGAAGAGGAAGAAGGTTGCAGGTTCAGTATCGCAGGAGGTCTTCTGAGCGGACGTGGATGCTCCATGTCTTTGCTTGGATGGCGCAATCGCTTTGCGATGTTTCGAGGTTGGTGGAAGGCGTGATTGCGACGACATGGCTACAACTGATGATTCGTCTTCCCATATGAAGTGGGACAAAGACCGTCCTGTTCCATTGCCGGTTCCAGAAGAATTGGTCGGCCGAGACAATGCTCCTTCCGGAGAGACAAAGAGACCTCCTTCTTGTTACCGTATGCGGCCATTGTGCGAATCGAACCCATTCTCAGTCCTCGTCGAGCAACGAAAATCGTCTTCCGTACACTGCTTTGCTAGTATGTTGTGTTGCTACTTTACGACTGGGTGCGACTACCATCGCCTCGTATTGAAGGTCGTCGTGACCGGACGGCAGACATACTGTATCTACCACTGGTCTTGGCAATGCATAGAGAGCTTCATGCTGCAAGACCAAGAGTCGGTATGGAATGCAAGCATGGCCGGATGCGGCGAATCGGTGCGCACGCACACGTGGGAACCCGGACGTCCATTGTCTTTCAACAAAGAACGTCTGTTCGGTTCATACGTCGTTGTCGCTTTTGTGTTGCGTCTGTTGGGTGAATATCCAGTGTAAGGAAAGTGGATCTACCGACCTACGTACTCTCGAATCATACCTACTATGCTGTGATTCCAAAAGTGACTAAAAGTAGACACGAGATAATCAGTCGAAACTCGTGGTCCGATCGTGTCATCCAGACCATGCAGGCCGCCTGTGGAGATACGGTATTTGTTTTCGTCAAGCTGCAGTGACTCGGTCTTTGACTCACCACGTGAGGTTGAAACACGAAAGACGCGTTCTCCGATCTCGGCGTAAATTTTTGGCGTAGAAGGCTCGGGAGGACGCGACTGCGTTTATCGGCGGCTTAACTAGGTTTCCCCAGCTTCAATAATCCGCGCTAAAAAATTGGTTCAGACGTGATAGGCAAGCACAATCAACCATTTCCGTCGCTATGTGTGGACACCATCGACAAAATTTTGCTATAGAGCTCCATTTGTGAGTCACAGGCAGCATAAACCTCATTGTCCGAGAAGTTCTGCACTTCTTCTCTCCAATCCGAGTGTATTTGCACGAATAGTGCGCCATCTCAGTATTCGGTCGTTGCTCACCGAACTGCTTATCGAAACCGATAAGGGACCAGCCGGCCTAAAAAAAGTACTACCATCTCTGAGCTCTCCGAATTTCGCTCTCCGCATCACGCTTTGGCAACACTTCTGCAAAATCCCGTCTTTGGGTATCATAGTATTCGGGACCCTTGTCTGAGGTCTTGATATACTTTTCTGCCACTGTGGCACGACTCAATGGCTCTACCTAGGCGGCTGGTGCGACAGCTCGCGAACGATCTCCTCTGTCCACAGAAGCCTATCGCTAGAATATCACATCACGCTCGCTCTTTGACGACTGCAACCAGGCCAAGCGCCAGGTTCGGAAGACATGCTGGATCTCCGCAGCAGGTGAAGAGGTCGTTCAGACCCTCATATCAAATCAGGTCCGCTTCCAATGCCACCGAGACTGCCCCGAATTCCAAGGCATATATTGAGAGCGGCGCAATCGCCGGAGCGCAGAACCTGGTCGACGTAAAGAAAGTTCTGGTCATTGGAAGTGGTGGTCTGGCTATTGGTCAGGCAGGAGAGTTCGATTACTCAGGTACGTTTGCAATGGTGCAGTACTGGCTTCACGCGGTCTGTTGGCGCAGACCGCTTGAGAAGCGAAATGTTAGAACACCAGTGCGCGGAATACTGACAGTACCCAGGATCGCAAGCACTCAAGGCTCTCAAAGAGGCTGGCGTAGCGTCGGTGCTCATCAACCCAAATATTGCGACCATTCAGACCGCGCACGTGCTCGCAGACGAGGTCTACTATCTCCCAGTCACACCAGAATATGTCACCTATGTTATCGAGAAGGAGCAACCGGATGGTATCTTTCTAGCCTTCGGTGGTCAAACCGCCCTCAACTTGGGTGTCAAGATGGATGAGATGGGAATCTTTGACAGATACAATGTGAAGGTTCTTGGAACAAGCATTCAGACCCTCAGGACCAGTGAGGACAGAGATCTGTTCTCCAAGGCTCTGAACGAGATCAACATTCCTATCGCCGAGTCTCTGGCTGTTGGCACCGTCGAGGAGGCACTCGAGGCCGCCGACAAGGTCGGATACCCAATTATCGTTCGTGCCGCGTACGCTCTCGGTGGTCTCGGATCTGGTTTCGCGAACAACGCCGACGAGCTCCGCAACTTGTCTGCCCGTTCTCTTACTCTGTCTCCTCAAATTCTGGTCGAAAAGTCTCTTAGAGGATGGAAGGAAGCAGAGTACGAAGTCGTTCGCGACGCTTCTGACAACTGTATCACGGTTTGCAACATGGAAAACTTTGACCCTCTCGGTGTCCACACTGGTGACAGTATTGTCGTCTCGCCCAGTCAAACTCTGAGCGATGAAGAATACCACATGCTCCGATCGGCCGCGATTAAGATTGTCAGACATCTCGGTGTCGTTGGTGAATGTAACGTCCAATATGCGCTTCAGCCTGACGGTCTTGATTACAGGGTCATTGAGGTCAACGCTCGTCTTTCCCGGTCTTCTGCTCTCGCTTCAAAAGCAACTGGTTATCCTCTGGCTTACACCGCTGCCAAGATTGCTCTCGGTCACACTCTGCCTGAACTGCCAAACGCAGTCACTCGTACCACTACCGCCAACTTCGAACCTTCTCTCGATTACGTTGTTACCAAGATTCCAAGATGGGACTTGAGCAAGTTCCAGAACGTTCGTCGCGATATCGGCAGTGCTATGAAGTCTGTTGGTGAAGTTATGGCTATCGGTAGGACATTCGAGGAATCATTCCAAAAGGCCATTCGACAGGTTGACCCTAGGTTCATTGGTCTTCAAGGTGACCACTTTGAAGATCTAGATGATGTCTTGGCGAACCCTACCGATAGGCGATGGCTCGCGGTCGGTCAGGCTATGCTCCACGAAGGCTACTCGGTCGACAGGGTCCACGAACTTTCTAAAATCGACAAGTGGTTCTTGTACAAGATTCAGAACATTGTTGACTGCACCCACGAACTCGAGGACATTGGAAGTCTTTACGGCATCAAGAAGGAGCTCATGATGAAGGCCAAGAAGCTCGGTTTCTCTGACAGACAGATCGCCAAGGCAGTCAACAGCACCGAAGACGAGGTTCGCTCTCGCAGGAAGAACTTTGGTATCAAGCCATTCGTCAAGAAAATTGACACCCTTGCTGCAGAATTCCCGGCCGACACTAACTACCTGTACACCACATATAACGCCACCACCCACGATGTAACATTCGACGACCATGGCACTATCGTTCTCGGATCTGGTGTCTACCGCATTGGTTCTTCTGTTGAATTCGACTGGTGCGCTGTCAACGCTACCCTCTCCCTCAAGGAGCAGGGCAAGAAAACCGTCATGATCAATTATAACCCCGAGACGTACAGCACAGTAGGTTTAAATAAAGTTGGAACAGCAAAGTCAGTATCTAACATTATTTCAGGATTTTGATGTTGCCGACAAACTCTACTTCGAAGAGTTGTCTTACGAGCGTGTCATGGACATTTACGAGCTCGAGGCGGCGACGGGCGTAGTCGTCTCAGTCGGTGGTCAGCTGCCTCAAAACATGGCTTTGAAGCTGCAAGAGACCGGCAAGGCGAAGGTGCTTGGTACCGATCCTAACGACATTGACAAGGCCGAAGACCGTCACAAGTTTTCTCAAATCCTCGACTCCATTGGTGTTGATCAGCCTGCCTGGAAGGAACTCACCTCTCTTGACGAGGCGAAGGCATTTGCCAACAACGTCGGATATCCTGTCCTCGTCCGTCCATCTTATGTCCTCTCTGGAGCTGCCATGACCGTCATTCGCTCCGAGAACGAGCTGGAGGACAAATTGACGGCTGCCAGCAACGTCAGCCCTGACCACCCGGTCGTCATTACCCAGTACATTGATGGTGCACACGAAATCGATGTCGACGCTGTTGCGCACAACGGCAAGCTCCTCGTCCACGCCGTCAGTGAGCACGTTGAAAACGCCGGTGTGCACTCTGGAGATGCTTCTCTCGTCCTACCACCTGCCAACACCTCTGAGCAGACCATCAAGCGCGTCAAGGAGATCGCCGAGAAGGTTGCGAAGGCATGGTCAATCACTGGTCCTTTCAACATGCAAATCATTCACGTTCCGGAGTCAGATGCGCTTAAGGTTATTGAGTGCAACCTTCGTGCATCCCGTTCTTTCCCATTCGTCTCCAAGGTTCTCGGAACCAACTTCATCGACGTTGCGACCCGGGCTCTTACTGGATACAATGTCCCAGAACCTGTTGACCTTATGACTGAGAAGCGTGACTATGTCGCCGTCAAGGTTCCTCAGTTCTCCTGGACTCGTCTTGCCGGTGCTGACCCATTCCTCGGTGTGGAGATGTCGTCTACCGGTGAAATGGCTTGCTTCGGTAAGGACCTTATCGAAGCCTACTGGACCGCCATGCAGTCTACCATGAACTTTCGCCTTCCTCAGCCTGGTGAGGGTCTCTTGTTCGGTGGTGACATTGAGCAGCCATACCTCGCCCAGATCGTCGACTTCCTCAACCCTCTCGGATACAAGTTCTACGCCGTCAACGACGCTGTCAAGAAGCACCTCGAGCAGCAGTCCAAGGACGGCAGTGTCAGCGTACAAGTTATCGAGTTCCCAGTAGAGGACAAGAGAGCTCTCCGTGAGGTGTTTTCAAAGAACGATATCCGTGGTGTGTTCAACCTGGCCAAGGTCAGAGCCAGCAGCTTGGTCGATGAAGACTACGTGATGAGAAGGAACGCTGTCGACTTTGGTGTTCCGCTTTTCATGGAACCAAAGGTGAGTTTGGACGGTGTCCATACTGATGTTGCACATTTACTGACATGATCACAGACTGCAGTTCTTTTTGCACAGTGCATGAAAGAGAAGCTCCCGAAGGGAGAGGGCATTCCAAGCGAAGTCAGAAGGTGGAGCGACTTTATTGGTGGCAAGCCATTGTAGATACCGGCGAAACTGATAACATACAAATGAGTGTCGATTCGATGAATTATGGCACTGCGGCGGCGTTTTTAGAATGAAGAGATCCGGAACGATCTCGAGATAACAGATGCAATAATGTAGTTGCACCACTTCTTTACAAGCTCCACTCATGGAAACCGAGCCAACTGTGTAATGCTACAGCTACCCTAAATCTGAGTTATGCATTAGTATCTGTGACATATACCGCGCAAGACCAATTATGGTCAGATGTGACAATCGTACGGCCGACCTAATCAAAGAGCGCATAGCGGTCGCCCTAGACCAGAGTATGAGGCGAACAACTGTGGAGCGACCAAATGCACGGCCGCGGTTCCAGAGCACAAGCGCATGGTCAAGCAGATCGCTACCCAGAAGCGGGTCGCTAAAACTCATTTTCATGAGGTAACATGATCAGGTATATATATTTTTTGATCGGATTGTTCTTCAATAACAAGCATAACAGCTTGATTCATCCTTCGTGGCGGTAAGTTCACCTGATTCAAACATCAGACAATAGGATTCTAATACCCGATTCAGCAATTGGCTAGCGCGTTCGGCTGTTACTCAGTACAGCAGTCTACCGAGAGGTTGGTGGTTCGAGCCCACCCGAAGGAGACTTTTTTGCCTTTCTCAGCGACCGATTTTTTTTGCTCTCTTCTTTTGCATACACCTGCCTTGAATTATGATCGGTGCAACACGTTAGAATTAGCCGGAATGCCAGGAAAGCTGAGCATAGGGATACAAGCCTTGTGCACTCAACTTCAGACGCCTTGGTAATGCTACAGCTCCTTCTGACATGACCGATGTGCTAGTATAGCGGAATGTTCGAATCTATATTTTGGAAGAAGCAGTGGGAATATACACAGCGAAGTTGACTATTAATCCGTGTCCAAATTTTATGACCAGCCCTTGTATGACCGACCATCAAAAGAAGAAGGGTCTACGGGGACCAGCAGTCGAGGTGAGTAGGCTGATGGATTACCGGAACGGCCCTACGAGCGATCTACCCATGAGTTTACTTGCGGTCGGTCACTATAATTCAGCAAGCGGCCGCCATCAACAGCTATGCGTGAGCATTGCCGCTGCAAACAAAGGGTTGAAAAAAGCACTTGCACAGATTTGTAACCATGATTGTTTGCTTCACCATATCGAATGTATAGCATTCCATCAACGGAAGCTATACCTAAGCCATCTTTGTAGTCACCAAAATTGCGTCCGTATGTTCGTGATCGCTTATCTAGTAGCCAGCCAATCGCGTAACTAGCTGCCATAGCTATCTGATCTCAATAGCTACTCCTTGCTAGCAGGCTGTCCCCGCTCGAGACATCCGATGATGATGTCGTTCGCTTCTATCATTTTGCCGAGCTCCTCACCCACGCTAGAAGCACAGATTGAGAGTTGGACAGCGTCAAATTCGTCCCACTCAACTGTCAGAAGGTCATCGCTGTAGCGGCAGATGTACTCATAGAGGCTACGGAGAGTGCGTTGGACAACGAAGAGATAGTATGCCGTGACTTCCGAGGCCAGGGTGTTTTCGCTGGATGCTCTCGAAACCATCTTGAATCCATAAAATCTCATGCAGTCGTCCGTGATGCGTGTCACGCCGACTTTGAATTCAGGATGGTCCATGTTGATGCGTAAGTTGGCGTGGCAAAGGGAGACGAAAGGTGCAAGGGTGCTAGGCAAAAGCTTCGTGCGGATATCCTTGTTGTCGAAAAGGACTGCATGGACCCTTTTGATCAGTTCGGCATCGAGATCTTGCGCTCTAGGAAACATTTCTGGATGAGCAATCTATTAGAGTTAACAAGTAGGTTCACACAAGCTAGAAAGAAGACATACTGTGAGTTCTTTGATGAGCTGATCTGCCTCTGCAGTTTGGAGCGGAGACCTGAAGTCAAAAAAGCGCCATGCCTTCGTACGGACTGTATGAGCAGGCCCATCTGCAGAACCCAGATGAGGAGTTGAGGGGCCAGCTTCAGCAGGTTCCTGCGCAAGAGGCTTACCCTCGTTTTCCGCTACTCCCGCCATATTGTTGTAAGAGTGTTGCTGAGTAGATCGTCGAGATAGAGTGACGGAGGTTTTGTATTGTGGAAGTGAAGTGAAGGTTGAAGGGAGAAATAGATATAGCTGTCGTACTTGGCAGTAAGCAAGATTTAGCGCCGCTCGTAGCAAGCAGGTTTCAGTGACGCTAGTCACTAGAGCTCCATTTGGAACGCAGCAAGCATACGTAATCTGGTGAAGCAAGCTACTTGCAGCCACAAAGAACTGTGATACCAATTCTGACCACCTCAAGCCATCAACTTACCACGTCTTCAAAAATTCCAAAGACAACAGAGAGAGGCAAGCAAGCAGTTGGACACCGTTGAAACCTAGCTGACTGTTCAGAAGCATGGCATCGAAACAGCCAACACAAGATATCGGCCTCCAGATGCGCAAGCGTTGGACGGAACCATATCTTGGATACCACAGACAGGATCAGGCCGTACGCGGTCTCAACGATGCTCTCGAGAACTGGTTGACGTCGCTGAGAGTTTCGGGATCCGGCTGCGAAGAGGCGAGTGCAATGTACGAGATTGCTCAACACGCATTGAAGCATGCAAGAGTGGTTCTTGGAGCATCTGCTCTTACAGAGATCATGGAGAAGGCCATTGAGGAGCTCGATAAGCAGCTCAATCCCTATGAGCTCGACCAACTAGCGGAAGCGACTGGACAGGCTGCTGTCGAGGGTATGACAAGATCACAGGAACGGCCCTCAGTCTCATTGCTAACCGCATGTTATAGCCGCCTGGACTTTTCACGTTAACCGTCTTATGGGGAAGAAGGACAAGCAGAAGGAGTTTAAGGAAATGGTCCTGTTTCCAGATGAGGATGAGTATTGATGGTTATTACGTTTCCTACGACAATATGAGCAGAAGCTGCAAACCAGAGGTGGAGGATGCAGCATAGAGCATTGGATGTGGTCCAAAGCGTGACGTTGAGACAGCTTCGGGAAGGCATCGGGCAGCGGAGAATGAAGACCGCGTGGCTTTTGTGACATCTTGGCAATTCCCCACATACGATACTGTACATAAATAGTAACCGAACGTCTTTCAAGTCACCAATGCACATTCTCTAATCGACCGATATCTAAATACTGAATGACAGTCGCATGTGAGGCAAAGTTGACCTGCGCGGATACCGTCGAGTTGAGCCTACTGTCGCATTACTGAGCCGTATTTCGCCAGCGCCGGCGTCCTGTATTCCCATACCGCTAACGCGAACAACAAAAGTGAGGAAATGCAATGGTATAGATTCGTAGCGGTGAACACTCTTCCACATCAAACGTATCCAACATATCTACCTATATCTTTGCAGCCTTGGTCATAACATCCCTCGTCAACACCTCACCGCTTCTCTTCACCGGACCCATCCTGCCGATCTTCATCAACCGTTCAATCATATCTTCATCGCCGAAGTGGCTGTTATGCTCAAACTCCGGCTCTTCGCCATACGCGACTCGAGCCGCATCAACTAATATCCTCGCCGTCATGCCAAAGACTCTGTACCGCGGCTGGTCCAGCGCATCCTCATTATCGGCCTGGTCTTTCGACCGCGGTATCGGCGGCTGTATCGACGATGTGCGATAGGATGAAGCGTAGGAACTTGGATCTGTGTTCGCCTCTTTGCCACCGTTGTCTGCTGCGTCGTCTTTCGTAGGGTCCATTGGCGGGTCGTGTAGTGGTGGTGAGCCCCCTCGTACGACGCTACCGCGGCTCACGGGGACGTAGAACTGATGCATGCGCCATTGCTCTTCGTGCCAGCTGTGCCAGGAGCCTTTGTACCAGGTGCCGGGTATACGTTTGCGCGTCTCGACATCTTCGTCTAGTGAGCGCAAAAAGTTGTGAAAGGGTGCCGTGAAGACGGCTGCGACTTCTTTGGCATCGAGTTTTGGCAGGAGGTCTCGCGTCGGGTCGAGCTCGTGGTCTCTGTTTTTCGACGACGAAGTGCTAGATTGATTTTGTGTCGATGAGGCGCGTAGATAGGCTACACACGGTCGTACGCCCAGTTCGGTCATGGCGAGATTGGCGGGGAGTTCAGCAAGATGTTCTACGCTGTATCCAGGTGGGAGACGGTCGTCGCTTAAAGGCAGGCCGATCTCTTCGTAAGCTTCTCGGCGGGCAGTCTGGAATGGCGTCTCTGTGAGGAGATCTGCTTTTCCTACAACCGTATCAGCATACGCGATCCAGGCAACGTAAAGTGGTTTGTCTTACCTCCTGGTAATGCAGCATGTCCGGCATCTGTTGCGCTTCTGTATCAGGACCACTCCCGATAGATATATCTGCTGTATCACGTACAGTTCTTAAGCTTCGCCGAGCGAATCGTCAACACCACTCTCAGATCTCCTTTTCGGTCTGCAAATAGCAATATCAAGACAGCGGCTCGGCGAGTCAAAGGGAGGCTATTGTACTGCGTCTTCGGCGGTTTGAAGGCTCGTAAGCGGGCGAGGGCGGCCTTTCGCGGTTAGTCTTCGTCGCGAAGCATAGCACACCAGACTCACCGATGCTGTCGGTGAAAGAGCAGCCATAGCAGAATAACAAATGAGGCATACGGGAGAAGGTATCGCGCAATGAGACAATGGGACAGGAAACACGACCTGGGGAAGTCTGGGGACGTGAAGTCATTGCGGGCCGAGGTCGACGGATGATCACGACCACAAGGAAACACAATAGAGTGATCCTGTTCGAAATTCAGAATCATATCAGTAAATCAACATAGATATAACGTTGTCGCATATATGAGATCTTCTGTTCAACGATCATGGCCTCCAAATATCCAGAAACATTTCTTAAGAAAAGCCAAACCAATCGTCCATGCCACAAGCAGCCATAAAAAGGTCATTATCTTCAAAAATCCTTGATCCATCATCCACCAGAAAGAAAAAGAGTGTCTAAAAATGTACAAGGAGAAGAAGAACAACTCGTCGCCGCGAGGGCCGTAATCATAATCGCTCGAACGCCTCGCTCATGTAGCTGCTGTTGCAGTCGGGGTCATAAACAAATCAAATGGTCTTTTCATATCTTCGGTGCCGGATCCTTCTCCGTCAGCGTGCCAAACAGTCGCTCGGGCGGTACCCTGCTGAGGTTGTCGTTCTGGTCTGCGGACAATTGACGCATTGGCACGTATCCTTCCCGGCGTCTTCGCCAGCGCTCGACAAAGATGCCGGCAACGACCAGGAGGAAAATGAGCGCAAGTGCGATCGCAAGTCCTATCAGGACGACAAATCCGCGGTCAAGGTAATGTTGCGAGTTTGACAGGATGGCGGAAGGATTCTCCACAAAGATCCTGCTCACACTACCCTGATCTTTGGCTGCGGTGTTCGTAAGAAGGAATGGCTGAAAGTTCGTTCCGTTGAACAAGGCAGCGCTGGCGTTGCCAAAGTCGGGAAGATTCAGTTTACCAGTGACGAGAAGGACTTTGTTCTGGTCGATCAGCGGACTCTGCGCGTGGTTCTTGGTGACCGACAAGATCTGGAGACCACGAATGGAACTGCCAGATCCAAGTCCGGTAACAGCAACCCAGTTTGTGCCATCAAACTTCGAAAGGTACGCGGACTGGTTGTTGGCAGAGTTTCCAGCGACGAAGAATTGATTGTACTGCGAGCTAGTTGGTGCCAAGGCAGTAATAGGTCCTGGAAGACTGTTTGCACCAGTGAAGGATGAGAAGGTCTGGCTGGTGGAGTCGTAGGTAGCCATCATGGTTTCATTACCTCCAGCGGTCAGATTTCCAGCAATGATAAGATTAGTATTCGACGCCCAAACCATGGCAGAGATGGTGCCAGACAAGCCAGCACCAGGTGAGGTCCATTGAGAACTCGTGAGACTGTACATGCAAAGGGTAGCACAACTCAGAGAACCGGCATTGCTGAAGCTGCCACCAACGTAGACGTTGCTAGAAGCGGGCTGAGCGGCGATAGAGCTGACCAAGACCGAAGGTCCACTCAGAGGTGGTGGCTGACTAGGTGTAACCTGACCAGCTTTGAGATCGTAGACGACGACGCCGTTAATATTGTTGCCATCCGCAGTACCGGTAACGTCGCCACCAGCGAACATGGTAGATCCAGAAACATCCATGGCCAAAAAGGTCGAATTGGCATTGATGGTATCTGGAACACTCGTAATAGTCTGGCTGCCAGTGTTATTGACGACCAGAAGATTGTTGATGACGCTTCCGTTGGAGGAGGTCGCAGAGAAGTGACCACCAAAAATGGTGACATTGAGCCCACTTCCGGCGTAGAAGAGTCCTGTGACGACACCAGAAAGTTGCTCCGTGGCAGCAGTGTTGGCCCTCTTTCTAAGACTGGGCACTGACACTGTCGAATCCGTAGAATTGATATTCAGACCAAGAGACTGCAGAGTGGGTTGGCCGCTACCAGCAAGACCGATGGCGTCGGTCTGGCCAAGCATCTGAGACGAGACCGAACCGGCGTACAAAGTCTGGTTCAGACCAGGCACGTTTGTGCTTGTAAGCAGCTGACCGCTGAGGGTTATCGTGGCCTCGTTGAGGTTGTGTAGCCAGTTGCCACGAGCAGTAACCCAAACAGCCAAGCCACTGGCAGCAAACGAAGTGTTTGAACCAAAAGCATTGACCGAAGAGAACTCACCAGTGACCACAATAGTCTGCTCAGTATTGCCATTAGAGATGTTGAGCTGCAGTGGTACAATGTACGACACAGTTCCATCAACACCAGCGCCGAGCGCGGACCAAGCGTTTCTGCCGGTGTCGAACATGGCGATGCCGTTCAGTCCATGAACACTGTTGTCGCCTGTGCTGGTAAAGTTACCACCAACATAAAGCAACGAGCCATTTTGATAGATGGTCTCGACGGCATTATTGAGACCACCATTGGGCAGCGAAGTAGCGTTACCACTACCGATGCTAAAGATGTTGCTGATCCCGCTCGACGAGGAGGAGAAATTACCGGCAACGTACAACTCTTGTCCTTGAACAGCCAGTGCGTTGACTGTAGCGTCTTCGTCGAGAGACATACCAGCCGAGTCAATGGTAGAGTTGGAAAAGTCCGTGCTGATCGTTGCAAGGTTGGGGTTGTACTCAAACAAGCCATTCAGACCGCCAGTGGATTCCACAAGCTCAAAGCGGACACGTTGAGCGACGACTGTCAATGGCGTGTTCTGGTTGTTGGCAGGGGTCAAGGTGATTTGTGGGCGGAACGACGGACTCGAGGTATCGACGTAACCATAGTAGATCTGGTCATACTTGTCGTAATTGTTGGTTTGGTAAATGATGGAGGACACAGGCGCATGCTGGGTCGTCATCGTGCCCGTGATGTTCACAACTCCGCGAGTAGAGCATGTGTTGTCTCCCATGCAACCCGGTGTATACAGAGTAATGGAGTAGTTACCGGCTTGCTTGATATCTGGTAGAAACACAACAGAGGCGGAGGTGACGTTGGCTCCAGAAGGGAGTGAAGCTGTCAAGTAGTCTGACGTGCTTTGTCCAGACGGAGTGACAGTCCAAGGGCCAGTGCTCGTCGCATTGGCACCAAGAGTGCTGACACCGTCGCACTGTGGTTCATTGAAGTACGGAACGGCAAAAGAGTAAATGTCGTCCTGGAACAGCTCGATACCACTAAGACCACCACCTGAACCGTACCAGGACAGGATGTCAATGCGGAATTGGTTCATACCGATAGGGTTGACAAAGGTGAAATCCTGGGCGGTGGTATTGTCCTGCGGCAACGGACACTCGGCAGTACAAGATTGAGTCTGGCCATTCCCATCAACATAAGTGAGGTTCATAATGCCGTTAATTGGCAAGGCGGTGAATCGAAAGGTCTTGGTGCCCATTCCGTTTATGTTGGTGTTGTAAAGACGCAGTAAAGTCGGGTTGAAACCAAAACCAAAATCAGCGTTCCACGATCCCTCGGTGTTGTCTTCCAGAAGCCAGGTATTTCCCGGCCCATCTTGGCTGCCAGTCTTGCAAATGATATTTGCCGGATCAGTAAAGCCAGTCTGAGTAGTTGTACCGCTGGCGGTGATTCGGGCCGAACCAACATTGATCACCTGACCATTGCGAACTTTCGGGGTCGTTGTGTTTCCAAGACCGTCGAACTGACCGGCAAAGATGATGTTTCCGTTCGGTGCCTTGGTAATTGCAGAGACGGGTCCATTAAATCCGGCAAACGGCAGATTCGTCCACTGCGTGGTCCAAGCAAGGGCATTGGTCGAGTTGGCTCCGGAGAATGCGCCTCCTACGTAGACTGTGGACGACGATGCATCGCAGTATACACTCGACACTCTTCCAGAAAGACCAGGTAACGGCGTGATTTGTGAATTGTTTGGGTTAAAGAGTGCGATTCCTTGAGCGGGTGTTCCTCCTAGACTCGTAAAGTTTCCACCAACCACAATGCCCTCAAACGTTCCATCTCTTAATACAAAAGGGCACATTGTTTCGATATATGCATCGGCGGACTCCAGACTCGCGAATGCGCCATTAGGATAGCGCGCAAGCAGCGATTGACTGCCATTTGTCGAGAAAGAATTTTCGTTCTGCCCCTGGTATGTGTAAAGCGATATCGACTCGAAGTCTCCTGCGACAGCAACGCGTCCAAGTCCAGACAAGTCGAGATCCGGTGAAGAGACAGGCTGATATGAAAAAGCGTGTGATCGAGGTAGAATGGCCGACAATGTTGCTGCGAGCTTGCCTAGGCCCAGCAGCCCTTTGGGCGTAATCATTGCATACGGTGTGCGACGAGCGCAATCAAGTCGATGTCAACGCGCGTTATTCGAATTCCGAGCTAGAGATGTTGTGAAGAACTGCGGACTTGTCCGGGATGTAGGACAGATGTTGCTCGTGACGTGTGAGGAGATCGAAAACGAATGTGGAAGTGTGGCTGCAGGTGACTTGATCGGCGAGGTGCGATCGACTTGACAGATGCCCAGCAGAGACCGGGATACGGGCCTAGTGATGAAATTATCGACAGGGGAGGATCTTGGTCCCGTCGCAAAGCAAATAAAGAGTGACTGAGGTGAGAGTTGCTACCAACGATTAGTCGTCCAGGTTGATGGTTCTCACGAGCAAGCGAATGTGTGTGGTGGTGTAAGGAATGTGGAAGACCGTTAGGTTCTGGGTTGGATTGCAAGATTCCCAGGACAACGGCAGGAGAGTCCGGTCTGGTACGCGGCTTCTCTCTGACTTTTGGAGATAAAAGGAGCCGGTTCCACGCCAAGACAATCTAATGACCCTGTCGCACCAATCACTACGTCCGCTTGGATCGAATGAGGAAAGAGCACTGAAGCTACCAAATTGCATCGACCAGTCAGAGTCGGGAATTCATGGTTGCGCGCTTGTTCCTCATCGAAAGTTCACATCCCTCCAGATCTGTACCACTCTGATGCCCTGAGGTTGTTCGATGGACTCAAGTTGTTGCGAACCATAGCTTATTCCATACCAAGACATGGCTTTGACCATGTTTGCACGTTGAATCGCAACGTCTGGAAGGCTGTGTCTGAGGATTAAACAAGACACAGCGGTCAAGAGATGCGAGGCGAGCCTTCAGACCCCTCCTTAGGCCATCAGACCCCTCTGGGCGGATCGCATTGCATTGTGCATGCATGTATTGCGGTGACCAGCCTCATCAAGGTCTTCTTGCGAGCTGTCAGGCCTTGACATGCATGATACGTACAGTGTGTTACACAGCATATTTTGCGGGCCAGCTCTTCGCTCACTTCGACCGATATTGGCACCTCATTTCACGCTCGCGTTTTCGTGGGCTGCAATATGTCATGCTATAACGCTGCGTCATCTCATACGCCAAACCGTTCGCCTAATCTGGGTATCCGTCCGTCATGCAATCTCAAGCGCGTAACTGTCGTCAAGCATTGAAGCATCGAAAGATGCACATCACAAATCGTTAAATCCAAGCAACCTTTTGGGCAGATCCTTGTCCACTATGGCCCAGGTCCATGCACGACCAGCCTCTCCACACCATAGACTCTCTGGCTCACCAGACTTTTCCAAGATGCCGTCTTTCTCCATTGATTTCATTTCGTGGCCGGTCGTGTACGACAGGAAGTGCTCGCATTCTTTGTCGTCCAGTGCGAGAGCATTTCCAGAAATGCCTGGTTCACGTTAGTGCGATCAACATTGTCAAGAAGAAGAAGACTTACCATGGCAGAGACATGGCTCTTTTGACAACAGCCCTCTCTCCCATATGCACTTCCTACCCCTGTCGATTGCGTTGTCAATCTTCGACTTGAGGTTGGGAAAGTATTTCTTGATTGATGTGAGACAATTGATCACGCCTGGCGCACCGTGACAGACCTGTACTAGACGATCGTGGCCAGGTGGAAGACTGCTTGGGAAGTTGCCCTCGGGAAACTGATATGACAGCAGCACTGCCAATTCTGCCTCAACCTTCGGTGCGTACCTCTCCGGATCCGTCAGGACAATCTGAGTGATGATGCCAAAGGCTCCGTGGACAGCGCCAACATACACCTTGTTGTGCCACTTCCACGGTCTAGGTGACTCCAATATCTTTTCGACCACCTCGGCAGCTGTATCGTTGAGCATGGCGGTTGTCCTCTCATCATCCACAAAGCTCGCCTTGACCAGACGCAAGAAGTAGAGGTATCCTGCCCGACCGTAGAGCCATTCGTTCTCCGTTTCCGGATCCACCACTTCGGCGGAGTAATCGCAAAGTTCTGCTGCCATGTCTGCATCTTTCGAGCTTGCCGCACCGATTGCAAGCAATGCCAGAATGTCCTCTGCGATTCCGCATTTTCCTACTCGTGGTCCTGGAAATGACTTGATGTGGTCTTGTGCCTGCTTGAGATACGCTGCTGACCATGTGCCGAGTAATACTCCTTCGATCAGAAGGTCCGAATATAGCTGTTGTAGGACGAGGAAGAGGTAGGCGACACTGATCGGCCCATAGTAGAGGCCACCTCCAGCGCGAACGTCGGCCGGTGGTGATTGTGTTACCAGTCGCGTGAGAGATGCAATGAGCTGTTTGTTCGGATCTAGAGAAGTATATCAGCTCTGGGTGTGTTGCGATGATACTCATATATCCTCACCTCTGCTAGCGAGTGGTGCATCGTTCTTGAAATATCTTGGAGGCATTGTCGCGGCGGGGCACAAAGGCGGTAAGAGGAAGTCTTATTACAGGAAGTTTGATAGATGTTGGCTAAACGGGATGCGTGTGGTAGTAATTACTTAGATCCTACTGCGGAGCTTTCTCAGGAACATGCTCGTCCACAAATGTTATTCTGAATATGTGGGTTCGTTGAATTGGTCCAGTCGCAATGTGCATGTGATGTTCTAAGATGTGCTGTCAACAAACTGGAAACTGCGTGTGACGTCACATTCACCGCGACTGCTGATGCATGGCATGTTGCTGATAATCAAGCCCAGGTACATGTACATAATTGCTCTATTAGACGGGGTATTATTCACGTTACCATCCATCAGTACGACTTCTTCCTTCGCTTGTTCTTCTTGACCACATTCTCCTGTATCTCTGTCAAGGTCTTCTCTTCGTCTTCCGCCTCGCGCTTGACTTGCTTGACCAAGACCTTGGTGTCCGTTTCCACCGTCTCAATCTCGGCCTGGCCATCGACCTCGGCCTTGACCACCACATCAGCCTCTTCCTTTGTCTCTGTCTTCGCAACCAGTCTCTCGGAAAAGGCCTTCAGATCAGCTGTAAATAAGACCGAATGTGCCCAGCCGGCCTCTTTGCCCCACAGGCTGCGGAACTTATTGCCAACAGCATCATACGTCGCTTTGGTCAAGCTGCTGTGCTTTCCTCTACCGAACTTGTAATCCCGCTGAGCAATCTGCCAGACATGGGTATCGACAGGCACGGCTTCTCCCCAGCCCAAGCCCATGAGACACACACAATCGGCCACTTTAGGTCCTACTCCTTGGAGGGCTAGCAGCTCTTCATGAGCAGATCTGTAACCTTCTCTCCCTTCTGGCACGAAGTCACCCCCTGATTCTGGCTTGACACCAAGTATTGGGCTCTCGGGATTCCGCAGACCATCCAGCCAACCTTCTTCCTTCTCAGCAATCATACAAGCGGTCTTGTAGATGTACTTGGCTCTATAACCGAAGCCTAGCTCCCTCAGCTTCTGCTCTACTCCAGAAGTGGCGAGGTCAGCCGGTGTAGGAAAATCATGGTAAGGTAGGTCGTCCATTGTTCCGAGTAAGGGACCATAGTTCTTGCAAAGCTTGTCAATCATCTGCGATATTCGGATGATGTTGTTATTCGAGCTGCAGATGAATCCGACAAGTGCCTCCCAGGCGTCTTGCTTCAATATACGGACACCAGTGAATTTGGGCGCCTTCTTTTTGAAGTTTGCATCGGCCGCTGACCATTCCGCATAGAGCTGTGTAAGGTTCGGCGTCAGGTTTAGATAGTGTTTCAGTAATGGCAGAGTGTCGTCTTCGTCCTTGCCGGGCTCCTTGCCTTTCGGGAAGAATGATCGATAATACAGATTTTCAGGATCCTGGTGTAAAGCTACGATGCGTCCGTGTAGGGCCATAGACCAGACACCCTCGTCTGACTTCTTCCATCTGTACTTGTCAGATCTATAAGTATCATCCGTGCTTAACTTCATATTACCTGAAGGATTGTCCGCAACGCAATGTCGTATTGATACAAAGCTCAGTCAAGCTCACAGGCAACTTCTGCCATTCGGCAAAATTGAGTGGCTTGATGTAGCCCATTTGGTCGGTCGATGGTAGCTCAATTGATTTCAATCCAATGAGGTTCCAGAAATTCGAGATTACTGTATCCTACCGTGGAACGCTGAGTCTTGCAGAACGATATACACGCTCCCTTGGTCGACGTGAGTACCCTGATAGCCCACGGGTACGTTTCGCCAGAAGGTCTTCTACTCTGTGTAGTCTTGTTGGACGTGTTTCCCCGCGTAACTTTCGCGGCCTGGATCCAACGCTGCCGCCAGTGTGCAGCGTCGCGAAGGCCTTGGCGTTCCTCAAGCTTCAACTCCATCAGGGACGTTATTTTCCAATCGCGCGGAAGCCCGAACGTGAAGCTCACAAGACACAATTCGCTCGACTTTTCATCTTCGGAGCGGTTCACAAAAGTTATCCATTGATTCACTTGAATATTTAATAGCGCAAGAATGAACGGAGACTCGTACTCAAGAGGTAGGACCTTTGGTAGTTCATTCTTTCGGACTTGTCTGACTGATCAAATTCTAGGCTCTCGCCAGACCTCTTCGCGCGAGCACTACTCTAGAGACGATCGCAGAGACCGTGACCGTGGCGACAGAGGAGGAGACCGCGACAGACCACGCAGACGTTCAAGATCTCCAGGACACAGAGGAGGTCGACGCGATTACGAAGTAGACTCATACTCTTCCAGCAGAGGTTACAGAGAAAGAGAGCGCGAAGACAGATATGCCGACAGGGACAGACGACCGGAGCGCGGAGGCGAGCGCGAATGGGACAGGAGCGGAGGAGGAGGACATGGCGGTCGTCGGGATCGCGACGATCGTCCACCAAGAAGAGATCGCGAGCTGTTCGATGACCGCAGAGGAGGTGGAAGGAGGGGAGGTGATCGTGAAGCACACCAGAAGCGAGAACGCAGTGCCAGTCCTCCAAAGAAGCCAAAGGAGCCAACACCAGATCTCACAGACGTTGTATCGGTCTTGACGAGGCGCAGACGTCTCACACAGTGGGACATCAAGCCAGCGGGTTACGAGAAGATCACAGCTGAGCAGGCCAAGCTTTCCGGCATGTTCCCTCTTCCAGGCGCACCGAGACAGCAAGCGATGGATCCCAGCAAACTACAGGCGTTCATGGACCAGCCTGCGGATGCCGCAAACAACTCTGCGCTCAAGCCCTCGAATGCCCGTCAAGCAATGCGCGTTTTCGTTTCTAACCTACCCGCCAATGCCACGAATGAGTCGGTCCAGGAATTCTTCAATCTGCAGATGAACGGTCTGAATGTCGTCAAAGGACAAGATCCCTGCGTGCAGGCTCAAAAGTCCAAGGATGGCACGTTTGCTCTTCTCGAGTTCAAATCTTCCGAAGACGCAACTCTCGCCTTTGCTCTCGACGGCATCCACATGGACGACACAAGCGCGAACGGAGCCGCGAATGGTCACGAATCTGGACTGCAGATCAGGCGGCCAAAGGACTACATTGCGCCTTCCAAGTTCGACGACGGCGAGCGCAACGGTCCTGGTACCTCCAGCTCCGTCCCGGACACACAGTCGAAGCTCTGCTTGACCAGGATCCCGGTATTCATTGACGACGCGCAGCTGCAGGAGCTGGTCTGCGCATTCGGACCGCTCAAAAACTTTGTGCTTGTTACGGATCTTTCGTCAGGACAGAGTCGCGGTGTGGCCTTTTTCGAGTACGTTGACTGGGAAGGAGCGACTGATATGGCAATTTCGAACCTCAATGGTATGGAACTCGGTGACAGCGCCCTCAAGGTGATAAGATCATGCGTTGGTATGGAGCAGGTTGGAGCCGAGATGAGCGTCAGTGCCATGAGCTTGTTGGCGGGTACGGAAAGCAAAGAGATGGAACGCAGCCGGGTGCTCTGTTTATTGAACATGGTCACCGCCGAAGAGCTGATTGATACCGAGGAGTACGAGGGTAAGAACCACTGCTCGCTTGCGGTCTGAGTATGAGATTGCTGACCTGTAGACAGAGATTTGCGAGGACATCAAAGAGGAGTGCAGCAAATACGGCCCGGTGGAGGACCTGAAGATTCCACGTCCTTCGGGCGGCAGCCGCATGTCGAACGGCGTTGGCAAGATCTATATTAAATTCGACACAGTAGAGACGGCCGCGAAGGCGCTCCGCGCACTTGCTGGCAGGAAGTTCGCCGACAGGACGGTTGTTTCGACCTATTTTGGCGAGGTACGTGGACCCAGATCCCTTATGTGCTGCGGAAGCTAACAGTATCACAGCAAGAGTTCGACGTCAACGCATGGTAGAAATCGCGACGGGCTTCCAGAAGCATGGGTCTATAGAAGAATACCATTGTATGATACTGCAAAGATTGGTCGTAATCAACAGCGGGTGCTGTAATGTTTCAGCGGTATACTTTCCAACTTCGAGCGCAGTATTTGGTTATCTATCGGATGCCTCGTGAAAACTACGTAACATCGTTTCGATACTTATCAACAGCATTCAAGGACTCGGACACCCGTGTAATGCCTGAGACGTATATAAGCGGCCAACGAAAGGTATCCGACCACAATACAGACGAAATAAACGCATGATAGACAGTCACAGGACAGGTAGGCATTCATACGTTTTGTAGGCATTTGATACGTTTTGGTGACTTGGTCTCGTTACCTGCATACAAGATTGTTTGCTATGAATGCATCACGAGACTTCCGCTTTTCGTTGTGACGTTGCGGGTTTAGGTCTCGTAGGGCGGTAAGGCCAGCGCTACCAATTGATGGCGTTGACAAAGATCGGCATGTCGGTTGGTGAACAGCTCTATAGACCGAGCTTGCCTGTCAAGTCTCCAACTGGGTTTCCTTGTCCAGAACGGCCGGTGAAGTCGCCGGTCAATTGGTCGGCGGTGTTACCGGCCTGCTTTCCGAGAGGGTTCTGCAAAAGTCCACCGGCAGCGTTACCAAGACCATCTCTGAGCTGCTGGATGTCCTTCTGATCAGAGGCTGGAACCTTGCTGATGGTGTCTGTCGTGTTGTTAGTATCTGGCCGTGCAGAGATTCATTACGTTTGCTACCTTTCATCATGTAACTGGCTTTGTTCTCGCCCATGGTCTCGAGCGCCTTCTCCTCCATGGCACGCTTGGCCTCTGGTGGAATACCGAAGAAGTAGATGTAGCCGGCAGCCAAGGCGATGATGCCGGCGAGGACTGTGAAGACAACTGCTGTGGAAGATGGCATATTGAGAAGTTATTGTTGATTCGGGGTAATATGAGATGCGTTTGCGTTCTTTCAATCTATTTTGATAGGTTGAATAATCTCCGAAAGGCGGCTAATGATTTGCACAAGGGTATGAGATAGAAGGGTCACTTAACAGAAGAAAAAGAAGAGATGATATTGAAAGTGGATTGAGTTGTTAAGAAGCAGGTCCGCATGGCTGGCAGGAACAAGGTACCAGCTTATGACGTCTGAGGACAAACGCGCCTGGTTCCCTGCGGATGTCTGAACTCTCGTCCTTGAGCTTTCTCAATCGACCCACATGTTGGTTGTACTCATCAAGTCCTTCCTGATGACTATGCGACAGGAGACCAGGGTCTCTCAGGGGAGCGAACATGAACCTTGCCTGCGACGAGGGATATTTCACTCAAGTTGAGCAGGACCAGCATATTGGATGGTCCGATAGAGACGATGAAGCTGCACGCAGACGACCGGACCAGGCGGCGCAGACACAGCGAATCTGAGCCCCGCACATCGCTCGACGGAATGGCAATTGAACGAACTTCGAAGCATATGTAGACGCGAAAGAACAAAGAAACAATAATACATAGCGAATATAGAGTCAATGTAAAAAGTTGAGGCAGCATCACGTGCTGACAACGCACGGGCTTGTCTCCAGCTTTCAGCCGCGATGTGATTGCGCTTCGCGACTCTTGACTGCGCTGCCCTGGCCTGCGCTGCACATCGTTCACGGCCACAGTCGGATCACAGACGATCACTTTATCCATACCACGCGACGCGACGCCAAACAACAGGAACGCACAACACTTCCAACTTTACAATGAACAGTGGTCGCAAGCGCAAGGCCGATGCCGAAGACACTCCTACCAGCGCGTCGAAGCGCCAAAGATTCGCACCAGAAACTCCAGAAGCAACCACTGAGGCTGGTCTTCAATTAATTCAGGCTCTCAAAAATGCCAAGGACAAGACTGGACGCGAAATCAGTACGCTTTTTCTGACACTTCCCGACGAACGCGATCTGCCAGAATACTATGCGACAATAAAGCTTCCAATCGCGATCGCGACTGTCGAGGAGAAGCTACAGCGATCTGAATATGCAAACCTCACCCAGGTCGAAAGCGATGTCAAGCGCATGGTCGCGAACGCAAAGCAGTTCAACGATGACAAGAGCATTGTATTTGGAGATGCGGAGCGTGTGCGCAAACTGCTATCGAATTGGATGAAGGTGCATAACCCGGCATATCTAGATCCTGAATACACTGCATTTCCTACACCTATACCCGGCGAGGACGAACCCAATGGAACGAGCTCCGCGACACCTGCGCGAGGCGCGATTGAACGACCGAAGAAACCCACTATCAATCTTGGAAAAGCGCGCAAACCGTCACCTCTGCCGGAACCAGAAGAGCCGGAGCAAATGGATCCAGTCACTGAGTCGGGCGACTTTACCGGCAAAGGCTTTGGCGAGGCGCAACAACTGATTATACAAGAGCTGATAGACTATGTGGACGACGAGTAAGTGGATTTGCCAGGGTGTTGTACACTTGTACTGACGATAAAAGGGGACTGGTCATCTTTGATCCGTTTCGGAATCTACCCACGCGAGCACTGCTTGACTATTACCAAGTTATCAAGCACCCTGTATCATTGAGTGGTGTCAAAAAGAGGACTGTTGGCAAACATGGGCGTGAGGCGGCAACCGGCATCACGGATTTCAAGAGTTGGGATGCTTTTGAACAAGAGGTCTCGTTCATTTGGAAAAATGCGCGCACGTACAATGAAGATGGCAGTGAAATGTACAATCTGGCGGGGGAGTTCGAGGTACGTCTGACGATCTCGAGCGATCATGCCCAATGGCTAATATGTTCAGGAACATTTCAAGAGGCGTCTCGCAGCGGCGAAGGCCACAGTGGACGAGCCTTCGGGACCGCGGTTGAAGCTGAATGCTAGACCACGACCTACACTACATCTGGGAGCCAAGGGATCGCCCGCTCCTTCGTCAACACCTGGCGTACCGACAGATGGTGGTGCTTTGGCGCGGCAGAAGCAAACCGTCTCAGCAGGTCTCAATGGACAACAAACACCACAAGAAACACCAAGTCGTGGACCGCTGCCAGCGGATGTCAAACAGTCAGAAGCGCCGGAGATCAAGACGGAAATCGTAGCGGCGTCTCCAATGCCGAATACAGCGAGACCGGAAAGCGTTGTACCGGATGTGAAGCAGGCTTCCGTGCCACCATTATCGATGCCACCACCCGTTACTGTGCCAGCCACTACCTATGTCCCGCAACCTGTCGCGAGCACCGTACCGGCATACAATCCAGCGCCGGTGACGTTCATGGATAATTTCTCACGGACGAAACCCGTCTCGGAAGCTCTCCTCTCAAACTTGCAGATCTCCACACATCCACAGCTCAATGCGCCAAAGCCTTTCTGGCTCGACATCCCTCCATCGCCAGAGTTTACCAACCAGTCGCTGACTGTGATGCTCCCCGCGTCTCAGTACTACCTCCAGCTCAAGCCGACGGTGTCGAACGCGCTTTCATCGGGCAGGCAGTACAAGTTGTTTGTCATGATCAATGGTCAGCGGGTGAACGCCTCGACGAAACCTGTCATGAATGGCGAGGTAGGCGGTACGGGTGAGCGAAAGTCGGTATACGACGTGTCGCTGAGCCCGGGCGTGAACAGAATTGAGGTTGAGATTGCGGCGGTGACTGGCAGGGGAGGCACGCTGGAGATTGAGAAGGTCAATGTTTTCGTGAACCTCATGAGAAACTAGAACAAGTGGTAATATGGATATGAGACATGACAAAGGCGACAAAGCATGTTGATCAACATGCACCTGTGCGTGGACAAGCCTAAATACCTCAAAATACCCATCATTCAGAGACTGTTAATTTGTTACACAGACCGCTGTAGACCTACTCGAACCCCTGAAATTTATGGTCCGTATTGGTGGACCTGTGTTTCCGGTTGTAATGGATAAGCCTCACTCAGTTCGTATTCTACAGGAAATCGTCTATCATGTCCAAAATGTTGGTAATATACCCCGAGTCTCATCACCGGCGGCTGAGCAATTCGTCAAATGTCGGCGACTTTCAGCCTGTCGGGTGCTATGATCGAGCAGCAGCATCAGAGCCTATTCAGCTCCCAAGCAGCCCGTAGGACCGACAGACCACTCGCTTGAGTCTCCACGGTACGGCCTCTGCCTCTATCATTGATACCATTTGCGTCGGCCATTCTGGCGGTCTGACCAGTATCGTGTTTGATGCTTCGAGCAGAGCTTAAGATCTGGCTCTGTCCTTCTAGCTGCGTGAGCAGGCTGTACTCTCCTGACATTGATAGCACACTCCAAGCTTCCGAGTCCAAGATCGTCTTGTCGTTGCGGTAGTCCACAGCACCCACTGTCAGCTCGACCGGATCCATGTTAGTATCAAGATCGCCCCAGAAGCTGCCAAATCGACCCTTGCTATCACGGTTCCGCAGTGCCCCGTGAGCGTTGTACTCTGCCCAGATACCGTATCCGAGACAGCTCCGGCGGTGCAATGAAGCTAGGTCCTGTCCCGCGAATCTTTGGTTTAGGGGCTTGCAAAACCGTACTAGATGGTCAAAGAAAATGCCCTTGAAAGTCTGACTATCCTGACTGCACTCGCCTTTGTGATCGCAGTAGTCCTCGAGGATTCCGGAGCGGCCGAGCCCTTGCCATCGGGTATCCTGTGCAATGATGTTGACTTCGTCAGTCCCTGTCCAGCCCGTAGCATTGATGACGTTGCGAACTTGCTGATGACCATCTTCGAGATATTGTACCTCGCCTGTGGCCTCCCACAGGCCTATCAGACCGGATAAGACCACACCTTGATTGTAGGTGAAGACCATTTCGTTTCGCTCGTCGCACTTGCCGGTGCCGGTGGTATTCTCCCGGCTCCAGTCAGTGATGTGAAAGCCGTCAACGTACAAGCCTAACTCATTCGTCATGTTGCTCTCCTTCAGCCATTGATAGCCGTCTATAGCAGCATTGAGATACCTTTGGTCGTGAGGATGCGCTGGATACAGGTCTGAAGCTTCAGCGGCATTCATCATGTACGGCGAACGATTGTCATCGCCTTGGAAGTGCAGATACATGCCTATCGACGCAGAAATGAACAGCTGATTCGTGATGGCGTTCTTGTATGGTATCAGATGCGGATTCCAGGCCATGCCTCCGCGACATAGCTTGGTGTCCCAGCCCCTCGATGCAATGTCATAGAAGATGCGGGCCCGGTGCGAGAACGCCGCGATATATTGGGAGCCATGCCAGTTACAGCCACCGTCTAGTCTTACCTTACGTAGCTCACTGTACTCGTTGAGGAACTTTACACTTTCTAGCCAGCCGAGAACCACCCAGAGCATGTCATCGTATGCCTCATTCCGGATATTGAAAGCGTTCTCGGCGAAGTAGAACGCGGTGTTATGCGCGAAATACAGGTCGATCTGGTCTTCCATTCGAGAGCTTGCTGATTGATCGAGGGTACTGGTCCGCCAGACATGGTGCAGGTATCCAGAGAAAGTAGTCAAGGTAGATGTAACGATTGTGTTGACCACTGCGGCTGTCCAATCAGTGGCGGTCGGCCAAGCTCCTATCCAGATCTCGAAGTACTCATCTTGCATTACTCGGAGAGCTTCTTCTATCGGAGAGAGTGGTGTAATTGCACGTGCACAACCATCATCGTGGGAGCTTATCTGGCTGTAGTGATCTGAGCATAAGCTGGTGTACTCGTCGCCTTGTGAAGCAGGCGAGATAGCGGTACTCAGACCTGTCACCAGGAGCACAAGCGAAAGCACACAGTACCATCTCCGTATCATCTTGACATTTGTCTTCCATGGGAGTGATGCCAAAGTGAGAGGAACGTGAATGACATGTGCCCCGAGTTAGGCGGCCACGGCATTGGTTGACGATCGTGGATGCCCAAAACACGCCAGCGTTGGCCGGCACCAAGGGTCTCACGGTGGAAAGTACAGTACATCAACTCTACAGGGGTATCCATGGTATAGTAGACGCTATAGTGTTTTACTCGATTCGCCCGACTTCCTTCTGCTTCCTCATCTTATTCAGTAGTGTGCCTAGTAGCGGTGAGGCCTGCTAACACATGCGAGCAAGTGACTACACCGAAGATACCAAAGAGCAAGGTATGTTACCGAGCCGTTTTGTAACAAGAAGACAGTCTCTGAATAATTTGTATGTGTGGTATATAGTATTGTCCGCGACTTGTTGTGATAGCCCTCACAGCTCGGAAACGCAGGTTTACCAATAGGCACCATAACTCTGTGGGATGTTCAGTAGGTATGCCGCAGGAGGTGCGAGATTCTGGCAAGTGCGCTTAGATTCCAGGGACTAAAAAAATTCCGAGCACTATATATTTTCTAATTTTTCGTGCTTAGTAATAGGAGACGTGGCCGAGTGGTTATGGTAACTAAAGCGCATACCCGCAATTCCTTCTATCAGAGTGCTAACTTTACTTAGGCGCCAGTTTCAGGTTAACCTGATTCATGTGCTTACTGGTGGGTAATTCCGCGTGGGTTCGAGTCCCACCGTCTTCAATACTCTTTTGTTCTCGCGAGAACCAGTATCTTTTGTAGTGTGCAGTGTCTTAGGGCCTGTAGTATTTTGCTCTTTTGAAGCGAAGCGGGAGTTGCCAAGACTTCTGGTCGCGGTTGCTCAATCCAGTGCTCGATCGACTTCGACATAAATTCATCTTAGCGTGAATTCACATCTTGATATAAACACCATTCTTGGACGGCATCCATTCTTTAGTTCCAATGATCCATCACTATGCCTAGCTTCTCGATCGAAGCGCCCGGTGAGGCTAACCCGTTGACCGAGTCTACATTACTTCAGACATTGCAGTCGGCCAGTTCAAATGATCCTCACCAGATCCAGGTCGGAACGAAGCAACTGCAGCAATGGGAGAAGTCACCGGGCTTCTACAAGCACCTTCAAAGTGTGTTCATTGCTAGTTCAATACCAGTCGACGTTCGTTACTTGGCGGTGATTCAACTGAAGAATGGCATCGACAAATACTGGCGAAAGACTGCTACAAAGTGAGTCCAAGTTGAACATCAACGATGTCTGATTGCTGACTTTAGGCTCAGTGCTGTCAGTAAAGAAGACAAAGCTGTGATACGCTCACGGCTCATTCCGAGCGGTCTCGAAGAACCGGATCAACGACTTGCCCTACAGAACGCTCTCGTGGTATCGAAAATCGCTCGCTTCGAGTATCCCGGTGACTGGCCGGACGCAATCTCGACCATAATCGATGCGATCCGCACATCATCACAGCACAATGATAGTGCCAGACTTTCCAGAGCGCTACTAATTCTCCACAACATCATCAAAGAACTTGGAACCGGAAGACTACAGCGAACCCGCCAGACATTGCAAGCTGCTACACCGGAGATCCTATCTGTACTTGGAACCATCTACCTCGAGAGGATTAACCAATGGCAACCCGCTCTGGAGAATGGGCAGCAGAATGCCGGGCTCTTGGACTTTATGGGAGCCAGCCTTCTTTCGATAAAGATCTTGCGGCGACTCCTCATTTCTGGCTACGAATTCCCGAACCGAAACGAAGAAGTCCACGTTTTTTGGAGACTCACATTGAATCAGGTAGATTCGTTCATTACATTGATCAGCAGACGTTCACAGACTGGTCTTGCCCCTGAGTTCACACTGCTAGTTGAAAAGCATCTTCTACAGCTCTCTAAACTACACCTTGAAATGGCCAAGACACATCCTGCGGCTTTCGTTCTTTTGCCAAATTCACTAGACCTCGTTCGCGCCTACTGGGGTTTGATCAAGCAGTATGCTGGAACATTTGGCTCGAAACAAGCGGTCGTATCCAACGCCACCGAACGCAATGGCGACGGCAATACTGACGACAGGCCGGTCCTCGAGAAACTCAGTCTGAAAGGTCTCCTTCTTATCCGAGCTTGCATCAAGATGGTCTTCAACCCTGCCCAGACCTTCAAATATCGCCACCCGCAAGAGAAGGAGGAGAAAGGTCAAGCCGAAACCGCCGTAAAGAACGATCTGCTTAGCAGTTCTTTTGTGGAGGACATCATGAACATTACCGTCACCAAGTTCTTCATCATCCGAGAAGCAGAACTTCACGAGTGGGGAGAGGATCCTGAAGAGTGGGAGAACAAGGAGGAGACCGAGAGTGAGGGTTTCGAATTCAGCATAAGACCATGCGCAGAGAAGCTCTTTCTCGATGTGGCACTCAACTACAAGGACATCCTGGTTGGACCTTTGCTGCAAGTCTTCGCTAATGTAGCAAGTAAGTACAATTGTAGCCTAATTTGAGCGCCAGGCTAATCACTATCAAGCGCCCGAGAATGAGAACATACTCTTCAAAGACTCGGTCTACTCCGCGATCGGTCTCTCGGCCGCCGTCATCCACGAACAACTCGACTTTGATAAATTCCTTACCACGACACTCGCAACAGAAGTGCAGAAGCAGGCTCCTGGTTATAATATTCTTAGACGTCGCATCGCGATACTGATCGGTCAATGGATCACGATCAAGATTGCCGCGGAAAACCGACCTTTGGTCTTTCAGATCTTCGATCACTCACTCAACCCCAACGATACATCAAATGATCTCGTCGTACGAGTCACAGCAGGACGACACTTGAAGAACGTTGCAGATGACTGGGATTTTGATGCTAGTCACTTCATGCCATATGCTGATTCGATCATGACAAGGCTGATGAAGCTCATCGAGGAGGTAGATTCTACCGAGACCAAAATGGCACTCCTGAACACAATCAGTGTCCTTGTCGAACGACTGGAACACAACGTAGCGCCTTTCGCCAGCAGAATCGTCGAGCTGTTACCACCATTATGGGAGCAGTCAGCGGAGGAACACCTCATGAAGCAAGCCATTCTCGCCATTCTTTCAAGACTTGTCAACGCTCTGAAAGCTCAATCGGCACCTTTTCATTCGATGCTGGTGCCTATTATTCAGGGAGCTGTTGAGCCGGATTCTGAATCGCAACTCTACCTCCTTGAGGATGCATTGGATTTATGGCACGCCATACTAACTCAAGCAGAGCGACCAGCATCACCAGACGTCATTTCGTTGACCACATATTTGTTCCCAATCTTCGAGCTGGGATCAGAGAGCTTGAGGAAGTCACTCGAAATCACGACTTCATACGTCCTTCTGGCTCCCGAGCATGCCTTGTCTGACAACGTGCGCAAGCAGCTCCTTTCGTCTTTCTCCTCACTCTACGCCACAGTCAAACCAGAATATAGTGGCTTTCTCAATAACATTATAGAGATCATGATACAGAGCGCGCAAGCCTTAGGCGGCGAAGCAGCAGTCCATCAGATCACACCCGACCTTATCGAAACCCGTCTTCTCCCACAGCAACTCGAAGGTCTTCACAGCGCCTGGACAGCGCATTGCACAACGGGTCCGAACAGAGAGGTAGCAGCAGTAGACGGCGTCGTCGAGACAGACTATTACTCTGTCCTAGCACGCTTAGTCCTGGCTTCCCCCAGCATGTTCCTTTCCGCGCTCGAGGCCTCCTCATCATCACCACTCGAAGCGACGCTCAAGTGGCTCCTAGAAGAGTGGTTCTCGCATCTCGAAAACATCGGCGACCCCGGCCGACGTAAACTCATGACATTAGCCATCACCAAGCTCCTCGAAACGAACAACAATGTCGTCATGCAGAACCTCCAACTCATTATGACGATGTGGACAGATGTTATCACCGAGCTCAGAATCGACGCCAACGGAGACGTCATGGACACCATGGCGGATTCACTGGTCTTTGAGAACTCTGAGCAGCTGCGACAGGTCGAAGAAGGCGCTCAAGAAGCGCCCGAGGACATCAGGAGAAGGGAGCTGAGTTTCGCAGATCCGGTGCACAGGACCAGATTACCGGAGTGGGTGCAGGGTTACTTGAGGATGGCGATACAAAATGTCGGTGGTGAACAGGCGTTTCAGAGTGAGTGGTTGGTCAACGTCGACCGCGAGGTGGTAGAGGCATTCGGGAAGCTCGGAATTATGTGACGCGAGACCTGATGAAAGCTACTCGAGTCGATAGGAGCAGCCTAGTGGGATACCCGTACGCGGCGTTAGAAGACCTTCTACTGTCTTCAATGGCACCGATGTCGCGTGGATATGCTCCACGGTATCGGTCTGGAATGGAGGAACTGCATAACTTAGGATTGGATCAATGCATAGCGTGGTGATCATAGCGGACACAAATGAAATCCCATCGTTCGATCGAGAACTGTGAAGTCAGAGCGGCGAGAGAACTGACCGCAATCGGGCGACTGAAATACCCGCTCCGGTCGCGACACTCGTGGTCACGTCTGTGCTTGTGTGCATTCTTTGTTGTATGGAGTTTTCATTCTGTAACCGAGTCAGTTCCGCAATCATCCTCAGTCGCCGATAAACGTACCTGTATGTCTTGAATGTCATATAACGGTCATGCGAGACCGGCACGGGCGCCTCAGCGCTGCCCGCGGTAATACCATATTCTTCGGTCGGCCTCCATACCTTTTACCTCTCGGTCCCCTGATCCCCGGATCTCCATGGTCGATTCTCAACAAAGCATAGTCCAGATCCTGTACGTTCTCATCACTCCACGTCCTCGCCTCCCTCAGCAGCGGGCTCCTCCTCCTCCCTCTGCGCCTTCTCGCCAGGACTCCTACTCCTCTGTCGACCCTTCTGGTTGCCCCTCGCGCCTGAACCTGGCGCCCTGTTCCCGCCCTTCTGCGGCGGTGGTCGCACGAATGCAAAGTCGACGCTGATGGTCTGGTCGAGCAGCTTCGTGCCATTGGCACCTTCGATCGCAGCACGCGCTTCCATCAAGGTGGGGAATTCGATGAGGACATAGCCCTGCTTGCGTTAGTGGCTGCCTTCTTGTCTATCCCCCCAGGGTCCCTCGGCCATCCCATATCTCATGTAACGCGTCCTCCTCCTGCCCTCGTCCCACAATCACTCTCTAGGAAAGTTCCGGACTCACTTTTACATATCCACTTCGGCGATCCAGATTCATGTGCATGTTCTTGATTTCGCCGTACTCGCCAAAGACGTCTTGCAGGTCCTCCTCGCTGGCCTCTTCGTGCACGTTGGTCGCGATAATGATCCAGCCCTCGATACTGCGGACCGCGGCTGCGCCTGTGGATGTACGTGTGTCTGCGGATGAGGCATTGGCATTGCCGTTACTGCTGTCGCGGGTCACATTGGGCGATTCGGAACGCTTGTCGAGTTCCATTTCTGCTGTTTCGGCCATTGTAGAGGCAATCGGGTCTGATTGGGAGGATAGGTGTTGTGAGTAGTCTGGAAGGTTAGTGGTGCAGTGCGCGAAGTTGGAGCTGGAACTTTTGGGGAAGGCAGGCGGAAGTTGCCGGCGTCGAAGGGCTTCACTTCAATAAGGTGGTAAATGATTGATTATCAAGGATTGAGTTGTAATTTACTAGACATACTACAAAGAGCGACAAGCCGACAGAGAAGACAAATTCAGTGTTTCTTTGGTGACAGTAGGTCATTTCCGCGAATGTTGTAACGCCTCCTCAGCAGTTCAATTCCTCCGCACTCTACGCCTGTTTCACCAGTCAATGTCGGCTTGAGGTCCATGTTATGAACCGCATCACAACCTACTAGTATATCGCATAGACCAGATACAGGGCAAGCTGAGATTAGTGAGCAAGCAACATACTCGCAATCAAAGTTCTGTGCCCAATGTATTGAAAGAAAGAGCTTGGGCGACAGACTGGGTGCTTACACTTACATTCAAGACGCTATGTATTGGTTTCAGCTTCCTTCGAACTTGCCTCATCTCGAGACGAACATAGCCGCACCGAAGGCCTCTCGATGTATGGGATACTATCGTACTCACCAATGATGATGAAATACCACTCCTGCTCTCAATCCTTATCGTGTGCTTGACACAATGCCGTGAAAATACCGCATGTGATTAACATTCCCAGGTGTCAGGTCGACAAGAGTGTGCTGGATCGGATACAAAGAACTTGACCAACCAATAAGACTGACCTTTCCTTCCTTCAATCGATCAATCCTGAGCATCACCTAGTGCATCGCCTTGGTCGTGAACTGGTCCGGTGACGGCCGCTTCAACAGGAGCAAGGAAAGTTTCACCTCCCTTCTTAGGCTTGAACGCATACCGCTTCATTCCTGCCATCTTCTCTTCCGGAGAGGTGGCATCATCTGAATACGCCATACGAGTCGCCTTCTTTTGCTTTTTGCCGTGACCCGCTTCTGGAGCTGGAGTAGCAACCTTGGGCGTACCGGTGGTCTTTGCAGGTGCTTCTGGAGTCTCTACCCTAGGAGTGGTTCCAGCTGCAGGGGTAGGAGTGTCTTGTTGAGCAGTGGCAGTGGAGATCAAGTCATCGATGCTAGAAGACATGTTCTGTGTTTCGGGTTGAGATTGAGGATGAGCAGAAGATGGAGCATGATGTTCGGAAAATTGTGTACGGTGCATCTCTTGCAATTGAGACCGACTTACTTGTGGGGCATCAAAAGAAGGACGTGCTGGGAGACCGGGAGCCGGCGGGAGACCAGGGGCAGATGGTAGACCTGGAGCATCTGGAAGACTGTTATGGCGCTGCGGTGGCGGTGAGTATTGCGGCGGAGCTGGAGAGTGTGCGGCAGGTGGACCAGATGGCGGGCCATAATGATGACCATGAGGGTGTGGGCCAGGATGCGATGGCATAGAGAGGGGAGGACCGCGCATATACGGAGGCCCAGGTTGAAAGCCAGGCATGCCAGGTCGAGGACCAAACTGACCTGGTGGAGGTGAAGAAGCATATGGAGCCATGGGCATACCAAACTGACCTGGTGCGCCATATGGGCCTTGCTGTGGAGGCATGTTGTATGCAGGCTGCATGGGCTGGTTGTTGTAATCGAATGGAGGGTGGGGTTGCGCGACAGCCGGTGGCTGACCGTAAGGGTGAGCAAAGCCATTATGTGGTGGAGTAGGCTGAGCTGGAGAAGCATTCGCGGGGAACTGCGCCGTCGAAGGAGAATCGGTCTGAGACTTGATCTGTTAGTATGAATCGGAACGGGTGTAAGGTGGGTACTTACCACAGAAGCAGGTGAGCCACCGCCAGCAGCAGCGGCAGTCTTTTGAGCAGCTCTCGCGGCCCTATGTTCAGCCAGACGCTTCTTCAATTCTTCAGGCGTCTCTTTCACCTTTGGTTTCTTTGCTTCATGCTGAGCATTGCCATCGCCAGGAAGTGGGTTGCCGGTGGTCGCGCTGTGGTATCCTTGTTGTGCGAAGAACTCTTGCTTGACTCGTTCATTGTGAGCCTCCATAATATCATCAGGAATGCCTTCCATGCCAAAAACTTCTTGCTCGATACCCGAACGGTTCTGTAGAGCATTTTCGATCTGAGTGAGAGTCTCTTTGTGAACCTGCGACATGTGGACGGACAGACCTGTGTCAAGTCAGTAACTGTCAAATGATGTAAGCTGTATGATAAACTTACCACCCGCAGTCTGAAGTCGACGACCGCATCGTTCACATTTGTAATGCTTTGCCTTTTGATGAGAGATGAGGATTTTCAGATCGTCAAAATCGCGCTCACAGTAGTAGCACCATGGCCGGCCGAGGACATCCTCGATGGATGGTTGCTTTCTCTTTCCCTTCGCCATGCTTGCTGAAATACTATGAGAAAGGGACCTTGCTTATTAGCTGAATCGTCAAAAAATTGTCAAGAGAGGAGTCCGGAGAGCCAGCGGATCAATCGGTCGATCAGTCGTCAGTGTCGCGTCGAAGTGATGGGTTGATTGTAAGGAAGCTTCATGTCCAATGCTGGAGGCTGAATAACGGATGGCTTGAGCGTCGTCCATTGCCCGCTGAGTCAGCCGGAGAAGCCAAAACTTCCTCCGCAGACTTTGACGTGAACTGCGTGTTGTTCGCTTTACAACATGTTTCCATGACTGAAAGCATGACCATCCATGGCTCGTCAGACAATGTATGTTCAGAGCCTGCACACTAAGGTAAGGCGCCGAGGTGAACATATTTCTTACCAAGCAATCACCCGAACCAGCTACTTGCACCCAACGGACTCCCGTCAAGGTCTCTCACGAGAGCAGCATGTACATTTCGCGTCTTGTGTGTGTACATGTCTGTGGGCTGGATTGTAGGGGATGCGCCGCCTTCGGGCGATGCATTCAACGGTTGCAATACGAAAAAGGGCCTTCATAGTTCATATCATTTCTCTCCTTCGCGGACAGCAGTGGGGGGTATGACTCCGTGCGCACCAACATAAAATTTAACGATGTTTTCACCGTTGTTATGTGCAAGAAACCATCGTTGTTATATACAAGATAAAATTGAACGCTAGATCGAAACTATGCTTGAACGCCGGGATCATGCTCTTGGTGAATGCTAGGAGGGGCCTACGAGACAAGCATCCTTGTGTCTACGGACGCTCTGGTTGGCTCTCTATCTGTCATTCCGCGTCCAGATCCCACAGTAGAAAACGGATGAGCTGCCACAGCGGCGTCTGCCTCCTTGCTCGAGTCGTAGCCGTAGAGCCAGGGCTGCACCTCTGGACATGTCCTGGTGCGTATCAGTACTATAAGGCAGGTGGTATTTGCGGGTGAACTCACCATCTGCTAGGAAACTTGGTTGACACCGGCTTGCCAAGCTGTGCTGCAAACAACGCATCTCTATCTTCCTGCTCGGGTCCGTTCGGCATGTGAAAAGCGTCACGTTGGTGGAATGTCTCGCGAACGATCTTCTCGCTTCTCGACTTGCGTACGCTTTCGTAGAGCTTGATAGCATGGCTCAATTGTGACCTGTCAGTGACGTAACTCAATATACGACCGAGCACTGCACCGTCCTCCAGCGAAGAGTTTGCGCCTTGTGCCAAGTATGGAAGCATTGGGTGGCAAGAATCTCCGATAAGAACAAAAGAGCCTGCTTCATTGGTCCAGCTCTCGACCTCACCACGGTGCATGAGTCTCCATTTGTCGACTGTGTCGACGAGACCAAGGAAGCGGGTCAATACAGGGTCCCAGTCCACGAAGAGCTCCTTCATCTCCTGCGTCGAAGCTGCTTGTTTCGAGACATGTTCCGGAAGGTCATCAGGGACGAGAAGAACGATGTTGTACATGGTTCCAGCGCGGAGAGAGTAGCCGACAGCGTGAGCACCAGGTCCGATCCAGAAATGACAAGCGGGCTTCTCCACCCATTCTCGGAGCTCTGGGTCCTTGATTTGATCTAGATTGAGTACGATCCTGTAGGCCAGATCGCCCGTTGGTAGAGGTGCATCCTGCTTTCCGAGGAACGACTCGCGACATTTTGACCACAGACCATCTGCGGCGACAATCAGATCGCATGCGTACAGCTTCCCCGATTCCAGTCTGACTTCTGGACTGGGTGTGTCATGACTGATACTTGCGACTCTCGCACCAAGCTCTACTGTGACACCGAGTTCGATAGCACGAGCATACATCATCTTCTGTAGATCGACTCTGTGCATGTCTACAAAAGGTGCTCCGTATTTTGATCGCATTTGCTTGTGGAAGTCGTCTTCGTGTGCAAGAACTTTGCCATCAGAGTATCGATGTACCGAGAGTCGAGTAGGCTCCGCGCCCAGCCTGTCGACTTCTTGCTCAAGACCCCATTCCTTCAGTAGTCTTGAGGCATTTGGCGTGATCTGAAGACCGGCTCCAATCTACCCGATTGTCAGCGTTGATGATAAGGTGGTTTCGTGACTGTATATCGGACCTCTGCTAATTGCCTCGCGCCTTCCAAAACAACGACCTTATGGCCAGCGATTGCACAGGAGATCGAAGCTGCAAGTCCGGCGAGTCCAGCGCCAACTATGACTATTTCCAGCTGAGGTTTCGTGGCCATTGGGAAGTCTTGTGTCTCAGCTTAGGTTCACTAGAATATCCAAGTCAAGTCGCCAGATACGCGGATATGCAATCATGAAGAAAGATCGACAGAGCGTGAGGATATTCTGTCGTGAAGAGCCATTCCCACTGCCGAACGTGAATTCGGTATTTATTCATGGCAAATAGGGTCACTTCTCCACAACGAACATCGAAACAGTGGGGTCGCCCACATCGGATCACTCCATTTGGGGTAGCGTTCAGATCGCCCGGATATCCCGAAACGCTCTAGAGCCGTCCTCTGATGCATCAATGTCGCCGGAAATCAAGGCTGCTTCGAGGCCCGAGTGTCGTACGACATCAATCGCCATATTGACCCATGAGACACTTGCATTGTGCAACCTAAATGGAATATTACGGCTGTTTAAGCAATCATGCTACTCTGAGAAGCAACTTACGTCAATCTATATATGACCTTGTTAGTTATGACCTTTCGTAGGCGTACTTGGCATGTACATGTAGCTAACCAAACAAGTACTATCAGGAAACGTTGTCCACAGACTGTAGTACCACACGAACGGAGGCTGAATCATAGCATACAATACTCAAACTCAACCTTGAGACGCTCTAACTCAGAACAATCCCACGCAGCCTCCTCCTCCGGAATGATGTCGCTATCATATGACTGACCGAGCTTGATAAGTGTCTCCATAAGACCACCGCCATTGGAAAACACATACGCTTTCGCGAATCTGCTTGAATAGTCGAACTTGAATGAAGTACCAGCGGGAATGTAGCAAAGCTCTCCGGCGTTCAGTCGTGAGACGCCGTCATTGCCGATCTTGATGTTGATAGCACCCTCGACCACCTGAAAACAGTGGTGTACAGTCGAGAACTTGATAGCTTGGTCGTTGAACAAGCCCTTGTGTAGTGCAGAGCCCTCGATGCTGGCGATGGTAAATCGTCCATTCGACTCTGCCGTGGTCGCGAGGGGTCGGATGACCGATCCGGAGACGAGGTACTTTGGACCAGTGCCGTTCTTGAGGAAGTACTCCTTTAGTGCTCCAGGCAGCTTGTTCTCATCTTCTTGCCACTCAGATGGTGGGAAATATGCTTGGTCTCGGACAGGCACCATATCAAACTTCTCGGTCGCGGCCTTGAGCTTCGGAATAAGTACCTCGAACGGATTGCGGTCGTCCTTCATCGGCCACATCGGTCCGCTGTAAGGCTCGCCGATGAAGCGGAAGAACTCCTCCCATCCACCAGGGACGATCAGACCAACAAACTCGGAATGATCGCCCAAGATCTGATATTGATGAACCACATTCTGTGAGATATCAGTGGCCCTGCGTACTCGTCAATTGATGACGGACATACCGGTGGTGCACTGGCAAAATCTCCTGGCGTCATGGTCCTGCACTTCTTGCCCGCCCAAACATTTACGGAACCCTTCAGGCACAAAAAGACGTCGTGAGCTTCCTTGTGGAAATGGAAACCGATGGGATCTCCCTGACTACCGCCCGATCCCACGACAGCAAATGCATTGTCTGTCTCCTTTCCGGTAACCAGCAATCTTGTAGCGGATTTTGAGCAAGGTATATATATGATCTCGCCGTTCATAGATGACATGACATATGGTTGACCGGGGTGTCCAGGAGGAACATCCACCACCTTTGTCCGTGAGCTGTCGACCATTCTTGTTACGATGAGACTGATTCTGCTTCGGCGTTCCAGTAGTCAGTTTAAGGAGTAGATACGCCTTTGTATTAGCTCGTGTTGGAAGATGACTGCTGTGATGGAAGGATGGGAAGAGCGGGGTTGACGGGATGAGACGTCTCAGTCTCCTTAACGGATCAACTTAGTACTTTACGCGATCTTTGGTCTGCTCTTGAAAACCGTGAGTCGGAAGCCGAAACACACATTCTCCAGACCGGAAGAGCGCAGGGTCTAGCATAGTAGGTTCCATATATCTAGAAGCTAAACAAGTAGCCAAATTACGTGCGTTTAGAAGGTTTGGAGATCTCGGATTTCCCGACTATGGGTATGAAGCTTCGCTCATGCTTGCGAGCGTGCATCTGAAAAGTACGAGAGAACACGAGGTATGATCGATCATATGATCGTTTGAAGCCAATGTGATCCGCATCCTATGGTAGTGGTCGGCACCTAGGCGTAGCAGTTGATGACAATGTTCGTTTCTGCGTGTTCATCATGGTAGGAAGGGTGCAACTGTATGTGATACGCTGGATGTGAAGTGTATGAGTAGCACTTGGCAGTGGAGCAATATGACAGAGATGGTGGTGCTGACATGCAACCGAACACGCCGAAGTGTCAGCTGTCAAAACTGCATGTTCCCGAAGCCTTCTTGAAGTGGAAATCCCGACAGAATGGTGGCACGCTCGGAGTTTAGGTCCGGATTTATCAGCCGGAACCCGTCCCGAGCTGCTCTCCACCTCTTTCGTGCAAGTGGGGTTCCATAGCATTTACAGGTACACAGAGATTCAACAGCTTATAATCTAGTACTTGAAGATCGCACAGTCGACAGAACAGATATTTGACTGGGGCTGACATATTACTACAGCAATACGTATATCCTGCTATAAGATCGCCTTCCCAGCGTCGGTATGGACAAATTACCGCCTCTTGGAACGAACATCGGCCAGATTGTGGGACCAACATTTGGAATCTACTCGGATATCCTCAAAGCAAATGCCTCTACTATCAAGTCTACCAAATGCGAGGAGTTCTCGTACGGGCCCCATGACCGCCAGAAGCTCGACGTGTACTACCCTTCAAGTCCAAACAAGTCGAACGACAGGCGCCCGGTTTTGATCTTCTGCTACGGAGGTGGACTAGTCCGAGGCAACAAGGCCTTGAGAGGACTCGCGGATGATACTGTCCATGCCAACATCGGCAGCTTCTTCGCCCAGAAATATGGCTACACTGTCATCATTCCAGACTACCGCCTCGTTGGGTCTCACGACGCCAAATTTCCGTCAGGAGGAGAGGATGTGGCATTGGTGCTGGAGTGGATCTGCAAGAACGGCGTGGGCCAAGGTTCAGAGGCCATCGACTTGTTCTTGATGGGAAACTCAGCCGGCGGTGTCCACCAGTCGACATTTCTATTACACCCATCTTTTGCGAGCACCAGGGAGAAAGTCACAGGTGGATCTTCTTCTGTGAGACTGCTCGGCAATATTCTGTTGTCGGTGCCATTCGATTTCCAGGCAACAGATCCCTCTCGTCTGGACGTCCTGCATACATATTACGATGACTATAACACCGAGTGCCCGCTCGGTTTGCTCGAGTCTGCGGCCCAACAGCATTCGAACTCCAACTTCCTCCCTGGCATGTGCTTTTTTACCCTGAATGGAGAACTGGATCCTGAGGATGAGATACTGCAGCCACGCGAGCGCTTCTTGAACGCCTGGAACAAGATCGGGAATGCTGAATTGCGTAATGCCATGAGCGAGGGTGAGATGAAGGGGCACAACCACATCAGTCCATGTGTAAGTCTAGGAACTGCTATCGAACGAGAAGAGGAATGGGGCCACCAGGTGGCGTCGTTTTGTGAGGGGTCTCGCAAATGAAGTAGCCGTACAGAGATAGTGACTTGCACAGCGATATCATGTCTAGGTCATCCGAAGCGAAAGTCTCCCGTGGAATCTTGAAAGTTACTCCAAAGATTGAATTGTCCATAGTCGAATGATAACGAAGCGTTGATGAAATCGAGGTCAGGGTCCATGCTAAGATCCGGCATTTGTATATGCAAACCATCATAATCGAGACTAGGTCCGTTCGGTGAAAGACCAGGTACGTGGTTCGGAGAGAAGCTTGGTAAACGATGCGCACTTGCCTGTAACGTGTTACCGTTTCTCACATTCTCCAAGATCGGTCGAAGCATTTCAGCAGCTTTTTTGGCCACAACACTCTCGTCCATGACCTCTAACACCTCGAGAGTCATGTCGATGAGGTGTAATAGACTCTGTTTCTCGTCGCTCGAAGTCGATACTGTCGCCCGTGAGGCGTGACACAGGATGATCGAAGCTGCGTAGAGGATGTACGTCGTGTTGTACCACCAAGTTCGAAAGTACGAGTGCTTGCAGAACGTCTCGTGCATCAACTCAATGCTTCGTCTTGCAGCTTGTACGCATTTTGACACTGCCGAGTCCAACTCAGGCGTACCTTGGCGGGTATTGCGAATAGTACAAATCAGGAAAGGGCGAAAGAGGATCATGTTGACGTTGAGATATCGTAGTTCCAGGACCACTCTTTGCCTCCTAGCCCATTCCGGATCTTTCATAAGCTGCATCGCGTTCAAAGTGTCCTTTTGTCGAGGCCGCAGTCGTTCCGGTAAGCTCGCCAACCATTCATCCAGCTCTGCTCGCAGTTGGAAGGCTTTAGACGTCTGATCACGTACCGAAGACCCTGATCGATAGATGAAACTCGATACTTTCCTCACAATCCTGGCAAAAGGTAGCATCACAGTTATGATATCTGTTTCGGAACCGTCCAAGGGTGGAGTATTCTGGTTATGATAGTCATCCGTACCAAGAGAGTCAGGGCGGCCAAGCGCGAAGCTGGTCTCGATTTCTAGAGAGTACAACCCCCACCATAGTTTCGAAATCGCGTTTGATGCCTCGACTTCTTCAGTCGTCATGATTTTCCGCCTGCTTTGTCGATTGTGTCCTGCGGAAAGACTGATCCTCGACGCATTGCCGAGCCACATGTACGCCATATGCGGATTGAGCTCATTTTGGCAGACTTTCGCCAGCATTATCAAGCACTGAACGACCTCGACTTCGGTATGGGAACGTAAAGACTCGACAAGACAGAGTGCGTCCTGGTACAGCTTGCGGCTCCAGTCGAATCTCCCAAGACCGTCTAATTCCTGTCTATCCCACTCACGTACAAGCGCACCAAGGGACATCACGCTGTAGTAAAGTGCGACGAAACTCTTCGGCTGCCGCTGCGACCTGCCGAACCACAAGTCCTCGCATCTTGCCAAGAAAACAGTCCGATTCAAGATGGGATGAATGAAGTGCAGATTCTGGAAGTAGCCATCGAGGAAAAGATGTGCTTGGCGGAAATGATATCTTTCGTCTTCCAATGACAGGACCTTAGTGTTGAAGGTCGATTCCTGGTGCGAAGGAGAAAAGGCGTTGTTGTGAAAGTCAGAGACGATCGACGGCTTGAGTATGTTTGCATTTGAGTGGGCGCTGTATGCCGGGCTAGACTTTTGAGTCTGCAAAGCGGAGAGAAAGGACATGGAAGAAGTAGGTCCATGGAACTCGGTATTATGCGTATGCGTATTGACATCGTTGACTTCAACATCGTCGTCTTCTCCAGATTCGTTTCCAGTGTCAGTATTAGCGTGGTCGGCTTTAGACGGGCTCGGTCGACTGTTCTGCCTCTGAATGTCGTCGGTCGGCGCTGGTGATGCAGCCGGATCCAGAGTCTTTGACGGCAAGTCCTGTTCGCCAACCTTCGATGGCGGCTGCTGTGATAATTGAGCGGACAGTGTCTGAACTTGTCTCTCGAGTTCCGTCACGTATGTTGATAGATTTAACATATCGCGTACGCGTTCAGCACCCTGATATATGCAAGGGATATTTTGCTTTCGACATTGTGTACATGGCTCCTGTTCGTCGCATTTGTACTTTTTGGAGCGGCAGAGATCACAAGCCCGCGCCGCTCGAGGTCTCTTGCGTTTTCGGTCCAGTGCCGCATCTGACGACTCTGCCATTCCTGTACCTTGTCTTGTTGACGAAGTTGCAAGATGGTACAGGCTCCAGGATGAATGAAGATGAAAATAGAAGTTTACACCATCACCCACGCGGCCTATGAACCTTATTCGCGAGGGTTACGACACATACCTACCTTCCGTATCGGCTGAGGGAACATCATGCGTGAATTCAGGTACACAGCATCGCCTTTCGTCTGTAACATATCAAAGACGAGATCACCTTTCGGTACGTTGCCACGTTTATGGAGCATGTTGCTGTCTCTCGCTTGTCGACATTGCTACTCCAAGATCAATTTGTCTATCGCGTCGTAAAGAGCCGAGGTCTGTGGCCAGCATCACGTGTCAAAGTTGGCATGCGTTTTTACACACAACGCCAGATTCAGCCTTTTCAGTACACTGTGTATACCATCAGCCGTATATTATTCAACGCACAGCTGTCGTAGGTAACTATCTGCACGAATCACTAAGTGATCAGCTTGTCATCCATTGTAGGCATTGAATCTATAAGCTAGATTGACATTTCGCTGTGTCAAAGTGTGACAATCATTTTGTGACCCATGTGCCCCCGCATCGCGCTACATGAGTCATGCGCTGATTTGCTGACGATCATCTCTCAAAATTTACGAATACTCCAAGTTTGTAACTTCTCCGACTCGAAGTTCGACGGCTGGAAGTCGACACTATCGCAAACATGGCAGTCACAATGGATGCTCAGTGTGAAGCTCTGTACGACAAGGCCTTGACAGCGGCCATGAGATCAGATGAGGGCAAGGGAAAGACATTCACAGCGGACGAGCTACTCGACCTCGACGTAGTGACAAACAAGAACAAACTTATGCCGCTGCTCCAGCAACTCGCAGACCGTCATGAGATCCGATTTCTCCAGCTCGACGGGAAGCCGCAATTTGCTCTGAGGTCGAAGGATGTCTCAGGAAGAATGAAGAGCTTGACTCGAGATGAAAAGATGGTCTATGAATGTATCGAAGGGGCTGGTGTCAATGGCATGTGGCAGAAGCGAGTCAAAGATCGCACCGGTATCTCGCAAGCGACAGTCCTAAAGATTATAAAGGCCCTGGTAAATCGACAATTGATCAAGGACTTTACGAACATCAAAAATCCAAGTCAAAAGACCTTCATCTTGGCCTATCTGGATCCCGGCGACAACGTTAGCGGTGGACCCTGGCATTCTGACAATGAATTTGACCTGGAGTTGATTGGCGTTACTTCGGATGCTGTCATACGGTTCGTCGCGAGTAAGAGCTGGGAAAAGGGTTACATCAAGCGAGAGCGTGAGCGTTCGTTCTCGCCCATGCCGGCCCTTCCAGACGCTCAGCACCCGATGCCGAACGGGAAGAGAAAGGCGTCAGCTATCGATGGGGATATCGAAGGTGTTCACCCAAAGTCGAAGCGCCGACAATCGCAATACACCAAGATTGAAACACAGATACCCTACCCAGCAGGCTACCAGCACTACCCGACCGCCGCAGCCATCCTCCATTTCATCAAGGAGTCCGGAATCATCAAGACAACCGTCGCCTTGGACGAGGCGGCGGTCCAGAATCTGCTTGATGTTTTGGTATACGACGAGCAGCTGGAGAAGATTGGCCAAGGCTATCGCACCGTCAAGGGCATTCGCGAAGCTAGCGACGCGATGAAGTACGGCAAGCTTTATGAGAAGCTAGCCGACGATGAACAAGAGAATCCTCTTACGCAGGCACCGTGCGGCCAATGTCCTGTATTCGATCTTTGCGAGCCTGGAGGACCTATCAATGCTCAGAACTGCGAATACTTCCAGAACTGGTTGAGGTCTTGATCTGGAAAGACAGTCGTCGTTGACGCGAATGGTCCTGGTAATTAATGGAGAACGAGAAGTTATGGCCCTTTGGAACGATTAACGGCAGAAGTATGCGCAACAGCGATGGAGTTATGTTCGGGGATGTGCCACCGGGATTTTCTTGATATTTGGTTCATGCTATATACCCACCTAGTCCTATAAGGACAGAATGACTTTACCTGCAGATTTTGCATAACGAGCGGGCCATTTCTTATATTTCGCGAAATGATATTGCAAGTTCGTGCTGGCAAACCAAGTTCGGCGCAAACGATCATCACAGTCTTTGAAGACACCGTCTCGAGACTTTAACGATACCATTTTCTCTAAAGAGCCACAGAACGGATACCTATCCCAGCCCCAGTCGGCTTGTAAGCGAGCATTGGCGACGTCGATTTTGTCGAGCAGCCAGTCGTGAAGCGCATTTGCGCAAGTGATCGCATAGGGACTGCTCAGGTGGTCTACTGGCGTTTTGCAACTAGACCGAACCGTCTGAGCCTGGTGACCGCCGTATATGACCAGTGTGCTGCATCTGTGAGGCCTGTTCTGACGAACACTGCCGGACACTGCCAGACTACGGGCCCAGGCTTGGTCATACCTAGATACAGCAAGATGTAACGCAGGAGAAAAGATGGAACCGTCGATATATTGTTTCTAAATTTTGCTCTCGTCACCAATCATTGGTTACGAAGGTTACCAGCCTCATCTAGCTTTCTTGGTCTAGTCGGTTATGAGTTCGTTCCACCATCCATCACTTTGGCTTCCAGCTTCTAACGAGAGTTTCAGCGTCGGTCTCATACATCCCAATTATGGCCTGATCAAGCCCAGCTTGAGTTATCCGAAGGTCACCAGTTCGATTCTGGTAGAGAGCATTTCCTTTTGTCCACTTTTCATTTCTTTTTGAGAAATTCGCTTTTGTAATTCTCATCTACAGTACCTTCGCAAAAGTGTGAACGCAGACGCTTTTCTCACCAAAACACGACCTTTTGTATTCCATATATATATAAGCTCACTATGAGTAATAAAACAATCTAAATAAGTCAAATTTAGGAAAATCACTTAAATACTCTTTTACATATACAAAATTAGGTCTTAAAACATTCGTACGTCGAGTTATAGCGCTTAGTAAATTACAAGCATAAAAAACAGTGGTTGTTTCTAAATCTCGCATAGTAAAATTTGAAGGTATTAGTTTATACAACTTATACTAACCACATAGTAGTTACTAATACATAAAATTATAAGCAAATGAAAGCTAATTACTTGTATTATCTTATGATAGACTCTTATATAATGAATAGCTATATAGGCTATGCTATTTAGTGCTAAAATTTGTGCTTTATGGTGAGGATTTACAGCTGCGTTCAGACTTTTGCGGAGGTACTGTAATATATGTCAAAACTGGTACTACGGCACGATACATGACCAGTGATGGTACTGAAGCATTACATGGCTGTTCATCATTCTTTAAAAATGACTTGTGTCAATCACATACAGCACTCGTAAAGTAATGTTCTCACCTCTGCAGATTCCCTTTCGATCGCTTTCAGACTGCCCGGGCTATACCAGGCCAATATGATACCTTTTCTTTGCGTTTGCCCGATCGTGACCGCTCTAATGCTTCAATACCAGACGAACAGTCATGAAGCTCAATAGACAATCCAAGATATGCTAGGTCTCCCCATCCTACAGGAATTCATGACCATCAGTCTGTTCCTTCCTGTTTGTGACCATCACTCGTTCCTTCCTGTTTCTCATCATTACTCCGTTCTTTCCACTTTATGATCACCACTCTGTCTCTCCCTGCTCCGGGATCTGCAAATAACGCATTCATGTCATCTAATAAGTTGTCGACTGAGCACCCAGCATGATTTGAGCCCACATGTAGCCTATACCGGGCCGACTTTCGCACGACGTCATCCGAGAGGAAAGCTGAGGTGCCCCTCGATGCCCCGCGCTTGCAAATGGAATGGGAGCAGCGACCCGCACCTGCAGCTTAATCTCAGTTCCATCGATTTGGAATTGTCCGATACCAGCCGATCAGAGCGACTATTTCGTTCCATCCTCATCGCTGCCCACGACGGCTGTCAACACTGTTCTTCTCCGTGGCCATCGAACAACTGGTACAGAGTCGGTCGAACGGCGAGCAGTACTTGACAGCGCCCCATTGACCATGCAGAGGAAGACAAACCGCCCCGACGAGCACCTCTAGTTCCAATGGCACTCTTCCGCGACAACGGCGCGAAGAGACGCTATGCCGAGCCTGATCACCGCAATCTAGACCGCTCTTTTCCACTATAATCCAAAGCCTGTCGAAGTGACACGATGAGAGCCCTGAAGCAAGCAGTCAACACGTCCTCGGACATGGATGGGTTGCATAGCGTCGAGTCGCTGATTCACAAGGGTCGATCTACAGGCTTGACAAAGAACAGCAATGTCATCGGCGCCTTTCGCTGACTCTCAATGGTTGCGGCTCTAAAGCCAGGGTAAGCCTCACCGAAGATGGCAGGAGCCCCGCAATGGGGCAGTCGTTCATATGATGTAGCCGGTAGGTTCCCTTACATATTACATCTCCTCTCTGCACCTCCACACCTCTCCCCTCTCTCCAAACAACATTTGACAACTCACCAAACATCAATTCACCAAATCAATCAACTTCTATCATTATGTCTACCAGCTACGAGGGTGCCTGCCACTGCGGCCAAACTACCTGGAAGGCCGACCTTAACCAGGACCTTAGCAAGCACATTCTCTGGTAGGGCTGTCCCCAAGAGCTCAAAGGAACAAGACTGACACCATTGCAACAGCCACTGCGACACTTGCAAGATCCTCGGTGGTGGTGCTTTCACCATGAACCAGATTGTCCCAAAGAAGACTCTCAGCTTCACCAAGGGCGGTGACTCCCTCAAGCACTACACCTACAAGGGTGACTCTGGTAAGACATCAGCTCGACGTGGCTCCCGCGAATTGTCGGCTCCTGAGCGAACACGGCCTGGCCGCGAATCAAGCAAGATCCTCAAATATCGAATCTCGTGCTAACACCTCAAAGGCAAGGACGTCAACTGCTACTACTGCCCAAACTGCACCACCCACGTCTACCACCACCAGACCGGTAAGTTTCAGCACCAGCAGTATTCCAATGCAACTCTGGCTAACCCAATTGCAGTCATGGGTGACGACACCATCATCCTCCGCACTGGTCTCCTGCCACAAGGTCGCAAGAACTTCGAGGTCGCCGCCGAGATCTTCGGTAAGGACAAGATGAGCTGGGAGAAGGAGGTCGCCCACACCTTCGAGGTCCTTCCACCACAGTAAATGTTTCGTTGGATATATTTGCAATATACGAGATGTATGAGGATTGAGGAGGAGTTGGTGTATAGGAAGTTGATACCGCAATGAGAAACAAGTTGAACTACTGTATTGTTTTGCATCTTCGTCGGAGTGTACTTGATGACGTGAGCAGAGAGACATAGGTCATACGGACACTGAGCATCTGCACGAGATCACTGGGTAACGCAACCGACGTCTATTCTTGAGCGTGTCACTCGTCTACGACGCGCCGACCGGCGCTCTACGGTGAATACTAGTGGATGTGTCTGATCGTTAAGCTCTCCGAGAAGCAAACCAAGAGATACAATACGATGGTCGTGAACAAATCGTATAGGCTAGACTAGAACAGAGACTAAGCATCATCATCTTCGCCAATGTCCCATCAAAGCACATCAAGCAGCTGGTATCTCTCGCCCCTATCCTCCAGCGCCTTCTCCACCCGCTGCATAAGCGCAAGTGTCTTCTCCTCCTCCAACCTGCGTCCAACAACCTGCACCGCGACCGGCAGACCCGCCATCTTCTGGGCATCATAATGCATGTACGCGCCCCTAGCCACGCCATTCAGCTTGCCCAACCTGAACGTCACAGGCAACCTATCCAGATCGGCATCAACATGGGTCACAGGGATGACACCAGCGCAGTAGTCGAGCAAGTTGAACAAGAAAGTGTAGCCACAGCTACTGACAGCATCAGCCATGGCGCCGTGCGGCACCGCGGGTGTGGCATTCGGCACCGTCAGGATAGCGTCCATCTCGCCCTCGGGAGACTCGTTGATGCCGTTCCACCAGTTGAACCAGGTAGTCTTGAATCTCTCACGGCGGTCGACTAAAGCCCAGTTTTGGAAGGCGGTCTTGGCGTGGAAGTCGCGTAGTAGACCAGCCCAGATCTCGTCGCCGCGAATGTAGCGCGTGTACAGGTAATAGAGGTAGCGGATAGGAGAAGGCAGGTTCATGTAAAAGGTCAATTGACCGGCGCCGAGATCGGTCCATTCGCCTGGACGGTAAGGAGCGAGGAACGTCTTGGTACCGTCGGCATTCAGGAGTTGAGAGGCGATGACGAGGGCTTCGTATGGTGAGGCTGTAGGAGGTGTCTCGAGGTCGAAGACTTCGTGGCCGGCTGCGCGGAGGGCCATGACCGTTGTGTCGAGTGCGCGCGCGCATGCTGGCGCAGGGTCGACGACGCCGTCGGTGCGGAGGACGCCAAAGCGGAGGCGTTTCTTCTCTGCGTAGGTGGTTTCGACTTCGCTGCGCCATTCGATTGGGTGGACAGTGTTGTCAATGATCCAGGGCTTGGCTTGGATGAGTGCGCGGGAAAAGTAGACAAGGTCGGACAGAGTGCGTGTCATTGGTGAGAAGACAGACGGAATGCCCTCTTGACCCGGCATTGATGTGTCGATGCCTGCTTTTGGCCAGCGACCGGTAGAGCAGCGGAGAGAGTAGCAGCCAGAGAAGTGAGCTGGTGCGCGCACAGATCCGGCGACATCAGAGCCTATTCCTATACGCGAGCCGCCAAATGCAAGTAGAGCACCCTCGCCGCCAGAGCTTCCTCCAGGTGAGTACTTTGGGTTGTGAGGGTTCCTGGCCTGACCCCAGACATCGTTGGTAGACTCGAAGGACAGCAGTGAGATGGGCAACGCGGTCTTGACGAAAGGAACGGCACCACATTTCTTGAGAAGCTGGACCATAGCACCGTCCTTGGCCCATGGCTTGCCGGTCTTGCTCGAGTAGCCTACACTCGTATCGAAGCCGCCAACGACGATTGAATCCTTTAGTGATACCGGAATACCAGCGAGTGGTCCTTGGAGATTGATTGAGTCATCCTGAATCCAGTCCTCCGCTTTGGCGATCATGACTTCAGTGAGGCAGTTTGTCACTTCATGCGCCTTGATAGCCGCTTTGCCATATGCACGCAGGACATCGACTGCAGGAGTGACTTGCTTCTGGACATCTTGCACGAGCTGTTCGATCGGGGCTCCGAGAATCTGTTTCTCCTCCGGCGATAGAGGAAAGAGATATGGTCTAGGAAGAGTGGCGATCCGGCTCGCTCTCTCGTCCTGTTTCCTCTTGCTATGGTTGCATTAGCACTACTGTCTTTCATTTCTGATACTTGTTACTCACCAGTCCTGCAGATGCTGGAAATAGTCGAATGGCCACATCTTGACTGTCTGCTCGAATGCACAACTTCGAGGAGCAACAGCAAAGAAACAGGCTACCAGCGCCTAGATATGAGTTGGAGTAGAGCATACCTCTATCGCGGTTATATGCGGGGAACAGCTCCATCGCGTCAGCCTGCTCCATTTGGACTAGTGTTTTGATAAACGTTCGCTGTCGACCATTGATGATAGCATGTGAAGAGGACTGCTTGGTCTTTGAGAGACCAGTGGTTAGAGACAAATCGTCAAATCAGCGTTGGGTCGAGTCTCGGATATTCGCGCAGGAGCCAAAAGACCGTCTTTCAGGAATTAACCTCGAGCGCCAAGAATACCGCTGGTGTCTCCACCGCATCTCCAATTGCGCATAGCAAAAACCTCCCCATCGCATCACTTCAGACACAACCACGACCACAACCACAAACATGGCGACAACAACAGCCGACCCGGCGCAGGCCATCCCGCCCGTACCATCTCCCCATTCCAACCCGATGGAAACCCCCAAATCCACAAAAAAGGACTTCACAATCTTCACAACCACAAACGAGCGGCTGTCAATGTTCTTCCCGATCCGCATGACTCTCGCCCTCGCCATCTCCTCCGTCACGGGTTTCAGTCTCGGCGCCGCACATGGCGGCAACATGGCCGGCCTCGTCTTCCGGGCCGAGAACGCACACCGGCTGCCCACCTCAACAGTAGGATGGTATCTCTACCACAAGAGCAAGAACTACCATGTCATGTTGGGCGGGATCAAGGAGGGGATGCGTATGGGGCTGCGCCTCGGTGTGTGGACGGGCATATTCTTGTACATGGAGGAGGCGGTTGATCGGTTACGGGGGGCGGTGCTGAAGCGGTGGGTGGGCTTCAAGGATCGAAGGGGTCTGGAACGCGAGCTGGGACTGGAGAGGTTGGAGAACTTGAGGGGCGTTTGGGTGCAGCGGGATTTTTTGAGTACGACGGTCGCGGCGCTAGGGACGGCGGGTGCGTTCAGTGTGTGGAATCGTATGCCTATTAATACGGCGGCCAGGACGGCGACGTTGGCGTTGAAAGCTGGCCTTGGGTTTGGGCTGGTGCAGGATGCTTTGAGTGTGATCAGGGGGAGAAGAGTGGGCTACGTGGAATACATCAGGCAGCATGTCCTTGGCGGAAGCGAGAAGGCGACGGAAGAAGTAATCGCTTCATGAGCTGAAGAAGACATCTACCCATCTTTCACTTCCATTGAGATCTACAGGTGCAATGCAAGTGGCAGTAATCGCGGGTATGCTGCGGCATGGAATAACTCCATGGTCTTTCGCTCGCAGTGAAAGCTCGTCGTGCCGTGCGTAAGGCTCGGCATGCATCGCTTCGATAGCCGCCTCAGTCGTTCCGTGTTGGTTCAGAGATCATGCGACCGAACTCAGCTTGATCAACAGCGGGATATTGAGGCATTTGGGCATTGCAGTCTGCACCAGCATTCCATGCTATTTCTCCAACTGCTTCTTCTGTGCCTTGATCTCGGACAGCAGCTCCTTCTCGGTTGCTTCACGATCTTTGCGAGCATTATCGTGAAAGGTTGCGCTCGACATGCGCCATTTCTCCTCTCGCGTCTGTGCAGCGTCATGCTCATTTTTCCTGCAGCCTTCGAGCCATTGAATCGGAAGGTTGCCGTGGTCAACTTAACTCACGCCACTTCTGGGAAAAATATGCTACTCAGTAACACATCAGTACCTCGTATTTTCTCCTCGGGTGGTGACTTGCAGATATCTGCAGTGCTCTAACCGGTCAGTGATCTGTCAACACGTATGCACGAAACTGCCCACCTGTCCTCATGGTTATGAGAGAGCATGCTGCTCATGGTTTGTGACCCTCTGTTCGTCGCGGCCTTCATCGACGTCCGAGAGAAGAGGGTACTGATGGGTTACTGAGTGGTGCATTTCGCCGGGATCAATCGCGGTGTCGTCGAAGGGGACTCCATTGCCAGGGGACTCCTAGACTCCCCGGTTATGAGCTTCGATGGCCTGCAATCCTCCATATGGCGAACCATAGTTGTGCTGCTGCTGCTGTTGCTGAGGTGGAGCAGACACTTCGACGATATCATCATCCTCACCGTTGGCATCCTCGTCATCAGCACTGTATAGATGTTAGTTGTGGATTACCGAATTGAGGGTTGGGTTGTGGTGGGCTTGATTGGCTACTGAGCACCCTCTGATCTCGTACCTTGTCGTTGTGTTCACGATCATGCCATCACCGTCGGCTTCAGCGTCCTCGTCTTGACTCTCATCCTCCTCTTCTTCTTCCGGCTCTGATACGTCTGGGAATGACTTGTCCCAAAGATAGACTACCTGGCGGAACACAGCCTCACATCTCATCATCTCCTCTCTTCCGTCGCCAGAGGTCTGCGCGTTGGCAATTTCATCGACAACAGCCCGACATGCGTCAACGAAGTTGTGGAACTGCGGACTGTTCCAGTTGGGAATCAAGGCTTGGTGAAGAGCAGTGACGTGCGCGTCGGAGCCTACACCGGTCGTGTAAGGAAGGAAAGGCTGCGACAAAGGTGAGACAAAGGTAGACGCGTAGCCCCATGAACAGCGATAGCACTGGAGAGGTCAGCATGATCCATTCCTCCCGGCTCGTAGACACTCACATGCAGAGTCGCCCACAAGACAGTCAACCCCTCCAGTAGACTTGCAGTCGAACTCGTACACGCTGTAAACATGTCCAGCAACGCCTTTGTGTTTGGCGTGGCCAGCTCGTTCGGAATCGGAATATTGTATTTCGTAGCGGTGATCTCAAGAAAGCTCATCTCCCTCCTCACGTTATTCAAGGCGCCAATCAGCAAGTCCATAGTCCTGTACATGGGATCGAGATGCGAGTTCTGCACCTGAGGTAGCCGTATCCGTCTGATGAGCGCGCCGATGAAGCTTACGTATCCCCTGCTGATGTGCGAGTCCTGGCTCAGCCATTGCGACAAGTGCGCGAGATCGACCAAGCCATCGCCGGCTTTCTGCAAGAATGGCTGCTGCGTCGCGGCTATGAAGCCTTCTGAGTCGCGCGTGAGCAGGTGGCCGGTCAAGCTGGGCTGCGGTGGTCCTTTCACAGCCTTGTGCGCGATGCGACTCGGTCCAGGAGCAATCGCGGGAGAAGTATTGGCCGGTCCTGCGTCGCTCTTTCGAACGCGCTTGACGTACGGTCCAGTGGAGACAGACCAAAGACCTTGGATCCTGCGCTTCTTTCCATTTCCATTGGTCTGAGGAGTCGCTTGTGGTTGTGTTGCCATTGCTTCAGCAGCGGCTTGGGCGGCAGCGACTGCTGCTATCCCTTCAGGTGCTGCGAGGTACTTGGAGCATTCTTGGAGATGCTCTATTTGTCGCGTCGTGTTTTTGGCGCGCGTGTAGCCGCAGTGTTTGCACTTGACTTTGGCGCATTTGGTAGGATCGGCAGGGTCCTGAAACTCGACGAATGCATTATGAACCTCGAGATTATTTCCGCGGGGCATCGTGAGTCTGCCTAACGGATTCGTGTAGTTACAATAGAGTGTAATTTTCGTTTACGGAGGTGTAAGCTACAGATCTGTAAGCACGTACACTACCGGAGGAAGCTGCGATTAGCGGCCCGAGAGGCCGTTCTTGCTACATCACGTGCGTAGATCCAGCAATATCTCTCGCAAAGAGTAACCCTACATTGCTGACATGTAAACGGGAGAAGCATATAGAGAACCCATCCAAGCATCAGTGTAGCAGATCGGGGGAATGCGTCTTCGAAATAATACTCCGTAGTATCGATCAAGAGGGAGCGACAGACTAACCGCATCGGGAAATCTGGTTACATTCAAGTGTGATTGTAAATTGATGAGCTGTGAGAAATGCTTTTTGATTTAATCTATATGTGAATCCAGACATCTGCATCTATGCCAAAGCAATGCACTCAATCTCGACTGGAACATCCTTTGGCAACTGCTTGACAGCAACGCAACTACGGGCTGGCTTGTGGGAAAAGTACTTCTCGTAGACACTGTTCATCTCGGCAAAGTTGGCCATGTCGGTGATGAAGACGGTGGTCTGTACAGTGCATCAGTATCCAGCACCTCTCGAGTTCATGTCCTACTCACCTTGAAGACCTTGGTGATGTCGCTGCCGGCCTCGGCGAGGATGGCTTTGACGCTCTCGCAGCAAGCGGCGGTTTTGTCACCAATGCTACCCTCGACGAGCTTACCGTCCTTGTCCATTGGGATCTGACCAGAGAGGAAAATGTGCTGGCCAACAGCGACGGCCTGGCTGTAAGGACCCAGAGCTGGGGAATATTTAGCCTCGTTGCCTTTGCCTGTGAGGTCAGAATTGCTTGTAACATACGGTATGTGGCCTTGTCGGTGTAGATGTTCTTGATGCCGGACATTTTGGGCGTCGTGATGCTGAGATGTCTCGATTGAAGTGGGAAAGGGCCAATGTATGAGGCAACAAGTTGTCTTGAGGCGATTGAAGAAATTTGACGTGTTACTGCTTGTTTGAACATTGATGGACACTTCAAGGTGCTTGACCCTTGACGTCGGATCTGATGTGGATTAGGTGGGTTGGTGGGGTAAATTATCCCGACTTCGGACTTGGTCTATAATTATTCATTGGGGATCTGTTGCATGCGATACTTGAACTGCGTTTACTCTCATAATATGATTCAGGTATGGTCGCTGTCGTTTCCTATCACGTGGGTACATGAGAAGAAAATGAGAAGTCCAGAACAGATCCAATATCTTGGTTACATGTTGAGATGATGTATATATGTGAAGGGGTATCGTTAAGAGTAGTTGAGCCTCCTGATTGTCGTAGCACCGCATTTGTCCATCTATGGCTTTTGTGTCTCGGAAGCACCACCGGCATTCTGTACTGGCTTGATGTCAGAAGCAGACTCCTTGGTCTGACCAAGAGGCAGCTTCTGCTCAGGCTTCTCCTCATCCTCATTCTGACCCTTCATGACGGTGTACACTGGAGCATCGAGCTTTGATCTTCCGTTCAAGAAACCCAGCTCGATAAGGAAGAGGAAACCCATGAGCTTACCACCCGACTTCTTGACCAATGTACCGGCAGCGCCGGCAGAACCACCAGTGGCTAGAAGATCGTCAACAACGATAACATTTTGTCCCTCCTTGATCGCCTCTTTCTGAATCTGAAATTCGTCCTTGCCGTACTCCTTGACAAAGGTGGCAGTCTCGACAGTACCTGGGAGCTTGCCTGGCTTCCTGACTGGTACAAAGGCGCATCCGAGTCTCAGGGCAAGAGTTGGTCCGAAGAGAAATCCACGCGACTCCAATGCGACAATGACGTCTGGCTTGGTAGGAAATGCCTGCTGGATCTCAAGCTCGAGGGCGGTGATGAGGTCGCTGTGCAGTTCAGGCGATTGGAAAATGGGCATGATATCCTCGAACAAAATTCCCTTCTGTGGCCAGTCTGGAAACTGGCGAATGGCCTTGCTGAGCCTTACCTCAAGACTGGAGAGTTCGGAGGAGGCTGGGCAAAGGTCAGTCGACTGAACGACATTGTGGGAGGGTTCGTTTTACTCACCGGCGGCATGGGCGGCGGACTCTCTTCCTTTGGAGGCATTTGGGTTGCCTGGGAAGGTGGTGCCTTGAGGGTTCAGTATCGGCTTTGGAGCAGAAGTGGTTGGGTCTGGCTTTGTCGCTGGTGGGTGAGAAGCCGTCGAAGGCTTGTCGTCCTTTTGAGTGCTAGGTCCCTGGTTCTCAGGATGACCGTGAGGAGGGTGTTGGTCGAAAGAAACTGGTTGGGCCGACATGTTGAAAGATATATGCTAGCAGAAAATATACTGGGTGTCGGAAAGAAGAGTATTGACTCGATTGGGAAAGCAGGGTAGATTGCGCAAAGCTCGATAATGGGTCGGTCTATCAGGGCTCGGCAGAAATGTGCTGCGCGATGCGAGTAATTGGTCAAGCAAGGATGCCTGATGAGAGAACGATAGGGAATGGTTCGTCGGTCGGTCCGTCGTGGTGGGTAGCTCGAATGCACCGACGGTAAGAGTGCTGTAGGTTGCTGTAGCAGTGAACAAAATACGGCTTGTGCTTGTGCTACGGACACAGATTACTCGAGTTTGCTAGCGCAGTGTGAGTCGTGTCTCTGATATCTGCCCTACATCGTGCATTTGCTTACCTCGCTGTATGAATTACCGATTGATGAGTCAATAGAATCAATATGCGTCGTCCTTCGGGAGTTTTGCTGCTTTGATCTGGCGGTCTAGCAAAATTTCCCCCGCATTGATGGACGTTCGTTCCATTCAACAAATGACGCTCCTGCTTCTCTCAGCACGTGTAACACTGACACATCTCATCAATTGGGCACATGCATTGTATTCCATCTCTCCCACAACAACCGCGTCTTCAACGTTGCTACCTTGTAGAGTATCACAGCATGTCTCGCCAGTGGATCAGTACGCCTACATTAGTATATGGTCATCCGCAAAGGGCAGTCGACAGACGATACCACGACGACACGACATTAAGCAATGACAAGCTCATGCCATGTCTGACCGCGTCCATTATCTGCAACTAGGATGTCTGGCCCTACAATTGTCAGCGAGTCGTCCATGCATTGGAACAGTTAACGTGACGTGTCATAAATCCGTAGAGACCCTTCACAGCAGGCAGACCCATCACGTAAGCTACTGTGGCCCAAGCTGCTGTGGCCGTATATATTCTCACCTTCCCGCAGATTTTTCTTCCTTCGTTCCTCACACTTCGGCTTTCTCTTCCTCCACTTCGAAAGAAATCTGTAAGTGGGATCGCTTGCCCGCACCTGAGGCATTGCTTTAGCGCTTTCGCCCAGGAAGGTCAGTGCGGCGAATACCATGGCTTCGAACTACAGTTTTTTTTTTGTATGTTCTGAGTGCCCTACAGGGGCTTCTGTAAATCGGAATTGCTCGCGCGCGCTGGAGGCATCGCATGTAGGAGCTACACGCTTTGGCCAAGGAAGGTCAGAACAGTTTACCCCGTGGCTTCGAACTACAGTCTTTTTTATGTACGTTCTGAGTGCCGTACAGGAGCGGTGGTGTGAGCTTTGCCAGTCAGGCCAATTTTTGGAAATCTTTTCATCGTTTCGTTGGCCCCCGGTTAAGGAGCTGATGAGCGAAGAAGAGATTGATGAGCTAGGACTGTGTTTTATGATACATCAACATGACTCTCGATAAGGGCAAACACTTGCTTTGCTTCAGTATCCCCGGCTCACTGAACATTTCCCAAACATGAAAATGGTTATTCTTCGTGACATGTCGTTAACTCGTGCAGACCGATCATCATATCTCAAAATCTTCTAATGCTTCTGACCGCCCTTCTACTCCCTCTACACCATTGAGTTCCATCTCCTCCTCGCCTGCAAAATCCTCTCCGCCTTCACCATCAGCCAGATCCAGATCTTCTAACGGGAACGTCAATATAGCAGCCACACCAGTAAGTCCCTCCAGCCTCTTTCCGCTCTCGTGCATCGAACTTAGCACTCGCACCTCACCGCCCTCCGTTTCTCTCACACGATCCACAAGCGACACCCACCGCCGCCTGACATTGATATCCTGCGCCCTGAACAACGAGTCCGATAGCAACAAAATACCACCACCACGCCCAACACCGCCCTTCTCGACCGCCGCCTCCACCTCTTTGGGACCGTACCACGCCCTCCCGTCATCTAACCGCAGCATCTCCGTGAATTGATCCATGAGCTGCGTTTCGCGCGCGAACTTGGTATCGCTGAGCTGGCGGCGCACGACGGGTGAGGCCAGCACCTCGTCCAGAGAATGCAGATATCCAGACGCGGAATGCGCAATGATGATTTTCTCGCAGAGGGCAGCGAGCTGTTTATCAGCGCGCGCGGTCGCGGTCTCTTTAATGTATCGCTGGAAGGAGGTGGCGGTGAAGCCCGGACTGGCAATGAGGAGCGGCTTGAGGTTGCTCATGTCGAGCTGGCGCAGGAGGGTTTCGAGCGTCGTGCTAAAGAAGCGCTGCACGCTTTTGTCGTAGTCGGAGCCCGGCTTTCCGGGCCGTTTCTTGGATAACGAGGCCTCGACCTTCTGGCGCAGGATCGTTTGGTGTTCGGTGATCAGGCAGATGTTCGCGAGGCCGTCGGCCATTATTACGGCCCATAGTTCGGCTTTTTTGTCTTGGTCGATGGATTCTTTGAGGATGCCGAGTGCGATGCTGTCCCAGCCGTCGGCTTTCTCCAAGCTGAAGTTGCGGTGCAGTTCCAGGTCCAAAGTATGGTATTGTCCGTTCTTGACGAATGCGTTCTCCGCTGCTACTCGCCCGGAGACGTGTAGTTGTGCTGCTTGTGGGTCGAAGTCTAGGGATGTGACGCGTAGGGTGAGTGTCATGTGGACTCTTTGCGAGGACTTGCTGCCTGTTTCCGACTCGCTCGTCACTCTTCGCATTGCTGAGGCCTTCAGAAGGTCACCTGGTCGGATGAGGTTGTAGGCATGCCACATGTCTTCTGGTTCTTCCGGTAACAGTGTCGCACTGCCCGAACCATCCTTCTTCTCGATACTCTGCTTGATGAGACGCATCTTGGAACCAGTCGCTGTCTATTTCTGCTTCACTAGGTGTTGTTGTCGCTAAACCAACTCTTGTAGATGTGATCGTGTGTCCTCGGTGGTCTCGTGGTTCAAAAATGTTTCGCTTTTGGTTGCGGGTGAAGCCGATTGATGAGGTTGTAAGAAGCGTTGGATGTATGGAATGACTGTCAGTATATGAAAAGTATGCGAGTTACTATATATATTATATGGCGAACGTCATGACATGCAATTATATGAACCTTGATGGATATGAAGTTATGTGCCTTGATGGATTTGGAGATGGATAAATTGGGGAAGCGATGTCATCAGCGGGAAATTTCCCTTGTCGAACGCGAGAGTGACCTCGGATTCATCCCGTCTGTCGCAAATGTGCCTCATGTCTCGTCGACAATTTCTGCTTTGTTCTTTCCTACCTCAACATCGACTCTATTCGCTCTGTCAAAGCCGTGAAACTCTTACTCTTCCTTTTGCGTTCTGATCAACCCAATAATATTCTCAATTTCACTCACGCGACACTCAAACACTCCCAAAGTACGAGAACTCAATCGAGTCATGAATTCTTTGAGCCACTCAGTGCCTCGAGGTCAAGATCAAGGTATCAGGTAAACTCAAGCGTGAGACCGGTGTTCGTCCAGTGTTGTTTCTGTGGGTGGCCTGCTTCACGCGGACCGTCTCCAGTGATGGCATTGGATGTTCTGAGATGATACGGTCTGAACTTGCCTGGGCAATGCCAGCGAAAGGATTCATGCTTCCCCATTTCCGCTTTTCACCAGGTGCAGCTGACATGTATAGGTTGTAATCGGCACAATGGAGTTAGACGAAGGAGCCAGAAGGCGTTCTGTCGCAGTCGACAAGGCCGGTCCTGCACTCATGCCACTGGCTGAGACAGTAGACGACAATTCAATGGACCAGAGATCGTCTGGATTCGTTGGATATATTCGATACCAAGTGAAACGCTTTGAGCGTACAATGGCCTACTACAACCTCGAGGCTCGAGGTATTCAACGTGTCATGCCCAATGAGCGCCACGATCTGAAGAGCCTTGGTTTCTTCCAGATTGGCATTCTCTGGTTCAGCATCAACTTGGCTGCAAACAACATCACTCTCGGTATGCTTGGACCTGCCGTGTACTACCTGTCGTTCACCGACGCCTGTCTATGCGCCGTCTTTGGCATGCTGGTAGGCTGCCTCCCGGTCGCGTACATTGCGACGTTTGGTCCGAGGAGTGGTAACCGCAGTATGGTCTTTGCGAGATACACAATGGGATGGTACCCTGCGAAGCTGGTAGTCATTCTCAACCTGATCGTTCTTCTCGGGTACTGCTTGATCGATGCAGTGGTCGCTGGTCAGATTCTGTCTGCCGTCTCTCCTGGAGGAAACATGTCTACTATCGTGGGAATCGTCATTGTTGCAGTCATCACATGGGGCGTCACTACATTTGGTTACAGTGTCTTTCACTACTACGAGCGATACGCATGGGTTCCTCAGCTCATCGTTCTTTGCATCCTATCCGGTGTCGCTGGACCACGGTTTGATCTCAGCACTGCGTCGACTGGCAACACTTCGACCGTAGCCGGCGACCGACTTTCGTTCTTCAGTTTGTGTCTCTCTGCAGCCATCACTTACGGTGGTGGTGCAGCTGACTACTTTGTTTACTACCCGGAGGAAACTCCTCGGTGGAAAATCTTTAGTATCACCATGGTCGGACTCAGCCTTTCGTTCTCGTTTGCGTTTGTGCTTGGAGCTGGACTAGGCTCAGCCATCACGACTTACCAGCCTTGGGGTAATGCCTATGAGATATCGCAAGGAGCTCTCATCGTCGAAGCGTACGCGCCGCTCGGTGGGTTTGGCTCGTTCTGCAGTGTCATCGTTGCTCTAGGTCTGATCGCAAACATGATCCCACCAAGTTACAGCAGCAGTGTCGACTTTCAGGTCCTCGGTAGATGGCTCAACAAAGTACCGCGCATCGTCTGGAACACGATTGGTGTAATCATCTACACCGTTTGCGCCATCGCGGGTCGAACGAGTCTGGCGGCCATCTTCACCAACTTTCTTGCTTTAATGGGATATTGGGTGGCCATCTGGATCGCTATCACGATTGAGGAACACCTCTTCTTCCGAAAGTGGATGCGACTCGGGTTCAACTGGGAAGACTGGGACGATCGCAACAAGATGCCACTTGGTATTGCGGCCATTATCGCCTTCCTGGTTGGATGGGTCGGTGCGATCCTGTCCATGGCGCAAGTGTGGTATATCGGACCTATCGCTAGACTGGTCGGCGAGTACGGCGGAGATGTGAGTAGCCTCTTCAAGAAGTCTCGTTGGCGACATGAATTGACAAATTGCAGATGGGCAACTACATCGGCTTCGCATGGGCCGCTCTGGTCTTTCCGCCGTTGCGATACCTCGAGCTCAAGAAGTTCGGTCGCTGAATAGAACATGATAAGAGAGGGTGGTCGGCAGAAAGTGTGCATGTGTGGTGAATGATGTGTGCTTGGTCGAGAGAACGAAACGGATTCAACCCACGTTGCACGCGAGATCGCGAATCGTGGTGGTAGTAAGACGTCGGTCAACGGAGCCTGCCCTTCCCGACACTATATCATCTGTCTGCCCAGATTAGCGTGCCGCGAGACATATGGTGCGCGGAAGATATCAAGCACTGATACGAGTAATGAACCTGACGGTGGAGTCTCCTTCATACGCGAGCTGTCAAGTGTAAGACGAACTCAAAGTCATGCCCTTGATCGCTTCGAATCGCTTGTCGATAACGTGAGGTTTCAAGTAGAATGGCGGCAATCTGGGCCGGGTAATGCATTCGATTGAGTGAGGCTCTGTATGCACAATTGTGGATAGTGCAGTGCATATCAGGAACCTTGACTAGCGCGACGGAAGTGTGCAGCATGAGCAGCCGGGATCACCGCGACGGACTTTTTTCCCGAGTGGCGGATTATGAGTTGAGAGGATCATTCATGGCTTGGAGCTTGCTTTTGAGGATCTTTTGTCTTTTCCAGTGGTGTCTCAACGGGAAAGAGGAATTCCTTGAGTTTGATCTATCCCATGGGGGCATACCATGTCGGAATTGGAATGGTCAAGGAAGGAGAAGGTTCGCTTGGCGAGTCGTCTCGGATCCAGACATCCTCTTTTCCTACCGGGTTGTCCCGCGTCGCGTCGCATCTGGGGAAGGGGTTTCATCTGAGACATGATCGAGGTCATGTTGGAGACTTGGAGTTGAGGCATAAAATGCGGTACGCTGCCGTGCTGTCGTGCATAATTTATCCGGGGTTGCAGGGGGTTGATAACAGCATGTCACCCGTGGCTTGATGCATCTGACATGGATCGCTTGAGGCGGTCAATGAATGTTGAACGTGGTTGAGCGCGTGGTATGCACAAGGAAGAGATGAAGTCCAAGTGCACAATCTGCGTACTTTCAATGGCAAGCGCAATGGCGTGACAGTCGCATGTAAGCAGAGACAGGCTCGTGGTCTTCAAAGTTGTGCCTGCCTAATCGTGGGATATGCGACAGCACTGGTGCAGGCTGATTCAGTCATCGTGCATGTTTGATATTGCAAGATCCCGGGGCCGCTGATGGGAAACAAGCAATTGAGTTTTCGATGTTCTTCTCATGTTAATAATTATCGATGACACTTGCCATGCCCCCCGTTCTTGCGGTGTGTAACACGATACTGTGTAGAGTGATAAGGGTACAAGAAGCACCCTGTGGCATCTGTCGAAGTCTGCTATACCACGTTCAACTATCGTTGCACAGGACGGTCCATATCATTGGACATATCGTGGACGTTTCATGTTTATTCCTGTCCATCACTGTGGTAGTAGTCGGCACCAACAAGCGTGAAGTCGTCGCGGCCTCTTTCACGCAATCCCCCACTTTCCGCGCAGATCGTCATATCCGCCATATCGCGCGCAAAGGGCTTCTCGCGTATTGGTACTGGTGCTGATGATCTACGTCGCGAACTCGTGGTCCGGCTCGCGCATCAGACCATCCGTCAAGATGCGAATAATGTGCATGTCTCTTCCGTGTGTCTCGTCATCTTTTCCCTTGTTAGCCCAGCCACATTGTTGGAGCACACTCAAAAGGTTAGTTCGCCATCGAAGCACGTTTAGTGAACCTTGATCTGTTAGCTCAACACGTAATCGGCAGAAATTCATCAAGAACGCTCCACCCGGTGAAGCGCAATAGCATTCACGACTTATTATGACTGGGAGCTTGTTACGTGAGAATTGAGGACGAAGCAGGACAAAAATGAGCAACTCCAGGAACCGCGTGCTGTAGACTGTATCCTGTTGTTGAGTGTGACCGACGCTACACTAGAAATCTTGTTCGTCCTGTGTGTCAGCGTGTGAGGTGTTTGAGTCGTCCTACCGATGGTCGGTGTCTGAATGGTGGAGGATGTCGGCAAGTCAAACTTGCCTTTTTCCTATGTCGGAGGGCGAGAACAGAAGGAACGACTGGGCAGCTTGCGCTTGCGCCTCATTCTGTCACGGGAAGGTGGTGCTGCTGCCACGCCTGCCTGCTGTACACGCAATTGATTCGTACCTGTACCTACTACATCAGCTTGGCCCATTTTACTTCCTTCTCTTCGTGTGCACTTCTTCCCTCCTTCTTCTTTCTCTGATTCTGAACCGTGCGACCTACGAAGTTCACCTATACCGTTAAAATCACCGCCCGTCACTCGTTCCCATCCATCAGAGCGCATATTGCATCTCGCCATCAGCCCAACGCTACGCAAACGCTGAGCTCCGCAACATTCCATTTTTATCTCCGTGCCTCCGTGGAACAAAATACGCTACTCCCGCAATCCGCTGAGTCCGCCAACCACCTCTATCCGCGCTAGCACCACCTGCAAACGATTCATCAAGTCAAGCATCCAGCATGGACCAATCTACAGCATCAGAAAGTCGCCGCCCCAAGTCGCACCATCGCTCGTTTTCCCTGCGCTCCGATAAGAGCGCAGACAAGGCTGCCGGAGCCAATTCTGCCCAAGAGCTTGCCGAGAAAGCTAGGCGCGACTCCTTCTTGCGCGGCGAGTCAAAGGCTAATCCCAATGCCGCCATGCAGGAAGTCCAACCTGGAGGTGCGTACTACATTATTCATCCATGCCGTGCCCTCCAACTCCCCCATGACTATACCCAAGACCTTATTCCACTTACCCCCGAGCATTCCCCTAGCCCAGCCTTCCATCGTCATTGTTTCATAACCTAGATACTTTCTCTTTTGCTTCGCTCGCTTCTCCTCCTTCTCGAAATTACTTCGCTCGTTCACATTCCGTCATGGGTCGCTCAATATCATTTCGACGCTCCAAGACCGAGGATCCCACCGCTGACAGAAAGGCCGTAGTCCGGAACCTTTTGGAGAAGACTACCCTCGAGGCTTTGCGCAACAATGAGTACAAAGACGTCAATGGCAACATAATCAGTAAGTCGTCTTCCGTCTTCATGCCGTTTCTTGTCACCAAATCTAACAAAGCGCAGCTGAGCCGGATCTCACCAATCCTACTCGCCCAAGATGGGAACGTCCTTTGGACACTATCCGTTCGTTCGAAAAGGCAATTGATGGAGGGTACAAGCGTCGTTCCATGAGCAGAGCTGGTGAGAACCACAAGATGTGATTCGTTGATATCAATGACTGACACGCACAGGCTCTGACTTTGATGCCGGCACTCAGCCAGCCAGCCGCCGCACCAGCTACTACGGTTACGAGTCTGGTCCAAGCCCAGTCCGTCATCAATCTTCTGCTGGTGGCTACTACGGCAACAATCGTCGCTCGGAAACATACTTCGATCCATATGGTCAGGCGCCAAACGCTGCCCCAAGCAGGAACCGCTTTGGTCGCAACTACTCCGGCGGCAACTACTCTGAGAACAGGAACAGTTATTACGGTAATGGTTACGGTCAGCAGGGTTACAACCAACCATACGACGCGGCAGCTGGTAGTGACAGCACTGGTCCTTGGAACTCCCACACCGACCCTTCCAGTGAAAACAGCTCTCTCGACCGCGCCAATGGCATCATGAAGCCAGTACACACCCCTGATCCAATGAATGGATTCCCGATGGACCAATACGGAAACGACGCCATCATGGAAGAAGGTGGTTCGGATGATTATGGATACCCGACCAACATGCAGCGCAGAGGTCAAAACGCTCCTCCTCCAGCGCCACAACACTCTACACCACCGCCTCGCAAGACCATCCAACTCGGCGGTGGTGGCGGCAGTCCTCAGGATTCGGCATTCGCTTCTCAAGGCGGATCGTTGCCATCTACTGCTCGCCCAACCCCGACCAACGAGAAGCGTAAAAGCTTCTTCGGCCGTAAGTTCGGCAAGAACAAGGACTAAACTCATTATTGATGTCCCGTATCACGGTCTGGCGACAATGTTTCGAACACAATCACGCAAGAGAGCACGTCTCAAGAAGACTGAGCTATTTATGCATACATGACGGCGTTTCTGGGTCTTGAAAGAACGAGCTGCGCCACTGTACTTAATTGGACATGGCTCGTACTTTCTGGCGTTGACGATTGCATCGATTGCATTCTGGGCATTTCATTGAGCTAATAAGGGGTTAAGGTGGAAGACGTGGAAGGTCACGCCCAACGTTTCAACGGCAATGCTGCAGACAGAAGATGTGAAACTCTCTCTCACATTATTTGACAGAGGGTCAAAGTTCAGTTCAGTCCATAAACAGAATTTGGTATCTTGAACATTGGAAGCAAATGCATCAGTCGTTCCTTCGCCCAGCACTGACCGCCATTGACCTATCGTGATTTCTTCTTCTCCTGTTCCTCCATCTCGGCTCGCTCTGACTGATCCTCCTTGAATGCTACAATGACATAACCAATCAGTACCACGTTCGCCATGACCGCGGCTGTTGCGCCTGAATACGTCGAGTTTCCTGTTCCATGATCAGTACGCCGTCACGTGTCCCGCGAATGTGTACTCACCGCCGAAGATCGTGTTCAATGTCAAGAAATAAGTGCCGATCGGCATTGTGATCATGGCGAACGTGAACCCGAGGAGCTTCGCTATCACCGCACTACGTGTCGTGTCAGTCCGACTTCGTCTTCTTGAGGGCTCATTCAGAGTGGCAATACGTACGACGGTACTGCGGGTGCTATGCTGCTCTCTTGTGGCTTGTCATCCTGGTCGAGATGTGTCTTTTCCGATGTCACGATGCGCCTTTGTGTTGCCATATTGGAGTGGTGGTATATGTGTCCTCTTTTAGATCTCGTAGCCCCTACGTTAGCAATAGAAATCTTGGAGTCGCTCGCCGATGTTTGTCTTGTGCTGTCGTTCCTGACGGGTGGTTTGGAGCCAAGCCCTGTCCAACCCCGCGTCGAGGCCGATGCCGACTCGCGGTTGACAAAACAAGTGGCACTCAGTAACACATCAGCCGTTCGTTGCTGGAATCCGAGGAACTGTATATGGATACAATGTTTGTATGCAAGGTATCTACTATAACCAGTGATAAGATAAATACAATAGCTATATATTGATGAATCATAATTGGCTGATGTGTTACTGAGTGCCATGTTACCGACTGGAGTGTCGGTTATTTTGTCAAACGCGAAGCCGACTCCCACGTGAACGTCATCAAGCTTCGAATGACTGAACAATCCATAGGTATCACCAATTCAATCGACCACACCATCGCCGACCAGGTAGAAGACCTTCTGACGAGACGTACGGGTAAGCCATCAGGCTACTCACCTCAAAGAACCGAGCGTGTATATCGCTCCGCAAGGACAATGCCAATCACCGAAGGCGCCCCCATCCATGGCAACCCCGCCCATCTTCTCCCACCATCTTGGACCTCTATCATAACCACTTGGCTCGCAGAAGATACGCCTTCTTTCGATTATGGCGGCTTCGTCGTTGGCGAGACACCTGCCGAGGCGCGCTTACTAGCCAAGTCACCGGGTATCATGGCTGGCGTACCCTTTGTCGACGAAATATTCAGGCAACTAGGATGCAGTGTGGAGTGGTTGGTGAAAGAAGGAGAAGAGGTGGGTACAGGAGGAGGGAAGCAACAGGTGGCTACGGTCAAGGGACCTGTGAGGAATCTGCTTTTGGGTGAGAGAGTTGCGCTGAATGTGCTGTCGAGATGCTCTGGTGTAGCTACAAAGTGAGTCTCCCACTTGGTGGAAGTAGGTCCTATTGTTCGTCGAAGGTACGACCACACAAGCGGACAATCTGCGTGGTTTGGGACTGAAAGCGGACCCAGACCCATCAGCTGTCTCGCATCATTCTGTTCTGACGTTGATTTGAAGGTCGCATTCGCTGCTACAACTCCTTCGCAAAGCTGGATACAAGAACACCCTCGCCGGTACACGGAAAACAACACCAGGATTCCGTCTCGTAGAGAAATACGGCATGCTCGTAGGAGGCTGCGATCCCCACCGCATTGACTTGTCAACCATGACCATGCTCAAGGACAACCATATCTGGGCGTGCGGTGGAAGCATCCACTCTGCCGTTGCAGCGGCCAAAGCTGCAGGCGGCTTCAGCATCAAAGTCGAGGTGGAATGTCAGAGTCTGGACGAAGCGAATCAGGCCATCGAAGCTGGTGCGGACGTCGTCATGCTCGATAACTTCGAACCAGACGACATGAAGAAGGCGGCCAAGACTATCAAGGAACAATGGGGTCGTGGTCCTCGGGCGCCGCTTGTGGAAGTCAGTGGTGGTCTGACTGAGGACAATGTTGCAAAGTACGTCTGCGACGATGTGGATATCATTTCGAGTAGTAGCATACACCAGGGTGTGAAGCACATTGACTTTAGTTTGAAGGTGATACCCAAGGATAAGAGCGGAAAGAAGGGCGATGGTGAGAGCCTCGATCAGTGAGGGATTGATAGACAGACAATAAATAGATCCAGCCTTTACGTACACTGTGTATGCTATCAGCAGTCTGTCATTTAGTGTATAGCTACTGTATTCATCTTATTGCCGATTATAGTAAATTCCTAATATATAACTGTTATATCTATATACAGTTCCTTGAATTACGGCTTCGAACGGTTGATGTGCTACTGAGTGCCATATTACTGATTGCCATATTACTGATTGCCATATTACTGATTGCCATATTGCTGAGTGCTACTTATATTGTCGACCGCGAGGCCTCTTTGATGCATGAATCTCCACAAGTCATATAAACACTTACATCATTGGAGCATAGCTCACTAGATGACAGCAACTCGACCTTCCAGATCGTCCTTTGTCTTGCTTCGCTAAATATACGTCTTGTCACACCATACAACACCCGCAAACTCCGCCAACATGACTGAACGAAATGATCACGAATACCCACGACCCGACTTTCAACGCAGCAATTTGACCTGGACATCTCTAAATGGCCCATGGGACTTCATATTCGACGACGAAGATATCGGTCTATTGGAGCACTGGCAAAAGTCCGGCATTCCTGATCAAGTGACCGCAAACGCAGTAGCTCAAGCTCGAGACGAATCCGAGGCCGAAAAGATCACGCAGAAGATCGCATCTGGCACACAAAACTTACTTCAAGGGAATGTATTCAAGCACCACGCTGATGCGAAAACGCACGAGAAGCGCAAGATCAATGTGCCGTTTGTCTACCAGACCGAAGCTTCAGGCATCAACGAACGAGATGCTCATGAGGTTCTGTGGTACGAGCGCAGGATATCTGATATCCGAAAGGCGAAAGACAGCAGTCATCGACTTGTCCTGCGATTTGGTGCGGTTGACTACGAAGCCACTGTTTGGATCGATGGTCACCGAGTCGGTAGCAACCAGGGCGGACATGTGCCCTTCGACCTCGACCTGACCGAGTTCATGGAGGTTGCTGGCTCGGAACACGCACGCCTTACTGTCAGGATCCGAGACTCGACCTATGACCTCACGCAACCAAGAGGGAAACAGTACTGGGGCGCCGAGCCCGAGAGCATCTTCTACACGCCATCGAGTGGTATATGGCAGAACGTCTGGCTCGAGGTCGTGCCGTCTACTCGCATCGCTGATAGCAGTAACGGTACCGTACTCCAATCACATGATATCGAGAAAGGTGAGCTTCACGCTACCGTCGCCGTACAAGGCCGTCGGTCAGGTCAGGGTCTGCGTGTTGAGATCGAGGCTACCTTCCAGGGCATCTCGGTATCGAAAGAAACCAAGGCATTGCCACGAGAAGTTGATACCGTTTCAATCGACCTGCCTATGTGTCTCTCGGAGGAGCAATACCGCACTCTGAGTGACCAAGAGAAGACATCAGACGCCTGGCACAACGGTGTCGCACTCTGGAGCCCCGGCCATCCATCTCTTTACCAAGTGACCATTCGTCTACTCGCTGCCACCCCTGAAGCCGAAGTACTCGACACCGTGACCGTCCGCACGGGCATGCGCTCCCTTTCCTGGACGCACGGCGACTCAACATTCCTCCTCAACAACCGCCCTCTATTCCAAAAGCTCTGCCTCGACCAAGGCTACTGGCCAAGCACCGGCATCACACCGCCTTCCGCCAGCGCCCTACGCACCGACATCGAGCTCGCGCAAGCAATGGGCTTCAACGGCTGCCGCAAGCACCAAAAACTCGAGGATCCGCTATTCCTGCACTACGCCGACGAAATGGGGTACTTAGTATGGTCGGAGATGGGCAACGCATACGCCTTCTCTTCGACGTACACGCAAAGGTACGATGAAGAGTGGAGGCGCGCTGTCAATAGGGATATCAACCACGCGTGCATCATCGCCTGGACGCCGGTGAACGAGAGCTGGGGATACGGGGATCTGAAGAACGATAAGCGCCAGAGAGACCATATTCGCAGTCTGGTGCTGGCGACCAAGGTGCTGGATCCCACGCGGCCGGTGAATGATAATTGTGGATGGGAGCATGTCTGTGATGATCTGACGACATTTCATGATTACGCTGATGCCGAGGGGTTGGCCAAGACGTGTGCGAGTATGGAGGGCGTGCTCGGGCTGAAGGCGGGTCGGGAGCTTTTCTGCCAGCCGATTCTGGGCGCAGACGGCCGGGTCATCGATCACGGTACCAAGCACAGAGACGGCGCACCGGTGATCTGCACCGAGATGGGCGGTGTCAACATCAAGACAGGGGGTGGCAGAGACTGGGGATACACCACTGCGTCGGACCCGAACGACTTGCTGGCGAGAATCGAGGGCATGGTCATGGGTGTGGTAGAAGGCGGCATTTGCTCAGGCTTTGTCTACACGCAGCTGGCGGATATCGAGCAGGAGACCAACGGGGTGTACGATTTCGAGCGAAAGGAGAAGCTCGAGGCGGCCAAGGTCAAGATGATCTTCGACAAGGCGGAGAAGAGATACTTTGAGTTACTGAAGCAAAGAGCTTAGGTGGGGAGAAGATTCAGTATACATATGGCAGCCAATAATGCGTAGAAAAATAGTCGACTCCGATTCGGTATGACGGAGAACAGTATGTGATATTGTGTTCTGCGCTGTCAATATCGGTACAGATTCCCTCTTTGACCTTGATCCTTATGATCAGCTCTCTCTCTGGCCGGAGCGGCATCGCGCGGCTACGTACGTGTTTCTCCACCGACTTTGGGTGGCAGTATACCGTCAGCCGTCCTTTTGGTGTCATCTCGAACGACGAGGCTCTATTCGTATCCGGCACAGCGCCTAGTCGTTGCATTCAAATTGTTCAGACCAGTGGGTCCCCTTTCTCAGCCCTTAGCAGCACTCTCCCGCTCCTTTCTCCTCACACCAACATCCCAATTATACACCCTCGCAGTCGCAACCTCAAGCGTCGTGATCTGCTCCCTCAAGAAATCGAGATCCTCCTCACACCCCACGGCGCTGCTCTCCGCGACATCCAGTTTCCCCTTCAACAACTCCTCGGCCTCGCCGATCGGGTACGAAAGCATGACGTTGGCGCCCAGCCAGAGATATACCTCCTCTGTGTGTGGAATGCTGGCTTTGGCGAATAGAGTGTCGTTGAGCTCGAAGTGTGATTCTAGTGGCTCGCTGTCGGATGGCCGTGTCGCGAGGAATTGTACGGTGTCGAGAGTCGAGGCGATGTCCGGGATTTTGGAGCGCAGGCCGGCGAGCCGCCGTTGGGTGTTCACTTCCATGAATTGGTATTTTCTGGGGCGGTCGTTAGTGGCTGCTTGCGGTAATCTTCTTCGATGTCTGTCTGCGTGGTTTGCTATCCTTTTTGGTAGAGTTTGTCCTGAGGGAAATAGGTGGGGGCAGTGAAACGAGTCTCTAGACGTACGATATCATCTCCTGAAAGCTCTTGAGTGTGCTCTCGACTTCCTCTCGGTTGGAGACATAGTCCTCTACTCTATCGACGAAGGGCGCGATGGGGATGCCGCGAGGATTGGTGGGCGCGGATTCTTGTCTGTGAGAGTGTCAGTCACATAGCCTAAGCCTCGTCCTTGCAATATGCCCGTACCCTTTCGCGACCTCTGCCATTGTGTGCTTGTGCTGTAATATATGAATTGGGTTGTTTCATACCACCGACGTCTAAAGCTTCAATGAGGAAACATAGATGATCATATCTTATCGCGACCTCAAGATGTGGCCGCAAATACCACCGCGCAATTTTACGGGACGGCCGTAGCTGCCAATCCGCGGCCCAGTCGCGACTGCCCAGAGATGATCTCATCCACCGCGATGGATCACGCTACGGAGAATTGTTCTTGACGGGATCTTGTCTTGCAGATCCAACATCACGCAGCAAGAAATTCAAACAAGGGTGTCTGCATGCATGTCGGAGGCTTTTGGAATTGTCGTGCAGCTGCGAGTTCGTTCTCGTATCTGCCTGCTTGGACCCACGTCTGCCAGGTTCTTGCGAGAAGGAAGCAGGCATGCAGAAGCGACTATATGGTGTCATGCGCTGTCTCACTAGTGCTTGGGTCAGACTTGTACTTTGTGACTGTCAACTGGTCGAGACGAGGTTGGGTGGGTGTTTGGATGATCCGCGAGTGATGAATTGATGTAGGAGAGTAAGTGCAGTAGATGCAAGATGCAATACACCGCAGTGATTAGAGATCGTGACAAGGCTAGATACATATGTTCGAGCGATGTTTAACGTAAATGTGGTGAAGTGTATTGTAGTAATACTAGAGGCAAGAACGAGACCAGTAGTAATACTAAAGTCAAAAGCAAGACCAATAGCAAGTGGAAGTAAAAGTTTCAGTAAACAGTAAATTGAGGTAACTATCATGTACATTAACTGTTGAAAGCAAACAATAACTATCCATCATGGCAGTCATCGCTACAAGAAGTATTGTAGCTGTTCGTTCCGTCTATATTGAAAACAAAACGCCCTCATGATTAAGTATAAAGAAACAACCATCGGTACAAAGAGGGACAGAATGAAGGAAGTAAGATCCAAACTGTCACTCAGCCCAAGCAACAACAGAATCCACCTCTTTCATCGTCCGGAGAATAGGTATGCCTCGGTGGACATGTCAATGAGAGCCCTTCTCAGCCCAAGACTGACACTCAGTTCCATGTCGTGAAGCGCGGATCGAAAGATATTTTTATGAAAACAATTTAGGAAAAAAGTCTCTAGAACTTGAGACCCTCCTTGATGAGCTCACCGAGCGAGTCAGCCTGTGAAGATGTTAGTAAAGGTTCAAGTTGTTGTAGGTAGTAGTGGTGGAACTTACGTGAGGTGGCTTCATCATGGAGAAGTGGTGACCTCCCATAACACCGTATTGCATGTTCTCAGTACCGCAAAGCTGGCCCCAACCGTTGTCGGTGAAGTCAGTGCGGTGGTTGAGGAGCCACTTCATTGGTGCTGGGTCCTCATCCTCAGATGGTGGTGGGCGTGGGTCACCCTTGTTACCGGCGACACCCTCGCGGCACCAGATGGCGTAGGTCTTGACTGGCTTGATCGTTGGCTTTGGCTCGTAAGCGGACAGCGAACGGATGGCGGCGGTGAAGTGAGGAAGGAGCCACTTTGGAGTCTTGCTTGGGTCACCAGTACCGAGGAGACCGATCTCGTTGAAAAAGACGTGGAGACGTTGTGGGAGAGGGGCGAGGTTGACCGGGCATGGGGAGTCGAGGAGGAAAAGCTTCTCGACCTCCTCGTTGTTGGCGAGGAGTGCCTGAGCAACGGCGTAGGCGATGACACCACCAGCGGACCAACCACCAATGATGTATGGTCCCTTAGGTTGACGACGCTTGATCTCGGCAAGGTAGACCATCGAGACGGTCTCAATACCGCATTGCCAGCTCTCTGGGTCCTTCATGAACGGGCAGTTCAATCCGAAAGCGCAGACGTCTGAGCCAAGGTTTGGAATGCTGACGTACGAGGTAGCGGATCCAGAACCGTCAGGAAGGAAGAAAATCTTCTTAGTGGCGATCTTTGGGTTACCCTGGAGAAGGACAGAGGTAGCAGCAGGAAACTTGGAGATGTCGGCGTTGCGAGCGGCGTTAAGCTTCTCGTTGACCTTGTCGAGTTGAGGAGCGCTCTGCTTCTTCTCGGTCTTTGGCGCAGCTGGAGCGGCCTTGGCAGCCTTTGGCTTTGGGCGCATACCGAGTGCGTTCTCGATCTCCTCGATGTTACCGTTGGTGACCAAGAAGGTAGATGGAAGGTCGACACCGGTCTTCTCACGAAGCTCACCAAGAATGGCCAGGGACATCAAAGAGTCCATACCCATCTCGGAGAGGTCGGCGGAGTCGGTGATCTCGGAAATGTCAACACCCATCTCTTGAGCGATGATGTGGCGGGCGATGGAAACGTCTCCAACTTCCTCGAGGGCGTCACGGGAGTCGTCCTTGCCAGTTGCGCTTGGGGCGGAGCTAGCAGGAGTGCTGACATCACCCTCGAGAGGAGTAGCGAGGTCGACAGAGTCCTCGGAGTCATCCTCAGAGTCGTCCTCCTCGGCAAGAGCGCCGTTGTCGTACTGGGAGAAGAACTTCTTCATCTCACCAACAGTTGGGTAGTCAGTGAAGAGGGTAGAGCTGATCTCCAAGTCAAGGTCCTCACGGAACTTGGCAGAGATGGTCAGCGACATGAGAGAGTCGACACCGAGGTTCTCGAAAGCAGCCTCGTCGACGAGCTCGGACATGTCAACATCGGTCTCGGTAGCGATGATGTTCATGACACGGGAGGTGATGGTTGCGGTAGGCTTCTTGGCCTTTGGAGCCTTGGCAGCCTTTGGTGCAGGAGCCTGAACCTTGACTGGGGCAGGAGCGGCAGCCTTTGGTGCGGCGGCCTTGCTTGGTGCAGGAGCAGCAGCCTTTGGAGCTGGAGCGGCCTGACCGGCCTTGATCTGAGGTGGCAAGAAGGTGTTGAGGACACGGCGTGGGATCTGCTGGAACTTGAGTTGGTAGCAGACGGCGACGATCTCGTTGGTCTCCTCCTCGAAGATGTAGACATCACCGGCGGTGACACCGGTCTCACCCTTTGGAAGCATGCGAACGTAGTTGCGGTACTTCTTGCTGGCAGACATCTCCTTGGCGATCTTGATGGAGCCCCATCCGTGAGAGATGCAGACAAAGTTGTCAGAGTCAAAGTGCTCAGATGCGTTGACGATGAAACCACCCAAGTGGCACATGCTGTCAACCCAGTAGGCTGGGAAGTAGAAGTCACCATCCTCTGGCTTGGTCTTGAACTGAACAGCGGCGGAAGCCTCTGGCTGCTTGTTGTCCATGACGATCTCGTCCATTCCACGGTAAGTCTCGCTGTAGTCGACGAAGCACTTGAAAAGCTTGTAGGCAAGACCGCGTCCAATGACGTGAGCCTCTTGGGTGAGGGTCTTGCGCTTCAAGTTCTCAATCTGGGACTGGACCATGAAGCTGATGTTGTTCCACTGCTCCTTCCAGACGGCGGTCTCCTCGAACTTGACAACACAGTGAGCGTGCTCAGTGATGGTCTTGCCGTCGGAAGTGACACTCTTGAACTTGAGGTGGGCGACACCCTCCTCGAGGTCGGCGTTGGCCTCCATCTCGACGTGTTGACCGTCAGCTGGTGCCTCGGCCTTGACGATGAATGGCTTGAGAACCTCCATGTGGCAGACATCGTAACCGATGCCCTGGCCAGATGGGCGAAGACCCTTGTAGATGTAGTCAGAGACGGTCAAAGCCATGTCGCAGAAGAGCGAAGATGGGCAGAGGGCGGTGTTGTTGACCTGGTGACCCATGGTGACCTTGCGGAGCTTTGGCTCGGTGACATCGGAGCGGATGACAACACGGGCAGTGTTGGCGCTGAACTCCTCAGAGATGACCTTCTGGCAAGCGTCGGTGAGCTTCTTGTAGCTGACAGCAGCTGGGGCAGCCTCGATGGCCTTTGGAGCCTCGGCTGGAGCGGCAGTCTTGGCCTCACCCTTGGTCAAGGTCCAGTTGTTGTGGTAGTCGAGCCAGTACTTCTTGTTGTCGAAGCTGTAGGTTGGGAGCTCGTACATCTCGTGGGCGTTGTTGAAGGCGCGGTGGTACTCGTCGAAGTTGAGGGAGACACCAGCAAGGAAAAGGGAGCACAAGCTGGTGGAGAGGGTCTTCCATGGGTCCTCGTTGCGGCGGAGAGATGCCTGGGCGAGGGTGGTGCCGGTGGATGCCTTGACCATGCCGAGGCAAACTGGGTGGGCACCAATCTCGAGCCAAGCAGTCTTCTCGTTGAAGACACCGTCCTTCTGGCCGTTGGTGAGAGCAGCCAAGAAGTTGACAGACTCGCGAGCGTGGCGGGCGAGGTAGTCAGGGCCGATAACACCAGCCTCACGGATGATGTCACCAGAGAGAGGAGAGAGGACTGGGACGGTTGGCTTGTTGAAGGTAACAGCAGAGGCAACCTTCTTGAAAGACTCCATGATTGGCTCGACCTGGGCAGAGTGGAAGGCGAATGGAACGTTAAGCTTGGTGGCCTTGAAACCCTTGGAAGACAGAGCCTCGTTGGCAGCGCCGACAACCTCGACGCTTCCGCAGAGAACGGTCTCCTCTGGGCCGTTGATGCAGGCGACCTCGGTCATCTTTGGGCCAAGAGCGTTGCGGACAGCCTCGACAGAGCCCTTGACAGCAAGCATGCCGTGGGTGTGAGGAGTGCAGTCCTTGACAAGGAGCTCAGCGCGGCGACCGACCAAGAGAACCATGTCAGAAGCAGAGATGACACCAGCAACGTGAAGAGCGGCGTACTCTCCGAGAGAGTGACCGACAACAGCGGTTGGGGTGATACCCCAGGAAGCCCACATGCGAGCAAGAGCGACCTGAATACAAGCCATACCGAGCTGGACCTTGACTGGAGAGAGAGTCGCAACGTCAGTACCGTCGAGAAGCTCGAGGAAAGATGGGAGACCCTGAATGCGGGCAAGGTTGTCAAGCTGGTCAATGTCGTCCTTGAAGCTTGGCAAGTCCTGGTAGAGCTTCTGGCCGAGACCAGTGTACTGGGAACCCTGGCCAGTGAAGCAGAAGGCAGTCTTGGCGGAGACCATGGCGACTGGGCTGTAGGACTCCTTGACCTGAGCATCGAGCTGCTCGCTGACCTTGCCGATCTCAGTGGCGGTGAAGGCAACACGGTAGTTGTGCTGGATGCGACGAGCAGTCAAAGTGTAAGACATGCTTGGGAGGGTTGCCTCAGGGTTCTTGGCCAACCATCCCTGGAGGTTGGAGATCTGTCTCTTGAGGGCGGCAATGGAGCGGGCGGTGACGGTGATAGGGAATGTGGTCCTTGGGTCAACACCCTTTGGTGCCTCGCGGAGAGGACCGTCCTCGATGAGGAGGGAGGTGTTACCACCAGCGGCAGAGAAGTTGTTCAAGAACAGCTTACGCTTCTCAGCACCGTTACGTGGCCAGGCAACCTGCTGCTGGGAGATGTGGACGTTGCGCTCTCCCAAGTCCTTAGGGAAAGACTGGTTGATGATACCCTTGATACCGACGTTGGCTGGGATGGCGTTGTGCTTCATCATCATCAGAACCTTGGCAAGGGAGTTGATACCGGAAGCAGCCTCTCCGTGACCGACGTTGGCCTTGATGGCACCGAGGTAGAGCTTCTGCTCTGGAGTACGGCGACGGTGGCGAGGAGCGAAGGAGTTGGTGACAGAGGTCATCTCAATACCATCACCAGCCTGGGTACCGGTACCGTGCATCTCAACGTAAGAGATCTCGTGAGCGTCAATACCAGCGTCAGCGAGGACCTTCTTGAAAAGGTACTCCTGGGCACCAGCGTGAGGGTGGGTGATGGAGACGGCCTCAGCGGAGTGGTTGGTAGCGGCACCAAGAATGCAACCAAGGATGTTGTCCTTGTCGGCAATGGCGTCCTCGTATCGCTTGAGGACAACGGTACCAGCACCGTCACCACGGCAGTAACCGTCGGCGTCGTTGTCGTAGGTCTTGCAAGAACCGGTCTTGGACAAGAACTGACCCTTGGACAGACCAGAGAAAATGTCTGGGTTGGTCAAGACGTTGAGACCACCAGCACAGGCAGTGTCACAGTCACCAGCCCAGAGAGAGTTGCATGCAATGTGGATGGCAGCGAGAGAAGAAGAGCAGGCAGTGTCAACCGAGAAGGATGGACCGCTGAACTTGAAGTAGTAGTTGATGCGACCTGGAGCGAAGGCACGTACACCACCGGTGATGAAGTACGTGTCGACGTTCTCGGAGGCGTTGATCTCACGCCAGTCATCGGAGGTCTGACCGTAGAAAGTACCGATACGGTGCAACTTGGTGGATGGAGTACGGTTTGCGACGTAACCAGACATTTCGAGGGCCTCGTAAGCGGTGACAAGGGCAAGACGACCCATTGGGTCAGTCTGAGCAGCCTCACGAGGAGACATGTTGAAGAACTTTGGGTCGAAAAGACCTGGCTCGTCGATGAAGCAACCGAATGGGGTGTGGGACTTGTTCTTGCCCTTTCCAGATGGGTCGCAGTGAGCATCAGCGTCGAAACGGTCGGCTGGGATTCTGCGGTGAACGTCGAGTCCCTTCTCGAGGAGCTCCCAGAGAGCCTCGTGGGTGGCGGCGCTTGGGAAACGACCGGCCAAACCGACAATGGCGATCTTGTCGTTCTGGATGCGACCTTGGACGGAAGCATCGTCACTAGCGTCCTTCCAGGCAGACTGGTCGACGACGGAAACTTCCTTCTGGCCACCAGCCTTCAAGGCAGAGACGAGAGAGTTGGCGACGTTGTTGATGCCCATAGCGAAGATCTTGGCTGGAGCGCGGGTGTTGGCGGTGACCTGGCTGACGGTCTCCTGGAGGAGGAGGTCCCAGCGAACCTGGTTCTGGAGCATGTCGGCAAGGGCCATGCGGAAGAGCTCGAGAGTGTTCTCGGCGGCGAAGGTCTTGCCGGTAGCAGAAGAGTGAACGAAAGAGGCTGGCTGGTAGGTCTTGAGGACAGCGGAGATGTCATCGCTCAGGATGCGGTTGACATCGGCATCGGAGTGAAGGTGAGCAGCGTGGTATGGAGCGTAAACTGGGATAGCAACGCGGGTGTTCTTGCGAACAGCCTCGGAGGTCTCGAAGAAACGCTTGGTGGTGGCTGGAGGACCGCTGATGGTAACAGCCATGGTACTGACAGCGCTGACCCAGGCCTTGTTGAAGGCAGAGATACCGGCCTCCTGGTGGAAGGCATCAAGCGCAGCCTGAACGTCCTTCTCGGAGATACCAGTAACAATTCTTGACCATGGCTCTTTCTCATCAACGGCCTGCTGGAGGTCGCGCTTAACGCTGTCAACGCGGCTTCCAGCGCGGAAAGCAACGCGAACGGCCTCGACGGACAATGGGATGAGGTCGGCGATGGACTTGGCGGAAACGATGGCGGCAGCAGCGAGAGCACCGGTGCAGAGGGCGAGAGCACGGGTGTTGGTAGCGGCTGGGATCTCAGATGGGTTCTCAGAGAAGTATCTGCAAAGGTCAGCTGTTTGAACACTGCGATTCTTGTGATTTTGATGCTCACCCAATGTAGTGGCCAAGCTGGGCAACGGTGACCAAAACACTCTCAATCTGAGGGAGCTTGACGCCCTTGTTGAAGTAGTTCTCAACCAGGTCGTTCAAGGTAAGAAAGTCAGGGATGGCCTCGCGCTGTGGGCGAGGCAGCTTGAGGACTTCATCTCTGATAGCGGCGCCAATTCTCTCGCTGAAAGTTTGGACCAAGGCGTTCTTGTTGCGGAGAGCGACCTTCTGCAGGAGAGGGTACTGCTCAGCAGTCTGGTCGCCGAAGAAGAAAATGTTAGACATGTTGATAATCAATATCGAGTCAGATTCCGGATCTGGAGTATCGTAAAAGGGCGATTAGATGTAAGTTGGAGTGTCGTTGGAGGCGAATGAGCTACTTTGATGGCTAGTCAAGGTAGAACGATTAGTAGGCGAGGGGGGGGATACAGTGGGCTGGACTGTAAAAGGTAAAGGCGATTGTTGGAGTTGAAGGGCGAGGTAGGTAAAGAGGTTATCGAGATGTGGGCTAGACTTCTCGAGGCGACAAAGGGTAAGGTGAGGAATGGAGAAGAAGGAATTGGGCTGGGTAGGGAATGTGTGATATGATATATGAATCTCAAAAAGCAGTACCAGGCACCCTACCGTAAAGAGAGCATGTGCTACACGGCAATGATCATCATCGATGAACGGTGCCAGATTCAGCCATTGGCCATTCGGAACGGACCCTCGTCGAAAGCATTGATACAGGGCATCCGTGGATCTCACCAAGGCCGAAAGCATCAACAGGCCAAGATGGAGTATTGACGTGAAAGAGTAGGAAGGATGTCCGGGAAGCGTACAGTCGGGCGATCCACACTGAAGCAGGCTAGGAGGATTTTCGCAGATGGCAGTAGGCTATTGTCGAGGTCCGGACAGGGTCGCATTCAGCCCCCGGTAGGTTGCGCGCAGGTCCAGCGTCAACGACGTCTGCTTGCAGCGGGTAGGCGTATGAACGGACGGACAAGCATCATAGCATTGGCACGATACCGGTATGGCAGTGATGTGACACTGCTAGATGCCAGGCGTGGCATAGTGTGATCGGAGGTCCCAGGGTGGAGAGCCGCCGGTCGAAGTCCGTGTCCTTAGTGGTTGGGGGGCTTGCCTGCGGCAAGGCATGACTTTCCCAGGCATATTTGACACCATCATGGGTTGAACGGGCAGTTGAATGCGCCTGATCTCAATTTGCTCGTGCTGAACTGTGAGATCCGATAGCTCATCCAGCATTATTCCGATGCCTTTGTGGATACTTCCATACTGCCGGAGGGGCATATTGGCTGTGTTTCTGGCATGTGAAGAAGACTCTTGGGCAGGACGAGCATGCCATTCTCGTCGAATGGTCTACATAGATTGCGATAAAGTCCGCATGGCAATGGTTAGCCGGAGTATTGATGGGAGATGATCTCGTGGATGTTCTTTACCAGAGTTTGTCGGCAGGGAAAACGTTATCCACGTTGCTCCTGCGAACGCAGAGTGTCAGTCTCAGTTTTCGGTATCAACGTTTCACGGCCTCACACAGATCTCATTGTAGTATAATTAGACATGATCAACGTCGACGGTGTTCCATGAGGCTGGTGTCTGTCACGATATGCCGGAGTTGACGATGGTTTGCACGGTCACGGCTCCTCACCTCCAGTTGCCAAGCTTTCGGAAGTTTTCTCGAACAACCATGACAATAATCCTCCGACTGCAGCAGCTCACATTCCATCTTTCACCGTCTAGGAATATCTGTTGCTATATGCGGATTATGGTCGACTGATCAGGATTATTGTTACACGAGGTGCTGCGAGACGGTGTGGCTCCTCGTGATTCGATGGCTGTGCCAAAGTTTGGTAACAGGGCTCCGATACATGTATTCCTACAAGGCAGGACAGGGACAAAGCTAGGTAAGGGGAGGCTATCAATAATTTCATCTCACTTCATTCCATCATGTCTCGTTGTTCTTCCGAATCAGCCATCATGGATGCATACTTGATGGTACACCGCCAGAAGAAGTGAGGTGTCGTCAAACATTTTACTTCTGTTACACGAAGAGGAGGCTATCTGATCGCCGAGTACATTATACGAGTTAAACGATGTCGCTCCTGAAAGGTTTGAAATCATGTCAGCCTCGGTGACTTGGTTGCACGCGATCACAGAAAAGCCACTGTATCGCTCGATCAATTCCTCAAAGCCAACACGAGAGTTCAGACAGAATGACATAATCTGAAGGGTTACAATAATCGCAAAGCCACCTAGAACATGCATTCGCTGGCCGGAATCTACGCTCACAACGCTCTGCGAAACCCACGGTGAGACCTTCTTTGTTGTGCTAAACTTTTGGAAACACAACGTCGACAAACGTAGCCGCGCAACGACCGCGTGTGCAGAGATTGCGTATCGAGCAGTCTCGCTTTCGCCATGTCTCAAAGTCGTCGCAGAGCTTGTTCTAACGAAGCATTCTTGCCACACATGGATGCCTCAACTCAATCTACTCCGATCATAAAATACTTCCGCACAAGAGTTCGCTGGATCAAAACCAAATGCTTCAACAACGACGTGCATCACATGCCTGTACATTTCGCCGTGCGCGCAAATCGTAATAGTGAACGCTCCAGGAATCCTCTCATTATGTTGAATCCACGACTCCCCATCGCTTGTCAACTGACTTTTGAAGCTTCAACAAGCCGCGGGAGATCTACCATAAATCATCCGGGGTTCCGATACAGTATGATGCATTCTGCCAGCTCCACTTGGGGCAGAGTATCTGAGCATGTGAAGGTCATCCATAAGTCATGAACATTCAATTAAATGGAGACAAATCTGGAAGATCAAAGCATCGCTTCGAGAACCGCCATTATTCCCATAGCGCAAATCTCACGGATAATAATTCCCCGCCAGCAAATCAACTTACCCTTGTCAGATCTCAATGATTCCCTGCAAGCGAGCACAAGCGGATTGCGAGAATACTCCAGAAAAAAGTCATGACGATAGAAGTGTTCCACAGTCTCACACATATGGTCGCTCTAAGAGTCGTTCAGAGTCAAAGCAACAATAATATCTCGGGCAATATGGGCCCTAGCTCTGGCTCACGACTCTTTCTCGTGCGAAAAGAGCCGCACCTAGTCGTCCATAGCGCACATCCGTCCCCCTGTCATGCCACCGGGCGTGCATGGTGTTTCCATCTTTTGTTTCTTGGAATAGATATGGAGCCGCTAGGACGATTTCTGGACTTGTGAATCATGCGGCATGAGCTCTCTCTCAACGCAAACACGCATTCAATAACACGAAACAGCAGGAGCTGCTTCCGCGAACAAACGAGAATCTGTTCGAGTCGAGTCAACCATGGCAAAAGTTGGCAGTTCGTTGATCTCCTTCGATTGCTGTGACCTTGGTTGGGTTTTCTCTCCGCGACGATAATATGGATCTATGAAGTCGCCACAATAAATGTCCACTTTACTCGTACATTTGATTGAATTCCCCACTGGATCGTACCGTAGTTTTTTCCTCCTTATGCTCTGTGCACACCTCCAATGACACGTTCATTACCTTTGGTACTACAATGAATGGCAGTTTTGTTCGGGTCTGCGGAGAATATCCATCTCGCATAGAGCTGTCTCACAATATCAATGCCTGCTACGGCACGATTCATGTCACATCTGGCAATCGCCGCTTGGTATCTCGCTTGCTTGGTCGCTGGCCAATGTACTTGTACGACCTGCCTCGTGCTCATTGCACGGCTGGATGCATCCAGAGGCAGTCTTCACCAGAATATTGCGCCTGCCCTGGAATGTTGTGCTGGTCAGCGGCGTTGATGAGCCGTGGTTCAATCCTGGTCGTTACTCTTGACTCGAGTGTTGAAGTGGTTGGTCACGACCGCTGAGAAAGCATGACAGCGTGCGAACGTGGCTCGTTTCTGTGAGGTCTACAACATATGGCGTTATCATCGTCAACGGCTTCTGCAAGGTTTGGACCTGGCAGGGATATCGTGTTGTATCTCCGCGTAGCTGAGGTATTTTGATCCCACCAGCCACATTTGCAATTCACTCGCCCAATGCGATTAGCGCGATCGTGGTGAGCCGAACGGAAACATAGGTGTAGATCTCAAAAGATACGGAGATACCTCGTCTCCACCTACGTACATTTCAGCGCAGTATGGGTGAGCGTTGAAGATCAAGTCGCCATTGCTTTTTCTGTTGACAGCAGTGTGCCTGGCGCCATTTGCAAGAAACGGCGTGCTACTACCGTGCTGAACCTGTTCACCCACGCCAAACGGCAGATTGCAGACGAGGCTTGCTTTTGCTAAGCCATGCTGACAGCTAGGTACGATCGAGAGCTGTCGGGAATGGCGGGATTTGCAGATCTACAGAGTACGTTCTTGTGTAGTGCACTTCTTGCGTATGTGACTGCGACAGACGTCCCTTCTTGTCCCATCCTTCATCATTTTACCGATGCTGGACCTTGGCGGTGCGGTCAGCGGCGTATGCAGAAGTTTGAGAGGCTGGGTCCCTGGAGTGTGTTGTGGTTGTGAGTGTTGCAGTAGTGCTGTAGATGCAGCAAGCCCCGGACAGGCATATATGGCCAATAGTGGTGGCCTTTGATGCTTCGTGTCTGAACCACGGCCGAACTGATCCTTCACGACTCCTTTGTGACGATGGCGATCACTTTATCAATCTACATTTACAACGAAGGTCTGGTCTGCATGCAGTATGCCATCGGGCGTGATATATCTTGTAGCTGAGTTGTATGCAGTCATCTCATGGTAACATGTATGTTGCAGATCGACTGCGACTCTGACCGCAACAATGCCGTTTTTCCGTTTTATCTCGTGCAAGTCGTGGATGAGGTATGAGTGGAGTACAATTTATGTCGGGACTTGTTGAGTGCTTTTCTCGAGTGCTTCTCTTGGGGAGCTAACGACAACGCGTCTGTAGTAGTAGGATGTGAATATTTTGAGCGCGATACAACCATGCTACTATACAATAGAGTACGTACCGTTGCCTAAGTAAAAGCAGTTACCTACCTTCGTGCTAAACGTGACTCGCACATCGACTCGTTCTGAAAGACGGCATGAGATGGGATGAGTACGTCGGTCACGAACTCGATCGAAACTTTGCAGCTTTCCAACTGCTATACACCTTGTGCTGGGATGAAGCTTGTGAGCCTCAAGGGCACAGATCCTCGGCGCTCAAGGCCGCGCTCCGCTCTGGTGTGCCTACCAGTTGTCTGCTGACGACGCAGAAGATACTTGGGGTCGACGTACGTCTCGTGAGTCAAGGTTTGACGATGGAGCGTCTAGCTGTTCCTACATCTCCGTCTTTTTCAACTTCCCTCATGCCTCCTCTTATCCGAATAGAATACCACTGGCAGTGGAGAGGGTGTCCGTCGACGAGAGTTTCGTAGAGTCGTCTTCGTGACCACCCTTTCCGACGCATGTTTCGCGTTCGTGTATCGTATCGACTTGATCTCGATGGAGTTGTAGGAGCTGAACATGTTCGTGCTATCACCGTAGCACGCCGAAAAAGTATCGATACGCGTCGCTCTAGACCTAACTCTTGAGTATGGCAGGATCGGAGCCCTCGTTCCGACTCCGGGGGAACGAGTCCGCGTCTTCGCGTCCTGAACATCTGAGACATAATTCTCCGACAAGTCCGATCAGCAGTGTCGAAGAAGGAGATTGAATTCAGCTACCACACAAGATCTTGCGAGGTCGAGCTCTCGGAGAATAGAAGAAACCCGATCGACCCGGAGGTCTGGTGACGGAGAATTGAAGAAAAGATGAACCACTTCCGTGCGCTCACGTTCGGCTGTGGACGTCCGGCCCCGGAGTGATAAGTGGGTCCACCTGGAGTAATGTTGTGGCGCAAATCTGGAGCGGTCTAGGAGGATTGTACCTATTGGTATCTCGACGACATGCTTCAAAATGTTCGGTGGAAACCCCTCTGTTCAATGAATGATTTTGTCTCTTTACAAGTCTGCATCATCCGTACTGGCAACAGACGTTAGAACAAGCATCTTGATGAGAAAAGGACCAGCAATATCGTTGCGGCAGTAAGGCTTGGCGTGTCTCACGCTGTGGTGAAGTCTGTGTTCTTCGGTTGAACGGCCGGCGGCTCTTAAACAGATCTGTCTCACCTGCACCTAGCTTTCTCCGGTGAAAACCCAGTTTTTCAGAGCGACTTCAGCACGGAAGTACTCGTATCTCGTAGATAGCATGAGTTCTCATACTGAGGAAGATTTGTGGTTAAATCGTAGACATGAACCCCTTGACTCCCTGGCGAAAAGATGAGCTGCCTTCCCACTCGGTAGACCCTGGCCGAATTAGGAAGCTGTGTGCGACGATCATTTCTGTGTTGGTCCCTGACGCATATAGATTTCCATGTTTGATCCTCGAAGGAAGGAAGGACGAAATGTCGGATGCGTATGAAAGTGTTTGTGGTCGATAAGTAAAGACTTCCGGAGTCTGTCTGACCTGGCACGAAAGGAGAAGGATAGCATGCCGCGGAAAAATATCAGTGACCTTCATTCTTTCAGTAGTAGAGAAGATAAGTGGAGGAAGATGAAAGTCAACTAGAGCCGGGTTATCCTGGATGTCTCAGCCCACAAGTTAGAGGTGGAATTCAAATTCAGGCCACTGTTGCTTGTTATGAACTCCACGATCCATTGTGTCTCACTTGTGCGAGCGGAAAATATCCGGTTCATGCCTGTTTCCGTAGGTGCTTGATGATATACGCATTATATGGTTGGTTTGATGTAGATGTCTGTGATCGCCTGTCTAGGGACGAAGACTGTTGCATACAACCGCTCAACCTTGTGACAAGGTTGCAGACGATCTGTTGTATTTCCTGCTCTAAAGGCGTCTGTCTTCAGCATGCGGAGCGTGGTGTCTAACCAAAAAGATAGAGAAGTAGCATCATTTTCACGTGCGCCGAAAAACGGTGGTTGAATCTGCGAAAAGTCAGCCACTTCGCTCGCAGATCCTCGGCGGATTTTGACAAGTGTCTTGCCATGATTGTAGCTGGTGTTCATGGAGGCATGACTTAGGGCAACAGACACTGCCCTCAAACGAGGAGGTCATTGCAAGAAGACCGTGTTGATTCCTGTTTGGGTGAGTTTTTGGTGATTATCTTTTCCGCATCAGATCAAGGATGAGCCCAAAGGAGAAAGCCGATCATTGTCAGCTCCGCTTTCAGTGGAGCGCAAACCCACGTCAAAAGATCTCTGAAAAGACCCGAGTGGATCACATTAACACTCGAGCAGATTAACGTGATGTATCGAAAAGTAATACTGTGGTTCGTCCGAGCGTGGAGCTGCAAAGCGGATAATAGAGCCTGATCTGTTTTCTGGAAACTTGAGGTGATCATGTTTCACCAGAATGATTTGTCGGCAGTTATATCATCTGACCGAAAATGCTCCGGAGCGAGAGACATTGCACTATGTTACATCTACAGTACAAACCATCGATAACGTCTATGACCGAACCACGTGAAGATGATTCAGCGCAGTGTCTTGGCGTAGAACGCTGACGGAATCCTGGGTGTTCTGACGATCAAAGTCATATACGATTCATGGCAAGACATGCTTGTAAAGCCGCCAACGTTCAGAACACACTGGTGAGAACACTGGTGAGCGGAAGATTCAGGGTTGATACGAACGCTGTACCCGTAGAGCCCTGTAGGAGGAATGTCGCTTGTCTGGTTTTGATGATGCCGCGCCAAAGCTCGATATGTGGTAGGGAATCGTACTCCTCTAACAGGTTCAAGATGCTTGGCCGCCTCCGATCTGGTCTGGAGACGTGTCCGGCATCAATCGCAAGCCACTGAGGGGTAGCTATACCAAGCAGGCGCAGGGACGATAAGAAGTGACAGTAGCATCTCGATCAGGAAAAATACAAAGGGCACAGGGAGCGCCTTCCGACTCATTCTGGGCTGATGTTGATCAAGTTGGTATAACATGCATGAGGTGGATTGGATCTACGCTTCCTTCGGAGAATACAGCGCAGGAGGCAGGGTAGCTGACAGATCATTGTCGGAGTAGGCTGCGGAGCCTCGTATACTGCTGTACACCTACGTAGGCCATGGAAACGGTCGACAGAAGTCGCAATTCTTCAGCTCAGCCGAGTCAAGGTCTCGACATGCGCCATTGACGATGTCGTGCGATATAGTTCGAGTGGCATGTGACGACGATCGGTGAACAACACCATGAACAGTGATACTGTAAGCTGCAGCTTACGGCATACAGTAGGTATATTGCGATAATGCAGCAAGGCAGCGACTGACGAAGCAAATGCTGAGGAGCAGAGGCATGGCCAGAATCATCTTCTGTCTTCAAGAAACATCAGCGCATCATAATATAGAAAATAGATTAAGGCCCACCGCCTCCTGCTCCGCAAACGTAGCGACAGATGCACCCCCGACTCGTGCGCCATGAGGTTGAAAGATGCGTTGAGGGCGTAGCACCCAGATATTGTTGTACTGACGTAACGATGCACGATCTTATTACCTGAAATGCTCGATATTCCCCGAGGACCCCTCCCAGATCACGAATCCATGTATATCGCTTCCCAGTTCTGCTGTTAATGTTCCGTGAGACCCAGCGTAGGATTGTGCTACAGAAGGCTGCAGATGTAAGATGCGATAGTTCCTCAGAGGGAGGTCCTTTTGGCCGCGGAAACGGAAGAGACTGCAACGCTCCTCTGCTTTTCTGGGGTTTCTTGTGTCAGTGCTTCCCTCAGATGGTTGAGCGAGGCGAGGATCCCCCGAGAAGTCGACCGTTCTACTGACATACCGTATTCTGGCGACGACCGGGTGTTTGGCATTCAAAACACCATGGCAGTCGTTTACTTGAATCGTGGACCGTTAACTAGGACAAGGGATTAAACATCTCGCGAAACTCTGTCTCATCATAGTATCTCCATAATCTGACTCTGCACGGTTGTGGAGCCTCGAGAATGCGCCTTGATTGACCACGGCCGCGGCCGTGCTTGTACTATATCGAAACACTTTTGTGCTACCAATCCTGCCTATTTCTGGTCGCTCGTGAATTGATGGAGGCCTGCCGTATGGGCGTGGCACGACTGCAAGGTCTCTGGCTTTGACGAGATTGTATTGCAAGTCGACAGGGATCAAATGCACTAACCGATAAGGCCCAGATCCTGTGTTTCTTGCGTTGTTGAGCCTCGCTGGCCTGGGGTCTTGCAAGGGCAAGGGCAAGGGAGCTGTAGCAATACCCACTTTCCACGTCCAAGACCTTAACGCCTCTGTTGTTGTTGTTGTCGTCGTCGTCCTTGTCGCCTTTCGAGAGCATCAGGCTCGTCAGCCTTTGATAGCCTTTGATAGCCTTTTGCAGTCGCTCGAGACCGAATCTGATGACTACGGGTCCCTCGAGTTCGCTGTAATCGAGTCAGCTTGTTCATGGTCGACGGCTGACTGATGAGCGAAGAGGCTCAATCGTGCTTCCATATCCTTGTTTGTCGCAAGGTATCGTAGTCGACGATCTACCGTCGTCACTCATCCGTCGGGTCCGAGTCAGACTCGACTCGACAAATCAGCCCGTCACTATTTACAGAATAGGTCTTAGCGCGCAAAAGCTTGGCGGAGACCCCGGCAATCTCAGACTTCCTGAGTCCTGACAAGCCTGTGGCTGAACTATGAACTCCTCCCCTGTCACTTACCGACCGCTCCAGTACCACTTGTACAAGCAATCGACCTTTCGTCCATTCCCGTCTCGCCAGCATTGGCATAGCACAAGCCGATCTGCAAGGTCGCACTTTTCCCGTCAGTACTATGCAGGCTTTCATGCGGAGACTTGTCGACCAGTCAGAAGCTTTCATTGTGCAGGGGCTGTAGCTTGTTGTGCACCACATCGGAACATTTCCATGCGGTGATAAATTCAATGCACATCAACCACGCTGATCCAATGTCGTAGCCCGCCGGTCGCTTCCTCTCTGAGATAGAACTACAGCTCGTTTCAACTATTCAATCCACTCCCATGCTGGCACGGGCCAGAAACCAGAGCTATGGATTAGATCGCATCTGTTTTGTGGAGACTATCTTTGTCATTGCAACATCCTAATCCACAAACCAGATCCAATTCTTCCGCGCTCGTGCTACTCGACTGTTGGGATTTCGATTACCACATGTCAATGCGAGCAGGCGTTCAGCGAGCGGAGACACCCATCAGAAACGAAACCAGAACTCGCCAATCGTTGGTCAACCCCCCCAGCACCCACAGTACCGTTAACATTGACGTACTCTCACACCGCAAGAGCCGGGCAGCTCCCAGGCTGACGCAGTACAGTTGCCAGCCTTTCTCACACTGACAACGGCTGTACCATTCACTGCATCTCGCTGACTGCCATAAGACGAGAACACAAGGCAGATGACTTGCTACACTCCTGATGGCCGGGTCGAGCCACGTCATGATAAATCTCCATTCCACACCCAGAACAGACCGCTCGAAGAGGCTAAAGCATATGCACCTTGGTCGATACTCTGCCGCTTTCGTCCATACGGCAAGCCTGTATTGAGAGTGCCTGGCGTGGATGGCAGCTCTGGGGACGTCCCACAACGTCTCCGCAGATCGCTAGTCTCCGCTGTGCTAACATGCACTCTACGATATGCTTTCGCACTTGCCCGGCGCCTCGAGGCTAACGATAGATGAGGCGAAACATCCGACAGGGGCCACACAAAACGCTATGCGACGCGGGAACCAAGCTCATCTCAGCCGGGTCCACTTCCCTCGACGCGCCACACGCTGATCGCCTTCGTACGTCGTCGTCGTCTGCGTTGGTCGCCGTTTTCACTCACCTCTTTTGCGTTTCAAAACACGATAATGGCTCACGAGATTCGACTGGTGTACGGGAAGTCCTAGTCCTGGAGCATGCACAGCTGCACCACTCGTCCCGGGGAGGCTGCATGCTAAACGGTGACTGATCCCACCATTCACCATGATCCACTTATCGAACGGCATTCTTCCGACCACAGACCCTGCTGCTCGTTTCCCTCTGGCTCTTGGTACTCTTGTCATGATATCTTGATTATGCACTGAACTCATCCTAGGTTTGGCCTGCCTCACTAGCTCGCCTTTACCTGGTCCCGGCTTGTCACTACAGCCCTTGATCCTCGGTCGTATTATGCTCAAAGCATCATATTGATATTCGTTAGCAAGTTACTCGCACACTCTGGCTGATCGTCAATCGGTTCGTAGCCCTGTATCAGTGCGTTCGTTGGCTGCTTTCATCCTTCTTCACACAATTCCAGCCTGGAGATATACATATACCATCTCGCACTCCTTGACCCCAACCTCCTTCCTTGCCTCTTTTATCCTCCGATATCAATTCTCCTTGCACACCTTCGACTCCACTTTAACATCTTCTTCTTCTCTTCTTCTCTTCTTGCCCACCTGGTAAACCTCTTCCCCCATCGATACCATCCTACCCTTCCACACTATACCTCGCCATCATGGTGTTCTGTACCTACTGTGGTCATTCCTTCACAAGGGACGAGCACCTCGAGAGACACATTCTCACCCGTGAGTACGCTTTCATCAATGGGTATCCCTCCTTGCTAATCAATTTCATCAGACACAAACGTAAAGCCTTTCAAGTGTTTCACCTGCCACATGTCGTTTGCTCGCCGTGACCTTCTTCAAAGACATTACACCGTCCACGGTCGAGACCAAAATCAACAAGAGATCCCAGCCGCCAATGGTATGATTCCGAAATCCGCAGGAAGGACGCCCATCGCCTGTAGCAACTGCGCCAAGACAAAGACCAAGTGCGACAAGAAGTTCCCCTGCAGTAGATGCTCTGCTCGCAACCTTCGCTGCACACTCCGACCCACTCGTCGGTCAACAAAGAATGCCAGCCGTATGGGCCTCATCACACCAGAGACACTCGCAGCTGCCGGTCACATTCCTCCAGGAGAGACACTGGCCGCCGAGAAGGTCATCACGGCACCTCTTATCAACAGCCCAGAACACCAACGCCCAATACAAATCAAGCCTGCCAGTCCTTCACAAACAACGTCTGTCAGCCCGGATGGTACAATCAGCCCAACAGCGACTCGTTCATCGAGTATATCAAACGAGAAGCCTTCCGATGCTCCATCCCACAACCTTGAGAATCAAACGAACGGAGGCCAAGCGGGCCACACCATGCTCTCACCTTTCACACCTGGCAACCAATTCATGAGCGCAACTCCAATGTCTGGTTTCGATGACTTTGCCAACACTAGCAAGAGTTCAGAGGAGTCCAGCCCACGCTTCATGCTCGACTGGAATCAGATGCAAATGCCAATGGGCTTCGACCAAATGGCTGGCCCCGACGGTATCATGTCACCTGGTCTCGGTCTTGACATGAGTGGCCTGCCGCTCGGGCCAAACGGCGAGTCTATGTTGTCGATGCTGCCCGAACTCAACCACTCTGGTTCTACGCTCATGACTCCAATCGAGACTCCAGTGATGGAGAGGGCCTTTTCCGATATGGATCTCTCTAAGCAGGGCATGATGAACGCCCACGACAGGCACATGTCAATGGCTTCAATGGCCTCGTATGCATCTGCTCAGTCAATGCCTCCTGCGCCCACCATGTCGACACTGCCGACCAACATGAACAGCGTGCCTGATCTTGGAGCGGTCATTGCAGCTCAAGACGGCTGGAACGTCTTCAGATGTACGCCTACCATTCCTTCAAGTGCTTGCCCCACTACCGCGAAACTGAACCTGGAACGTCTTGAACAGACCTTGAAGAATCACGAAGGCTGGACTTCATGGACGCCCAATTCGGCGGATATGCATTTTGCTGGACCTGAGCGTCTGACCGTCATGCACCTCCACGAATCTACCCGCGATAAGCTCCTCGCCATCACTCAGAGCATACTTCACAAGGCTCTTGAGACTCATCGTGGTAGCAACCACTCTTATATGGGTGGCAACCACCAGATGGGTCACGGCGGCAATAACTTTGTGCTTTTGCCACCGGCTCGCGTCCTTGAATACTTCCTTCGATCTTACGCCAACAACTTTGAGTGCTATTACCAGCTCACCTCCCGAGGTACCCTTGACGCCAATGAGCTTATGCACTGCTATAACCCTATGGCTGCCAGCTTGTTGATCCTCATGATGATTGCGCAAGGAGCGATGAACATTCCTTCGACTGAGGCGAGATGGCTCACTGGTGGTCTTACCGAGGCCTGCCGCATTTCTCTCTTCGACCTCGTCGAGCGAAACATCAATCTTGCCAGCGACCCAACAGTGCTTCACGCCGCTCTTCTCTTCACTGAGCAGGCAGCCTGGAGTGGTGACAAGTGGCAGATGGACATCGCTATGGGACAAAGAGGAATGTATTCCTACATGCTTCGTCACTCTGGTGTTCTCGAGCACCAGGCACCAATCTATGCCAGCAACATGGAAGGTCAGAGCAACGCTGACGCTCTCTGGACCCAGTGGATCCAGCAAGAGAGCCAAAGCAGACTCGTCTACTCCTGGGTCATGGTCGACCAAGACCTTGCGATCTTCCATGACACTGCTCCGGTTTTCAACGTCACCGAGTTTGGTGCTCCTATGCCAGATGCCGACCGTCTGTGGCAAGCCAAGAACGCTACCGAGTGGTCCTCGCTTTTCGAGCAGGTGCACGACTTTAGCACTGGCTTCACACAGATCGGTTCCGGCTCCCGCCCGCTGTCGCTCCGAGACCTCTTCAGACATTTCCTTGACGACGAGATCCTTGCCATTGGCATTGAGATGACTCCTCTCCAGATGCGTCTTCTCCTTCACCCATTGCAGTCATTGGTCTGCCATTACAGCCAATTGATCTCTTGCTTCTCCGACAATGTCGCCAGTCGCTCGAAGAACTCGGGCGTCACCGCCGCCTCGACCCGTTGTCGCGTCGAAGAGGTCCAATGTCTGCTTCAGCGCTGGTACAAGCTCGCAGAGCACTACCTCAAGTCCCAGCCTCTTTGCGCAGTCATGTCTGCCAACCTCGTCCTCTTCCACCTCATCAGTCTGAACGCTGTGACCGTGTTCCCCGAGATTGAGAAGCTGGCACGTCGCGAGGCCTTTGACGGCACCTACCAAGCTCTGGTATGGATCCACAAGCGCGCTATCGCCGACGTTAACGAAGCGACTTTCCACTCTGGCCAAGTCCTCCGTCTCATCCGCAAGATGCCACGCTCCGTTCGTCCTCCATGGTGGGCCGGTGCCGTCTACCGCGCCGGTCTCGTCCTGTGGTGCGACAGCTTGATCAACAACGAGGAAGGCGCGTCGAACAAGCAATTTGCTGTCGACGGCCTTGCCCCAGATCACCCTGCTATCAGCAGATACCTCAACAAGCGGGAAGGTGTTCCCTGCCTCACCAAGCGTGATGGTACCACCATTCCAATTGATCATGGTCTCACCGTCTTGAACCACTGCATCGAGGTCATTGACGAGGGTGCCAGCAGTCGTTTCACCGACGGTGTTCGCGGCAAGCTGGACCGTCTCATGAGATCCTGATCTCTTTCTTCACCTCTTGTCTTTTTATGGGTTTTGCCGTCAAACTGGCGGCTTTAATGTATGATGTCTTTTACTCGGATCGGCGTTATGTTCAGCTCACGGCTTTGAGTAATGGTTTGAGTGGTTTGGCGAGAGACAATGATACCATGGGTGTGACGAGCTGCAGCTAACAGGGCTGTCAGCACTATTTTAATGATCGGGCGGTCGTCCGGGCCTGTGTACATACGATGGCTTCTGTTTTGCAATGATAACGGTCGAGTTTTCTTTGCCGAATATATTTTATCCACATTTACTGCCTCTTTCGCCGTCTTGTGTGATCTTCCTCCTCTCCAGAAATGCCCTCCATGCTCTTGCTACGTTCTCTGTCATTGTGGTCCATAATCATGTGCTGAGCGACCCGAGTCCAGTTCAAGTCCAATCCCGTCACGTGACCGTCCAGCGGTGAGACTTTGCGCGATAAGCCATCCCAGCAATGTCCAGAGTCGTAGAAACCATCATCAACATCCAGTGCAATTCATCGCAAAAACGCACGCGTGAGGACAGAGGGTCTTATATACTCGGCAACCACAGCGGATCACCACACTACCCCTTAACCACAGCACGTCAAAAAGCGGTGTTCCAGAAAACAAAAAATGTCCGCACCACCGGCGTCCGACGCAAACACAACAGCGCAACCAACAAAGCGCAAATAGTCTTCACGATCTCCGGGTTCGCCAACGAACGATGCAAGGGCCCATGCGATCGACGACTAGAAAAGACCCAGTTGCCCTGGCCATCGTGTTCGGTCGCCGTGGGGAAGTTTTGTGCGTGAACGGACTCCGGGTCTGAGTCTGGCATGGTATCGCAAAGACACACATGAAGGAGGTAGGTTTTGTGAGAGGAACACGAGGTATTCATTCATGATTATGGCATATGGCCTTTCACTGTCTACTGTATCCGTTCTCTCTCTCTCCTCTCTCTCCTCTACCATCTTTCCTTCCAATTCTGACTGAGCAGGCATCTTCAAGGGAGCAAAGCATGGTTGTTCCCCCTACAGATACCGGTATCGTGTCCGGGTCGATCTCCGTTGCGATCGCCTCTTGATGCCGAGAGCTTTGACAGGTGCGTACGGATAGACACAGCGGTCGCGTGGCCGTGGAAGAGATGCTGTGCTTGTGCTGTAGGTTTGCTTCGGACTGGGACCGGATGTCCGAAGAGGCCGGGTTTCAGGTTCGCATTCTAGAACTATCAACCCCGTGGGGGTTTGACCCTGGTGATGACGGTAGGGGGACTGTATCTGCTAGGTTGTCGTCATTGGTATGCTCGTGGATGTTGATTGTGGGAGGTAACAGATTGCTGACTTTGGCTCTCGAGGGCGGCCCATACTACTTTACTAGCAGAAGTCCGAGACGAGGGAAATGTCGGAGACGGCCATACGCACATAGATTTGCACTGTCGGCGGTCTGCACTTTGCAATAGCACACTGCTTCTTTGTCCGCTTCACAGTCTCGTCCCCGAGTGTTGTTCGCCTCGTACTTGCTGATCTGCTTGATCTACATATCGATCCGACCTCGTGGCCACATCGCCTTCTTGTTTGCATTCGCCGCCTTCGGGCAATGGTGAACCAAGATAAAGCTAATGCTGTGTTCTGATATCCTTCGGCTGGCATGGTAGCCTCGTGGCCATGGTAGCACAAAGGGTTGAATTGGCATGCATATGCGCTCTGCAATGCAATGTACGTCGCCTAGCCACACCGCATCCGGCCTTATCTCGCCTGCACGGGACCAAGGAGCATGTGAAAGTAAACTACAGTAGCACGAGGCACGCGACAGGGTCTCATTTCAGCCTCAAAGTTCCGGTTGGGTATTACATGTACAGGACTTCATCGTGTTCGCTTAGAAGGATAACAACGAGAATGAAGCATCGAAATCCTACTGATCTGCGCGCTGAGTCGTCTCCGACGGCTGACAGAACAATGGTAAGCTGATGTTGGAAACAAGGCTTAACACTTGAATTATGGAGGGTCGATCAATGAATAATGCGAATATCATGGTGTGTTGACCGCCGTATGTACTGTTTCCGACCAGCTGAAAGTTGATGGTCGATCTCTGAAAGGCAATGGATGGGTGGTGAACCCGAGCGGAGAATAATGCATACGGAATATTGCATATGGAGATCTCACAGTATCCGTATTGCGGAGCCTGCTCGCCTTGCGTTGCTGCGTTGCGAAGATCCTCAGCATTCAATCAAGCAACCTATCTGAATCGGATATTTTTGGCGGTGAGATGCGGTCGTCGCCCACCATAATCGTATCAGCGATAGACGTCACTCGCACGACTTGATCTATACACTATACAAGAGCCCATGACCCTGCTCAAGTCAGCAGCTGACTTCTTTTGATATACTCACGTCTTCTGGTCGTGTCGCAGCTATCGCAGTGATAAGATCGTCGGTTATCATACGAACCCGGATCATCCGCATCACACTATCGTTCCTTGATTTTAGCGGGCGAAAGAACGACGGCGTCATGCCAGCCAGGGGTGTCAACGATCGTCGGAGAATTTCGACCTCTCAGGCAACGAGCTATTCTGGCGTCGGCAGATGCGAGCAGTGGGTCATTCTGAATGCAAGGACATTCGGGTCCGAACGACGCATATCGCTCGTACATCGGAGCAGATATCGCAATTCATCTCTCAACAGCGCTCGACCGTCGAGGGACCCGATCTTGAATAAGTCATCACCAGGGGGGGATGCAGAGGCACAGCCGCTGATGTCTACAATATGCAAGTAGAAAGGCGAGATGCTGGCGAGATGCAGGACGAGCTGTGGCTTGAGTAAACCAACAACATTATGGCGGTACAATCCTGATTCCGCTCCAGCCCAGCCGTCATGAACGCAAGGTAAAGCAAACAAGAAGGAACTACCTGATAAACAGGGTTCAAGAAACTGGCAGGCACGTTCGGGGGTTTCCTGCCTACCTTATCCATGCGACGGATACAAGCACAACACAAGCACAATCGGAGGACAGCACAGGAACAGGGAATTTGAGAGCAGAGATGGAAGGCGCGACAGAACGCCGCCAAGCCGAGTCGTGCTTTCCACTTCCCTTTCTCCACAAAGTCCGTCGGATCGGAGTTGCAGTCTTGGCGTTGGACTTGCCGTTTTGGTTCCCGTCGATCCCGCGAATTTGTGCACTGGCTCCACCTAATCCCAACCTCACCCTCACCCTCGTCCAATTCTTCTTTCCACGCCAGAGTGCTTGATCGCAGCTCCCAGCTCCCAAGCAGTCGTACATTATCAAGTAACAGTGTCATGACGAGAAGGAACAGTCGGAATAATCGTGGTTCATAACGACTGGTTTCACGACGATTGAGCGATTAAGTGCGAGAGTTTCGCGGACAACGCTGTGCCTGCAGATTCTCCCCACCGTCTCGGCACTCTCAAAAATCTATGACGCGATCTTCAGGGTTGGCCCGCAGCCACTTTCGTTTTTCCGTAGCACTTCCCCAGCTACCGCGAGTCTACCGCTGTGCTCTGCTTCCAAACACAGCAATCGTCCCCAATCGTCCTCGACATGTCCGGAAGGTAAGGTACTTGCGTTGATGTCGACCTCAAACACTCCAAGCCAATCTACCACGCTCGGTCGCTCGCTCTTGAGAACGACGCGAGAACCCCAGTGCCTGTCTTGCATAGTCCACCTTTCGCTATGGTTGAAGCATTCACCATATCTGAATTTCCCCATCATACACCGGACTGCGAGCTTTCCACGACTGTCATTGGTCCTCAGGTCGGAGACGCTCTGACCATTGTACGCCTACTCGCTCTTTCGCCCTCTGAGTTCCTACAATCCATTGTATACGCTTCGGAGAATTACTTCTTCCTATGGAACATCTGACAGCTCTGAAGAGGTATATAGGAGCTCAGGTAAGTCACCATTCCAAACTCATCAAACCAATCACTTCCACATTACAACCACTTCACTACTATCACCACCTTACAACACTTTTCCACTAACTCAAATCAACATGTCTGTCCCAACTGCTCGTCTTGACGGTAAGGTCGCCCTTGTCACCGGTTCCGGCCGTGGTATGGGTGCTACCACCGCTGCCGAGATGGCCCGCCGTGGTGCCAAGGTCGTTGTCAACTACGCCAACTCCAAGGACGACGCCATGAAGGTCGTTGAGCAGATCAAGAAGGAGGGTGGTGACGCCATTGCCATCAAGGCCAACGTCTCCAACGTCCAGGAGACCATCAAGATGTTCGAGGAGGCCGTCGCCCACTACGGTCAGCTCGACATTGTCGCCTCCAACTCTGGTGTCGTCTCCTTCGGCCACATGAAGGATGTCACCGAGGAGGAGTTCGACCGCGTCTTCAACATCAACACCCGTGGTCAGTTCTTCGTCGCCCGTGAGGCCTACAAGCACCTTTCCGTCGGCGGTCGCATCATCCTCATGGGATCCATCACCGGTCAGGCCAAGGGTGTTCCAAAGCACACTCTCTACTCCGGCTCCAAGGGTGCCATCGAGACCTTCACCCGCTGCATGGCCATCGACGCCGGTGACAAGAAGATCACCGTCAACTGTGTCGCCCCAGGTGGTATCAAGACCGACATGTACCACGCCGTCTGCCGCGAGTACATCCCAGGTGGTGCCAAGCTCACCGACGACCAGGTCGACGAGTACGCCGCCACTTGGTCCCCAGTCAACCGTGTCGGTCAGCCAATCGATGTTGCCCGTGTCACCTGCTTCCTCGCCTCCGAGGACGGTTCATGGATCAACGGCAAGGTCATCGGTATTGACGGTGCTGCCTGCATGTAAGGGGTTGTCTGTCATTGACAACCTTCTTTACCCTTTTTCGAAAATCTTATGAAATTTTTATCATGCGATCGCTGCTAGTCGGTGATCGAGGGAGTTGTTGTTTTGGCATGAGCTGAGGGATGGAAACGTTTGGCGTCTTTTGGTTACATGTCATTTAACGAAGAATCAAAAAAATACTTCACCCAATGTCGCTTCTCCATGTTGCTTCGGTGTGACTTCCGTGTTTGTACTTCTTTGTAATATCAAGCTTTTATCAGCTCTCATCAGCATTCATCACTCCTCCGAACAGTCTGGCAATGCTTACAACCTCGCAGCACGACACCCTTCGGACCACTCTCAAGAACTACTAGGTCAGGTCACCCACTTCGAGCGGTCGAATCATCACTTTCTAAATGTCATACAATTCTGTGGAAGTCAGTGGTGGTCTGACCGAGGACAATGTTGCAAAGTATGTCTGCGACGATGTGGATATCATCTCGAGTAGTAGCATACTCGAACTCAGACACTTGACTATAGTCAACCACACCCAACACGCTCATGCATCATCGACGTCGTACCCAATCATACCGCTCCGTTATCGCTTCACTTCCAGGACCACCTTACTACGTCACTCATCTAAGTCAAGACCTCCTCAGACGGTGTCTACCACCGAGTCAGCTCAATGAACAGTCATCACGATCAGTACCGACCTACCTCAAAAGGCCGCTCAGCCTGCGGCGTCAACCTGGCCAAATGCCGTCTCTGGCCATCCTGCCAGTCCAGAATAGCAGTGTGCGCCGTGACGCGATTATCCCACACGACAACAGTCCCCGGCGCCCACTTGACCCGACACTGCAGGTCCTGACTGAACGCGACGTGGTCGTAGAGGAACTTGAGCAGGTAGTCGCTTTCCTCCTTCTTGAACCCCTCGATCTGCCGCACGAATTGCTGGTTCACGAAGAGTGCCTTCTCGCCCGTCGCTGGGTGCGTGCGCACCACCGGGTGCGCGGTGGTGATGGGTTCGCGGCGCACGACGCTGTTGCGCGCTGCGGCGGCCGCGGCTTGTTCGTGGCCCGAGTGGATTGCTGTCAGTCCGTGCAGGCGCTCGCGGAAGGCCGGAGAGAGACGTCGGTAGGCTTCGGCCATGTTGCAGAAGGCTGTGTCGCCGCCTGCTGAGGGGCCGTCGAGGATGTACAGGAAGGTCGTGCCCGGGGGCTGCTTCTCGAAGGTCACGTCGCTGTGCCAGGTTGTACTGTTGGTGCGGGTTTCGAAGTACGTCTTGGCTGTTGTGTCGGCGGCGGAGCGGTGCACTAGGTGTACTTTTGGAAAACCCTTTGGTGCGCCGCTTGCTTGGTGGATGTGGCTAGGCCCGTAATACTCGGCAAAATCGAGGGCTTCTTGGATGGGTAGGTCGGCGAAATCTTGGTTGCGGAACGCTGGATGTGTCAGACTGAGAGTCTCTCGGAAACTTTTGCTTTGCGTCTCTTGCGAACGCATCTCGTGAGATTGAGAGGGAGGATCAAGAGCGGGACGAAGAGCGGGGCGAAGAGAGGAGTGAAGAGAGGAGCGAAGAGGGGAGCGAAGAGAGGCATGAAGAGGGGAGCGATGGGTCAGATGGAGCGTCAGACGAAGAGTCGGACGAAGAGTCCGAAGAAGAAGTAAATGGAAACTCGCAGAGATGCGGCTTGAGGATATGGCTCTACTCACCGACGACTTTCTTCTGAGCAACGAAGAGAGCGAGTTGGTCTTTGCCGGCCTGGTCGAGCTTGCTGAGCTGCACACCTTTGACTTCGGCTCCGATGTTGGCACAAAGGTCTTCAACCTCAGCACCTTTCAAGAATGGAAGAGAGGGGTCTGCATCTCTGCCATGCTCGTAATGCTCGAACACCTCGAGCGGCGGGTAAGTGGTATCTTCCCAAACGGGAAGGTAGTGAGGGTATGCAGCCGGAGCATGCTTGTCGGTGCCCTTCAGTTCGGCCTCATAGTCGGTAGTGGCAGCAGACTGAGCAAAGGCTTCTTTATGATTATTGGCAAGCTTGTCCGACTTTTTGAAGCCGGGGTTCTCTGAGACTGGTGGTTGTTCCAAGATACCTGGAGCCATGATGATTGCCGCTGTAGAGTTGTTAGTTGTGGATTACTGAGCACCATTTCGGGTCGTACCTGGTTGTTGTGTTACAGATCGCGCTGGCCTTTTTTGTGATCTATGAGAGAAGATATTGAAAATGAACCAGAACAGCAGAGTTCAGTACTCTGAGAGGCTTCAAATACCTTCGGATGGATACAGCCTTCTCCAAACCTACATTGGTTCTCCAAGTCGCAGACGACCGTTGAAGATCGTGGATGGTAAAGGCTGGCTGGGGTCGATTGGTGATCTTTGCGGTACATTTCCAGGTCATTTACCGGATAGAACATGTTCGTCTGCTAATCAATGAGACGATATGGCGTGATCGTTTGGGGGAACGGCAGAATATGCAATGCAACGATGTGATTCGAGAAGAGGACGAAGGATGCATCTGTCGCAATACTCAACGTCAAGTGCGGCTTTCACAGACATGAGACTACTCTTGGCTCGGATGACAGAATACACGCCAATCTCAATGTGAACGATTTGGTAGGTCGGAAATGGTGATGTTGCAATGAGTGGTATGAGGAGGATGCGTTACGAAGCAGAGGTGCATATGGCGCAATCCTGTCTTCTTTCCTATTCGGGCTACCTCATTTCCCTATACAGTCTCACCACCACTTCAATACACGACTCTCTACATCAGGATCAAGCCCGTGATACGAATATGCCTCCAGAGCACAGCAGACCAGACTTTGATCCGCGGATAAATGCGGTTGATACAGTGCCGTGGCAGCCATGCGTTGAGTGATGTTGCAGCACATGGGTAGATCTGGCTTGGACATCAGAGGGGCATCAAGTCGCCGTGGCTGTATTCGTGACATCCCCAAGAATGACATGCTTGTCGTCAGTCCTCAATCGAGCGGAAACCAAGACTGGTTCTAACCATTGCGTTGCACAGTGACATTGATAAACTTGAGAGTGCCTGCTGCAAGACAAAGGAGAGACAGAGCCCTTCTAGCGACCTCTCTTTCCAGCTACCACACAATGTTCGGCAAGCGCGGCTCTGACTCTGACGGCGTAGATGTCAAGCTGTATCCGGAGGCTATCGTGACTGACACGAAGCTCTTTCAAAAAGCCGAAAGCAAGGCCTTCGAGGAAACCGACTCCCTCAACAGCTTCTACAAGCCCATTGATTCTTATGAGGGTAAACATCGATATGATCCCCAGTTCGAGTGGGAGGCTGCTGAAGAGAAGCGTGTTGTGAGAAAGGTCTGCATGTTCTGTTCATCTGATGTGCTTGCCAGCTAACCCAGTCCAGATCGATTACAGGATTTGCACCTGGGTCTGCTTGATGTTCTTCGCTCTACAGCTCGATCGCGGCAACATCTCCCAGGCATTGACTGACAATTTCCTTCCTGATCTGAAGATGAACACCAACGATTACAACAATGGGTAGGCCGAGCGACAGTACGTGGTAACCAGACAGTCGCTGACTAGCCTTCATAGACAGTCGATCTTCTATGTTTGCTTCTTGTTCGCAGAGCTGCCCTCCCAACTCATCTCGAAGAAGATCGGCCCGGATAACTGGATCCCGATCCAGATGGTCACCTGGAGTGTGATAGCATGCTGCCAGGCGTTCCTGACTGGCAGAAAGACGTTCTTCGCGACCAGAGCCTTGCTGGGATTGGTCGAAGGTGGTTTCATTCCGGACAACGTCCTGTACCTGTCGTATTGGTATACAGGTAAAGAGCTGCCGACAAGGCTGTCGTTCTTCTGGGTGGCGTATCAATCGACGTCGATAGTCTCCGCTTTCATGGCATACGGTATCCTCCACCTGCGTGGTGTCAACGGCCTTGCCGGCTGGCGCTGGCTGTTCGCTCTCGAAGGTACGCTGACTGGTCTGATTGGTATCATCTCATGGTTCTACCTACCTCCATCTCCGACTCAGACGGCATCCAAGTTCAGGGGGAAAAACGGGTGGTTCAATGAAAGAGAAGAGAAGATCATGGTCAACCGCGTCCTTCGTGACGATCCATCCAAGGGAGATATGCATAACCGACAGGCGCTTTCGTGGGGCATGTTATTTGAGACGCTTCAGGACTACCATCTCTGGCCAGTCTATCTCCTTGGCATGTCTTGGATGCTGCCGACAATTCCAATGCAAGCGGTGAGCCAGGCCAGCCCTTGCAGTCATGACGCGATGGGTACTGACGGAATGCGATAGTACTTGACCCTTCAAGTCAAGGGTGCAGGGTTTACGACTTTCGAGACCAACTTGTTGTCGATTCCGGCGTACGTCCTCTTCATCATCAACCTTTTGTGGATTACCTGGCTGTCGGAGAAGATCAACCAGAGGTTCCTCGTAGCGCTGCTCAGTCAACTCTGGGTGCTACCTTGCCTAATTGCTCTGGAGGTGTTGCCCAAAACGAGGAATCACTGGGTAAGCTGGATCCTTGCGACTCTGGTCTACGCTCAGCCGTACTCGCACGCCATACTTGTCGCCATCACGAGCAGAAATGCGGGTGCGGTAAGAACAAGGACGGTCGCGAGTGCGTTGTACAACATGTCGGTGCAATGCTCGAACATCTATGGAGCTCAGGTGAGTAAACAGTTCAAGTGTGATGTAACTGACGAAACACTGACATCTGCAAGATATACCGAGACCAGGACAAACCTCTGTACAGGAAGGGAAACCTGGCTCTGATAATCATCGTCGTGTACAATATCATCCTCTTCATCGGGACAAAGACGTTCTACGTCAAAGTGAACGCGTGAGTATCCTCGATCGCGAGAGTATCCTCGATCGTTAATGCCACGCTGACAGTCCTGCAGACGTCGTGAGAAGACATGGTCGGCCATGACCACGGAAGAGAAGCAAGTCTATCTCGCGACCACCAGCGACAAAGGCAACAAACGTCTCGACTTTAGATTCGCACACTAAGCAAAGGTAATAGTGATTCTTCGAACGTTGAAACATGGTTTGATCAAGGTGCTGTTCTCTGGTGACCATGCACAAACGGCCTCGCTTGCGCGACAGGAGATGTTCTTCGAACGGGCCGGAACTGAGGAAATGACTTCGAAGGCTTAGATGGATGAGTACGTAGATATATGATATTCATGTTTGCGACTGACGAGCAGAACTGATGCTGGGATAAGGTATCTCCTCTCCAATATCTGGGCACCGCGGAATCTCCCGAACGGCCGTGACCCTTTTGGTTCTTCTCCAATTTCTTCATTGTTTGCGCATCGCAGTAACTTATCTCCTCTGCACGCGCGGAAAGACACAGCCTGCTCATGGTTTGTCAGCCTGCTCATGGTCTATTCAACGGACCAGAGGACCGAGCGCTTCCATATACGGCTCCCATACAGTCAGGCTACAGTATTCAGGTGGCTGACTCCACGTACCTTACCCCTCTTCCCCTCATTACTCGAAGTGTCTCATCACTCCACAAAACCTTCCTTACCCCGCATCCAACTGTTTACCAACCCTCATAGCAGTGCTAAGATGCACGCGGCTGATAGTTTGGAGATAAGTGTGCAGGTTCCCGAGGCACGAGGTAGGATCTACAATCTTATAGTAGGCTGTTACTGCTGCCTGCTTCCATCTTAACCACTTCTCTATCCATTCTCTTCCAGACTACTCGGTATAACACCAAGCCCCTTTCGATCCCTTACATAAATCAGCAGACATGTCGGAGTCGAACGGTATTCCCTCAAAGTACAAGGCTTGCGTGTATGACAAGCCAGGCGAGGTTTCGACCAGTGTCGTCGAGTTGGACATGCCAGAGCCAGGCCCTGGTGAAGTCCTGATCAAGCTGTACGTACTACCTTACGCTCCGCCGTCACAAGCACTCCTAACAGAACCGCAGCACACACTCTGGTGTCTGCCACTCCGACTACGGCATCATGACCAACGGCTGGAAAGCACTCCCACACCCCACTCAACCGGGCCAAGTAGGCGGCCACGAGGGTATCGGGTCAATCGTCAAGATGGGCCCAGCCAACGAGATGGCAACCGTCAAAGTCGGCGATCGCGTAGGCATCAAGTGGATCGCAGCCGTCTGCGGCACCTGCCCTGCCTGTCTTTCCGGCCACGACGGTGTGTGCTTCAACCAGCGCGTCAGTGGTTACTACACCCCGGGCACCTTCCAGCAATACGTCACCAGCCAGGCCACATACGTGACGCCAATCCCGGACGGACTGGACTCGGCCGCTGCGGCGCCGATGCTGTGTGCCGGTGTCACGGTCTTCAGTGCGCTGCGTAAGAGCGGCGCGCTCAGCGGAGAGTGGGTTGCCATCATGGGTGCCGGTGGCGGACTCGGACATATTGCAGTGCAGATGGCGGCTCGTGGTATGGGCATGCGCGTCGTGGCTATTGATGCCGGCAGCAAGAAGGACATCTGCATGGAGAGCGGAGCCGAGGAGTTTATCGATTTCACCGCGAGCAAGAGCGTCGACGAGGATGTCAAGAAGGTCACTGGTGGCCTGGGAGCGCATGCTGTCTTGGTTCTGACCGCAGCCAACGCCGCTTATGCCATGTAAGTTCACTACCAACACACAGCGAAACATGCAAACTAATACCATCAAGGGGTATGACACTTCTCAGATTCGGCGGTACTCTTGTCTGTGTTGGTCTGCCGGAAGGTGACCTCAAGCCAATCGCCACAGCTTACCCGTCAGTCATGGTCGCCAAGGCACAGAAGATCGTAGCCGTCGCTGTCGGAGACCGCAAAGAAGCCATGGAGACGCTGGATCTCGCTGCCAGAGGCGTCATCAAGACGCATTACCGCACCGAGAAGATGGACAAGTTGACCAGTATCTTCGAAGAGATGGGCCGAGGAGAACTCAAGGGTCGTGTTGTTCTGGACCTGCAGTAGGTCTTCTTCAGACTGTTGTCCGAAGTCGGTTGGCGAGCGGAGTTGTGAAGCTGAGGGGTTGACGCGGAGATACCATGATGTACCATGATTGTTTTGATTCGATACGCTTTTTCCGAATTCATTTTGCAAAATATATTACATGCTCATCTTATTCATGCTGTGGTTTGGTATGCTCGACGGCTTGCATGCCTCTACAAACTCGTCAGGTAGTCCTCGATTTCTCTTGGAGTGAGCTTCCTGAAACGTGGCCCTTGTGCACCCTCAACACCCTCGACGCTCAGGAGATGGCCTGCCGGCGCTCCAACGATACCAATCTCCACGGTGTCTCCGTTCATCTCGCCCTCTATCGTCTCCTTCAGTGTGAGAAGAGCAATATGGATCGCATCTTCCAGCTCCAGTCCCTCGGTATATCTCTTCTCCAGGAAAGTCTTGGCGCTGGTAGCGCTTTTGCCAATAGCCGTCGCCTTCCATGGGAAGTAACTGCCACTTGGATCGACCTGGTACAAACTTGGACCGCCCTTGAGGATACCACCCGTCTTGCCCTTTAGCGCCTTCTTCTCCGCATCTGGCTCTCCTGCATCCTTGACCTCTTGCTCTGGCTCGATGCCATCGTCCCATCCGGCGACCAATAGCGAGACACCGTAGGGTCGTACACCACCTGACTGTGTTGCCTCCTGCATCGTTCGCGCCACATCCTGGACCAAGATTCGTGTCGGTGGGTATTCGTTGTAGATGCGTTTGTAGCCGGTGTGAGAGACCTTGCGGGCCTTGTCAACCAGTACGCGGTAGTCAGGACCCATTCCTGAGTAAACCATGCCGATGTTTGGGGTGATGAGTGAGATCTTTTCTGATGATGAGGCGTCGATGAGCGGAGTAGATGACTTCTTTTCGGTAGCGAGGACAATTCCATTGGTAGCTGTAGGACATATACGTCAGTGACCATTGGTGGTAATCAGGAAACATTCTCGTACCCTTGATTCCTAACGAAGTGACACCCTGGTTGACTGCATTAAGGGCATATTCTACGCCTTGTTAGCACACCTGATCGCTTCCGTTGATGATTTCCCGTCTGACCGATTTGTACCAGCTTGCCGCTATAAGTCCGTCAGTATACGTAAGATAGACATTTAGCATCCATCAGTACTGACCTGGGCGAGAAGGTGGTGAGGGAGAACGAGTAGCGATCCGCCATCTTGACGGTTTGAGAGTGGGTTTGATGGTTGTAGGATTTACGTTCGCCAGTTGAGAGTGACGGGATCAAGACGCGGTTGATGTGAAGTAGCACTTGCTCGCGCGACACTTGTATGAAGCTATAGAGTGTTTCAACCGGAGGCAGCATAGCTGACGCGCGATGCTGGATGATGGAGCTGCAATGCCGGGCCAAAGCCGAAGATGTACCGTAGGCGGTTGCAGTTCGCGCCAAAGTGATTCTCCCGCATTCTTCCACGAGCATGTCTGATCTGGCCTCTTTTCTTGTGTATCTCTTCACCTTTCGCAATTCAGTATGATTGCTGTGATTGCACAGAGAGTATTTCATCTCGCCACGTTAGCAATTGGCTGAGACCAAAAACACGCGAACATGGCTTCCTCAGCTTTTGATGGTGGATGGACCTTTCCGGAGAACCTACCTGGAAGATGGGACCCCGAAGACGACGTTCATCAGGCCCAAGAGACACGTCAAGAGAATGGAACAAAAGCTTACACAACCGCCCAAGATACTGGCTCCCGTCCGTCAACATCTGAAATCCCGCAGCAGCCAAGGCCTGCTCAGAGTCGTCAGCGCCATTATGGTCCAAGGACCTGTCGTATCTGCCTCGAAGTCGTTCAACCGACCTACGAGCCGCCGTCCGAGAACATGCCCGGCATATTTCAAGGCGCACCCAATGTGACATATAGCAGTCCAGATGGAGGCAGGCTGCTTCGTCCATGCTTGTGCAAAGGAAGTCAAAAATACGTACACGAGGGCTGTCTGGCAGCATGGCGTCTACAGGATCCCACGAACAAGCGGAACTTCTGGCAATGTCCGACTTGCAGGTACAATTACCGTTTGACGAGGATGACCTGGGGACGATATCTCAGCAGTACAGCATCTCAGATTGGCTTGACGATCATCATCTTCCTTCTGGCCACTTTCGTCCTCGGATATATCGCCGATCCGATTATTAATTTCTATCTGGATCCTTATTCTGCCATCTCCTCTGGTACCACCGGCACCTCGTTATACGAGGATGAGCCGGATACATGGACGGAACACTTTCTTAAGGGGTTCGCATCGCTGGGCCTCCTTGGATTCGCAAAGTTCTTCCTCACGCTTAGTCCCTGGCACTGGTTCAATTATCGAAGTCCGGGTATCCTTCGCGGAGGCCGTGCAGCCACAGGTAGGGAAAGGGTTGCGCAGATTAGTTGGTTCACCATCATGGTGGGAGTTGTGACTGTATTAGTGGTGAGTCCAGACCATGACGACTCGAAAACACAAATGCTGACAGGTGCAGGCGGTCTGGAAAGGTGTCCGTGTTTGGAGCCGACGAACGCTCGAGAGAGCTTCCGAACGTGTCATGGATGTTCCTGTACCAGAAAACGATGATGACGAAGATTGAGAAATCGTAAGAATGCGGTATCTCATCTCCTCATCACCTTGCATCGTTCGTGATTGTGTTTCCACCACCGCAGTTTCTTAAGTTGTCACGACATTTGCACCATGTTGTGATGATTAGTCTACATGCGGAGATTGATTCGTGGACTCTACGCAGGCAGTGAAGCGTTTTGTTGATCTGCCTGCAGGTTCAAAGAAATCAAGTGAGAAATTTGCGAGTATACCGTCGCTCGCGCAAATCCATACGGTATGCCGTTTCTTTAATGATACATTTTTTGCGTTGGAAATAATCATTTTTTTTGGCAGCTCCGTGGGTAGCACTTTCCTTGATGTATTGATATCTGCTCCTTCCCACCATCATATCGTACATGTACTCCTGTGCCAATGACCTTGACCTCATAACAAGTTCGATTTCTCACATTCACTTCCGCCCTACATTCACTTCGATCGTCGTGCAAAATCAGCATCAGAGTTCATATGGTACCTTCGCAACCAACAATCAGTGTACTCCCGCTTTGCTTTCTTCGCCGTATACAATCGATACCTTGCCGATCTAAGCGCGACCAGTAATGGCATCGCCAGCTCTCCTGTCGGCATCTCCTCTCTATCAACACAACGCGAAGCTCTGTCTGGCGCGTATCCATCGAAGGATAGGCAATAGCTCGGATGGTGCCCAAGTCCGCAGTGCATACACTTCCATCGTCGACCTGATCTACAAAATCAGCTTCCAGCTCTTTCCACGATGCCAACTGCTCACAGACGAGAAAGAGCGAACCGTCAGAGCCTCTATCGAAGAGCTGCAATGCTTTCTTGACGCCTTCCTCGACTGTTTGGACCTCAATGTTCGCAAATTGGACTCGATCCTCGACCAGGTCGAAGAGCTGGGAAAGAAGAGCAAAAGCCCACCAAAGCCTAACTCTGCAGAGTGGAAAAAGGCTCTCAAAGGTGTCACTCGTCCCTCGGGCAAGGAGTCGAGGCTGTTCCTCGACCTCTTCAACCTCTACTGGGCAGGCATATACGAGCCTTACATGCAGGCCTGCGAAGAAGAGCCCGACGACAACATCCGGCTGCTGGACGACGTCTTGCCCTCGCTCACGATATCCCTCCAGCAAATGCGGAAGCACGCACAATCGATAGACTCGATGGCGTTCGCGGTACTGCGCATCTACACCCGCTCGACCACGGCAGAAGAGCGGGCGTGGATGCTCAACGAGGTGGATCTCGAGCCCTGCAAGCTCAGCGACGACCAGATCTCGCCTCTGGACCTTAATTTCCGCAGCCCGTCGCTGTCGATCAATTTCAGAGACGTCGAGAATAAACCCTTTGCGAGCTCGCCGCTGGCCACGCACAGTAACTCGGCGGACGGTGTTGAGCAGGACAAACGATCGTCGGCGGCGGTTGATGGCGATCCGGTTGAGGAGCCTCTTTTCATCAAGACCAGACGCAGGCCGGTCCTGCCACTCATCAACACGGTCCAGCCGCCGAGTTTAATATCTCACAGGGCCAATCATCGCCCGGTTCCTATCATCGGTCCCTCACCAGCGTCTTCTGTCTCGTCGCAGACTACTGATGCCTTCCCGACGAGCGGCGATCTCGGCGATATCGAAAGCATTCGGCAGAGACTGGCGGCTGTGATGGGTCATAGTAGCCAAGGGTCTTTTAACTCGGTGTATGGACCGGACACGGATGAGGATTTGGGGAAGGGGTAAACGGGGTCCCTTCATATCGTCACGTAGAAGTTGAGATTCAACAGAAACAAAAAGGGGAGTTCAAACAAGAGTTGAAATGTCATCATAATTCGGACTGCTGTTCAGAGTAGCGAGTCGGGTATAAAGGCCCCTTATAATATACACACATACCAAATACACCTCACGCATCAAGCTCTACCTCACCACCTATTCGCTCCGCCATCATTATTCAAATTCGCAGCCTGGTCCGGGATCTGGTAAGCACTGACGCCGTCGCCCATGAACCACCCACCGAGATCACCAGAGATGTCGAAATCGCGAAACGCGCCGTCGAGGACTTGTTCGAGTCCCATGCCCGCGGTCCAGTCGGTGCTGTCGTACGCTCCCAGGCTGGGGTCGAAGAAATTGTCAAACGGCTCGTTGGTGTAGTTGTTCTGCGCCTGTGTCTTGTCGCTCGTGGCCGGCAGAGAGTAGTTCTTGAACGTCGGTGTCGTGACGGAGCTGCCGTAGGTATCCGGCGACGGACCGGTGCTGCCGTTGCTGGTGGCGTTCTGCTGTTTCGATTGCGGATAGTGTTGGTGGGGCAGCACTGTTGGCGAGTCATATGTCCATTGCTGGGCGTTCGCTTGATTGCTGCTGCCTGCTGTGGCGGCTTCGCTTAGGACCTGCAGACGAGAGTCGCCGACGTTCGAGGCCAAGTGTCGGCCGAATGCTGGCTGGGCGGCTTCCTTGTTCTCTTTTTGTTGGGCATCGCCTGCCTTGTGCGTCTGGAACCATTCACGCAACAGGTTCAATATCATCATCATTTTCGGATTCGGTCGCAGCACCTCTTTCTTGCTCATCTCCCTGAAGATGTCGTGTAGACGATTCATGCAGTCTTCGACACGAACGTCTTCTGGTTTGATGATTTTGCCGACCTCTGAACCGGGCGTGGTGACGGCCAAGTGCATCTTGATCAGTACCACGACTGCGTAGATGCACCTCACGAAGTAGAACAAAGTTGGCAGGGTACTGATGAGTTCGACCCCGAGTCCGCACCATATGTCAATGATACGATGCGCAGATTGTAGGCACGACTCGAGGGCTGCCATCTGTCTCTGAGTCATGACTTCAGAATGATTGGATCCAGACCGCAGACCTTCTTCGGTAAATGGAAGTCGGAAATCGTCAATGTTGTGATTTACACTGGAGCATGTTAGTTGAGACAAAGCAAGCGATTGGCAAAAAGTCCTAGACTTACTGAAGCGCGATCTCGTGCAAGTACAGACTCGCCACGTCGTAGAAGTAGATCAACAAGGGATTGTCTCTCTCCTCGGCTGGTATCCTGTCTCTTGCATCTTTGAGCTTCTGCTCATACACATCCAACGTATACGAGACTTTGGGGTCGGAAATGGATATCGAAGTGGCAGATGCATCGTTCATGCGAAAAGAGTCGCTAATGTCATCGCAGATGACTTGTAAACGAACGAATTGCGTCAATCGTTTGTCGGAAGGGGCTGCGTCGGGCGATGTTTCCAAGACATCAACACATTCTTGCATGTAATCCGTCCAGCGGATCAAGTTGGGGCGACGAAGACTTTGAGATGCACTGGCACAAAGGTAGTAGCAAGACAGCCAGGTACGGCGTGACTCTATGGCATCGGAGTCGACGGCACCGACAAACTTCAAAGGTGCAAAGTTTGCTTGACCTCCAAATCCTTTGTGAACTTTGTTGGGATTGAATCTGCGGCCTAATCCAAGATCAAGAGCCATGGTGGCTGCCATGTGCAAGGTCATATAGAAGTTCGCTTGATGAGGTCGGTTGTGAGGCTTGAACCAGAGAATGGCGACGAGCAACATCTGAATGAGTTCGACCGACTTGGCCGAGTTTCGAACCATGGCATCAGCCATGACGTTGACGACTTCGTCAAACATGTCGAATTGTACCTGCTGTGGGACAATGCCACTGCAGGCGACGGCAATTACGCCGAGAAACAAGGCTGGAGTCTTCTCCAAGACGTCGTGAGCGCGGGTTTCTGGAGGAAAGTAGACGGCTGGGAAGTTGGGCATGAATTCGTGTAGATAGCGATCAAAGATCTTCTCGTGCAGGATGGGATCAACCATTGAACATATGCGGGTCTTGAACGCGGCGGGAGAAATGTGATATGGCTCAGGGCCTATACCATACCTACGGTGATTCGATTCTTCTTCTGCGGTCTGATTCTCCGGTGTCTTGCCCTTGGCGGGAAACTCGCGCACGTTGTAGTCATTGGACGTTGAGCCATTGGCCTGGTAGACAGTGACGTGGTCGAGTTTTCGTTTCTTCGAGGACACGTCCGGGGAAGTCGCCAGGGCAGGGTGAGCTGTACTGGTTGCGGATGCGCTCTGGGGAAGCGGATACGAAGTTCCTGAAGCCACGGGTAAAGGATATGATGTCCTGCGATCTTGAACAGCAGAGAAGGATCGCTTGCCGTTGTCCACCGGAGATTGATTCGGGTAGGTTTGATGCTGTTCCAATCCGTCGAGCTGTACGGATGATCCATTCTGTTGCGCACGAAGTGCCGCCGTCAAGGCGTCGAGCTTTCTCTCGAGGTCGGCAACCCTTCCATCTGCCTTTTTCTGTCTCTTACGAGTAGGCTGGGTTACGACACATTGTCTGTGAGCTTTTGCGCATCTCTTACATGGTTGGTCGGGCTGTTGGGGGTCCTGATCACAGCGAACCTTGAGTGCGCGACAGGCTTCGCAAGCTCGCTGGCGTTTGGCGTCTTCTGCTGAAGGACTGTGTTCGCGTTAGTAGTGACTCGATCATTCAATGCAGCGTGGTTACCATGACTGACCTATTGTTTGCGTCTTCTGGGCTGTAGTCGTCTTCGTTCTGCGCGAAGCTTTGAGGCGCGTTTATGTTGCTGCCTGAGGCCATAGAGGGCGGCTGGGTATAGTATGGTTGATTCGAAGCGTATGCGACAATCGCTTCGGTGGGTGATTTTGTTTGCTGTTGCTGGGAGAATTGGCCATATCCAGCATTCTGATCTGGTTCTGCGCCCGGAGGCAGCAGTCGAGGATCCAACACACTATTATGGGTGTTTGCGCTCATGGTTGTGGTCTGTTCGATGATGATGCACCACGGTCTGGTCGCGCGGTCGGTGAACCGGTGCTTGTGATGCCGACTTCACGATCGGGGCGGCTCCACGGGCTAAAGTAACTATAGTATGATCATTCGAGGCTTCAAGTCGATTCGATAATTCAAGAGCTAAGGACTGGCCGGGGAGAAGTCAGAAGAGAACGCATGTAGACCGAGTCTTGACGAGAAAATGTAACACTGAACGATACAGGACAGGATAGGATGCGACAGGCAGACACGTTCCTGCACACTGGAGCTATTTAGCCCGAACGATGACTAACCAACATGAGCAACCAACCTAATGGCTCATACTGTTCCGCGTGCTGGGCTGAATTCCTTCGGCCCAAAACGGTTAGATCAGGGACTTTTGCACGTCAAACCAACACAAAGAAACACGTTGGCATTGGATGGTTGTACTATATCCTTCAAGAAGAGCTCATAACGACTGGCTGGGAAGAGGTCAGTAAAGACTCGAACTTGCGCAAATCGAGTCTTGCTTGCGAGTAGAACGCAGGTATTTAGCCTGATGACTAACCAACACAGGGAAAGTAACATATGATTCACATCGCGTGCTAGGCTTGGGTTCCTTTGGCTCCAAAGCTCTTATTATAGCTTAGTGACTTTTGTACTGTACATTTGACATAAGAACGTACGTTGGCATATCACAAAGTAATTCAAGCTATATCTCTCGATGTGGGTGAATTACATGTGTCCTTCTCTGGAATAGATAGCTCATGGACCACCTCTGGGCCGAGAACTGAATCAGATTCATTTGTGCATATAACGGCGGGTTGGCAGCAGGGAGAAAGCATGTACAGTGATAACTCATGCTATGCCGGGCTGAAGTGAGGTTGCTCAACAGTTGTAACACCGCGTTTGTACCTGTGGACGCTATACGCAGACCCAGACTGAGACTTCAGTGCTTGGTACCGTCCGGCGGGTTCTCCCTGCGTAAATTCCTGGCGTGGCGTTTCCTGGCGTGGCCTCGTTATCGGGCGACTGCCGTGTCCACGGTGAGGCGTGTAGTGTAAAGTGCTTTCACAAAGAGAAGCAAGAGTCGAGCTTGTCATCCAGATGTTCACCCAGAGCTCACCGGCGGAATGATGGCGACTTCGTCACCCTCTTGAATCTTCATCTGCAGGCCACGATCGGACCCAGCTTCATCAACGTCAACGTAGTCAAGGTTGATGGTCACAGCGGAGCTGGCGATGACTCGTTCTTTGATACCAGAGTATGTTGTGTCAAGACGATCAAAGAGCTCGCCGATGGTCATTGGTGCTGGAAAATGTTCCTGAGAGCGCTGGGTGATCGAGCTCGCTGCCGCAAAGTACAGCACAGTGAAGTGACCCGCCGGGGCCTTCCCTGTTGACATACTGCTCTCTAATCAGCAGTGTTTCATGTGAATCAATGCAAGAGAGAGGTAATGTTTCGAAAAGTCAGAAATGGTTAGATTCTCGCCCTGCATGTCAGGAGACATTCGGATAATACATGCTATATTTTGGAACATCATTCGAGATATTGAAGGAAAGGTTCAATCACTTACATTGCGGTAACTCGTGTCGCTGCGAGACAGAGGAGACTGATAAATGATGATGAACATGGAAACTCTCCACTGCTCTTCTCACAAAATCAATCGGCCCCCACATTTCGGATGCGGCTGCGGAGACTCCCGTCGGTCCGCGAAAAATGGACAGAGAGAGATCTGCCTGTCTGACGTCCTTGTGCGGTAATTAGGTTTATTTCCGCCGTATGCACTCGAGTCGTACACGAGCTGGACTCGACATCGTCACCGGGAAGCCGGACTCTTGACCACTGGCGACGGCAATATACCATCTGTATACAATACCCTCATTAATACTACCGAAAGAACAAACACACTCAATTCTCCACAGCGTAACAAGATAGCAAGGCAGACGACTCGATTTTTCTCATCCTCTAGACCTCACGTGCTCCTCAACGTTGCCGAAACAGTATGCGCAAATTCACGAAACAAGCCCAGTAATATCACTTCTCTCATACACCGCTTCTCACTGTACAGTGCCTGTCGGCTCTGGCAGCCATCCGACATCACCTCAGAATGCCCCTCAACATAACGACTCAACAAAGAGACCAGGACTCCCTCCGCGAAGCCCGCCGGCACGTCGCATCCCTACTCCGAAATGACTGGTCATATCCTCCGCTGTCACAGTACGCATCTACCACATCACAAACCACGGACAATGCGCTAGCAAGCAGTGAAGAGCTCGCTGCGCAGACGGCGCGAAAGGCCAACAAGGACCAGAACCACAACTTTCGGGCCTCAGATTTCGTGGGCGATGTGGTAGCATGGCAAGAGAGGGATTACTCCAGTAATGAAGAGGGTCTGGACGGTGATGGCCAATACAGCTTAGGCAGTGCGACGGGTTCAGGTTCAGGCTCGCCATTCAACAGTATCGGCAGGCGCTCCGAGGCTTCAAGCGCCGAGGTCGTGGCCGAGGCAGCCAGGACGAAAGCCGGGAGAAAGAGGAAACGAGCGAGGATTATGGACGAGGAGATGACTTGGAACGCCGGCTTGGCGCATTTTGTCGCCCGGAGGAATGCCTGGACTTGTGCTAGAGACGTCCACAGGCCTCCTAGCCATGTGCCCAAGGGCCGAAAACTGGGGGACGTGATGCAAGACGTTGGTGGAGATGTCGACATGGACACAGCCGAGAAGGATAGCGAAGACGCAAGAACGGAGGAGGAAGAGGAGGAAGACAGCGATCTGCCCGCCGCTGCAAACTCCAGCCTCTCCGACGCACGAACGCTGTTACCCATACCCAAGCCTCTACTGCCAGATCACCCCGTCAGGAAGAAGATCAATCCGAACACGTACGGCGAAATCTACTCTAAGATCATCCTGCAGTCGCGAACACCGACCATACCGATCAACCTAGCACATGTAATAAACGCCCTGATACACGGATGGAAGCAGGAAGGAAACTGGCCGCCGAAAGGAACAGTGGCGGAGCCGCCAATATCACGACGGAGGAAGAGTCTCACAGAGACCGTTGGGCAGCGACATCCGCATCTTAAGAAGGGCGTACAGGCTGTTGGACGAGTGTTGGGTATAGGTCTATGACGGGCGCTTGTAACGATCCCATGATTTTCGAATACTGTATAGCGATCTTTATAAAATGCATATTGTACATCAAGCAAATACTTCTGCCATCAAATCCTTATCCACTCTTAACGCCCGAAGTGAACAACTCCTTACCTAGCCATCCACCCACCATCTACAGTCAGAATCTCACCACTAACATACGCGCTCGCCTTACTCGCAAGGAAGATGACCGCGCCCTTGAAGTCCTCAGGCCGTCCCCACCTCCCAGCCGGTATCCTGCCAAGGATCTGACTCGACCTATCCTGATCCGCCATGAGCGCCTCATTCATCTCCGTCGCAATATATCCCGGCGCGATAGCATTGACACTGATCCCCTGCCCGATCCACTGATTACTCAGCGCCTTGGTCAACTGGCTGACACCGCCTTTACTCGCCGCGTACGCCGGCACATTGATGCCGCCCTGGAAACTCAGCAGCGACGCGATGTTGATGATGCTGCCGCGGCGGCCGGAGGCGTCGGCGGGGGAGGAGAGCATATGGGCGCCGACGTCGCGGCACAAGGTGAAGACGGTCGTGAGGTTCACTTGTAGCACTGTCGACCAGTCGTCGAGGGGGAACTCGTGCGGCGCGTGCCGTTTCTGGATGCCGGCGCAGTTCAGCAGGATCGAGATGCGGTGCTTGTCCTTGAGGATGGTGGGCACGAGGGCGCTGACGGATTCGGAGGACGACAGGTCCGTGGTGTAGATTGTTGCTTTGCGGCCTAGTGCTTCGATTGCTTGTTTTGTGGATTGGTTGGATTCGTCGCGCTGCAGTCTGTTAGTATCTAGACTCCAACAGTGTGCCGGTGGGCTCATTTGATTGATCGATCTTTACCTGAACCAGGAGTACATCTGCGCCAGCTTCTGCGAGGCCTATGGCCATTGCGGCGCCGATTCCCCTCGTTCCACCGGTGACTAGAGCGGTCTGACCTTCGAGGCTGAAGAGGGATGCCATTGTTGATGAGGATGCCATGTTTGGTGTGAGTGACTATACGGCAGAATCAAGTGAGCTATGGAAGGCCTTGGGAAATTATGAGACGATCGGTAAATGACCGAGTATTAATATCATGTCTGGCAGTCCCCGCAGACTGATCAATGATATAGCCGGCATCAACACCGGCTTATGGCTGGCGTAAGCTACGTAGGCTACTGCTAAAGTGCCGATAATGTCTCAGGCAAGCGGGCACCGATGGGCAGAAAGTCCGCAGGTCGTTTGTAGATATTACGCCGAAATTGTAGTGATTGTCGGCTATCGTTGTCAAACGCCGGACGCGGGGGGTTGTTGGCGGGGTTTGGTCGACTGTCGGCCTTTGATCCATAACATCACTCTTTGACCGTGCCTGCCTTCTTTTGTACTTGTTCACATCTTCTGTACCCTTTAGCATATATCTGACGGATCCTGATCCTGCGCTGCACTCACCAGATCTTCAAGGAAGCCCCGAGATCCACTCACAATGGCTACTACAACCCAAGTCCAAGCAAGCGTGCTGCATGGAGCAAAAGATCTTCGAATGGTACAACGACTTCTACCACACTCTGCCCCTCTCTAATCAAGACCAGGAAACCCGCGAACTGCCAGCTCCAGACGCCAACGAACTACAAATCAGCATCCACAGCACCGGTCTGTGCGGCAGCGATCTGCATTACTACGCGCACAACCGCAACGGGGACATCATGGTCCGCGAACCACTGACACTAGGCCACGAGTCCTCAGGCATAGTGACGTCCGTGGGCTCATCGGTGCCATCCTCGTCCTTCGGCCCCGGCGACCGCGTCGCCCTCGAAGTCGGCGTTCCCTGCGACGACTGCTCGCGCTGCACCGCCGGCCGCTACAACATCTGCGCGCACATGCGCTTCCGCTCCTCGGCCAAGAGCTTCCCGCATTTCCAGGGCACGCTGCAGGAGCGCATCAACCACCCGGCCAAGTGGTGCCACAAGCTGCCGCGCGATATGCCCATGGAGCTGGGCGCGTTGCTCGAGCCGTTGGGGGTTGCGCTGCATGCGTTTCGGCGCTCGGGTATGGTGCAGGGTCAGAAGGTGCTTGTGTTTGGCGCCGGTGCGGTGGGCCTGCTGTGTGCGGCTGTGGCGAAGATCAAGGGTGCGAAGGAGGTCGTTATTGCTGATATCGATGCGGGCAGAGTCGAGTTTGCGGTCAAGAAGAGGTTTGCGGACAGGGCTTTTACTGTGCCGATGAAGAGAGGCAAGGATGTTGATGAGGGGCTTGCTATTGCCAAGGACGTAGCTGCTGAGGTAGGCAAGGTGACCGACAGTGAGGGTAAACCGGTCGGTGAGGTCGATGTCTGTTTTGAATGCACTGGTGTGCAGGCTTGTGTGCAGGCGGGTATCTATGTGAGTAACAAACCCCACTCCAAGCGCGGCCGGGACTAACATGTGTAGGCAACAACACCAGGTGGTAGAGTCATGCTCGTCGGCATGGGCAATCCGATCCAGACACTAGCCCTGTCGGCTGCAGCGCTGAGAGAAGTCGACCTCGTCGGAGTGTTCAGATACGCCAACACCTACCAAGAAGGCATCCAGATCGTCTCGAGGCAAGCGCCAGAGGATCCAGACTTTATGGCCTTGGTCACGCATCGAGTCAGTGGTCTGGAAAATGCCGTCAAGGCATTCGAGATGGCGGGAAAGACAAAAGACGATCAAGGAAACCTTGTGTTGAAGGTTGTGATCGAGACGGGCAACACGCAATAGCAAGGAACGGACACGGGAGCTTCATACCAATTTCCTGAGCGGAATCAGAACGTTTGCATGTAGCATGGGTCACGGTAATACAATTGCTCGCTCTAGACCTTGACTGTTCAAATTCGACTGCTAGTCTGTCCTTGGTCTGTCTACTGCAATCGTACACCCGCAGTACCCTTCTTCCTCGCCTGCTCACCCAGATTCCTACCCATACCACCACTACCCTGACTCGGATCAAGAATACTCTTCGACTCCCTGCGCTTCTCGTCATCGATCTTCTTGAGCCTCTTCTCCGTCTTCTGCTTGCCAGATCCTTTGCCATGGAACATGTGACTCAAGTGCTTGAACGCCTCTTTCTGATTCATCGCCCGTCCGAACTCGTCCGTGTACTCGAGCTTGACGTCCGGCTTGTACGACTTGGCAAAGTGCTGCGCCTGCAACGACGCCAGGTACGCCTCGCGCTGCTCGTTTTGCTGTCGTGCATATGTCTCGCGCTCGCGGGCAGACATGCGCTCGAACTTGCCTGATTTGCGGTCCCGTTCGCGTGCTTCGCGTGCCCGCACGTCGTACTCGATGATCAGGGCGCGGTTCTCTGCCAGGAACATGTCGCGGGCCCGGTCTTTGGCGTTCTGGTCGCCGGCGTGCGTGTCTTGGAGCAACCCGCGCTTGCGCAGCATGCTGAGTGAGGCACCGATGCCTTGCTCCACTGATTCTTCCTCTTCGAAGCCGGTTGCTGTGTGTGTGTTGGCTGGTGTGGACGTTTCGCGTTCGAGGTCGTCGCCGCGCTCATTCATTACTTCGGCCATTGTCATGTCCCCTTCTTCGTCTGCCTCGGGCGACTCGTGTTTGACCTCACGCTTGACTGATCGATCTGCTGGCTCTTCTTCTTGCTCTTCTGGTCGCCTGAGATTCGCAACGAATTCTGTAGTCTCGTCTATCACCATACCTGGCTCTTCCTCATCGTCGCCGTTCTCATTTGATGCCATGGGTGTTGCTGACCCTTCTTCTCTTATCCTCCTCGCCAACTCAGCAGCATCGGTCTTCTTTCTCTTCTTCAGTGCCGCCCGCCGCTGTTCCGCAAGTTGTCTCTGAAGATCATCATCGTCAAGCTCGATATCCCTTCTCGCTGATCCGTTCACGGCTTGTGTAGCTTGACCGTCAACGTCCATTGCAATATCCCCAGTCTGCTCCGTCGGCGCTTGAGGAATTGGGTAAATGTCGTCCTCGTCGACCTCCTTCTGTCGTGATGTCTTGGCCTTCTTTGGCTTTTTCGGCTTCTTGATCTTGGCCGTTGATGGATCCGCGTAATCTGAAATGGGAGTTTCGTCCTTGAGCAGGTCCAGACTGATTTTGACACCCTTGGCCTTTCTGCGCTCTACGTCCTCGGGGGCCTCGGACCGTACACCTCCGCCAGTTTCGTCCAACGTAAATCTCTTACGCTTCTTCCCCGATATCTCCTCGTCGTAATGTTTCAGGATCGACTTCTCGCCATCCTCATCCATGTCCATTGGGTTGTAGACCGGCTTTTTCTTCTTCAGCTCCAGCTTCTCAGTCAGCTTCTCCTTCTCCAACATCTGCGCGTTCTCCAGCTCATCATCCTCTTCCTCGTCGCCAATAATCGCATCCTTGAGCGTCAAGATCTGTTCACCACCTTCTTCGCCAAAGGTGTCGATTTCGTGTCCGACCTTTATTCCAGCAAGATCCTTGGATGTGTACTCCTGCTGCTGTTCTCGCGCTGCTTGCTCCTCTTCGTATTTCCGTGCCTGCTCAAGAGCCTTCTGTCTCTTCTTTTGCTGCTTGAGCCAAGTCGCGGTGTCCAGATCGGCCTCGTCTGCGTCGCCTAGAGCCTTGCCTTCGAGCCTCGCAGTCTTGGCCGCGGTTTCCCGTTGCTTCCTGACTGCTTCCTTTCTCGCCTCGCGGTCAATCTTGGCCTTGCGCTCGGCTTCTAACTTTGCCCAGTTGTCACCGGCAGCAGCTTGTCGCTTATCAAGTGTGGATATTCTATCTTCCGGATCCGAGTCGTCGGCCTTGTCGTTGCCCTTCTTAAAAGCAAGTCCTGCATCTTCGCCAGGGACCGGGAGTGGTGGAAGACCCATAGCGACACGAATCTTGTTCGCATCTTGAACCGACACGGCGTCCATATCGACGCGGTATCGAATTACTTCGTCTCGGCCAAGTGAATGTTTGCGACGATGAATGACGAGCGATATAGTGTTCAGAGGCGCCAATGTTGAAGAGTCACAGAATACATTCAGCTCTAGAAGTTCTATCGTCACATGCAAAGTCACCATCTCCTGTATCAAAGCGCAGCTTCACCGCCCGAAGTACTGCCGCGTGACGCCCGCGCGCGACAATAAAAAATCTCGTTCGCTCGCGCTCAAAACTTCCTTTAACCCAAGGATCTTTGGCCCCAAATCCCTCTTGTGCCCGGCTTTTGTCGCACGCGCTTGGGGTTGATTTCGGAGCTGACGTTGCATATACAAGGAGCCATTACGGAGACGGATGAGTGGTATATAAATCCGAGTCGACAGATCCTAGAGCGAGTTGCGGCTTCCAATATATCTTGATCTTGTAGCTCTTCGTGAGCTCGGTCAGGGCATGGAGGTTCGCTGGGCGCCATATTCCAAAGCGCTTCTTAGACACTTCGTCAATGATTGCTTGGGACAAACCATGGCCTGCCTACATATATAAATTTGGCGTCGAAAACTTTTGAGGGAAAGCCTGTGTCGCGTGATCACGTGTACACGGTCCACCGACCTACGTCTCAGATTGACATTGATTGCATCGCCCTCCATCATCAAAAGACGTGATAGGGAAATTCGCGATCATCTGAACCGAATCTTTGTTGGTATGATGCTTGCAAACTTCTCTTTGCAGCTTGCAGATCCTACGCGTCTTAAAAAGACATCTCCATCGAGCTCTTCCAAAAACCGGGACATACCAGTACCACGTCGATCGAACGTCAACATTACTTGTGGAGTCGTCGCCATGAGATACACAATGTTGAAATGTGATATTGCCGGATGAGTTCTGATCATGGGTGTTGTGCTTTGTGATAGACTCGTGGGATGGAACCGTAAATTTGACAGCGAACCATGATAGCAACGTTGAAGCGATTCGCTGTATATTAAGGGATGTATGGGCGGTGTTTGCCATGGAATGTTTCTAGTGGTGACGGTTTTGAAGACGATCAGGTCTGCCATACACTGTTTGCATATTTGAATATGCTCTGCAAAAAATGGACTTACATATGTACGCTACTTAGTACTCGATCAAGTTCATCGGCATGAAGTCCTAAAGGCAGCGTCTCCAGCGAGACCGTCAAACATGAATGTCTTGGAAAGGCCCTTCGGATCCGAGGCAGTCATGAATTAATAATAGCATGCTATTCCTGTGTCATTCTAAGCAAGAAACGAAAAGTAATTCTACTTGTTGCTTCGAAGTACCTTGTACTCCTTTTTCAGTGTAGATATACTTTCGGACATCAATGAACTCTGAAGTCGGCATTCTGCATGCAAACAGTACGTACTCAGTCGCAACCTTTGCGCTCTTCATGCAAACAGGCCATATATAGTTCTGAAAGTCCGAATGCAGGTTTGCCAAAGCATGATTTGAGATGTGAAAGTGATTGCTTCTTCCGCTCATGAGTGAGAGTCATCGCTTACGTGTTGCGAATCTGGTCTGATAGCCGACCTGATAAATAATGATGCGTACCCCGAAGATCGCAACACATTCGGTGGTGGTCAGCTCGGACATTTGCGTGAACGAGTCAGACCGACTTCATCATGATAGCGTGACTACTGAAGACAAGCAGCTCGCCGAAGCGCAGGGTGTGGTAGCGCTGCCGAGCATGTAGGGACTCGTCAGCAGGGCGGCACTATGACAATTCGATGATAATTTTCCTACGAGATCGGGGCCCACAACGAGGCATTTTTGAATTTCTGTTCCTGACTACCCCAGCAGATTTGCAGATGGTGCTGGAGAAAGGCAGAAACATATCCATGTCATCGACCAAGGTTCTCGACGGCTCCACGTTTGCGATGGACAGGCATGGCAATCCGGAGTCGCACAATGATGAAACCGAAGAGATGACCATGATGGTGATGAGGGTGTACGTCTGCGGCTTTTTTCAGATGGTGGTAAGCGCGTTGTGGTTTGTGTGCAGTCTCGCCACCCAATAGCGTGCTGCGAGTCTGGTGAGGCGCATTTGAAGGATGTTGTGTAAAGCAGTCGAACCGGCGTAGTGGATAGAACTGCAGATCGGCGACGATCGGTGCGACGGGAAGTAGAGCCGCATCTTGTTGCACCAAAGGTCGAGCAAGCTTCCTTCCCTGCACTTGATGGTGGAACACGAAGAACAAACGCCAGGTTCGAGGTATTGCTACCTTGCATCGTACGGTAGTCGGTCGTCGACCCAGAAACCTGTTCTTACAAGGACAGTTGGCCTTCTCGAAACTGTTTGTAAACGAAATCTGTCTAATTCCTTCAGTAGACCAAGAGAATCGAGCAAGCAAGGAGCCATGTCCTGATTTGTGGTTACCTTTCGTGATCGTAACCATGTATTCGCTAGCTTGAAAGTACAGCTTTTGTTCGCTAGTCGAAGTTCGGGCAACTATGCAAGATCGAAAGTTTGAGGCCAGAGTGCGCCACGATGCGCAATCGAGTGACAGGCGGGCGCCACGAATGCATTTCGTCATTTGGCTGTGACAAGGATATCGCTGCAGTACACGTGTGGTTCGGGCTCTGCATGTCAGGCCAGCCGTGTAAGCGATTCACGTATCGAGCGATTGCTGTCGCTGATCTTGTTTCATGTTCGCGTTGGTTATATTGTGGGTTTGCGTGGTGATATGTCGGCCTGACTTATTCTTGGACCGAACACATGCATCACAATGCGAAGCAGAAGTTGTTGAGAGAAGATCGCAGTTGGCGTGTTCCTGACTCGTCATGTCCGCCTTACCCGCAGTTCCTGTATTGGCATGTGCACGTTGGTATCTGCGCTGAAGAAAAGGCAATGTGAGCGGTGAGCCTCGGTGGATTGATATTGGACGATACCCTTGCTAGGACGGAAGATCTGGAGTCTTGGAGTCGCTCATGCCTGTAAGGGGAAACCTGAAACACAGCGGTCCGAGAGAATAATGATGGAGGATTGACACATGATAAACGGTTGTTGAAGGTTGCTGGTCGTATCGATTGCTCGTATCGATGAGTTATCCTGAACAATAACGCTGTTCGGTATCAATTCCGGTCGCAGTTGTCTTGTTTAGCGAGTTCGGTACGAGCAGACAGTGGAGAATGTGGAGAAATTGATTAATGACTCCATAATGAATTGACAGAATCACCGCGACGCCAATACCCTTGTCCGGTACTGGTAGCGACTTGTGATCATGAACAGGCGGGATTTGACTGATTGTACAAGGGTATAAAATGGCCGCTTGGTAGAGGTGGAGTGGTGCATAAGGGATGCGGGAAGCAGAAAGACTACGTCCCAAATAGGCAAGCATAAGGTGGTCGGTTCTTTTGGGTTGGACGGCGATCCGCACCGAGCTGACGAATCTGAGTCCGCAGACTAGACCATCATCGATGCTGCAGTGGAAGGCCCGTTGAGGCCGCAGCAGTGGTACGTAACTTTTCTCCTGAAAAAGTAGTCCTCACCGAATATGATTGTGTTTGTGCATACTGGTTGTTTCAAGTCACAGAAGATGATATGCGGGATCATGTTTTTTAAACTTCGTCTTGGATTGACTGGCTACTAAGCTATAAATATGTGCAAGGAATGCAAAGCAAGCGCCATGGCTGATGCATTCGCGTTACAGCAAGCTCGAAAGCTTTCGCTGTTTGCCCTTACTCCCCTGAGCCCGTCCCTCCAAGTCGTCTAAACTTGGTTTCTCTGCACCAAAGACATTACCTCCCCAGTAGGCAATGGACCTCCTTCCAAGCGTCCACCCCGTGAACGACCGCAGCAGCCGGTAAGGTAGTGCGGTGACCAGATGGTCAAACTTTCGTGTAAAACCCAATGCAATAAAACAGATTTCCAGAATCGAACCAATAACCAAATGCAATTCCCAAACTCGTTATGGACATGAAGGATAGTGTAGAGTCATGAGAAGCTCCAATGGTGCGGACCTATGCTAAAAGGCAGAAAAGCCAATCGCTTACAAAGCGAGCATGGCAAGAGCACCAGCGGCGACAGCCATGAGCTGAGCAGTTGGCATGGCGGCAGCACCAGTGTAGGCCTGGACGGTGGCGGTGGCAGCAGATGGGCGGGTACCGTTGGTTGGGGCCTGGATCTGACCGTCAGAGATCTGGGAGACTGGCTTGGCGGCAGAGGTAGAGGCCTGGATCTGACCGTCACCGATCTGGGTGACAACACGGCCAGTGGAGGAAGCGGAAGAAGAGGCCTTGGCGGTGCCGGTGGTGGCCTGGATCTGGCCGTCACCGATCTGGGTGACTGGCTTGGCAGAAGAGGTACCGGTGGTGGCCTGGATCTGACCGTCACCAATCTGGGTGACTGGCTTAGCAGTGCCGGTGGAGGCCTGGATCTGACCGTCGGTGATCTGAGTGACGACCTTGGCAGTGCCGGTGGTGGCCTGAATCTGACCGTCGGTGATCTGGCTGACTGGCTTAGCGGAGGTAGAGGCCTGGACCTGACCGTCGGAAACCTGGGAGACAGCCTGGGAAGAGGATGGGAGGGCAGAAGAAACAACGTTACCACCACCGAGGATGTCAATGTAGATTGGAACACACTGAGCACCCTGGGACTGGGAGTAGAGGTTGTAGAAAGAGCCAGACAAGCACTGGTAGAAGATGGCGGAGCCACCAAGGGCAAGGGTGCCGTTGGAGCAAGCAGACCAGCCAGTGGTGTAGATCTCACCAGCCTGACCACCGAAGTCGAACTGGAACTGGTAGTTGGCGGCGATGTAACCAATGCGGCCAGCAGCGTCCTTCAAGAGACCATTGTTAAGAGTGCAGGTAAGAGCAGTTGGGCTGCCGGAACGCTTGGCGTGGGACTGGGTGACGTTGACGACGGAGATCTCAAACTGTCCGTTGTAAGAAGATGCGCAGCCAGCTGGGTCGGTCTGCTTTGGGGAGATGGAGGTGAAAGAGTAGGTGGCGCCCTGGGAAGCGGTGGAAGTGACAGAGGTAGTCTGGGCGGCAGCGAGGCCAGCAGCGGCGGCGACAACAGCGAAGCTCTTCATAGTGAAGGTGTTGGTGGTGTAGTGGGGGTTGGTATTAGGCGGTTTGTGAGTTGAAACGAGGGCAGATCTTCTAAAGCGAGAGTGATCTGTGAATGTGTTTATGTGAGAGTGATTGATGTGGATGTGAGGATAAACAAGAGCTTCGAAAGGAGGAATGCTAGGATATATATGCTTCCCAGCAACTCTGACTTACGGAATGCAGAAGGCGGAGGCGTGGATGGGTGGATGCATGCATGGATCCATGCGGGCGATCCCAAAAGTCAGAGAGGCGTCTTTGGTCCACATGCACCGTCCAACGGTGGCTAGCTTTAGCGCTCCTGCTCCTCATGCAGATGGGGATGGTCGGGGGGTCAAAGCGTCTAGCAAGCGTCAAGTTGTTTAGGGGCGAGTGGGCGACGCCGTCTGGCAGTCGTGTCAAGCTTGACAAAGGCAGCGTGATCGTAAGAGGTGTGCGATTTAGCTTCTGCTTAGCACAGCACTAGACCTCTCAACACGCAAAAGGGGAGAGAGAGGTTGGCACGCCGCCTGGGATTTTGCTAACTAACCATCGTGGTCGTGGTCGTCGTCGTCGTCAGTCAGTCATGGTCGTCGTCGTCGCCCTCTTTTCGGAGTATGGAAAGGTTAATTGGCCACGCTATTTCTGGTCGTGATCGGGCTGTGACAAGCCGGAAGATTGTCTTGGTTGTCTTGGTTGTCGATTCGCGATTTGCGATCTTCCTTGCCGTTGCTCGCTTTGAGTATTGAGGCGTGGTACTGTCCTGTCATGTCACCGTGTTTGGCGCGTGCCGTGCCGTTGTATCTGCTCTCGGTGAAGCTGTCTCTGATCTGCCTGTGCGGTACGAGTACCACTACCACCACTCCAGTACCACGCCTTGCTGCGGAGAAACGATGCATAACCTACTTTCCAATACTCGTCGTCATCATCGTCGAATACATGTAACCTCACGTCTTGTCTTGTCCGATATCCGAACGGATGCGGCTGGCCGACGCCAAGTAAGCGCACTCTTAAAATCATGCATCTCAGTAGTGATGCAGTCTGCCGCATGCCATGCGAGGAAGTGGTCACTCGTCCAACCACCAAGGCTGGGATGTTGCAAGTAATGGAAACTTTACAACCTTACAGCAACCAAGATCGGTTGGTCGTCGTCACATGAGATGCGGTGAGCCAGCAAGGCAGGCAGGCTGCCAGCAGAGCGACTGCCAGATCCGCGCACACGTTGGCTCTTTTCGGCAGGCGCGACAGCCACTTTGGGCGCTAATCATGCAACATGCGGCATTACCTTACCTTGTACTGTTCACCGAGTAACTCTATGGAGAACTCCTTTGGTGGTAGAGTGGTCTCTGGAGTAGTGAGTTGCGCTCGACGACGCCCTGCATCTGCACCACTCAGAGCGGCAATCGCTGTAGAGAGCGAGAGTGATGGACGTTTAGCCCATCAGCTTGCATGTCGTAGTCTACGACACCTTCATCATGCATTGTAACCTCTTCCAACCACTCATCGCCCCATCAACATCTCCGTGGGCGATCTGCTCGTGAGATCTATCCTCGACCCGCGGCTGTGGCTGAGTCTACCCCGAACTTGGTTGGTCATGTTTCTCGGGATGGGAAGCTTCAGGCGGCGGCTGTACGACATTGAAACCCTCCAGTTTCTTCCAAATTGATTGAAGCAAAAAGCGGAGGCGGGGGATCAGTACGAACGCCCCCCCGCCACTTACAATAAATTCTATCTATCATCTGTGACGTGATCGACCACGAACGAGAGCTTGTCTAAGCTTCATCGAAGCAAAACGTGGAGATACAGTAGATAATATTGAACGATGGAGAATCTCACCGTGGAGAGACGGGAACGGCTGAGACCCGAACAGCCACTCACCACACCAACTTCCATGCACCAACTTGCACCAAGCCTTTGTTCTTTTCTGCGCTTTCCTTGCTTCGATCGTGCCTATCGTGTCTATCATCTGCGACAGCCCTCGGAGGGAAGCGACGACACCGGCTACGTTGACACCCGGCGGCGCGAGCATACCGTAAGCCGGTCGCGCTTTCCGTTAGATATGACGTCCTTACACTTGCAAATACCGCAAACCACACAGCAATCAAGTCAGAAGACTGCGGATCTTCAAACGGTCTCACGCTCACCAATGCATTGCACTGACACGAGCAAGGCGCCGTCGCAAAGGAAATCGCGAAATCGTGAATCCCGAATCATGTGTGCTTCTTGGCACTCCGAGGCAAGGGAGCAGCAAGTCCAGAGCGTCCCATGTCCCATGTCTGTGTATCGCTCACACCATCTCTCCTTGACACCCGATTTCGATATTCAATCTACCGCCGGTTCCACCGCCAGCGCAACAATGCACACTGTCTCAGTCCTCCAATTTCACGCTGCGCTACATGCCTGTCAAAACGAAAAAGCCGTGAGTTTCAGCTGCGACAGGCAGGACAGTTCATTATTCGTGCCGGCCGTTGCACCGTTGCGTTCCGTATTCGCGCGAATGCGAAAAGGAAAAACCGGTCAGCACGAACTGGCTTAACTGGCTCAGAGCGCTGCAAACTCGCTCGTTTAATCACACTCCATAAACGGTTTTGGTGGTCTTGTTGGTCTTTTTGTCCAAGGTCTTGGTCGTGGCCTGGGCAGGGGAATGACGAGCTCCTCCCTTTCTCCTGTTTTTGAGTACTGCAATCTTTTGTGTCGTCCATTGTAATTTACATCGTCGAAACTATCATGGACCCCCGATGTCAAAGAACCTTTCACTGGAAATGCAGGGCATATGTTGCAGATTTGCTCGATGAACATCTTGCCTTCTTGTGAGGGTTGTGTTTCATGAACCCTTCCGTGGACTGCCATGCCATCCACTCTCGAATACAGGAGATCGCGGGGTCGACGATGTCAGAGTTGGAAGCGAATGCAGGGTATTCATCGCAGATTGGCTCGATGAACGTCTTGCCTTGTTGTGAGTGTTGTGAGTTTCATGAACCCTTCCGTCGATTGCCATGCCCTCCACTCTCGGAAACATGAGATCGCGGGGTTGACGATGTCAGAGTTGGAAGCGAGTACAAGTACTGTACTGCTGCACGCACAGATCTGCTCTAATTAGACTCGACTCCTCTTCTACATGTACTCTTTCTGTCTCACCAGCATGCACAAACTATCACGATCCATAACAGCCGAGACAACTCGAGGTGTTGGTACTGAAGTACTCTCGAACGTCAGCTTGTCAAACTACACTTCCCCGCACACCCCCGCTTCCAGCCCCGACTCCCTATACCATTAATCAATTTCTGTCCATCAATCACGCCGCTCGGACAGTACACAAGGCGAATATATGAATGGGGAATCATCATCACATGCAACACAGCGTAGGCATGAGAGCCTAAAACATGCCGCTTACAAAGTACATAAGGAGAATACATGAATGGGGAAGCATTGTCACATGCAACAAGCGAGGCTGGATATGAGAGACTACGACAAGGCCTAGTAAGCTGACCTACTCTTCCCGCTGCATGCGGTTCCTCCATGCACCGCTAAAGCATGACGTGAGGACTACATCAGGTAGGTACTCACACACACCTCATCTCACTCCCAGAAATAAGTAAGCCTTTGGCTAGGCATTCGGGTACAAGTAATAGCGAGGCTGGAAGATCTGAAAACGACTAACAGTCACGAACAAGACATGTGCAGGGCAACATGAAGGTATGGCGCTCCTGGGGTAAAACAAAGGTAGGAGATCATCGCATGTCATACTCATATTCATTAAATCATATCTACGTCTCCGTCGAGCGTAGAAGGGCATACCAGTCTTCTCTTCTACTAGTTCTCAACGCCGCGATCGCTCATAGCACATCCTCAAATCTTCATCCCTCTCGACTCCTCTGATCTCACCACTCCGAGCCGCCTAAGCAGCACCGACAGCGACCATCCTACCAACCGCCTCCTCAACATCCATACCGACACCGATCTGCTCGATCTCATCCTGCGCCTTGGGAACACCGATGAGCGCAATACCCCTCGGCACAACGACGTCGAGGATATCAAAGCAGCCAAACGCAACCAACCTCTTCAAGCTAGGACAGCTCTTGAAGATGCCCGCCACGACTCTCGTGTCCACGCACGAGCAGAAAGAGACGTTGATGTACTCGAGCGCGGGATAACTAGCCACACCGTCAAAGACGTCAATGAACGTCTGCAGACTGATGTGGCGGCACGACGCGATGTCGAGATGGCGCAGCGCGGACCCGGAGTGCTTCATCAGCGCCGTGAAGCCCGCCGACGCCAGACCGATCGGTGCGTCGTCCGGCCCGTTGACGCTGTTAGGGTCAATGTCGCGGGTCGAGTTGAAGTCGGCGAAGTAGAGCGGCGGGTTGCGCCAGGAGGTGAAGAGGGCTGTGAAGGCGGCGTCGCTGACCGTGTCGTTTTCCGCGATGCGTAGTTTGGAAAGACGAGTGCACGTGTTGTGGATGGCGGATACAACTGTGTCGTCAAGGTCGATGAAATTCTCGAAGGAGAGCGTTTCGAGATTGGCGCATGCGGATGTAATGAGGTTTACGAGTGACTCAGGCGAGACTTCCGATGTTACGTGCAGCGAGAGGTGCGAGAGGTGTTGGAGCTTCGAGAGGGCTCTGATTGTGCCTTCGCCGATGCGGCGGAGGAGCTTGAATTTGAGCCGCTTCAGGTTCGGGCATTGTGTGACCAGCACCTCGGTATCAGAATCGTCGTACGTAACGTCGATCCACTGCAGCTTGAGCGTCTCCAGCTGTGGTCCGTAGTGCATGAAGAGTCTCTGCCACATGTCGTGAGATACCAGGTTGGCAGCGTAGAACTGAATGTAGTTGATCTTCGAGCACTTGTCCATCATGTACTCGAGCACCTCATCCTTCATCTGGCACACGTTGCGCAGCACGATCTTGTTGATATCTGGCGCGGTCTGGAAGATTGATATGAGGTCGTTGACCTCAAGATACGCCGCATCAGAGATGGAGACATTGTCCAGATCAGGTCGCACAAAGAGCTTCATCGTCTTCGGGTTCATGATTCTCTTCTTGGAGAAGATCTGACTGAGCCGCTCCAACAGCAGATCCGGCACGTCTCCCAGCTCTTCAATGTCGTCGTGGTATTGCGCCGCCTTCTCAATGCATAGTTGTACCAAGCTCTTTGCCCTGTTCGGTGCGATACCGTCCAATCGGTTGCTCTCGACCTTGCGTCTCTGTCGTCCAGCCGGTTTCTTGTTCGCGGCCGCTTTCTCAGCCTTTGTGTCCTTGGCGAATTGCTTTCCACATGGCGTGCAGAGCAATCCACCGTCGTGACCTTCCTTGGAGTATGGCGTAACCGTGAAACGTTTGTTACAGATCTCGCAGTGCTCAAACTGTCCAGGCATAGGTTTGGTCTTCTGATACATGTTCATGGGGTCGAATTCGGCATCGTCGTCTTCGTCGTCAGAGTTGTGTTTCTTCTTCTTGTTCTTCTTGTTCTTCGCATTCTTGATCTTCTCTATAGCCTGTTCCTCATTCCGCTTGCGCTTCTTCTTGTTGGCCGCAGCCTCCTCTGCCGCAGCGACTGCTCCAGCGGCCGCTTCATCCTCTTGTGCTGCAGTTGTAGACGATCCCACTCCAGCATCTTGGTTATGTTGCTCTGCCTCGCGGAGACGTCTCTCGTAGTCTTCGCGAATCTGCGCTGCTGAAATGTTGTTTGAAGCAAGAAAGTCTGTCAGCGCCGACTGCCTGCTCAGCCGTTAGTGACGTTGAAGGTATAAGCTGGAACGATCGCAAGTACGTACGGGCCACGAATGCGATTAGCTGCTCTCCTTCCCGACATTGTATCGGTCGCAAAAGTCAATTGCCAGTGCACTGCAGTTGTTTCAAGGAGCAGCGAATAAGCAGAGATCAACAGGGTCGTAAAGGTGAAAGGCTTCCCCAAGAGTGGCGACGTCAAGGGGACTGGCAGAAAGTGAGGCGGTGAACAGCACCAATTTAGGCAGACGCGCAGCTACGCGACGGCACGTGAAGGCATGATCCTGTCTTCGAGTGAACGTTTGATGAAGTACAAGAATTGAAGCAGTGTAGTGAGAGTATTCGAGGTTGATCGGACTATCCCAATGAAGTCTTGTACACCATCAAATTCATTTTACCATTGAATGACAGTCCCTCAAGGTCATTCATGCCGCCATGCCACTTTTGTGCCCATATCCTGTCCGGAAGAACGCCTTCAAAATCCAATGCATACAGAAAGGTCATGTCTCATATCATCTCCACGCAGCCTTCGAACCTACATTACTGTTCCTCCCGGCCATGCTCGCCCTGAGTGACCCGTTCTTCACGACCGGAGCTTCTCGTGAGGCGCCCTCAATGTTCAAGGTGGAGGTTCGCCTGGCGTTCGAAGAAGCTGTCCCTTTCGTGATCGGATTTGATCGAGGGCTGAGAACGCTACTTTTCCAGTCATCGCTCTTGTCGCTCTTTACCATGCGTCGAGCTTGGCTTGCTGTGAAGAGTCCTTCTGGAGGCGGGCTACCAGCTGAAGCAGCGGTTGGGCTTCGTCGACGATGCTCACGTCTGATGCCATTGGTCGAATGACCGATGGAAGAAGTACGCTTCATTTTAATGGCAGAAGAGATTCTGCGTGCCTGTTCTTTGTCGTCCTGCCAGATCTTGCTGGAGTCGTCGCCACTGCTGGATGCATTCTCTACATCTTCATATATTGTGTCGGACGAGGCTGTCTGAGTCTGACTGAGCGGCGAGCGACCTGCGTAAGGAGCAGAGTTTCCTGCAATTTCTGATAGCGGAGAGTGGGGCGTCAAGAATGACGAGTCGCCAGCCGTAGAAGCTCGAGGAGCAGGGGAGCCGCCTTCGCGTTTCGACAGGAAGCCAGTCTCAAATCTGCTTGATTTAGATCTCAGCTCTGAGGATGGTTGAGGAGGGGCAGGGATCGGTGATGAGTCAGGCGCATCGATCGCGACTTCTGGCACATCCGTGGATGCCTCAGGAACAACGTCTGTCAGTGTTTGTTCCGGTGTAAAATCCAATTTTGTCGGAGTTGGCTGGAAGTCTGCGAGCTTGCCATCTTCGGTGTCGTCTCGCCATCTCACACCTCTCTTGGCGCCTTTAACGGGAGACCGCTTTCTAGGCGATCTCATGAAGGCGACACCTTTCCTCGCAGCGCCGAATTTTGTCCTTCTTGGGGATGACACTGCTGGAGAAGAGGATGCGAGAGGCGCTTCGTGAAGATGAGAAGCGTTTATCAAGCTAGGCCTCACCTTGGCTTTAAGCGGCGAAGGAGCCATCAGGTTGATTGGCTTCCTCTTCTTTGGCGTGCCTGACCTCGTGGGCGGCGCAGCCTCAATAATCTCCAAACCACCTTCAGGTCGGATGACTTGCGAAGTTGCTTCAATGCTCGAGGTGATGATCTTTCCAAGCATTTCTCTGGCTGCCTGCACGGCGTCTTGCTCCTCCATTTGCATAATCTGTCCCAGGATTGCGGTAATCTCGAAATGTGACTGAAGCAGAGTCTGGACCAGTGCTGTCTCTCCTGATTTGTCCTGTTCGAGCACGGCCGAATTTGCCTCACGCTCGGCAGCGCTCTTGAGAAGTTCAACTTCTCTCTTCAGGGATGTAATGTCGGAGTTATCGCTTCCGGCGCCGCTGTCAGCCTCCTGGACCTGCCTGATACTACTCTGCAAGGCCGAGTCGATGGCGCGCTCCCAATTAGATTTTCCTAATCGCTGATGATAGTGCTGTCTGCTGCTCTCCAGTTCCGCCAGAATCCCTGATGCTTTCTTCCGGTGAGCTTCCAAGCTCTTTGGTGGCTCCTCGTCCTCTCTGGTCTCACAGACCTGGTCAAAAGCGCCGACCCAAGCCGAGATCATTCCTATCCTTCTCTCGATCTGCCGTAATCGCTTCAAGTTCGTGATTCTCTCTCTTCTCTCGTCCATGGAGTGGTCGTATGCAGCGCGTATCCTGGCGATACCATCCTTGGCGACAGATTGCCTCTTCTCCTCCAACTTTCGGAACTTTGTCATGGCCACAGCTTCATACTCTTTCTGCTGCGCTTGCAGCTCATTGATCCTGGCCATCTGTTCATCAATCTTCTTGAGGTAGTCTTTAACGTGACGATCAACATTATACACATTCCGAACTGCTTTGGTCTGGATGTTCTTTGCCCTGTTTGCGTATCGAAGGGTATTTTGCGTTTCGTCGTAGTGAACTGAGCTTGGGCTTACACAGACAATCATGACCGTCTTGCAGTTTCCGCCGAGAGAGAACTTTAGCAGGCGGGTAAGTTTGCTGTTTCTGTATGGAATGTGGTTCTTCTTCCGCGAATCGCAGAGAGCGTTGATACAACCCCCGAGAGCCAGCAGAGATTTGTTGATATTTGCGCCTTCAAGCAGTCGTTCACCCCGGTTTCTCGTTGCGCTGGCACGCTCAGAGCCAGCAAGATCAATGATTGACAATGTAGCCATTGTCATCGGTTCGGAGACTGAAGCATCTCGATCTTTCTGAGCAACGTTGATTTGCAGAACAGCGTGTGATCGCGAGGAAGTAGCGTTGGCATCCGTGGGAGATTGCGTCCTGGCAGCGTTTCCTACTATGAGCATGTTCATAACCTCGCCAACATCTTTTGGATGGTGTGATGAGAGTCCAGCTACCGAGACCACCTGATTTGCATCTTCTCTTAACATCAGCCCTTGTTTACCCGATGATCCTTCCGGGACTAGTAGATCGCGGATTGTTTCGTTGTAGATTTCGAGGTATGATAATGTGATCTCCGTCTGTCTGTCTGTCCGGTCGTCCAACCTCTCGAATAATTCTTGCATGGTCAGAAAAATGATACCAGGTTGTTGCGCCGTACCACTAAATGGCGTCAGTATATTCGACATCGAGTCTTCCAGTTCACCTACGTGATGGTATGTGTTTTGCCGCATCCAGTGGCTCCATAGGCAAATACGGTGGCATTGTATCCATCCAGTACGCTGTCCAGAAGGTTCTTGGTAGTCGCCTCGTAGACATCGCCTTGCGTGGTGTTTTCGTCAAAGACCTTGTCGAATCCAAAGGTGTGATCTTTTGCTCTTTTCGAAGTTGGTCCGGCATTTCTCGAGAAGCGGTGTACTGGTTTGTCTTCTGGAGGGTCAAATATCCTGGGTATCATCAACAATGGGATCACAACAAAGGAACGAGCTCAACCTACAGGCACTTGTCATCCACGACCTTGATAATTGGTCTGATGCCCTTCTGGCCCAGCTTTGGTGTCGGCGCAGCAGCGAGAGATCCATCGCCGAGAAAGAGAGGTCCGTCGTCGCATTTTGTGAGCTGTGCGGCCTCGCGAATAGTAAAAGGACGAACGCGAACAGCTACTGTGATGGAAGAGGCGCCATCAGATAGAGCCGTCGCCATTCTTAATGATGGGATGATCGCGCAAGTCCAGATCCAGGCGCGATTTCAGCATTCAGCATGTAGCGACGTCAATGGGACAAATTCCTTGGGAGACATTGATCAGGTCGAGTTGCGGTTGGTCTTGGCGCGCCGCTACACACACAGAGAAACAGCTGGACCCTTACCAAGCTGTTGCCCGAGCAACGCACCTTGGCCAACCACATCGCCGTACGCGATGCTTGCTGCATACATATATCTGGTCGTCACGAATACAGGTCGAAATGTAGCACGAAGTGTATGATGTAATGTACACGTCGACAGGATGCTCATGCTGTAGTATTTGAGGGAGATCTAATTGGGGTGGGGAAACTGTACGATGATACCCATCCAGGCTCGAGCCATTCATTCACGTCAAACGAAACCGTCTCTACTTTCGACTACTACCCTGCTCTGTCCAGCGTCATCACTAACAGCAATTCGCAGAGCATCGTACTGATGTCTTGATGAACTCTATCATGCTTTTCCGGACGATAGCTTCTCCATCATGGGCATATCCCCTTCCGTGATCTCGTCTAGAAATGCCTTTGGAGGATGGTTGATCATAACATGAAAATGCTCGACAGCGGAAATACTCTTCAAGCTTGCCCAGTTCCTGAACCAGATGACATTCTCGGGCTGGAGACGGCTGCAGAACGTCTTGTCAACGTAGTCGTCGATCTGCTGGCGCTGTTTCGTGGGGAGGTCACCAGTCGTGGCATCATCTTCGAGCTCAAATTTGACCCACACCACCAGATGGACGATATTTGTGTCGATCCCGTATGGCCAGTCATTGTAAAGAATCCTGATGTCGGCTGTTGCGTACATAAGTCACTACATGTATCCGAGTGGACCACATACAATGACGTACCTGGATTCGAGAACGGAGGACCTGAGGGGGTGAGATCTGTCCACCGTAATCGTTGCTTTATGACAAAGTCCATGATGGATCCCCATTCTCCCTTGATCTTTGCTGTGTATTGCAAGTACTTTCGAAGTTCTGCCGGCTCACGCTGGAATAAGTCGATACGATTCGTCTTGATGGTATCCTTGACTTCCTTCCATGTCAGACGGCGATACTGGCTCGAAGGTGTTGAAAGGATGCGCTTGTCTCTCTCGCTGATTTTTGCTAAGAACTCGGGACACTCCTTTTCCCATTGATCCTGAGGCACATTGGCGAGCCAATAGGGCACAGCTTCGATTGTTTGATCCATATCTGATGCAGGCTCAAAACAACCGTAAAACAAGTCAACTTTTGTTCTGATGACTAGCAAGTTGGCAGATTCCTGAACAAAGCGTTTTCCGATCAACAAGACAGACTATTGTATTGTGCACCGTCAGACGACTGAACGTAGGTGGCGACAGATAGGTAACGTAGATGCATCGTTGAGGCTGGGAGCAGCAAGAGATTGGCTGTCACACCGCCCTAATTTACAGGACACGGCGCCGTTTCGGTACCTACCTTAATCAACAAAAGTCATAATCGCGTGGGAAGCAGATAGATTATGTCGCGTGCTCTTGTCAAAGGTCAAAGGGCGTCAACCAGACACCCTGCAGCGAAGACAAAAGCGGTCTCCTTGACAACATTTGTCTCGTCATTGTATCTATACTCGCTTCCGGATCGAGCAAGCGCAATTCGGCGTTCTTTCTGTGTTCCATGGCTTCCATGCGCATGTTGCCGGGCCTTCCTCCGCAAGTCTATTTAGCGCCGCTTCAAGTTGAAACATCCAATCATGATTCGGCAAAGGGCTTATGGTGGATCCAGGTCAAACCTCCAACAAGCGCTCCAAATCTATCAGTTGTGCGGATAGGGGCCTTTGATCAATCAACTGCGGATCCCCGAATTTCTCTTTTCCATTCGATGCATTGATGTTTTGTTCGTGATTGAGGTTCAGCTTTTGATGCATTTGTTTGTCTGTTCATCTTCGCCCTCCAGGATATTGGCGTTCTGCCTTGCGTCGCACAGCATAGCATAGCATAGGACATCCCTGCTCTTTTTGGAATACTAGGTGCAGGGCGCGTTGGTTGATCAACAAAGCGACTTTGTCTCAGTGACAGTCAGACACTCACACAGTCAGCCATCGGCCATTGCACTCGTCAAGCGCCGAAGAACTTCAGGCCAGCGACAGGAATAATCATTCTTGGACATTCTGCATCTTCTTCTCCCACATCGCACATTCCACAGCAGCATTACACGCCGCAAACATGAATCAACAGGGTCAAGTTCGGCCGCGCCAGGCTTCTCCCCTTTCAATGGAGAGCACCGACTCCTCTTTCCTCGGTCGTTATCAAGCAATGAGTCCCGGTCTCGATAATCCATACGCAAACATTCCAGCAGTTCCGAATTCGAATTCACAACGATCACCGCCATTGTCGCACAACCCCAGCACATCCACAGATAATTCCAGGCCGACATCAAATCGCACCCCTTCAAACGGTCACCACTCCTCTGCCAGCTCAGTAGCCAAATCAAGCGACGGAAATGGTCTTCATTCACCTGTCATGAGTGAGGGGGGACGGTCGCACTCGTCGAGACAAGAGGAGGCGCTTTGCGAACACTACCATGTGCTCGAGAATTATCTGGCACCACACCTGGCGAAAGACTCCGGCGCAAGACCTACACGCGCGCGCGACAAGCTCCTGCGGCTTTCCCCCACACAGTTTCTCGAATTGAGCACAGATGTCTACGACGAGCTTTTGAGACGGGAAGATTTTCGACAAAGAGGTGGAGATATCGTTCCAAGGAGTTTACCGCCAAAAACGACATTCCATCCAAAGCGCAATCAAGCTCGTCAAAAGCTCTCGACGCTGCCTCCTGAGCGCTTCAGACAGCTTGCAACGGACGTGTATTATGAGTTGGAAAGGAGGGTTCCACGGTTAGGAGCAGGAGACATTGATCGAGGGGCAAGCCCGGCGTTTAGCACAGCTAGCAGCCAGCGCGGCCCTGGTCGGTCTCAACCTTCTCCAGGCTTTAGAGGCCCAGGAGGACCACCTGGACCACCCAATGCCTACAGAGGTCCACCATCCGGTGGCAATCAGCCATACCCTCCACGTTCGGGGAGCAATGGCGAATATGGAAGACCTCTTCCAAAGACTTTTCAGAGTAACACGATCGTGCCAAATAAGAGCACCATGGTGGAGGACGACGAGACGGACGAAGAGGATGACCCTATGGGTATCGACTCGGTGGTCAACGGCCTCACCAAGCGATCAACCTCGAAAAGCAACGGTAGCGAGTCCGAAAGTCTGAAAGCGTACGAGGCGCAGATACTCGAGCTGCAAGACAAGCTCGCAAGCATGGAAGACACACTCCAGAACAAAGACACTGAGATAGAACGCCTTGAGTCGTCACACCGAGAGCGTGAAACTGGATTTGGATCAGAAAGGGATGATTGGACCAGGGCCAGAGGTGATCTGGAAAGACGCGTGGCCGAGCTCACAGGGTCGACCGATGCGCACAATGCCGCCATGGACCGCACACACGAGAACTATGCAAAACGCGAGGCCTCATTGCGAGAGCAGACGGAGCAGCAAGTAACCGATCTACAGTCACAACTTGACATGGTCAATCAAGAGAACACAATGCTACGTCTACAGGGCGGTCCATCGGAACACGGACCCTCTGACGGAGAGCTACAGCAGCGCTGCCAGGCACTGGAACGCAGATTGGCCGAGCAGCAGAAGACCACAGACGAGGTGCGGCAAAATGCGACAGAATTCCTGCAGGAGATGCGCCTGCTGTCACAGCAAAGTGATGCAGCGCTCGAGAAAGAAGAACAGCTTCGCTCCCAAATCTCGACACTTCAAGCCGAGGTCGATGAATGGAAGCATAGATATACAAAGACCAGGACGCTACTCCGTACACTCCATGCTTCGTCCATTGGTTTGTCGTTGCAGAACATGGCAGACAAGGCTTTGTCGTCTCGTCAAGAATATCTGTCGCAGAATGGTATTGTCAGTGATATGGATGTGACGAGTTTCCAGATATCAATCGACGAGCTGCTGACCACTGCACGAAGAGGAGCCACCGAAGAAACTTTGGACAAGATGAAGGCGGTCATGCACAACGTACAACAAGTGACAGGAGGCGAGTCCGTCGGCGACTACAGTGGAATGCTGTCTCCTACAACATCACCAAACCCACAGAGTCCTCCGCTCAATGGCAATCCTCCGACGGTCTCTGGTCTGAAGAGTCGCATAACTCGGAATGCCAAGGGTCTGATCACTGCCACCAGGAACTTCGTCTCCTCGAATGGTCTATCTCCTGTCTCGCTCGTCGACGCGGCTGCCGCGAATCTGACCGCAGCTGTGGTTGATTATTTGAAGACTGTCGGAATCAAACCGACTTCGAGTGATGACTTGCGACATGATGCCGAAGCTGACGAGGGTTACGAGACTCTGGCTCCCCGTACTCATGATCCTCTCAATCCGGTCAAGGCCACCGAGGCCCCTAAGACAAACGGAGGGTGGCACAACCGACTCAAGGGAAGCTTTGATAGTACCTACTCCCAAGATAACGGAGCGACCGGACTACACGACGGCGACGATGACGACGACGAGTACAACTCTTATAGATAGTACCTAATGTTTACTTCGCAGTGTGGTTGGGGTTGGAATAGGACGACGACTTCTGAAGGTCATGTGTTGGAAACTCGCCACCATGGCACCATACCATAGCACCGCCTCATGCGGTACATTCATCTATAGACATACATCTACGAAACATTCAATAAGTAAAACAATTTGATTCGACCCATCTTCTGGCAGTCACGCGTACATGGCGTTCTTTCGAGACGGGTATAACAAGTTCTGTCCACCAATAGTTTGCGGTGTTATTACATCAAATCTTACGATACCTGCATATGACTTCGGGAATTTTGCGGTACCAAGCCTAGGGTAGAACAAACGGATTGAAGGGTCCCGAGTCGTGCCGTTTTTGTGGCTAGTTGGTCTAAAACGTGGACTCTAAACACTAGTTCGCCCTGAGCGCAAGACAGGAGAAGACGAGTCCATCATTTCAGCAATTGCGAATGATGAATGACTATTTCTTCTCAGATAGCATATTCCAAGCACATGGAATGGAAGAATTATAACAGACGTGCATTTGTTACACGACGTGGTTGACAGACGGATGATATGCATGGATGATGAAACTCGGCATGCCAGCCACGCCTCGCTCGCGAGATCTCTGACCCGTTCCTGTTGCGGTAGTCGCGTTCGCGATGCCACTGAAAGATGGGGAAGTGGGTACTTTTCCCGTTCCTGCTTTGTAGGGTCGCGCATATGGAAGCTTTTTTTTGACTACTCGAGACGTAACGCGAATTACCTTAGCTTCCCACCAAATACCAGGAGGCTGTTTATTCTTTCGCCCTCTTGTATATGGTCTTACCTACACCGTCTCTCAATCCAATTGGTATCATCATAAGCCGCCTACAGCCCTCAGCCCTTCGTGTTCCCTAAGGCTGTTCCGTGACTTCGCCCACCTCCAATTGCGATCCGCTTTCCATTTCACCAACAGGTGCTGCCACTCTTTCAGCACTTTCAGTCTCATTCTTGCGACGAGCAGCACGATATACACATTTGTTGCGACCCGGGTTATGCAAGCAGTGGAGCGATAACAAGGCTTCTAGAAGAATAATACTAAGCTTCGTTGAACCTGAGACAAAGAGCTTGGAAGAGAACAACCAGGGGCAAAGACCAACCAACAGCCACCACCTACGAATATTACTTGCATTTCAACATGCCCGCCTCATCCATGATGCCGACATGGCGCGATTTCTACAATCCAGAGGATCCGAGACAGCCAGGACGATACGACAGGAGGATCACGCCTTTCCTCCAGAATGTCTCTCGTAGAGCATGCACACATCCTATCCATACTATCTCGTTCTTCGCCATCCTTGCCAGCTCAATGTACATTGGACTTCTCGAGACTGGCCTATTTGAACCATCGCAGACAGTCGTCGCAGGTCGCGTTGACCTCAAGGCATTGACAGCTGGTTCAAGGCGCATGCACCTTGGGCCCGAGACCGCCTGGAAGTGGCAGCTCGAGGAGCCAAACTCGTCCTCTGCGCAAACGCAAGACTTCTCCCTCGTCACTTTGAATTTTGGAGAGTCTTCCTTCGGTGGCGCAACTCCAGTGACCCCGAGCCTCGAGGCAATCCCCACTCCAGCAAACTCCAATGTCGAGACTCTGCCACCATCCGCGGACCGCCTTTCGTCACTCACCCAGGAGTCTACTCTAGCCTTTTCCGTACCTTTTGACGAAACCAGCGCATTCCTTGCGGCGATCAAGGAGATCTCTGCTGGCCACGAACAGGAACCAGCGGGCCAAGAATCCGACGATGTACCTGAAGAGAAGAGGTGGATCATGAGAGCGGCCAGAGCACCAAGCAAGACTAATTCTTTGGTCGACTGGGTGCAGAACTCGTGGACTGCCTTCATCGACTTGCTCAAGAACGCGGAAACTTTGGACATTGTTATCATGGCTCTCGGATACCTTTCTATGCACCTGACCTTTGTGTCCCTCTTCGTGTCTATGCGCAGAATGGGCTCCAACTTCTGGCTGGCGACTACTGTTTTGTTCTCCTCTGCATTTGCGCTTCTCTTCGGACTCATGGTTACGATCAAGATGGGAGTCCCGGTCAATGTGGTTCTGCTTTCGGAAGGTCTCCCGTTTCTGGTCGTTACAGTCGGCTTCGAGAAGCCGATCATCCTTACACAGGCTGTTCTTTCAGCTGCTCTGCACCCAAGACGCTCAGACGACAAGGACAGTCCAACCGAAAAAGATGCGCCATTGACAATCCAGCACGCTGTCGAGACTGCTGTCGCAGAGCGCGGCTTTGGCATTGTTCGCGACTACGCCGTTGAGATCGCTATCTTGAGCGCTGGCGCCATGTCCGGTATTCAAGGTGGACTTCGGCAGTTCTGTTTCCTAGCTGCCTGGACCCTTTTCTTCGACTGCATCCTTCTCTTCACTTTCTATACCTCTATTCTTACTGTCAAGCTTGAAGTAAACCGCATCAAGAGACATGTTGCTCTGAGAAAGGCCCTTGAGGAAGACGGTGTTAGCCGCTCCGTTGCAGAAAAGGTCGCCTCAAGCAATGACTGGCCGAGAAGGGATGGCAGCGTAGAGAAGTCTGATGGTACATCAATCTTCGGTCACAGAGTCCGCGATTCGAGCATTCCTCGCTTTAAGGTTTTGATGGTTTCCGGTTTCATCATCATCAACGTTCTGAATCTCTGCACCATGCCTTTCAGAAGTGGAAGAAGCAGCTCAGTTGTCGCCACTACTGGTTTGTCAAGCGTCGTTTCTCAACCACCAATGGACCCTTTCAAGGTCGCCAAGAATGGCCTCGAGACCATCTTCAACTCAGCCGTTGCTGCTCAAAGACCAACCAGCATTACTGTTCTCCAGCCAGTCAAGTACGAGCTGCAGTATCCCTCAGTTCACTACGGATCCGCAGACTCGGAGTGGAGCTTCTTTGACGGCAACTACACGGACGGTCTCTTCTCCACCATGGGAGGTAAAGTTGTCGAGGGCGTATTGAAGAGCTTCGAGGACCCTGTCCTCAGCAAGTGGATCATAATTGCTCTGGCCATGAGTTTGGTTCTGAACGGCTACCTCTTCAACGCAGCTCGATGGAGTATCAAGGAACCAGATCACCAGGATCGCGAGGAAGCTCGTCAAGGTCTCGGTGTTGACGGTGCCGCCAAGCAACCACAAGCTGTACCAAAGATCTCTGAGCCTGTACCAAATGGTCACTCTATCTCTTCCTTGGACAAGCTCGACAGTGCTCTTGAAGGCATCGCTGACGGCGTCCCTGGTCACAAGCGTACCCGTGAAGAGTGTGAAGAGCTTCTCAGACAGAAGAAAGCCCCACTTCTCAACGATGCCGAACTCGTCGAACTTTCTCTTCGCGGAAAGATTCCTGGTTACGCTTTGGAGAAGACTCTCGAGAACAAGACACGTGCGGTCAAGATCAGACGTGCGGTCATCGCCCGAACTCCTGCCACTTCCAAGGTCACTTCTGCACTCGCCACATCCAAGCTTCCATACGAGCACTTCGACTACGACCGTGTTTTTGGAGCATGTTGTGAGAACGTTGTCGGTTACATGCCTCTGCCTCTCGGTGTTGCTGGACCTATCGTCATCGATGGCGAAAGCTACTTCTTGCCAATGGCCACTACCGAAGGTGTCTTGGTCGCCAGTACCAGCCGTGGTTGCAAGGCCATCAACGCTGGCGGTGGAGCCATCACCGTTCTCACCGCTGACGGTATGACTCGTGGTCCTTGTGTTGGCTTCGAGACACTTGCGCGCGCTGCTGAAGCAAAGTTGTGGCTTGACTCGGAAGAGGGAGAGAAAGTCATGAAGGATGCATTCAACTCGACTTCCCGTTTCGCACGCCTACGATCTATCAAGTGCGCTCTCGCTGGTACCTATCTCTACATTCGTTTCAAGACGACTACCGGTGATGCCATGGGAATGAACATGATTTCCAAGGGTGTCGAGCACGCTTTGAGTGTCATGAGGAAGGAGTCTGGTTTCGACGACATGGCCATCATTTCCGTTTCTGGCAACTACTGTACCGATAAGAAGCCCGCAGCCATCAACTGGATTGATGGTCGTGGTAAGAGTGTCGTCGCCGAGGCCATCATTCCAGGAGATGTCGTTAGGTCCGTCCTAAAGAGTGATGTCGATGCTCTTGTCGAGCTCAACATCTCCAAGAACCTCATCGGTAGTGCCATGGCTGGTAGCATTGGTGGTTTCAATGCTCACGCCGCAAACATCGTGACTGCCATTTTCCTCGCGACTGGTCAGGACCCCGCCCAGAACGTTGAGAGCAGTAACTGTATCACTGTCATGAAGAAGTAAGTCTTTCCACTAGCTTGTTGCCATACACACAGCTAACATTCCGCAGCATGAACGGTAACCTTCAAATCTCAGTCTCGATGCCATGTATCGAAGTCGGTACGATCGGAGGAGGTACAGTGCTCGAGCCACAAGCAGCAATGCTCGACATGCTCGGCGTGCGCGGCGCCCACCCCACCAACCCAGGCGAGAACGCCCGCCGTCTCGCGCGTATCGTCGCAGCCGGTGTCCTTGCCGGTGAGCTCTCTCTCTGCAGTGCTCTCGCCGCCGGTCACTTGGTGCAAGCACACATGACCCACAACAGAACCCCAGCACCATCTGCAGCGCCCAGCAGACTCAGCAGTCCCAAGCCACAGAGCAGCGCCTCGAGTCCCGGTTTAACCATGACGCAAGTTCGTCACTAAACGTGCGGCAACCTAATTATCTGTTCACTTATCATTGCATTTCGGAGTTGGAATCATTCATCTTTATCATTGCATGGCATCATAAAAGCTCTGAGGACATCGGCGCTTGTACAGCATTTATCGTTTGGAGAGGAAGAGGGGGTTATGTTCCGAACCGGCGTATGGCGGCACGCGTATGCTTTGCAACTTGTTACAGTACTCATTCAAGCGGCCTCTACCTATCTACACACAAATCGAAGTCGCCGAAACCCGTCGCTTGATCTCACCGATCACACCACTATACTGTATAATACACACCGATTCATCGGACGATTCCACCTTCCAGCATATCGAGTGTAAGATCCGAGATCGGAGGGAGGCTCTCTTATCCATTCGAGCGGGGTAGACAAGAGTTACAGATGCAGATGATCGAACCCAAAAGGCGAGCAAGACCAAGTCACAAGAGGAGACGTTCAGAAAGCGGCGATATGCGATGGGTATATGTACATATCAACGACCCCAGATAGGCGCTCGCCGACGAGCTGAAATGGCAGGAGCGAGTAATCTTCCCCGACCTTCCTACTCCGCGATTAGTGACTTTATCTGCGCCCGTCGGGCTTGCCTGGTTTCTGGGTGGCTTTTGCCGCTTTCACCACCAAAAGATCCAGCTCCGGCGAATCTGTAATCTATCACGGCGCCATGCGATGCGGTGCAGGCATGCGAACGGTGGTTTGCGTCGCGGCCAGGCGCAGGGTGCCATCTTCTGTGCATGCTGTTCGGCGAGGCTAGTGTTCTACGCATGCTCTGGAAGGGATAGATAGATAGAGTGATCACGCAATCACACAACGCAGATAGAAACAGCAAGACCACTATCCATGAACGAGGAATCGTGTTATTACTGCCCGTTATGCCACGAGTCGAACCCATCGGTGTCGCGTGCTCACTGCAGAACCCCGGCGCCGTAGAATTGTCGACCGAAGTCAGATTAATAATAGGCGATGAGGATGTAATGCATCCACAAATCTCCGCTCTGATTGGCTGCATGGTCGTCTTATCAACGGAGGCGGAGACGTTCGGTCCCGCGTTTGATTGTTGGAGACGCATGAGAGTTTGCGGTCGCGGGTTGCGCACGTACTGTTCTCTGCGCCCATCGCTGGACTGCCGTGCGCGCTTTCGTAGCAGTATGCCTTCGCTAGCATGTTCACTACGTTAATGTGGGATAGTGGATGCTTGCTCGCAACGGGGAGATGGGGTTCTGTGAAGGATGGAGCAGCAGTGCACGGCACGATAGATCAGCTTGACAGGATTGACGGCGAAAATCGTCCCACGGATCGACAGGCTGGAATCAAAAATCAAACACACAAAAGCCTGTCGAACCGCGTTCAGACTTCGGTGCTTGTTCTAGCTTCGTGGTAAGACGTCTGGGCCTCGCGCCAGCACCTTTATCGGCACCACTGGACCCTGAATCTGAACACTTCCATTCGCACTCGAATCATGGCTGCGAAATTGCCAACACCCTCGAATTTTTCCTTATCTCTGATTTCTTGTCTGGGCAAGAGAACGTGGAAAGCTTGTGTTTGCAAGAGATCAAGACCTTCCCTAGTCTGGGACATCGCTATCTGTGGCACGGTAGAAGACTCGACGGTAGGGAAGAAAACGCTCGAGTTGCTTTTCGTGTCTTGCGACATTCGGTTCGTGCGCGGCCCTAAGCTTACAGTACGTCTGACCCTCCATTCGTCGATCAGCGAATCGGAGCTCGAGTCTGGGTATCTAAACGTCCAGTCGTTTTCGCTGGCGGCTCTGCCGAGTGGTCCCAGTGCGCTGCATACTGACCTTATCTTTCCGAACCAGCGGGACCCGGCCGGCCTGCTCGCGCATCGCGACACTTCTTTATATCATCGCTGCCCCTCCAATCGTTCTCGTGATCGCTCTGTATTCTGTCGAGTCTATATCTCTGTCTATTTGCCATTTGAGCACACTTGCTAGCTTCGAGTATCTGTGTCGAGTCTGGACCCGAAGGTGTCGATCTCTCGCGAACAAGCAATACGATAGTCTGACCGAGGCCGCACACGCTACATTACCCGTCGTGCCGACCGAGTCAATCCGATTTTTTCGCGCACACGACTCTCTTCCCTCCTCTATCGCAGCACATCTCTCTGCCCACTCGCTGGATGAAACTGGTCTTCGGAAGAAGATTAGCCAGTATGCAAGCACCAATTCGTGGCCTGCCACTCGCGCAGTCGCTAAATTGTCCTCCCAGGCAAACAACCCTCCACATCAGCTGACAAGATGTCCGACTACTCGAACAAAGACCTTGAGAAGAACCCCGCCGTAGCTGGCGTGGGCAACATTCCAGCGGAACAGAGACCGTCGTATGTTGATGATGACGGAGCTGTTCCAGGAGAATCGTTCGAGTATGGAAGTGGTTTCTTCGCCAAAGCGCAGCGTTTGGCCGGCAAGCTGCATGTCGAGCAGCGCGGTATTGAGCGTGTGCCAGAGTACGAGAGAACCGACACCGGTTTCAAGGCGCTGTTGAACGTCGGCACAATGGTGAGTCGCTGAATCCCTCAAGATCAGAACAATCGACCAACAGCATCTAACACCATCCAGTGGTTTTCCGCCAACATGGTCGTTTCTTCCTTCGCCATTGGTACTCTTGCTTCGGACCTTTTCTATCTGGGATTCGTTGACGCCATCCTCGTCTGTTTGTTCTTCAACCTCCTCGGTATCATGACCGTCTGCTTCTTCTCTACCTTCGGTCCAGCATTCGGTCTCCGTCAAATGGTACTCTCCCGTTTCTGGTTCGGATGGTATGGTGTCAAGCTCATCGCCATCTTCAACGTCTTGGCCTGTATTGGTTGGAGTTCGGCAAACTCGATTGTCGGTGCACAGCTCATCAATGCTGTCAACCCTGACGTCCCTGGTTTCGCTGGTATTCTGATCATTGCTTTCTGCACCTTCGCTGTCACCCTCTTCGGCTACAAGGTCGTCCACGCCTACGAGTTCTGGTCGTGGATCCCGACTTTCATTGTGTTCCTCATCACTCTGGGTGTCTTTGCCCACAGCGGTGCTTTCATCAACATCCCAATGAGTGTTGGTACCTCCGAGTTGGGTAACTGCCTTTCCTTCGGTGCCGTTGTCTATGGCTTTGCAACCGGTTGGACTTCATATGCCGCAGACTACACAGTCTACCAGCCATCCACTCAGTCCAAGCGCAAGGTTTTCTTCTGGACTTGGCTCGGTCTGATTATCCCTCTTCTTTTTGTTGAGTTCCTCGGTATCGCCATCATGACCGCCACCACCGCCAACGACGGAAAGAACGCTTACATGGACGGCTACACTGCCTCTGGTAGCGGTGGTCTTCTCGCTGCTGTCTTGTTCCCACCTCTTGGACGCTTCGGTCAATTCTGCCTTGTCATCCTCGCTCTCTCCATCATCGCCAACAACTGCCCAAACATTTACTCGGTTGCCTTGACAGTTCAAGTCTTTGGCCGATGGACTCAGCGCATCCCCCGTGCCATCTGGACCCTTGTCGGAACCGCTTGCTACATTGCCATTGCTATTCCAGGCTACTCGCACTTCGACGTTGTTCTCGAGAACTTTATGAACTTTATCGGTTACTGGCTTGCCATCTACGAGGGTGTTGCTATTACCGAGCACTTTGTCTTCAAGCGTGGTTTCAGTGGATACGCGCCTGAACTGTACGACCAGCCAAGCAAGCTTCCGCCCGGTATCGCTGCCGTCGCCGCTTTCTGCGTCGGTATCGTTGGTATGGTTATGGGAATGAGCCAGGTCTGGTTCGTTGGTCCAATCGCTCTTCATGCCGGAGAGGCACCGTTCGGTGGTGATGTCGGATTCGAGCTTGGTTTCGCCTTCGCCGCCGTGTCTTACTTGGCTTTCAGGACCATTGAGCTGAAGTTCTTTGGCCGATAAAAGGTCACTTCTCATATCGTTTGCGGAGTTTCTGGGTTTGCATTGTATCAAAAGTCTCTTGTCGTACAGGCTGAAATAGGGAAAGACTGGAGATGGTTGAGAATTGATGGACTCGCGACGAAGAGAAGAGTAGTTGTAGAATGGAGGTTTGTGAGCATGGCTCGCCTTGTGAGAGGGGAAACAAGGCTGGTGATCTTTAGCCATTTGCACTGTTGGTGGGAGGAGGTCCTTGTTGTCGGCTCGCTTGCATAATGAAGCGGCGTGACTTAGCTGGAGAAGAACTCGGACAAGGATGGATTGTTGATACCCGAATGAATTTGATTGTTCCACTCAAGTCCCGCGCCAGGACTACTCGTCGCTCGTGACTGTTCATCACTCGACACGAAGCTCTCGACTCGAGCTAATAGATTCTGTGTCGCTCGAACAAAGAGCATCATGCAGGGTGATGCTCGTGGTGCATAGCAAGGAAGGGACGACTCGCCAAGGCGACGGCCCCTTGCAGCTGATCACCAAACACCACCGATTCGTCCGCAGTCTCATCCTCAACCTGCAACACCGCGACCACCATCATCAATTATAGCATCCTTGAGGTTGCTCATCGAAGACGAGATCATAAGTCCAGCAACGATTGACGAAGGCTGTAAAAGTACCGCCAAATATGAGCCACCTCCATGGTCTCGTCCATCTCTTCACCCTCCAACCATAAGGCGACGGACCACCGCTACCAATACACGAGAAGCAGCGTCAATCTTATCGACGCCAACATTTATCCTGCCTACGGTGGATACTTGGTCAGCATCATCAAGGTTGACTGTGGACCGCGTCCGCAGTGACAACAAAACCGGAAACCCACCATCGCACCTTATCCGATGGATTGCCTTACCGACATCATCATCACCACTCGAGCATCAAGCTTTCCTCATCGAGGACGGTATACTCTACTTACGTTCAAGGACTTCTGTCAGCATCATCGCAACCGACCGCACTGAAATGCATCTGCAGTGACAGCAGACCGAAGCACATACCCTCGCACGAACGATTAGCTTCCATCTGTCGCCGCCAGGGATGAGTGGTATTCTGGGACTCGCAACGACTCCATCAGCTTATGAGACCTTGACGCGGAACTGTGGTCGAAGAGGATACGAACCGGGAGACTGACCTTCGCGAAGCCATCCTCACCTTCGCTCAGATAGCGCTTTTCCTTCCTGACAGACACCTGCTGCAGTTCGCCAATGTACTGGAATATCTTTTCAGTCCTGAGCGATGTCGATCATGGACTGCATATGTGACGAAACCGCATGGGAAGACTTACCTTCGCACCATCACAACCATCGCCGCTCGACGAGGGTACCTCGCTCTCCACAACGCCGTGCTAGACTTGCCGATCTGAAACGACTTTGGTCAGCCTCGAATACAAGGAACCCTGAAAGCCATATGCAACAACACTGGATAAGAGACTTACCCCCGTTGACCATCACCAATAAAAGACAAACGCGAGCAGGAGCACCAACGATGGCAACAAGACAAGACAGTGGGCTCGACAAGTTCATTGTGCGGTATACGTATGTACGACTGAGCAGTCCCGACCACCAGCCGATCATCCACTTCCCTCCTTGACTTTCAAACAACAACCGCGACCGAATCGTGTGATGCTGCAGCTCCTTTCGAGGCGACCATGGTGTAAGAGCACTTGCCTGTAGCACTGTTAGCGTCTGACCAACTTCCGCAAACAACAGAGGCGAGGCTTGGATGGGAATGTCCCTGCAATATGATATGATGAACTCCCAGGAGCCACACTGGTGTTCATGTTTTGTAGGTGTTGAGGTATTGGGTGTTCGGGTTTTGCAGGTATTGATCTTCGGTGCGCTCTCTTCTCTACTGCCAATGGGAAATAGCAGCAGAGCCTTGAGCACCGGTCAGTGTGTGAGAAGGAAGGAAGAATTAAGGAACAATGGAGATGCAACATCTTTGCCGACTCTCACCCTTGGATCGATATGCTCGACATAGCAACGACAGAGTCACAGGAACGGAAAGAAGAAGAGGGAGGAATGGTATGTCTCCGGAATCGGTCCGCATTCCGCTCATGGGGAGGAGCGGAACGCTGGGGCCTGCATTACCGGGCCCTGCCAAGGCTTTTTTTGTTCTCCGACAGTGCGATAGCCCCTGGTGCAAGACCTTAAGCGCACGCGCGTCGTTGCATGATCTGCTCTCAAGTCAGCAAGCTCATCTCGGCTGTGGTAAAAGAGAAGGATTAGGAAGGGAATGTATCCGGTTTGAATCCTCGCCCCGCCTATGTGAGCAGGGAAGCTGAACGAGGTACGATACCGGGGCTGCCAATAGCCTTTTTTTGTTCTCCGACAGTACGGTAGGCCATGGTGCGATACCAGAAGCGCGACGCCGTACTGTCGTTGTGGTGGAAGGAGAGGTATGAAAGAGAAGAAGGAAATGATTGTGCTCTCATCTGAGCGAGAAATGTTTCCGGTCTGAAACCTCGTCCCGCCTATGTGAGTAGGGAAGCTGAACGAGTTACGATGCCGGTGCCATTGCCACAGGCCAAACTGTTGTTCTCCGACAGTAAGGTAGCTTACGGTGCAAGACCATCAGCGTAAGACCATACTGTCGTTGTGGTGGAAGGAAGAAAGAGAAACAAGAAAGGAGAAAAGGAAAACGACAGAGAGCATGCAAGACCGCATTCGAGTCACCGGCGACGACGGCATACTTCTCATGACAATCAACCAATGTGCGGCCTATGGTGTGGTGGCACCTGTACAAGTGTTAGCTCATGAAGAGACAGATATGCAATGCGCGAAGCTGAGATTGGGACGGGATGTCTCCGGAGTCGGTCGGTTTTCACCCACTCATGCCACTGATCTCGGCGTAAGAGGGCGGTCAGATCCGGAGTCGGGTTGATCTACGGTAGTACTTTTGACCTCCAGCGCAATGCTGCAGGGTGCGGTTGTACTACCGCTAAGGCAAAGGAAGGCAAGAAGAAGATGAAGGCGAAGGGTACTCACCGGCGACGACGTCATACTTCTCATGGCAACCGACCAATGTGCGACGGTGTGTTGGCACCTGTACAAGTGTTAGCTGATGGTCGAAAAGATTGTGTCCAGACGTCAAAGCAGTCAGCAGCAGCAGTGGGCAGTCGGTCCAAATCAACCTCCTCATGCCATGGCTCTTGGACATGAGAAGGCAGGTAACCCGGACGGTTTCATGTACGGCAGTACTATAACCTCCAGCGCAATGCTGCAGGTACTGATGGTACTGCCGATGGTGTTGTATTGTGTTGTGATGACCGACTTTGGTATGCGACCGCAAAGGAAGAGGCAAGAGAAGGATGAACTCACTTGACAATTGGCCTGAGAGGCAACGACGACGACTTGAAGGTCAATATGCAAGAAGGTGGTGTGGGTTGGGATGTCTTGTTGTGGTTATGGTATCTGGTCAAGGTCAGTCAATGTTTGTGAGTCAATGTTTGGGTGGGCGGAGTTCTCACCTGGTGGCAGTAAGGTAAGCAAGCGACGATGAGCTGCTCAGAATATTCGAAATTTGTATTGGAGGGTCTTGAAGTATTACTGATGAAGCTCAGCAGGCTGTTGTATCTGGACAAAATCAGCAGACGTCGCCGTCGTTGTCAGTCAGGTATGGAAAACTCACCAAGGTGCGACGATGAGGTAAGCCGTGGACGACAAGGTGGCCAACAACTTCCAAAAATTGGAGCAGAGGACCTTGAGGTATCATCGATGATGCGTACCAAGCTCTGGTATCTTATGAAGTCAGCAAACCTCGTCGTCGTTTGCGGTCAGACCGGAAGACTTACCAGCTTGCAAAGAGTGAGAGTCCCATCATCACCAGTCAACGACAACGCGTCAGGATGAATTCAAAACTCACGGAGGGCAATGGTATCATCGATATCATCGTCCGCCGTGAAGCTGAAATTAATCTGAGTGTGTTGTTGTTGGTGGTATAGGGGAGGGCGAAGGTGTTCTGATCCAAGTTGGATTTGGTGAAGGGCGGCCTTTTATATTTCGACTTCCGCGCTAGCGGCGTGCAGTTCCTCCGGCTGTCCAGCCACCAGCATTGCAGTAAGCATGATATCACTGCTACGAAGGGCCACAGGTAGGTCAAGTTCAGCATACTCATATGCCCCAGAAGCTCTCCAAGTGGCTCTATCTTGCTTCGTACCATCTGGTAGGTCATGAGGGTATCACAGGAGGTAAGCTCCGAACCAAGTACAAAGAACTGCAGTATTGCTTTTGCTACCACCGCGCCGGCTGCATGCAGCGGGTGGAAGCAGTGTCTTTGATAGCATGACTATACAGCAAACAGGCCGCAGCAGAGACACGCTCCTTCAAGCCACCCAATCTGCGCTATACCACCACCTCCGTACGCGACATCAGTCGGCGGTGTACCGCAACAGCCCCCGCGTCGTCTCAGCACAATAACACCCATCGCAAGGGAACAAGACCTTCGCCGGGCGCCACAGCTCTTCTTCTAACAGCAACGACAACGAGACGCGAAGATCAGAGCTGCTCTGCACAACAAGAAGACGACCGAAGCACACACTGCATCCTCACCACGTTATTGCAACTCCTTTTCCAGCCTCGTGTCAAGCGACAACCGACAACAATACAGGTACGGGAGCTGGCATCGACGGCGATGGGGTTAGCAATTGATCGATCAGGTATATAGACATATACATTGAATGTATCAACATCCTACATCTCTCTACCACAGCTTCCTTGAAACAAACGACCGTGGGACCATGTCTTACAATACGAGAAACTATTCCATGCCAGTATTGCAAGTATCAGGAGATACTTCTCCAAGACAGAAACAAGTAACAACTCGTCGACTGTCTTTGGAATGACATGTATATACTGACAGACCTACCTTGTAGATCCATCACGACACGGCTACCGTGTTCTATGCTTGTCACAGCTTTCTTGAATTCAGACACCCAAGTATCATGTTTTGGTCCACGAGAGACCGTTCCATGCCGATGTTGCACTTATGATACCACCTCTCTCGAACACAAGGAGCAGTTTTTCGTAAGGGCGCAACGAAGGCTCCTGCGAGACACGTACCACGTAACCGAAGACGAGTCCATGTCATACATCACGCCCACTCAACGTTGGCATCGTGGTATGCTGGTCAAGGGACAGTATGAAAAACAATGCACAAGAGCAAGATACATAGCACACCTTGTGGCTCAAGATCATTGGAGTAAGAGACAGACGAACATGTCTATAGAAAGTCATATCATCGCTAGCAAAAACCTTCAGATCGCATTCCACGCACCCTCTCCCGCAGTCTAGCAACCGCAGACCGCGCAGTCAAAGCCCCTTTCAATACCTCCATACCCCTTCCACACCCGCTATTCATGCAAAGCATGCGTAGGACAACTACCCCACTTCCCACTCTCCCACCAGCCCCTAATACACGTCCTGTGGAACTTGCAAAGACACTCCAAGCGACCCATGTCATCGCCAACGCCGAACTCATCGAAGCAAATAACGCACTCCTGCGCATTGCCGGCGGCGTCGAAACAATCCTTCTCGGTCGCGTGGTACACCAGCATGCGCTGCCGCGGCTGGTTCGTGGCGGGCGACGTGCCAAGCGCGGCCACGAGATTCGAGGCAGGCGTGTGTGAGGAGGAGGACGAGGCAGGCGGTGGGGTCCCCGTCCCGGCGGTGAGATCGGGCGGAGGGTGTGAGGTGTGTGAGGCGAGCGAGAAGCGCAGCCGTGACGAGATGCAGCTCTCGATGTGTGCTTCCCTTTCCGCGGGAGTGCCGGTGGTGCCGAAGGGTGGGTCCTGGGTGCCGCAGACGGGACACTCGTCTTCTTCGCGCACGACTGGCCGCCGCCGTCGTTGGTTCTCGGGGATCGTCTCCGGGGACCGCACGTCGTGGCTTGCTGGGCCGCGGGTCACGGGGGGTCGTGCTGCGGCGTTGGGGAGGGAGGAGGCCCGCGAGATGGGGCAGGGCGAAGACGAGTGGAGGCGCCGGAACTGTGCTGGGCTGCCGGCGAGGAGGACGCCGGGGACTGGGCGTGAGCTTGATGGTGGTGGTGGAGGTGGTCGTGCTTGCTGGTCTGAGGAGCTGATTTGCGATGACCGTCTTCGGTTCCTGGCTTCTAGTATTTCATGGGCGGGGATGGCTTGTGAGGCGGTTCGTCGTGCGTAGTAGAATCTTGCATTGTCTGTTCGTCGTGTTGGGCTCGTGGATGCTCCTGTGGTACGATAGCGGTCTGGATATTCTCTGTCAGGCGACCTTTGTGGACTCTGAAAGGGCGATGTTTGTGGTTCCCCTTCGGTTTGCTCAGCGGTAGGATGAGGAAGGTGAGCACGTGACTCATCAAATGGTGTCGTCGCCGGCTGGTCTAATAGCTGAGAAGGCGGTGGTCCGTAGTTCGGATCAGGTACACAAGGATTGCATACTCGCACAGTCTCCCCTCCGCCTAGTGCCGGGTTATTCGAGTCGTCCTGATCGGCATCGTCTTCGGTAGGGAAGCGGTAAGCATTCTCATGAGGCGGCCGCACAACATACTGTCGAGGCAGCGTAATGCGATGAGGCGAACAGTCGTTACATATAACGCGACCACATCTTCGGCAATGGTGTTTACGAAACAGAAAGTAGAACTGCCGTTTGCAGATGGGACATGCTGATACCTCGGAATCGTCTTGCCACTCTGGAACCGCGATACTGCCTGATCTTCCGGACATGCTCGGACTGTGTGGTATATGGTGGTCAGTTCAGATCAGATAAGGGGCATCCGAGCGATGTGGTATCTATGGAAGGGCGGAGAAGGTTTGCGCCCAGTGGTGTGCGCAAGATAGCTAATGCGGTAGGTTCATGCCGGATAGGTGCCAAGACCCGGGATATTGATGGCTGGTCAGTCAGTCAGCCATGTGCATCGCAGCCCATTGACAACGCATTGTCTTGACTAATGGGGCAGAATTGATCTTGTTAATCGCGCAATGAAGCGTAGAACTGATCTCGCACCGACTGTGCAATTGCACGCCAAGGACTGCTGTACAGCACGCTGGATTCCGTCGGTCACATCAACCTTGCGTGCGGCATGAGCAAGATCCATCGCTGATAGAGTCATCACTCTTAAAAGATGATAATTGAGATTAAAAATGATATTGATTGCATTCCCGCTCGACAATCGCCAACGCTATCATACAAAAACAGGTCTGTGCCATGTCGCTTGTTTAAATGCTCTCATCACCAACAATGACCGAGATACCAAGCTCCTTCCTCAGAATCTCAGTCAACCTCGTTCCATCTCTCAGGTAGACCCATTCGCCGACACCGCCACCCTCTTTGTGGTCCATACCCTCGTGTGCGACAGCCCAATCGAAGCGTTTTGGACCAGTGATGGGTGACGACAGCCAGATCTGCTTGTTTGGTGGTTGCTTGTTGAGGACGTAGGTACCATTTGGTGGGTAAGTCACTGAGAGGACACCGGCCTGTAATAGTGTTAGTCTCGGTCGTGTGCTGTTTCGACTTGACTACATGTCTGCCTTGACGCACATCCTTGCGTTGGCTGACTTGGTCTCAAAGTCGACCGTCGACAGTCCGTCAAGAGTAATCATGTACAGACAGCACGACTCTCTTGCAGCATTGGTCGAGAAAGAAGCCACATACCGAGAACTCTACGTCGATGTCTTCTCTTCCCTCCTGGATTTCCTCCATCTTATTAACCACTTGCTCCAAGAAAGCATCTGCGCGCTCATGGTATTCCTCATCCGGCAACGGTGTTGGATCCGTGACGTCGTGTGTCTCCTCACTTTCGGCCGGTGCTGGGTCGCTAGTATCTGGCATGATACCGGCCTTCCTCCATGCTGACACCGAGAAGTTGCGGGCCTGGGACAGAGGGCGGAGAGAGCTTGAGGCCTTTGGCACGCGAGCGAAGGTTCGTGAGGAGACGGAGAGACGGGGAGCCTTTGCTAGGCGAAGAGCCTGACGGACTGGGAGTTTTGTAGCCATTGTTCTAGGTATTTGTCGATTTGTCGGATTGTCAAATTGTAGGATAGGATGGCTAGAATTGCATAGTATGACTAGAGCTATGTCGCAAAGTCAATGAATTGGGGGAATTGAATCGTCATTGGTGCCAGCCCTGCCAGCTTGTTCAAGGTGGAGAGCTCGGGATTCCCCACATGGCGTCGGAGAGCGGGCAATGAATCCCGACCGATTGTGACCGTCGGCGTTTCACTTCGCTGGGCTTTGCCTAGACTTTGTGTGTGATATTATTATAGCATTCGATATATCTCTCTTCCTCGCGACTAGGATTATACAAAAAAAATTCCAGACGGCCAGGTCTTTCAGTACCATCACTAGACACCACACCGCCCAACATGATCAACGCCGTCCTTGTCTTCAACAATAATGGCCAGCCCCGTCTCACAAAGTTCTATACTCAGCTAGTAGGTCCCCGTAGCACAACATACTTCTCGAACATCGATTTGCTAAAACGACAAAGGACACATCAGTGCAACAACGCCTGATCTCAGAGATCTTCACCCTGGTCTCCGCCCGCCCCTCCAGCGCCTGCAACTTCCTGCCCCTGCCACCGCTCCTCGCGCCCGCCCACAGCGCCACCACCACGGCCCTCGAGGTCCAAAGCGACACGCCCAGTCTGGTGACATACCGGCACTACGCGACGCTCTTCTTCATCCTCATCAGCACCAACACCGAGTCACCGCTTGCGCTGCTGGATCTGATACAGGTCTTTGTCGAGTCGCTGGATCGGCTGTTCGAGAACGTGTGTGAGCTGGATCTGATTTTTAATTTTGAGACGCTGCATGCTGTGCTTGGCGAGATGATTGTGGGTGGTGTGGTTGTGGAGACGGGGCTTGATAAGTACGTTTCTTCATCTCTTATTCTTCTGTGAACTGTCGTGCGTGGGACGACTGAGAGGTGTGGGGTTTGTGAATAGTGCTGACGGTCGATAGGGTCGTCGAAGGTGTCAAGGCTCAGGGTAAAGTGGCGAAGCGGCCAGTCAACGAAGGCAGAACGGGTGGTCTTGGACCTGGTATCTGGGCTGGAAGATGATCGACCGATAGGATAGAGATATCATGAAAGATAGCCTGCTCTGGGAACATCCGTCAAAGCGATGATCGACAGGACATGACCTAGACAAGCAGGCCAGATCTGAGCAGTCGGGACCGCCAGACTGTTCGAAAGCAACGTCCGAAGGACGATCTTCGAGCTAGCAGATAGATTGTTCCGAGTCGAGCTGCGAGCCCGATCATCATGGGACCTTCGAAAGCTGTAGTCTGGTCGGCTTCGCGAGGCGAAAGGAATGCACAAAGACGTGTGGTGGGCATCAGCGACGTACTATTGACGAGCGCTGGTTCAAGTTGATTCCGCCCAAGCTATCTACTATATGTGAAGAATTGAAGTGAAGCATCATCTCAAGAGTCCAGCTCCAAACCACCGGCTAAAATCCTCCTCTGACCGTCTGCGCCTGCGCAATCCCTCTTCCTTCTTTTTCTATTGGTTCCATAGCAGACCCGAATCTACAGGTTGCTGATGGCGTTGATGTAGGTCTGACCGGTAGGAGTGAGGTTACCGCTGCTGTCAGTCATTGGCCAGACGTCACCAAGACCGAGACCGTTGCTTGGACCGTAAGCCACGACGCTGTCGTTGCCCTGGAAGAAGGCAACAACGTCGTTGATGAAAGTGTTGATCTCGCCTTGGTCACTGCATGGAGTCCAGCCGTTCTGGTCGTCGACACAAGCGAACTCGGTAACCCAGACTGGCTTGCCGTATTTGGCAACGTAGTATTCGACATCTTCTTGTGCGCCCTGAAGACTGTTCTTGTTGATGTGGATCGAGGTGACGTCCCAGGTAGCAAGCTCCTGGCCAGTGGCTACGCCAGAGAACTGTGAAAGCCATGTCTCGTCCTTTTGAGTGCACATGGATGGAGAGCCCAAGGTGGTACCTCTGTCGGCGAGTGGCTTGAGGTACTGGTTCCACATATCGAGACCGGTAGATGGGTCGCTGATATCACTGCTGTCTGGGCAGTCGCAGTCCGGCTCGTAGAATCCAAACATGATCTTTGGTGCATCGGAAGAAGCGACGACATCGTTGAATTGAGACAGACGGGTGGAAGAGACCGACGCGCAAGCGCTGCCATCACCCCAGAGCTGGGAATCATTAGTACAATCTTTTGTAGCGAGACGGTAGATCGACTGACCATTGGAATACCCTGGACACCGTTGGCGTCAGGAGTAGTGGCGCTGTTGTCAGAGTACCAGCCAATGTGTGGCGCAAACGAGGACCATGCATCAGTCTCCTGGATGGAAATGTAACCAGAAAGACCGGCCTTGACACCAGTGTATCCAGCGAGACCAGTGGAGCTAGTGGCCTTTGGAGCAGCGGAAGAAGACACGACAGAGGAGCTCTTTGAGCTCTTTGATTTGGCGCTGCTGTAGGCGGACAAAGAGGAGGACTTTGCAGCACTGCTGTAAGTAGCCAGGGTGGTCTGGACAGGTGTGGCAGAGGTAGATGTAGAGGTCTCGGTAGTGGAAGAAGTTTGCTTGCGAGTGTGGCCCTTGTTGCGAAGGCCGGTCTTGATTTTGGAAGCAGTGGTGGCTACTGGAGCTCCAACTGTGACCCACTGGACAACGGTAGTGTAAGCGACGTCAACATTGGTGACGGTAACTGCGTCGCGCTTGTGGTTGTGGCCATGAACGTGAGGCTGAGCAGATGCGAGCTGAGCCACGGCGCCAGCGGCGAGGAGAACGTTGATAGAAGTAGTCTTCATCTTGGTCAACAAGAAAAAAATTTGGTTGAAATGGCTTGGTAGAGAGAGATTGAAGTGGTGGTAAATGGTGGTGTAAAGAACGGTGGCAGAGGCTAGCTCTGATCAAAAAACAACGAATGAATCAAATGAGTGTGATAAGGACTGGATGCTCGTAGAGCGTAGTTAATTGCAAAGCAAAAGGTAGAAGAAGTAGATGGAGGTGGTGGAGTGGGAAGTAGAGCGCAGGGTTAAAGAAGATAATATAATATACATGTATGAAGTGAGTGCCGCGCTCGTATATCATCCCTAGGCAAGTGCAAGATCGGGAAGGCACTATGCACTACGCACATAGCACTCACCAACTATCGATACCAACGGACGTGGAACATAACGGGGATTGGCGCTCTGCGGCTAACTGTCTAGAGTCTAGAGAGCGCTGTGGATTATCGGCATGGCAAGGCAGACTGCGCGTTAGACTACACGTTACTGCCATCCTGCACCCTGGTCAGATAATAAGGAGGTACGGAGAATGCACTGATTGGGGTCGATAGGACAAGGAGCGGTAGAGTTTGATATGGTCGACAAGGCCAAGAGATTAAGGAGGGAAGGAAGTGGGGAGAAACAGAGTGTCACTGTTTCATGACCGCAGGCAAGGTCTACCAAGGAGCGGGCCGTCCCGAGCAACTGGGGCCGTTGAACTGGTTGCGCCAATCCGGTTGACGCCACTGCCGCCTACTGGTGCCTGCCGGATTTGTAGCTTCTGGACTTTCTCTATCTTCGTCACATCCCGGTCGGTCAATCTTTCGTTAATCTTGTCTCGCTCCACCTTCATCCATGTCTGACCATGTGCGTAAATGATCGCCTGTCTATTTCATGCATGCGTATATGGGTCGGATTCTGGTAATAAGTGGCTGGAATATGATCTAAGATGACATCTACAAAGCTCTCGGTCCTATTCACCCTGTCAACTGTCAAAAAACAACAACGCAGCGCCAAACTCTGATGGTTGTCATATGGCTCCACCACTTCGACTGCAGCGGACTGGATCAGACGAGCGAGCAGCCCACTTGTCTGTCGCTGGACTTTCTTTGTTCCTCTCTCTGACAGGCCCCGTCTCTCTGCCACCCTCTTGTCAGAAACACATCGGAACATTAAACCTCTTCCGGGAGTTTGGGGCCGCCTAATGTTGCTTCTGGCCGACCGCCGACGGCGCGTCCAACACATCACCGGCCCTGCGGCACCACATCAACCCTGTCATTGAGACGGACGTGCATGACAGACCGCAGGCTCTGAACTGGCGATAGGACTCTTTGTGAACCCATCGGCTATCTCGTGCAGTTCCCTACTGCTCTGGTGTCAAAGGCTCGGCTGGTGGGTCGTCAATCAAAGGAAATGCAACAGCACATTCTCCTGCAGCAGACCGTTCACCACGACCCTCCTGTCGTTCCATGAATGCATGCAGCCGGCATGGTGCAGTCCTAATCCGACTACCTATTTCCATTGTGGTTGCGACCGTGTATGCATCTTCACCGTCGGGTTAAGAATCGTTCCTGCAGCTCAATGAAATTCGGCCTCCACAGAACCGTACGAGATGCCAGCAATCACCAGTTCAAACACCAAGTTCGCACTCTGAATCTTCATGTGAAGCTCAAAGTCAAGGTTCTGGAACTCGATGCCCTTGGTGGTCACAAGCCTCTCGAACAAGCATTTCGGCACATTGCTGAGGTCTGTCCGGAGTGTGCAGACTGTGTGTAGACTCTTGCGGAACTGCGGCGGCGCATCTTCCTCGTCACATGCGATGACTTCGTCTTCGACGACCATCGATTGTCCGGCACGGAAATTTCGAGTGTAATGAAAGATGATCGGCGCGTCAGACGCAATCGGTGTGTTCTGCATATGGTCAGATACTGGTCGCAACGTTTGCACGATGTGATACACAACAGCCACGACAGCCATGACAGCCATGGTTGACGTGAGGGGTAAACACTTTGACTTACCTTTGCAATGTGCCACTGCATCCTGTTGCTCACCATCCACCTCTCCCACATTGGACTCCAGTATCTCTCCTTTTCCGTGTGTTTCGTTTCGTCGTACACGGTAGCGTAAGTCGTTCCATAGTGTCGTCTGCTGCGTCTCCGCTCTACCATATCTCCTTCCATTCCGCTGAGTACTGCTCCACGCACCACAGCCGTCCATGCATACAATGGCTGCATGACTTCGATAGCAGGTTTCGCATCGCCATTCGTCTCGCTGGATGCATCCAGTACCGCAGCTTCTTCACCGTCCGACGTCAACGCACCACCAAAGTGCTCCTTCATCCTTTTGTACAAGTAATCACTAGATCCGAATCCACCGACGAGGATTATTCCAGATACAATTTCGCCCCTCTCCCTAATCGAGTCGATTTGTCCCTGCAGAAGAGCGATGATTTCATCGATCACTGGATCGAAGATGTCCTTGACCTGCTCAGCAGACATGCTCAAGAACCCGCTGTCGAGACCGGCCTCTTCATCGTCCGGCAGTCCAGGAAACGGCACATTGACCTCCTCGGCTCTGGCGTCAGTCGGGTCGAAATTCCTCTTGACATTCTCCTCGAAAAACCTCAACCCCATCATCCACGTCTTCGGTTTCTTCTCCCTCATCATCTCATACGTCTCCTTTCCGATCCTCTGCCTGACATGGTCCTCGAACCTGTAATTCAGAAAAGCAGACCCGCACAACCCGCCAGTGCCGACCGCCGTCTCCTCTACCCGCAGCGGCGACAGCGACTTGGCCTTGTACGCGATCAAATCCACGGTCCCGCCACCGGCGTCGCACACGACGAAATTGTCGCCCACTTTCAGGCCCGCCGACTGCGCTGTCGTCAGCGTGTACAGCGCCGCGGCCTCGGGCTCGGAGATCATGCGGATGTCCTGGCGCGAGCCCATGCCCGCCATCTCGGCTGCTGTCAAGGTCGCCATCTTCGCTGCGTCCGACCATACCGCCGGCACCGTGAGGACGTACTGGATCTCCGTTGTGGCGACAAAGTTGTCACCGTACCGCCTGTTGAGCGTCTGGATCGTGTGCTCATTCAATTTCCGTAGGTAGTCGCTCGCGGCGTCCAGGACGGTCTTGTCATGTCGCTTTAGCTGTGCTGCCGTCTCGATCGACGAGACGAAAGACGGTAGTGTTTGGTTCCTGTCCAGGAAGAGTTTCAGGCAGCGAAGTCGTGGCTCGTCGGGTTTGAACTGGAAGCCCCAGCGCACGTCGTTGTTGAAGGCCGTATTGGTCTCTTGTACTACCCGTGAGTTGCGCGCCGGTGGCGGAGGGTCGTAGGATATCTCCGTTGGGACTTTGTCGGACGTCAGCGAGTTGCCGCCCGGCCAGTTTCGGATGATATCAATATCGTCGGGTTGCGCGGTATGCACGACCGCAACACCAGAATAAGTCGTGCCGAAATCGACACCAATAATCAATTTGTGCGCCTCCTGCACACCATTAACCTCCTCTCCTCCAGCAACAGTAACAGCATGCACGCCCTCGACCAAATCCATGACTTTATCCTCGGGCTTGCCATTGGCACCAGGCAGACTCTGGCCCGAACTGGACCTCGAGCCCGGCGTCGACGACGACGACGATGAATTCGACGGCATTTCTCCCTTGGCCTGTTCGGAGAACTGCCCGCTGTCCTTGCGTACGTGCACGGCCATTGGTTTGCGGTGCGATGTTGTCGGTGTTGTGCCTGTGGTAGGGATGGCCGTTAATGTGACCGCGGTAGCGGTGGGCATGGTGCGTGGTAGTTATGCGATCTTGGATGCCCTGGGATGAGCAGTAACTAGTAGACTTTGCTTTTGCGTATGCGTTGCGTTGCGTTTGCTGGTCTCCGAAGCCGTGGTCCGGAGCGCTGAGGATGGGTTGTGGTGGGGTTTGACCGTCGTCCGGGGTGCGGTGTTGCAGGGGTCTGTACGTTAGCAGGAGTTACTTGTGCTGATACTCGTGCGGCTGTACAGTAGGTTAGACCACTGTTTATGCAGGTGCGTGGGTGAGAGGCGGGAAGGTATGATCAACGGCAAGACCGACAGTTTTACTCGAATGATGAATTAATTCACGATGCAGCGCATTGGGATTTGTGAACGCAGTTGGGGTTCGGACTTTGCTGCGTTATGAGCAACGAGGGTCAAGCACGCTGCAGGCCTGGATCTACTGAGCTAGATGTGCCGGGACATATCTTCTCATCATATAGTGTTGGTAGTCTACTAATCGACTGGTGGTTCCTGTAGCTCGCGACGCAATCTTCGGAGTCCACGTACCGTCAGCAATGTGTCTACGACGAGGTGCGAGCATGTGCTGATCCGGGAATCTTGTCTGCTCCAAGGTACTGTAGCGTGGTTCCTATCCGGCGGCTCTGGTGCTAAAATCACTAGGTTGCATAGGTAAAAGGCTGATAGTAAGAGTTCATGCATCTGATGAAATGCTTCGTACACCGCTCGAAGAAAGATGAGGCTGGAAAGACCTAATCACGAGCGCCGATTGTCCTTACCTTAATTTGTGCTGTAAGCACCTAAAGCAGGCAATGTTGAAACACTGCAGCATAGATTGAGCGCTGCAAGTGAGAAGCGGTGGTTCATGCTGGTGGACGCCTCGGACTCCGAAGGGCCAGCTCAGATTCGCTCATAGACCATTTCAAGACAGCATCATGGTCTCCTGCCTTACGACCTTGGCATAAAGCGCGTCGTAGACCTGCCGCCCTCGAGTTCTTCCATCCAGCCTTATTCAGGCCACAAGTACTGCCAGTAAACAACGCGCGTTTGGAGGTGTCTGTCGTACCTAGGTAGGGGTGAGACATGCCTCGTTCATACTCATTCTGGTGTGGTATAAATTTAAAAAGATATCCACGACAGCGTTATGATACTGTCATATGTCTCAGTAGTCAATTGATCGGCGGAGACGCGAAGACTGCGTGGACATCATGGTGCTGTGATGCGCGGTGGGATGAAGTCAGTTCGGTTTAGTTTTAGACTTTGACATTCTCCGACCCCGGACACGGCTTCTCTTGTGATTGGCTGAAATGCCTCGGTTTTCTGGACTGGGGATTTCTTTGCTTGGCATTGTACAAAAATCATGGTCATGGCAATACGAAGACAAGGACAGGAATAGGTACCGATAATGTATCCTGTATCGTTCTCCGTATCGATACAATGGTCTCATACTGTAGAGTAGGTACCTGCGAACAATGTTTCTCCGGGCTTGCATGAACGACAATCTGCACGGCTGACTGCAGCCTCGTACACGTGTATCGCATCAATATCGAGACCGGATCTCTTATAGAAATCTGGTATAGCTTTCGGAATGTCTCACTCGATGGAGCCACAGCAAACGATAAATTCAATTCAAAAATGTTTCCTTCAATTCGCTTCCGGCTGCTAACTGTGGCGTCGGACTTCTGTGGCGGAAAAGCATCGGCGCCGACAGCTTGAGCGCCGTCGTGTGGCTCATGATGAGAGTCACCAGTATGCTCCTAGTCTCGAGCTGTACTCGGGCTTCACTGACGTAGATCCAACCTTAACTTCTGTCGCTCGACCAAGCCATATCCTTTGTGCGACCACACTTCGTCTTCCACCGAACTCAAGAGTATACCATCGACAAAAGCACCGAAGGGTGGATGCGTGCTCTGTGTTGAGGATATGCGAGCGTTGTTATCGTTGTGGTGACATCGTGTCCGAAAACCACGGTGGTAGCGCCTGTCGGACGAACAGCTGCTACGCATGGCTGTCTCACCGGGGACCTTGTCGAATAGCACTCCCGACGTCTGCGAGTGTTGACGACTTCGACAGCATGTGTCGCCTCGCAAAGTGCCCTCGATACATGGCTAGATGACACACAGGGGGCCGTGGTCCAAGTCCTAAGAGGCCCAGAGAACCATATGTTGATGGAATACGGGCCTTCGATACATGGCTGGGTGACACGCAGGAGGACGTGATCCAAGTCCTGAAAGGCGCAGAGAACCATATGTCGAGGGCATATGGGTTGCTCGCGAAGATGTCGTTAAAAACCGTGGTGTCCGGAACGCAACCTGCCGCCTCGTGGTACAGCCTCTTGTGCATGACGCATCTCTTCCTTTGAGACCCATTGTCCTTCTCTTCCACTATAGTCATTTCAGTACCACAACTGTGTGTGTCTTGACCATGTCTTCGCTCAAGCAGCGACTGGGACCTGCTGGGTGAGCTTCTCGCCGACCTTCTGCCCAGCGGCGTCATTTTCACCATCAGGTTTCGGCAAGTCGTCGACGTCGAAGATGACTCTGATCATGAGCGAGCAAGAAGGACAAACTGCAATCTCCTCGCCGTCGCGAAGGTCGTCAATGTTGATCTCAAATTTGTCGCCGCACGGGCATGGGTAGGTGTACAGTTGAAGAGTGGGGTCGTAGGTCATGTCCTGTTTGGTGTTAAATTCGTTCGTACTCCGCTTGATGAGAGGAAAGATAGTGTGGAACATACCTCGATCTCGATCTCGTCGTAGATGTTGTCCGCCATCTTTACGGTATGTTGTGTTGTCTGCGTTGGAAAGTAGGGTGGGATCGGCAACTTCTATACTGCAGTCTACCGGGATACTAACAGTCGATGCGACGACTAGTACAGTTGCAGGTCGTTCGTAAAGTGGATGGGCGCAAGAAGACGTGCTTCGATGGTTGATCAAAAAATTACTCCGGCATATGCGGCGAACAGGCGGAAGGAAGGAGCATGACTCGCTTACATGACCGCAGTAGTGCAACGCTTGATTCAGCCCTGCGCACAGACATGGTTCTATCGACCTTCTAGAACACGGGCGACCTGGATTTGAAATATGATTCTTCATTTCATGCTGCATACCACATGCATGTTCGTTACTTATCGTTTCTGCATCTTTTTCTATTTGTGGCTACGGCTATGCACACCTATTACGCGAGGTGTCATTTTGCTTTCGCTACTGCCTCGGTCGGACCGTTTGTCCGTCGTCGTCTGGTGTTGGTGGCACGGCGACATGCTCATGCGAGCATGTCACTGGAAGATGCCGCGTTTCTGCTATTGCTCTCCGCGGAGAGCTGTCTTGGTCCTTACTCTGCGGGCCCCCATGGTGGACCTCCTGGTGGAAAGGCCCGATACTGCTGATACTGGGCGCGATGTTGCGAAGACCGTCTCGATTGGCTTGCAGATGTCTCTCCGTGCTGTAGCGTCGGACTGGTATGTGTGCTGGTCGCTCCACCGCTGGGCGTAAATGGGTTGCCCATATGTTGCTGTTGTTGCATTCCGATCATATAAGGTGAGTTCGGGTGCGAATGAAGGGGCGATGACTGATATAGCATCGGTTGCTGTGGGTGTTGTGAATGTTGCGGGTATTGATATAAGCTCTGCTGTTGAGGCACTGATTGTAGCAGCTGTTCGGCTGGTAAGCTCTGCGCAAGCATAGCTTGAGTACTGTATGGTGCACTTGTTCTTCTTTCTTGAACAAATGATGCATCGTTCCGTTGCGTCCGCTGATCGTCTAACAGGAACATTCCAGTACTACCCATGACTGCGTCTGTCTCTCCGAAGGTCCTAGGCATACTCGGACTCGCAAACGTGCCCTGCGGCATCTGCGGCGTCATGGAAAGAGACATTTGACTATCCCGGCGACTATAGGAACTCATGACTGACCGATTCATCTGGTCTTGAACTTCCCACGCTTCTCTCAGGCGACTGACGAGCCGGGTTCGTTCAAGCTCAATGTGCTGGACTGCCATTGTTGACAATTTGTGAATGCCCTTTTCGGAAAGCTCACGGAAGATCTGGAGCGTAGCGTCTACCTTCAGGAGGTGGATCTGGCTCTTCTGCTCCTGCATGTCGAGTAACAGAATCATGGCGGCGTTGAAGGCTTGCTGGCCTATAGTCCAGTCGATGAGGCTCTCGGGTATGTGGTGGTAAAAGAATTCGAAGCAACTGAGAATCATGACTGATGACAGCAGCACTTGCGGTCTTCCTCGATTCCGTTCTGCTTCGAAATTAGATGCCAGGTTGATTGGATTGTACAACGATAGTGATGGCTGTTGTGCTGTCGGTAAAGACATTGAAGATGGCTCCCCAGGTTCTGTTTGACTGTTCTCGATTCGTTGTCGGTTCAGAAGTATTAGGCAGTTATGGACTTTCCCATACAGCACTAGTCACATGTGAGCACGCTTGTCCTTGAGCCTTCATAGGAATACTCACCAACTGCATGTTCATCAAGAGGTGACTCGGGTATATTGCTGGGGTCTGCTAACCAGCTGTCGTTGAACTGCATCTCATCCGGAAGCATGTCAAGTATGCTGAGAAGCTTGTCTGAGAGTTGGTCTATACGACTGCTCGTCAACTGCGCGCTGCTCAGAATCTGCCGCCCGAGCACTGTCAGATGATTGACACATTCGCCAGTCCGAAGTACAGCAGGTTCTGTAGTCAAGGGCTCAACAAAAGGACAGTCCCCAATACCTGATATGCCAAGAGGTCTTCCCAGGGTCAAAGAATAGTGCTGATCCATGTGTAGCATCCACCACCACAGCTTCTTCCTCAGCGCAGACTCTCGAAGTGAAGGCGTCGGATTCAGGAACCTTGGATCGCGGTGTAAGCCAAGCGACTGCGCCGCGCGAATGGTGGTTCCAAACAGAGTCCAAGCGTCCGAAAGTCGACCACTGTTTGTCAAATAAGGACCGAGCATGATGAGTGCCTGAACGCTCAATAGAGTCGGTTGGCTCAAGTACGATGAATGGCGAAGCGCTTGCATGCACGCAGATACTGTGGTCGTCAGCGCCGCATTCCATCACTTGTTCCATTGCCTACCGAAGACATCGCCTTTCAATCTCTCTTGCTCAACAGCACCGGCAACCCACTGGCTTCCACTCCTCTTGTGTATTCCTCTTTGGACACCTGTTGCGAGTGCTGCAAAGATGAGCGCTAACATATCCGGGTAGTTTTCGGCGTTGCGGGCGAAGTCGGTCGTGAACCTTTCCACCTCCTTTTTAATGACCTCCGAAGCAAGATGCGGCCATGCGAAATCCTTTACACGGGATGTATAGGTGTCGAGATAGGACACAATCTCTTCCCATGGTCGCAAGCAGCTGTAGAGGCCATGCACCCATGTGTCCGAAGTCCAAATCGTTGGAAAGGGATATATTGTAACACCCTCACCAAAGTTGATGCCTCGAGGTATTGTGTGAGCGAGGCTCCTGCTGTCCACCTGTGTTTCTGCGAACTTGGCTGCGTCAACCATAGCGACAGACACAACATCTCATGCTAGAACTCACCTCGGAAATGACGCTCAGCATGCCGGGACTTCCAAAGTAGAGGCTCTCGACAGGGTCGTCTGCACCAAATCGCCTCTGGGCGCTCTTTGTAGATTGCGCAAACGGTCCGCCAGAGTCTGCGTCCTCGTCGCTGTCGTCGCCTAGCGGGATCTTGGCTTCCTGCAGTTTACGTTTGAGCTTCTGGTTCTCCGACCTCAACTTGCGCAGTTCCAGTGACTGCTGTATGGGACCGAACGCCGTTCCTTCTCCCAGGGTGAAGACACATTCTTTGGGATGACCGCGTGCGCAGCATGCCGAGCATGGCTTGGTGCGATCGCACTAAGAAGATTCATAAGAACAGAATGTAGATCGAGGTTGGGGTAGAACTCACCCTGACCTTCCTTTCACGACATTTGGAGCAGGAAAGCAGCTGTCGGGGTTGCGCCTTCTTCTTTCTGCTTTCGCGTGTGGCGTCCCCAGGAGATACGGAAGCTGCTCGCTGGTTTGAGGGTGATGTCTGAGTGTTCGAAGGGCCGGCACCGCTACCTGATCCAGGTATCGAGTAAGTAGATGCCATGCCACGGAGACTTGACGTGATAGCAATTTAGAAATTGAGACATGAGTCGATCGCCGGTTGATTGGGAAGTTGTGCTGTGAAAGTAGCGACTGTCTTCGATTGATAGTGTGGACTGTCGAAGCCGTTCGAAGGGACGTCTATGGCGGATGAGAACAGCGTGACATAGGAACATAAGCGCAGAACAGCAGCAAACTCATGGTCAGAGGAAGTGGAAAAGGTAAGAAGACACCGACTCGAAAGATTTGTAAGGTTCAAGGCTTACCTGCAGGTGTTCGTTATAGGGAACAGCAACGTCAACGCTAACCGTCATGCTCAGACCACCCGGGAGCATGTTCGAGTACTACTATCTAGGTAGCTGGATAGGAAGAGCGCCATGTTCGGGGAAACCGACGAGGGGTGACATCTCAAATCACGCCCTGATGCAGTCCACTTACGAAGTCTGAGGTGTGCATGACAGAAGAGGACGCCGGGCAGCATTTTAGTGGAACTTCAAGTAGCCAAAATAGCGTGCCAGACCGAATAGAGTGAAGCGTAGTATCGGATGAATGATCGGGTATCTCCTTTTGTCGATTGAGAGCGACCGAATGCAGTTAACCAGCAAGAACTAGCGCGTGTGATAGTTGGCCCGGTAGGAGACTTCTGGGTCTGCACCGAGCAAGACATGCTTGTGTGAGAAAAGCCCGTCTGTATTGCAGCCGATGACAATGCTCACATACAGTACAACGGGATTGGTTCGCAGTCCGCAGCCGGCAAGCCACTGTGTCTAGATTTGACGCCATCGCGCCGAATGACTGGAATAGTGGCTTGTTACAGGAAGAGGCCTGCATGAATAGCTGCGGAGTCTGGCGGTCAGACATTGGAACTTTCGGCGACTTGCGATCAGCAACAGAGTGGGAGCGCACATGGCGACTACTAGACTCTTGGGAAAAGGATGATGTGATGGACGCGATTGCTGTACAATGATTGAAACACCTAGCTGCTTAACACGCGAGTCTGCGTGTCTTGCCCGGTTTTGGTCCCCGCCCGAGGCTTCAACGGGCTCGAGCGAAATCAGCGGACCGGACCCTATATGGGGCCCTAATACGCCATCGCTGCATAGCGATTACTTGTACAAAATTGGCAAAGAAGAAACAAACTCTGCCGGTAAAGTTGAGCCGGAAGAAGCCGAGGACGACGGTCCAGTCACAAGTGCTCGAACGCATCTAATTTTCCGGCCCCCGGTAACTGTAAACTGTCACGCAGCTCAGCTTTCGACGAATGGCTGGGAGAAAACAACAATTCGGGCTCTGCTGTTCGCCTGCAAGTGTCTCAAACACTCATGTCATGATAAAGGATTGGTAGCATACATGTGTGCTTTTCCGTATTTCTGTTGAAGACCGGAGTACTCTTTGTGGAGCAAAAAGTGTCTTTGCAGCTCGGCGCCGAACTTCAATCGACATGCGGCGACGATCCTTGTCTGCGCTGCTGATGTGGAGGTTGCATATCCTACTTTACGCACGATGGTAATACCAGGGGAACTTGCAGATACCGCGACGATCGGAGAAACACCGTTCATGCGATATCATGCACGCTGCAAAGTCAATAGCCCTATCAACCGATGTAGACCATTCCGGGGGGCTTGCAGCATCTTGACAAATAGAGCCCGCCGCAGGCAGCGTGTGATGCTGCACCAACACATCAACGGCAGAGCATTGGTAGGAGAACCTGTAGTCTGCCGCTAAAACAGGCGCGAGAGTCTGATCATGCGAATGAAAGCCTTGATTAATTGCCCTCCAGCTCGTTCTCACCGCGTGTACGAAGTGTCTGCTCTCACGCGCTGTTCAAGCGCTTTCAAAGCACCTCAGGACGTGGATCCAGCGATCCCGTCAATGTCATGTCATGTCATCGCTGTCGAGTAGAGTGGTCTGGTCGACCAAACTTGAGCACAAAAACTTTTTCTCGATATATTACTCTGCATATTGAGTTGCGCATCGAGTCGAGTTGGCGGTAAGCGATTGGCCATGCCGTCGAAAATGGCACCATCACTAGATCGCACATTGGTCAACCGGTCGCTCACCCGTACATCATTAGACGCTTTGTGCTTCTTCAATAATCCATGTCAGGCTCGCTGTCGATCGTCGGTGCCGTCAAATACCAATGTAGTGGTTAAGCTCATCAGGGCGCACATGTCAATCACGCTTTTACCCAGCTCCCAAGTCATCGGATCCTGCTTCCCAAGATTCGCAGCTCGGCACCGGCTTGCGGCATCATGCGACTCCGAATATAGCAACATCGTGCATTGTCCTTTTCACTTGTAATTGGCGTAATTTGCGCGATGGCCAACCTTGTGAGTCGTACGAACAATCATCTGCTGCTCCTTCTTGATTGCACAACATGACTTACTAAAAGTCGCCGCACTAAAGCCAAGCACATGGGTCGCTCGCGTTGGTGCCCTCATTGGAGATGAATAGACAATCGTCGTTGGATATGTCCACAACGGTGAGCGGACTCGTGACCTTAGAATCCCGCAAGGCTGTGGCCGCACCAGGAATATCTCTAGATGGCTGCATGCATATCTAGTCCTCGTATCGGCTAATGAGTCGTAATGGACGGACTTTCGTCCTCCGGTAGTACACCTCCACACTGTCAATCGCAACCTCCCAAACGTCTCCATTCTTGGCTGGCGGAAAGCCATATTCCTCCGGTTTCGCCATTGCAGCCTGGAAGCTGAATTCCTTTATATAGACCGGGAGCTCTTGTAGTCGTGCTAATGGCTCGTACACCAAAATGGCGGTGAGGGTCGGCGGAAGCTCGCACTCACCGTAATGGAAGGCCCGGAAAAGCAGCTGACTGAGCCAGGTGGTTTCTGCGTATGCCATAGTACGCCGTATCAGCGTCTCTCTCGGTTGCAATCCGAGCATCATCTGCTTCAAGATGCCTTCAGAAAACGGTACAACGTCATTTGTGTTGACCCCCGGACCCAGCTTTTTGCCCTCGGCTTCCGCACGCAGCGCTGCCTCGATCTGCCAATGTACTATCATATCTCCATATCTGCGTAATGGCGATGTGACCTTGGCGTAATGAGACAGGCCAATAATGTTATGACGAAGCGGCTTCGTCGTGAGCATAGTCGAACCCCTCTGACGCAAGAACTGAAACGCGAGGTGCATAGGCGCGATTCCGTTGTTCTTTTCCGTAGCGGGTCTCAAGACTTCGTCCATGAAGTTTTCTGCTCCCGCATCTTCAGGTCGGAAAATACTGCCTCGATAGATGATTGGTATGTTGCGTTCATCGCACCAGCGTGCTGCAACCTCGCAGGCGAGCAGCATCATCTCGCGAACCAGGACTTGAGAAGCAGAATCCGAGGTCGCGAACCAGGAAACCAGCTCTTTGGTCCTGTATTGAATGATTGGGTCGCCCTCAACAGTACGTGACATAGTGCGAGAAGGATGATCCCAACCGAGTCCGGGTGACTTGAAAGTATTCCATACAGTAAGGTCCGGCGAATTTGAATCAATAAAAATTCCTCCAGCGGCCGAGCGGGTGGCCTGTCGTTGGTGAGCCAATTTGCTCAGGGTAACAATCATTTCGCGTTCAGCTGATGACAATTTGGAAGCCTTTGTCAGGCCGAAGTGTCGCGCTTCCGGAGGCTCTCCTCCCACCGTCAATATTTTGCTCTCTTGACCTTCTATTTTCGAACCCAGTACATAATCGATTTCCGAAGGCTCGATCTTTATGACATTTCTTACGGTCCCGGGTACGATCTTGTGTTCTACAACGTCGCCGGATTTGTTGAATTTGGCACTCATGGTCAAACATGGTCGATCTTTGCCCAAGCTGAAGTGTCTACTGGATGCCCATCGAGGCAACATGACAAAGGCCCGCTCAGGCATATAAATGGTCTCGGTCATGTGACGAGCCATCTTGGCGAGTGGTGAAGTGTGGTCGAGGAAAGCAGTAGGATTAGCGATGTGAGCGTGGACCCAATGCTCCCCGTTTCCAGCAGACTCGATCGAGATGCCGTCGTCAATTTCATGGGCTCCCGCCTTGTCGATGCAAAATACTGGGAGATCACCCCAATCATGCCGAAGATGCGCCATTGAGTCCTTGAAACCGTGGTCCTCATTCATGTTAAGAAGTTTCGTCATCAGGATTTCCAGAGGTTTAGAATGCTGAGAGGAAGGCAATAAGAGATGTTGGTCGAAGCGGGTGCGGTTCTCATAAGGGGACATGACGCCAATCTCCTGGAGGAACATAAATCCAGTAGACTGAGTGAGCGTTGCATCCTCGTACTTTCCCGTTCCCTGTAGGATTTGTGGTGGAAGCGACTCTAGTCTAGGCAAACCAAGATATAAGTTGGAGCAAGACCAGCCTTCCATGAACTTGATAATGTCACGATCGGTATCGGACCATGTTTCAAAGTAGCTCGTAACCATTGCGGCTTGGTCCTTTGTGATAACATGACGAACCTTACTTGGACCGACATTACCTAGACGCGTGGCGTCTCGAGTGGTTCTACTGTGGTCGATGACTCGTGCGGCTTTCTGAAGAAAATCCACAATGTGTTGTGCATATGTCGTAAACGAAGGCTCCTTGCTGGGATCGTCACTCGCTGAAGCCCTCGCAATACCATCTTGCCACTCCCGCATGTACCGGCGTACGCGGTCCACCATCTGAACCTGTTGTCTTGGTCTGATCTGGAGGAAACCGGTTAGCCTGTGACTACGACGGTCCGAGCCAAAGGCGAATCCCGCATGAGCTAGCGCCTTGCGGACGGCGAACATTTCAGTAGGTAGCACAGTCTCACGGGCGTCCTTGCTCAGCAATCTGCGCGTGACTTGGTCCAGACTTCCAAACTTCAGGTCGGTTGGATGTGATAGAAGATCGTGCGCAGTGTCGAGGCGGGAAGCGTGCTTACGATATATTCGCTCGCTTTCTCGTTGGAACTCCAGGAGTTGTAAAACAATGGGTGCCGAGACCTCTCGAGGTACAGACAGATCAACAAACTGTGCCCGGTCCAATTCTTCGTCATTCAGTTCATGGTCTGGTAGATGAGGAATTAGCCTGTCGATGAGGTCGGGGTTCATGTAACCAGGTAGTGTGAATTGGACCTGGCGTTCTGGGACATGAATCCATTTGCCCTGCACGGTGAAGAACTGGCACTGAGAATTCGTGCTGCCGATCCTTCGCACAAAGACTGCAACCGTGGAATCTTTCTCGCTTTTGGTATATTCCAGCTCAGCCAAATCGCCCTTGCGCAAGAAGCGGTGCTGAGGATCCAGGTTCTCCAATTCATCAATTTGGGACTGTAATAGGTGCACCATCTCGTCCTTGTCGTGTTCGTGCATCTCTTCCGAATCACGGATATCCTCAGCACCACCCAGTCGTGTGAAAGTATTCACCGCCTCTTGCTGACCATAGTCCTGTGAGATTTCGAGCACTTCGCCTGAGTCATTCTGCCCGTTATGCTCGTTCCACAGGCGTAATTCCTCGCGAATCTTCGAGGGTTGTTTCGGACGTAGCGGATCATTCTGTGAGAACCCCGAGACACCAAAGGCGGGTGGCTCGTAGGGTTGTTCAGGCCGATAAGTTGTCGCCTCTTGCCGCTGCTGTCAATGGTCAGCCATGAAGTACGAAAAGAGAGGTGGAGCATACCTTTGTAGAAACATGATAATCTCGAGAGTCAGAAGACTTGTTCTTGGCCGAGCCTCGGGAGGAGAAAGTAGATCCATCGCTACGCGTACTTGTTACAGCCTTTGCACGCCGACCATTCCTTTCAGCGCCAGCAACGGACCATGTTCTGTAAGCTCGGCTGGTAGCCTGGCCGGACCTTGACATTCCAGATCGCTGATACCGTAGCGCGCAGCTCCAGCACATGGATCCAGCCTCTTCGTAACGCGAAAGCCACATTCTGATTGTTAGGCCAGTTTGTTGGATTGATATTGCCGCTCAGACAACTCGTACAATTTTTTGGAGACGGCATGACATGATTGACATCCAGTCTCCAACGGACGGCGCGGGCCGCTTCCGCCTCCACATCTTGAACGACCCTACATACGTATCAATGATACTCGTACCTAATCTTGTGCCTATACGATGTGTCGCATACATTCAGGGCGCGGTTTGTCCAAGATTTGAGATGTACATCTTTATCATTCATGAATACGTTGTGTCTATCGGATATTTCGACACCAGATGATGAACAGAACCATTCTACCACTTGAGCACGCTCTTCGGAAAGTACTCGTTGATCAAATCCATGTAGTAAGGCTTCAACTCCTCCGCCCTGGGCATATCATCACTCTTGCTGTACAAATCGTAAGGGTTGAAAGCTTGCACAGCCTTAAGCATCTCCTTATCGTGATCGTCCATCATCCACCGATATGCTCCCTCACGGTGCCAAGGGTAGAAAGAATGATAGCGGATCATGGCCAACGCCTCATCTGGGAGTGTGCTCTGATCTTTGACAACATGGTAGAGGTACTCATCGTGGCCCCAAGAGAGCATGACATTGTCGAGTCCGCAGCCAGGTGTGTAGATACCGTGTGTGGTACTGTAGATTGGATCGGAATGGTCTGGGTTGTCTTCGAATGTGCCAGGGTAGATGATCTTTGGGTCGAAGGCGCAACCGACGGGGAACGTGTCGCCGACCACATCCCATTGGCCGTCAGACCCGAAGAAGAACAGTAGCTTCCCGAGGTCGTGGATCAGACCAGTAAGTTGCATCCATCGAGGCTTGCCGTCACGGCGAATGGCCTCAGCGGTCTGGAGCAAGTGCTCGATCTGAGAAAGCGATGTGTCCGGGTCAGACTCGTCGATAAGAGTGTTGAGCTTCTCCATGGCTTCCCAGATCGTCATCTCTGCTCTAGTCTTGAACTTAAAGTCGTTGCGGGCTTTGAGGTTATGTGCCACCGTCTGCTTCTGATGTTGCTCCCGGTAGAAGTTCTTGACTCGGTCGCACGCATCCTCGTACTGGCGAAACTGTGTCTTGTCCTTTTGGGCATCAAACTGTGACTGTTCGTAGATGTCCTGCTCCTCCTGGGTTGCAATACCCTTCTTCACTTTCATAGCAGCCCTCAGAACGTTGACATCGTCGATGTCGTCTGACGTGGCTTCCAGAGCAAGACCGTCACGATGATCGTTGAAGTTTTCGTTGATATTTGGTGACTCAAGAGCGATTGGTGCCATGGTGTTCTACTGGTATGCTGACCAAGAAAAAAGGGTATACAGTTCTGGCTGATACAAACAGAGAAGTAGTCAAAGAAGAGTGTTTGGGGAACAGATGACTATCGGGAGAACAGGATCCAGCAGAGAAATCAAGAGAGGAACAAGCTTATCTACCTGGACCTCCTAGAGGCAACATGCATCAAACAGACCCATGCGTGATACTAACCTTTCCCGGTCACAAAGACAGCCTACAACGACTGGTGCAAAGCATGGAGCAGCCTGACATCTCATTCGACGGCAGCAAACATCACATACGCGGAATCACCAAAACCAGGCCTACCGTCGCATCGTTGGGTGGCAGGATTGAGGGGATGTTGTCACTTGCAGGGAAAGCCATACCTGATCCGGAAAAACTGGACTGCTAGCGCTCCGGTCGGAGCAAGAGATTCTCCTTGATCCTCGCTCATCGGAGTGGATTATGGATCCAATGACGAGGACATGAGCTGTTTGAGTTGATGTGATTGGCGAGGGGCGCCGAGGATGGGACAGCATTGATCCGGGCGGCGTTTCTGTTTTTCCACAGCCTGGTGATCTTGCCTCTTATGGAAGAGCCGACGGCCCTCTGATCATCTCCTCGGTGGAAGACCTGACATTGGTCGGGTTTTGCCATATCGACTCAATAACCGTCAATAGCCGTAGCTGGAATTGCTTGCCGGATAGATCCGCTGTATCAAGCTTGGCGACATGGGGTTCGTCGCCGACATGAATGCGGGGTAGGATGTTGGGGAAAATGCAACAGCTTGAACCGACCTGGGAACGACAGATAAGGTAGGCACGTTGAGGCGACCTGGAAGTTCACCATGAACCCAGCTCTTGCGAATTTTATGCTTGGAAAAACACCGCAGTCTATCATTGATCCTTTAGCAATGGCTACTACCATGCTTCCTCTCAATACTGGAGCCAAGATTCCCGCAGTTGGGTAAGTCGCAGTTACTTCTAGACGACTTGCAATCGTATAAGGTACCTAACTCGCCACCAGTCTCGGTACTTGGCAGAGTGAGCCTGGAAAGGTCAGGGATGCAGTCGCCCACGCTCTTGCATCTGGTTACAGACACATCGATGCCGCGTACGTCTACGGCAACGAAACAGAAGTAGGCGAAGGTCTGGCTGAGGGGTTCAAGAAGGATGTCAAGCGTGAAGATGTCTTTGTCACTACAAAGCTGTGGTGCACATACCATTCGAGAGCCGAACAATGCTTGGATCAAAGTCTGAAGATGCTGGGTCTAGACTATGTCGACTTGTATCTGATGCACTGGCCAGTAGCCCTGAAGTGAGTTCTACTGCAATATTTTCCGTGTCCACCGTCTGACATTGTTAAGCCCCAATGGCAACGACCCAAAGCTTCCGAAACTACCGGACGGCTCACGTGACCTGGACAAGAACTGGTCGCACATCCAGACCTGGAAGGAGATGGAGAAGCTGCTGAAGACAGGCAAAGTAAAGGCCATTGGAGTCTGCAACTACAGCGTTAAGTTTCTCGAAGAGCTCCTCCCCCACGCCGAAGTCGTACCAGCAGCGAATCAGATCGAGAACCATCCTTACCTCCCTCAACAAGAAATTGTCGACTTCTGCAAGTCGAAACACATCCACGTTACCGCCTACTCACCGCTGGGTAGTACGGGTAGTCCCCTTTTCGAGGAGGAAGGCGTGCAAGAAGTAGCCAAGAAGCACGATGTCAAACCCGGCACAATCTTGCTGAGCTGGCAAGTAGGGCTGGGCCACTCTGTAATTCCAAAATCGGTAACGCCGAGCCGTATCGAAGAGAACCTGCAGATCATCAAGCTGGACCATTCCGATATGAAGAGCATCGGCAAGATCGTCAAGACCAAAGGCATGAAGAGGTTCGTGTATCCAGCATTCGGCATTGACCTGGGTTTCCCAGATAAGCAATAGTTGCGTTGTTTGTCGGAAGTTCAATGTGGAGGTCGATAAAGCGAGAAGTTCTGCGCAAGATAGTGATGTAACCGTTCATCGCTTGTCCTTGGCCTGCTCAACGACATCCCTGAGCAGCTGCGCGAGGCCTTCGTTTCTTCGGGCCAGCAGCATCACGTCTTTCGTATCAACGACATTGCGTCCAGCGTGCCTGTACATAGATCAGCATATAGAAATCACGATATTCAAAAGCAAGACGTATCACGTACTTGGTGAAACTCTCCAGATCCAAGCTGACGTTCTCGATCTGCGCCCATACGAGCTCAGTCAATGCGCCGATGAACTGAGGCGTCGCGTTGATGTTTTGCTCCAGTGATATGGCATCGATTGTGCTGCCGATTGCGTACCAGAGTGCAGACTTCAGGCGCTGTGAATGACATTAGAGTTCTTGTCCGATCATCAAAAACAAGAGGATCTACCTCGACTTTCTCGTTGTCGTCCATCTCGATGCCCGGCATTGCTGTCAGAATATGTCTGGAGGCGTGCGAGGTGAAGTCGAATGCAGATCGACCAGACGCGGTGCTCGCGTCGCGATTGCCAAGCCCGCCTTAAAGTGGTCGCAGACACAGGGAAGTTGCACCTCTATGCCACGCTTTCCCCTTGGCTAACAGCGATCGATTTACACAATTTACCATGGCAGTATCACGAGAGAAGGAGAACAACCAAGTCGAGTCTGGATATCGATTCTCGTTGATTTCATATGCTACCTGTTGCTAACGTGCTCTGTACATCCTCCAACGCCTGGCCTAATGCATATACTTCCTCACAAACACCTATGCCAGATTATCACTCCTGTCCACCCAGACATCCTCCAACTCAGCAAAGTTCTGGAAATGAATCGGCCTGTGGATGTCGTCGTAGAAGCGCCTTGGAATACCGGTCTGCACGTAGATACGTCCCTTCTCCCTGTCTCCGAAACCGCTACCCATGAAACTCCAGTTCCAGCGCTCGTCCTCTGGCGTCATGAACATGCCTCGAATGCGATCACTGAGCAGCAACTGACTCTTTTCGCCAAAGGCTGTGGAGAAGCCAGACGGTTGGTCTGAGCCCATGTCCCTGTTCTGCGCACCCCATTCGTAGCCTGATGGGTTGAGAGACCATGCTGAAAGCGAGACGGAGCCTGGTGTGAAGGACACGGTCATGGTGACTGTCTTGTTGTCCCAAGAGTCGTTGGCATGCATCAGGCGGGCGTGCTGAGTGACGTCTTGAGCCGTCATGTATGTTGGCTCGTTACCAGCGCTTGTGTGAATCCAACCGAGTGGCTCAAGGGTGCTCAGCATCTCGTGTTCTGGCAGGTTGCGTGGAAGCTGCACATCGCGAGTGTTGCCGACTTGAGGGACCATGACGATACACTTGATCTCCTTGACTTGCTTGTTGTCTGGTGGTGACGAACCGTACAGGTAGCCAGCCACTTGCACGCGGAGATCAGCAATCGTGATAAATCGCTTCAAGATGTTCTTCGGCATGATGTAAGTGAAGTGATCTTCATCGTCACGAATATCTTCTGAGGAGATGTAGATGTTGTTGGCGCGAGTCCTCAGGTTCGACGTCGCGATAGCTCTTGTACGCCACTCGGTCTTTGAAGCAAAAGTCTGCTGCTCAAACTGAGATGTAGTAGTGACGACAATGTCCTCACCGCGAACGTTCTGCGTCTTTGTGGTGACGGCGGTAAGTTGAGCTTGCTCCTGCTGCTGCTTCTCGATCTCCGCAGCTTGTTGTCTCTGCATGCTTGGCGCGCTGATTTCCATACCAAGGATGATATCGCGGACCTCACTCTGCGTCAAGCTGGAGACGTTGACGTTGTTCTTCTTTCCGTAGTCGTTGAGGATCAGATCACGAAGTTGTGTTTCAACCTTGATCCAATCATCATCGGACAAGGTAGGCCAGATGTGATGCTCCTGTGTGATGACGGTCTTGTCTGGTCTAAGCAGAAGCTTAGTTTTGTCCTGGTTGACGTGCAGAGCTCGAAGAATAAGGATCAGACGGGAGAAAGCTGTGTACGGTGAAATGGATTTGAGCCACTCATCGTACAGGTTGAAGAGAACCATCTGTGGCTCTGTCGCACGCAGGATCATATCTCCGAGCTTCTCTACCTTCATGGCAGCGTGGAATGGCAACTGAAGCTCAGAAGCACGAATGGAGATGTTAGGGAAGTCAAGCAAATGGACCTCAAGAGGATCAAGGAGACCCTTCCTAGTCACAATAAGCTGCTTGGGTTGTTCTTCAACAGGCAGAGATCGGATCAGTGCTGCGACTTCTTCTGCGGTCTTCCACTTGGCAAGCTGTCCAAGACGTTTCTGACCAGCCCAGACACTGGTGTGAATGATCTTCAAAAACAATTGACCAGTTCTCGGGTTGAAGATGAAGATTGCACCATTGATTGGCTTGGTGGTCAAGTTTCCTTCAAACGTCTTGTGGATGGTGACACGGTAGACGTTGGTGTCGTCAATGAAGAGCTGGATCTGGTTGCTGAACAACTCGGAGTAGTTCTGCGAATTGAGGAACTCTTGGTTGCTCTCGGTTGCGTACAGCTGCAGACCCTTTCGAATACGCTCACGAAGCACGTACAGCGCAGGGTTGGCCTTCATGACCTTTGCCATAGCTTGCTGAACCAGCTGCTTCAGACCAGGGAAGTACTGACCGTACGCAGAGTAAAGGTTGTAAGCAAGGTCGATACCGATCATCAATCCTGTGGCTGATGGGTAAATAGACATGCTGTCCGAAGTGTAATCGAGGTACTTGGCTCTGACGTAGCGTTCGATATCGTGCGAGTCGTAGTCACCATAACGCAGTTGAACATCGATCCAGAACTTGTTGGTGGTAGTCTGGCCCATGTTGTCCTTGGTGTCGTTGAGCAAGCTGGGGCTGCTGACGCTCCACTTGTGACTAGCAAACAGCAGAATGTCGGCACAACTGGAGTTCATTTTGTAAGACTTTCGAGGGTGAATGGTCTCCTTCTGAACGGTCTCAATGCCGAGCGCCTCCAATTCTTGGTCGAACACCTGACACAAATCCATGACAACACTCTCGTGGATCTTCTGCCACAAATGTGCTCGGAAGATCTGGATCAGAGAAATCTTCAAGGTCGGAATCTTTCCGTGGAGGAAAATACCCGTAAGATCAAGCTGGACTTGGAAACCAATGTAGACGGACGATCGGTTAATGGTTGGTGACCACCAGAGGGTGAAGCGACGGTTTGGAATCTGGTTCAGACCAGATCTTTGCGCATTGGTGAGCTTCTTGAACTTCATAGAGTCCTCGAAACCACTGTTGTGAAGCACAAGGTAATCGTGTCTCAAATAGAGCTGGTCTTGATCTACGCGGAAACCAGCCCATTTGGTCGCCTTAGACTCGAGAGTAATGCTCTTGACGGCGAATCTACAGCCTTCCGTAGACCTGGCGAGAGGAGACCTGAAGAGCATGTGCTGGTCTCTTTGCGTAGTGTCGAGAGCGGCAAAATCGGCTGCTGTCAATTCCACAGTGTCGTATGTCTTTGAGGCGGTCATGTCGTTACCGGGCTCCATACTGTCAGCGCGATCGTGCTGTGTCCGTGCAGCCGCATCCTTCTCGCGATGGAAGACCAAGATATGGTTCGTGGTAACCACGAGATCCTCCTGATCGTTGTCAATCTTGATACGGTACAGGCGGTCTTCGCCCTCAACAATGTTGAAAGCACGACGAGGACCACCGTCAGGTCCCAGCAACAGATCGCCCTCCTTCACGTCTTCAACCGCGACCTGAGTGCCGTCATAGCGGAGCAGTTGAGTTCCATTTGCGAGACAAGCTCGCTCCCAGAAAAGACCTTCCCAAGATGGAAAGGCTGTTGCCTTGAACAAGGTGTGCTCAAGGATCGTTTCGACACCGCCGAGCGCTTGAATGACGTCTGTACGATAACTTCAAAAATTGTTAGATTTACGAAGGGATGAAGGGGGGAAAGGGCTTGGGAGTATGACTAACCTGTTCAGATTCCAGAGCTTACCATCATGACGCTGACTCGTCCACCAGAAGGGATTGCTCTTCATGTGCTGATACGTCTTGAACTCGGTCCGGGTACGGAAGCCCTTGTCGAAACTGAGAGTACTACGATCCTTTTGGAAAAGAGTGTTGATACGTGGCAAACCGCGATCCCAGCTGTCTTCCAGATCTTCAAGAGTAAGACGACGGTTCTGTTGAGTAGCTTCCAGACGCTTTTGAGAATACTCGGTCCATACACGCTGCGAGTCAATGAACTCGGCTTCCCATGGTATGATGTACCTGAAAATGTTGGGGATGAGGGTCTCTTCGTCATGAGACATACCAGCTCGGTAGTGAGTGACGCCAGTGTCGGTTTGCTTGGACCAGCGCCTGTCGCTTGCTGGAATAAGAATATGACTACCTGAAATCATACCCAGACCACCGAGCTCTTTTGGTGTGTAGAAAACAGCAGGAGGGAACCTAGAGGGCATCTTTGAATTGAGACCGATCTTAACTCTCGTTTGAATTTTGGTCTCACACTTGACGATGCTGTCCAGAAGATTCACCGTACTGACTGCTGCCTCACGGTAGTACGTGAAAAGAGCAATCAAAGCGGTGTTCCATTTGTTGGCAATCTTGGTGAATGTGGTAGATCCCGAAGACATCAAGATCTGGCGAATACGATTATTGAACTTGGCAATGTCTTCTTCAGATACCTGGAGGAAAGCGTGCGCAGTTCTCTCCTTGGTAGCATTGTCGACAAGGGACCAGACACTATCCTTGGTAGGGAACTCTTCGTTCTGGTTGCGGATCTTTGGCAAGATGCGCACCTCGAAGCCACTCAGTGAGAAGAGCAGGTTGGGGTTGTCTCTACTGTAAACGCTTGCAAAAGTGTCATCCCACTCGATGGTGGTAACGGACCGAGGCAGACGATTCTTTAGATCCCAGAAGACGGCTCTACCAAGGTTGACATCGTGTCTCATGAGCCTCATGCGGGAGTCTCTGGGCCAGCACTTCTTGTTCTTGTAACCGATGACGTTTTCGAAATTTGGATCTGGCTGTTCGGTCAGGAAACGCTGGATGAGATCTCTTGACTCATCGGCGCTGAAGCGGAAGAAGACCCAAATCTTGTCAATGTAACGAGTGTATAATCTGATAGGGTGTCTGGTCTCGGTTGCGCGATCCTTGAATTGCAAAAAGTCGTTCGGACTGTTTGGTGGACCGGCGAGGTCGGTAGCGCGCTGCAGGCCGAGCAGGAGGAGATCAATGACAAGACCGTAGTATTGGAAGACGAAGGCCGAGAACTGCAAACCTCGGATCATACCATAACTATTGGTGTGATTCATGTCCTTGTAGTTGAGCTGAACGTTGTTCTTCGAGGTGATGTAGTCCGCCAAATTGTGGTCCATGATCAAACGCAGCAGTCTGTTGAGAAGCGTGAGATCAATCTTCTCGTAGATCTTGGACAATTGCGTCTCAATCATTACGTTACACTCTCCATCCGCAGTCTCCCAGACCTTGTCGAGGTTGTTGATACCTTGCGCCCATTTGTAGACAAGCAGAGGAGGCACTTCGGAGTCCGATGGCTTGATCCACGATGGGAACAGGTGCCTTTGATCAGCCTGGTACCAGAGATACTGATCGAGATATGCGTCCGTGATCTTCTCGATTGGTTCGATGTCGTAGACGGGGTTGATAGTGGTGTAGTTGTCGTTCATGTCAATACCGACTTCCTTGAACGCTCGCTGGGTGAGGAGGAAGCGCTTGATTCGGGCAAGCGTTGTGCCGGGCGAGTCGTAAGCTTGCTCGATCAAGGCCAGTTCTTCTCTCTGGCTCTGGTTCAGTCGACCCTTGACTGAGTATGCTTCCCTCAAACGCTCCAATGCGAGAATGAGAATTTTGGTGTCATGCTTGTAAGAGACACTTGGGAATGGAATCGGTTGGAACTTGCGAGACTCCAACCAGTGGACGGTGGTGGTATAGATGGCAACAGCCTCTTCGGATGACACGTATGGACCGTCCTTCATGTAGTTATGTTGCCTCTCTTGCTCAGACTTAAGCCACAGTCGGGTCAGACGACCCAAATTCTTCTTGGCAACAGTCTTGTCAACAGTAGCACCGCGTCTGATACGCTCACGGTTGTAGTGCGCGACTGATACCCACCAATCAGCCTTGCTCTTGACGTAACGAAGGATGATGTTCTCGATAGGTGCAGGAAGACCAGGGACCTTCCATGGAATGTTACTCTTCCAGCACCTCCAAGCTTCGGACAAATGAGCAAGCACAAGCTGTACCTTGTTCTGCTTGACGCCTTCTGGCATCATGTCCATGAGGTCAGACATGACGGAAGCACGCAATTCCAGATCGAAATGAGACTCGACACGCTGCTTGGTAACAGTCTTTGCTGCACCCTTGCTGTGACGACCCTCGAATTGACGAGATAAAAGATTGCCGAGCCAGCGCTCAAGCAGAGGAATAATACCACGCATAAAGAAGAGCCAGACTCTCCAAGATGGAGCCCAGAAACCGCATCCAGGACCTTTACCTACAGGACCAGCATTGAAGCGGTAATAGATCAAATGCTTCAAATCTTTGCAAGATCTGATCTGATGCATGAGCTTGTACTTGTAACGGTACATACCAGTCAATTGACCAACGTGGTTGAAAGCATAGTGGATACCATCAGCCAATTGAAAAGCATCAATGTTGCCCAGACGATACTGGACCTGTGCATCGACAATGAGCTTGGTCAAACGCAAGATCTCACGCATCAAATGGAAAGCATTACCAAAGCGTGACTTCTTGCGCTCCTTGGTTGTCAGAGTCTTGATAGGCTTGAGGTTGAAGTTGTAGTCGAGATGGAGGTATGTGAGGTTCTTGCGGTGGATGAGGAGGTTGAGCATGTTGAAACCTTGCCTGCAAACTTGTAGACCAGCTTCAACCCAGTCGATCGTCGTCTGTTGGAAGAATTTGGTGTGCTTCAATGATCTCATCAAGCTTTGCTTACTCTGAGCTTTCGGGTTTCTCTTGTGCAGTTCATTCAGAACGTAGGTTTTGAGAAGCTTTTGGTAGGAGACCCGGACCTTGACAGGCTGACCTCCAGGGACGTGCTCAAGGTACCATTGCTTGACGAGTGGGATATCCTGCGCGCGAACCATCTTGCCAGACCTGCGGTCGAATGGGAAGGGCGCCCACCAGAGTGCGATGGATGCAGACGTCTCTTCATTGTACAGCTCTCGGTCAGCCATGAAAGGCTGGATCTCACCTGGAAATTCGAACTCGTCATCTTCGTTGTTGCCAGGGCCGAAGATCTCATCTTCATGATTGACAGTGAGGTTCTTCGGCGCAACCGCCCTGGAAGAGATTGGATGGATGACAGGGTCGAAGTAAAAGGCGGGCAGGTTGGGGTCCTCAGACTTGATGTACACAACCTGGGGATGGGAGTACCATGTCAAAGAGACACTGCGGGGAAGAGAGTTGAAGAGATAAGGGAAAGCTACCCTGTACTCTGTCTTGATGGGCGATCTGAAAATAATGCGATCAATGGCGTTGAACTCGCCGAAGTCCTCGTCGTTGGGGTCTATATCTTTGAATAGCGGCTCAAAACGTGGACCACCAGGTAAAGCAACATTCAGAGCTTTGGCACTGAAGAAACTGGGTAGGTCGAACAGATGGAAGTAGTTCTTGTCCACTGTATCGCTGAGAAGTTGGTTGCTCAACCGGTACAAGGTAGTCATTTGCGGAAGCGTAAGGTTATACTTCTTATAGCTGGGACCGTTGACATGTGGCGTATCCAGAAGAGGCCTGGGGTCGTAGAACCACTCGTAAACCGCAGCATCTTCATCCTCATCCAGCTCCAGCTGTATCGGTTCCAAAGGCTCAACATCTTCAATGTTCTCTGACCACGAGAGCGGTGGCTCTTCATCGTCAAAGGGTGGAAACCTCATTCTCTTGAAGTGCCGTCTGTCGCTCTTTTCTCTTCTCATCGCTACCCACATCGTCGCCCACTGCGCGCGAAAGACTGGTTCGATAACTCGTGGCGTTTCGTTGACCAGAGTAAGGCATCCGTTAACGTGGTAGAGGACTTTGACCTCCCTCGAACTCTCCCAAGGCATAGGCATGTTCTCCAGAAGCTTCAGGACTGCATGCGGCATGAATTTGAGCGCTCCGAGATAACTACGCTTGTCCGCACTGAACTTCTTCTGTGAAACATCGCCGATATCTTTGACAATCTTCCGCAAGTGCTCCGGAGGCATGTCTGCCTTCTGTGTCTCGACAAACCCTCCCTTGCGCTTCTCGCCAAATCTTTGTCGCTGTGATCGAATCCATTGCTTTTTCTTCTCAGAAAACTTTGCCTCTCGAGGATCGACTGGAGGACGATATCCTGGTGGCGGAGGAGCAAGCGATGGTCCTGGAGGTCCTGCGCCTGGAGGAGGTGGCGGAGGAGGTGCCGCTCCCCAGCCAGGAGGCGGCGGTGGTGGTGGACGACCAGACATTTTGATGCTGTCGCGTTGTCGCGTTCTACGCCTTCAGAAGCTCAAGTCCAGATTGGATATTTGCGACTGTGACAACCCAGCAGGGCGCGCGATTTCCAGAAGTCGCACTCAGTGGCAGACCTTTTGCAGCATCAGTCCTATTATCTCCGACGGTCCCGTAGTCCTTTGCGATGGTCGCGTGCGTGCGTAAGACTGTGACTATACAGGACTTTTTGAGCGGCTTCACGCAAGTGACAAACGCAGACTCCGCTTCGACGACCATGTCTTGGCAAGCAGTCGCAGCTGCCTGACTCGGATTTCGGTCCGTGCACGCGGCGCGTTCTCGGTAAGCGCACAACTTCGAATTTTCCATATCTTGTGGTGAGCATACAAAGACGGATTTATCGACCAACGACAACCACATATCGCCAAAATGCCGTCCAACAGATTGACCTACGTATGTGCCACGAGATATTGCCCAAATGAGTATTTACTGACAAGAACCAGCGCCGCAGGCAACCGTCCGTAAACCCGATGCGACAGAGTGTACGAAAGTAACGAATACTGAACGCCGATATAGATACAACACCAAGTCCAACAAGGTCCGCGTGATCAAGACTCCAGGTGGTGAACTCCGTTACCTTCACATCAAGAAGAAGGGAACCGCACCAAAGTGTGGTGACTGTGGTCTCAAGCTCGCCGGTGTAAGTACACCCCCACGGCCAATCTCGAAATTACGGACGAACGCAAAGCATGGAAGGTGGATTGAAGAGAAGGAAGGCGAAATGCATTGATTGCACTGGTCGAAGCACTGCAAAGACAAGAAGTTTGTCTGACACGAATTTTCTAGATTCCTGCCCTCCGCCCACGCGAGTACTCGAACATCTCCCGCCCAAAGAAGACCGTCCAGCGCGCCTACGGTGGTTCCCGCTGCGCCAACTGCGTCAAGGACCGTGTCGTCCGTGCTTTCTTGATCGAGGAGCAGAAGATCGTCAAGAAGGTTCTCAAGGAGTCTCAGCAGAAGAGGCGATAGATGGATGGAGATGGTCAGAATCGTTGATGGCATGAACGTGCAAGGTGCATTCTATTGATGGGAAAAGGCGCATTGCTCGACCGGCCTTGAGTAAAGGCTCGGGGTTTTGAAACGGTTACGAAAAGGAAATGCAATATCCTCCGCCAGTTTTTGGCACCCAATCACAAGTTTTCACGCACACTATCTTTCATTTCGGCCAGACGATCGTTGTTGGACTCGACCACTTGGAACAGGTGAGGCTTCTCGATCCTGCGATCGGAACAGTATTTTGAGGAATCACTGGGACCCATCATGGTTCACGCAGCTAGTAGCCACCTACCAGCGCCCGTCGCATACACCGCTCTGCTGAACACAGTGACCTTCAACCTCCGGATGTCTCGCGGGTAATGTACTCCGGATTATGATGATGAGTTACTCGTGTTTGTAATGAGTGGCACCCAGCATGTGGCGTAGCATCTGGTCAGCAGTGCTGTTAACGAACATGAAACTATAACGAAGATGAAATGGTAGACATGCACATCTTAGCGGTCAGGTGGTGCATTACGCCTAGCCACCCACATTACATGTATTCTGAAACCGATTGCTCTGTAGACAAAATCAGGGTACACACGTGGCTCTGCGTCACTTCCGCCTCGGCGCCAGCGCACCGAGTCTTCTAACTTCTGTATCGTCCTCTGAATTCTACCTTCCCTTCGAGCAGAGGAACAATTCATCCTGGCAAGATCGCGTTCTTCCTACTTCAGCTCCCTCTGCACGAGTCTCGAGTGCGACAGGACCACAGCGCGCAGCCCGGCAGCCTCGCTGACTCTTCCATTCCCAGATCAAGTTTGGGAGGATTAGCCGCATCATCCTAGCGGTCATACCACCAAGTACCTGAGCACTACTGTACCGCAAAAACCTATCGCGCAGCAAACAAGAAACTCTACGATTATGTCAATTACCATGTCAACTGAATCATAGCTACCTTACTATCTCATCAGTTCGCGCGACCTCGCGACAATCTCGAGTCTAAATTCCCATGCTCTCGTTATGGAAGTTTCGATCTGAAACCAGGCGCATTCGCTTTGCTTGCCGAAATGCAGACAGAGACTCCAGACGACCCGTTCCGACTCCTTGAGCGCTCTTTCGGCGACGACGCGTATAAGAGATATCGGAGGGACATTACGCAGGGATACAGTAGGGCGAAAGCCATGAGACCTATACCCGGACCTTGCTCGGAAACTGGTAAGAGTTCTGACAGTGAGGACGACGACGAGGACGACAGCGCAGTGAACCATATGGTCTCGCTTCATCATAGTCCTAAATCGCTAAACTCTACACGTCGTCCTACTGAACGATTGCCTCCTACACCTCCTTCGCAAGACAGCGACTTGTGTCACGAATCTCTTCTCGATTCGTCAATGATACCGGAGGTGAGGCGGACTCCTGCGCATACCTCCAACATGCGCGCAACCACACCCACTCCGAGGCGCGATCCTCCGACTCCAGAAATAACACCTCCACAGACTCAGAAACGGTTGCGACCGCCTCGACCATCGCTGCTGTCAACACAGTCCTTGTCACAAGCAGAGTCTTTTGTTACTGCGCGTGAGAATCAATACAGCGCAGCGTCAAGCCGAAGTACGCTACAGCTCCTGGATCCGGAGTATAACGTGAGGCGACAACATGCCTCGAAATCGGATCTTTATTCGATGAACCCAGACACCAATCAGTCTACAGCAACCCAACAGCCATCAGGAGACCTACGTGTCGTACATCAGCATCACATCAATAACGGTAGCTTTGATTTTCGCAGTCTCGACAACGATAGTACGACCACTCCTACACAAAGCAGGCCAGTCACACCTATTTTACGGCAGCGCACCATTGGCGCAACAGGGGTTGGTAAAGTATCTGGTGATGAAAAATTGACCGATGATCTTGATTCTGAATTTCATCGAAATGTTACCGTCAAGAGATATCGCCCTCGTAAAGAAAATCAAATACCCGCGAATGCTCTTCCCGAACAGGAGGCACCGAAAACTTCTCGGAAATATCTACTGAGATCATGTGTGGTTGATGAGAAACCGCCAGTGGCGATTGAGAAAGATGCGCCAGAAGATCAAAGGGACCGACACAATCAGGTCAACAATGTTCTCTACACCCACCTGAGGGATCAAAAACTAAAACGACTATCCGGTGCGTCTGGAACATCGACTGTAGTAGAAGTGATTGTACTTCCAGCTCCTTCGAAACCTGTACAAAACTTGCGGCATGCTGGTAGGAATTTGGCATTACGTGATGATTTCATGGCTTGCAGCGGTAGGTTGCGAGTAGCTTCGGAATCAGCTGCGGCGCAGCACCTGCAACACCGCTTGCGGCATAGAAAGTCGCTCATTCCAGATCGCGACAGTGGTGACACTGCCTCTACAAAATTCCGAGCAGTGTCCAGTCCGGAATTGTCAGGTCGAACACCAAGGAATGCTGTAGTCTCTAACGTGACGGACCTCGGAGCACGGAAAAGCAATGGAGATCCATCTGAGCTGCCTTCAAGTACAACTCAAGTTGGGGTGCACCAACATTCGCATCACCATGATCGGAGAACAAACGGAGACCCCATCTACGATAACACTGTCCCGAGTTCGACGAACGCTGGTGATCGCTCAGGGAGAGAGCGAACAAGCTCTGGCGCACGCACAGGCTGGAACCGGGCACTGAAAGATCAGGATCTCTTGTCGCCTGAACGAAAGCCTCCACACGAACGACCACGAAAACCGTTCAATGCAGAAAGCACGTTCAGTGACGACTCACGACCCGTGCGGCAGCACAAGCTTTCTGGAAGCGTATCAAGCATTGAATATATTCCCCGAGGATCTCTCTCCGCCTCACGTCGTCGTTCGTCACTCGACCCTAATCACCTGCTTCCGAGTAATACACCTCTCTCGCAACATTCGCAATGGTCTGACCGCACCGACACTCTCGAAGTTTCCGAAGCTAAAGCAGTGAGCATCTTCCCACACAACAACCGTTCTCTACTAGTGGTGCAGCAGAGAGCTGGAGACATCATGACAGCGGAGTCAAATCCGCAAGCGTCTATCACAAATGTAGCCTCTGGACATGAACTTGTTCTGCGAGACGAACCTGGATACCCGACTTTCCAAGCTATTATCGAGTCTCCAGTGGAAGAGAGCACCAAGAAACCACCGCAAATCTACAGTCCTCTAACTAATCCGAGAGCGGCACCTCAACCTCCCCTGATCAATTTCATTCCAGCCACGCCTAATGAAGAAATCGACAGGCAGCTGGCACCTGTGGAGACTGTACCCGAAGCTGAACCAAAAGCTAAGGCCCCTTTGACAAGACGCCAAAGCCTCGCGAAACGAGCACGACGCTACTCTGAATCGTTCATTGGACCGCTCCGCACCCTCAGTACCGGCAGCCGCAAACGATACACTTATGTTGTGAGAGAGGATCGACCAGCTAACCTGCATCCTTTCTGGCGGCCGCGTGGTTTCTGGGACGACTTCGACAGCGAAGATGATGACTATTACGACGACGAAGCGCCGGCCGAGCCGCTTCCACAAGGAGGAGACACGTCTGATGTCGAGGACCACGAGACCTTTCCCCGTAAGATGTCGCGTCGCATGCCTGGTTTCCGCGGCACAGGGGGGTTCCTACTCGGCAACAGTCTCGGCTTCACTCGCCATGGTACCAACAATCGTCGTCACTACATTGACCAGTCGATCGTGCGCCACTCGTCTGACAGCGATAACCCAGGCTCTGGTTCGCGCGAGTTGAGAAAACGCAGGAGCGAGCGCATGTTGCGGACGATTGTGAGCTCAACCGACTCGCTGCGACGACGACGCATGCCTGACAATGGTGTCTCGAAGCGTCAACGTTTGGGGAGGTTTACTGGTTTTGACGAAGGTGCGCACGCCGTCAGTCTGAGGGCGTTCCGAGAGCGCGTGAGGCGTAACCGAGGGGAGAAGGCGGAGCGGGCAGCGGAGAAGAGGCGGCAGGAGCTGAAAGGTAAAATTGGATCCATTGTGAGCCTACGAGGATGAGATGAAGACGAAGGTGGTGGGGTCGCCTTGCAATGAGATATGCCCGTCAACGAATCACGAAATTGATGTATGTACGATATTGTAGTGTTGGAAGCACAGAGTTTATACAAGTGTGGTTCAAAATCGTGGTCTGAACGTCTTATGTCTTTGAGGCTGCTGCTAAAGCCGCTTTCTTTCGTGATAGAAGATTCGTGTCGAATAGTGCGGATGGTATGGCACTGGAGTCAAAGTTCTTGATCTTGGCTGCTTTGGCTTTCTGTGGTGGTGCCAGAACCAGATCGCCTCGTGATGCGCGATCCTCTGTCGATTTGAGCTTTGGCGGTGCTAGAGAGCCCTTTGGCCGCCTGCGAAGTAATTCTCTATCCATTGGATGTAAGAGGGTTTGTGGTTTGTACATGGTATTTTGTGCGGCATAGAAAGCATGTGCTCGCAGCAGCTCAGAGCGTGGGTTGCTGCCGCACCCGAGCCGACCTTGAACCATGACGTCGACGCCGGGCTAGCTCCAGATTTATTTGTGCTTGTAATTGATGTTCGGGCCTGTGTACATGAGCCATCTTGCAAGTCTATCAGGTACAGCAATTCAACTTCGCATTACCTCTGGTACTCAGCACGGAATCAGAAGACTCGCTTCGGAATCACTTCTTATCATGGCATCAACACGCAGTATCTGCCGCTCTCTGGCTTCCTCAGGATCAGCGATCTCGAGACCATCATTCAGGCCGTCTCTGATCAACGATGGCTATTCAAGAACGTACCCGGCATTATCGTACAGCAGGAGGAGAGCGATTTCAACCACAACAAGAGTACAAGCATCAGCTCCGCCAAAGTCGAAGGACCGCGGTCCAGCGAGTAAAGAAGATACACAGACGGATTTCAACGCAATGGACATCTTTCAGGGCGCGCCCCCACCTAGCACAGGAATCGATGCTTGCATGCCAGACGGCTTCACTCTCAATTCGGGTATTAAAGTCGTGGGCTCTGGAGTCTTGCTAGTCGCGGGAGAGGCATTCAAGTGGAGTCCGTGGCTAAGAGCAGGCAGAAAAGAAGGAACAATCGGAGGAGGAGGAACAGCAAATGACAACAAAGGTGTGATGAGCGAAGGTGGAAAACTACAGAATTCGCGCAACCAGTGGGAAGTGGATGACCATGCTTGGGGAATTTTGGATCTTGTATGGCCTAAGCCAGGTAAGACTGACATTGCTCCAGCAATGAAGCGACATTTGTTCATGAAGAGCCTTGGAAACTGACACCAGTCGACAGACCTTCTCATCCTCGGTACAGGACCCAAAATCTTGCCAGTATCGCCAGCAACAAGGAAGGCCATCAACAATTTGGGAGTCAGACTAGAGGTGCAAGATACACGTAATGCTGCTGCGCAGTTCAATCTCCTCGCAACCGAGAGAGGTGTTCAAGACGTGGCCGCAGCTATGATTCCAATCGGCTGGAAGGAAGGCTCATGAACAGACAGTGTTGTTGGTTGATTATTGCGGCTGAAGCGTGAACCAAGGCAGCATGCCTTATGGCTTATGCGCTGTCGGGAAAGATACCCGGATTGGACGTTTTATTTTCTTCGTGCGACCATATCGGCCGGCTGCGCTGTCTAACCATGGGAGAGTCACAGACGCCCTACGCATGGCTTCTGTCGAAGGATCGATGGACGGGCACGGAGCTGCCGCCGAAGCGACGCGCTTGGTGTCGACGCGTTTGGCACGGTAGCGAGTATTTACCATACTTCACGCGAATCCAGCCAATAATTGTTTTGGCGACGGAATCAGCTTCAGATATCGTATGTTCCCCACAAAAGGACCGAGGGTGAGCTGCATGCAGGCACTACAATAATCCTACGACGCGGTTCATTTTGATGGCATCGACGCCGGTGTAGTGGTCTCGGTTGTGATCGATATGTGACGGACTGAACAACCGCATAACCATCTACCAATCTTGGCGGTATGCGGTTGCTAATCGCTGCTCGCATGGGATACGTCACTCATGAAAACCCCCTGATGGCGAACGGCAGAATCGTAAAGATGGCGGAGCTGGAGCCTCGTGAGCCCAGAGATCGAAACGAGGCTACGATCTCAGAGCGGTATGGCGCACAGACAAGTGTCTTTATTCTGAAGTCACTTGACACGCTTGTCTGTGGAACATTGCATGTTTAGCACGCGTACTGCGTGGTCCTGCCGGGTATCGAGCGAATCACAAATGCGCACTATGAGCTTGGGGTGCGGGCTGAACTGAATTGCAATCAGCCATTCGCTATGCTCCTCCGGTAGCAGAAAGCTACCCCGCAGCCCACAGCTCAATGGTACACTCTTGGCAAGCCACATTGCATCACTTTCTGCCGGCCAAATCCTCCGTGCCTTCTAACCTTGTCCCCCAGTGCCCCAGTGCCCCAGATTGGGGCCTCCTCCCTCTTTCGCGACCCCGGTTGCGCCTTTCCTTTGGGGTAACAACCTCCGCGTTCGTTCGCAATTGGCATGTCATCAAGGCAACGGCCCGCCTATCTGCTGCTGTCATCGCATCAGGCGATGGATGGCATAAGGTAGCTCACTATTGCGTCGTTTGCTCGCTTGCATCAATCTGATCACTGCAGTATGCAAAGAATAGAACTGAACAGCGTACGATTGTTATCCCAGCTAGCTGAATAGTGGTCGTACGTTTGCTACCTGGCATGATCTCGTACCAAGACGAGGAGCAAGCTGGAAGAGGTCATGTAAAAATAGTGTCTCTCCGCTGCGCTGCATATCTTTTACCTATTCCTTGCCCCACTCTCGCATGCTCTGTTCTTGTCTCATCTACTTTCTGTGGCTGATAGCTGCGGCTACATGAATACCTGCTCCGATCCCTTACCCTTTTTCACTTTCTCTTTTGGTACTTATCCACCTGTCTCTTGACCTCTCGGCGTCATTTCCCACTACAGCGTCATGCAAATCGAAAACAGATTTACACGACAGAGCCACGGTTAAAGCTTGTGAAACAAACACGACTTCACAGCTGAACACCCACCCACCATTCTACCGACATTCTTCACAGTGCGACGACTCTGCTGATACGGTATGCTTGTCGAGTGCACGCGCGAGGCTTCCCCATACGACAATACATGATCTCGCCCTTGTCTCGTACCTCGCGCAACTATTCCACGCGCACTAAATTGACCGAGACATAATTCATGTACGGAGCTACCATGGCGTAAGTATTTTCAGTCTGACATTCTCATACGAGGCATTTATCAGCTGTCAACATCACGCGCCCACGTCAAGGACTGATGAAATACAATGTCTTTGTCCATACTTTTCAAGTAGAAGTTGCTACTACATTACTGACAGTACCTAGGGACCATTCGCAAAATCACCTGAAGCGCATTAAGACAGACTCGTCTATTACCGACTCTCCACAGTCAGTGTCGCATCCACAGGGGTTTCTGTCACAATCGCCGTTTCAGAACCCATATTCTGGCTATTCATATGGCTACCCACATCAATCATATATTCCACAACAAGGACCACTCCAGCCATTGTCGCAATCCTTACAGCTGGGACAACCACAACCTCTGTCTCCGGTCGATACACGCAAAAGGCGTGCAAGTGAGCTCGAAAATGCATCAATGTCTGCTGGATCCAGCATGTCCGCCTACTCATTACCTCCGCACAACATGATGAATCCCCAACATGGCGGAAACCCGCACGGTCTGGGCATTTCGACCCATCAACCCATGCGAGTTGACTCTCACATGCAACCACAACAACCACTAACACAGGAGCAACCGAGTCCAGCGCCGAAGAAGGGGCGCACAAATACACCATGGACGCCTGCAGAAGAGCAGAGACTCAAGCAGATGCGTGATGCTGGCAACAGCTGGAGCGAAATTGCCAAAACCTTTCCGACGAGGACAGAGGGCAGTGTCAAGAAGCATTGGTACAAGGTTGGTGAAGACCCGCTGATGTGGAGGATCTATATGCTTATTGACAACCTAGGACATGCACTATGCTGAGTTCGCGGAAGACGAGGGAAGTTTTGTCCGCCTCACCTCCCATGGCTAGATCTGGACTAAAGCTGACCCATAACAGAGCAATGCACTTCTTGCTGCGATCAAAGAATACGAGACGAACAAATGGAAGGTTATAGGACAGAAGGTCGGCAAGCCAGCCAAGGTGAGCAGTCGAAGTAGTTTCCAGTACATCGGGACAGTGAGACTGACCATGGCACACTTCAGGCATGCGAGCAATTCGCGAAGGAGCACTTCGGCAAGTCTTGACCTGAGACGTCCAGCGCATACAAACATCTTACCGAAAGCCATACTCGACAGGCCGTACAGTAATACTTCGGTTGTGGGTTTCGAGCAGGGCGAACAGTGTGGAATGGGGTGTTTTCGGATTTCGAGTTTATTTCAAGAGCTCCATGATACCAGTCTGAATTGGCAGGCAACGTATGTGGCCATCGTATGTATTGTAACATCACATCAAAGCGTGTTTCTGTCAGATACCATCTTGTCTCGCGAAGTCAAGCCTCCTCGCTCTTTGCCGTTTCGTGCAAAACGACGGAGTGTGCGGTCGAAGAAACGCGTCATAATCCCTGAGTTTCGTGGTCGCCGTTTGTGTGCGGGGTTGCTTTTCACTGGCATGAGCTTCTTCCCCCTCGAGTGTTGGACACCTCGGAGTCAGGTAACCATAAAAAATCGTCCGAGGATACAAGCAATTTAAAACACGCAGCTGGTGTTTCTTTCGAACGCCCATACGCATATCCTTTTCCCTAATCATGTCGCTTTCGAAGTTATAAGCCAAATACAGAAGCCTCCGGGGATACCGTCATCACCGAAATACGCCAACACTCTGCCAAGAGGAGAAATTTAGAGTCAGGCTCCGTGCCTAAGCGTACTTGACCGAGCAAGGACCGCAAGGGCCGTACGAAATTCCCCGGTCAGCAGAGGCTGTTCCAGGCCTTGCAGCCACAGTAGCCGACCAACTGGTGACGCGAAATCGGCACTGACTCCAGGTCTTCTGGTTCCAGAATCATACATCGCACGCGTGCTGCCTCTTTGGCAGTAACCTTACCTTAGCATAGAGTAGGTAGCACATGGCCGTTGGCCCCATTTGCCGTGACAGCCACGCGAGGTGTCGGCGCAACGTAACTGCTGCACAGAGCTCCCGTTCCTGTTCCCGACCGCCCGGTGGCTGAGCACTGTTCGCTATTATGTCCACCAACATGCCCATCGCACCGCCCGCGTTCGGAGCCGAGTCCTGCTCGTTGCAGCAAGCGCTTTGCACTTTAAGCATCACATGCTTGACCTCTTACGCAGCAATGCCTGTGACTTTAAGTGAGAAAATTTGTACGCGGATGTACATGCCTGTTATGTAACTCCATTGTGCCTTCCGCCACAATGAACCCACTCGGAAATATCCACATACATGCACACCATCGACTGCTCGGGAGAGCCCTGCAGCGTGTGTCGGCGTTTGATACCTACCTTATTACCTTCTTCGAGGTTGCTCCAAGTCTGTGCCATTCAGCCATTCACATAACGGCCTGATGCAAGCGAAGTTCCACCAGTCCGTTTACTGACTCGCACAAAGGTATTGGACGGTCAAATGGCCAGAGTCAGACATCATGTCCATAGCTCATTTCTTCGGATCCGCTGTTACCGAATATGGTACAGTATGAGTTCCACCAAACAAGCGAAGATGTGCTGCACCGCGGGAAATAAGCCAAAGTCGATGACATAGTTCGAGACCCTGTTGGATAAGGTAATAAGCTCGACGACAAGACCACGACGCACGGTAAGTCCCGTTCGTACATCCTCACACAACGGACGGACACATGTATCCACCTCGGACTGCACAATGCACATCAATATCTCGGCACTGATCTTATCAATCACAACGACCAACTACTACGGACAAGGCACGAGACATGCACCGATTTGCGCTCATACCTCTGACCTGGGTTGACACTAATCCTCTTTCTGGTACGTGATTATCAAGGTACCAGCAACCTTGTCAGGCCCCACCACGCACTTCTTGGGATTGCCAAATGCCAACCCATCAGTGCACAAGCGGGAAAATCCACTCTGCAAAGTCTTTCGAACATGTTCAACACAGCTTTGCAAGCCGATTACTCGAACCGATATCAAGTGTGGTTCGCTCTGTTCCTTTTTCTCAGGTACACAAAAGTGACGTTTTCTAGAATGAGTTCGTCTGCCGAAGGAATCGCGAACAGAAACCTTACTACGGTACTCTGATACCTTTGACAGGTGCTCAGCCACACTCCTTGCTGATAGACTCGAGGCTTCTCCGCGACCACCACTGTCGATCGCCAACGTTAAGCGATAACAAGCTTTGGAACCGACTCTGGATCAAGTCCGGATCTACCACGCTAACTGGTCTACACGAGTTCTGTGTGGATGCCGAGGCTTGAGAGGCTTGCGCCGCTCGAAGATCGTCACGTCCAGCGCCGCCTTATGCTAGTCGAAGGGTCACTAGCGCCGCCTGTTCCTCATCAACTCCCGACTACCTGGACTCCTCCTGAATGTCATCAATGCATCCGTGTCACTTGCCATTAACCGACACCGAAAAGACCTCTCGCGGACCGCGAATGCGACGTCAAGCGTCTTGTCTTGCAATCACACTTGTGCAGGGTTTGTTTCGATAGCACGAGTCGTTCCCCATACGTACTAGTAGGTCCGTTTTGTTCATAGTCAGTCCAACACATAGGACGGCATCTCCCTTACCCTACTGTTCATCATCAATCCGCACTGCCGTGGCAAGTCTATTAAGGCACCCGACACCCTGCATTCTTCGAAAACACCTGTCACCTGTTCTGTCATCTTTGCATTCAAGTTTCCTTATTACCTTAGCAGCTTGGTCACTCGTCTGCAATCCGATATTCAATCTCCGGCTACTTCAACAACCCGCTCGTGGCTTCTTTAAGCGTCGCACCCCACGTGTCGATGCACTATTTCCCCCGACGACATATTAATACAACCAGTCACATATAGCATCTTTGCCGAAAACCCTGCTCGATCTGATCTCGACGAGGAATCAGCACACCGACACATAAAACCAGTCACGCACCCTTCAGGCCAACAAACTGGCTTGCTGCGTGGGTAAACCAATTTTGCAGTTTGAATGTTCAACAGCAAACCTGGATCGACACTATTCACAATTTCCTTTCGGCTTCACGTACCAAGCTGACGAGGTCGACCCGACTTCGCAACCGGACAGCACATTCCAGTATGCTTCCGAAACGCAGGCGCAAGCTCACGCTCCGGTCCAAGGATACCATGATGCTCAAGTCGCTCCTGGCTTCTTCATACCCATACAACAGCAGCAGAACCCAATCACATTACAGCACCATGGCGTTCCACACATGCTGCCGTCTCAGATTACGGCTCCGGAACCGACATACCTAGACGGACCCATGACTTTCTCGGCACAAGCCAATCTTTCGCGTCAAGTATCCCACAGCTCCTCGTCGCAATACGGTAGTCCATATCCCCAGGCTCAGGCTTTGCCCGATCCACGCAAGCGCAGTCGACAAGAGAGTCTCGCTATGGATCATGGTGGCATGCAGGACATGCAGACCCAACAACCAAATCAAGGAGGAATCGAACCCGTCTATCAATTCGCACAGAGTGGACAGCAATCACAACAGCAAGTCGGACCACTCGGATGGCGTCTTGAGACACGACAGCAGCCTCCATCAACATCAAAAACAACCTCTGCGCAATCGAATCAATCACCCATCAAGGAAAGACGCGACACCCACCAGTATCAACATCATCATCGCTTGCCCGACCAGAGCCCTTCGGCGAAATCTCCTCGCCTGGAAAACGTGGACTTAGGTACTCCCGAGCGCGAAGGTAGTCATGTCAATCTCGTCGGAACCAAGGGCATGCCAGAGCCAGCAGCGAAACCAAAGGGACCGAAACTGAAATTTACGCCCGAAGACGACACGCTCCTGGTTGAGCTAAAGGAGACTACCAACATGACTTGGAAGCAAATTGCAGATTTCTTCCCTGGCAGAAGCTCTGGTACTTTACAGGTGCGGTACTGTACAAAGCTGAAAGCGAAAACGGTAGATTGGAGCGATGACATGGTATGTATAGTCTTGACTGATGACATGATACTACATTCTTACTGACCAACACAGGTACGCAAACTACGTACTGCGATGCATGACTACGACAACGATCGCTGGCGCGTCATCGCTGGGCGTGTGGGTGGAGGACTATCAGCTGCAGCTGTCAAAGAGAAAGCGAACGAGCTCGACGAATATGACCGTCTTCAGATGGAAGACAAGCGCGATCATGCAAGTGAAGCGGAAGAAGACGAAGAGGAGGATGAGGATGCTGAGGCGGAAGATGATGATTGAATCAGGCGACATTCTATTCTTACCATAATGACTTTTACGATGGGACAGTTCAGACAGGTCAGGACACCTGCACTGTGGGCTACACAGCGGGAGATGGATACGGTTATGGCTCGGTCCCACCACAGATTACGACCACGCCAGCGCTAGACGCTTCGACATTCAACCGACGGATTAGACATTGTACAACCCGACCTCATCAGATGAAACACAGAAGGAACATACGAGCTTGGCTCGCAGCAGTAATGTACAGGACAACTCTAGGCGAGCATATCAGACAGGATCAGATAGCCCCACGTTGGAACCAGAAACCTTCAAAACATTTCCAACGTTTCTCAGCAACTTAGTACGACTCTAAACGACACTGAAACGAACGTATATCCGCGTATACATGCTATGTGGTAAAGCGAGGTTCACGTCAGTCGACACGACACGCAAATAATCTTCACGTTGACTGACGAGTAGTCCAACGCTCAAAGCCAGAGACTGTTCACCATCTGCTTAAGCGAGATAAAGGGCTCATGGATGTCGTACTCCGCCATCGTGATTGCCTTCACACTCTCCACCTTCCGACAACGCTTCTGACGCATGACAGCATTAGGAGGAAGTAAATGCAATGCACAGCACGTGAATTCGAGCAATCTAGAACTGCATAGCCACTTATGGCGCGGAAGCTTCACAAGCCGAACGGCTTTCCCAGGTTGACCCCTGTCGCTCTGCCGCCAGTCGTCGATCAGCCTTACACACGAGCCACCAAAGTGTGGCGTCTGTGCGCGTGGAGCTTCGTGCGGCCTTTTTGCAGGGCCAATGGCGTCGCATGGACGTTTCTTCCGTGGCTTCTTCCGTGGCGATCAACGTCACTCCCTCAAACACCAACATCAGCTCAGGGCGTCGAGGCTGTACACTGCTGTACCTCTTCACTACTGCACCCTATCGACGATGAACCACAACTGCATTACCAATCCCTGCATGTGCTCTTCTGCAGCCCCGAAAATCGTCACGGCCACCAACGCCGCGCCTCGGTAGAATGTCAGTGCAAGGACAACGATACGGATATCTATGCGACGCACAGCCGGCCAAGCAGAATAAATTGCCCAACCCAGCACGACTCACTGCTTCGGGACAAGCACAGCCTCTAGCGCCAGCCCATTCGACGGCACAGCACAGCACATCAGCAGCACCCGGTGGCTCGACACCTCGGCCGCCGCGCTCGGAAAAGAAGCATGATATATGCATAGATTTAAGCATGCGAGGCTGCAATTTCCGGGATTTCATACTGCGCCTCTCGCGGCTTTATCGGATCGCTTCTGCCACACACACGCTTTCGATCAATTGTATTGCTGTGGTCTGGACCTGATTTGCTCATCAAGACGTATTTCTCCTGTACGAGTCACGCCTATCACCACTGCACACGATCGTTTTGGTGCGGCTTGCTAGCGCAGACGGTACGTGATCGGCTTCGGCACGGTTGAGATGAGATAAGCCATCGGATGGGGAAGGCGATGTCTACCGCTTGATAGGAGTGGGCCGTCCGGGGTTGGTTTTGTAAGCGACATTGCCATGCTCGCTTCGGTGAAGATGGCAAAGTGCGAGTGTCATGGAATGGGATATGGCTCTTCGGTCGAGTTACGGAGGTTGCTGCATCTCGGTTGAGGGTTATTACAAGGTATGTCTCGTCTTGTTACGGCATTCTTCTCTCTTTCATCTGTGGCATCCCCTCAATTTTATCTCCTTCAAGAAGCTTGCGGCTTTGGCGTAAACCCGCTGTTCTTGTGAGCCGCTCACTTCATATCGTTGTCAGGTCTTGTTCCAGCTTCAAAAGTCTCGAAGGCCATGTCTCGCTCGATCTACACTCCTGGACTGGGCCTGTGGTCTTTCGTCGAGATCGCGAGTGTCCGTACACCGAAGTGCAACTCTCCACCCCCGACTCTTGCCTGTCTTGCAGCACTTTCGTTAGATTCGTGGTCCTTCGGTAAGATCTATTTTATCTCGCGTTGTCTCTCCTCAGCTCGCAGTCTTTCGGCGAGTTTGTAAGACTGTCCCTCGATATAGGATCCTCCTACCAATGTCCTAGTCATTGCATGGTCTGTGGTCTAGATGGGTTCGCCGACTTCACATAAACACCGGTTCTGCTCAGTAATGGTGGTTTCGAGCAAGAACGTTCTTGTAAGCTCGTTCGATATGGAATCGTTTCACTCTCCGCGGCCATGTTCGGTATGCAAGCTCACCTTGGCTCAGTCTGTGGAATTTCACAAGTCTTTTGCGGTCCTTCTCGGGTCTCAGGGTACTTCCAGTATCCGATCATGTGGTGAGCTTGAACATGACGTCCTGTCATCGGTCATGTCTGGTATCTGGTGTCCCTTCGTCAACCCCCCACCGGATCCTCAGCCTCCTCGTCCACCCGACTCTTCTCAGAACTCAGCTCTTGCATTCAAACAGCAATGTGTCCTCTGCTGAGGCTGTTGCACTGCGCCCGTAGTAGGACTCGCCGAATATCTGGGATCGCTGTTGCGCACGAGGAGCATCGAAGTTACCTTTCGCCGGTATCATGGTCCTCATCCAATGTACTGGAAGGCGGCATCTGGAGTGGTCTTGTGAGTGCAGTCAGGTTGTCGTCATGCGAGACAATTCAGCGAAGATATCAGCACTCGGCGTAGCCGCTAGAACCTGCATTTCGGGCATGCTGACCTTCAAAGATCTTTCACACAAGCACACAGACACCACGCGATACATGCGGATCCGAGTCATGGAGGCGAAGTTCCACGAGAGCTAAGGAGGTCACGAGCTGCACAACCCTAGCTCGAGCAGCTGACGTTGTCCTCCACACCATCTTGCTCTGAGTTCAGAACCCACGAAGTTCTTCCAACCATTCCATGCTTGTCTAGAAATCCATAAGGCTTTTGCACCTACCAGATACGACGCAGACCATGTCGTGAGGGTGGACATCGCCAGTCGTCTAATTCCTTTCACTGCCCCTCAGGCGCACCACCCGGTTATACTCTTGCAGCCTTTGGACAAGCTGACCTCCGGCCGAGCCGCTCTACACTTACCCGCTTGCAGCACCATTGTCACCTTCGAGTCTCACGAGCAACCGGCATGGTCGGACTCGCGATTCAAGCAATTCTCGACGGGGCCACGGGATCTACTTGCTGATACACAACGGACAACAATAGCGGACAGCCGGCTTGCACAGCTTCGACAACTAGCTGGTGCAGACGACTTCACGTAGTCGGAAGTCGCGGAAGCAACATACTCCTGCACCAGCGGCACCCCTCTCTTGAAGACAGAGATGCAAACACCCGTGGCAGGAGTTTCATGTCGCAGACCGCATCTCATCACGACATCGAACGGAGTAAGCGGCGATAATCCAGTCAAGGGGGAGGTTCACGTCCCTGAGAGCTGGCTTGTTCTTATATCTTAGGACACTATGAATCTGTCGAAGCACTTCTCAGTCTCCAGCGTCGTAGGTGAGGTGGGTGCATCGTAGCATCAACCTGCTAGGAACCGTACTGCTCAACAGCGTCATTGTAGCTTGAATCTTGACTCATGGCGAGGATTGTACGGATCCTATCACACAACAACTACACTCTCATCGGGGCTCAACAGCAGCATGTGAAGTCTAATTCAACATCAAAAGACCGTTCGACGGCCTGACACTGAAGTTTGATGGATCATGCTCACTATAAGCTATCTTACATGACATTATAACAACGACCACTCAAATTCGAGGCGGGAGCCAAGCTCCCAGCCTGAGTTAACCACGAGTGTATGGACAGAGGTATGTACTGACTTTCTATTCTCTAACCTTGTCTGTCTTGAACGCTTCTTGATTCGCAATGCTGGGCAGGACAGGGCAGGGCAGGCAACTTACAGATGCAGCGACTCACCTCACACATTGTCGTAGACATGCATCCATCTAGACTTGCATCTCTTGCCACTGATGCCTCTGCGAATCCTCTCGTGAGCAGATTGTTTCAGGATGGCGAGCATGCTCATCATCACAAGATCAGCGGCCCACAACCTTGGCGATGGCAATTCTGCATTGGACTCTGGTTTCACCTGGGAAGTGCATTGAATGTGTCCGGCAAGTCTGCCGACGAATAGTGAGAAAGCATAACTCAACGTCGACTGTCATCGAGCCTCTCTTCCAAGCAGGCAGGAGCATGACGAAGGAGGTGAACGGTGACTGCGTATCTGGAAGCCGCGCAAGGAGAACCATCGAGGAGTCTGATAGCAGGGTCCTCGTCCTGTCCGTTTCGGAACATCAAGAGATGGCTGGAATATGGATAGAGGACCGCAACATATCGAACTTTGACCTCCTCTTTCACAAATGCAAGGGACGACTGATCGGATTATGAGAAATGTTGGCAGACCCACCTACTCATCCTTCTTTTCTCGCTCACACTGTATGTACTCATTTTGCCATGCAGCAGGTCGAAAGGCTGGTATGTTCGGGCCGGTCGGTGGCTGTCGGGAAAGGAAAAGCTGTCCAAGAATTCGCTCAGACGGTGTTGGGCATGGCGGGCGTGGTATGGGCGGAGATATTCTGATGCTGAATGGGGTGTATCGTGATTCGACTTGTTCTGCACTTCGGTACGTGGTTCTCGTGCAGGATATGGAGAATGGATTTCCAAACGTCGGAGGCGCCGATGGTCGTGCTGGAGTGATTGCGGTCCGGAATGGTCTTTCGCATCGCGACGCTGAAGAAAGCTCTCAGTGAAAGGTTCATGGTGTAAGGATTTGGAGGGTTTCTAGCGAAGATGGTCTGCGGAAGACTCGCTGGCGTAGATCGGGTTGTCGATAAAAGGGAGATATGGGAGACGATTGATGAGCTGAGGAAGTCATGAGAGATGGGACTTGAAGACCAGAACGCAATGGGCTTTATGTGTTCTCTCGTGTCAGGTCTGTTTGATTGTTCCAGGCTCGATTGTTGTCATAATCTATCTCTATTTCTCTCAAGTGGTGCTTTGGATTTGGTTGAATGATGCAATGTTCCAGCTGCAGATGATCACGATGCATGTGTCTCCGATCTGATTCTTCGTTCCGGACTACTTGTATAGGAAAAGCAATGCGCCTTTTCTGATGTTCATGGTATCGGTTTGGAGAATAATGATGAGAAGAATGAATAGAACTTTCACATCTATTGATTGTTAGTACCCCACAACTAGACTAGCCTACATTGGGTGCTGGCGCTCTCACTGGTTGTCAGGGTCTTTGCCAAGACCACGTCTTTCGACGTCCTTGCCTTTCGTCGCCTTTGCGACTCTCGAGTCTGTGATTGCAACAGTTCAAATGCCTCATGCAATCCGGAGGTCAAGCTCTGTTTGTGATACATTTCGTATCTTGGTCGATATGCTCATCATAAGTAGCTATCAAATGCCTCAAGCAAGCTGAGCGTATCATGATGGCTTAATCCAATTGTTCTCTTGCTGGCTGGTTGTCTCCGATGATGAGTGTGTCACGGAAAGACGCTCAACAGTAATGGAAGATTGATTGTTAGAGAAGAACAGAAGCATCAAATGGTGACAGTTCTGTATACGTACCATCAATTACGGCGACGGTCTTCGTGATTCATGATGAGGGCATCCGTAATATCTGGCGAGTCGATAATTGAAGATTCAGCCCGCGTATTTGACCACCAGTCAGTTATCGTCAAGCGTCGAATGTGTGACTTGATGCTACTTTACTGCAGGAGCAGGAGCTGGCAGCGCGCCTCCAGGGGCAAAGGTACGGTGGGAAGCCGCACCCACTCGATCGAAAGAATCCGTCATTATCTTGCTCACGTCTCCACCAAGAGGGGAAATGCCCTCAATTCTACGGTAGGTACGTGGAGATTTGGGTGTTGCAGAAGAAAGTACAGAGCGGATAACTGACACTTGTATAAGCCTATAGGCTACGCGGCTGACTCACGAACGACCCCACACAATCTGAACCCTGATGTGCAGCTGTCAAAAGGTCTCAGTTTCAACGTCACTCAATCACATGAACCTCCAACCAAAAAAAAAATCAACACTTGCAAGCACACTTTACGTCAAAGCAACCAGACCGTATCTCGAATCAGTTATTGGGAAGCTGCAGATGTTGCTCAACCCCTGCCAATAATTCACTCTTCGGTTGGTGCCGAGGCCGTCCTCCGAAATGGTCAGCACGTGACGAATCTGCATTTCGGGAAAGAAGAATATTATTCCTGAGGGACCTGAGGTATCTTGCTCAAGCCAATTCTGGCGGTCAATAAATAAGAAGAAGTGCCTCAAAATAAATCTCAGTTACTACTTTTCGGCTCGGTTCCGTGCCGAACAAATTATTACACGTTGGTTAGGTGCAGAGCGGCTGCTACTACTACTACTCAGAGCGTACTTGCCGTCGGGTACCTGGCGTCGGGTATCTGCCGTGAGGTACCTAGCATTGGGTCGATGCGCCTCATACGACGCCCTTCCTTCGCAGCAAGGACGTATCGAACAAATCTCAGAACAAGCATTACGATACCAAGGCAGGCTACCCGATGCCTAGCCTACTGCAGGGTCATGTGGCGTATCTGCCCAGTCCGACAGCGACAACGATCCGGCTCTACTTGCAATATAACGATAGCCCTACATCGGGGCTGAACCTAATCTTGCCCGACTGACCTATAGCAGTAAATCAGAGCCCGAGCGCGATCTCAACTCGTACCAAAGGACGATCGCCAGCCAGCTGGCACCAGGCGAACTTGTTGTTGGGTGGAGTATACTTTCAAGGGAGTCAAGAGAACGCGCAAGGTATGCACGCCTTGTCGCGTAGGCGGTCAAAGAAGCTTGGAGACCCAATAATCATTCCAGTTTGGGATTAGATCATGCCCTTGTCGGCCATTGCGAATGGCGACGCAATGGAGCTAGCGGGATGTATGAATCTTCACTGAGCAGTATTACAGGCAGCTTCTCCACACAATGAACCTATCACGTCTCAAAATCTGTCCATTGTGCAGCACAATACAGTTGCTTGTATTTGCCTTGAAATCCACTTTGCTTGACCGTTCCATGGTGCAAAACCCGTTTATCGACGTACTCGAGGGATTTGGCGCGCAATTGAGAGCTTTTGACGTGCACGATAGCGGATGAACTGCGAGAGCATCACTATGCGACTTCAGGCCCTGAGGATGATATCAGTATCGCAAAAACACCACGAATTGAGTGTGACATTGCTTCTGGCGAGGGAACGCCTGGAAGCGGAGGAAACAGAAAAGACACATTACGGCGATCATGGTAGGGAGGGGGCAAGAAACGATGTGGAGCAAACAGGTAGGTCTCCCAGTCTTGGCCAGATGATAGCTGTAATTCACGTTGGAACTCAAAAACACTGAGCCGAACTCTCTTTAGACCTACCCTCCATTGTCAACCATCACCACGCATCACCACCGAAAGAACCTTGTTAGATGGGGTAAGTGCTCGTCGTAAACTCGAGCTTCGAGAGAGTACATGTAAGGCTTCCTCCTCCTGCCCGTGAGAGCAATCGCGTCTTTTTTCCTCCCTTTCCGAGAGGCCGATTGCGGCTTTTGCTCGCATCTCTTCTCTTCCCAGATCAAGAGACCGATTGCGCACTTTGGTCGTCGTTTCCTATAAATTGCACGGCACTCCCGAACATTTCCTCTCATTCCAAACACTCTTGCATTCATTCTCAAGCCAAATACAAAGAAGAACAGACCAGAAGAACCGTCTGTGTAACACATCAGCACCCCCAAATCACCATCATTTTTGCAGTATGCCTCCTCAGAAAGGAAACGGCAAGCGGAACGACGAGGCCAACGACAAGGCCAACGACAAGCGCAACGACAAGCCAAACGACAAGCGAAAGCAACGAGCCGCTCCAGACCCCAACGGACCGAAAGCACCCAAGAAAGGCGAGAAGTGGACTGAAGCGGATAAAGCATTCCTGCTCAAACACCGTCAAGGCGATCCTGACGACCTCGCTCAATACAGGGCGATTGCTGAGAAGCTCGGTCGTACCGATTTGGCCTGCCGCCTGAAGTACCACCAGACCAAGAAAAAGCGTGAGGCAGCGGGCAACGGTGATCCCGCGTCACCACGTGACCCCATGGTAGAAGACGCCGCCCCCTTTGCTGCCGGCCCTTCGCCTCGTCCTCCCCCTCCCGCTCAGCCTGCGGTGATGTCTTCTCCCATCTCGCCCAGAGACTTGCGGACTCCTGCCGATCGCCATTGGGATCAAGCCCGGGGCACCTATTTCGGCTACGACAACTTCCCGTCGCCGGCGGCCCAGCGGCAAGCAAGGGTGGAGAGGGCGGCAGCATATCGCCATCGGGAGCACCAACGTGCAGAACGTGAACGTGAGGAAGATGGGGAACGTGCGTTCAATCAAGGATACCCAATGGAGGGGCTTGTTTTCAGCACCCCGACATATCACCCAGCCGGCTCACAGCCAGCACACGCCGGTGGGTACGCCGACCCTCTACTCCCGTCGGCGTACCACGCACCACCACCACCACCACCACCGCCGGTGCGTCGCTCATGGTCCGACAACATCATGGCGTCTGATGATCCATCATCGCGTCAGCTTCCGCCCCTCCGGGACGCGGTGCCCGATTGGTGGACACGTCCTGCTCAGTGGTCACCGTACGACCGTGACTCGAGGGTGAGCCAGTCGGTGTTCCGCTCCAACGAGCCCGCTGCAGACGCCGACTTTCGTCGCAGCGTAGAGCTCCCCCCTCTCCGAGGCTCGTATGGGCCTCGCTCGTTGTACGCTGGGTCCCCTCGCGATCCTCCGTATGCGCCCCGTCGCGCGCCGGCCGACGATCCCGACTACCGCGCCCGCGAAGAGCTGTTCGAACAGGCTCGTCGGCAGCGTGCTGAAGAGAACCGCCGTGCCCGCGAGGCAGAGGTCGAGCGCGTTGCATACGCCCTCGCGAACCTCCACCGCGGAGACTCTGGCGCCACGCACGAGGATGCGTCGATGCCTGACGCCGACGATAAGTCTGCGATGCCGCCACCTGGCGTGTGGGACTCCACGCGGGGGAGAGGGACATAGATGATGAGGGGACTGATGGGTTACCCATGGGGACGAAAATGGGTCAAAAAGAATTGGCACTTACGAAGGACACGAATGACGGCTACGAAGGAACGAACCATCATGAGTGACGTCTTTGGTATTGTGTAATGTATACACGCATGGAAACGAAATGGCTTGTGGGTTCAGTGGGTTACTGGGGGGTCTCACGGAGTTTAGCAGTTTTTGGTATCTTTGCCGCGTTCTGTTTTGGAGTCATGGCTACCGGCGTGGGGAAAGGTTTGTTTCACTGTCTCGCTATCGTTTTCACAAAAAGCACATAAAATCGTTCTTTACGAACACCAAAAAAAAAAAAATATCGGGATAAACGTGAATCTTCTCATTGTGCTTCATACAAACGTCTGATCATTACCAAGTGGCAGGTCCAAGAAGCCATCGAGTGCCCAACCCAACGAATCGAACGGCGCACTCTCCCCAAAGTTCGCGTCCCAATCACCGAGACCGAGATCGTTATCATTTCCTCCCATATTCGTGAGAGCGCTTGGAACTGTCGAATCCTGCCCACCGAGCATTGAAGGAGGAGGTAAGTTGTCGGGTTGGGTGGGATGCTCAACCATACGGTCGAGGTTACGGACCGCTTCGAACTGCTCCTTCCAGCGCCAGACACTATCATAGACGAGACTCATGCTCATGCGACACCTGACTTTGAGCTGCAGGCTGGAGTCGACTTCTGGTTTACTGCCTGATGCGTCAAACAATTTCTGACCACCAGCTCCGCTTGCCTGCCATAGCTGGGCAAGTACCTCGGCAAGTCGCTGCGGGAGATCGTTCGAGACGACACTGATGCTTCGTAAGGCGGTGACGGTCTGCAGGAAAAGTGTACGACCGGTCACGGTATCCACTTGTGCTGCGAAGAACGAATTCAGCAGCTTCAATAGCGCGAAGCCAGCGGCCAGAATCATTTGCATAACATAGTTCGTGGCAAACGGACTCGCCGGCGGTTGGTTGAGATCTGCTGTTTGATCTATAATCGACATCTCGGTTTCGGTCGGTAAGGCCAAGAAGGTCTTCAGAAGAGTCGAAGCGGCCACATAGAGTGCAGATAGATCGGATCTGTACGTGGGCGCGGTCGGACTGTCGAAGAATGCAGTCAGTCGCAGATGCAGAGCAGACATTTGAAGGTGAAGATTGTCGACAGCTGTAGAAATTAGTCTGTGCACTCAATGAACTTTTGAGACTATACTGACGAGAAGGGTTCGAGGCTCGGACCGTAGCTTCCACTTCCTCGAGCTCTCGAGCAAACATATCTATCGTAAGCGAGCGATGGGCTTCGTCGGTTTGGACAATCAGATCTCGCTGCATGGTGTATAGTGTCCTTGTCACTTTGTCGTTGAAGCGCTCAATGAGACAGCGATTGCGGAAAGCCGGCGCGATACGGTCCAAATGTATGCCGTGGGTGTACCAATTCCAGCGCGCCATTTGAGGCATACCATAGCCTGTAGAGATGTTTTGCGCCATGAGGTTGGCAACAACCCAAACATTTGTCCGGTCTTTGATGTCCTCCTCTCTCAATTCAAGCTTTGTCCTAGAAAAATCCTGGGCGTGTTGAGGTCTGTGGAGTCCGAATTGCATAGCCAAAGAAATCATGTTACCACATAGGACCATGCTCTGGTCTAGAGAAGTCGAGCTCGAGGGTAGTGGCCAAGCCAAATTCAGACACAAAGCCTTGACGACATGGTATGACTGAGGAACCGAGCTGATGGTGTCCCATAATAGGTGCTGTAAAGGTTGTTTCAACTTTGCCAGCAGTGATGGGTACCCATGATAACGGCGCGAAGCGACGGTAAGAATGGTCCAGTAGAGTAATGGGCATATGTTGAAGTAGAGAGCCGGGGGCAGATCGGGCGATAGTAGAGGAAGATAAGCATGGTAGCGAGTAAAATAGATGTGGAAGAGCTCCGAGACCTGTTGGTCCGACAGGGTGATTTTGGCCAGAGTGTTGGGTGTAGGCTCTTTGCTATCGCCAACAGAGCCCTCAAAGCCTTGCGACAAGTCCAACAACGAACGCGACGCAGCTGCTTCATTTGGTCCAGGAAAGTGACCGCCTTGACTTGGTGTGACAGGGAATGGTCCAGGTCTTGTCGGCTGCAACCCGCGAGGCAGACCAGCCTTCAACTCTGCATTCTCTGCTCTGAGCGCTTGCAACTGCTTTTCCAACTCGGCATACTGCTGTCTCTTCTCTTGTCTCCTGAAACCTGGATCGATCGCGCAATGGAGCTTGTGCTTGATACATCTGCTGCAAGGCTGCAACGAGGGTTCTGTGATCACATCGCACCGGAGCTATGTGCGCGGTCAGTCGTGACTCATCGCGTGTTGGGAGAATAGCTATATTACCTTTTGCTGCCTACATTCATTGCATGCTCTCTTCACGGGCTGGTTCCTGCCCTTGGAGTCATTCTGCTCCCTATCGTCGTCGGGAGTAGTTACACTCTTCTTGCGTTTACGCGGGTTGCTGGCGCTGACGCTGGTGATGGAAGGGCTCTGTACTGGAGTTGCTTCAGCAGGCAGACCATTGTTGCCTGGTGTCGTTGGCCATGACATGCTGATCCGGACCCCAGCGGATGGGCTTCGTGTTGCGCGTGAGTCCCGAGATCGCAGTGTGAGGTGGAGGAAATCTGCGCGATCGGACAGGCTTGCGGCTTCCACTTTTGTAGCAGCGGAGGGATTTGCACGACATATATCGACGCCAAGACTTGCAACGTCCTTTCATGGTTGAGAGACAAGATGTACGTGATGTAAAGGTTTCTATACACTTCTAGTCTATGGAGGAGTCATGGTTGTAGTACTATGTTCAGGTCACAAAAAGGCACAAGTCGCGATTCTCTCGCTCAGGAACAATGGCTAAGTCTCGGAGTCACCAGTATCGGTAAGAACAATATTACCTCTCTACAGTACAGTATGGTAATCATCTGCTGCGGGGCCTAAGCGGATACGTTTGAGATTGACCGAACTCCGGGGAATAATTATGTAACTAATGGAATGGATAGAAAGACGCATCTCTTTGTCTGGGTCTTGTTCGTTGGAAGGCCGATGCAAAGCGCCTGACGTGACCATGCGCTCCTGGGGGTCTTTGTTCATCAGCGACCTCCGATGGCAGTCAGCCATGCATGTCTTGTCTACTCTGATAGCTCCGACTAATATTAGGACAGATTGTGATCTGGATTTCTCATTTTTTGATAGTAAGGAAGCATTTCGAGTTGCGTCGATGCTTGGTGGTGCCGTGGTGGGCGTTGCAGGCAGGCGTTGCTCATGTGAAGAAGGCGCGACTCCAGACTAGCAAAAGTGGACCCGCGCCGACGCAAGCCGTGGTAAGCCGCCTGGATCACGACCCAGCAGATAAGGCAAGAACGTATTCGAGGTTATAAGAGGTATATATAACATCTTCCATTCTTCTCCATCATTGCAACCAATCAATCTTGTGTCTGTTCAGAGAATCCAGAATTTGTATTCATCATGGCACCGCGAACGTCACTTAAGCCCGTCCAGCTTCGCTTCATTGTCTCTCAAACAACAGTGAGACACATTTCCACATCACAGCCCGGCAGAGCATCTCTTTCAGTATCAACATCTTCCGACCACTCATCAAACTCCTCACCAATCGCACACTATCCACCCACAGCCCCAAAAGGAAATGCTCTATCATGTCTCCCATTATCACAGGTTCTACGCACATACCTCATGACCTCTGTGTCGTCATCTCCAGTATTATTATCAGCATGTTCGAAAGTCCTCATGAGGATGCTCCAGTCAAAGTCATGGCTCACCAGTGTTGAGAAAAACCCCCTCCTGAGGATGGCCTTGAGGGAGACTTTCTACAAGCAGTACTGCGGTGGCACCAACCGCACAGAAGTAAAGCAGACCATCGCAGATCTTCAGAAGCTTGGCTTCCAAGGTGTGATTCTTGAGTACGCTTTGGAAGTGTTGCAGGATGCGAAGGATGCAGACGAGGCGAAGGATGTCGAGGTCTGGCGAAGCGCCCTCTTGGCGAGTGTTGACATGGTCAACCCGGGAGACTTCATTGGAGTCAAGTGGTCCGGCATGGGCTCTCACGCTCTGCAGCTTTTGAAGAACGGCGAGTCGCCCTCAGCTCTCATGAACAGTGCGATGCGGGAAGTCTGCGACGCCGCTGCAGCAAAGCAGGTCAAGCTCCTTCCCTCGGCTGAGGAAACCACGACCACTCCAACCATTGACGCATGGACCCTGAGCCTCCAACGCGACTACAACAGAGGTCCATCTGGCTCCGTACTTTACAACACATACCAGACCTACCTCAAGCGCGCCCCTGCCCAGATCGCGAACCATCTCGCAGACGCACAGGAGAAGGGCTACACTCTTGGTGTAAAGCTGGTTCGCGGTGCCTACCTCGCATCAGAGCCACGCCACATGATCCACGACACGATCGAAGACACCCACGCCGCCTACGACAACCTGACCGCCGCCTGCCTCAAGCGTCAGTGGAACACCACACTGTCACCAGCAGCTAGCATGACCAACCCATCCTTCCCACCAATCAACCTCGTCCTCGCAACCCACAACGCCGCCTCTGTTCGCTCCGCACAAGCCATTCGCACACAGCAGATCCGCAACAACGAACCACTCGTTCCACTCGCCTACGCCCAACTCAAGGGTATGGCCGACGAAGTCTCGTGCGAGCTCCTCCAGGCCAGCAAGGCCGCGCCTCAAGATGGTCAGATCGTCGACGTACCAAGAGCGTTCAAGTGCACCACCTGGGGCAGCCTGAGTGAGAACCTGAACTACCTCCTGCGTCGTGCTGCTGAGAACAAGGACGCTGCTACTCGCACCAAGGAGAGCCAGAACGCTATGGGTGCTGAGCTGAGGAGACGCTTCAGGGGCGTTTTCGGTATGGCTTAGATGTCCTTTTTAAGGCCGCTGGTCTCGTTCGAGGAGCCGACAAAAACTGGTGGTCTGGTCGCTCTGGGATGTCTAAGAGATCCGGTGTCTTTGCACAGCGCGGCGTTTTGGGGGTATTTCCTTACCATAGCATAAAATGTAGAGCGTTTAGTGATTACATACGCCAATGACAATACCATGTTCAGAGAATCCCAGACTTCGATCTGTGTGATCAGTTTCCAACAAAAATGGTCGTGTAGAACTGCTGCAGAACCTCTACCAGCACAGGCATCGTTGCTGACTCTCACCGAACACAGTACACGCTGAAAGTCGCAAGATTTTGTCCAAAGGTGGTGGTAGCCTGCAAAGTTTCGAGTACGGAACACCACATATATATCACCAAGTGGGACAAAATGTAGCGAGGTTCAATGCTTTTATTGCTTGCCATGCCTGTGCATGCCATTGGCATCTATCAATTCATTGTACCATCCTCCTCCAGCCCTCCTTTCTGCTTATCCATTCTCTTTAGATACTGTCTACTGGACACCAGCGGCGGAGATCATTGGTGGAGACTTGTACTTGATGGCACCAGACTGGCTACCGCAAGCCTCGATGGACTTGATGACGGACATGGAGGCAGTGTCACCGTCTGGGACGGCGCCGAAGACGACGTGGCGACCGTCCAACCAAGAGGTAACGACGGTGGTGATGAAGAACTGGGAACCGTTGCTGTGCAGATTGTCAGACAGGTTTTAAAAGAATTCCGGATGTCAAAGTAGACCTACGTGTTTGGTCCAGCGTTGGCCATGGAGAGCATGAATGGCTTGTTGTGGGTGAGCTTGAAGTTCTCATCGGCGAACTTCTCGCCGTAGATGGACTTTCCACCGGTGCCCTGGTCGAGTATAAGTTGTTTGAAGATAAGATTTCGAAGCTGAAAACTTACGTTACCACGGGTGAAGTCACCACCCTGGAGCATGAAGTCTGGAATGACTCTGTGGAACTGCTTCTTGTTAGTCCACTGAATTGCGGGCATAGCAGGAAATATGTTTTACCTTGCTGCCGGAGTAACCGAAGCCCTTCTCGCCAGTGCAGAGAGCGCGGAAGTTCTCGACGGTCTTTGGGACCTAGAGGTGGTATTAACACCATGTCATGGATAGTAGAGCAGCTGCCATTATACGTACTACGTCATCGAAAAGGTCAAAGTTGATCCTGCCAGAGCGCTCTGATGTTTGTCAGCACGGCTGTGATCGAGCTCGAAAGTGATTGAGGGGTCGAAAAACATACCCTTGATATCGGAGTCGGTGGAGGTCTTGCGGCCGTTTTGGTCGACCTCAATCTTTGGGCCAGTCCATGTGCAGTCGAAGTAAACCTTTTGAACCATGTTTGCGGATGTAGCGTGGAATGATCTGATGTTCGAGACTCTGTTGATGGTAGATGTTTGAAAGAGAGAACGTGTTGTTGGACGAAGAGAAATCATTGGGAGGTGCGGGGCAGGTCCTTGCTGCGGGGCTGTTCTGAGATTCTGCTGCCGGGTCAACGTCATTCACCGCCTTGCGTACAAATCGCCTTCGATCTCTAGCAATTGGATGTCGTGAATCTCGGTCTCGACCAGTCAAAGCCGATCGCGTAGGCCTGGTGGATTGTCTGGCTTGAACAATCGCGATCACAGACAAGAGACAGCTCTTGTCGGTGAATTGAAGCTATCAATGGCTGCTGTGAATTGCCCATGCATGTTGAAAGGGGCAACGAGCTAAGCTGCAAGAGCTCCTCGTTCACATGCCGAAATATCTTGTCTGACTGGTCGAGCTCCGATATGCAGACGTGCAGCCAATTTTGAGATCTATCTCGGGGGAAAAGTGCTTACCTGAAAGTTAGGGGAGTTTGATGAAGCTCTATACGACGGATGTCAGCAGACTGGTGATCCCAGAAGCCTCAATGTTGAACTTCGTACCTCGTGTATAATGTTACTAAGCTTGTCAAGGAGTGAAAAGGTGTCAATATCGCCGCTGATGATATGATTTGTCCTGCCTTTGGAGGCATCATGATTTCTCGGTGCAAGCTGCGCTCAGAGCTTCATGACTCGACGTGACCCCGTCTTGGCGGCCGAGCCGACCCTGTTCCATCAATAAACGGGGTGCTCCAAGGACAACTACTGCTACATTGACGTGTTATTGATACCTACCATCATCTCGGAAACCACTACTCGTTCAAGATGGATTTGAACAGTCTTCGCGACCAGGTCAGCAACCTGAGCTTGTATGATCTCAAGGCTGGTGTTCGCAAGGTCCAGAATGGTACGCCAACCCAGCTACTGGCGCAAGAGGCATCGCTAATCAGCTACAAGCCGTCATGAACTACACCGAGATGGAGGCCAAGGTCAGAGAAGCGACAAACAACGAGCCGTGGGGAGCGTCTTCCAGTATGCAGCAGGAGATTGCCAATGGCACATTCAACTAGTAAGCGCCAGCTTTCGGACGGTCATGACACGCTGCTGATGGATCAGTCAAACCCTCAACGAGATCATGCCAATGATCTACAAACGCTTCACCGAAAAGTCGGCCGAGGAATGGCGTCAAATCTATAAAGCTCTTCAGCTTCTCGAGTTCCTAGTCAAGCACGGTTCTGAGCGTGTAATAGACGACGTTCGTTCACATCTCTCGCTTATCAAAATGCTCCGACAATTCCACTACATCGACCAAAATGGAAAGGACCAGGGTCTGAACGTCAGGAACAGATCGAAGGAGTTGACCGATCTCATGGGCGATGTCGACAGAATCAGGACAGAACGGAAAAAGGCACGCGCCTCAAGGGGTAAATACGGGGGCGTAGAAGGAGGGGCCGGACTTGGCGGTAGCACCTCTTCTGCTGGCAGATATGGTGGCTTTGGCAGCGAGCAAGGAGGATATGGTGGGTACAGCGGAGGGGTATTCGGTGATGGCGGTGGATTCGGAGGAGCCGAAGCGGAAGACGACGACTCGCAGAGCAGGCAAAGAGGAGCCGATCGATTCGACGAATACGACGAGTATAACGAGGGATCCGCTGCGCCACCTCCAAGGCGAAAGGCCGAGACTTCACGGACGGCGCCATCAGTCAATAAGAATAAGGCTCAACCACCACCACCAAAGCCCAAAGAGCCAGAGGTTGACCTTTTCTCGTTCGACGAACCCGAGCAGACGCTCCCTGCACCCATCTCCAACTCCAATGGCAAAGCTCCTGCAACTTCAGGGGGTGACTTTGGTGGCTTCCAAGTCGCTGGTGCCGACGACGACGACTTTGACGATTTCCAGTCTGCGGCTCCTGCACCACAACCGACAGCAGCAGCGGCTCGCACTACGATAGCTCCGCTTCAGCCGCCAGCACCGAATTACAACATCGCAGCACCTACACCCCAGCAAGCTCCTGCAGCCAAAGCTCAGGACTTTAGCTCGATTTTCTCAACAACATCTCAGCCGGCCAGCCAAGTCTCAAGCCCAGCTCCTTCGATCCTCTCTCCCCAGTCGTCTATGCAGCGACCATCAGGATACCAAGCTGCGCAACCAAACTACTTCACCTCCGTCTCCGCCCCCACGCAATCAACACCATCGCCATCCGCAACAAGCAGTGGTATCAAATCACCACTATCCGCAGCTGGTGGTCAACAGAAGAAGAAGGCTGCAGGAGGCGACGCATTTGCTTCTCTCCTTTCTGGCAGCAACCTCAAGAAGAACAATGCTCAAGGAACCGGAATGACCATGCAGGAGATGGCCAAGCAAAAGGCCAGTGCTGGACTCTGGGGTACGGCTGGAACTGCTTCGACTGGCAACAGACAAGTCAGTGGCGGACAACAACAGCAGCAGCAACAGCCAAGACAAGGGGGTGGTGCTATGAATGATTTGCTTGGTTAAAGCTTTGTCTGGAGATTCGGGCAAAGGAAAAGCGAGCGCGAAGAATAAACGAGAATAGTACACGTAAGTCTGATTGATGAGAATGACCTTTTACTACTTCCGATATCGTCTCCAGAAAAATGTTCTCATTGTCCGCTGTTCTAGCCAATATGCAACGCGACGACCCATCAATACACGCCGCAGCCAGTTTCACCATCCGTACTGATGAGACTGTTTGCACCATCACGATGTACCGACCTTGTGGTTAGTACTTCTGTGCCTTAGGCTGACAATATCAATATTGATGGATCGTGTTATGTTTGATACTGTTATACTTATCAATCAACATGCTGATCAATTACTTTCCTGAGCAGTGTAGACTAGACGCTGATGTCAAGGCGTACAGTTGTGTCCCGTCTATTCATCGTACCAGGAACACGACTTATTAAACCTTGGGTTTACTAGGTGATGAACCACCAGAGTCGCTCGCAAGAATTCCTGTCTGGCTTGCATCGGAGTCAATCTTCTCCGTGCCCATCTTTACCGGAAATGGACTGAGGGTAGCATCGTCAAGGCAGAGGTGGCTGTTGCCCAATTGAAGGATTCTTCATACAATCGTGCGTCTCAAAACAAACGTGCCTGCAGGTTGCTACAATTCATGGACAGTACGAAGTACCTTCGCTCATGTTAGAGGAGAGGCAGATACAGCAAACGGCGACTCGAAAAGGATACGTCGGCGAGTCGGTGTCTAACAAGCCGACCGTTCCATGGAGGATGACTAACAGCGAGTCCCTTCGACCGCTCAGCCAATCCCAACGCGTGTCGAGGCTTCTCCTTCGCAAACGGGCCCATAAACCCCGTCTGTTTTGATCGCACCGTCGCCAAAAGTTCCGTGTACCGAGCGGCGGTATCTCCGCTTCGAACGACGGACATAATCGTCTGTTTGGCCGCTCCTGAATGATTCATCACCAAATAATAAAACTGTCGTTGTTTCCTGGTCGTTCCTGTTGTGTCGAATAGCGTTCCACTTCGTCCTCCGCATTCAAATCGGTCTGTATCCTCAGGCGCACCTTTAAATCACAATACCTTCACTTGGCGCAAACCTAATAACAACAACTCACAATGTCGGCCCCCGCACCTCTGCCTCCCACAGAGGATCTCAAACATCCAATCGCACCAGGAGTCGGAGTAGCCCAGTCAGTCAGGTCGACATCCACTGCCACCGAAGATGCTGGCCATGGCGACGTCGAGAAGCAAGCACAAGCATTGGACGAAGAAACGGCCACCGACCTTGCCAGGATCAAGAGCAAGGCACCCTCTGAGTTTGAATACCCTTCCACGGCAAAGGCCATGGTCATCATGTCAGGTCTCTATCTTGCCATCTTTCTCGTCGCCCTGGACCGAACAATCATTGGAACCGCAATTCCTGCCATTACGAACGAGTTCAACAGTTTTTCAGACATTGGATGGTACCAGTCTGCCTACATGCTGACCACCGCTGGTCTGCAACTCCTCTTTGGTCGTATCTACACCTTCTACTCCCCGAAATGGACATACATCATCGCAATCACCATTTTCGAAATCGGCTCTGCTATCTCCGGAGCAGCGCCCAGTTCTGCCGTCTTAATCGTCGGTCGGGCCATCTCAGGAATCGGCGGTGCAGGAATGTTCGGTGGTTCCATGGTCATCATCTTCAACGTCTTGCCCCTGGAGAAGCGACCTCTGTTCATGGGTCTGATTGGCGGTGTCTTCGGAATCGCCAGTGTGGTTGGCCCACTCCTCGGTGGTGTCTTCACCAACTACGTCAGCTGGAGATGGTGCTTCTACATCAACCTTCCGGTCGGCGCCATCACTATCGTACTCCTACTTTTCGTCCTGCGTCAAGACTTCACCATGGCCGCCGCTGGTAAGTCTACCCGGGAGAAGATCCTCCAGCTCGACCCTCTCGGAACTCTCTGCTTCATCCCTGCGCTCGTCTGCCTGCTTCTCGCTCTACAGTGGGGTGGCTCGACCTATGCCTGGTCCGACGGCCGCATCGTCGCATGCCTGGTACTTTTCGCCGTACTACTGGTCAGCTTCTGCGTCTTGCAGTGCGTGCGACCAGAAAACCGGTGCACAGTACCAGTCAGGATCATCAAGAACCGCAGCATTGTCGGCGGCTTCTGGTTCACCATCTTTGGCGGTGGTACTATGGTTATCTTGGCACTGTACATTCCTATCTGGTTCCAGGCGATCAAGGGCATCGACGCTGTTCAATCTGGCATTCGAACCATTCCTCTTATCTTGGCCATGGTCATCTTCATCGTCATGAGCGGCGCGCTGATCCAAAGAATCGGCTACTACACACCTTTCATGATTGCCGGCGCATGCATCATGCCAGTTGGATGCGGACTGATCAGTACTTGGTCACCTAACTCAGCGGCCAACCACTGGATTGGCTACCAGGTTCTTGCTGGAATCGGCATGGGTATGGCTCTACAGCAACCAAACATTGCGGCGCAAACTGTTCTTCCGAGGAAAGATGCGTCGATGGGTGTCGGTCTCATGATTCTCGGTCAGACCATGGGAGGTGCAATCTTCGCCTCCGTGTCTCAGAACATCATTGACACTCAGCTCGTCAAGAACCTCACTGCTCACCCAATCGCTGGAATCAATCCAACCTCGATTGTCAACGCCGGAGCCACGAATCTGCGCAAGCTGGTTCCAGCAGCAGAGCTCCCTGCCTTCCTTGATCTCTACAACAACGCAATCACCCGAGGTCTCCTGGTCGCCGTTGGATGTTCCGCTGCGACTATCATCGGCGCATTGATGATGGAATGGGTTTCCACCAAGAAGGACATGAAGCCAAAGGCTCAGCCAGCGGCTGTCATCGAGGAGAAGCCAGAGGAGGTGTCAGAAGCGCAGGAGACGCGCGAGGTATAAGAGGGGTAATGCGGAGGATGAATGCAATGAAATTTGGTACTAAACTATGGGCTAGTATAGCATGGCGAGGGCGTTCTTGCTTTTTCAGGGATATGATACCAAAACTCCTTCTCAGTAATACGAGTCGAGCTACAACAGTCTGAAATATAACCTTTTTCTTCGTATCCTGTTGTCACGCGAATGTCACCTGTCCTGCCTAGGCTCCGCTAGAGGTCATCATGGACGAAGATATCGGGAAAGTGACTGTTGCGATGCGGTATGAGGTGTAGCTGCGCTCGCACAGCGTCGACTCGCCAGTAGCGTGTAGACATACAACTATAGGTCGTCTCGGCACGTCATGAACCTGAGCATCAACGGGTCGAAAAAATAGCTGAATTCATTCCATCTTATATCAGAGATCAAAGCAAACCAATCGTACCGTCAATTCATCATCTCCCTTAATTATAATCGTTTGTCCATGAAATCCCAAATAACGCCTTCGCTTGCTTTGCTATGCATGTAATGACCGGATATGGAGATGTTCTTCCCTTGATGACTCCATCCATCACACCACCCCTATGCTATGTGCTTCAGCTCTTGGATACTCCAGATATGCGCTCCCTCTTCCTAGTATGCCCCAAGCTCTTACAAGGCGAAGGCAAAGCCAGCCATGAAGCCACCAGCAACGATCATCAAGCCATAGGCCTGACCAGCCTGGAGAGCAAGATTGGCAGCAGACTTAGCTGTTGATGCGACAGAGCCAGTAGGGGCAGCAGCAGAACCAGCGGAACCAGCGGTGGTAGATGGTGCGTTCGCGTTGAACACACTTCCACTTGGGACACCGGCGCCGGTGGTCTTGGAACCTGAACCGGTAGCAGTGGCGGACGAGGTGGTGGAGGAGACGTTCATGGTAGTTGGGTGTTGAGCACCGCATGGGTGTTGGGATCTGCAGTCGCTGGCACATTGGTTGTCGTTGCCGCAGTTGGCGACACACTCGTTACCCCACTCGGTGCAGACAAAGTATGGCAGGGTCTGGGAGTACTCGGAGGCATTTGGAGATTGACCGTTGCTGCAAACGCAGTCGTAAGAGAGCTGAGTTGCGTTACAGTCGTTCTGTTGAGTCTGGGCGGTGTTGCCTGTGGTTTGCAGGCAAATCAGAGGACATTGTGTGGTTTGGGAGTTGCACCAGATCTCTGTACAAAATCAGTATCCTGAATGAGATGTCTTGGGTTGGGTGGAACATACGTCTAGTAGACAAAGGGACGTTGTTAGGGTTGATGCTGTACTGAGCAGTAGCAACTGAGACGAGAAGGGAGGAAGCAGCGGCAATGGTAGTGAAGGCACGCATTTTGAGTGGGTTTGGTGGGTTTGTTGTAGGTGAGTTGAGGTGTCGACTGAAGTCTGCTGGGACGATTAGCAACAGTCGAGGCATTTGGTCAAGTAGAAATACTCACTGTATAAGCAGCAACGAGATTAGTACTATCTGATAGATGGAGAATGTCTTGGAGTGGTACCGAGCAAGACAGGGGGATAAGATGTGTTAGATGAGAAACGAAGAGGGGGTGAATGGTATGTTCAGCGAGTGACTTGTGAGCTGCAACGAGAGCGTGATGAGGAACAATCGACTCGACCAGGAGGCGTTGGGATAGTCATATACATATTACCTGTCTCTAATCCGAAGGCGGAGGCGGAGGCGAAGTTGAGTCCATGCTTCACGCAACCTTACAGTAGTAGCGGGTTGGAAGATTTAGAAGTGGTCGGGCGGCGTTGAGCCTAGGCTGCCAGCCAGTGGCCACCTGCACGTTCATGCGCTCCTCCATCCTATTCAGGACATTCAAGACTCACTAGGACATGCTTCCGGCTCACGGACTGCATACAGAGAAGTCAAACCGAGGAGAACGGGTAAAGGCGTGCATAGGCGTGCGCGGTTGATGCATAAGACATGGTATGGAAAGTCGATGATGGGAGCAAGATGGGGAGGAAGCTCCTGCTGATTGAGGTTTCACATGCATTAGTCCCGCTCCGGATGCTGCCAGACCCTTTATTGTTCGGACAGACGGCCAATAGCAAGCCGTGTCCAGCGCAACGCGATGCAGTTGCGTCCGAGCGTGCCTAAAAGACGCGAATCACTTCCCAACCCGGTTGGTGCCCGCGTCTTTGGAGCCGCAAAGACCTGACCGCATCCGCCTCGCAAGCCTTCTGAACCGGATCCGCGAACCTCGACCTGATATCTTTGAGCCTCAAGTCACACACCAAGCCCCTTACCACGAACTTTCGGTGTGAGCCGTATCCCGGTCTCAGTCTGAAGTCTCGTCGCGTCCGCCAGCTTGCTATGGATGGAGTCTGAGGCGTTGGAGGCTATCGGTGGGAGTGACACACACCCCGACAACCACCATATCCCCAAGCCTGCCGCCACACTGACCGCCGACTCGACAGGTCAAGCCACTGTTACAGACATAGACGCCCAAGACGAAGGCATCAATGAAAGTGTCTCGTTCGAAGACAACGATACCGTGGATGCCTCAACGGACAAGGACACAACAACCGAGGATAATCCACCACCGTTCTGGAACAAACATGGCCGTTCCGCGTCCAGCGTCAGCTACCAGTCCATCAGCCATCTGAGACCACCAAACATCACTCTTGAAGACCACTCAGACGAAGACGACGAGTCGGGCAGAGCTTGCTGGGCGAAGCATGCTGTCGTCGATAGCTGGGTTGTCGTAAGTGGTGCCACTGGTATCGGTGCCTACGTCGTATGGAACTGCACCGTCGAGACCATCAACGGTGCACCTTTCACCATCAGAAAAAGGTGAGTTCGTCCATGTCGTGTCTCATTCCATCACAATTGACCAGTCTAGATATTCCGAGTTCGACCAGCTACGCAACAATCTAGTACAAGCATTTCCCCATGCAGCTGCCTCCATACCCGAACTACCGAGGAAGAGTGTCGTATCTCGCTTTAGACCTAGATTCCTAGAGAGTCGAGGAGCTGGTCTCTCGCACTTTTTGAAGTAGGCGTATCACTCTCTATTCTCATCGATCATGGACTGACGACTACCAGCTGTATCCTACTCCACCCAGAGATGTGCGCATCACCGATCGTCAAGGAGTTCATCTTCTCATAGGATATCACATTTTCACGACCGTAACGATCTAAGCAGATATCAGTGCTGTACAGTCGGCCGAATCTGGATAGGACAATCATATTGTATAGAAATCAGTAAAAATTTCTAATGAAGAGCACCCACGTTCCTCGATTCTGCTGATGTAGTGACCAGAGAAGGCACTGAACATTTTTTTGTAGTCCTGTCATGATATGAAGGCTACCAAAGGAAAAACACGCGCTCTTTCGAGGGTCAGTCTATTCTTGTCCCCTTCAAATTGTTTCTCGCGCCTTCCTTAATATAGAAATTACCTTTGACTTTGATATGGAAGGTTCGAAGTATGAAGCATGAAGCATGTCGTCATATGTCAAGACCACGATCCACGCCTGGTAGCAGGTGTCAAATTGTTCCTGATTCCTTGTGCTTAAATGGATAATCAAAGACCACAAGGTACTTTACTGAATATGTAAATCATAAACTATCGCGATCCCGAAATTAACATAGGTAGGAAACCAATTCCAGTCCAGCGCGGTGCCGATTTCAGAACGTCGAAACAGAAACAGCAATCTCATCTCCAGCGCGCTCGCCGACCACCCGGGGCTCCGCATCGCAAACCCATCCACGACCTGAACATGCACACCAATTAATGACTATCAACATCTTCCCGCGATCGCAGGAAGGGGAACCATGGTCTTCCGTGCTATTCGGAATGGTCAACTCCCTTAAGCCTGTCAAACAGCAACAACCTCCTCACCTCGGATCCGTCGACCATCAACACCCCACATTCGCGTCATTGTCGACCCATCACGAGGCCATCTACAACCAAAACGATACCGGTGATCTCTCTCCACGGCCCATCAAGAAACAGAAACTGTCACAGACACGCATTCCCTCGAGCTGGACGCGCTCTGCCGCAAATATCGAACTGTCCGATCCAACGCCAAGACCTCCTTCAAAGCTTACTCGCACCGCTCCTGACAGCGAGCTGCTACAGACGACCAATGGCGTAAGCACCCGTATAGACGCTGGAGATGAGGACATTCAGCTCGACCCCAACCAAGCCGTGCAGGCAAAGCACACCACAGACGCCAAAGGCAGATCACAAAAGGAGGAACCAAGAAAGACCCAGGACAGACGTTCGCTGAGGTCACACGATGAAGGTTCACGCCTGAAGAGTGATTTGGCCATATACTTTCCCAATTACGAGGACATAATCAATGATGTCCCTCAAGAGAAAGGTGAGCCGATCAGACTCGCTACTGCACCGAAATTCTAATGGTCTGCAGAGCTTCTCACACCCGACACCGTCATACATATCACACACGAGCCGAAAGAAGTAATACCGGAGCCTGCAATATCTCCCAAAGCACCCGCCAGCGCATCTCGACACAAGAAACACGCTTCCCTTTCAGACACGACAATCGCACCTTCATCACCCGCCCACAAGTTCAATGGCTGTCAAATACTCGATTTTTCCACCATCGAGAAGAGCGTGCCACACCATCCACAAGACCCTCTCACAGATGCGTTCTACTTCAAGGCCCACCGACGAGCCGAGCGGAAAGAGAAGCAGTTACGGAACATAGAAAAGGAAAGAGCCATGCACGAAAAGGCACAATTGGATCGTCTCCTAGAAGGTCTGCAGGGCCACGACTGGCTACGCGTCCTTGGCGTCACCGGCGTGACCGACTCCGAAGCGCGAAAGTTCGAGCTCAAGCGCGACTACTTCATCAGCGAAGTCAACGCCCTCATCAAGAAATTCAAAGAGTGGAAAGAGGAAGAGAAGCGACTGAAGCTGGAGAAGGAAGCCGCTTTGACTGCCAAGGAAGGAGGTCACACAGGCGATGTATCGAAAGACGACATCGAGATCGAAGACAGCGAAGGCGAGCCCTCCTCCAGCGAAATCGACGCCTCCGCCGCTGCCCAGCTCCACAGAGAAGCCACAGGCAGCGCAAAGGGCAAAGCAAAGCAAGACGTGATCCACGTGCAACCGCCTCCGCCGCCCATCATATACCGGCCACCGACCCCCGAAGGACCCTTTCTCAGCTTCTACAGCAAACCTCACATCCGCGCCGCGGCTATCGGCAAGCATCGCCACGGCCGCAACACGCTGGCGTTTGGTCATCTCATTCCTGATGTCGACGAGCACGAGTTTGGCCTACCTTCCGACTACATCACTCCAGAGGCTCTCAAGGAGAGTGCTCGCAGACGAAGGCGTATGAAGCGTGAAAGCATTGCGAATCTGAGGGAAAAGAAAAAGGGCTAGCTGGCGTAATTTACCGTATCGAGATGATGAAATGAATCTAATGTCCAACATAACTACGTTTTCTGTCAAGGATCGTGTATTAAGCAAGCACTAGTCAATGCTGACCTATATAAATTTAGGTAGACACACCAGTCCAGTGTACGTCAGACGGGGGGGCGATCGAAGTCACATGCGCGTGGGAAACACACAACGATGAATATCGCCAATACGACAGATTTTGTCTCTACAGAGCGGACGATCTACAGCCACTGCGCCTAGAAACAACAACGCCGCCAATGCCGCTGGATATATATGAGAAAACGCATCGCGGTGCAACAAACGAGATCATTAACCATCAGCCACCCAACCAGACCCCTTCTTTCCTCCAATCCCCTTCCTGTTTTGCATCCTATGCCTCCTCTCTCACTCTTCTCCCTTCCTCCACCCACCCATTCTAGTCAAAAAACTTCTTATAAACAAGATTCAAGAATAAGTTAACATTGAGCTTGAGCGCGCCGTCCGGGAACAGGTGGATGAACTGATTGTTGTCGAACTGCGCCTGCAGCAGATCGTCCAGCGGCAGCGTCGCGTTGGCGCCGGGGATCATCAGGCTCCCACTGCTGCCCTCGATGTGGAACATGCCGACCTCGTCGCTGCTGATGGTGACGTTGATCCGGCCCCATTGCGCCTCGGCGTAGCCGGTCCAGGACACCAGGACGCCCTTCTCGGCGAGCGCGCGCGCTGTACTTGTACGATCCGAATTTTGGTGTTCGGCCCGACTTCGCGAGCTCTTTTTCGTGGTTGTATTGCTTGGTGAAGGGCAGCAGGAAGCGCTTCTTGCCCTTTTTGTTCTGTAGAGTCAGCATTGCTTGCTCGACGTAGTCGTTGTAGCTCTGCAATTGCTCGTCTAGGAAAGCGGCCTTCGAGTCGAGTTGTGCGAGAGTAGCTCGGACGCCTTCGAGCTCGTGAGCTCGTTGGACTCTTCTCTTGTGCTTGGTGCGGATGTCGATCGCGATGTGGTTCAGGATGTCTTGGTACTGGTTGTGTCTACTGACACGACCGTGTCGCTCCAGTTCCAGGATGTTTTCCAGGGCAACACTCTTGAGTTCTGCGTAGCTCATGCTAGTCACGTCGATCAGCGTAGAAGCGGGGTTTTCGACTATTGATGAAGCATAAGGTGATCGCTTGCGAGAGCCTTCGTTCTGGTTGAGAAACTCTTCGTCAAGAAGGGCCAGCCACTTGTCGTCGTCTTCTGCGGTGATTGGTCTGACCAGAATATCAAGGAGGTTTGCGCCTGACTGAATACGGATGATGTAAAGAATCAAGCGCTTAGTTTCCATGAATAGTGACTTGACGTCCGCGTCAGGATCTAGACAACTATTAGCATTGATTTGGTAGGATGAATGACGGGGAACGTACCTTGAACATCGTGGAACTTGGTCGTTAGCTGGAGGTTAATTTCCTGACCGCCGACACCCATCATCTCGTTCTCGTTGCTCTTGACACTGCCGAGCTCGCGGACGATCTCACGAAGGACGTCGTCCTGTGCAGGACATATTGATGCCAAGTCGTTGACAATAAGCTGATGAATGGCGAAAATGTCTGACATCTTGATATAAAGCGTTGGCTTTGTGCGCGCGTAAAGATCGTTGAACTCATCAATGTCGAACTGCCTCTCGGCATCTCGCACGTTTACAACTAATGATGTTAGTATCTGACGGTGCTTGTGAAATTGCGAGTACTCACTGTCCATCAGAATGCCATCCAGACGCTCAATCGACTCCGATACCCAAGTATTCAGTGGCTGGAGATAGACATTCTCGCCCCCAAACAGTCTACCGCTGAAGACCTGTCCAACAACGCGACCAACCTCGTTCAGGTTCTTCTTGTGAATTGGGCTCAAACCTCTGTCAATAACGCCCCAGATCTCGGGTTGTGTCAGCGCTGGAAGAAGATACGTCCTCCAAAGCCAGTGTCCAGAAATCTGTAACAAGTGTTGCTTGTCTTCGTGCGGGAAGCGTTGACAGAGTACAGTGTATTGCTGTTGCGTAGTGTATCTGATACCATACGGCATGCGAGGCAGAGTCTCTTCAAGAAGAGCAAAGCAATGGTCAGCGATATCGCGTAGATCCTGAAGATGAGCGATGAAGACCTCTCTCGTCTCGGGGTCTCGAATGGCTTCCTCGCGAGCGACTTCTGGGTTACGTGTACTGCGCTGTCCAGTAGAAAGCTCCTCGTTATTGATAGCTGCTCGGTAGATTTGTAAGGGGTCGCTTTCAAGGTCAAGACCCTCGTTGTCGAAGATGTTATCACGGACGAGAGGGCCAAAAACGTCTTTCATGTACTTCCGATCGCGCGGTGAGCGGAGATAGGCTGTGAGGAGTTTGCTCCAGAAGAAAGTACCGCGAAGATATTCTTGCAACGAGGACGAGCTATCGGCCTCTTCTTTCACAGATCTTGCGACCAGTTTGAGGAGATAGTATTCCTCGCGGCGTTTCTGCGCAAATCCGAACATACCCATCATCAGACTCTCCATCTTCTTCGAGTCCTTCTCAGCCAGACCTTGTTCGCGGAACCTCTTGAAGAGCTTAGCGATGTAGTGAGGTTGAGTCTGGAGTACGAAAAAGAGTTCTTGGTAGTGGTCGAGCTTCTTGCGAGAGTTCTTGTTCAGCGCTCTCAAGTCGAATGGATCCTTCGACGAGAAATCCTTGTTGTTTAGAAGGCTTCCAACGTGTCCACCGAACTGCTTTTGATGGCGAACGACTTCGTCTAGGGTGATCTTGTTCTTCACAAGCAGAGCGATCTTGATATCGAGCTGATCGATGTATTGCTCCGCCATTTCGTTTTGGCGAACATGCTGGGTAACAGTCTTGCGCAATCTCTCAAATTCCAGTTCCTCGTCAAAGTCAAAGTCACTGTCGTTGAGCAGATGGACGAAGTTTTTGACGGTACCAACAGGGGGGTTCTTGCCGCTGGTCAGACTCTTGTACGCCTGACCCTGTTGTCTCGCGCGGACGAAACTCTGAATTTTGATGACCTTCTCCATGTTCTGTTTGTAAAACTTCTTCTTCTCGACAAAACGGCGCCTGACGAGGTTGCCTCGAATGGCGGTCTGCATTGCAACGACGCTGTCTTCCTCGGTCTCGAGCTCAGCAAGGAGGTTTCCAATGTTGCGCTGAAGCAGAAGTGAGCGGACAATACTTTGGAAGTCGACGATCTGATCTTCGTGTTCGTTCATCTCGCAAAGCATGTTGTATGTATTTTGTCGATTCAAGAAGGCCCGCGTAAAAGCCTGAAGGTCTACCAGGGATGGCGTGGTCGAGATGAGATCTTGCTTATCCCGGTTTTGTTGGTGTCTCAAAACGTGGCCGCGAAGTATCGCTTGAGCCTTTTCGATTGACGGCTGCGCAGCTGACAGTGCAGCTTTGGTTTCGGCATGTTGTCGTCTAGCATACCCTCCTCGCACAAGAGCTTGCAGCGCGGCGATGTTGGTTGACTGCGACTTCGCGCCATGCTTGAGATCTCTCACAACGTGACGAGCTACCTGTCCTCGTGCCTTTGCCTGAAGCCCTGATACCAATGAAGCCAATGATGCAAGTTGTTTCTGCATGTTCGCTTGTCGGCGCCTCGTGGCGAAAGCTCTTGCCGCTGATTGAAACATCACGATCGACGCTGATTCCTGCTCCAAGTCGACCAGTTGCTGCTCTATTTGACTCCTCATCAGAACACCGCGAATGGCTGCTTGGAGTTCCGACACGCCGCTCTCCGCCTCCCTCGTCTCGTGATACTGATCACCGACAGACCAACGAGCCAGAGCACCACGAATGGCCGCTTGGAAGTCCCTGATGCCGTTCTCGTGCTGTCGTACTGAACTTTGAAGTTTTTGTGCTTCGATCCTGCTTTTGCGAGCACGAGCAAGACTTTGGAGAGTGACGATCTGCTTCTCGCGATCCTTCCAGTGTTGGTCCCGTTGTTTCCGCCTCGATCGGATGAGGAAGCCTCTGGCAGCGCTTTGGACGCGGATAGAAAAGAGTCGCATGTCGAGTCGATAGTTGGCGATTTGTCGTGCAAAGTCTCCTCTGACCCGGGACTGTAGTTCGGTGATGGCTGCCTCGGCGTCCCAGAGGTCTTGCATGGTCTCTCCAAGACGAACGCGAACTAGAGCACCTCTCATCTGTGATTGCAGCTCAGCTACAGCTGCTTCATTCTCTGCAAGCTCACGCTCAATGCGCTCTTCTTCGGTCTCTTCTGGTTCAGGCTCCGGCTCAACGTCAAAATTGGCGCTCATGCCAGAGAAATTTGGCATACTGATACCGGCCTTATCCAGTCCCTTCTGCATCTCCTCCAATTCATGATCCTCAAACTGCAATTGACCGACCAGATTTCCAATACGGAAGTCCACTATTCCTTTCCTGAAGAGAAGCCACGACAGGGCGTGTATGCAGTAGATGACCTTCGGGATGTTCTTCTTCTCGTAAAGGTCGACCAATTCGAACCTGAAAAGTTCGGGAAGCTCGACCTCTGCAAGGAAGCGGAAGAACATGGCGATATTGTCAGAATGCCTGAATTGTAGCTTTTCATGCCGGAATATGCGAGCAGGACGCTCTGGGTGTAATGATTGTACCAGTTCTGCGAGCGTGACACCATCTCGCAGTGCCTCTTCCAACTCGACAATTGGAGGAATCTGTTTCTGTGTGACATCCTCGATCCATTCTTTAGCTTCACCGATATGACAGAGATATTCATAGGCCTGTAGAAATTGCCTTTGCTGGTCAATCCACCTGCTAGACTGCCAGCTGCTTCCAAATTTGCTCATTCCTGCATCTTTCTTTGGTTTGGCAGTCATAGTCCGCTGTAACCTCCTTCGGCCATGAAGACCAACGACCTCTTGCTCGGGTGATGTGATGCCAAAGTCTTCTTCGCTGTTGTTCTCGGCGTATTTACTAAGTGTCCGAAGATGGCCAGTGCTAGATTTTTGAAGACCTTTCAGATCTGGCGCTTCTAACAGGTTAGGTTGCGATGCAAAGTGGACATGGCTCAAGCCTTGTCGGCTGGAGCGGTCTGCTTGAGGAGCCTTTATCGAATCAGTCCGCGAGATGGCCAAAGAGTGTGGGCGCATTTTCGAAGATGGCGAGAATACGTCGTCTTCTGACAAATTTACATCGTGAGACTGAGAACGAGCGTGCCCATTCCGTACTGTGCCGTTTGGCGCTTGTGCGAGAGGGCGCAGTGCGCTTCTGAAGTTGTCTGGTGTCGCCGGAGATTGTTGTTGTCTCTTCTCGAAGCCTTCTCCTCCTACGGTCGGACTGCGCGCTACCTCGCTCAATCCTCGCTTATGTCCACCGTGCGTGCCCAGAGGTGAGGCTGTCGGTGAAGCCGTCTGGAAGTGCGAGGTTCGTGACTTGACCGATGGAAATGTGGTCGAGTTCCTCAGCGGACTTGGGGTCGAGACCGCGTTGTTGTTGTGGTTGGCCAGAGGCGTCCGCGCCGGATGCTGCTGTGAGTAGGCCATTGTTTCGATAGTCGCCTGGCAGGCGGCGGATGGTCGCAACTGCCTGTATGCGACTATTGTCGTCAAGTTTGGTGTCGAAGAGCAGCTGTCGTCTGAAAGAAGGAGCAGACGGCCGAGATGACCTGGATTGTTGACGGTGGTAAATTTCCCCGGACCACTTTCACCGGCGCGCGTTGGAACGAGGGAAGGTATGCAATGACGTTCAGTCTCGAAACATGCACAAAGACATTGTAATTTGCCCAATAATGACCGTGATGGTCTGGTATGTGATTTTTCTCAAATATGAGACGGTATGACTGTGAGTAGCATCGCACAAAGAGGCGCCCTGCAGTATCACCGAAGCTTTGCAGTGTTTTGGAGTATCAACAATGCGACCCGCCCTGAGAGTTCGTGCTAGCGTTGATCTTTGCAGACGGCAAGTGGGTCTATCATATGTGGAGCAATATATAGTAATAAATTCAACTCCGACCTCCTTCTCCCGGCGGCGACAAGGTGAAAACATCATCCTAATAATTCGTGGTTTTTGAAATCCAGGTCTACCATGCGAATGATGGCTAATGTCTTTCGATTATGTCGACGGGTATAGACAATTATCTTTCTCAAAAAAAAAAGCAGCGAGCATAAATCATCAACTCAAATCCCCTCACGCCGTACCGTGCCATGCCAAAATCAGTACCAATTCACTTTCCGACTGCACTTCCAAGTCCATTGCCACCATCTACTGGTAGAGCTTCTTGTTGTACGAGTCGAGACCGTGAATACCACCCTCAAGCTGTGCGCTGGCAGTACGGAGCTCGAAACGAACAGTGCCGTCGCGGACACCGTCCCTCAAGGCGGTCAGGCTCTGGACACCGATATCCTGAAGACTGTGCTGGACACCAGCGTACAGGTATGGAACGAAGCGAGTGACCGAACCGCGGTCGAGGACGCTACCACTAACACCTTGAGCAACGAGCAACTTGTCGCCTTCAGAGAAGTAACGTGCGGTACCGGCATTGGAGGCCTTGGGGTCCGATGGGTTGGTCGAGCCAACACCGGCCTTCTTGTCTTCCATCGCATCGATAGAGCCCATGCCACGGTACGCCTTGACGAGCTTGCCTTCTTGGTTAACAAAGTACTCACCAGGAGACTCGGTTGTTCCGGCGAGAAGACCGCCCATCATGACAGTTGTGGCGCCAAGAGCAAGACCCTTGACAATGTGACCAACGTTCTGGATACCACCGTCAGCGATGCAAGGAACACCGAAGCGAGCTGCAAAAGCTGCCACACTGTAGACAGAGACGGCTTGTGGACGGCCAACGGCCATGACTTCTTGCGTGATACAGGCGGATCCAGATCCCATACCGATACGGAGACCGTCGACACCGGCCTCGATGAGGGAGGCGGCTTGCTCGCGTGTAACGACGTTTCCACCGATAACATCGAGGTCAGGGAAGGTGGACTTGATGTATTGAATCATCTCGATCTGGTACATCGAGTTACCCTGGCTGGAATCGAGGATGACAATGTCGAGACCTGCGTCGACCAACTTCTGGAGACGCTGCTTGTCGTCTGGTCGGGTACCAATGGCGGCAGCGGCGATCAGCTGCTTAGAGTGCGGAAGCTTAGAGGCGAGAGGGTAGTTGAGGTTCTTCATCAAATCGGAGCGGGAAAGGATAGAGACAAGGTTGTAGTTCTCGTCGACGATTGGGAGCTTGCCCTTCTTAGACTTGGAAAGAATGTCGTTGGCCTCAGAAAGGGTGATTCCAGTCTTTGCGGTGACAAGGTCGGTTGACATGGCCTGGGTGACCGGGTCGTTGGCGTTCGCGTGGAACTGAACATCACGAGGAGTGATGATACCGAGGAGCTTGGAGCGAAGCTTGCCGTCCTCTGTTCATGGTCAGCCTTGTCCTTGCAATGTTCCCAAATAGCTCGCGTGACCGTTGACTCGTAATCAGCCAGATATTCTTTCTCCACAGTACGATGTTACTCGTTGCGGATGAACGAAAGTTATTGAATTTTTTATTCATCTCTTGAGACGTGGCATACGCGGCTGGAATGGAATTGAACCGAACATACCAGTAACTGGAAAACCTCCGAATCCCCACTTGGCCTTCAAAGCGCGGGCTTCGGCTACGGTGGTCTTTGGGCTGATGACGATTGGGTCGAGGATGAAACCGTTTTCGTAGCGCTTGACCTTGCGAACCATCTCGGCCTGCTCTTCGGCAGAGCAGTTGTGGTGAATAACACCAAGACCACCAAGGAGAGCCATGTGGATGGCCATGTTGTGCTCGGTGACAGTGTCCATTGGGGAGGAGACGAATGGAGTCTTGAGGGTAATGCGCTTAGTGATAGGAGTGTCGACGTTGACAACGTTGGCAGGGAAGTCTGGTGAAATGTCAGATCTCGATCTAGTGAGGAGTGTCTAGAGAAAAGTAGTGGCTCGAAGAAGCAGATCAGTCGAGTAGACCGTAGCGTCTGTACGAGATCTACAGTAGGCTGATGGATCACTCGTACGGCCCGTCGAAAAAACTTCTATGTTGAGTGCTGAAGGAAAGTAGATCGCTCCAAGACTGCAGAGATGAGCGACTAACCAATCTTTCCTGGAAGGATCAGGAAATCGTTGTAAACGAGTCCACCGCGCTTCTCGGTGTCCATCAGCGACGCCATCGAGATACCGTCGCGCTGAGAGTATTCACTGAGCGTCTTGGTAGCGCTCTTAAAGTCGAGTACCTCTCCCTTGGAGAGGACAGCACCGGAACCCTCCATGCAGTCACCGTTTGCGATAGGCATTTCGAGAAGTGAAGGGATGTAATAGACGACGGGTATAGTATTAAAGATGTCGTCGGGTCAGACTGAGTGCCTTTTCCAAGAAGAGAGAGAAAGAAGGATCGATCCCGCAAGGAAATTCTTTTGACTCCCGAGTCGTTCGGCGGGTGGGGACCAAGACACGCAAGGGTCTATGCGCACGGACTTCTTTCTCCACAAGCCGTCAGCGCCGAATTGCAGCACGCGACCTCGCGGTTGACAATATAAGTGGCACTCATTAACCTGGTGCTCAGTAACACATCAACCGTCCGATGCCTGAATTCAAGGAACTGTGTATTGTGTATAGAGTCAATGCCTACAACTAATGACAAAATCATTAGTGATTGATTTTAGATGATTACAACACCTATCTATCTGATAATAGACAGCTGATGGCATACACAGTGTCCTAAAAGGCTGAGACTGGCGTTGTATGTGCCACTTATTTCGTCCACCGCGTGGCGACCAACGCGATCAACACATGCGTAGATTCTAAGTAGTGAGGCAGAGTGAGTGCATGGGTGAGTTTTCTCAAGTATCTATCAATCATCATGAACATAGACTAGGGTATCAAAATAAATCAAAGCCTCCCTCGCAGCATTCGCGTCTTGTTTCCATTACTGCTAGCATCACAAGTTATCCTGATGCTACATATCGCTATACTCTATCATCATCTAAGTCAGAACCCGCAATGTTACATCACAATACACCGTCTTGGCTTCTCTTCGACCCACTCTCCTCTCTCGAGGGCATATTTCGGCGTCCTCGACCCACTGAAAACGTTCCGAATGCGACTGCGACTTCGCTCGCGTCCAGCGCTGGTGCCTGCCCGAGATGGCGCACGCGAAGGCAGACGACTTCGGCTCTGTTCGCGGCTTCTGTGTTCCTGTGGAGCTGAACTAGGCCGGTACAGAGACGGCAAGGAGCTATTGCTGTGGCTGGCACGTGAAGCCGGGTAGGAGTATGTGTCTTGCGGTATCGGTGGGATGGGAGGAATTTGTGGTTGTTGAGGTTGTTGTGTTGTGGGCGGAGTTTGGGTGTGAGATTGAGGCTGTAACAACGGTTTAGATGGTTGGTATGTGGTAGGCTGTTGGTATGGTGTCGCCTGCGAGGCCCCCGGCGGAACCCAATTCAATATTGGATGCGGAATAGTACCTACACTCGGCTGCACTGAATGTCGCCGGTGCGGGTTTATGGGGTACAAGGAACCGGAGACTGTGTCTGGTGAGGAAGACTGGAAGGCGTCTTGCAAAGCGGCGATGTGAGGTGGCAGATGCTGGCGCGACCGTACCGGCTGAAGGGACTGACTGCGAGAGATGTCTGGGGATACAGACGTTGCGGGCAACAGGAGACTGTCAAAGGTGCCGTTGTGTGGTGCTGGCATCGCGATTGGTTGTGATGGTACAAATACTGGATCTGTCGGCGACCGCTGGATATCAGCTTGCTCGAGACGACGGCGGATCTCCTCACGTTCGACATCCGTTCGTTTGTGCGATGGAAACGCCGTGGACTCTTCTTCCATGATACCGAGGCCGTCGCCATCGTTCTGGGTGACCATGTGCTGTGACATTGCTGACTGAGCTACAACTGATGGCTGGTATACCGTTGGTGGACTGCGCATGCTGCCTAGACTCGTCATCGGGCTGACTAGATGTGGCACAGGTTGACCTGGGTTTGGGGTACCCGTCTGCCATTGCTGTCTTCCGTTCTGGTATGGCGAACCACTGTGAATACCAATTGGCGTGAGATTGCTCTGTGCAGCATTACTATATGCTCTCGAAAGATATCTTGGCATATTATTATTAACGGAAGCGTTAGGACTGGTAGGCTGCGCAAAAGGAGCTTGGAAATGGCTCTCGGCGTCTTCCGGGATAGTAGCTTGCGCAGAATCCAATAGTGGTCGAATCCCTGCTGCTTCGCCTGCCTGTAGTGCACGGCCGTTTAGCTGTGGAGAAACTGTGGCCTTGGGTATCATCTTTGGTTGCTCCAGTCCAGCCATTGCACGATATCGTCCAGGAAGGGGTGTGTTTGCCTCTTCGGTGTATTGCGGAAGTGGGAGATTTCCATTTTCTCGTGCAAAGACGGTTTCTGCTCTCCTCTCTTGGAACTGCTGGATTCGACGGGTGTTGGCAGCACTTGCCGCTCGTTGCAATGATACGATTGAACGAGGCCCATTGTGATCATAAGGCTCCTCGATGGGACCGTCAGCAGCATCACCAAACGAGCGGTCCACGCCGTTTTCTTGCGCAAGATTAAAATTGTCGTTGCCAATCATTCGACCTGGGGCATTCGAGAATTGTCTTTCCACCGGGCTTGGTTGCAACGAGCTACTAGGACTTTCGTCCCGTATTTGCTCTAGTACAGGCGGCGGCATGTTTCGTCTGTTGGCTGTCGAAGCAGACCTCCCAAGGGCTACAGGTGCTCGTTGACTGATTTTGGCACCTTTGTTCACCGTCCGCTTTCTGACCAGCGCAATCTCCTGAGCCACGTCCATTTCTTGCTCGTGCAGCATCTGTGGAGGGGCTTTACCCAAAGTGAGGGCAAAGGTCTGCCCGGGCTGTCCAGCAAACTGGGGATCGAAATCAAACAGTATGATACGACCACCTTCGATATCTTGCACACTTTCCTCGGCCAAGGTCATGTCAGTGATACCGCCAGGACTGACTAGAACCAGACGTCCGCTGACCTGGGACGGATCGCCTTTTGGGGCCGGAAGATTGGCGTGTGAGTAGACCCATCGTATGTCAGTGAAAGGACACGCGAATTCCTCGTCCAACTCGTGGTCGATACTGTGAGCCTCGATCTTAACGTGTTCATCCTCGACTTCTGGAACGACGTACAACCTGACAGTACGGTCATTGACCACCATCGCAGCCGTCTCTCCACGCTCGTCCAGTGCTGGTACGGAATGGATTGCTGCCCCGAGACCACCAACTGTAGATAATGGAGGGGATATAGTGACAACAAAGTCGACGTTGTTGTACTCCAGAGACTCGGTACTCAGTATGCCAAACTTGTCCTCGTGGGCGTTCCACGCAAACAATGTTTCGTTGTGACTCCGGCCATTGTCTCGCATGAAGGTAGCGTGACTACTGTTATTGATGTTTTCCGGTTCCAAGATGTTTGTGCACCAGGCTTCTCTTAGTTCTGCATGCGTTGGAACACCGTTTTCAGCAGCAGGAAAAACAGGAACAGACAAGACCACGGTAGCTGAGATATTGAGTCTGGTCGTCGTGCCAAGTAGAGTAGAGCCATTGTCAGAAAAGACGAGCTTGTCCAGTCTAGGCGCCCTCGCGGCACGTCGATCAGTGCTTAAAGCATCCGGGTCGAGAGAGAAGATCTCCACCCCGCCTTCGTAGGCTGCAGCAAGTAAACCGCCAGTGGCAGACAGCGCGAGAGTGTGTGCAGGATAGTCGGTCTTGAAAGTCTTGAGTAAGTGGACTCGGTGGTGTGAAAGATCGTAGACATTGACAGTATGTGCATCGGCCAACACCGCAAGGGTACCTCCCTCGTCCACCATTTCGACTGCCAAGGGCCGCCGTCTCAGCGCATATTCTTGTGAGATGTTTACGGGCAGAGCAGCAGTCTGAAGGATGAAGAGCCTGGAAGAATTGTAACAGACGACCCTCCTTCCGCCTGGAGATATGGAGAAGCCAAATGCTTCACCTCCTGGTAGTCCCGCAGAAGCCGTGGCTGTGTTGGAGATAATCTTTATGATGTGTATGCGAGGTCTGTTGGGCACGTCATCCTGGATCGACTGCCAGCTGTATCTGTATCTGTCTTGCTTCCTTGGTACAAAGGTCGTCGGGGTGAGCAAGCGGGATGAGTGCATAGAAGTCCTCCTCGAAGGAGGTGTGGTAGGTACACTACTCGGTGCTGGCCGTGCTTGGGTACCGCTGGTAATGTGACTCGAAGCATGGTCGCCATTTATTTCTCTCTGCCTTTGTGCCAATATCCTCAGCTCTTCAGCAGTGATTGGTCGTCCCTGTCCTATTTGGCTTGCGCTATCCTCGGGCCCTAATTCCGAATAATCATCGTTCTGGTCAAAGATGGAGTGTTCGTCGCTGTCATAAGATTCGTGGTATAAGTCGTTAATTTGCGCGTGGTCGTGGATTGTGGTCATCTTCTTGTTGTAGTGGAATCATGGTCTAAGAAGCGCCATGCCCCAGCGTTACTTGGCTCGTTGTGAGCGAAACCAAGTTTCTACTGGTCGGAAGTCGATTCGAGGAAGGAGCGAGGAGTCTGCTGAGGACCAAACAGGCAAGTACGCTTGTCGGAGAGCTCGGTAGCCTAATTGAGTGGTGTCGCTCAGTTAAGAATATCGCCTGTCAACGTGAGTATTCTTGCAATTGGCTTTGACGTGTCGGTGGAGTAGCTGGGGTAGTCGAGGTCAAGGTATAGGTATAGATATGGCCGGTTGAGCTTTGAGTTGTCAAAAGTGTCGGTACCGCAATTTGATTCCATGCAAAGCATTTACAAACGAATGCAAACGCATGAACGGACAAAGAAGGTACCGCCGAGACGAGTCGATGCCGCGCTATCAATCAATGTGAGGCACAGTGTATATTAGCACGACTAATACATGTACTGTAAGTAAGAGCGGAGTGACATCGTCAGGGCGGAGTAGCCGGTGGATCCAACAGTTGCTTAAAGTCCTAGTTAAAACGTTCGGTGGATCAAACTCAACATTGGGGGTCAAACATCCCGAGAGTTCTGTGGAACTCGTGATCGCAGGTGATCAAGATACTTGTACCTCCTTCCTTTAGCATTCGTCTCGTTATACTGTCCGCTCTGCTCGGGGCCGTGAACCGTCGTCAGATTGGAATGATTACCCGGAAAAGTACATGTATGTATACTCGGCTTTCCCAATCCAGTAAACGATGGGTAAGTCAAGGCACGTGGCAGAGATGCCACTATTTTCGGCGATCTATGTGATTCAAAAGAAATTCGGAATAGAGCTTAAGTTACACTTCCACCGATCTCGACTCGATAATGATTACCACTGATACCTTTGTCATGGACTGCATCCCGAATAACAGTGACTACGCGCTTATCGCTAGATCTGTATTCCAAACTGCAAGATGCAAAATGCAAGAAGTTTACATGTTGACCGGTCTCTCGGCCCGCTTGATTCCGAATCGCTTTCCAATGATGATCCACTGGGAAATGACCATCGAGTACCTCATCGCCAGCGCGCTGTCTTCGACAAAGGCTTTATGGACCAGATCCTTGCATTGAGCCCAGTCCAAGAATCCCAAATTCTCCACATTCTCCTCGGTGATAATCCCTCCCAGGAGCTTGTGCATGGGACCGCCTTGTGGATATGAAGTGGGAGCCGAGTAAGGGTGTTTCTTCCGCTCGTACAACTCCTTGGTGATGAATGGCTTGCTGGCTTCTCGTAGTACCCACTTCTCGAGGAAGACCTTTCCCTTTGGGTCCCATCTCAGCTTGGCCGACGGCGGAAGATTGTTCACATATTCGGTCAGATGGTGGTCCAGGAATGGTGTACGTGCTTCCAAGCTATGCGCCATCTCTGTGCGATCTCCAAGACATGTGAGGAAGATGTTGGTCAGGTGTCCCTTTGTCCAGACGTATTCAGCAGTGTGTAATGGATGCCACTGTTCAGTGATGAGTTGCCTGACTCTTCCGTCCGCGTTGTTTGCAATTGTCATTTGTGGATCAGAGATTCCGTAACACTCGGTCCAGTCTGCAAAAAGGTTGACTTGGAACGCAGTCATGGAAGAAACGGTTGTGATGTCGTTGAGCATTCTTCTAGCCACACTAGGCCCGCGGTTCGATCCATCTGCACCGACACTGATATAGTAGTCTCTAGCGGCAGCCTCCGAGATGTCGAGCTGTTCCAGGCGATCTTTTTCGGGAAGAGTGTTGTATTTCTCCCAGCTTGGATCGGGTTCGCGAAGGTAGTCTGGGACATACATTGGATATCCAGCGAACTGCTCGTCTGCACCTTCTCCGGTGATGACGACCTTGTAGCCTGCCTCTCGTGGGACCTCGCTGAGCGCAAACTTGCCGACAAAGTTCAAATCGGGGTTGTGATGTTCGCAGTGCCAAGTGGCCTCTTCAAAACGATTGGCCAGCTCTGCTTCATTCATGTGCTTCTTGATGAACTTTACACCTAGCCATTCTGCCGTTCGATTCGAGATGTCGGATTCGTCGAATCCGGAATCTTCGTCGAAAGCGACACTGAAGCAAGCGATCCGCTCCTTTGGGTCAGCTGAACCTACGGCAACACCTTGTTCTTTCACTAAGTGAGTGACCATGCCAGCCAGCACCGAAGAGTCGATACCTCCTGACAGATAGATACCGACAGGTACATCAGCGCGTAGACGCAGACGAAGTGACTCGAGCATACGTTCGCGCACACCCTGAATCATCTCTTCAGGAGTCCGAGTGTCAACAATACGCTAGAAGGTCAGTCGCTCTGTATCTCCTAGGAGATGAACTACGCACCTTGTCTGGATAGCTGACATCCCAGTATTGTCGCTGCTCCAGGTGTCCGAACGACTGACAGATGAGGTAGTGTCCTGGTCGAACCTGCAGATGTTGTCAGGAGTTTGATCTCATGCCGCAATCTACGCTATCTTACCTTGGCCACATTTTTGAAAATGGTTCGTTCATCATGATTCCAGCCGGCGTCCAGCAGACTTTTGACGTCCCATTCCGGTTGCCAGCCCAGGGGTAAGAATGCCTTGGTCTCTGCCGCAACCAACAATCTGCCTTCTTGAATGGTCCAGAACAGAGGCTTAATACCGTAGCGATCTCTGACGGCTATGAACAGCTGGGTGGCTTCATCGAAAAGTACGCAGGCGAATTCGCCTCTGAGGTGATGCACAAAGTTGAGGCCATAGTACTCATACAAGGCAATGACAAGCTCCGAATCGGAATGACCTTTGAACTCGTACTCACATTTAGACTCGAGGTCTTTCCTGATGTTGTCGTAGTCATAAAACTCTCCATTCACAACTGCGTGCACACGACGGGCGTGGTCATGGAATGGTTGACGTCCATCTGGAGACAGATCATTGATCGCCAATCGGACATGGCCCATTGCTGTCATGACGTTAGCACATATGCACAAACGTAAAGCTAACATTAGATATTGTTTATCAGAGGACCGACGCGTTTATCTGAGCTAATCCATTGTCCACGAGCATCGGGACCACGGTGTCTGATCAGATCGAGAGAATCATCGAGTTCTTTTGCCAACTTGTTACGATCGCTATCGCCATTGAGCTCGATGCCTTGTATACCGTTCGGTAGATGTCCAGGATCTTTTAAGCGGTGATGTGAGTGTTGCAAACTTAGTATGCAAGAGATACCACACATGTTGCCGAAAGGATGCAGTAATCAGAGAATGTCGAACTGATAAGAGACCAATGAATAGATAGAACGAGAGTCTAGGTCGATCGAACGATGATGATACTTAGGATGAAGTGTATAAGTCGGAGACTGAGTGGTCACTCAGACTGTTTTCACCCTGAGGTAAGATGAGGTGCAAGCCGAGCTTCGGCGGTCACGAGGAGATGAAGTGAGGAAGCTGAGACTGATATACAGATCCGAGATACCGTTCCTGCGTGAATGCCGCGAACCTAGATTAGCCGCAAAACTAGAATAGGTAGGCTCAATGACGTGATGTGAAGGTTACGGCCCTTATCAGATAATGCTCGACCAAAACGGGCATGACAGCGTGAAGTCGGACACATATATCCTTCAGCAGTGCAGGTGAGGGCCAATATTAGCAGTGTTTAGAGGCAGCACGAGGAGAATGCAGGCCAGACAGCTTATCCGTGATTTTGTGCATATGCGTACTCTATCGACCTCATGAATGTGGCACTGCGATGGTGATGGCTGTTTGGATATCTGATAAGGTACATGTACTTGCAAATGTGCATGTGTCAAACTTCCGTCATTGTGATTGGATTAGGCTAAGCCAGAAGTGGTATAGCTCCCGGTCACGTGGGCCGAGGCTTAGGTTCGAGAATGCGTCATTCTACGGCCTTCTGCGACGAAAGCTTCATGGTTGAAGAGCCGCTTCGACAATAGCCACCGTCTTTCCTTTCCTTACTACCTAAATTTGACCTAACTGGTATTCGAAAGCATGGCGACTCTCCTCAGACGACCTTTCGCGGTCACACAGGCACTCAAGCAGTTGCCTCCAGCATCCAAGACCATCCTCCGCAGCTTCCACAGCACACCAAAGCAGAACATCTTCCGTAGCTTTGAGAAGCCAACGCAAAGCCCAAGCAGATTCGCGTCTTCTCGCGATCTGTTCCAGAAGACTTTCCGTCGCTATCAGAGCAACACTTTCCAGAACCCTGTACAATCCGGTGACTTCAAGCAACGCCTTCTCTATGGCGCCGGTATCTTTGGAGCCACTCTCGTGGCGGTCAACCTCATTTTCAACAGAGAGACAAGAGAAGATGGAGGCATGCCGGCATTTGAGCGCAAGTACTTGAACGAGACATTCATGCATACTGGACTTGGAATCGGTATTATCGCTGTTGCCGCTCGCGCCCTTCACTTGAATGGCTGGTCCTACCGTCTCATGTCTGCCAGCCCATGGCTAGTTATGGGTGTCGGTCTCGTCGGATCTATCGGTACTATGATGGCCTGCCGCTCTATTCCACCAGAGAAGTAAGATATTCACACGTATCAGTACGTAAATCTGTAATACTAACAACGTTACAGCTATGTTCCTAAGTACGCCCTCTGGACCGCCTTCAACCTCACACAGGCCGCTCTCCTGTCTCCACTGATGTTTTACGCTCCTGGTATTTTGGCTCGCGCCGGTCTTTATACCCTCGGAATGATGGGCTCTATCGCGTTCGTTGGTGCTACTGCTAAGCAAGAGAAGTACCTTTACATCGGTGGACCTCTTCTCGCCGGTGTCGCCATTGTCGCTCTCTCTGGTCTCGCCCCACTTGTCATTCCTGCGACCGCAGTCCGCACCCTGGCTATAACCGATAACCTATGGCTATATGGAGGGTTGGCAGTGTTCGGTGGCTTCACCCTCTACGACGTCCAGAAGATCTTGCACCATGCCAGGCTTAGCGAGCGTGGTTTGATGAAGGCCGACCCTATCAACGAGAGCATTTCCCTCGAGCTCGACTTCATTAACATCTTCGTTCGCATGGTCCAGATCCTCGCCATGCAGCAGGGTAACCGCAGGAGATAAGCAAGTGCAGAAGATGAAATAACGACATAACGAGACCGCATTTTCCGTTGGCGCTTATCGTTGATTACCAAGGCACTCCTTCCAATTGAGACCGCTCTGCTCCTCCTTAAAGCTGTGTAGTTCGATGCTTTTGAACCTGTAACTTTAGAAAGGGGATCAATCCTATAATTCATTATCATCCAGATGATATTTGTTAGTGTCATGACTTCTTCTGTGTATTGAGGAAACCGCCCAACACGACATCATCCCCTAGTTGATGCCATGTCGTAGTATTGAGTCTTGCAACCGGGCACGCTGGACCATTTGCACGCTTTGGAGAAACGACAACGCCTCCTCGCCCAAGCCAGGTAGGAGCTATGGTAATAATGACCGAGTCGACCAGATGGCTGTTCTCCGTCGCCAGCAGCGTGTTGATAACCTTACCACCGCCCTCGATCATCACACTGCTGATGCCCTTCTCACCCAACGCCATCATGATTCGCTGCCACCCAATACCACCGTTCGCATCTCGTTCCAGAATAATGAAACCTCCACCACACTCCTCCAGCACCTTCACCATCTCCGTCCTAGGCGTCCGCGCAGTGATAACCCACGGAGCCCTACCCTTTCCCTTGCACGCCAACTCAAGGACTTTCGTGCCCCGAACATCCCAACGACCATCCGGATCCACAACCACCGGCCTCGGCTGCCCATCGAGTCCTTCTACCCCGTAGCCGCCCACGCCCTCGATTCGACAATTCAGACTCGGGTTATCAGCGATAGCAGTGCCTACGCCTACAAGTATCGCATCATGCAGGGAGCGTAGGTAATGCGTCATTGCTTTCGATTGTGGGCCGGAGAGGGCGGTCTGTGTTCCTGGAGCCAATGACAGTGAAGAGTCCAGCGAGGTGGCGAAGGTGAGGGTGACATGTGGTCTTCCGCTCCGAGAAATAATACCGGGTTGCGGCAGGTACGGGGTCAAGAACGGGCGGTGGTCAGACGGGTAAGTCAAGGCGTCTCGGGACATGGTGGCGGCGGATGCCCTGAACAGCCTTGTTTTAGTGGTGTTGCGGAGGTTCTTGAGTGGTATATAGGCGCTCCTCGAGACAGATATCTCTCAATGGTGTCGGAGCCTTGGGGTACGGCACAAGCCTGCCGGATGTCTGAGTTCTTGGATGATTATTCGATTTCTCGCGTCCAAGTGACAAATAAGGTAATTACTATAACTCGGACGTCGTTCCTCGCTGTAATGCTATCTATCCTCAGCTCTCGGTTTTGCTTCTGTCGTATTCAGCGGGCAAACACGTCCACGTTCAGTCGAGCTCCACTAAAATACGCTTTACCTGTGGTATACGAGACTGCGGCTTTAGCGCTGTAGCAATCGCCAAGGATCTACCTTATTATGAGGTAGTTTTGCGTTTATTTTTGTCGTTGCACGTACCTCATCGCATGCAGGGCGGAAACCCTGGTTGGAGCCAATTAGCCAGTTTCTCCGCCAAAGTGGAAGTAACGGACCCGCACCAACAACACATGCCGATCCAATCTACGGTACTATCTCGTCGCAACAGTACATGGTAACAGCGCGGTCACCTCACAATATCCGGATCTGCGTCAGTGTGTGAGGCTGAACATACATTACATGATCGCACATGTGGTCCTTCACGAATAACTGTCTGCAATAATCGCTTCTCCTTAATCTCCCCGCACTTCGTCTCACATGCTCACCGCCAATCATCATGAACGAGGATCCAACTCAAGCTCGTAAACACCAATTCTTAAGCAAATCAAAATGGGGCAAGGTGTTCAAGGCGGCCGACGATCAAAAAGCATCTGATAACAAGCAGAAATCCAACTTCAACGAGGATGTCGTTGACTTCCTCAGACCGTCTACGGAGAAGTACTCTGGCTTGGGAACTGGAGCGCGAACAACACCAAAGCTCGACACAGCATCAGCTCTGAGATGGCCAGATGCATCGAGCGTTAGAGCAAGCAACGCATCGAATCAAACGACCGCATTCCCTTCTCCTTTACCCGTAGCATCGAATAGCAGGTCAAAGAGGAGGAAGAACCTTACTGTTCGCTTTCTCACTGCAGCGCCGGAGGTCATTGGGTATGGTGGAGATGAGACCGAGACACCATCTATTGAGATTGCACAGCGCAAAAGAGAAAGAGTACATGCTACGCATAGATCGGTATCGGACACGCGCCCTAGCATACCTCAGCACGCAGAGGTCGGTCTTGGTGTAGATCAGTATGCACGACCAGGCATGCGGGAGCGGTCAAAAACGGACTTTGGCTACGACCCACAAGTGACAACTATGCGATTTGAGGCCTTAGCGGAGCGCAACAATCCTGAAGGGCAGAGCACGACAGCTAGACCCGGCATGATGAAACGCGCACCCACTGGCATGGTGACCGAAGAGCAGCATGCTAGTCAGTCGTCAATCCTTGAGTCTCCTGAGATACCATCTCTTGATGGCGCTTTCCCGACAATACACATTCAGAAAATACCAAATCGATCCGTACATGGCGACACTGGTTTGAAAGACACCGACGAGCGCCTTCTGGGGGCGCATTCTAGGGTCAAGAAACAGATGCGGGAAGAAGAAGGACGGGCTTTCTCGACAAATTGGCGCCTCAGTCAGCAGGGACTGTCACTAGCTGATAGCCCCGCTATACCAGAATCGAAATTCAATGCACAGTTACCTCCCCAGCAAGCTCAAACCCAGCCAGCACCGCCGACCATTCGTGTAGATTCGCAGTGGGAGCCGGAGAAGAGACCTCAGTACGCACATCGCGCAAGTCGGAGTGTCTCATACGATCATCCCCCTCCGCAGCCACCACCACACCAAGACCTTACACCCGGATCATCGTCCGGAAGGCCACGCTCTATGTTCTTGGATAGTCTCGTAAACGCTAACTATGGACTTTTGAACCCCGACGGAGAACCAGGCTCTGCGAACACTCGCATATTTTCGTTCGAGCCAGGATCGCAAGATCGCATCAATACTTCTCTCAATCAGACGATGCAAGTACCACCTACATCGAATGCGAACACTCGCATCTTCTCTTTCGAACCTGGTGCTGAGGATCAGGTCACACCCTCTCTCGATGGAATAGCGTCTTCGTACCAACCGCCTCCGTCACCCCGCAATGTCGCTAGGCCATCACCATCTCCACTCGCCTCGAGAACACCAAGTCCAAGCTATTTCAATACCCAGAGATCTACCTCGGGTAGCTATTCGATCGATCTGAAAGCCAGCAATCAATCTCCAGTCGTTGGTGGCACACCATCAGCACCACCTTCGCCGAATCCAGGCTCCGAACTCACCAAAGCAGCGGCTTTCGAGGAGTTTGCTTCACGAGTCGTGCACATGAAGAATGTCTTTACTCTGATAGCTGAGAAGGAGACCACCGGAACAGAGTTATCTCACAAAAATTGGTTACGATGTGCATTTTGGTGGTTCCATCGAGGACGATCTGGCTGCGAGACTTATGCAAGAAAGCAAGCTCGCTCCCCTGGTCGGCCTGTGCTTGTCCAGTGTCATGTGGATGTCGCAAAAGCGTGGTGGATCTTGACTCAAGTCGTAGGAAGTGCTCCAAATACTAGGCAAGACGAGTCGGCCGCCGGTATACTGAAATATCACATGCAGAAGCTGACCCTTTGGATGGACCGTCAACATATTCTACCACCACACCAATCAATGATTCAAGGTCAGGACACTACAATCCGCAATCACTATCCACGATTTTCTCCTGATATCGATTACCTGCTGAAAGCTAGTACTCCTACCATGGAACCAGCGTATCTCTTACCTGCTGGCGACTCCAGAGCATCGTTTTTCTACAGCCGAATGTTCGTCAGCGCCTCCGTCAACACTGACGACCCAAACACGGATCGAGTCAACCTGCCATGTATACTCAGTATCATTCGAGGCGTCAATCACTATCAGACCACACTTGTTATTGCGAGTCAGAACGAACAAGTCAACGTTATCGTGAGTCCCGAGACGGACAAAACAAAGCATCGTGGACCAAGCTGGAGTGATGTGTCATGGAAGAATCAAGCTTGTGGTATGTACATTCAGCTGATGCATGGATTCGCCCTCAACGTGAGTCTTGAAGAGCACGATTTCAAGGCTCTGCAGAATATGACTGAGTACACGAGAAAGATGGACAGAGCTTTTGTGACACAAGAAGGCGAGAGCGTTATCTATAGAGCACAGCTCGCAGACGCTTCTTACACAGACAGCGTGAATCCACATGCGTTTGCGACTGAGAAAATCAGAGGTTGCCATGTATGTGTACTGGAAAGGAACGAGAAGCAATCGCACGGAGCATTCTCTAGGAACATTCATCTTGGATACCGAGTCTTGCTCGTCACACCGACAACGAGCCGGACGCTGAGTTCTGTTAGTCTGGAGTTCGGCGAGACATCGCCCTTTCTGTTCGATATCCCCGAAGCCCAGACTGAAGCGCCTGTCCTGCAGCTCCATGCTGGTTCGCACGACCAGCGCAAACGAATGCTTCTTGGGTTCCAGGACGAATCGCAGCGCGCTGGACTGCTTGACATCTTGCATGGCATCCGCTTGAACGGTGACGAAGCTATTCTGGGCAAATTGGCTCTACGAGAATTTGCCTTTCAAGATCTCGAGGCCACCAGTGGTATGGTAGCACCGAGCCACGACGTTATGCACGGACTAAAGTGGCAGACCGTCGCTGTCGTGAACAAAGATCAGCGAGAGCCACTCACTGTACTCTCTGACAGTCTGAGAATTGTCGTCCAACACGCAGGAGGAGTGTTCAATGACCGAATGAATCTGCGACCAGGGGAGCTCTTTCTGCGTCTTCCAGTCGCGAGCGAGCCTCATCTTCAGCTTCTTCGAGCTCCTCAGAAAGATCACACAATGACTGTTGACGCACGCCAAGTCTCTCGCGACGCATCCTCGCAACTCCTAGACGTCCAAAACATCCTCGAGAACAAAGTCAATATTCGAAGCTATGTTTTCAACTCACTAAGCGATCTTCACAGCTTCCAGCGTGTCATCACAGGCTGTGAGGTCCGCTTCGATGCGGTCCCCTCTTCGTTCTCCATCACTCGTCGGAGAATGGTTGTGTCTATTCAGAAGAAATTGGATGCCAGCAGAGTTCGCATCCAGGTCGTCAGACAGGGCGGTAACACTCAGGTGATGGCTTTCTTCGAAGATTTTCCACATGCAGACGCTATGGTGTTCGCGGTCAAAGGCTCCGACGAGTTTGAGCGTATCAAGCCCGACAAGTCAGGCAAACATTGCGTACGACTTATCGAGGCCAAGTTCAGTCTCCCGAAGAAGGAGAAGTATGAGCAGGATGATCATGGCCATGGATACAAATTCAGTCCTGCTGCGAAGAGGAGGTTCGTGAACCTAGAAGGATTGGACTACGCTGAGGAACATGATGATATTGTTATTGGATTTGATTCTGAGCAGGGTGAGTAACTCCATGAGCTTCGAAGCCTAACTTTAAGCTGACTCTGTCGCAGATTGTACACGGTTTTGCGAGGCATTGCCTGGGTCGGTGCACTCTGGACGTGGATTTACTTTGATGCGCCGGATATGATACCCTAGTGTTGGTGTTTTCAGATGTGACATGCTTCGAACCTCGCATGGCGTTGAGATTCACAGGATGTGAAGTAGCATTTCATAAGTTCATACGCATTGGTCGGACATTTACTCGGGGATAAAAAGGTCATATCAGTGTAGTTTCGCGAGTTTGATCCCTGACGGTGTTCAGGTGGAAACTGTCATGACTCGCAACCACTTCCCCACGATGTCACCCCGGCCCCGCTATCATCGCATTGACCTTCGACCATTGTTCTCCCATTGTTCATATCAATCTAAACCAGATATTGACCATGAATGGTATACGCGAACAAGCAGACAAGGTTGACACGCCGGAATTGCTGCCTGAGAGGCAAGCCCGGCAATGGCATGCTTCCACGTTATCAGTACATGCAGATGATCCCATCAACTCGTACACCGATGTAGCACCTGCCATGCACGTATCGACAACATTTCGCTATCCTCACGACCCAAGCAATCTGATACCGACCGGCACATCCGAAGTAGGTCTTTCACTATCTCACCCAAGCTGATTCACAAATGGATATGGAACACAAACTTATCCGAAACAGGAACCACCACGAGATCCTAACGTCCCACCATCAAGTGACTCATACATCTACTCTCGCCTCGCAGCACCAAACACCTCTCGCCTCGAAGCGATACTCAGCACACTTCTTCATGGACCAACACTGACCTATGCTTCCGGTCTGGCGTCCTTCCACGCTCTCCTCGTACACGTGCAGCCACGCGTGGTAGCTATCGGCGAAGGTTACCACGGCTGTCACGGCGTGCTATCGATATACCAGCGGTTGAGTAAATGCACAATCGTGGACCTTCACGACGAGTCGTCCTGGGGCTCGTTAGGGAAAGGCGACCTCGTGCATCTCGAAACACCACTGAATCCGTCCGGTATTGCCTACAACATCGAGCACTATGCCTCACTGGCCCATGAGCGTGGCGCCGTGCTAAGTGTAGACGCAACCTTCGGGCCACCGCCGCTACAAGATCCCTTTCTCCACGGCGCAGACTACGTCATGCACTCAGGCACAAAGTACTTTGGCGGTCACAGCGATATGCTCTGCGGCGTGATAGCAGTCAATCCCGCCCTAACTCTTCCGCCCTCAGCAAATCCCACCACCACAACCACCTCCTCATCGTCACCATCGACCATCTCTACACAGGCGAAAGAAGCATACCACGCCCTGCTAGCCGACCGCCTCCTGCTGGGCGCCACTATAGGGAACATGGAATCCTGGCTCGGCGTCCGCAGTCTTAGAACCCTAAGCCTGCGCGTCAAACAGCAGAGCACCAGCGCAACAGCTCTCGTTACCTGGCTTTCGGACCAACTTGCCCAGGGAACTACGTCATCTTCCTCATCGACCGTCTCCGCCACGGTAACCGACATCCAGCACGCCTCGCTGCAGCACTCCGACACTGCCTGGTTGTCGAAGCAGATGCCAAATGGCTATGGGCCGGTGTTTGGTATTATGATGAAGAACTCCACATTTGCGCGACGACTGCCGAGTAAGTTACAGCTGTGGCATCATGCGACCAGTCTAGGTGGTGTGGAAAGTCTGATCGAATGGCGGAGGATGAGCGATCCAGGAGTCGATGAGCGACTGCTCAGACTCAGTGTCGGTGTAGAGGATGTCGAGGATCTTAAAGCGGATATTTTACAAGCTCTCCAGGCGCTGGCGAAAGAAGATGGGAAATAAGATCGAGCATGATATAGATGACATCGTCGCAGACGAAGGATATCGCGGCTTGAACGCGAATGATGTGCATGATCTTACAATCATTTGCTAGTCCAACTGGTCAGGATCGGTATAGAGCCAGTCCATGTAATGCAACAAGCGTCGGCATTGAAGGCAGACCCGGAGCATATCTTCGTCCAGAAGCTTAGCTCGAGCTAACTGTACTGATAATCCTCACTCAACCCCAGCGAGAAACGCGCGAAACTTATTTTACATCCTAATTTCGAGCCCAATCATTCCGCTGGTTCTGTGGTGTAGTTGGTTATCACTTCTGTCTAACAATTTGTGTGCACAGGCGGTCCCCGGTTCGAGCCCGGGCGGAATCATTTGTTTTGTCAATTGCATCGCTTTCCACGTCGGTGGGCGCCATGTGATTTTTGACTATCACTTTTGGTTCTTGACTATTACTGTACTTTGTGGCTACATCAACCGAGTCACAATTCAACTGTGGACACGCTCTATTCAGCAACGATTAGTCGGGGTCCGGTTATGGACCCTCTTTTAATTAGCCCGACCACCGCAATACATACTGTACAGTAAGCAGCCAAGGCGCCGGTTCTTGACCGCAATTCTAGGCATCCAATAATCCCTCGCTTTGCTTGTCATCCGCAACACACGACTGTGCCTCGCAGCGCTATACAACACGAGATATTGCTTATGCCTTACGAGTGGTAAACACTATATTCGAGACCCGGCATGCATACTGCAGCTACGAGGCACAGCGAAATCCGCTATAAGCAACTCCTACGCGCTGGAGATGCAGACGGGACAATGCCTCACGTTTCAGGATAGATTGACAACGTCCGCTATTTCTGTTCACTTGGCATTTCTGCGCCGCGCACAAGGACAAATGACGCTCGTCGGACCATGTTGGTGTGCGTTTGCATGTCTGAACCAACAGTCCGAGCTCTAATCATCCACAACGACGAGCAGATCCAGGTAAACCATATATCTCATGTAGGTCCCTCAGCTCTCTAGCACTGTCCTGACGTATCTTTCGCTGCTCGATACTCGAGAATCACTATTCAACCTATCACCAAACCAGTTGTTACATATCTCTGATCATGCGAGCACATATCCTGCTTGTCCTCGCGGGTGTAGCATTCTCGGTTGCTCTTCCTGCCGAGCCCTCTCCCACAGCTTCAACGACACAAGAGCCCTGCGCACAGGTCAGCGCATACTTTGCGGCTGAACCTCCAGACGCCTTGGCCTATGTTCCAGCAGAGCTAGCCATGAACTGCTTGACTTCTGTACCTCTATCCAAAGCCAACAATACCCTCCTCGTTGAGCAACTCATGCAGTATATCGACTTTCAGACGACCTTTACCTATCTGAAGTCTCCGCCAAGTGGATACCCCTATGGCGGTGTCGATGTGGTTGGCGATCTTCAGAAACTGGCCAGCGATCTGGACTCGGATGTATACTCCGACGAGTACACTTTCCAAGCTGCTCTGGTCAAGATTTTCCAGAGTGCACGTGACGGGTAGGATGAGCGGGTACGTGGTGAAAAAGCAGGTGCTGACGTATTATAGCCATTTCTATTATGCCCCCGACATTGTTTACCAGATTTTTACCTTTGGGGTCTTGGAAAGTAGCCTGAACTCATCGTCTCTCGCCTTTCTCTCGCTGGACTCGGTGTCCCTACATGGAACCGAGCTGCCGCAAATTTATGTCCATAGCGACGTACTTGCCTATAATGCCGGAACCAATGTTAGTGGCACGGTTTCCCCCGTGTCCAAGATCAATGGCGATGATGTTCAAGACACCTTGGGAAAGCTGGCTGATACCCTAAGCAACCAAGACCCCGATGCCAACTATAACGCACTACTCTACAGCCAGTCTTTAGAATCTTTGAATTCTTCGAACTTCCTTGGTGTGCTCAACGATGGAGTTCATTACTCCGGGAACCAAACAGTCTTGGAGTTTGCCAACGGGACGCAAAGGACCTATCAAAACGTCGCGGGTGCACTGCAATCATTCGCAGGGATCCGTTCAGGTGAAGACGTATTCCAGAGATTTTGTAATGGTCAGAGTACTACCACAAGCAGCTCACCCAATTCGACGGCAACGACACCAGCAGCCACTACAGCACTTACACAAGCCAAGGGCTATCCACTTCCCATCGCCATAGACAATACTAGTCCCGCCGTCAGTGGATACTTCCTTGATACTGATGGTTCCGACGTTGCTGTCTTGTCACTTCCGAGCTTTCTGGACACTCCTGATACCATCGCTCAAGTTGAATTTTCTGCCGTCGTTGCCCAGTTCCTCCAATCTTGCACACAAGCTGGCAAGCAGAAACTCGTCATAGATTGCCGTAGTAACGGAGGTGGGGATCTTGAGCTTGCCTATGACACTTTCAAGCAGCTCTTCCCAACAATGGAGCCATATGGAGCCGTTCGCGCTCATGCTTCGGAAGCCTACAACCTAATCGGTAGTCTGGCATCTGCTGTATCCCCATACACGCCAGGGCTGAATGCGCTGTCTCCTTCAGCGGATCCGCTGGTCAACTATCAATTGAATGTCGATGCCAACAATCAGAAGTTTGGTTCATGGAACGATTTTTACGGTCCAGATGTCATCTATGGCGACAACTTTACTTCACTCTTCCGCCAGAATCTCACCAACATCCTCAGCACAAACCTGTTCCCCCTATCTGGTTACAACAACCGGAGCAATATCCCACCACAGCCTTTCACATCAGAGAATATGGTCATATTGACTGACGGTGTCTGTGGTAGCACATGCGCCGTGTTTCTTGAATTCATGAAAACCCAGGGCAAGGTGAGGAGCATCGCCATAGGCGGTCGACCACAAGCGGGAGCCATGCAAGCAGTCGGAGCGACCAAAGGTGCCCGCTTGATCCAGTTTCAAACACTCTATCTCGCTGTCGTGTCGCTCGCCTCAACGATGAGTACGCCAGACTTGCTGAAGCTCTCATCAGGTCCTCTCGGTGCAATCTATAATGCGACACAGCCACTGATCCGCACAAAGGGGGGTCTGAACGGTGCCGTCAATGGCCTGAACAACTACCGCATGAATGACACTACGCAGACTCCGCTGCAGTTTGTCTACGAGGCTGCTGACTGTCGCCTCTTTTACACACCAGCCATGATTCAGAACGTCACCAATGTCTGGTCTGCGGTTGCTGAGGTGCAATGGGGTGGTCCGAATAGCACTGTCAAATGTGTCGCCGGCTCGATGAGTGGTCAGAACAGTCTGACAAGTGGCAATACCACCATCTCTGGTGGTCCGACGAACTCTACTGCCTCCGGCTCTCCAGGACAGGCAGCTGATAAACCTAGTGCTGCGAGTGGGTTTAGTGTGCCTGCGCTGACTGCCTGCTTCGTAGCGCTCGCGGCTGCGTTCTTCGTTTAGACGCGTTACATACGCGGGAGCTGGAAAATATGTTGCATGGTTGTTGATTAGATAGAGATCTGGGAATGAATTGTTATGACACGATCACTAAAGCTACTATACCTAACTCACTTCCTCGCCCGTGGCCAGTATTATCGACGCAATAGACGACTGGAAGCAGACGCTGACCCCTGTCAACCATCACTCTTGGCCAGTATTAAGTCATCATAGTTCGATTCTCGTCGACTTTATCGCACCCTCTCGGTCGTGTGACTGGGGTCCACTTCACTTCTCCGCCCATAAACCTCGATCTCACATGTGTCAGTCTTGGTAACGGTCAGGAAGAGACATTGAGTGGGAATTGAAATCAGCTCCAGCGCTGTGATCAGATTGAGCGTAGTGAGATGCTGTCCAGTCCAAGTCTACGGCTGAACCTGATAGATAGCATGTTCAAACAGCTCTTTTTCGACATCCATCACTACCATATCACCGGATCACCTGAAGAAGCGTCCAATCATAGCACTGCCCAGGCTTCCGGCCAAGCCTCCAGTATTAAACATCCTCGTGGTCAAAGTGGACGCCTGGCTGAACTTGTCACATCGCGAGAAAGCCAACGTGTTCGTAATCGTAAGAACCAGCGCGATACCTATTACATATCAGCTCCAAATCCTCCCAGCCCCAGGGATCGTGCGTGTACTCACCGACCAAACTCAACCAGATAAACTTCAACCGCACCAATGCCAGAATCGCCAGCCCGACCCACAACGCAGGCTGCGCGTACAGCGCCAACCAAAAGAACCTGCGATCCGTCGCGTTCACTACTCTCGTCTCCGGCTCCGCCGACTCAAACACCCAATGGCTGTCCCCTGAATCGGCACTGACTTCGTTCCACCAGCGCAGACCCACGAGGCGTCTCCCGGCGATGTTTTTGAGGTAGTAAAAGTCCATTGCGAGCAGCACGATGGTGATGATGAAGATCATGACATAGTTGTCGGTGAAATAGAGGCCGAAGAGGTACACGAGGAGGTTTGCTGGGCCGTGTTAGTTGGGCTTGAGAAGGGGATAGGGATGCGTACAGAGGCGGAATCCGAGGAAGGTGATGAGTGTTATGGGGTGGGTAGAGAGGCGCCAGCTCAGCGAGCCGGGCTCGGGGTTGTCTACGCTACTCATTGGTATGTTTGGTCTTGACGAAGGATTATGCGGTTTTGGTCTGCGAAACGCGCTGCTCTTGACAGGTCGTGCTGATCGACAGGTGGTGAGGTCGCTGTCAGGAGGAAGGTGTTTGTTTCCCCATTATGACTCGAGCTTTCCCCGCAGCATCATGGTTGGGGAAACCGACTTCGACGACAAATGGACTCTCGAGGCGGATCACGGAGAATCACTATTTTTCGGCGTATAATCTCGCCTCGTTGGCACCTGTACATTCAAAGAGACTACCTCGAAGCTTTTACTAGTACTGGATAATTGCTAAACCTCATAGTATGGCTGCAGCGCAAATCGTGCGCCGAGCACTTCTTTATGGTAGATCATCGCCATTTCAATGCATACCGACAGAGGTCAAACCTGACTTGTGGTAATAGTGCCCGGCTCATCGATGCGATTTCTCGAAAAGTCACGAGGCATTGGCGCTGACTGCATAGCATACGACCTCGAAGACTCGGTCACCCCAGGCAAGAAAGCCGAGGCTCGATCAAATTTACGGGAATTCCTCTCGAGAGAGCGCGTACCGAACATCAAGGAGCAAGCAGTAAGAATCAACTCAGTCGACACTGGCTATGCATTGGACGACCTTACGGAAGTGGTAAGGCACTCTCTTCCTCGAAGAATCAGGCCCTGAACTGATCAGTAACACCCCAGCTCAAAGCACCAAACGTCGATACGATTGTTATTCCAAAAGTCAACAGCGCGTCTGATATGCATTTCGTGACCGATGTAGTACGGCATGCGCTTCCCGAACGACACTCTACATCTTCAATCAATCCGATCCGCCTGATCGCGCTGGTGGAATCGGCTCGCTCCATCATGGATCTCTCCGCAATCTGCAAAGCCTCGCCCTATCTCTCTGGTCTCATATTCGCAGCCGAAGACTTTGCTCTCGATCTGAGCATTACGCGAACACCCGACTTGAAAGAATTCCTCTACGCGCGTTCGGCCATCACAACGGCGGCGCGAGCGCACAATCTTCCATCAACCATCGATCTGGTCACCACCGCGTTCAGAGGTGAAGAAGGTCAGAGAACACTCCGGATCGAAAGCGAAGACGGCAAGAAGATGGGTTTCAACGGCAAGCAGTGCATACATCCTAGTCAAGTAGACGTAGTGCAAGACGTCTTCAGCCCCAGCAAGGATGAGGTCGAATGGGCTGTGCGTGTAGTGATCGCGGATCAGAAAGCCGACGCTCAAGGCCGCGGAGCCTGGACGCTCGACGGGAAGATGATCGATGTACCCGTTGCCCGCAAAGCAAAAGCTCTATTCAAGAAAGCGGAGCTGATCGGGTTCGACGTGCAGGCGGTGCAGGAAAAGTGGAAAGACCAGGAGCCGGAGTAGTTGTGCAAACATTCCATTGGTGCTGTCAAAAAGGATCATGCTGCGGCAACACCCTTGTCTCGTCTGTACTCTACCGCTCGGTGACCTCTCTCTTGTCCTGGACCCGTGCCGTGACCCTCCTTCCAGCAATCTGCGCAGTAGAGATCACCATCACAGCCAATACATTTGATCGTGGCATCTTCGTTACAGATACAGCACCAGGTGTCAATGTCCTCGTCTGTGTATTTTGGAAGACCAGAGGGCTTGGACATGCGGATCGGTTTAGCTGCCGGGTTGAAAGACGGTGCGGCAGGAAGGCCTAGGCCTAGTCCTAGACTCGCGAATCGAGCAGAGAGAGCATCGTCTGTTGTCTGCGAGTGTGGAAGTGGAGAGGGTAGCTCGGTTGGTGCGGAAGGGAGGCTTAGCCCACTACCATCACCATCACCATCATGCTTGTTCTCTGTGCTTGCGTTCTCGTCTTCAGCCTCGGCTTCGTCTTGACCGTACTTCTTCTCAATATCGAGCTGCGCAAGGACTTGAGAGATATAGTCATCTGCATCCTCTTCGTCTTTTTTCTCCTGGTTTCCGTTGTCCTCGTCGTCGTCGTTGTCGTCTTCTTCCGCATCATTCTGCCTCGGAATTTGTCGCTGGATCTCAACATCTAAGCTTTCAATCCTTCCAGCCTCCGGCCCGTCACCTTCCACCTTCTGACCACTGGATAGAGCACTACGCGCCTCCTCCAGTAGAGCGTTGATATTCTTGGGGTCGTCAGGATCGAGCTGCCATTGGTCGTCCGGTCCTAGCTCTTCTAGCAACTCTTCCAGGGTCCGGTCATCTTCGTCGTTATGCGGTGTGTCCGACTCGTCATAAGCAGCTGTCGACAGCGTACGAGCGAGATGTGGAGATGGAGAGGCGGATGGGTTCAAGCGCCGGAAGCGTGCAGTGAGGTCCTCTCCTACATCATGCGATTTCTGTATGCGAGGGGTCGTATCGAGGCTCACACTCGAGGCTTTTAATGCATTGAGGCGTGCGAGAAGATGGTCATCTCCGTCGGACATTGTGGAATTGTTGATGCCAAGTTACTGGTCTTGAATAGTACCGTGTTCATATGCACGCGAGCACAGTGTCGATATTACTGAAGGGTTTAAGCAACATGATAATTCGGTGTTATAGATATGATTGAAAGGATATTGCAACCCATACTACTGACATGATGTGAATTAACGACAACTGAAGCATCCTTCGTATGGGGTAATTTACTAACGACCTGCATTTGGTGTTTCGTAAGCACACTTTACAGTGTAAGCCGACGAGCTTTACAGTGTAATGTAGGATCTGCATCGTTCCCGCGCACATGGTATTTGTGAACCTCGATGGTCGTCGCATGCAGATTCGCATGTATCGCGTCAGGATCATGCCCGGAATTCTCCGGGTGCTACACTACTGTAGTTTTATACGAAAGATTCCGAGATCGCAATCGCGCGGTTCCGGGTTGCAGCTCGCGAGGGTCTTAATTAGCGTCGCGAGGGTCTGAACTTTTGGACCCAGTCTCGATCGGGCGTTAACGCGAAGCTCGCGGGGGTTTGAAATTTGACCTTCGCGAACTGTATGCTCGCGCGGTTCTTGCGGCCCAGGAATCCTTGGCTCGAAGTCGACCCGCATGTGTTGTTGGAATCAGGTTGGCTCGATATCGCCGACAGTCGCGAAGGAACGTGCAAGTTGACGGGAGTAGTCTTGTGATTTGATACCGTCGTCTCCTTGTAGGTACAGCAGTAGCTACAGAGCATCGATTGTAGTGCTACTTCGGCAGCAACGTGAATGTCAATTCTAGTCATGTTTCTTCGGATTACCCAGATCAAGCATGAACGTGTAAAATCCGGGTCCGATGTCGTTTGCGCCGTGCAGAGCCGCACGTGATGAACCTGCGCCCCGATCTTTATCCATGTCTAGCGCGATCTAAACCTCCCTTGGAAGGTCTAGGAAGGTCTAGGCCGCGCTTCAGACATCGTGCATTATTAACAATAATTACCACTAACGTTAGTCCTTGCGTGCGTGCGACCTCGTCTGTGCAGTCGCCTACTAGAGTAGAGTGTGCAACGAGTCAACGAGCGGAAACCTTGCCATCAGGACCGGCGAAACGTTTTGCTGTCCCATTGCGATCCCATTCCTCCTCGACGTGTACCGACACGCGCTTGAGAGTCGGCCAGACAGGCAGAGACGACCATGTCAAACACGGAAGCACACCCTCTTCCGCAACGAGGGTCTTCTGAATCGAGAAGAGCACGGGAGACACAAACGTGTGTATTCATCCTTGAAGGTCTGACCGCTTCCGATCGCATCAATCGCTGACCATTGTCGCCCAGATACATTGATTCATGGACATCAACCCTCAAATCCTCGAACGCTGCTACTTCCAATCCCGACAGCCATAGATACCACGAATACCGCTCAATATCCGATGCTTCGAGCTCCGCAACCTCGGCCGTACCACTAGGAGGGGACGACACCTCGCTGTCTGCCTTTGCCCAGTTGGCTACGCTTCGCTTGAATGTAAAGCGATGTATCATCACGCTACTGGGTACCGACCGCGAATACATCCTCGCTGAATCTACACGCACAATCTCCCTACAGACAGACAGTGTGCATGCCCCGGGCGACGCCTTGTGGCTTGGATCGTGTTCAATCCCAAGGTCACAAAGCTTGACCAGCCTTGTCGTCGACCAATGGCGCGGAATAAACCAACGACGGGAACCTACTGAAGACGAGGACGAGTACTACACCACCGGCACCACCGAGCACTGGCTCATCGCAAGCGACGTCCGCCAACGCCCGGATCTGCTATCCTGTCCTTTCGTCAAACACTGCCCCAAGCTCCGCTTTGTTGCAGCCGTCCCCATCCGCACCCCTGCCGGCAAAGCTTTGGGAAGCTTCATGATCATGGATGACATACCACGCTACGGTTTGAGCGATACCGAGCTGGTATTCCTCGAGGACGTAGCCGATACTGTATTTGGACATCTTGAGTTGAGGAGAGCTGCATTACAACGACAGCGCGGCGATCGATTGATCAAGGGCCTGTCGCTTTTCAACGAGGGCAAGGAGTCTCTACGTGATTGGTGGCTAGAGAACTACAGCCGAAACGAGCGAGGGGAAGGCAACAGGAGGCGCGTATCGTCCGGCCACGATGAACAAACTCTAAAGGATCGCGCCGATGAGGAGCTCGGTATGACTTATCAAGCCGCGAGCCACGAGTCGAAACGTTATTCCGGCCACGGCCACGGTGGTGGACACTCTGATCAGGAACCCGACCAAAGCGACACGGAAAGAACTGAAAATGGACAATCGGGAGAAGGGGATCGCATTGTCGAGAGCGAGGCCGCAGGTCAAGCCACAAAAGAGAAGGACACACATGCCAGGGACTTTAACGTATCCAGAGAAATCTCAAATGTCTTTGCGAGAGCGAGCAACCTCATCCGCGAATCCGCGAGCGCTGATGGCGTTCTGTTCGTTGAGGCTGATATGGCCTCTCCTTACGACAACCGAGGCCGCTTCGGGAAAGCTGCCCAAGAACACGCCCACTCTAGTACCGAGTCCGAAGATGTCGAAGCCTCTGATGGAGGCCCGAGACGCAAAGGCAAAGACGATTCAGGAGATACACCTTGTTCCTTGCTTGGTTTCAGTACCAAAGTCAAGTCAAGCGTCCGCGGCTTCGCAGCTTCTCCAAAGCACACAACACTGCCTCGGAAGTTCATAAGACGACTGATCCGACGCTATCCGCACGGCAAGGTCTTCACTATCCGCGCAGACGGTAGCTCGTGGTCGAGCTCCGGCGGCGAAGGCACCTCGGAAGGCGCTTCCTCGAGCACTATCTCAGCCGTCGACGTCTTGGGTTCTGCTTCGGTAAAGACAAGGAGAGGTCGCACCATAGCAAAACTCGCAGAGGTCTTCCCCGACGTCCAATCCGTTGCCTTTCTGCCAATGTGGGATTCCCGCCGCGAGCGATGGCGCAGTGCCGCATTTGTGTGGAGCTCCTTCAAGAAGCGCATGCTCGACGGCGAGGAAGATCTTACCTATCTTCTCGCTTTCTCTAACAGCATACTTGCCGAGCTGTCCAGACTTGATGTCGTAGCTTCTGACAACGCCAAGGCGACCTTCATTGCCTCTGTCAGTCACGAGTTGAGATCCCCATTACATGGTATCTTGGCCGGCGCCGAGTTCCTCCAAGAGACTCAATTGACACTCGAGCAACAAGAGATGGCAAGAACTGTTACTCTTGCGGGTAACACGCTCCTCGACACCATCAATCACATCCTTGATTTTGCCAAGATCAACAGTTTTACCGATAAGCAGAGGAAGACCAGAGTCAACAACGATGTTTCCCGTAATGCAGCTTTCAAGACAGCTGACATGGGTGAAGTCGGCGTGACTGGGAGCGTCGATTTGGCTGTGCTGACAGAAAGTGTTGCCGATACCGTTGTGAAAGCCTATCAATTCCAAGCGCTTTCAAAACAGGGTTCAAATGGTACACAGGATCCTGTGCATTTCTTGCTTGACATTGATGTGCGCCCTAGCTGGAGACTCAATCTTTCACCTGGCTCTTGGACCAGACTCATTACGAATCTGGTCGGCAATTCCTTCAAATACACAAAACGCGGTCATATCAAACTTCGGTTGACCGCCACCGATGAGAAAAACGATAAGAAACCGTCCACTCTCTCTTTGATCGTGGAAGACACTGGTCAGGGTATCTCGCCGAATTACCTCCAGCAGTATCTGTACACACCTTTTATGCAAGAAAACTCGCATGCATCTGGCACCGGACTTGGATTGAGTATTGTCAAGCAGATTGCTGATGATATGGGAGGCCACATCGACATTCAGAGCGAAGTGGGACGTGGCACACGCATCACGATCCAACTCCAGGCGCGTTTCCTCTCCCAGCGCGATGACAAAAACGTCCAGACCTTAGACGCGATCGCTGCCGACGCGGGCCAACAAGGCGTCACTTTAGGTATCGTCGCATCGCAGAACGACGAAGAAGACGAAGCAGACGAGACCGAACAGTCAATCCTCCGGGAACAACAGGATGAGTCGATACGGAATGTCGTCACCAAAACTTGTTCTCAATGGTTACATTACGAACCTCAAGCCGTGACAAAGCCACAACGTGTTCCGCTCCAACAGATCTGTATGATACTCGATACCGACTACAGACTGCTTCTGTCACAGCAGGAGAAGCAAGGCCGCGAGCCCAGTCGAACTGCAAAATCGAACAGCCAGCCACGTATCATAGTTCTCACGACACTACCACAGTTTCTTGGTAACGATCTGTGGCTCGATGATAGATCTGCTTCTGTAGTATTCGTCACGCAGCCGTAAGTCTTGCACCCCTATGAAACCATCGACGGTTGACTGATATCCTTCTAGATTCGGCCCGCGAAAGCTGTCTCGCGTGATCAGCACTGTCCTGTCCGAGAACAGGATGCTAGAGAACCGCCGTGATCTACCTACTCCAAATCGCGAACATGGCGAGGAGAGGTTTGGAATGGGCACGCTCCCACAAAGTCCGTCGGATCATGCCAATGCCGCGGCAGATAATGGTAGACGGGAACCACTGCGTCCTTCAACGGCAACTTCTCGGAAGTCAATCGGCGACGAGGACGTTTCTCCTCCTTCTACTCCTGGGACTCAAACTGGCAAGATCCTGCTTGTCGAAGACAACGAAATCAACATGAATGTACGTTACAACAAGCCAAGCTGTATGAACGGGAGAGCAGAAAAGCTAACGTGTCGATTAGCTTCTTGTCGCAATGGCGAAGCGTCTTCAGCGACCGTACGCTGTTGCGTATAACGGGCTGGAGGCTGTGCAAGAGTACAGCAAGAATCCCGCTACTTTTGTCCTGGTGCTCATGGACATGTCGATGCCTATCATGGACGGTTTCACCGCTACCGAAACGATCAGAAACATGGAGAGTAAGAATCAATGGAATCGAGTCCGCATAGTGGCTGTGACTGGTCTAGGCAGCAACGACGCCCGAAAACAAGCCTTCCAGAGTGGCGTCGACGATTTCATGATCAAACCGGCTACGCTGAAGAAGCTCAAGGCGCTCATCGAAGCTGCCAATTGACGTCTAACAAGGTCCGGGACGTCGTCTCCCAGATGGGCAGAAGCAATGAATGTAGAGACACCGCAGCGTGTCGCGACACCTCCAGCATCCAACAGAAAGAAGAGACGATTGAGCCAGACCGCGCCGAGTCCGGCAGGGCGTGCTGCGACGCGCAGAAAGACAAAGGAGACCGGGTAGAATGACGAACAACAGGATGGCAACAGGACGTCGCCGACTTACGCGATACCCACAGCATACAGTGACGGCCTGATAGCATAGCGATGGAGTAGCAGGTGTGGCCAATTCTCAGTGTTTCAGCATTTTGGGCGCGCTGGTTATACTATAGAGGCATGTAGTGCCAAGATATTTGTCAAATCGACAGCACAATGTATCAGCATGAGTATTTTTCCCCTCCTCTTATTTTGCATTGCCAGTGAACCACTCACATGACGAGCCCTTCACGTCGTCGCCCACTGGAGGGGTTGTTTTGGTGTAACATAGTAATCTGAAACAAAAAAGCCCTAGCCATTCATGTCCGTTGGATGCAGCGCACGGGAATGTTTAAGAGTATACAATGATATTAGATATTCTCAACAGACTCTTCCAGGGTATAATTTCGTCAACCACAAACAACGCAAAACGCAGCACCCGGAAACCTACTGACAGCCCAGTCTCAGACAAAGCCCATCCTGGCGTCCCTCTGCGCGATAAAATCCTCAGTCTTCATATCCGTCATCTCAAACGTCGAATGCACAATGATACCGTCTTTGAGCCCATGCTTCCTCCCCAAAATATCCTCCTGACTATCCCTGCCATCGTCCAACTCGGGCCGCGTGAATCTGCGCGCGGTCGAGACGAGCGCATTCGGTCGGCCGGCTTTCGAGAGCGCGTCGAGGCTGGAGCTGGCGCGCGAGCTGTGGTGGCGGGCTTTCATGAAGAGCTTCGCGAAGAGCGGGCGCAAGGGTGGGATGGAGCCCAGGATTATCAGGAGCAAGACTTCGGTGCCGCCCCAGATCATGAAGTGCGCTGTGCTGTGGGTGAAATCGGAGAACTCGGCAAAGGTCTTGATGTAGTAGGTTCGCAGCGCGGAGCTTAGGGCTGTGCTAAAGGGGCCGTTAGTGGGAGTTGTTGCGGCTGAGAAGGGGAGTTTGAGCAACGTACACTAGGCCGCCTGACATCAGGACGCAGAAACCTAGTTTCATCTTCATTGTCGTTTGTAAACTCCAGACTACAGATATGGGATAGATGGCGAGGAAGATGTCGGTTAGTGCCGCCCATGATCCTTGAGCGTAAGTAAAGGCGAACGCGGTGTACCGCCTGCTACAGTCTGCATTGGGTACAGTAATATCCCAGGCTGCTTTCGTGGGTGTGCATTGGGTGTAGACCAGCGCAGTGATGGTGATGGCGGTGCTGACGTTGGTAATCCAGAGGAAATGGAGAAAATAGCCTCGTTTCTTCTGGTTGGGTGCTCTGAGGGCCAATAGTAGAGCGATGATGGCAACTTTTGCAAAGGTGTTGCCGAAGATGGCGATGCAAGATGCGGCCCAGAAGTATTTGAGAGCGTTTGTGAAGTCGATCAAGGTGAGTAAAGAGATGTGTTGGCCGATACCGTTGGTGCAAGCCACAGTGAGGAGGATTTGGGAGGTCAAAGCAAAGGCCTGTGTGTTCGTGAGCTAGCTGATGAGTAACAGGCCCTTTACCAGACTTACTGTGGCCACTGCGACCCAGAAAAAATCCCATCTCAACTCGCCTTGTCGAATGCTTGCGCCATATAGACGAGCAAAGACCAGTACAAGAGCACCGAGGTCAAAGCCCAAGTGACGGCCATGATGGTCGGACCGGCACCGCCATATGGCTGGTGTAAGGGAATTGGCGACGAAGACATTGAGAGGTCTTGGATATAGAGAAGCGAAGTTGATGCCGGATCAACCAGGAGTAGATAAAAGGGAAAGAAAGGACAGGAATACACCAATGAAAGGATGAAAGTACCGCGAGATAGGAACGCAGGTAGCCACAAGGACGCTAATCAACAGATCAGGTTACGCAAGGCGGAGGGCTGACCTACTTTATGCATCTCAGGTTACGAATTGGGAAAAGTACATGCAACCCATGTGGTGCAAGCCCCAGATTTGGTACATCGCAGGGTTCGGAATGCTGACCTCTAATATCGAGTCCTGTGACTTGGTATGAAGATGTCGTCGTTGTGCGTTAAGCTTCATGTGGTTGCTTCGCATTGGGCATGGGTACCCGAGATACACGTCGTCCGTGCACAATTTGAAATCCAGTGCAGCAGATTATCGATAACTCCGCAGCAGGTGGTTGATAATCCGGCAGCAGACGATTAAACCGGGTAGCAGATGATTAAAAGAGGTGATCATCTGGAGCATGCCGGCGAGTGTCAATTTAAAATGTTGTCAATCGGGAAGCCTTACCTGACTCTAAGTGGGTCGGACCAAAGCAGGAGCACTATATTTCTGGAAAGATGAAACAGCCGCAGAATTAAAGAGCTTGAAGAATGAGACAATCCTAGTCTCTCGAGCGAGCTGGGCACAGTGGAGGACGTGAGTAGAGCAAGTAGGTCGGGCTTCTGTACGAAAAGCTGGTTAGTGTTTGATTGACCTGGTTGATCTACCGGATCGCCACAAGGTACGGTACGTACTGTTCAGGTAAAGCGGGCGATCTCTGTCCCAGCGCGTCGGGTATCAAAAGCTGGTTGGTGTCTTTGTGAAACCGACTGATACATTGACTGACAGAGCAGTGTTGACGCCAGCCTGAGTGTTTTTGAGGTTCGATCGAGGCTGTGGCTTGTGCAAGTCCTGCGCTGGATTGCAACAATGTATAAGCGGCAGAGGTAGAGAATGAAGAGAACAGGTTCAGATTGGCTAGGAGGATCCTCCTCAAAAGACTCCGAAACGCGAAGCTTGCCCCCTGACTCGATGGAAGTGGGGTCGGGTTATTTCTTGACGGTTTCGGAATCAAACCTGGCGACTCGCGCATTTTGTAGCTGGAGAGACATATGGCTCTTTGTGTCTGAATCTGTTTTGGAAAGGCAATGCAACCCGTGCCCCGAAACATTGCAGTACAAGTACTACAGAGGTAGGTACTACTGTATACAGTAGCTTTACCGTGAGGAAGGCGCGACCATCGAGGCAACTCGGAACGACCCGCTTCATGTCAACGCACTTCACCTTTTGTTTCATCACATTCCATTGACGCGCAAGCAGTACGGGTAAGTCCAAGTTTCTTTCAGTCTCGCTCTCCAGGACTATCGCCCAATCGAAAGAAATGGAGCAATCGGCAGATGCTATACGGTTAGTTCCTCTCGAGAACGATAGAATTCCAGGCTACCAGGATTCGCGCCTGAATTTAGATGGCTCACCGCTGCGCATCATTGAAGGTCTTACGGAGAAAACTGAGACCGACCGGCTCACGGTCGCGGTCGGCGTAGCGACTATACTCTACCGCTGGTGTCCTGACGCCTTGTATGCTTTCCTCGACCTGGACGCTTGGTTTTCATTCACCTGGATCTTGACGCTCCAAGGAGGTGACTCTGACGGCTCAAAGATTGAGATTGGTCGCGTACGAGGCCAGGTTACCATTGGCTCGCTTGACAAAGACGGCGAGAAATGGAAGCTGATGATCACCTATAATATTGCCGACTCTGGACCCCTACGAGGCAGCTGGATACCCAACCCTAGCGAAAGCATGATCGACGACAACGATATCGACGACCCTGCAGAAGTGGACAGACTGGGTCGTAGCTTCGTGAGAGATCTTGTTCTAAACCAGAGATGGCTTACGGCCAAAGGAAGCCTTCATCAGCTTTTTGTCGAGTACGCTCCCATGGATATTTTTGGCGACGGTATCCCGATGAACCCTCATTGGCTCTACAAGACGCTAGACATCTCACGCTGTACTACTTGCGATGACGCTATGCGGTCTTCTGCCGAGAAACCTCTGAGTCGCTGCGGAAGATGTGGAACCGCTGCCTATTGCTCAGCCGACTGTCAGCGCAAGGACTGGGCCATTCACAAAGCCATCTGCAACATGAGCGTGGAAGATCGAGGCCAGGCTCTGCACCTGTCACAGCATGGCGGCTTGGTCAATTGGGACCGCTCCAGAACCGAGACCGACGAAGACGACAAAGCAGTCGAGACTGATGCTGATGGGCTATCGAAGAACCCCCACTTTGCGGGACCGCCGCCAAAGCTCCGAGTCTATCAACAAATTGAGCCCCTTGCTTGAGCTTGTGTCACGGTATCGTTAACACCCCAGAGTTTGAATGTTCGGCGTAAAGCAAACTTCATTGTCCATTGTCACCATACGTACTGCGAGTACAGCAACAACCATGATCTGAGGCAACATCACTCGATGTTTCGTTCGACTTGTAAAAGTCGGAGCGCTGCAGCGAACCTCGTAGCCATGTGAAGATACACGCGAACGGTGCTATGGCAGCACTGATTTCGGGTGCTTGACAGTCAGCAACATTGGACCTTCAGCCAAGAACATTCATCAGGTAAACATCTGTCCATGATTCGAGCTCAAGATTATCGATGCTTGAAATTATGGATTGAGTTAATAAGAGGGAAGGGCGCGTCATGGTTCGTACCCCACGTGTCGGTCACATGGTCGGTGGTCGGGCCAAGAGTTCCCGACACTCCCCGACTCCCCGATCATAAGGCACGGGAGAGGTGCATCAACCGTCTTTCACCAACATCCACCATCGCACAAAGCCAATCACTTGGAACTAACGTGACCACATCGGTAGACGGCGTGAGGTTCATGCAGACACCGTTGCCAGCGACTTACTCACGGTAGGCGTATAAGACATGCTTATAGCACCACCCCGTAGCGTAGAACATCTTGACCTCAGCAACCACCTCAGTCCTTGAACATCCCTCCTCATCAAAGTACTGCACAAAGACAATAGACCTCAGCACCAGACATGGCAGCACCACCACTCAAAATCCTCATAGTCGGCTGCAGTGTCGCTGGCCCTCTCCTTGCGACCTGCCTACTTATATCTGATCTTCCTGCAGCGGAGAAACCACAAATTACCATTCTCGAACGCGCATCAGGTGTCCGTACTCAAGGGCAAAATGTCGACGTTCGTGGCGCTGGCGTTACTATCATCAAGAAACTTGGCATAGAAGGCCTCATCCGCGCCTCGACCACAGGCGAAGAAGGTGTTCAGTTTGTTGACGAACATAATCGTGTCTGGGCAGCCTTTGGTGCAGATAAGACTGGCAAGACATCCACGCCTACCGCCGACATTGAGATTCTCCGTGGCCGTCTGGCCGAGATCTGCTATCAGAGGAGTCGAACGATTAGCGACCAGGTGCAACAACAAGGTGGGCCCGGTATTGGGTACATTTTCGGCGACTACTTGGACGAGCTCGAGCAGAATGGTGATCGTGTCAATGTGCGCTTTGCCAAGAGCGGACGCAGGGAGAGCTACGACATCGTGATCGGTGCCGACGGACTGCAGAGTCTGACTCGACGGATGACGTGGGGAGCAGAAGGCGAGAAGGAGAGACTCAAACTGCTGGGCATGTATGGCGCTTACTTCAGCATGTCAAGGGGAGAAAGAGATACAATGTGGCGCCGCTGGTTCCACACTACGGGAAGACGAGCTATCATGTTGCGCCCGGACGAGCAGAACGGCAAGACCACAGCGTTCCTGTATGTGATCAACGACAAAGACGACAGACTGATGAGTGTCGCTGAAGCCGGCCGTGGCGATGTCGACGCTCAGAAAAGACTGTTGCAGGAGTACTTCCAAGGTGCTGGCTGGGAGAGCGGAAGAGTAGTCAGGGAAATGCTGACGACTGACGATTTCTACTACAATCCTATCGCTCAGATCAAGATGGACAAATGGAGCAGGGGCAGAGTAGTACTGGTCGGCGATGCTGGGTAAGCTTCCACGTGCATATCTTCACGAATTTCAAGCTGACCGAATCAGCTACTGCGCTTCACCCATTTCCGGCATGGGCACAACACTAGCCATCAGCGGTGCCTATAATCTAGCTGGCGCACTTTTACAGAACCCAAACGACATTGCTGCCGCTTTTGACGAATACGAAACAGCCATGCGACCAGTTGCCGAACGCGCGCAAAAGCTTGTCCCCGGAATGCCTCATATGATTAATCCTGAAACAGCTTGGGGCATCCAAGTAATGCACAGAATATTGTATCTTTTCTGGCAGTCTGGAATTATATTGGTGCTGATCAAGTTCTTGGGTCCCCCTGCGCACTTAGTCCCCGTCAGCGACTTTGGCTTCAGGCAGTTGGACGAGATGACGGAGGCCGATTCAAGGGATTGAGGATGGAATGACAGAACATGAAGAATGAGATGACAACGATAATATCATGCTGCAGTATTCATCGATTGCTTTTACCAACAAATCACGTAATGAAGAAGATACAGTGGTGGTGATGCTTTTTATTCGTTCATCTAGCCAAAGAACTACCGTCTCCAGTCGACTCTCAGGCACGCGTGGCTGCAGGTCTCTTCGTAGTAGTTACCGTCACAGTCGCCGTCTGCGTGACCCTGACCACACTTGGGCAAGCACCACTCACACGCCTCGCGCCCCAGACCTGATTCTTCACAACCTTGGGCCCAGCCGCACTCTTCAAATAGCAAGCTGTGCCAGACATGGACACATCCATACACCCAGCCGTAGCGTCACAGACCCCGATACAGTCCGCCAACTTTCCCGATGAGACTTGCTTCATCGCCAAATCGTTCCCCACACGATCGGAACCACACTCGACGACGAACACGGCTCCACTCGCAGCGGTGAAGCTCGCGCCGTCAGACGATGGACATGTTGGGAATTGCCCTTTGGCCGCGAGCAAGCGTGCGCTGTTGGCGTGTTTTGCCTTCTTGGACGGACCGAGGGCGGACTTGAGGTGGCAAGTCTTGCCGACTAGACTGGCCGTGACGCAGGAGGGGTTGTTAGAGCATGCGGTCAGGCATGCTGTCAAGTTCTTGGCGTGGAATGCGCTGTGTGGGATGTTGTGTTGTGGTCGATCGGTGTCGCATTCGATTAGCCAGGTCGCTCCGTTGAGGGTGGTGTGGATTGTGTTGTTGCCGGAAGGGCATTTGGCCAGTTGTGGTGCGGTGGTGGCGGCGGCTGCGGTGAGCGACAGAAGGGAGAGGATGATGGTTTGGTAGAGCATTTTGTGTAACGTTTCAAGAGGGAAAGTTATCGAATGGTTTGCTACGTACAATAGTCGAGATCGAGAGAGAGGTACTTACGCCAGTACTTACATATAATGTCGAAAGGTGACAGGGTTGTGGTAAGGGGCCCTAATAACAACAGCCGTGTATTTAGCTTCTTCCTATATGGGCATCAGCTCGAGAGCGTTGCGAGAGACTCTAGCACATCAGTGAAGTAGGTCCCAATCATCTGAAGAGCTGAACTGGCGTATCATGTGTGCTCTCATTGTGCTATTAGAGGAAGCGGTGTCTTGGCAGGAGTTCCCAATTTCTTTCATGAACGCTCGGCGCAACGTCTGCCGGATAGTGGACAGTCAACAACCACATATGAATCGTGCTTCAAATTATCATGCAGCTCCGTTGATATCGTTGCCTGATTGCCGAGTCTCAGGCGTTCCGAAACTCGTGTGAAGGGAGCTGAGCAAGAACCTATGGTCAGTGTCGCTTCCGTGATGCTCAATCAATGCAACCCGAATTCGACCAGCAGTCATCACGCGCACGATCGAGCACCGATTCATCCACGCCAACGGATTCGACGTCTGTAAGGTGTTGGCAGGGATGACAACCAAGACAGATCGAAATATGCATAGGTAAGATATTCGCGCAAGAGATTGGCGGCTAAAGACTCGTTCTCCACGTGCATATGATGTAATCCAGATGACCCCTCAGGTACAGTACATATATTTGAACCGTCCATGTAGGACATCAGACGCCTCTTCTGGCTTCGAAAGACGAAATCAGACAGACCATGCCTCACACTATCAAAGGCCCGGCCATTTTCCTGCTTCAGTACGTCAGCGATGAAGCGCCCTTCAACTCGCTGGACAGCATCGCGCGATGGGCACACTTGCTAGGGTACAAAGGAATACAGGTACCCGTGGATGAACGCCTGATTGACATCGACCGCGCGGCCGAAGATGAACAATACTGTCAAGATATTGTCAAGCAGCTGGCTGACATCGGAGTCGAGATCACCGAGCTCTCGACCCACCTCCAAGGTCAACTCATCGCGGTACATCCGGCTTACGATCAGATGTTTGACGGTTTTGCTCATCCGAGCGTTCGGGGGAATCCGGAGAAACGACGACTGTGGGCTCACGATATCCTCATTAAATCTGCTAAAGCGTCGAAGAATCTTGGTCTGAAAGCGCATGCCACTTTTTCGGGCGCCCTTGCCTGGCCATATATCTACCCTTGGCCTCAAAGACCTGGCAATCTGATTGAGACAGCCTTCAAAGAGCTCGCCAATCGATGGGTACCGATCCTTGACGAATTTGATAGGGCCGGAGTAGACGTGTGCTACGAGATCCATCCTGGCGAGGATCTGCACGACGGTACGTCCTTCGAAAGGTTTCTCGAGGTGACGAATCATCACCCTCGAGCTTGTATACTGTTCGATCCGTCACATCTTGTTCTACAGCAGCTCGATTATCTGGCGTATCTGGACCACTACCACAAATACATCAAGATCTTCCACGTCAAGGATGCCGAATTCCGCTCAGATGGTAAACAAGGAGTCTATGGCGGTTACTCCGGCTGGAGAGATCGTGCCGGCACCTTTCGAGCTCTTGGTGATGGTCAGGTCGATTTCAAAGCAGTCTTCTCAAAGCTTGCCAGATACGAATACCCGGGATGGGCGGTACTTGAGAGTGAGTGCGCCTACAAGGACCTGGAGACGTGTGCCAAAGAGGGCGTCGAGAGGATTCGATCGTATATTATACCAGTTGCAGATGCGTCTTTCGATGACTTTGCAGGCGGTAGGGGCGCTTCAGATGGTGAGCTTCGGTCTATACTTGGCATCTGATGTGGACTACTGATACTCCTGCTACTCTCCCAATGGCTTCACCTTCTTCACTACTCGAGCAGGAGAACCGACCGCGACGCTCCAAGGAGGAAGGTCTCTCGTCACGGTCGAGTTCGCTCCGACAGTACAGCCTTGGCCGATAGTGACTCCCGGAAGAACCACAGTATTCGCTCCTATCCAGCAGTCATCACCAATTGTGATGGGCAATGCATACTCAATATTGTCTCGCCTGCTCTGAACCTCGACCTCATGGGTAGCAGTAAGGATGGACACATTTGGCCCAAACATGACTCGATCGCCAATGGTTACGATAGCACAATCGAGAATGACAAGATTGAAGTTGGCATAAAACCGGTCGCCCAGGCGGATGTTGCAACCGTAGTCGACGTTGAAAGGTGGCTCAATGAAGATGTCTTCACCTCTCAATTCACCAATGATCTCCTTGAACAATTGCATGCGTTCCTTCTGCAGGCTGTCGAAATCTGCTTCTGGTGCCGTAGGAAAGTAGTTGTTGTATTTATGACACCATCTGCGAGCACCGAATCTGTTGTTCGCAAGCTCTGGTACGAATGCGTCGTAGCTGCAGGAGTATCAGGATCAATGGCAGTAATTTGTTGATAGTCAACACACCTACAGCATGCCTGAGATCATCCTCTCGTACTGTTCACACCACGGAATGTGCTTCATACCCCTAGCCACCTCGATCTGTTTTTGGTCCTTTTCTTTCGAAGCCATGTCTGGATCTGAGGCTCTTATTGAACTTCTATCTCATTGAGGATCTTGATCGCTGTAGACAGAACTGAAGAGAAGACATGTGTACTCAAGAGATATAAGCATTTAATGGTCGGCGTCTCGGACCGTGATCGCGGGGAGGAGCGGGCGGTTTGCGGAGACCGGGAAAACCGCGGCAGAGTCGCATGCGCCGCGCCCCTTACCAACGACACTGTAACCATGCTTATCATCATGTCTACTTCGACAAGGTCGAAAGCGGATCTCGATTACCTGTAGAATGGCTTGCACTGGGCTGCGATGAATACGTCTATGGAGCATTCTCCTCAAGACCAAACATTCGCACACTATTCGCCCATGCAGCCTGAGCCACAGCTTCAACCGGCACTCCCTTGACGCCGGCCACGATCCTCGCAACCCGCTCCATAGTACAACTTTCATTGCGCCCTTTGACCATCTCACCCTTGACAAACTTCCCATGCCTCCTCGAGGGCGGTAAAGGCTTGGCCTCCCCCAAATACTGCTCCAAACCGGTACTCGGAATCTCGCACCACGGCGCATCAGTCTCCAGCTGCAACCTCTCGAGCGGTAGCGCGCGCACCATCTCAAGCTGCTCCTCAGACCGGAAGCTAACACCATTGACACTAATATCGAATCCCATGTCCACGAGCCCGAGCATTTCCTCCCGAGTGCCGGCAAAGGAATGCACAATTCCGCGCTTCGGTAGACGGGGCAAGAAGGGCGTGATGAGAGACACGAAATCGGCATAGGCGTCGCGGACGTGTAGGAAGAGCGGCAGAGAGACTGTTGTTGCCAGCTCGAGTTGGGTTACGAAAGCATGGGTTTGTGACTCTTTGTCGGCCTTGTTCAGGTAAAAGTAATCGAGACCGATCTCGCCAAACGCAACAAGGGGAGATGGTGACTGAGCGCTTAGTGATTTGCAAAATTGTGTCAATCTTTCAAGCGTGTCACTGTCGCTTGATATATCCGCGGCGTGATATGGATGTATTCCGAGCGTCATGTAGCATTTTGACGGATACTTTTTGCAGACTTCGAGGTTCTGCTGAGCGCCCTCGAGCGTCATTGTCGTCAGTATCATTTTTTGGCAGCCATATTCTTCAGCCCGCGAGAGCACGCTGTCAAAGTCTTCATCGTGGTGTTTCTTGCCACGATAGATGCCTTGAAACTCGTTCGCGGTATATGTTACTGCGATCTTGGTATTGGATCAGCTGGGTAGAGACGACCTGGACGCTGTCGTGGTACGCACGTCGATGAAGCGTAATGGCGACTGCTGGGTAGATCCGGCCATGTTTGGTACACGTATCGATGTTTCTGATGCGGAATGAAGAGGAAGGAGCCGTGGTTGCCGTTGCCGTATCATGGTGGTAGGGTGTTCCTGCCCTGCCCCGCCCCGCCCCCGCCTTTTCCCTATTTCCAGGCACTTCTGTAGAAAGCGCGCTGTGCTGACTCTCTGCCTTCTAGCAAACATCAAGGAAAGATATTCATCCAGCCCAGGTACCCGCTCATCACTATGTGTAGACCATCAACCTGCAAGACATGCGGTAAGCTCGATTGCAGTTCTACTTCCCAATCGGATCATTGACCATCGCTTTCAGCGAAGAAGACGTGGTGGGGTTGCGGCAACCATGTTCCGATGGTCATGGACACCGTCCCGGAAGAGTCCCGATGCTCCTGCGAACCAAAGGTCGAGAAGAACGGACAGAAATATCCTCCAAAGGGAGAGGCTGCTGATTGAGTGCCGTTACTGGACTGTCGAAGAGCGTCGATTTTGCCTTGATCAAGCATTGTACTTGTCATGGAAGTCATGAATTTCGAAGCTGGCGGAAGGACGGCAGAGACTGAGTGCGGAACATTACCGACTGGCAGTGGTCTGATATAGACATGGTCTTCCCTAATACTATCTTCGGTCCGCCCAATTTGGTCATCTAGCTGAGGAGGCCCTGTTCCGCATCATCTGTAGACTGTTGTGTAGATGGCCGAATGCGGTAGTCGTCTGTCCTAATCAGGGTGTAGACTCATAGGGTTAGGATTATAATCTACAGCTGCTAGAGGGTTACATAGATGAGAAGTCCGCATTGAGAGGAGACTCCGCTGGAAGTTCTCTCGAGGAGTCTCCTCTTGATGCGAAGGTCTCGCGAAAAGAGTGTATTTCCATGGGATGCGAGAAGAGCACGTGAGCAACACAGTTACGGCCGTGTAGATTGGGGAACGCTTCGTTATAGCCAGTAAGGTGCAGCAAGAACGGACGTGAAAGGGCGTAATGTGCAATAATGTTTCGGGCCGTCTGTGGTTGCACCTAGTAGAACTGGGCCGATTCATGCAAAAGCTCCATCGAGATCAAGGTCTTTATTGATGAATAAAATAGATAGTACATCCAGAAACGCCGCGCTAGAAATGCACCTTCACTGTCTTTCCATACCGTCCTACACCCCTTCCGGGTTTGTCGTACTGGGACAACCCATCTGCTGGGTATCTAGATCACCCCCTCAGCGCCCTCGGCCTCTCTCCTTGTCTCGGCCTCCACGTCCTCGCCCTCGCGCTCCTTTTCTCCAGCTTCCTTGGCTGCCTCGACCGACTCCTGCATTTCTACATCTCCGTTCTGCGCAGTCGCTGTAGGAGCAATGGCTGCGGCTGGCGGTGGCTCAGGCGAGTCTGGCGGCGTGACCTGCGGACCCGGTCCACTCTGCACAGTCGGAGCATTTGAAGCGTTCGTCGGTGGTTGCACGGTGGGCTCAGCCATTGTCACATCGGCTGCTGCTGCTAGGGTCGACAGAGGTCCGTTGTGATCAGCGGCATTACTGGTCGAGTCTGCTGGCGGAGCAACGGCTGGAGCATCTGGTCCTCCATTAGCCTTGGCTTCGAGAAGGTCGTTGCTGACTTCGGCGTTCGCAGCGGCTGCTGCGGGATCATTCGTTTCGTCCAGAAGCATGTCTTCTGGCTCGCCATTCGCTGGAGTTGCGCTCTCCATTGGTGTCTGTGCTCCTGACTCTACGCCTGATTCGCCGCCCGGCGCGTGAGGGTTGCGATAGTCCATGATTCCTGGTCGTCGGATCGGTGCGCCTGGTTGTTGGCGGATTCCATTAGCCTCCTTGATGTCTTCATCGTCTGACTCGTCATCGTCATCTCTTTCGATGCGCTCATCCCACATGCGCTGAGTGGTGCGGGTGTCCTTGTTCATATCTTCGTCCTCGTCGTCCAGACGGCGCTCGGTATCGTCAAACTCCTCAACATCACCTTCACCGTCAGGGTCGTTGTCATTTTCGGTCGGGAAAAGTGAGCCACGCGGAATATCGGTCGCCTGTACTGATGGCGCGATTGTGGTCATACGCAGGTTCTCGAAAACTTGTTGCTTGATCTTCTCTAAGTATTCTGGCGAGTTTGCGTTGTCCATGTTTGAAGGTCTGACGTCGAGCTCAAAATCAGGTGAGTAGTACTGCGAGACCGTTAGAAGCAATCATTGCACGTAGCTGGGGAATACTCACCTCATAGTAGTCGGTGTATGGAAGTTCTGGACCAAGGTCTTGGCCGACGAGTCGTCCAGTTTCGTAAGCCCAGGTCCTAGACACGTTGCGCATGGTGTAACCGCCACCGCCTAGAATCATTGTTGGAAGGTTGAAGCTCTTGACAAAGTTGACGCAGTTGGCGTGCCCCTTCATACTGAGATTGAAGCAACCCAATCGATCGCCGCTCAGACTGTCACCACCGCACTGCAACACGACAGCCTCTGGTCGGTAGCATTCCATGACTTTGCCAATGACAGGCTCGAAAATGCTCTTGTATGATTTGTCGTCGATACCGTCGCGGAGAGGGAAATTGATGGCGTGGTGCTTGCCGGTTCCGACACCAATGTCGCGAAGCTCACCGGTTCCAGGAAAGTACTCGCCGTACTTATGGAACGACACAGTCATCACGCGATCGGTCGCGTAAAAAGCCTCTTCGACACCATCACCGTGATGTACATCAATGTCGATGTACAGAACGCGCGACTTGAAGCGGAGAAGTTCCAGGATACCAAGAACGATGTCTGCATAAGGGTCAGTAATGCGCACAAAATCATATGCCATATGCCAATGGTACACACCATTGATGTAGCAGAAACCACTGGCTTCGCTCTTCTTCGCGTGATGAAGTCCACCAGCCCAATTTACAGCAACGTCGCATTTGCCTCTGTTCAGTCGCGCAGCTCCTTCCATACTGCCACCGGCGCTGATACCGCAGAACTCAAACAGTCCATCAAAGACCGGACAGTCGTCTCCCACGTTGTACTTGCCCTGCTCTTTCGAGAAGTTGTCCATATTATCGGGAGTGACCTTTTGCAGGAAGTCGACATATTCGTCTGTGTGAAATTGTGTCATTTCAAATTTTGAGGCTGGTTTCGCGCGCTGGAAAGGGTCAGTATGGCGTGTTTGCGCAAACGAGTTGATAGCTGCTCACGTAGATCTCCATCTTCTTGTACAGGCCATAGTTCATGATCAAGCTGTGAGCCATTCGTATACGATGTGGCTTCATGGGATGACCGGCATTGTAGGCGTAGTTCCCAACATCAGAGTCGTAAAAGTAAGCGTCCTTCTTTGGCTGCGAGGTGCCATTCAGGTGAGGCTCATCCAGGGGAGCATGAATACCGTTACTGTTCATCTTTGCGGTATAGCTATGCTCACAAGACTGTAAACACCTAAAGAAGCAAGAGACCAGTCTTATGATAAGACGGACTGCATTAGCTCAGCGACGGGTGTTAGACAAACGAATCTCGGAAAATGAGTAGTATACGAAGGAGTTGTAGGAAGGTGAAAGTAAATGCTCACATGTCTCCAATTATCCCCACGATTTCCATGTTGGCACCGGCCGGCGCGGCGACGTGACGACCGACCGGCGAAGTGCGGCGGGCCGAAACGTACAGAAGCGCAGAGCAGAGCCGCATTGATCATGGACGGGAGCTTCATCGTTCATCACTGCGCTGACTGACGCTGTCTGTTCGCACTATCTGCTTGCCTTGTGAAAGATCCATCCCCGCCTCACCTCCAATACAACGATCGACTGTGGAATCCACAGAGATAGCGAGAGAAGTAGACACAGACACAGTCACCAAGCCTACAACATCACCAAAAAACCACAGCTTCGGAACTCCACCAGTCACGCGCTCCATCCATTCACCCAGTACCTCATTCGAACGAAGGCGACTTACTCCTGTTCACACAACATAAACAGCGAATCTTTCACACCTCAAAATGGATCGGTTAGCACGCATGCTTCAAGCCGCCCAAGGCATGGGCGGCGGCGCCGGCGGTGGACCAGCACAAGACACCAACATCATCGACAACAGTGAAACAGTCTATATCTCCTCGCTCGCCCTTCTCAAGATGCTACGTCACGGCCGAGCCGGTGTACCGATGGAAGTCATGGGTCTGATGCTCGGCGAGTTCGTGGACGACTACACAGTGCGCGTGGTGGACGTATTCGCCATGCCACAATCCGGCACCGGAGTATCGGTTGAAGCCGTCGACCCGGTCTTCCAGACCAAGATGATGGACATGTTGAGACAGACAGGCAGACCAGAGACCGTCGTTGGATGGTACCATTCTCACCCTGGTTTCGGCTGCTGGTTGTCGAGCGTGGATATCAACACACAGCAATCCTTTGAGCAACTGACCCCGCGCGCTGTGGCGGTGGTCATTGACCCCATCCAGTCGGTCAAGGGCAAGGTTGTCATCGACGCTTTCCGCCTCATCAACCCTCAGACACTCATGCTCGGTCAAGAGCCTAGACAAACGACGTCGAACGTCGGTCACCTCAACAAACCATCCATTCAAGCGTTGATTCACGGTCTCAATCGCCACTACTACAGTATCGCAGTCGGCTACCTCAAAGCACGAGGCAATACATCTGGTGCAGTACAGAGCGGCGTGGGCGGCGGCGTCGCAGCTGGAGGAGTAGGAGGCGAAGAAGGCATGCTGATGAACCTGCACAAGAGCGTATGGACCGAAGCGTTAACAATGGCGGATTTCAAGACCGAGGGACAGAGCAATCTGGACAAGCTGAAGAAACTCGTCAGTCTGGCCGAGGGGTATGAGAAGAGAGTCAAGGAGGAGACGGAGATGAGCAAGGAGCAATTAAGGACGAGATACGTCGGCAAGGTTGATCCAAAGAAGCGTAAGTGGTTGATTGCTGAGTCATCTGTCGCAAGCAAATGCTGACCAAGTATACAGATATCGAGGCAGTCTCGCAGGAACTCATCGAGGACAACATTGTATCCGTGTCGCGACAGATGATCGACAAGGAGTCGTGTGTGCCTTCAGCCCAAGTCGGCGAGTCAAATGGCCACGCTGCGAACGGGAACGGCGCAGACGGTATGGAGATCGAGGAGGAGCTGTGAGGAGTCAAAAGACAAAAGGTCTAGAAAGGGATGGCATACACGGTCCGCGAAAGATGCTCGTGGCAGGGATCTTCAATGATGTATATCACGATTCAGCCTGCAAGGTCCACGCTCCATAGAAGCCAACTCGACGCCGCAGTGAGTGGAAGAAGTGAAGAGCAACCACGAAAATATCAAGTCACAAGACTCTACACGTTCATGACGCTGTTACCAAACTGTTCTTTCCGTGATGCACCCCACGTATCAGACCGTGCTGCATCATTAGATACCGATCTTCATAATAAGAATGAACGTCCAGCACTGCGCCTCCAAATGCACTGAAAAAAGCCACGTATTCACAGAAGACAATCCCAATCTCAATCTCAATTTCCATGTTCTTCCACCAATTTCAGGCTCCTCGTCGTTGAGCGTTCCACCAGGCCTTCCACCTGTGTTTCCCCCCTGTCTTTCTACTCTTTCGTCACGCTCATAGCCTATACCGTCCACTACGCACCCCGACAGAACGCCGCCTCTTCTCCGCGATCAAGCCGTCACCGCCGACTGAAAGCGCAGCAGGTCTGCTCTGACCGTCGTTGCCAATTTCGCCTTGCGGTGCTCCGATAGTTGGCGTCGCAGAAGGGAGGGTGACATAAGGCAGTGTTAGGCCGCTTGATACTGCGTCCGGTGTCTGTGCCGCGGCCGAAGGAAGCGTGCTCGGTGGGACCGAGGTGCTGGAGATTGTGGAGATTGTGGAGGATGTAGCAGTCGGTGAGCCGGAGACTGTTGAGATGATGGTCACGAAGGCGGTTGGTGCGCTCGCTGTTACTGTGATTGTGATCGATGTTGTCTCGGCTTGCTGGCTTGAGCTTGGAGCTGGGTTCGAGTCCGCTGCTGAAGTGGCAGCGGCAGCGGCAGCGGCGTAGACGCCAGTCGCGCTTGCGGTGATGATAATGGGTGATGTTGTGAGCGCTGTGCGCGACTTGAAGTCTGAACAGGCGGTTGATTGTGGATCTTGTTGCAGGAGTGTGCTAGTTGGCTTGACACCGGCTGAGACGGCCTCGACGACGATCTCGACGTCTGCGCATGTGGTGTAGTACTCGTCTTTACCATCTGGGTAGGTTGGGTCTACGCCTGGAGCGGTGGGCCATTGCCAGATCCAGTAGAGTGTGAATTTGGAATTTGGTGCTGCCGAGGCTGGGATTATGAGGTCGGTCTCACACCATTGCTCGACGTTGGAGGTTGGTTGATTTGGCACACGGTCTGGGAACTGCTGTTGCCGCTGGGTGGAGATGGCGCCGGAGTTTATCTGATGGCAGCGTGCGTCGTCGAAGTTTTGTGCTGTTAAGAGACTGCCACGACCGTCACCGCCTTTGCCGTCTGCTGACCATGCAAGTACGTCGACCATCTTCTCGTCGGTCCCGGGCTGCGTTGTACCGTAGACAAAGACTGTGCCTGCAGCTTTTGGCTTGCCGGGTTGATTTTGTGGTAAAGTGACGTGCCCGTTCTCGAGGTACTTGATCGACACGTAGCCACCAGGACTGACTTGCAGCATTGGATAGTCGCTGGTGTAGTTCGAAGTGCGCTGCGCAGGGTGACAGAGCAGGTCAGAAGAATTGATGCGGGTGCGACCAGTGTCAAGCGCCGGAAGGAGGTAGGTCATCGTATCGCCGTTGTATCCGGGATCTGTCCTTGCCATGTAGCCCCGAGCGTATCCCATGTTGCCTATGAAGCTGCCATTGTCGGAGATGCCCTGCATCTGCTCGATCCAGCTGTGGGCGGTGGTCTTGTTGATGAGTGTAAAGATCGCCGCCAGCAGCGCCAGAGAGGTTGTAGTCGTGTGCATATTTAATGGTAGCGAGTCGCTTTCCTGTATGGTTGCGATATCGACGAGAGTATTGTTTCCGATCTTGACCAGCAAGAAACGTGTCTGTAAGTAATGATATATTATGTGACAGTGAAGTGGCGCACAGGGAGTTGAAAAGACCGGGATTTGTAAGATTGAAGACAGAAAGGCGAGAGTGACAAAACGAGCGTAGGTAACTGTGATAGACAGTAAAAGTTTCACGTGAAGTGATGGGCTCGAACAGACAATAAGACAATGGGAGTGACAATGGCAGATAGTGACGAGTGCTTAGCAATGGCCGCTGTGAAAGACGGACGTGAATGAGACGTAGCATAGTATCAGAACAAAGACAATAGCATTATCGGGCTTTCTTACCAAGCAGCTGGTGCTGTATCCACGTCTGAGGTCGATGTTCGGGTGTAAAAGTCTCAGCATGTCGCGTACAGGAACCTTTGCTGTATTGTCGACCAATTACGATATCTTTGGTAGGGCAGTTTGAAATATGGGTGTGTAGAAGGAGGCGTGACCAAGGCATGACAAAGACTGGTTTGGATAGGCGCCGAGATGTGTGCGTTCTTGGAAAAGGACGAGCCCGACCCGGTGCTGCTGGAGGTTCTTCACGGTAGGGCTGCTGATTCATATCCTGTACTGTAAGGTCGTATGGCCACGTATGAGATGCATTGTGGGTTGAGATGCGCCCGGTTTCTATTGTTGGTATTCATCAATTGTTGCTGTGTTGTGATAGGATTGAAGTGATGTTTTGAAACAAGGATGGGCGTCTCTCCTCATGTGCGACATGGTGTAGGCAATCGACATGCCGAGACAAGCGCTTCACTGTTTTGGAGTCCTGCCACTTCAGCGCTTCGTGCATGCGTTGCTTGTGCTTCGTTCAACCTGTAACTCTTCTGAATTTCACTCAAGTAACAGCAAATAGTATCTTCTGCCGAAAGATCAACGAGGTATGGGATCCGGGAGCCGGACGACCCGAACGGCCGAGAACTCGCACGAGGTGAGACGGGCTTCCAGAAGGTACATGTAATCAAATTGCGTCGTAAGCGACGGACGACAAGTCCTTTCCAATAGCAATAGCAGGAACATTGGTGCGTAACGTCTTTGGTGACGCGTATGCTCTCTCAATATACACATGTGAGTGACATGCGCCGTTGAGGAGGAAGCGTTCAGATTGACCGTTTCTGATCCTGATGCTTGGTCTAGCTTGTGCAATTGAGGGTTGAAACGGCTGGAAGGAAGCACATGTAAGCGACCTCGGTTTGCCGGTCACAGTTGACTTAGCAGTTGACGTATTTGGAGTGACATCAAGGCCAGACCTGAGTTATACAGATGATGGCAATGTGATTGATGTTGTGGTAAAATCTAAGACAAATATTCGCTCTCGTGGTATCTTGACCGACGCTATGCTATGCTAGGTATGCAACGCTGATGCTCTTCCCTTGTATATGCTCCCTCCTGTATATGCACAAAGCTCCGTAAATGCAGCACAGCCTGTTTCAATCTTAAACGCCAACGCTAAATAAACAAATGCAAGAGAAGCTTTCGTAGCGTTAATTCATTGTGATGGATAACAGCTCAAGTCGAAGGTCAAGGAACTTGGTCAGAAGTTGGTCCCTCGGGTCTTTGATTGATCTTTGGCTTTGGCCGCTTGAAGCCAGGCAGAGGGGCGGGTCTGAAACCAGGCTGTGTGGAAATGGTGCCTTTGAAACCAGGTCTTCGCAATTGGGGAAGATCAGGGTTTCTAGATATGGTCAGTCATGGATACTGATACACGGTGTGACAGGACAAACCTCAGAGGAATCCACTCCATGCGTTCTTGATCAAAGTGGTGGTTTTGGAAATCCTTCAATGTGAGAGCGTCGGGTCCATACTCTTCGAGCAACAAATCCGAATAGGCATATGGTACCTTTGCCGGAGTGTCCTCGAACATTGTCTCGCGCAATGGATAGATGTCGTCGTGCATGTAGTGGTGATTGTCCTTGCTCATCATGGCGCCGGGCTTGCCCTCAGCCGCAGCGGTTGCGTTCCTTCTCAACGAAGTGATGTCGATGAACAGCCCAGTTTCCATGTCTATCCAGCGAGCATCGATCTTGTTCATCGAGTCGGAAAGATTTCCATTTCGACAGTGCGGGTTGACCTCTAGCATGTAGTCTCTGCCCTCACCACTGTCAGGAAGCTTGAAGTGGTGTATCGTCATGTTGTAGTAGTCGGCCAGATGGTACATGGACCTTTCCGACATCATGACATCAAGATCCGTATCCCAAGGCATAATCTTTCTGTTCCACCACCATCCCAATAACGAGCCATGCATGATCCAGGTTTCGGCGCCAATGTCGTTCATGGTGGAAAGGTAGGTCTTGACCAGAGCAGTGAGATGCAGGCGCTTCTCGTTGTACTTGACAGGCTTGTCGGCGAATCGTCCATCGTAGTGAGGATGAAAACTGCAACTGATCAGTAACGTCCTCCCATGCACATCGATGTCTGGGTAGCCTTACAGTGACTCATGGAAGTATTTGTCGGGGTGATCACCTTTGCGACCACTGTGGTCTCTGATCAAACGTGTCTTGACACTCTCAAAATCCGCATCTCTCTTCTCCGGCGGTATGGGTATGACCACGGAATGTACAGATGTGTAGGCCAGAGACAGGCAAGCTGCCAATCTCCATATCGATGGAAGATGCATGCCCTGAGGTGACTTCGATGTTCCGAACGCGGAGAAGAAACGCTGACTTTGGTCAAAGTTCCAGGAACATGTCAGGTGTTCGGAAGGATGATCTCGATACTTTATGAACAGAAGACAATGTTAAAGGTATGCGAGGTGAAACCGAGATAACTGTCGCGTGCCGCATCGCCCGGAGAGGGCATTACAGTGGTGATCACAATGCGGGCATGGTTGATAGGGACATTCTTGCCGGAGGCGCAAGGTCAGACAGGGTTGCCGTAACTCGACCGCGAACGGCCCAAACTGTAAATCCTTGGTGGGTATAACCGAAGAGCTTAGCCTTCCCAAACCGTAACGTCGGAGGAATGCGTCGTCAGCCGGTCGTGTTCTCCTGGAAGCAATTTTGTCCCGCACTCTTTGCCAAATGGTCACAGGCAGATGTTTACGTTTGTGTTGTGTATAGAGAGCGATAAGACATCAATGGACGCCGTCTAAGCAAATCTTCTTGTGATTAGACGACGACACCATCAGCAGTATTTCGAAACCAGCACGACACCGGATCTGGTACCGCAAAGCAACTAGAATCAAAGTTTTCTCGTTCAGGCATGCGATGACCCGCTCCCTGGGCACTGACAATTCGATACAAGAGATGATACACGTAAGTTATTTAGTACACAGACAATGCGTTTCTCCTTGCAGCCATGGCGTGCGAATCCGTCGTTGTCAGCGTTCACTGTCGTGGTCATTCTTCAACGGGGCGCCTCACGATGCCGAACATCCGTAGGCTGGACCGCAGCGGCACACGCTGCTGTACGACAGACAGCTGAATCCGGTGAATGATCAATGGGTATCTGTGAGGGCACGCGACCAACTTCAATGGATGCAGTGATGAATCGGAATAGATAAAGCAATATCGACTTTGCCGGATGGCGAGCCGATCTCGTGTTCCCACATGGAGATCCTTCGGAAAGCTTATCAGCTCATACAAGCCTTTGCCAAGGATACCAAGGCGTGGAGAAAAAGGCTTAGCTATCGAAACCATGTGCGCGGCGAAACCCCACTGTTTGCGGCTTGTCATCAAACTAAACCCGATTAAACGTCCATTGATAAATGTACCGAGACGATACAGGAGCGTTCCAGAACGCGTCTTTATTGGTAGTCTGTGGTCTGTCTCATTTTCGGTCATTTCAGCGATTTCTAATGCCTCGATCGCAATATCAGGGGCTCGTGCTCCCGACTGTAAGGTACTGCTCATGTGCTTTGTCTGCCTTTCTTGACGAAAGCTAGTGAGTAGGTCATGCCAGAGCCTCTCATCAAGCAACCGGCACTTTGCGCCACCTGCATCGGCTACTAACACCAATCAAGGTGATGGTGGGCTCGAGACGTCAAATGATTGGGACCCATCCTATTCCGTTCCCTTCCTTGCTCGCACCTCACTCGGAATGTAGAAATGGACCACTCGAAGCTGCAATGTGCTCGACGACGAAAGCTCGCAAGCTACTCCGTTACCAGAGCAAGACGTCCTCAAAACTGCTTGTCTGCGCCTAAATAGCACACGATCAAGACATGTTCAGGCTTGTTGAGTGACGGCAGAACACCTCCAGACAGATGCGATCATGATCCTTTCAAAGCCATGGTTCCTAATACAAAAGACGTTGCCACTGTGAGCTGACCGTCTTTTGGCATGTCGAACTTGTATATTTTTCGTAGTCGAGGTAGGTCGTGCAGGCGAGCAATGTTCGAGTCAGTGAAGTCCACGGAGTTGCCCTGGACGTGCTCCTCGAGATGAGCCCTCACGGATTGTTCAGTATATTCCTGACCCTGCCCGACTCTGACTGCCAGAACATGCTTGGTATCATCGGTAATACCAAAACGGCGGAATGATTCAGCGATCTACACAGTCGTCAGCTCAACAGACTTATGAACCATGTGGCTCAAATCGGCATGCATACATTATTGTTTGGAGACATAGAGAACACTATCTCAGAATGTACATTTCGGCTCTTCAGTCGGTTGTTGGCGGCGTCATTGATCGCTCTGAAGCATGCTGCTAGAACATGATCTCGCGATAAAATCTGCTATGTCAGCGAAGCACCCCCAATTATTTCACCTCTGGACATACCATTGATACATCCAGAAAAGCATACTCGAAATCCGTGTTTCCTTCAAGCAACTGCTTGCGCAGGAATGAAGTGTTCTGAACATCTTCAAAAAGGCCGATGAAGAGAGGATAGTCAGGCAGATGAGGCAGAGTGAGTGTTTCAATAGTCGCACTCATTGTCGCGATGCGCCTTTGACTGCTCGAGCGTTGTTTTTGTATTGCTTGTCGACGGTAAAGGCAATAACTTATACATGTACGTTAGAAAATCTGACGAACGTACCTTGAGGGAGTAGCTGTGGCGGAGGTGTGGCGTCTACCAGGTGTGGCTGAGATAGTGCACCATCGCACTTTCCCTGCCAAGCGGCTCTGGACCTTTCTACCCTCAAGCACGGTAAAGCCCACGGCATACAGTACCTTAGTGCTTCGCGTTCACGGCGGTCGCGCGGCTGCGAATACTTGTTTGATCACGTAGTCCGACCATACAACAGCAAGAATCGTATCAGAGGTTGGACCGCAGGATTGGACAGAAATTTACCAGTGAATGCGGCGCCGCGGCTCGACACGGTACTTTCCAGGTCTGTTGTCGCTACACACGGAAGATGCCTTCGGCCAAGCGACCGAGCGAAGAGTCCAATGAAGGGACTCCTTCGTCGAACAAGATTGCTCGAACCGATGATGGCGATTTCTCTAGCGCGGTCAAGAAGAAGCTGTCCGGTGCGAGTAGGACTGGTCAGGCGTGTGATCGGTGCAAGGTATGTATATACGCTCTATTCCCGCCATCTTCCCATTTCCTGAGGTACGCGCTGACACGATCCTAGGTGCGCAAGATAAGATGCGATGCACGTGTCGGAGGCTGCTCGCCGTGTAATCAGAACAATCTCGAATGCAGAACTACCGATCGCATCACCGGCCGTGCGACGTCAAGAGGTTATACCGAGAACATCGAGCAGGAGAACAACAGTCTGAGGCAGTATCTTACCGACCTTCGCCAACAGCTACAAGAGCATGGAATAGAACCTTGTCATCCGCCTGCACAGACTGCGCCAGCTGCACCGCAAATTATCCAAACTATCCCACAACCCTCCAACTACACTCCCGATCCGATCCTCAGCCTTGCAGCCATACTCAACCCGATCAACGACGACCCCCGTCGCATCAGAAGTTCTGCTTTACCAGACTTCAAATCAGACGATGTCGGCAACAACTATCTTGGTGTTGGATCTGTCAATGAGTGGCCAATGCCCATCACTGGCACGCGTCATGCTCTGTTCGGAATGCACATCGACCTCAAGGACTTTGAGCCAGAGCATGCCGACGAGAGAACGAGAGCCATGTCATACAACAGCTTCTACGAGTACACTCTGAGGGGTCGCCAACACCAAGTCAAGCCGCCGCCCCTTCCAGAGTACCGACAGCTGCGATCCATCGTAGAATGGTACTTCAAGTCCTTGAATTGCTGGCACCCAATCTTGCACAAGCCTACCTTTCTGGAAATGATCGACCGAATGCACTCTGACCCAAGCTACACGCTCTCGATACCGCAGAAAGTGCAACTGCATCTTGTCGTTGCTACCATGCTTTACCAGTATACCACACGAAACGGCATGCTCCAGCAAAACGAGTTTCTCGACCATTACCGGTACGGGTTAAGTTTCCATGACGACCTTGTGGCAGACACCACACTTGAAGGTTTGCAGGCTCTCGCGGTCATCGTTGTCTTTCTCCGAGGCTTCCCGCAACCCGGAGCTGTCTGGATGGTCTCCACGTTTGGCTTGATCAAGGCCATCGAAATTGGACTCCACCGCTCCGTAACCGCTTGGGACCAGGAGAACGTCGAAATAGACGCGCATACAGCCGAGCTTAGAAAGCGAATCTTTTGGAGTATTTTGCTGTGCCACGTCACCGTCGGGGAGAAGTTGGGCCGACCCCTCGTCCTCAAACTGGAAGATTTTGACATTGAGATGCCCAAGATCATCAACGACGACATGCCCGGAGAGGACTTGCCAGACGAGTTTAGCAAGTGTTCGTTTCGCTACGGTGTTTATGCATTCCAAGTCACTGCTTTGCACTTGCAGGTATACAGCAATTTGTATACTGTGCGACCCACCGCGCACCAGCCGTACGAGCAGAACGTTCAGAAGCTTGGTAAAGAGTTGAATGCATGGTACAACTCTCTGCCGTCGGAGATGGTGCACGCTTCAGCTGACTCACCACACCGAGTCGCCGGTTTGTACATGGAGCATTCCTACCGACACCAACAACTGATGCTACATCATCCGGCATTGTGTAAATCGCCCACTCAGGAAATTACCGCTAAGAACCTCGACATCTGTCTAGAGGCCAGTGCGAGACTGCTTATCATTGCAGGAGACCTTCAAAGATTGAAGAGTCTTGATACGACATGGCACAATACGGCTATCTTCTTGGCTGCCATTTTCACAAAGCTTTTCTCGTATCTGGAAAGGAAAGAACAAATCACATCCGCAGAATTGACCAAGATCCAGAACGACATGGACAAATGGGGCGACATCATGGGCGATATAGGAACTCTCCTTGGTAAGCTATGTTGAGCATTTACGGGTGAAACGCCGACTGACCATTACAGGTTCCGGCCCCCACCTCCAGATCGCGCTTGAAAAAATCACAAACTCCGTCATCGGTAACATCAGCAAGCACATAGCAGCACGAACCGCATCCGCCGCAGTGGCTACAGCAGCAATGAGTCGATCGCCTGCAGGTCAACACGTCGAGCAACCCGCAGACCAGCAAGTCTACCATCAACCGCCGGTCTACATGAACCAATACCCAGCACAGCCCTCGGCATCGCAAGAGCCAGGCCCCAACAGCACCTACCTCCCGACCGACCCCTCCTTGGCGCCGCAACATCAAACCTACCCCGCCTCGTACGCCTACCCTGAACCAGCACACACCGCAATGCAGCCCTATACCCAACCCTCACTCTCCTACGACGCGTCCTACAGCGAAGACATCAAGCCCGAGCTGTCCGCACACCTCTCGCAGCCGCAATCAACATACTTCTACCCGCCCAGCACGCAGCCGCCATCAGTGGCCTGGCGCCAATTCGCAGACAACATGATGACATCGATGACGCCGCACTGGAGCGCCAACGCGCTGATGGCGATGCAGAACCAAGGCCAGGGCAGCCAGCCAGGAGCGACGCCGAACAAGGGTAGTGGCAGTCCCGCTGTGGCCGGTGCGGAGATCAATGGTGCCGCGCCGGCTAGTGGTCAGATGATGGAGCATGGTCACCCGCATGGTCATGGCCATGGTGGTGGCGTGCATGGTCATGGTGCGCATGTCCACGGCGGTGGTGGTGGTGTTGGATTTGATCTTGGCGCGCATCCGCAGCATTGGCCTATGATGTATAATGGAAATGGTCAGTAGAGGCGGTGCAGGGTAGACTATGCATTTTTGCATTGCGTCGGGAGGTGATGGCTGCAGAAGCTTCTGTTTTGAGCGAAATGGCACTTCATGCTGGGACAAGAGGAGGAGAATTGGTGCACGGTCGAGAAGATTTGACGCGATAGAGAGTGGTGGTTTGTTGTTTGCTCCGGGCGAGGTGCTGTGGCATGGTGTGGTGTGGTGTTTACCTTCTTCTTATACCCGTTCATACTTTTCGGTTCATCCTATTCGACTTAACATAGAAAACCTTCAAAGTCCACTCTATCTCACTTTGCAAACACAACTAGATGAGCCAACGGTGCATTCTCTACGTATATTTACACCTCTCCGATCCTTAGCCTGGTCAGACCAAATCCCCTATCTGTACTCAGGCCTGACGTAATCAGCCAGAGTCTTGGGCTCACCCCCATAGTTGTGCGAGCCGTCCGCGTCAGCGTGGCTGTCGTGGCCGTGGCCGCCGTGCTCGTCGTGGTGGCCAGAGTCCTGTGGTCCGACGTACTCGAGCTTGTAGACGGAGCCGCACTCCGGGCAGCGCTCGATTGGGCGGTCGCGCGAGGTCGTGAGCCAGAGCACGGTGTGTGAGTCGACTGGGAAGCCGGTGCAGCCGAGGTATTGCTCGTCACCGTAGCTCTTAACCACGATTGGGTCGTCGAGCGTTCCTGCAGGAGGGGTTAGTGTTTGTTCGGCATTGGTTCTTGGATCTTTCGCGAGAGAATGTATGGTGGACAAAATGATTTGCTGAGGGGGGTTTTCTCCTGCGAAGGACCCGTTGTGGGATAGACTGTGAGAGAATGTACGCACCCTTCCTGCTGGCATCCAATGGCCTCATGTCGAAGATATCGACACCCTGCATCTTTCCGAGGATTTCCAATCGCTCGAGACCGGTCGACTGCTCGAGATCGGTTGGCATGGTACCTGGCGCAGCACCCGGGGCCAAAAGGTCGTGCTCGTCCTTGATCTCTGCCGATCGTCAGTCCCGGCGTCTCGGATCCATTGCGGTCCCAATTGGGGGCGTCGCGGCTCTACTGACCCTCGAATGGCTTCATGAGCTTGCTGTTCTGGCCGGGCTTTGGGTTGGCATCTTGGTCCTTCTTGGACTCGGCGCTGTCGTCTGCAATGGGTCAGTCTGTGATCTTTCGCGGTTTGTTGGTTCGGAGGTCGTACAGCGCGCGATCGAGGAGCTGAAGGAGCGGGTTGCGACTGCTGGGCGGAAGACGCTGCGTCTGGCGAGGCCCAACGCAGAGCGACGAAGGAACATGGCGGACATGGTGAGGCTGTGTGTGGTGATTCGTTCTACAATCGTCAATTACAGCTTGAGGTGAGGTTGGACGCTTCGGAGACTCGTGAGGCTTGGCACGCAGGAAATTGCCGGTTGATTCATGTGATCCAGCTGATGGTTAAAGATATCTGAATCTACTGACTCGAGACAACAGTGGTTCACGGTTGTGATCAATCATAATTAATTTCTAGACTCACAACTACGAACACGGTTTGGCACGGTGCAGTGCTCAGGCCGACCCATAGCCTTCATGACCATGTGGTCTATCGACTTGGCTTGACTCTGCATCAGGCATTAATACCTCTCCAGCGCCTTCAGCTTCTTGCTCCAATTGTTGTCTTTCCATGTATCTCACACGATAGAATACGAAGCCGACGAGTGCAACACCGAAAACGAATGCCAGGACAATCAAGATGGAGTTGACTGGCACAGGATCGTTGTGGAAGGTCTTGTGGGTCAGAGCATCCAGTCCAGCCTGAGAAAAGTTTCCTAGACCTGCCAAGCAGATAATCAATCCGTAGACTGTGCCAAATGTCTGGAAGCCAAATACCTTGGCAGCATAGTCGGAAATGGCAGTGTAGTACAATGGTCGGTATACGACGAAGAGAGCGACGTTAGCGTAGGCTGCCCAAGTCTCTGGAATAACTCCCAGAACACCGATGGCTGTAGCAAGAGTGACAAGCAGGCCAAGCACAAAAGGTACCGACGTGTGATCGAGAACGAAACCAATCAGTGGAACTGCAAAGACACCACCCAGTGGAAGGGCAATATCAAAGACTTCGTTGATCTTGACGGCTTGCGGGTATGAGTGGAGCAGCTCGGTGTATTGTGTTCTGATAGTTGCGACAAAGTAGTTGATACGGGTCATCTGAATGACGGTAAACAACGTGATGAGGATAAACCAGGGCGACATGATTTGCTGCAGAGCGGTACGACCGTGCAGAGCTCCCCAGACGCCAGACTGAGCCTGCTTTTTCTGCTCGACGTTGGCCTGCTCCTGTCCGTTCTTGTTACCCAGCAGATTGGTGATCTCGTTGATAGCCTCCTCTCGATGTTCGCGTCTGTGAGAGATGACGATCTCGCGCTCCTGTTCATCTTCGATCTCCTCGTTGGTAGCATGCGCATCGGTTGCTTCATCTTCAGCGGCCTTGACCAATTCACCCACTGTCTTGTAGGAATTGGCAGGCATGACAAAGATCTGGGCGACCAGAATCAGAGCCGGTACAACAAGGTAGACCAAGAAGAACTGTTTTGGCTTGAACTTGCGGTCGGTGCCCTGATAGATGAGTCTGTAGACTAGGAAGAGAGCGGAGCTGGTGTCGAAGGCTCCGGTGAGCAAGGCAAGAACCAAGCCTGAATGCTTTGGAAAAGTATTGGAAAGCTGGAACGACGGGATGAATACGAATGGACCGCCGAGGGCAAGGAAGAGATAGCCGAGGATGTAGGCGTCCATATGTGGGCTGAGGTCTGCAGCAAAGGCCAGGAAAAGCGCACCAAGGGACAACAGGACGACACCAACAATGCTTGTGATTCTCGGACCGAACCTGTCCAGTGTGGCTCCGACGGGAAGAGCGCAGACATTTGTGCTAACAGCAGCAATGGTAAACATGAAGTTCAGCCTCAACTCCTGCTCGTAGCACACCCAGACTTGGCTGTCCAGCTCTTGCTTTGTACATCTTTCTCGGTACACACCCTCGGAGATGAACACGGGCTTGATGGCAGCGAATCCAAAGACGATCCCAGCAGCGAACAGGTTGTACAAGACAGCAATGGTGACCTGAGTGATCCTCTTCCCTTTGCTAACTTCGAAGGTTCTGACCAGATCAGCCTGCGCGGCCGGAGGTACCCATTCGCTGACCGGGTTGAAGGAGAGTTTGCGGCGCTGAGAGCCAGTCGGCGAGTCGCTCCGCCAGCGTTCGACGGATGCCATCGAGGAGCGTCGGTGGAAAATCGCTACAGAGTAGGAAGAAGGTTTGAATCGTCCGAGTACTGTATCTCAAACGTTGACAGCACAAAACTTTACCCCACACTTGTCACTCGACGGATGACGTGTTTCTCCAATTCGAGTGTTCGAAGTGCAATTGACTGGATGTTCGAGAACGAAAACTGTATAGAATGCGATGACTATCTTCCAGCAACTGCGCGCTGATATGAAAGGAGCGATGTGATCTTTTCTGTACGGTTTCGTTGCAGAGAAAACTCCTGTAGGTGTCGAAATTTTCTAATGTGATAACTCAGGGCAAAAAATTGACAGCGGCGCTCACGCGTCGGCGCCTTCCGAACTGTGAGCAATTGAAACACCTTTACCTACATGTACCTACCTTACTGAACATGATTGCATAAAGTCTTCATAGACAGCTCCTTGAAGAGTTTCTCTCTGCGCCACGGGACATGAGCGTATACGTGACTTATTAGACTGCAAGTAAGCTGGGAAAAAATAGTTCAAGGGCTGATAATCAAGAATGAATGGAGGCAGCTGATCGCCGATATCAGCCGATGTTGTATGCAGTAGGAACGACTGAGTACTAGGTAACAAATGCTGAGGTGATGCCCAAAGACGAGTTGAAAGACCCGATGACGAGTGTTCTGCCAGATCTGTACAAGATCGCGGAGTCGGTCTGCCAGATAATAATAGGTAGGTATTGTACCGTATGTCAACGTACCGGAAGCAACTGCGATGCCGTCGTTGTTGCCGATTCACTGTCAGAACCGATCAAGACCAAACAAATGATCGGATCCTCCAATGAGGAGTCTCGACAAAATTGCATGAGCATCACCCGAGCCCGTGGTTACCTTAGTTCGCCCATCGAGTTTTTGTCATGACCTGCAGTTTAATATATTCCAGTGACCTGTATTTCCGGTCGATGATGGGAGACACTGCACTTGTACAGTATGCTGTACGTGAAAGGGTGCAATAGTGGAGCATTTCTCCCGTGGCTGACGGACGTGGTGGCCAGCCTTTCTCTAGCCACGCCAAATATACATGTATTCTGACCCAGGGCGAGTCATGTCAAATAATACATGACCTGCATGTATGTAAGTACTGAAGCCCTCAGGGCTCACGCACGGCTCGCTCCTTCGAACCGCGACCAGGACGGGATACAAAGATCGGATCGACACTGACTTGGCGTAGATGGTTGCTGGATGCTCTCGCTCCGGTCTATCTTTACAAAGCAGTTGATTTCCTTCCGATTCGTTGATGGTTGCTTGAAGGGTTGACATGAGGTACGGTCACTTTTTACTTTACTGTTGTCGAACTTTCGTAAAGACCTCAGGTTCTCCCATCTGAAACCAGCACGACGTGAAAAGAAAGCACCTCAAGAAGCGCCCCACGTGAACATCCGTCCCGAATTGTCGCAAAAGATGGCGCAACCTTATTATTACATGTATATTGTATTATTCCCTCGATGACTGGATGTGCTGCTCCTATCTTCAATTCCGCACGATCATTACTGTATTCAACAGGTTCGAGGCATTCAGCCGCACAGCCGACTAAGGTACTTTCGAGCCGCTGTCCCGAGGGTAATCCTGAGCTGAGACTACCTTAGGAAGTGTGATAAGAAGAGATACAAATTCCATGTTAGGCCTATTGATCCTGCATTCGTGGAGCTACCTTCAGTGCTTTCAGTAGTTGCTTGCAGTGTTTCTGTCGGACGACCTCAAATCGAAAGCTTCATTACTGGAACATATATCGCCTGGAACATAATGCTCTCGTACATGTAACGTTAATTACTCAGGGGCTATAAGGTTCGCCCACCCAACGTGTCGGACCGTGCGGACCGCTCCACTGTTCTCGACGACGTGGGAAAATGTGGATGTCCAGCAAGAAACCAGCGCCAAACCTGCACGAAACAGACATGGATCTTCTGCCTCCCACCTCAAAGGCTCGATCCCATCCTACAAAGCCCCGCTGTCATTGTCTACTTGCTTCACTCGGTACAGCGCCATATGTGAACACAGGGTCTAGTCCTCGGGGGTCTGACCAGGGTCTTTGACAGGAGAACTTTCGTCATGGAGCATGTCTTGTTCTGCATCTACTCACTCGCTGACCCAATCTCTGACATCCTCAGCACAGCAAGGACCCGCACCACGCCGAACACGTGCTTGACGCGACCTTGTCACCAATCAAGTCGTCGCCTGCACACTCCAAATCCTCCCCACGAAGACCAGAAATGTTGCAACGTGCCGTCCGCGACTTTGAGAAGCTTCAGACGGCGCAACGTTCTTCTCGACTGACATCCACCTTGCACGCCAAGGCTCACTATAGGTAGGAGGATAAGGCAGGTACATCTCCAATGTCTACTTCGCTTAGAAGCCTCATTCAGGAGAAGTTGCACGCCGTTCTTACTATCACTCACCTGCATTCGATCACAGACCACAGACTGACATGTTCCTACATCTGGTAGAGGCGACGACCACACACCCGGTTCTCGTATTGTTCGTCTGCCGTGTGCTAGTACGCACAATGCATATCCATTCTCGATCCATGGTGTCCTCAATCTATCCTCATGCATGTGAATGCTGTGGGGTAGATCTGGACTGATGCCAACCTGCATCAACGGCCGCATTGTATATCTATCTACACTCGCGCTCATGCAACGTCTTGACGATTCGTGTCAAACGTTCATTCTTCCACCCTCCACCACTCCATCGAGTCTTGTCGAGCCTGACGACTGACACTCCTTACGACTCGGTCCAAGAATCACAGGCAACAACAATCTTTCACCATGCCAGCCATATTTCTTCCTTCTGACCCTACGACAAATCCGACGCCACAGTATCTCGCCCAGTCAGAAGCATCCGCCATTCTCATCTTTACCGGTGTTGTAGGATGTCTCGCTTTGATCGCAGTGTGTTTACGTCTCTATGTCCGCCAATTCATGCTCCATTTCGTCGGCCCAGATGATATTGTCATGGCTTTTGCCATGCTGAGCGGTATCGGCGTATACATCTGCTTCATTGGCCAGTCCAGCTGCGGACTGGGAAGACATCTGGCCGCTCTCAGCATAGACGAGATCGAGGTCTTTACTCACTGGCAATTCGCCCAGTACATCGTCAGCATCTTCGGCGACTCTCTATGCAAAATTTCCATCTGTTTGCTTCTCATCCGTCTGGTCAAGCACAGGAAATTTGTATACACTCTTTGGGCTTTGCTGAGTTCGTACGCACCATCGTCTGCTCTCATACATCACTGACCTCCTCGTAGTATTCCTTGTCCTCTTCACTATCGTTAGCGTTCTCGTCATTGTCTGCGCCTGTCTTCCAACCACAGCCGACTGGAACTTTGCCACCATGGCAAACGCCAAGTGCCTGTCAGGCAAAACCTTTGTCGGTCTGGGCATCGTCAGCTCAGGCATCAACATCGGCACAGACATCCTGCTCGCTCTCATGCCTATTCCAGTCATTCTGAGCTTAAGTCTGAACAAGCGAACCAAGATCGCTCTCTGCACCGTCATGGCCTCCGGCGTTATCGCAGTTGCTGCAGGAGCCGTCAAGATTCAGTCACAATACGGCTACCTGACCGATACCGACCGGCTGTACAAGGACCGCTACGCCGTCTGGGCCGCCATTGAGCTGTATTTCGGCATCATCGCCGCCTCTCTTCCAACGCTCAAACCACTAATGGCAGCGTTTCTTTCCTCTGCACGCCAGACCCTGCACACGACACCGCGCGCCCGCCGCGTGCAGAAGTTTCCCCCCACGATCCACAACCCCCGCATCCACGACCACCCGAACGAGGTCACCTCAGAGTGCTCAAGCGACATTCAGTCATCGCGGAACTCGTCGAAATCGGGCGGCTATTTCAGCTCCAAGAAGTTCGCCGACCTCACGACGGACTGCACACGCAGCGATTCGGTCCAGCTGGGCACGGTCGTGACGTGGTCGCTGGAGCCACTATCACGAAAGCCAACGCGCGATGCTTGTATCGTTCGCACGACGCAGGTCACCACGACGAGCGAGCCGGCGCACAATCTCGAGGCGCCGCGGCCGGTGTCGCAGAGGGCTGTGCTGCGGACGCGGTCGAGTTTGGAAGGTGGTGCTTTCTTGAGCGCGGCGCAGAGAGAGAAGGCGGATCTGCCGTTGCCGAAGTTCGATCAGTTGAGGACGTTTTGAGCTTGATGAGATACCGTGGGCAACCGGCCTCGGATATGTAATTTTATGACCTCATGTATGATTGTAGATACGCTACATGTCTTTCGTTACTTCGTCGCTTCCGCTTTGTCTCGTGATTGATTTCCTCCTGTATTGCCTTCCTTTGATCTACTGCTTCTGCTTGGACCAAGTGCTGCTTCTTTCCCTTCTGTGACGCTACAGCCAATTTGTGCCACGCTGCGCGGACGATGGAGGGGCCTGCTTTCGGCATCTGTGACGATTGAGACGCGCCGCTTCCCATTCGGATATTCGTACATCATAACTCTCGAATCCCATGCACTTCAACCCAGCGTCTCGTCCTCCTCCTCATCCGGGGTGACCAACCCAGCAGCCCTCGCCTCCTCTGCATCAGCAGCTGCCGCCTGCTCTGCCATAGCCTCAAGCCCATAGACATCCTCATAAGTAGACACCTCAACATCCCACGTCTCCTTCTCACCGGGCTCCTCGTCTCCACCCCAGAACCGGAACGCGAGCACACCTCCATCCCTCAGCCCCACCGTCAACGGACTCTGCTTACTCTTGCCGTTGGCCCTTTTCTTGCCGCCGCTCTCGTCTAGCATGTCCGAGTCCACTACGTCTTCGATGCTCTCCCAGCCGCCTTCGGAGAGATTGGCTGCGTCGATTGGTTTTGCGAGGCGGATTGACGACGCGGTGCTAGGGATGTCTTGGGAGTTGAGCTTGCCGTCCGGGTAGGCTGTTTGCAGAGCTTGGAGGAGGTCGGCTTTGAGTACGGATAGTGACATGGACCGATCCACGTGCAGGACTACTGTTGTGCGCTTGTTCTTGAGGCGGAGCGTCCATGTTTGTGGAGTTGGTTTGACCGGCATTTCGGGTGAGACAAAAGGGGATTGATGGTGTCTTTAAATCTCGGATATTGTATGTCTCGAAACGAGAATGCGCAGTCGTTGTGTTGATTGAGAACGATGGGGTACAAATATCCTGGTCCGTAGGCTTCTCCAAATGTCTTGGCGGGAAGTGAAGGACGATTTGGGTTGTTGCCTGCCTTTGTTGCCTGCCTTGCTTGCTCCTTCCCCATGCGTTCAAACGCCGTATACAATTTCGAGCTCTGCCTCACTCCACGCCGGACGGACCAATGAGAATGGCCACATCTCTATAGCTATTTTTGTGACCCGTGTGGTCGACAATTTTCCATCTCTGCAGTCGCTCACGCGCGCGTGGGGAGGACCTCGACTTCTTGAAACGAGCGGTCTCTGTCTACGAGTACGCACTGGACAAACGAACTGGACAAACGTATTTCGACGAGCATTGCCTGCCCTGGTCAAGCACATAAAGAACTATTCTTGATCATGCACGAATTCTTTACTAGCGGGATCCAGGTATCTGATTGCGTGCTGCTATGTCCATGCGTGGCGGCTCAATTAAGCGCTGTGCCACACGAATAGCTCAATCTCCGCGATTGGACACCAAGACGTCGTTCATGTCTGTCGTGAAACCGGTGGAGAGATGGGCTGAGAATGGTGAAGCTCTGTCTGTGGACGATATGTTGTTGATGGAAACTGATCTGGATATTTAAGACCGCGTGATGTCTCCCGAACTGTCTCTGTATTCAATCAAGCCACTATCCATCGGCCTCTTCTTTGTAGCATCATTTCTTGCGAAGCATACCAACCTTCGATCATTCCATTACGAGCTTTGAGTCTCTTCTGCCATCATCACCAAAAGCGCCTTCCACTGTCAATTCTCCATTCATCATGCCTGTCCCAGATTACGGTGCCTTGCCTCTGGCCAAATTCTTCCTCCTCTGTCGCATGCTTTCTCTGATAGCCATGGCGTCCATCGTCGGTATAACAGCCGACTTCGTGTCGGAGATTGTATCAACGAACTTGGCTCCTCCACGGGAAGTCGTTGCTGCTTTGACAATCGTTCGTTCTTCCTCTCATGTTCTCTTCGTCGATACTGATACGTCTTAGACCTGCCTCGCAGCTCTTTACAACCTCATCAGCATTCCCTTCTTCTACGCCCGTGCCCACATGGGTCTTCTGGTCATGACGATGGTTGACTCCTTCTTGTTGCTGTCGTTTGCGATCATCTCAATCGTGTTCGGCAAGCCGCTTTCGTTCCTCAATTGCGCGATCGTCACATCTGCTTCTGCTTCTGGCAATGCTCAGTCGTCTGCTGCCTGGCTCCAGAGTGTTGCTTCGAATGTCGGAAAGGATGGAAGCACGCTGGGTTTGCCATCATGGGCCGGGAGTACAAAGGTGAACTGTTTCGAGACCAAGGCGATCTGGGGTCTGTGTATTGCGCTGTGTATACTGTACACTTGCACTTGTGTGGTGCTGCCGACGTTGTTCTTCAAGGCCAGAAAGGTGGCCGCAGGCAAAGGGGCGGTTTGAGGTGGTCATCTACAAGGTGTCGGAGGTGGAGAAGGTGGTGTCGAGTAATGCTACAGCGTGTTGTGAGGACTGCGAAGGATCTGTAGACGGTTAGCCAAGATTCGGAGGGCGACTTGATGGCGTTATGATAGATACCAAAGGGTAATTTTTATAATATACAGTCGTGTCCTGCTTCAGCCGGTCAAGACGGTGCGCGGCGTCTGCCAGCTGTGAGGCCCTGGGAGAAGGCGGCCACTCTGTTCCAGCCCCTCGCCAGCGACTTCCATCCCCGATGCCACAACCTCTCGATGGCCTGACGGGCAGACTTCTCGTCTGACCTCTCGTCTGACCAATCGGAGGTCATGCTGGAGTAGTCGCTGGTGTGCCATGTGTCCTCCTCCCAGATGGTCCTCATGTCTGCGTGAGGTTAGTACAAACGTTTTGAGCAATGATGAAGTCAAGGAGACCGACACTTACTATGACGTCTCGCGCGCCTCTGTCTGTACCATCTCATCTGTGATGGGTCCATAGTGTTTGCTGTACGATGTGTATGAGCAAACGTTGTGTGAGTGGGCGACTCACCTGGTAAAGCAGAGGCATTGACTTTGGTGGGGGCACTTCCGCTGCCAGCCGCTCGCATACTTGCCCGCCCCTGCGCCAGACTCTCCGCCGAATACAGTACCCACTGCGCGACACATAACGAACCCAGCAGAATCGCAGGCATCGACGGCGACCAGCCTGCCATGAAGAGGAGGATGAGAATAACCCTGCGAAGGGCCTCACACAATGCCCAACGAAGATCAGGGGGCTCGACAGCGCATACCACTCGACTAGCATCGCCGGCTGAAAGATTACCCAACCCATTCACGACGCGACAAATGAACAGTATTGACCTACCTCTCTCGGTCACATACCAACATTAGACATTCATCCGAGGTCGCATCAACCATCGGAAGTCTAGATAAGACACAAGTTGCGTGTCTTGTTCGTCGATGTTCAATGTCTGACAACGCTCGGCAGCGTGCATACCGCATATGCAGTCAGCCGTGTCGGTCCAATCGAGGCAATCGCGATCGTTTGCTTGGTCTTTCCCTGTACCAGTACCATACAAAGCAGCTGCCGAATGATCATTTCTTCTCATCCATACTCACCCTCGACAGATTTTCGCAGATCTCCGTCCTTCTGGCATCTTCAGGACGTGGTTGTCCATTCTTTCCAGCTCAAGATGGTAGTCTTCTATGTTAGTGTTCATCACGGTATTGCAGGACGGGCCTTCGAGATCATGATCGAGATTCGGCGGTCGCTGCCCGAGAGTTTACTGTTCTTGGGGTTGCGTTTCGGTCGCCATCGTTGGAAAGTAATGGTCTCTCCTCTTGGTCGGGATACTCCTGGAAGTGGCAACATGTAGCCATCAATGATGGGTTCCTTGGTATCTCCTTCCGCGGTTCAGTGGCGCGTCGTGGCTGTCCTACGATTGGTTTACCGAGGGGTGTTTCAGCTGCTTTACGGTCTTTTCTTTCTGTTTTTCCCGGTGTCATTGATACTCAGTGGCCTGCGTTTTCAAGCTCTCGTTGCCGGCGTACAGGTCACAGGTTCCAGCTAATACTTTACGATTGCTTGTTGCTACTGCTGGCCCTGTTGATTGTCAACGTTGCTCCAGGGGAGGTCGTTCAAGCGTGTCTGCTGTTTCTTGTCTTTTCGAGGGGGTTTCAATGTCGGGAGACTCGAAGGAGCCATACAACACCAGCAATATCATGCTACTACGACTCCTACTAGTCGGCGTTGCTGTTCCGGGCGGTCACAGCTCGGTTGTCATTCAATATGTCGTGATCCCTGTTTCCGAGCCAGGAGGAGCATTGCCTACAATCAAGCAAGCTTGTCGTTACCGACCTCGAAGGCGCCTTCGGCTGCGTCTGCAATGGTCATATCTTTTCCTCCCGTTGGTTGTCAGTGTCCATCCAATGCAGGACCATCGGGACCTTCAACTTGACCGCCACTATCTCGCCATCGACGGACTGATTGGTTTCCAGCGCCGATCAAAAGATGTACGTAATTCTTCCTCGAATCCTCGACCGCCTGCTTTTGTGGAAATACATTGCCATCAGATGTCGGAAGCACCGAAGGTTTCGCATGCGATTCTTGGCAAACTCAAAAGTGGTCGGCACCCACAGGAGCGGCGAGGTGTGTCTATCATGCGATTCAGCTCCGATGCTGATAGCAGGCAAAATCATGTGTCATCAGCATGGACCGTCGAGGTCGTGAAGACGTCGTGTCAGTATTGGGACAGCGAATCAAGAGCTGGAGGGCGGTCTTATGCAGTGGCGTGCAATCGGATGCGTTACGCGGCATAGCGGCGCGGCGTGGTTGCGGTTCCGTATTTCGCATGAGGACCTGACAGGCGTATGCAAATCACTAGTGCGAGCTGTCACCTGCTGTGGTTGCTGCTCGATGCAGTCTCAAGATGATGGTGGTTGGCGGACCAGACATGGTTGTGAATGGTCGGGTAACTGAGCATCAGCTTCGACAGAGGAGCAGCGAATGAACGACTCGGTGGAACACCGACGAACAGGGCTGACGGCGACGTGCATTCACTGCATTTGTCGACGGCTACAGTACAACCCACGCCGCCGCAGAGCTGGAGAAGATGGCCTGCAGTAGCAATGGTCGGAAGATGTGGCTGCAGATCCGCTTCGTCGGCGATACCAAGGGAAACGAGGCGCAGGGAAGATTGGCCCATATCAACCCATGACTGGCAGTAGTCGGCGGGTGGAAGAAGGGGAATCGATTGGCGTTGTGGCCCTAAACAGTCGTTCTAACGCTTTTGGGACGGGCATGCGGGCACATGCAAGTCAAGGTCAAGGTTGTCCCACTCTTGCGCGGCGGAACTCGATCTTCGTCACGGATTCAAAGAACAACCACATTTGTTTCTCGAGTCATTACTGCACCTTCGACATAATTCTCTGCATTTTCTCGCATCTGACGGCCACGGCATGCTACGAGTTTACCAGCAATAGCTGCGCGCGAGTTCATGACCCCTCCCTCGTCGCGGTGAACACCGCCTTCTTACTTGCATTTCTTCAGCATCTCCCCTTCTCGAAACATAATTTAATACGTATCCCGACGCAACCATGTCGTTCGCGCTCGTTTCTCCCATAGCGGAGGCTATCGGCCTAGTCTTCCTCTCTCGATCTCTGCAGAATGATAATATCACGGGTCCCAACTACACCATACTCGACTCCGGCGGACCCAGGGCCCCATTGGTCGCAAACAATACGGCTCACAACATCTTGACCTATACATACTTCGCCTACCCGGGTCTCCTCTTGCTTTTCTTCATCGGCGTCTTCACATACGACAGTGTTGTCAGTTCCAGCGAGGACCAAAAGACGGATGATTCGGCTCCCGCGGTTCAGCTCGGTCCCGGCGGAAAGCCACTGCCCCCTCGGACTATCAAGAAGAAGAAACAGGACAAACAGGACGTGCTCGATTTCAGTAGGCCTAGAAAGCTGCTGTTTATATGGCTTTCCCTGGTCGTTCTCATGACCTTGCTCGGAAACGGTGCACTGATCATCGCTCACTCTGTCTACGCTCGTGACGAAGAATGGTGGCCTGGCCAAGCATATGTCGTGAGTAGAAACGCTTTACAAACCCTGGGAAGTCGATACTAACATATCACCAGATCTACGTCGCCGCCTCCTTCATGGTCTATGCACTCCTTGTGCTCTCTATATTCGATTCGAAGCCATCTCCTGGGATTTCGCAATTCTGCACTTGGGTGCTTGCCATTTTCATGGAACTGATACTACTCGGAGCTTCTTTCGCCATATATACGACCGATCATCATCAACCAACTGTAGATGATCCACAAGGCGGCGCGCTTGAAAGAGCCATGACCGAGTGGGAGATTGTCGAGGAAGTCCTCAATATCGTTCGCATTGTCAGCCTGATTGCGTTGGCCATGTTCTACATGGTGTTTGTTTGCATGCAGAGATTCGACCAGAAGAAACGTCAAGCGCAAGCAGAATCAGCACAAAACTCGGATGAGGCAACTAGCCTGCTTGACCACCACGCTGCGGAGAATGGCAACGCAAATGGCGACACTCCTGATTACGGCACCAACGGAAATGCCAACGGCACTGCAAGTGCAGATGTTAACGGAAACACTAAGAGTGCTCCAAAACCGCCGAAAGAGGACGATGTTCCAGCTGGCTGGGAAAAGCCCAAAAAGGTACCAGCACGCAGTTGGTGGGAATACATCCGTGGCTACGCTGTCTTTTTTCCATACCTCTGGCCAGCCAAGCAGCTCAGGCTTCAGCTGACCGTCATCATCTGTGTCCTCATAATGGTAGCTCAACGCTTCGTTCAATTGCTCGTACCATATCAAGCTGGACACATCACCGATCAGCTCTCCGGAGAAGAGCACACTGGCAACGTCAAGATCTCCATCGCGTTATACATCGTGTACCGATTCCTTCAGGGCAATAACGGTGTCCTGGGTGCCATTCGGTCTACCTTGTGGATCCCCATCAGTCAGTATTCCTTCCGCGAATTGTCCGTTGCCTCCTTCGAGCATGTCCATGGCCTCAGTCTGGACTTCCATCTCGGCAAGAAGACTGGAGAGGTTCTTTCTGCACTCGGCAAAGGCAACTCCATCAACAGCTTCCTCGAATCTATCACGTTCCAGGTCCTGCCTATGCTGGTAGATCTTTTCATCGCCTTCTTCTATTTCCTCTACGAATTCGATGCCTACTATGCTCTGATCATGTGCATTATCACGTTCTGGTACATATATATCACAATTCGGATGGCCCAGTGGCGTGCCGACAAAAGAAGAGAGATGGTCGATGCCGACCGCCACGTCGATGCAGTCAAGTGAGTATTACCGTATCTAGCGCTAGACTTATTCTGACTCTGTACTAGAAACGATTCGATGGTAGCATACGAGACGGTCAAGTACTTCAACGCCGAAGCTTTCGAATTCAATCGTTATCGCAAAGCGGTTGTCGACTACCAAACCGCCGAATATACCACAACTTGGTCTTTGAACGTTATGAACGTTACCCAGAATGCCATCTTTATGGCTGGACTTATGATTGCTTGCTTTATTGCGGCGTATCAAGTCACCAGTGGTCAGATCAAGGTCGGAAAGTTCGTCTCGCTTATCACGTACATGGCCCAACTCCAGCAGCCTCTCAACTTCTTCGGCACATTCTATCGTATGATCCAGAGCAACATGATCAGTGCCGAACGCATGCTCGAACTCTTCAAGGTGCAGCCCACTGTGGTCGACAAGGAGGGCGCTCAACCTCTTGTCAAGTGCGAGGGAGATCTCCGCTTCAAGGATGTCCACTTTGCATACGATGCCAGAAAACCAGCTCTCAAGGGTCTCGACTTTCATGCAAAACCCGGCACGACTGTTGCCTTTGTCGGAGAGTCTGGTGGCGGCAAGTCCACAGTATTCCGCCTTCTCTTCCGCTTCTACAACCTGACTTCTGGCAACATTCTAATCGACGACCATGATGTGGACGACGTAACCATTGACAGTGTTCGTCGTCAGATCGGCGTAGTACCCCAAGATACGGTTCTTTTCAACGACACATTAATGTTTAATCTCAAGTACGCCAATGAGTCGGCCACTGACGAGGACGTCTTCGAGGCTTGCAAGGCCGCCTCCATCCACGACAGAATCTTGTCCTTCCCTGATGGCTATCAGACCGCTGTCGGAGAACGAGGCCTGCGCCTGTCCGGAGGAGAGAAGCAGCGAGTCGCCATCGCCCGGACCATCATCAAGGACCCGAAGATCATCCTGCTCGATGAGGCTACAGCTGCGCTCGACTCGGAGACGGAGGAGCACATCCAAGAGGCGCTCCAGAAGCTGTCTCACGGCCGGACCGTGCTTCTGATCGCCCATCGGCTCAGCACCGTGGTCGACGCTGACCAGATCCTGGTGCTGAAGGGTGGTGAGTGCGTTCAGCGCGGCAACCACGAATCCTTGTTGGCGGTTAAGGGCCCGTACAAGGAGATGTGGAGGAGGCAGGTCAAGGCGGAGCGCGCGGCAGAGCACTTGCGTGCTGCCGCTCTTGCAGCCGCGAGGCTCAAGAAGGAGGCTGACGATGGAGAGGGCGAAGGCTCGACCTCGGACGACGAGGATGTGCAGACTCAGATCCGCAGGGAGCTGACCGAAGCGGCGGAGCGCACTGCGTCTTGAGCTGAGTCTGCACCCTCGGTCTGGACGAGGAGAGGGTGGGTTCGGGGGCACTTTGGTGCGCGGACGTTATGCCGGAGAGGTAGCTGAGGGGGTGGACTTTCCTTTTGAGTGTAATTTATGCATGGCCTCGGCGTTTGATGATACCAGATGGCACGGAAAGGGGCCTCGACTGTAGCATAGCTTGAACGACGACACGATGGGCAGCATGGAGGGACGGTAAAAGCGCCTGAAATAGCCAGTACGAAGTAGCCAACCAATAGCATGGCCTCTAATCGCACATACTGGTGCTACCGTGATATACGACTGATGGTGTACACAGCCTGTTATTGCCAACGAGTATTTCTTGTATGAGCGGCCTGAGAACAGCCTGTTGAAGCTGGACCCGGCGCAGTATTCTTGGCACCACGGACGCTGTGGTGCCCTGCCGGCATTTACCCGAAACTCGCCCACCGCCGACCGCGAAATCCTCAAAGATTCCACGCCGTGACGACGAGATCAATCATCGACACATATTCAGCGACGAAGCGCCCTTTGTTACTCCATCACATCAACGGTAACAACTCGTCAAAATGTCCGGAAGAGGGTACGTCAAAATCACACACCTGCGACGAATTGGAAGCGCGCAAAGACAAGGAATCGCATACGGACACGGACAGAAATGCTGACTTTTCTCTACAGTCGCGGTGGTCAAGGTAACAAGCTGAGAATGACTCTCGCTTTGCCTGTGTACGTTTATCCCCCTACAGCAATTCCTCTCAAACAGGACAATCTCCCTCTCGACGTTTTCTGCCGCCATGAACACCGAATCTTCAACCGCGAAAAAGAGCGGCGCACGCACGCACACACGACCACGAACACGTCCACTAACAAACTCGCAGCGGCGCCGTCATGAACTGCGCCGACAACAGCGGTGCCCGCAACTTGTACGTCATCTCGGTCAAGGGCTTCGGTGCCCGTCTCAACCGCCTGCCAGCCGCCGGTGTTGGCGACATGGTCATGGCGACCGTCAAGAAGGGAAAGCCTGAGTTGAGGAAGAAGGTCATGCCAGCGGTTGTCATTCGCCAGAGCAAGCCATGGAGGAGACCCGACGGCATGTACCTCTACTTCGAGGACAACGCTGGTGTCATTGTCAACCCCAAGGGTGAGATGAAGGGATCGGCCATCACTGGTCCGGTCGGTAAGGAGGCTGCTGAGCTTTGGCCTGTGAGTATTTGTCCGACGTTCGATTGGAGGATTGGTGCTGATGAACCATAGCGTATTGCTTCCAACTCTGGTGTCGTCATGTAAAGGGTTCGAGGGAGAAAATTCTTTTGCAAGACTGAATGGGATGAGGGACCGGAGTGCGGATTGAGGGTTTCGATCAGGCAAAACAAGTCATGGGCATACCGGCGATTCTCTTTTTTCTGAAGGGTGATAATGCTCGATGGTCATCAAGCCACATGAGTAGAACGGGAAGGAATGATATGATTACCAGACCCGTATGAAGCCGACAAATGAAAACTTCACAAGACACTTTGCAACAATTCTCATGACATGCGCTGGATCCTAACTTGGAAATATTCGGTTCTCCTGTTCAGTAGTGATATATATCAAACATCGGCCTCCAAGAATCTCTCAATAGCCGCCATAAACGCATCCGTCTCTTCCAACTGCGGACAATGCGAGCTCTGCGGGAACCTCACCCACTTGACCTTGCCAGGTATCTCCCTAAAGAAGTCCTCCATAACAATATCCTGCGCCTCATCATACGCACCATTAACAAGCAACGTCGGCACCTGAATATTCTTTAAATCGCTGACCACATTCCACGTCTTCAGGCTCCCAATAACATGAAACTCGCTCGGTCCATTCATAGTATGATAAACCGTACCATCATCCTTGATGACCGCCTCGCTCTCGGCGTATTCCTTGGGCATGGGCTTGACGCGCACCACGAACCTCTCCGTGAACGCCAACACCGCCTCATCGTACTCTTTCGTGTCCGTTTTCTCCTCCGCCTCCAGCCTCGTGAGCGTCTCTTGCACGTCCGCGGGCAGCAGCGCGCGCATCTCGTTGGCGACTTTTACCCAGGTCACCATGTCGGTCGGCGAGTCGCAAATGCACAAACGGCGCAGACCCGAGGGGCGTGTGGCGGCGTATTGCGAGCCGAGCATGCCGCCCCAGCTCTGGCCTAGCAGGTCGAAGGTGCTGATGCCGAGATGTTTCTTCAGGTTGTCCAGCTCGGCCATGAAGAGTTGTGGTGTCCAGAAGTTGGTGTCGCCGTTGCGCTCGCGGAGGTGGGTTGAGTTGCCGCAGCCTAGTTGGTCGTAGAGGATGACTGGACGTGCATTCGGTCCTGTTGAGAGAAGTCCGAGCGTCTTGAGGTAGTTGTGGCCTGCACCTGGACCACCGTGGAGGACAATGAGGGGAGTCTTTGAGGAGGACAGATCGCCGTACAGGGCGTACCAGGTCTCGACTTTGAGACTGTCGGTGGGTGTAATGAATGGGATCCGACCGGTCGAGGTTGGTTCTGGGTACGGTCTCGTCTGTCCTGGTGGTGGGATCTTGACGCTGCCGTCGTCGCCTGGAATGATATTGAGGAGACCCATTTTTGCGGTGATTGTGTGATTGAAAGAGTTGAGGAGGGTAATAGAAGGTACCTGCCAACAGATAGAGAAGAGCCTATCTATACTTCACAAATGTATGTCATTGATACTGTCACGATTGGGCCAAACCTTTGGCGGGTCAAATTGCCGCTCGATTGGGAAGGTGGCATGGGTTCATTACGTTACGTCTTCGGAGTGTCTACTCCTTCGAGCCCGGGGTGATGGTCATGGCTGCTAGTGATCACGAATATTTGAATGACATGGCGTATTCGCAGTGGCTATTGTCGTACCTGTGAGAGTTTGTAATGGCCAATCGAGGTGGTCACGCGAGTAACAACAATAAATAATAACAATTATTGACTGGAGCATTATCTCATGCAAGATACCGCGGCTAGATCGTGGGGTGTTTCCGAAGTTGGGGGGGGCGCGATAAGGAAGGCGGAGCCTCAGCTTTCTTCCTTGTGCGACAATTTAGCCGAAGCGGCTCCTCGACTCGACTCGGAGCTTCACTCGATCCTTGACCGCGAAGAACGCGTCTCTTGTAACAACTTGAGCCCGACTTTTTCAGCTCGTGCATTTGCGAGTCGCATCTCTCAAGGTATGTAAGATTCTCGTATCTCTTTCTCTGCTTTACAAGGATGTTACTCAAAATATTGGAGCTGTCCTATCTCTCAGGAGACTGAGGAGTAAACCTATACGCAAATTGTCTGAATGTTTATGGAGAGTTCAAAATGTTATTGTGCTTAATGTACTCGACACGTTGCTGACCATTCGAAGTAGCGAAAGCTCGCAACTAAAATACCTGGTCATGAGCCAGCGGTAGCATCGTCTATTGCAGCCGGTCGTCTTCCGGACTGGAAGCGCTTTCCCATCACATTCTGACAAACGCGCGTTATCATGTCGGAAGACCCTCGTCGCCGGAAGGTGGTAGCTGCGCCACCACCACCGCCTCCGCCGCCTGAAGAAGTGCCCGACTCAACGAAACAGCAGCTGAATGAACCAAATAGTGGTCAGTCATCACAGGCTGAGGGTCAAGGCGCCCAACCAGGGACACCCAAAGGTGGTCAAGAAGGAGGGTTCAAGCTGCGCTTCTGCACAGTATGCGCAAGCAACAATAACAGATCGATGGAGGCACATTTACGACTGTCCACATCTCAAGCACAATATCCAGTCATATCGTTTGGAACAGGATCTTTAGTCCGTCTTCCCGGACCGAGTATCACTCAGCCAAACGTTTACAATTTCAACAACACATCATACGACGCCACGTACAAAGAGTTGGAGTCGAAAGACGCTCGATTGTACAGGGCAAACGGAATCCTACCAATGCTGGAAAGGAACAGAGGCATCAAATGGGGACCAGAAAGATGGCAGGATTGGAAGGTCGGAGTGCCTCGTGTCGGGAAGAGGACTGTCGCAACGGACGACGTAGCTGCACAAGGAGCCCCAGAAGCCCTCTTCTCGACGGATCTTGGATCGCAAGGCACCGAGGCTGGCTTGGTTGACATCGTATTTACCTGCGAAGAGCGATGTTGGGACGCTGTCGTTGACGATCTCCTATCACGAGGCTCGCCATTGAATCGACCGGTACACGTCTTCAACGTTGATATTAAGGATAACCACGAAGAAGCCTTGGTCGGAGGTAGAGCGATCCTTGAGCTGGCAGACGCACTCAATGCCGCAGCCAAAGAAGAGCGAGACCTGCTCGACCAAGATGCTACTGGCGAGGTCAATGGGTTTGACCAGGGTCACTCGACAGCGAGAGAAGGATTTGACGCTCGTGTACCCGACATCCTCGCAGAATGGCAGGAGAGGTGGCCCTCATTACCTGCGCTGTGGACGCTGGCATGGTTTTGAGACGAGCGGCACGTACATGTAATTCACGACACGAGACCTGGCGTTAGACACGAGACCTGGCGTTACAACTAGATGATACCCCAACAGCATATATCCTTCGTCAACATCTTTCATATTTAAAAAAGGTCAGGTTCTTTCCGACGATGAACCTAATCTACCTGCGTCGCTTAGTGCACGGCGTACCGTAAGACTTGACCGCGTTACGGTACCGTACCATACGGTACCTTAGGTATGTCGGTCCTATGACGTCCAACTACTCGCCAGTGGAATCACAGGACGCATGCCGTTGAACCTGTCGGATGTATGTGTTATCCGATCTGTGTGGAACCATGTGCAAGATCGCTGCAATCGACGCCATCTATCTGGCTTCATGGGTGAATAAGAACTGGGTGCCGACGTGCAGTTCTCGTGCATGTTCTGAAACACAAGCTGCATGGACAGACCCTCCCCGGCTGCTGTCAATCGCGCTCGCTCGCTCTGACCTGGCGCAAGTCGATCACTCTGCTGGGTCTCCATCTTTCGTAAATGTTCTGTCATGCTGACTCTGGACAATGCGATATACCAGAAGAGTTCAGAGTGTTCGACCTTTATCGTCATTAGTCGACAACGGTCGATAAGTCTCATTCGTGCCATAGCCATACACACTCGTGCCAAAGTGACCGCAACGGTAGAGCCCCGGACCGTATGATTTGGTGAAGATCCTGCAGAGGCGTTTTCGCCCGTTGCGTTTGAGAGTGAGATGCTAAGAATAGCTGCCGCTGTGTAGATCGCTCAGTCGACAACCGACCCGGCCCATTGAACACAACCCCAGACACTGTCGCCCGCAGACCACGGCACCGCACCACCACCACCACCACCGCCATTGACTGACTGCCTTTGCGTACTCCACTGATTGCGTACTCCACGAGCGCTTCGAGATACGTTTGTTGATACCCTTGAAACACCCTTGGAGTTTCCTTGCTGTGCTCTTGACGGTTCTGGATCTCCCGGTCACGACTTGCGCCATTCCTTCTCAACTCACTACTCACGACTTGCGCCATTCCTTCTCGACTTCTCGTCCCCTCTCCTATAGGCTTTCCAGCGAAGTCTATGACAGTCTCGCTGTTAGACAATCAAGCTCTCAAGCTGTAGCTCGCCCAGTCGTCAACGACCCAACTCGCTGCACGTCCTCGACTGCTGGCCTTGTGGGACTCGAACTTTTTACGAAGCATACCTACCGAGTCAGCTAATTGATCTGTTTGTATTAGACACGAGCGGGGCATCAATCGCTGAATAGGCAGAATCATCATCTGTGCAGAAAGTAAGAGAACATCTGATCTGGTGGTACCACGGGAAAGGAACGGTTTGAGCTACTGGACACCCCCAGCTCATAGCAAGAGACCATAGCACAGGCGGCAAGCAGAAGACAGGGCTAGCTTGCCGCCCACTCGAGAGGTAAATGGCAGCAGCAGTCATGTCTCCACATCACGCTTCGACCTCGACATCACCCGCGCCGACATCAAATCCAGCCATCGAATCTCCATCCGAGGAGCTCAAACAGTCTCGCGCAAACCTCTCTGTCGAACCTTCACGTAACGAGAACCTCCCACATCGCATGTCTTCATACTCACAATCACGCTCACGGCATACATCAACAGTTTTTCCGCTCTTCCACTCCTCTCTTTCATACGCTCTCGTGCGAGACTTTGCTTACCCACCATTCAATCCAATGCACTATGGCCCACTAGACGAACGACCGAGCGGTACCTCAACACCGACAGGCGACGACCACGGCCGACGAGTTAGCGACCCACCGCCGTGGGACTCCAGCGCCGGGCCCTGGCGTGACAGCAGCTGGGATCAACAACGGGAGACACCAGCATTAGGCCAGCAACTACCATCCACATCCTTCGCGCACGGCCACGACGACGAGGAAGACGCGACTTTCCCCAGCCGCCGCATCAGCAAACACCGCAAAAGCCGCTCTTACACCAACATGGAAGAACACGCGCGCGGCCGCCGGCGCAGCGACAAAGAGAAGGAACGGCCCAACAACGGACGCGCCACGCGCCAGAGCCAGGCCGGCTTGACCGCCGATGGCATGTTCGCCTCTCCAGGCATCGAAACAGAGCCGTACCCGACATACCGCCACGACCTGTCGCAAACAGGGCGGACGGACTCGCCGTTCACGTCCTCCGCCGCACGGCCCGTACTCAACACCGAGGCCGACCCGGCACACGCCCCGCCGTTCCACGAAGACGAAGACGGATCCTTTGGCCCGTACAGCCCGTCGGCCGAAGAGCACAGACCAGAATCTGCGTCGCTGGACGAGTCATTCGCCGGCCCGTCGCTGGCGCTGTACGATTTCGTGCCGGAGAACGACAACGAGCTCGAGCTCAAAGAGGGCCAGATCATACAGGTCGGCTACAGGCACGGCCAGGGCTGGCTGGTGGCTATGAACCTCGAGAGCGGCGAGCAGGGACTGGTGCCGGAAGAATACGTGAGGTTGTTGAGGGATATTGAGGGATGGGGAGAAGTGGAAGAGGAGGAAGGGGATGAGGAAAGCGAGGACACGGAGAGGTTCGATAAAGGCGCTCTGGATGGTGTCGGTTATGGTTAGGACGGTGCTGTATGGAACTGACATGTGCGAAATGATATCCCTTGATTTTTATTCCCCTGAATTGTCTATGGTTCTGGGCACATTTCGTGAGACTGAAATGCACACCTCGTAGAAGAGCGTGTTCGAAAAGGCGGTCGCGATAGCATTACGCGAGCCCCCTCCAGCGGCTGTTTGTCAACGCCACGACCGGCCCGGGTCTGATGCGGTGCTGCTTCCTGCCGGCATAGGAGATCACGTCTCTTTAATCGGCAAGCCGTGCTGAACACTCGGCGGGTGCCGCCTCGCCACATCTCAGCACCGTGACGCGGACGAGTTTTCCTCGTTCGTTCCTTGATCACGAACAGCAGCATCTCAGCCCTTCCCAGCAAACCTCGAGAGCGCCGGTCCCAGCTCCTTCTCCTTGAACCCCTTCTCCTCCTTGGCCTTTTTCGCCTGCTCCTTCCTCAACTCCTGGATCCTTACTTTTCTTTCATCAATAATATTCCTACTCCCCTGCTTCCTGATGTACTTTCTCAAACTACTATTCTTGCCTCGGCCCCTGTTCTTCAGCTTCGCGACCGGGTCCTCGGGCTTGGCGTCCAGGTCCTTCTCCTTCTGGCGCTGCGCGTGCGACGCCAGATCTAGATCACCGATGAAGTCGGGATTGAGGGATATCATCTCTGGCTGCAGCTTGTTGAGCAGCGATTTCACTTCGGATTCTTGTCGCTGCTTGACCGTCTCGTATGGGTTTAGTTCTAGCGCGTCGTAGTTGGCTTCGCCGGCGCCCGGCACGATCAGACTGCTGAAGCCGCTGCTGTGTCCGATGCCGAGGATGTCTTCGAATGGGCAGAAGCGCACGCGTTGCACACTCTGTCCTTCGCCGCCCCACGCCATGTACGGTGATTGCACTTTTGTCCGTGCGGTGTCGGCGATGTTCTTGCGGAAGAGGTCTTGCCAGATGGTGGTTTGGGTGCCCCAGCCCACGGCTGTCAGGTTGCGGTCGGAGATGTGCAGGGATGTGCCAGGTTGGCGCAGGAAGTAGTTGTGCACTTCTCTGTACGTGCGGATGTCCCAGACTGACATCTTCATGTCTTGGCCGGTGGTGACCATGTAGCGTCCTTCGCGGTCCATGGAGATGGCGCGGACGGGGCCTTTGTGGCAGAGCATTTTTACTAGAGGTTGGGTATCGTTGGGTGACCAGAGACTGACTGTGCCGTTCTGGTGGCCGGCATGGATGATGGCGTTGTATGGGTTCTGGGCGAATGCTGTGGGTGTTCCTTGCTTGGTAGGCATCTGCATGACCAGCTTTCCGGTACTGGTGTCCTGGTATTTGAGGTATCCTGCATTACCGATCGTGGCGAGCAGGAAGTGGTACGGTAGAAATTCCATATGCGTCACCTCGATCTGGTCCTGCAGGTTGTGAATCTCAACACCGGCGGCATCGTAGATGTAGACATGCTTCTTCTGCGCCACGGCAAAGTACTGGTTGTTGTGTAGCCACTTCGCATCTCGTACTGTCTCGCCGAGCTGTAACTCGCAGCCCAACTTTCCGTCTCTCCAGTCCATCGTCGCGACGTGTCCTTTCCTTCCTGCCAGTAACAAGCTCTTTCCGTTCCTTGTGTAATCCGCGGTGTACGGACCCATTCCTTCTAACCTCAGCTCGAAGCCCTTCTTCGCCGTCTCGACGCCAACGTCATTCCTGATATCGCCTTGCCGTACTTTATATGTCCGTTCCAGTTCTCCTTCGGGTTCGAGGAATCCAGATGTGTTCTCCAGTAAAATCTCGGCATCCTTTGCTTTGAGCGCCGCATCTTTGTATTTGTCTTCCAAGGCCCTTAGACTCCCTCGTAACTTCTTGTCCTTGATACTCTTTGTCTGAATCTTCCTTCCACGTCCATAATCCCTCTGCGCCTCGACAGCGCGTTTCGCCAAAGCAGCCTTTTCTGGATCGAATTGTGAAGTGGGCGCGCCAGACGGGCGCTTGGCCGTGGTCGGTGCCGTCAAAGACATGTCGCGCTGTGTGGCTCTTGGGTCAAAACCTTGTGCGTCGTCAGAATCAAGTCATGGTAAACAATAAATACTAAGGTATGTAAGCGGAGAATCACCTTTTCGGTCCATAGAAAAATTACTGTAAAGTCCGGGGTCGAGATCAGCATGACGCCGACCCACTTTGTCGGCCCGCGATCTCAGGGTTTGCGGGGAAACCGGGACGACATGCCGCAGAAGTATGGGAACCACAAGTGAGAAGAACACATAAATGCACAGTGACGGTTCCACAACGATAAAAGGTATCTCAAGGAAGGGAATAATAAGATGATGAATGGATTTGAAGTAACCCCGACCGAACGCCGCAACAACAACAAGAGAGATACACGATACCGAGCACACCGCCGTCAGCCAGAGAATAACGCGTCCCACCCATCGTCCTGCAAACCCTCTAGTCAGGCGCGTGTTATTGCTCAGGCACACCGCCCGCAGAACGACAACCACTGTACAAGTCTCTCATGGCCGCTTCGTCAAGTCCATCAGTCGTCATAATAACCTGCTCCAGTTGTCGAAAGTGTCTCTCGGCATCCATGATGAGCAAGAACAAAGTACGGAGCTGCTTGACTGGCGCTGAGACACTATGCTGAGACAGCGATGTTGATATAGCTGTCCGAGACGAGGAGGCAAACTGTTGAGCTGACTCATGTATGACCACTTCAGGCGTGAAGCTGATCTCGGGACGACTTTAGCGCTGCGCTGGAATTTCCCTTTCGGCTGCTACACAACGTTGGCCAATCCGTGTTTTCTCACGGTGCTCCTTCAATGAAGCATATCTCTTGAAGCGCTTTCGGCAATGCCCGCAGACGAATGGGCGTAGTAGGCTTCTATATGGGCTTCCGTGGGCTTCACGTTTGTGTCGTCTCAATGTGTCTGATCGTGGGAATGATTGCCCGCAACAATCGCAAGTATGACGAGACCCGCTGCGTCCTCGAACGAACGAAAGGAAGGGTTGTGTTCCCCAGAGGTCAATCCGGAAGCGCCACTATGGTCGGCAGATGTCAGGGTCGAAGTGGGCTCGGCTCCATCCCGACACCCATACGAAGTGTCGAGTTCTGGAAGTTTCGAGCGCAGAGACATCGTGACCTCATTTCAGGTACAGAGTGTGTTGTTTAGCGAAAAGATCTGGTTGGAGGGTCACGGCAGGACTCATTTATGTGCAACTCTCAGATTGAGTCGACTCCGATACACGGCGAGGATATTGTAGGAAAAGAGGGTGGAGACGAAACCCGAAAGGAACTGTAGCGATCGCACTCCACCTACGTACGTTGCTGCTCGCTACGCCCTATTCTGGCGTCTCGCGTACTGCAGTTTGCCTTGGTGTGCAGGTGCCTGATTTGCGACACAAGAATGACATTGTATCCAGGCATTATGCGGTAGTCTTCTGCCGTTCGATCAGATGGAAATCCCGACCATCATTGGCTGGTCTGAGGGCTGGTTGATATTGCCCCAGCATGTGATGAGGTAAGGTAGATCTCGCCAGAGACGTCACAGCTTAGGAGCATGCTTCTGGCCAGATCCTGAGAATGGTTCACTCTGAAAGATGATGCTGGTTCGCTCTTGCCTGGCTGTGTAGTAAATATGGTGTAGTGAATATGGCGTAGTGAATATGGTGGAAGGATCAAGGCGACACGAGTCATGGCGATTCCATTGGCTGTCAACTATCTACCTGTAGTGACAAGAGAACAACCTTGAAGTACTGTACCCCTGGTTTGCAACCCAAGGCAGACACCACGGCCAGTGCCTCTTCCACCTTGCCGCGTTTGCAGCAAATAGAACCTCAGCACAATATTGTTAAGGAGGTAGACCGGCGTTGACAACACGACGTCATGGAGTGGCTCAGCAGTGCATGCATGCACCCGCAGTGGACATTGACGACGCTTCGGTATGACTGATCACATCGATCTCGCATCGCTTCGGTCTGTACTGCACACTTGCAAAAGCCATCTCATACTTCGTATTGAGGATGTGTCAAGAAACGAACATCTCAGATCGCGCGCGCGGCCTCACCAGCAGTGCCTTCTTCCTCCCTGGCTCGCTTGCCTCGGCCAATGCCGCCCTCGCCAACCCCCATTCTCTTGGCCACATAGCGCTGCGCGACAGTACCAATCGCAAGGCTCAAGACTTCTTCGAGCCATTCTGAAACCCATTCTCTGGCGTCAACACCGCCAGACTCGATCATCTCACGGATACTGTCAGGGAGCCCGTCTTCGCTGTCGCCGCTGGCGTCCATCCATTCTGTCCACTTGCTTGGAAATGACTGAGATAGAGTCGAGAATGTGATTGAGTGGACTGGATCGTGCAGATACAGCGCAAATGCAGTTGTGTCCTCTTCCGTCTCTTCTGGTTCTTTGGCGGCAGACTGCCCTTCTTCTCCTCCTTTGGGTCCGGCCATGAACAGATCGTTCCGTTGCGTGTGCGATGTTGGCTGAATGGCGAGAAAGATGCTGGAGCTTCGCACCGGGTTGCTCTCGCTCAATGTCTCTGTCGCATGCTTTGCTGCTTCCTCGAGACCGCCCCTCGATGCAAAGAACTCTTTGGCATACGATTCGGCGTTGGCCCTTGCCAGTTTCGTACCCTCGACAAGACCGGGAACCGCTCCCAAGTCTCTCTTGGTAGCGTCGTCTCTCCACCAAGGTCCGTCTGTCCAACCACTTGGGCCACCACCAAACGCCCGACCGCGGTAGCCCACGTCTGATGCGCTCCGTCCTCTAGCTCTTGATTCGCTACCTCTTTGAATGACCAGCAGGTCACCGCCTTCGACTTGTGACATGACGCGCGCAAAAGTATTGTAGATCAATGGGTCGAGTGATGGGTATCCGAGTATGTCGTGAGTCGTATGAATCTGCAGTCTTTCATGAGCAGAGATTGGAGGCGCGATTGTTTGAAGGAGATTCGTGAAGGTCGGCATAGCCATTTGGCGAGCATTGACACCTGAGGATTTGGTAAGCTGATGCTTTTGTTGCCGCAGCAGATGTAAGAGAGAAGTTACTTACTATATTGCTTGAGGACATCGACGTTGCCCTTGACCTGTTGTGCCCATTTCTGCGCTTCTTCATTGCCTCGAATCTCTTTGACCGCGGCCTCTGCTTGCTTCACTGCGGCACTGGCAGCGGTGAAGACGCTACCCCACCATCCACCTCCAGCATTCGGGGTCGGCGAGGCCGCTTCGCGAGTTTCGGTCCCATATGGTCGGGTGGTTTCTGCAGATGACGTGGACGTGACACCCTGACTGGCTTCTGATTCGGAAGCTTCCTCGACAGATGCGCTCTGAGGTTGGTGATAGCCACGAGTGCTCTCTGTGCTTTGGCGGACGGGTAGTGCAGTCCGCGGTTGATCTATGCTTGTACGCGCACTTGGTGCTCCTGAACTGGCTGGCGTCTTCTGTCGTCCAGTACCGGATGTGGTACCAGAAGTTGTCGAGCTGGACAATCGTGGTGTGCTTGGCCTTGATGTTGGTCGTGCAGAAGCCAGGGCGGACAGTTCTGCGAGAGGGTCATCTTCTGCACTGGTCGTATCTGTCGTGGCATTGTCTGGTGATTTCGTCACTCGTTTAGTCGACGAGGCTGCATCTGGTCCCGCGGATGAGATATCATCGAGGTCAGCGAATAAGTCATCGTAGTTGGCCGTCTTCTTAGATCCCATGTTAGATGTTCGAGGTTGATATCACGATGAAGGAGGTAATATGCTATAAAGAATGGATCGGGAGTGTACAAACAGGAGATCTCCGGCGGGAATCGAAGATTGGAGAAGGACAATAAGGTAAGCATGCCCCAGGCATGGAGCTTGGGCAAGCGCCAGGGACCGAGCGTGGGGAAGTCACGCTTCACCTAGTGTAGTTAGCGCAGGGAACGGTGAGATTAGCGCGCGGAACGGTTCGTATGTCTAGAAATGGATTAAGGTTGTCAGTGAATGGATTGGCATCCGCCGGACAGGAAGGGAAGGGACACCAGAGATCGATCAATATTCATCATACATCAATGCTCCTTTAGGTTGACCACCACCGCGGCATATCACATCTGTTCGCTTCAAGTCTTCACTATTATCACCGTGTCAATACTGTCATTGTTCTGTAAAATTCATGCTTGCAAAAGGTCGGCTTTCTTTTTTCCAATTTCGCTCTTCACAATTGCCTCCAGCCTCACCTCTCGAGACTTTATCATGCTCGTCTAACCCTATTGTAGGCCAACAATAAATGTACATGAACATACAACACTATTAATCTACAGTCAAGAGACCCTCATGATCATGATTCATTTAGAGTCCTGACACGTCTAATTCTCCCACGATCACTCTGCTGCAATCGTGGCCTTGCATAACACGCATTTTATCCAGCTTATCACAAATTCAGCAGAAAGACACAGCAGAAACAGGCTAGAATGAGAGGTCGTCAAACGGGCAACACATTCTCGGGTTCGGATACTGCTTCGAGTAGTCAGTCAAACTCTCAACATTCTTCACCTGGACAAGATAGTCAAAATGGTCACGATGCTTCAAGAATTACACGTTCGAATTCGAGCAATTCGGCAAAGGATCATCAACATCGACCGCCAGTAAAACGAACCACCGACATTCGTGCCACCTACACCGGTAAAATCTTGATTATCACTGGACTGCAGCCTCAAGATTTTCCCCCACCAAAACCCGAGTCTCCGGAAGGTCCGCGTGGTCGCAAGCCTAGGGGCACTAATGGCTCGCAGTACCAGTCTCCGAGCAAGCGTGGTGTTTCTTCGGTCAATGGCAGTCCTATCCGACGTGCCGGAGCCAAGCGTAAGCGACCCGGCGCAGCGAATGGCGACACGGGCAGCTTCGAGGACGAATTCTTGCCCAGTGGCAGTCAGAACTCGTTAGCTAATGGCTATAACCATGACGCTGACGAAGACGCAACAGTTGGAACCAACGGAGTATCTCTGGACGATGTCGTCGATCCTTCACCGACGAAAAGGCGACGACGAGGAGTGCGATCCCAACTACAATCAGAGCAGCCTTCGAAAGCTCCATCTCCAGAGCTGGCCATACTCGGTCCGGACGAAGATCTCGTAGAAGAAGATGATCTACCCTTGCCGTTTGAGCTCTCAACACCCACGCCGGATCCGGAAGATCTAGATGACGAAGCGCAACGAATATACAAATCCCGATACAAGCCATTGACGAAGGCGGCAAAGTTTCTCGCTCAATTGACCAAGTTTAACCCTGCTCAGAGATCAGATGAGAATCTCTACGCCATTGCTGAGAATACTGCATATGCACTACGTCTCTGGCAGGATGAGTATTTGAGAATTGACAAGCTCACTGCACACTTTGCACCGATTCAGCGGAGGCCTGCCACAGCGAACCGCAACCCAATCGATCCTACTATCTTCGAGGACATGAAAGAAGCCGACTTATACGACTACGTGTACGACCCGAAGAAGCCTGGTTATCAGGATGCTATAGCGCAAAGGGTCATCCGTGATCCATCAGGACGTGAGCTTCGCCATAGACAACAAAGAGGTCGAACAGGTGCCGATACTCAGCTCGTCAAGGCAGCAGCAATGAGCGAAGAAGACGGTGGCCGACGGCAGCGGAACCGCAAGCCCGTCAGTAAGTACGATGGAGTGCTACCTGAAGATCAGCAGCGCCGCAAAAGAGGCCTCGATTACGCCGAATCGGAGCAACCGGCCAAAAGAGGCCGTACCTGGGCTCGTGGTGGGAGAGGCAGTCGAGGTGGTCGAGGCGGTCGCGGTGGAAGTCTGCTTGATAAGCGTATTCGCGAGATCCGAGAAGCTAGTGCCGACTTTTCTACTGCGTCTACATCAGGCGACGACGATACGGCGTCAGAGGCCGGTGGACTGGCAGAGTCGGCGTACAACGAGTCCCGTGAGGGATCTTTGGTACCACCGAATGAAGAGGACGACGCTGAGCCTGCGATGGATGGTGGTCTTGACACTGCTGCCGCGGAAGCTGCCGCTATAAAGCGCAAAGGACGTCCAAAGGGCAGCAAGAATCTCCATGCTCGGTCCGACAAAGGCATACCCAAAGGGCCACGAAACAAGCCCAAGGACGCAACTCCACCAGCTGAAACTCCACCTCCAGCTGCAGAACCAACACCACCGTTACAAGCAGAGGAACCCTCACCATCTCCCGTACCAACCAGTACCACGGGCAAAGCGAACAAAAAGGGGCAAGCACCGAAATCCGAGAAGCGATCACAGAGCATGACAGAATGGTGGGCACGGCGCAAGGCAGCACAAACCGAAGCCAAAGCCGCCGCGCAAGCCGCCGCAGCCGCAACAGCCAACACGAAAGGCACACCGATGGCACCAGCACCACCAGCTCCTCAACAGCAACAAGCCCCGCCTCTCCAGCCCCAATACCCAGGACAGAGACCGCTACAAATGCACCCGCAGCAAATGCATCCAGACATGTACATGCACCCACCCCACCTGCAGCATCCGCACCATCCCCCAATGCACCCCGGCCCACCACACCATCCTCACCATCCTTATCCAATACACATGCCACAATACGGCATGCCCTTTCCCCAGCCGCCGCCGGGACACATGTGGGCGATAACACCCGGCCCGCCGCCTGGTGGCCAGTACGGTCCGCCGCCGCCTCATCCAGGGCAGTCACAGCATCCGCATCATATGGGCTTTCCTCCTCATGCACCGCAGCAGCGTCCGGGGAGTGGATCCGCGCCTAGTGGGAATGAGAGGAACGGAGAGCGGGATCAGAGGCGGTGGTGATGTGTTGGTTACGGGATGCGACTAGGGTACGGAAGGAACCCGTGAGGAGATCGCAATGTAGCTGCGGGAGGGAACGATCAGGATGAGAGAGTCTGTAGAACTTGACACTGTCGCTGCCGACGTAGATGGAAGACTTGGCCATTTGATGGGTGCGAGCAAGGTGTACTCTGATGTTACTGATAGGACTACATGTATGTCAATAAGAACCTATCACCATCGACTGCATTGATCCTCAAGTTTTGCTATCGTGCACATGTCGAGTCTACAACGAAATAATGACACACTTCTAGCAGCACATCAATATCTGCAGCGATAATCAATTTCAATACGGATCATTATCGATCATTCCATTGATGCTATGAACCAGACCCGTTCCCGAATCTGAAAAAAATGAAAAGCAAAATGCCGAGCACATTACAGAGCTAGGTATGAAACCAGCTCGCACTCGATCATCTAATGCAACGCGGTCATGCCTCTATAACGCCACGAACCATGTGAACCACCAAAAACGAAACTGTTCCTCGGTCGGGATCGCGAGTCGTGTCATCTTCATACCATGCTCAATCCATCTAAGTGACGGAGAGCTCCTCCCTAAGGCTAGAAGCGTCCGGACCCTTCTTTCCTCTCCTGCCGAGCAGGGTCGCGCCGTCGAGGTTCAGCTCAAAGGCGCCCTTGTTCCTAACTTGCTTCCTGGCTGCAGCCGCGACAGCAGGACTGTGCTGGCCATAACCGCGCTCTTGTGGTTGTTGCGGTGCCTTTGGAGCGTTGCTCTGTCTCGCTTGCGCGGCGGCAGACAGGGTGGTATTCCTCATCTGCCTCTCGACACCACCGACATCTGGAGCATTCGACTTTGGCACCTTGGCAGGTGGGTTCGCCTGCGATGCGTCGTACTGGTCGGACGAACCACTGAATTCATCATCGTCGTCCTCGTCCTCGTCCAAGGCGTTGAGGCTGTTCATAGCGGTCGCGCCACGGAAACCTTGCTTAAAGTTCTTGCGGCGCTTGCCTTCTTCCTCTTGTCTGTGGACTGCGTAACTGACATCGAAGACCTCGCGAAGGTTGACGGCGCCGGGTGATCTGAAATCTTGGCGGCGTACACCAGGGGTCTCTGCCATGTATGGTTGTAGAAGAGAGGGATCCTTCATACCAGCGGCTTGCCCTTGTCTGTATAGTGGGGTGGCAAGCGGTGGTGCGTCAGCAGCGGCATGAGTCTGCTCGTCGCTGCCTCGAATCCATGGGTGGTTCAGGAACTGAGTGATATCATAACGCTTGTCTGGGTCGACAGTGAGAAGATGCGAAACAAGATCTTGAGCCGACTTCGAGATGTCGTCCCACCATGGTGAAAGGAAAGTGTATTGTCCACGGGCGACCTTTTCGGTCAATACCTGAATGCTCTCGTCGTAGAATGGTGGGAAACCGCAAAGAAGTGTGTAGAGAACACAACCCATGGCCCACATGTCGACACTCTTGGAATACCTCTCATCCTTGACGATTTCTGGAGCGGTGTAACCAACAGTACCACAAGGTGTCATAGTCTGGCTGTCCCAGATGACCTTGGACAGACCAAAGTCTGCAATCTTGATAACACCAATACCACCAGAACCAACACCCTTGACAAACTCTCCCTCGTCGGCCTTGTCCTCATCCTCTGGACCGTGTGGCTTTGGGTTCCTGGTTGGGATGAAAGGTGTTGGGTAGAAGAGAAGATTCTCTGGTTTGATATCACTATTACATGTCAGAATGAAGCGGTCGGTCCGTGTTTGATTAGGCACTTACCGATGCACAACACCAGCCTCTTCGTGCAAGTATTCCAATGCCTTTGCGACTTGTGTGATGACGTGTCTTGAGAGGTCCTCGCTAAAGTATGTGAGACGAACAATCTGGTGGAAGAGCTCGCCTCCAGGGCAAAGCTCCAAGACGATGTAGTAGTATTGGCGAGCTTCAATGAATTCGATGAGCTTGACAATATTTGGGTGGTCGAGTTGTCTCATGATCTGGACTTCCTTGAGAATATTCGCGCGCTGTTGGTGGTCAGTATTGGAAATCTTGCGTGCTTGTGTGGTGGAGTAGAGGACATAGGATTGGGGGAAGTAGAGTAGAAGAAAGATTGGCGCACCTCCGCTGCCTTTGGAGCTTTTTTTACGTCGGGATGTAAATGTTTATCGCCCTGCCGAACTTGTGTTGGCAAAAGTGAACTCGACCAAATTCATAGCAAAAAGTTCACCAAACAGCACAGTTCAAAGGCAGCTTCATCGGCAACAATGGAGATGGCTGTGACCGGATGGTGCTTTGAAATAGGGAAAACAAGAAGTACGCACCTGTGTCGAGTTCATCTCAAACTTCCTTACAACCTTGACAGCGACTTCATTGTATGAGCCCTTGGTGTCTCTGGCGCGGTAAACGTTGCTGAAAGCGCCATCTCCCATCTTCTCAATCAACTCGAATCGCTCCAAACCTGGGTATCTTGGCAATTTGCCCTTTGCTTCCCTCTCTTCGGCAACAATTCGTTCGAGGACATCAGGGTCTACCTGGTCCTTCCTAGCTTTCGCTTTTTGTTGAGCGTCGACGGCAGCTCCGGCGGCGGCGCCAGCCTTTGCGGCGACATTGCGATTGTCTACTGCTGCGGCAGAGAAATCGCCTTCCGGGGCATTCTGGGCGCCTTTTTGAAGCGGTTTGTGGGCGTAGACATTTGGGTCACTGAGGGCGTAATGTTGCTGTTCTTGTTGTTGCGGCGAGCTGAATCTTTGTTGATGCGCGTGAACGTTTGAGACGGCGGCTTGATCTGGAGGAGACTTTGCGTCTCTTGCCTGTTTGCCATGACGAATAAAGTTCTTGAGGTTCTGTATAGTCGACATTGTAAGTGTGTGGTCAGGGAGGAAATTGACAAAGGACAAGTCAAAAAAGTAGATAGTCAGCAGTCAGTGAGTGCTGGTGTGCTTGCTGCTTGTTAAGACGCCAATGGTATAAGGGTAAAACAAGGTTGTCGTTCTGACGGAGCCTGGGGATGGTGAGAAGGATAGAGGTATGGTCGTGAGCGAGTTGCAGTGACGGGAAGATAGCCGGAAAACGGAGAGGATGATGCAGGTTCAAGGACGATCCCTGGTTGCAGGATTCAGAGCAAGCGCTTCTTGAAGAGTAGCTGCGGAGTGATGTCGGTTCGGGTGCGATGCGAGATGATGCGGTGACGAGAGAGCGTGGAGTCGGCGGAGTAGCTTGACGAAGTGACGTGCGAAGTGTGGTAGAAGAAGCGTACGGCGGGCGCAGGAGTCAGAGGAGTGAGGTCAGAACCGGCACGTCAGGCTATGACGTAGCAGGGTCTGTGTGTCAAAGTGAACCTTGTTAACCCTTGCTTGATGGCTTTTGATTGCTTGCGAGTGGTGCTTGTGATCTTCAGTGTCGTCAACCGCAGATGGCGCTATTTCTCGTGTAGTCTCGTTGTGGTCGTGAGCGGACGGACAGCGTGTTCTGAGAATAGTACTGTACCGTAGCAAGGTGTCCTTAATTGGCAGCTGAGAATTGAATGTCGGCAGGCGCAACCTCATCTCCCCAGGGCGTTGATCTGTACAGGGTCCAGGCTTGGCAAAATGACAGCACAGCACAGCACACCAGACTCAACCGGCTTGGTGTATGAAACTGAAGCGACAAGCATAACCATGGCAGTGACAAGCACGCTTTGATCTGCTTGCTGCGCAACATTGTATACCGCAGGAGTAAAGAAATGGTCCTCGACCGGTTTACTTACCTCAATCTTCCACATGGTGTCGATTCGTGCTTTCCGACCGCAGTATCTTGCAGACGAGGGGCGTTGATTGATACGTCCAGCTAAGGATTACTCGTCTGAGACTGGCCCCGGTTTCTTTGGGATGGAAATGAGCTTGGTATCTGGTGGTACAGCAGGTCCAGACTATCGATAAGACAGTAAATGGCCGGATCGAGAAAAGTGCGTGGGAATGGGCTGGTGACGAGCGTTTCAAAGGATCGAGATAGATGAAGGTGGTGTAAGAGACGAGCTCTGAGGTCATGTGTCGAAAGAGGTACCAATTACCAAGCAGTGGGTAGGTAAAGTGAGACGTTAAGAATAGGCTCGAGCTTGTTGGTCAGATCAGCTCATGCAATAATGATAAATCTGGTTCGGCACGAGGCGCGAATTGACACGCCTGACCGACGATAGCACGGCGGAGTGATGATGATTACGATGATGAAGTCGGAAGAGGCACGTTTGAGTGGTTCGTGCAGTCGTGCAGTCAAACTCTCAATCCACTGAATCAACGTGCGGCCTGTTGAACCGAAAGTCTATGTGACTGGTACTGTATTATTTATTGCATGCAGGAAGGGTCCCTCATAAGATATGTAGGGCATGTGAGATAGGGGATTCGTAATGCTTCTGTGATGACCGGCATGGGCCGGAAAGACTGATTGATTTGTTGCTCTGCACTTCAGAAGGATGTCGATATCAGTTGTGCTTCTCGGCATCACGGCTTCACTTGTGTCCGCTTCCGTGAGCTCGCGGACGCCGCGTGAATGATTCACTTTTTGCGGCCGTTTGTTAGATGAATGGTTCATTGATTTTGGTGGGGAATACGGATATTTCTGGCATAAAAAGCCCCGCTTTCACTGTCCACGTCTTCCAATCGAGTCAACACTGCCAAAATCGTGCCCAGTATGTCTTCCAACCTACATGTGGTGTGATGTATATCGAGCGCGAGAGCGAGTCATTCGGTCATCCTACTTCTTTGCTTGTTCCTTCATCAGAGCACGTCAACCTGGAGAAGCTGGACTGCCCGACGTTCGGCCGGTGCAGCATCTCTTGTTCGTCAAGCGTGAAAGAACGCTACAGCTGTCAAGCAGCAGCTTCGAGTTCATGCTCTTCGTGGAACAGAGAACAAACATTGTCGCTATGCTTCTGGCTTGTGGTAAGGTATGCGGCTTTCGCGCTCACCAGATTGCTATGTCGCTAAAAATTGAGTGAGTTGACGGCATGTCGTCGAGAGCTAATGTCGGGTGACGTCGGCAATGACGCACGTAATGCGCCAATCCCGCCAAGCCAATACGGGACGCGCGACTCCCCTGTCACCAACTTGAAGTTCAGGGGATTGCTTTGCTCTTCAGAAAAGAGAACTATGTAAAATCAGGGGCTGACTACTAACCGGGAGCTTCATATAGCACGGTGTAATCGTGGAGACTGGCAGTGGATCTAATTAGCAATTATGTATAATGATGCTGATATGTGACTGTACAGTGGATTTCTTTTCCTCGAGGGTGAAGAAAAGACCCTCTACCATCATGGTAATGGAGACTCTGGACAATGAGAACAGAAACGAACGCCGTCATTGATGCAAAGCACTCCTTTCCGACCTCTCCTTCACCTGGCCTTATCGAATCCAATGTGTCCAACTTTCCCCAACGCCACGAACGAACGCTTTCCTGTACTCCAAAAAGGGTCAATGGTATCTATTTGCAATGAAGGACTGAAGTCTGCAATCCGATGCCTTAGCACCAGCAATGTTGGCTCTCGAGTCGGCTAATCTGAGGAGCCGAGCTCGTTCTTGATGGGGTGGTGCAAGATGCTGCGAAGACACATCCTGCCAGTCGAGCTCTCTTCCCACTTTCTGCCACCCTCGCCGTTCTCAGCCTGTCCCAGCCATCGTCTCCACAAAGCGCCACTAAAACCACTGTTGTAGTAGAACGAGCTGCCAAGAAGATTGTGCTCACCCCATCCAAAGGGAGACTCCCACACCTCTTTGGGATGGTTGAAGATCTGGTCCATGGTTTCGAGGTCCCAGTCACGGTCAAAGTAGGTTGGATGAGGCACATAGACTGCCTTGAGCCCGTGGTGGAGGGCGACCGAAGGAGGCCACATCTCAGGGAACATGGTGTGTCGTAGCCTCCACGTCTCTTCGTGCATAATGTCCAAGAGTCGCTTTGACAACCGGGCGACTGTGATGATCGAAGTGCGTCGTGGTGGTATGTCCAGTTTCATGTCGTAGCCAGTGACGTCGTTCCTGAACACCCAGTTGGTTGTTGAAGGGTCAAAGATGGGGTTGAATTGGATGAGGTCGGCTTCTTCGCCAACTCCCCATTCGTAGTTGTCCTGCACATACGAAGTAGGCGGTGTGGCGTATGCCGGCGGTATGATTGAGCCGCTGTTTGGAAAAGTTACTGGACCCCAGATGGCGTTGCGACCAGCGGCAAAGGCTTCTGCTTCGACCATGTCCGTGAAATTCTGCCACGAGCCGTGGATTTCTGGAATGTAGAAGCGTTCGTTCCTCTCCCAAAGACCTTTACGCGGTTGTTGCTTTGCCCACTCTCCGATCCTGTCATTGAACTCGTAGTAGTGTCCAACGTACCTCAGATCCATCTCCCAGTTCCAGTAAAAGTCGTATTCGGGATGTTGTTGGGAGAACCATTGTAAGGCAAAGTGGGCCGAGCGGTAGACGCCGTGGACGCTTGACTCTGCTACATTCTCGAAGCTTTCTCCGAACGGATCCGGGTAGTAATTAATCAGCTGAGCTTCGGACCACAAAGTTGTCATGTTCCAGAACTCCTGAGGCATATTCTCCTGAATGAATTGCGCGTAAACTTCCTCACTAGCCCAGACTGGAATGCTGGTATCCTTGACGTGTAGCAAGAAATGTACGTCGTACTCACCGCCCGATTTGAGTGAGAGCTCATTGATCATGGCACGCAGAGAGTACATCTGATGTTCGTTGAAGTAGAAGCCTTGCCAGATACGCAGAATATACGCATGACGGGACACCTTCTCCTTCTTGGAGTCTTTGGGCTGGTCTTGGAAGCGGGCCTTGTTCTTCTGGTGACATCGGTCTTGCAATGTACCCCAATCAATGTCTGTGTAGTTGATGATACCCGTCTGTTCAAAGACCTTTTCGGAGCCAGCACTTTCGGAATTGTTTCCAGGACCGAGACCACCTTGTTCCTCGGTATAGCCATAGCCATAGGCTGCAAATCTACTATACCTGTCAAAACACATCTTGTCCTCGAGACCCAACAGCGAGTATGATCCGTAGAGTGGTTCCGTCATATTTTGCGGCAGACCTGGATATGCGAAGACGCTCGGGGCTGGTACTGTCTCATCCAAATCGAGGTAGCAGCTTTCGACCTTGTGGTGCTTCTGAAGGTACTCGTACGAGGTGTAGTCAGGGTATGGGTTGAACTCAACAGGGTCGAGTGGAGGCATTGTTGAAAGTTTGGCTGCCTCTTTTCTGCTCATGATTTTGGGTTGGGTAGAAGATGTGTAATTGTAGCTGTTCTCTGGAGTGTACCGCGAGTAGGGGACCAATGTCCTGATGCCATTGTAGTATCCGTTCAGCCTGGGTCTTGATCAGTATCACACTATTATACATTTTTCTGATTGCAACTAACCTGGGGTAGTGCTGCCAACCAAACGGCTCCGGCTTACTCTCCTCTTTCGGCGGGTCCGGTATGCTCTCATGATGCTGTCTCGTTCCGGTTGTGGCAAGAATAACCAAGAAGACTATGGCGCCTATTACTGCCCACAGTATCCGACTAGGTGAGAAGCGGCGGAAGATCGGCGGGGTTCTATCCCATGAACGTCCAGGCGACGACCAACCATATTGTTTCAAAGGCTCGAGCGAGAAGGGCGATGTGCTGCGACTGTCGTTCGGTACCCGGTGGTAGAGGAAATTTGATCCATTGGGGATATATTTGCGGATGTTGATTTTCTGCCAGTTCATCGCGAATGTTTCCCTGTTTGCATCGATGGATCTGTCGCTGCCAATACTGCTGCGCGCAGGCGTGCTCTTGTCCTCCTCCACTTTGACTGCTTCAATTGCGTGGTGCTGGTTGCTGCCGGACAGATTCCAGGCGCGAGCGAATGTAAGACGTAGCCAAGCGGTCGGTATACGAAGATCCAACGAGACTGCAATGAAGCAGGCTGTGCGGCACGCCGGACAGGGTTCGGGGGCGAGTAATTGTCACTACGATATGTACAATTAATGGACGATGGCGAGGCGAAAGATGCAGTGGACGCGCTGAGATAGAAGGTAAAACAAGTCGAATAGGATAGGATGGATGCACAAAGTCGACGATGGCGGAGCGGCGCAAGGATTCAAGACAGAAGGTTGAGGGTTTTAGTTTACGCCGTAGGTACAGCGCAACGCAACGCTGAGCAACGCAATCATGCGAGACATCGAAATGTCTAGCGACGCTTACTCCTTCCCCATCGTTGTGCCAAGGCGGCATAACCCCTGCAATTGCGACTCCTACTACTCGGAACGGCAATTACCAGTTTCAAGCCCATCAGACGACACGCAAGCACACTCCGGACCTGGAAGATGGACTCCATTATTACAGTAGAGAGCCAGAGATCTTCCAGTGTCTTCCTGTCATCAGAACATCGGTATTCTTTTTGGTACCTTAGCCGTGATGTCGCCGTCTCCACCGCCTTCGACTTCCGCTTACAGCCGAAATCTCGAAACGCGCATTGCATTGCGGGCCTGCTTCGGAATCCTTGAAACGCACGAGCGGTGGTTCGCCGTTACGCCATCAACAAAAGCTTTGTGAGATCCGTCCATGACAAGAACCTTGAGAGTCTAACGGTCATATTTCAATCAGTACTAGTACAGTATGACCGCTATCCTTCTACACGGCTTAATACGAACGATCGAACCAGCGAACGAACAAACGAACGAACGAACTAACAGGCAGAGGTTCCTTTCGCACTGCAGGGTTTGTTTCACCCCGCAACACTGCAGGTCTTCCAGTAGTGCGATATGCACGTCTGCAAATCATCACAAAATCACCCATATCCAGCCATCTACCAACACTTCAAGCTTCGTGCCCTCGTCTCTTCCTGCCAGATCGTAACACGAGGTAACACAATAAATAATGTGTAAGCTGCAACCATTTTCACCTTCAAGATCTAGCACGTTGTCGAGTCTGAGCGTTACCCAGGCCTTGTAGTTCACCAAATGCTGGATACATTTGATGTGGGGAACCACTAGGGTCCTTGGTCACAAGACACCGATCATCATTGTTCAAGGATGTCACGACTTGGTCGATCTGATATCGGCACGAGTTACTGGACAGAAGATACCGACGCAGCGCAGCGTCACTGGTAGGTGATCTCTCTTTTCACTATCGACGTCGAGTCAAGTAAGTTCCGGTTCATCTCTTTCTTTTGTTTATTCCACGAAGGGGGGTCTATCATGTCATAGCGCACTTGTGCTACTGCGCCGATTACTCGCATCCGTTGTTCGACGCTACTTCTCGGAGCATTTCTTTGTGGCGCTCTTCTCACGAAGCTCTCGAACGTGATTTCTAGAATGTCTTCAGAGATCACACTCGTCGTACAACATATGTACTTCCAAATGATCTTACATGGAGAGAAGACCTTTGAGGGACGCGTCGCAAAACCGAAATACAAAGCTCTCCGAATGGGGCAACGCATTCATTTTCAAAGCGCCGAAACGAAGGACCAGTGCGAGAGGAGCATTGCGTCCATTGCGACATTTGACTCATTCAACAGCATGCTCGAAACGTTGGGCATCCGCCCATTCCTAGGGGACACGGCCAAGAACTTAGAGGAAGGATGCGCGGTGTACCACGCGTTTCCCGGATACAAAGAAGACGAAAAGACCTCTGGCGTCGTCGCGATTCAGCTTCAAGCATAATCATCGATGCCGAAGTAACAATGGAAAAGAGTTGACGAGTGCCAATCAATGCACTTGTTCAAGACGTCTCGTATCACTCGATCTGATTGCGGAAGCTGAGCTATCTGATCGCTTCGGAAGCTCTCGAAGGGCATTAAGAGGCTGCAGTCATTACTCATCGAAAGTGGAGGAAGATATACGACCGCATCTGTCGTGACAGTATATCGCTTCGAAATTTGTATATCTATGTCGACTACACAGTGAGAGGCGGCGAAAGAAAGCGGTATAGCCTGCTGCTCAAGCGTTTCGTACGTCCCTATTACCATCAAATGAGTGACTAGCCATCGAACCTAATCAAGACATTCGTTACAACGTCGACAAGACTGAGCGGTAACGTCATCCTTACTACATCTAGATGTCAATGGAATCAATGTATATAGAACCATTCTATATACGACTGAAACCAAATCACTACTATCACAATCTAGCATTCCAGATTGTTTGCCCGTGCCAGCAATGCGCAATACACGTGACGTTTCAAACCCCAAGGACAATGAATCATGATTGACAGGAGTCTATTTGAGCCGCAGAAACGACTAGCATCATTGAGTTATTATTACGTCCATTCAGTAGCACTGTACAGGTATCTACCGTATACCTAGGGCCAGAACATCACGAAAAAATATACATTCATTTCAAACTCATATCAGTGCAACCTTACGATGGCAGACAACAACTCCTTCAAGCCAGCGCTACTGGTCATCGACTTCCAGAATGACTTCTGTCCCCCAGTAAGTCTCCAAATGATATACGCAAATCCCTCCTGATACCTGTATTCTCATCATCCTCAATCTGATCCATGCACTACCTGGACCATGCAACACGACTAACACCACGCAGAGCGGCCCCCTCGCCGTCCCCTCAGCACTGAGCCTAATCCCAACGCTGAACAAACTCCTGACCTACCCCTTCGCGACCAAAATCGCAACCAAAGACTGGCACCCGAAGACACACATCTCCTTCGCCTCAAACCACACCGCGCCGTCCAACGTCCCCTTCGAGTCCGAGACCACGATCGCCAACCCGCGCAACGCCGACGAGAAAATCACCACCCGTCTCTGGCCGGACCACTGCGTGCAACACACACCGGGCGCAGATCTGCATCCTGATCTGGATGTGAAGTCGCTCGATGAGGTCGTCAATAAAGGCCTCGATGAGCGCGTCGAGATGTACTCGGCCTTTGCGGCGCCGTTCGCGAACCCGGTCGTGGCGGAGAGCGAGCTTGATGGGTTGTTGAAGGGCAAGGGTGTTACGGATGTTTTTGTCGTCGGACTCGCGCTTGATTACTGTGTCTTCCACACGGCGTGTGATGCGGCGAAGCGTGGGTATAGGACCTGGGTTGTGGAGGATGCCACAGGGATTATTGGTGAGGATGGTAGAGAGGGAGTACGGAAAGGATTCAAGACAGCGGGTGTGAAGCTTGTGGCGCTTGATGGGGAGGAGGTAAGGAGAGTTCAGGATCTCAAGTAGAGTGAATGAGTTCGGGATATTAGTGGATTTATGACATCTATTGGTTCTTCTTTTCTGTAGTCGCTTTCGCTGCTTCTAGTCTATCGGCTCGTTCTTCGAGAAGTGCGCAGGGTATCACCGCCAGTGCGATGGATATGTATATCAGGTCGAAAATGTGAACCGCCCACCAAACGTGCTGAACGCCGAGCTGGCATGAGTTGTAATCGAAGCGCCAGTGGCCGAGATCTTCGTCGAACCAAGCGCTGAGGAAGCCTGAGTTCCCATCGTAGGATCCCATCATGCTGCGGACAGTGATCTCGCGGACGCCGTGCGCTTCTTTGCCGAAAACATTTCGCCGTGCTTCCTTGTACTTGGTAGCAGTCCAATTGCCGATTGTGGAAGGTGGGTCCAGGTCGGGCTCTTGGTCTTCGGCAAGCTGGTAGTGGTACACATCACAGCCTTCATGATCGTGACCATTGAGTATGACACCGTGGCGGTTGCCGCTCGGGTGGCCGCCAAGCGGAAACAATCCATCGAGGATATTCTCACTCGCTCCATCGGTCAAATGGTTCTGCTCCATGAGTCCGCCGCCGTTATAGTCAGGAAAGTATGTGTAGTAAGGCGAATCGACGCAAAGACCGGACTCCTTGAACAAGGGAATGTGGGTGAGCAAAATTATGGCATCTTCCTTCCTCTGGCGGACAGCCCGATTCACTTGCTTGCCGAGGAACTTGTGAGTATCGTCTTGAAGTGCATGTGACCATGCAGGGCCGTCCAGGTTCATACTGTTCAATACGACTAATCGCAGCTTCGGCGGACTCGTGTCGATGCCACGGCTAGGCACTGCCGAAGTTGTGATATCCGAGGTGAGCTGAAATCTGGCCTCCCAATTGACCTTGCCAAAAGCCTTTTCGAACCTCTCTACTCTCTCCTCGTTTAGATCTCCCGAGTATCCAACATCATGATTGCCAGCGATGTTGATGAGCCATTCCCGCCATTGGCTTACAGCAGAGTCGTCCAGAGCATCCAGCTTGCCTTTTACGAACACCTCAGTCGATTCGTCCAAGTCGCCTGCGGCCATGACCGAACTCGGTATCTTTCTCATCCCTTTGAAGACCCTGTTCCAATATCTGTTCGACCGACTCTTGAATTCTGCATCGTCTATCCACTGACTCCCTACCAGGTCACCCATCACAGCAGTATGCGTGGGCCTCGACCACCATCTCACCGATCGGTAGACATGAGCGAGATAGTAGTCGTTGCCCCAAAGGTCCAGCCTCTTGCGGTAGGTGTTGAACTGAGTAGGTACATCTTTCAGCACCAGTTCTCTCACTGCATCTGCGATCGAGCGCGGGGCCTCCAATAGGCCAACAGAGGCGAGGCGATCGCCCAAGCCATGTAAACTTGCGAAACGGGGAATAGTCGGATCCGGTAAGCTGGTGTCGCCTTCGATCTGGGGGTCCGCGAGCACAAGCAGCCTAAAAGGAGCTGTGAAACTTGGCTTTATCGTAACATTGGGTTTTTGTCCTTCAATCCAACAAGCCGATGGCTGAGGTGTAGCAGGTGTCGCGTACGGAAAACTGCATTGTTGTACAATTGGATAGAGGTACAGATAGAGGTTGCAAATGAGGAAAGGCGGGACCAGAAAACTGACTACCTGGTAGAGGAGGTAAGAGAGGCGCATGAGCGGATCATGCTACTGAGCTCGACCGCTGTGGTATGCGGTTTGCGATCGTGATAGAAAGTGTGTCGTACTTGGTTTGTTGATGGGTCAGGTCTCTCCGTCTCTGAAAGTCCGGCATGTGGCATCGAGAACGCAAGCCTTGACTCGGTTTGTCAAGGCAAAGCGCTGTAGTTTGGATGAGTACTGACTCAGTGATGGTTCCTGCTCCACACGATCACCGCCAATTTCCGCCCACAACACGCGATGCCTGAAACAGAATTTTGGCTGCTGGTACCTTGCATAGCCGTAGCTCATCAGTCCCAAAAAGTCGAACACTAGACCTCATCAGGAGCAACGTCGAGTTAAACTTGACTGTGCTTCGACTCGGTGTCAAGAACTGAGAGTGCCTCCAGTCTCAAGAGATTGAATCAATCACAACGATCGATGGTTTGCGACGTAGTGCCCTACGATACATAGTGCAAAGATATTATGGTCGGCCAAACACTCGAGCAATTTCGGCCCCTTTCAGGCGGGTTTACGGTGAGGCAGGTAGGAAAGAAGGAGACCGTTTGAATCTCTGGTTGTTTGTTCCTGGACCGTTGACTTGTACTTATCTACTTTATCATCGACAACGACGACAGACTACTTGTGTCGGATTACTGCCACTGTTTCATTGCTGTCTACCTAGTCGCTCTTTGCTCGCTCACTTCAGTCGCTCTTTTCAATTGAACAAACACTAGCTCTCGCGATCCTCACATTCCTTGACACGCTCATTACCGGCCATCGACTACACTGGAAGACGCAGTACACAAACACAACAACAATAACGACAGTCAATAATTCGAGCAGCCTTTCGACACTCGATAGTAGCAGCAATCACATCAATCGACGACTAATCAACAACCAATACCTTAATTCGAACGATTGATTGAAATAACATACTCTCGTCCAAAGATCTCACTTACACCTTCGAACATATCCTCGTCGACTATTTGATCGACCTCAAGAATAAGAATAGAGATCTTGGAAAGAAAACCACACACACAAGCACCACCACAATGTCAGGAGTCCGCGACCCAGCCTTCTGGAAGCGCTTCAGCACCGCCGTGCACCTGGATGAAGAAGCACAATCACCATCGAGTCAGGGCTCACCACCAATGAAACGAGAGTACGTGTAGCACATCATCATCCTCTCCTCTTCGCAACACTATGCGAACCTCTCCATAAGCCATTGTACTGACAGCAACACAGGGACGAGTGGCTATACCGTCAGTCCCGCAAGAAGCGCATGGGTTGCGTCTGCTGGTCCTTCTGGATCTGTTTCTTCCTCTTCGCCGCCATTGTCGTAGTTGTCATCATCTGGCTCATCAAGGCTGGGTACTTTGCAGAGCTCGGGGACAAGATTAATGAGGTACTGCCGCCTACGCCTAGTGCTACGCCTGCTGCGACGAGTTCGTAGAGGTTGAGGCGGTAGGAGCGGCTTGGGGACGGTGATGAGATTTGGACAGGAGTTGGGAAAAGGTAACACATTACGCAAAAGGTTGGTTAATAGGCTGGTCCTTGTGATGAACATGATCGAGATACAGATGGTGTATATAATTACGAATACATATGTTTTTGACATCTAAGTGCTTAAGTTCATCTCGCTATAATTCATGATCACATGCCCGACTTTGATTTGGTATTTACTATACATTTCGAGGATGATCTAAGTATCTGAAGGTATGAGATGGCCTGCCTGTCTGCAGCTGAACGTATTCGATAGGCCCATGATAAAAGTGATTCTCGAAATGATGGTGGAGTCTCGTGTGTGGTGACCACTTCCAAGAGTGGTCCTCGACCAGATCCCGCTTCTTGGGCATCGTCGATCAGCATCGAAACTGGTATTCCTGGGCTGAGCTTAGCGCCCAATGTCGTGGAGCGCGTAGTCGGGAGGCTGTCCCATTCATATCATCTTGCTTCTCCACCTGCTGCGTTTGGGCCAGTTGCTTTTTAACATCATTAGTCGTGTAAGGTCGATCTACGAGAGCATCCACCGAGCCGTTACCACCAAATCTCTTGGTCCGGCATGTATCCATCCTTCTCCTCCTTAACGAAGGGTTCCTCATCGACGATCGGTTCCTCTTTGATTGACGGTTGCTCCCTGATAGGAAGTTGCACCTCAACAGAAGATTCGTCCTTCGAAGAGAGCCTGCCAGGGGTTGAGTCTCGAGCCTCCTAAGCCTTGCGACCACCCGCCGGACTAGGCGATCTGGTGACAGACCTAGCATCTCTGCCTCTCTCTCTGAGCCACTTCTTTGTCGCCAACTCTAGCTCTCTGTCCATCTCCGGGCTCGGCTCTTTCCTGTGGATGAAGTTGCAGAATCCTCCTCGAACACAGCCGTCGCCCGAGTTGAGACGACAGCATGCCTCGCGGAAATCGGTGACGGGTGACAGTTCGGTGTATACGGGCTTGCCGCCGTACCAGCGGCTGTTTAAGGCGTCGCAGGCGGCTTGGGCGGAATCTTCGTACTTGAAGCGCGCGTAGACGTTGCCGATGAGATCTGGTGACATGTGTTAGCAGTCGTCTTCTTCATACAAGAGGGACGCTTTACTCACGATCGTTGTTGTTGTCGCACACGACCAACTCTTCCAGCTCGCCAAACTTGCACAGCTCGCACCAGATGTCCTCGTAGAAGTTGTCAAAGTGGATCTGAAGTTGTCCTGCGTCCATCCTGCTCTTCGGGTCGTAGGCGGGGTTTTGGTATAGGTTCGGCATCAGAACTGTTTGACTGTAGGATGGCTTGACGTGTTTTCTTGAGCAGCGGTCGCCGTGTCTGCATGCGCCGATTTTGTAGTAGAAGGAGCAGTTGACCTTGTCCTGCTCGGTACCGAAGATGGAGGCGAGATAGGTCGCCATGTTGAAGTTATGTAAGTGGTTGATACGATGTCGCGGTGTGTTGTTGAGATTCGTCGAGTGTTGGTCGTTCGTGAAGGAGATGTGAGCGCGATCGGTTTTGAATGTCGGGTGTGACAACTAAAGACCTCAGGTTGGAGAAGTTGAAGAAGTCCACTGCGCGGTCGCGTCGGCACGGAAGTTGCCGCTTCGTGGAGGATTCGGGAACGGACCACTTGCGACCATGTCGTGCATTAATATTCACATCTGCTTAGACATCACAACTTACTTGTCTTAAGGAACGACAAGCATTGGTTCTGGTTCAGGTTTGAAAAGCTACATGCTCGACTGAGGGCGCTTAACTAAGTTTGAAAAAGTCAAAGACTATTGACACGACATTGAAACATATCGACGTACATCTACGTACATATTCCTGTACAGATCGCTCTACACCGTATATAATCATTCCTCGTCGAACAGCCTGTAGGTAACAGTCTTTGTCTTCAAAAACTCCTCCATACCCCAGATAGAGTTAAAGCGTCCCCATCCACTCTTCTTGACACCACCGTGAGGCAGAATAGCCTCGTCGTGCACACTCATCTGGTTGATGTGAATAGCACCGGTATCAACCCCCTTGGCGATTCTGAGACCTCTGCCGAGGTTTCTTGTGAAGACGGCACCCGAAAGACCGTAGTCAGTGTCGTTGGCAATAGCAATGGCCTCCTCGTCGTTCTCGAACGGAATCAGCGACATCGATGGACCAAAAGACTCTGTGTAGTAAAGATCCATCTCCTTCTTGAGACCTGTGACAACAAACGGACGGAGGCGGTATTGGTTGTCCTTGCTGGTTGCAGTCTCGAGATCTCCATACACCAGCTTTCCACCCTTTGACACGGCGTCCTCGATGAGCTTCTTGTTCTTTTCCGCCGCAGGCTTTGCGACCAAGATTGGACCATCGCCAGATGGTGGGAAGATCTTCTCAACGGCTCCCTTGAGCTTCTCGGTGAAGGGCTCGAGGACGGACTTGTCGACCAGCACACGCTCGGTAGACATGCAGATCTGTCCACTGTGGAGAAGAGCACCTGCCGCACACTCCATGGCGGCAAGCTCGAGGTCAGCGTCCTTGCACACAATGGCAGAGGCTTTACCGCCAAGCTCCATAACGCACGGCTTGAGCTCCTTACCACACTTGGACGAGATGATTGAGCCGACAGCGGTAGATCCAGTGAAGTTGACCTTCTTGACCTCGTCTCGCTCGATGATGGTGTTGGTGACTTCGACGGCGTCCTCTGGGGCGTGGTACAGAACGTTCAGCACACCAGCTGGGAGACCGGCCTCGTGGAAAGCCTTGCCCAGCGCCCAGAAACAGCGAGGACTGAACTCGGATCCCTTGAGAATGCACGTGTTGCCTGTGGCAATGGCGTAAAGGTAGGAGCGGTTTCCAAGAATGTATGGCGCGTTCCATGGAGCGATACCGAAGTTGACGCCATACGGCTCCTTGAAGATGAATGCACCTGTGCCCTCCATACTTGTGTCTGGAATGGCTCCCATCAGGGTTGTACACCTGCCAGCGACATCTCTGATTTGCTCGATTGTGGTTGGAAGCATGAAGCCCATGACCAGTGGTTCTTGGGCACCCGTCTCTTGCATCTGGTAGCCGCCGTATTCTTGCATGCGCTCCTCGAGGATATCAGCCGCCTTGAGAAGGATGTTGCGGATGACTTGTGGTTTCGTTTTTCTCCATGTCTTGAACGCTCGCTGAGAAGACTCTACAGCCTGGATCGCCTCCTTCTTCGATGCACCGTAACACTTCCAGATTGGCTTAGAGAGTTGCGGTGACTGAACGTCGAAGGTCTTGTCGCTGGTGACTTCCTTTCCGTCGATCCATAGCGGACTAGGACATGGTAAGTTTGCGATAGGGTTCTCCTGGACTGAGGTACGTACACGATGTAGTCTGCGCCGTTGCTGGTTCCGTTTGTTTGCGACATGACGGCGATGTGTTCCAAAGGTATGATACTCGATAAGAGATGATATGAATGGAATAGTAGATATGCTGCAGAATCGCGCGGTAGTCAACTAGATATTCTTCACGTCGATCTACCGTGACATGATGCTGTTGGAGCCGAGTGGGCGGGGTGGGGTCATGATTCCCCCACAATTGCTTGGTGAAAAAGGCCGAAGCCGCTGAGATACGGCAACTGCATCGGGAATAATATATGTCTACTCTACTTCCGGTGGCAGTCTCCTCTTTCAAGATGCCTCCACCGGAGAATTGATATATCATGTGCATCATCACGTAACACAAATGCGCTACATGGTATTGTTGAGCCCTTTTCACCTTGTAAGTCGATGGTTCTGCCTACTTGGCGACGATCACTTTCTGCTTAAACCTTATGGGGGAAAAACACCAGGTCGAACGATGTGGGAAGAAATTTTTCAATTGCATCATGCATTGCAACTATATACATTAACCAGATCATCAAGATCATAAGAAGGGTATAATCCAAGCGCACTACAAAGCGAAAACGGCGACACCGGCAGCGATAGCAAAGCCACCGATGCTCGCGCCGAACTGGGCAGCACCACCAGTCTGCATTGGAGCAGATGAGGACGAGGACGAGGACGAGGACGAGCGGGTGGCAGCGGCTTGGGTGGTCGCGACCTTTGGTGTGTTGGACATGGTTGGGAGGATGGTCATGCTGCCGGTTGGCTTGACGACCGACGAGTTGCCGTAGCTGGATGAGTTGCCGTAAGCCGCTGCTGGAGTGGCAGATGCGTTGTGAGCTTTGGTCAAAGTGCATGGGCAGTCGGTGATGGTGAGCGTGGTCGCCTTGCTGACGGTGTAGGTCTTGTTTCCAAAGGCAAGGACAGTAGCTTCTGGGCAGTAAGTCGTGAAAGAAGTAACAACCTCAGTTGTGTATACTGGAGCGGCGATACCGGTGCCGACAGGCCTCACTGGCAGGGCGGAGGCGGTAGAGGTAGGTGCAACAGCCGAGCTGGAGCTGGATGCTGAGCCAGCGACGTAGTTGGCGTTGGAAATGCCGAATTGAGTGGTGTATTGGTATGCAGAAGACTTGGAGCAGATGAGCTCGATGCCGTAGCCAGTCTGGGCTGGCTCGAGGTTGTTGCTTGGTGTCCAGGCAAGAGAGCCATTGTTCATGGTCTTTTGTGCAATGTATGAGATGGCCTGCATGGTAGCGGCAGACTTTCCGTGAAGGAGGACCAGGTCCACAGTCTCGCCACAGTCGGCAGCATTCTTTTGGTCCCAGGTGATCATGAACGGGACACCGACTGGTACGACGGAGTTGAGACCCGGCTGGTAGATGGCAGGACCAGTTGGGTCAGAGCCGCCAGGGACAGTAATGGCAGAGGCGACGGCAAGGAGGCCGGTGAAGATGGCAAGGGCAGACATTCTTGTCGTGAGGTTGTGCTTGTGCAAGGTCGTTTGAGGAATTATGACAAGATATTAGGTGCTTAAAGAGTGTCGGATGGGCTTTGAACGGTCGTGGTGGTTATAGCAACGAAAAGACTGTGGTCGGAAACGGTTTGAAAGAATGGCTGGTGGTGAGAAACTCTCCGAAAGATGTACTGCTGAAGATGAAGTTGATGTAAGAGACGCGTAGAATAAGAGAAGACTGGACCTACGTGAGGAATGGAATGTAGATATACGAGACAAACATAACTGGCGCGTCTCATCGCAGAGTCACATTAAATTGCCCCTGGGGTGTAAGACCAAACACACATGGATGCGACCCTGTTCAGATCTGGTTAGCCCTCCGAGAACAACAATGCGGAGGTGGACCTTCAACGGCCGTGCCTCCCTTTTACAGCCAATCGCGGATTTGTTTTGAAGTTTAGATTCCGGCGTCGACGATTTTAGATGAGCTTGGCAGGTACCGTCTCTCCTGCGAACCAGCGGTGTTTGCTCCTTGACCGATGCGGTAATCTTACTGCACACACGCTTGACCCTTTTGATGTCGGATCTTCTGGTTGTTGAACTGCACTGCCCGTTGCCTAGATGATCCCTATTTGGTCCGACAATAGTGAGATTAGCCTGTAGGCGAAGGCCAACATTACTTTTTTGTGATGTAGATGGGTGAAAATCAGGTAGATTGAACATGTATCTCCGGTTTGCATTAACATTACTCAATACTCATAGCGATGCTTCAGCCTTGCAACCGAATCTACTTTCATCAAGATGCCGCAATCTCTCCATTCTGACACGTCGTGCCTGGCGCGACACTGCCCATGTAAATCCAGGCGCCTTGGGCGCAGATGTAAAACGAGCCGCCTCCATCTGCACACCTCAAAGCTCCCTCCTGAGTGCAGGCTCCGTTTGCTTGAGATCTGACGATGCGGTCGTCCCTGTAGTATCCCGCTGGTGTGTTGTCCTGTTGTCCGTACGACTGAGATTCACCTCCAGCAGGCGACTGGTTGGGCAAACATTCCATACCAATGGCCACTGGTCGTGGATATGCGTAGATGTTCTGCTCGTTTGCATCCGAATCTGATCCATCATTGTTGCCGCAAGTCAGGAAGGAGTTGTACGATAGACAGATGAATGTTCCTGGGACACATGGCAGGTAGTTTGCATTGGCGTTAGCCTCGTTTAGTGCGTAAGGAAGAGACATCGAAGTCGCGTTCGCAGCTGCTGGAGATGTAGGAGTCTGGCTGAATGTTGACACCGAGCTGATTCCTGTGGTCAACGGGGTGGCAGTGTATTCGCTCAGACTACTGTTCGTTGGAACCGCCATGGTGGCCCTCGGCGTGGTGGACGTTGTCATGTTCCCATGATGAGATGCGCTATGAGTCGGCAGAGAGGCGCTGCTCCTCCAAGTCGGCCAGGATCGAAAGGTGGGATGACTGTAAGTCGGCCTGGTCCCATTCGGAAAATGATATGGACCGTAAAGTGGAGAAGGTGGTGTGTTGGTGCTGGTGCTTTCCTGGCTTGAAAGAGGAGAGTAATTATAGACCGGCTTGGTGGCGTTCGAGTAGGGTATCGCCGGGCTGCCTGATGGAGGCGGTATGTTGGTGTTGGTGCTTTCCTGGCTTGTAAGAGGGGAGTAACTGTAGACCGGCTTGGTGGCGTTCGAGTAGGGAATCGCCGGAGTGCCTGATGCTGGCCCACTGAGGTGCATATATGAAGAAACCGGTATGATCAGATAGAGCAAAGCCGCTGAGGCGGCAAGTTTGTAGTTCATCATGATGGACAGCATTTGAGTATCGCCAAAACTCTCCAATGCCATTGATGAATGTAGATGTGGTCACTTATATGGTGCTCAGCACGCCGGCTGGGTAGAGCGCGTTGTAGGGGGGGCAGCCGCATTCCATACGCGACCAAGCGACGCGACGTTCGAGCCAATAGGTGACATCGTGAGGAGAGCGTAAGATTGAAATCTGTCAGCATCAGTTGTCCACACATGTTGCTCCAGTCGAACAAGGCGGTATCGTGATGCGCTCAGATGTGAACACATAAGACACATGCGACCTACCATGATCTTGTTCAACCTACCAAGACTTTGACCTCTGTACATTTCGTCAAGAAAACAATGTTCCAAGGCTGGAATGTAGCTGCTCGTGCTGCATCTTTATCGATTGCCAATCAGTCTGCGGCTGTAGGTCTTTCACCAGGACTTTGTCGCGTGTGATTACTTTAGCGCTGACTTTCGCACTGATCGAAAGAGAGGTCGCTAGATACCTGGGCACAGTACTCAGCTATAGAAATCGATCGATTGTAGCCGTGACATGCCGTTGTGAAGAGCAGTTGGTGTGCTGATTTGGGCTCACGTGCCTCGATCCACAGACGAAAGCTAAACGCCGATGATGTTGTGCAAACTTGTTCCTCTTGGCCGCTGGGGATTGAGTTTGTGCTGAGCTCCAGTTTCTAATACCTTCTCGATCGCTTAAATGGGTGGTAGTCAGTGACCTGGTGGACCCTTTGTCTGTACGGATCAATCTATGACGCCAAACGGTTACAGCTACCAAAGTCTTGGCCCATCTCGTCCGGCGATAATGCATTATGTGGGAGATATAAGAGACAATTGTGACGCTCAATCGCAGAGTAGGGAATTGTTAGAGCAAGACACGGATGCTGACGGCCGTCGAAGATCGAGATTCCTGATAGAAAAGCAAGCCAATGCTCGACTTGATGATTTATGACACCATTGGAAGTCACACATCGCGTAATAAAGCAAGGTTGACTCGGTTGAGCCGCAACGAGCGGCAGCAACGGCGCCTGCCTTTACGTATGTCAGGCACCTGCCACGAATGACGTCGTGGCTGTGTATAGTGAACTTGACGTGACTGTGCTGCCTGGACCCCTTGCATGATAAATTAAAACACTTCCCATTGCATCCTTCCGACTGCACTTCCTACAGTACCATTTACCTTACACATCCTCTTCCTTGGGCGATCTACCGCTAAAATCACATCACCCGCATTCACTCACACGAACACAAATCTTCATCATGGGTATCGTGAAGGGAGGCTTCATGCGCGCTGCCGTATCATTCCTCTATGCCCTGGCCTTCTGCTGCGCCGCCATCATCTTGGGAATCTACTCATATTTCCTCGCCTTCCAGACCAACCGCAACTTACCAATTCCAAAATGGGAGCAGGCTGTTGAGGGTATGTCCGGTGTCGCTGTCATCTACACTGCCTTCGCAGTCCTTTTGACTTGCTGCCTCGGCGGTATCACCTTCTTCGGTTTCCTCGCCATTGTTATCGATGTCCTCATGATTGGTGCCTTCATCGCCATGGCCGTCCTGACTGACTCTGGCGCGAGCAGCTGCAGCGGCACCGTCCAGACCCCAATTGGAAACGGTCCATCCAACACACTGGGCGAGGCTTGCAGACTCAACACTGCCGCATTCGCCGTCTCTATCATTGGCGCAGTCCTCTTCCTCCTGACCGCTCTTATGCAAGTCTTTCTCGTCCGCCACCACAAGAAGGAGAAGCGCTTCGGTCCATCCCCAAGCAACAACTACACTGAAGGCTCCGGCAAGCGCAGCAGGTTCGGTCGCAAGGAGAAGCCGGTCGAGGACGCTGAGCTCGGCGCCGTCGGTGCTGGTGTCCCAGTTGCTTCCACCATCCGTCCATCCCACGACACCGCGTACACCGGTTCTACCGTCGCCGGCGGTACCAACACTGGTCTCGTCAAGGACACCGACCCAGCCTACGACGAGACTCGCTACAACACCCAAGCCAACACCCCAGCCCCAGGTGCTATTCACGAAACAATGGCTTCTCAGGGCCCTCACGGCACTTACTACACCCAGCCTCTAAGCCATGGTGACAACCCATACGGCATGCCCAGCTCCATTCCAACCAACGCTGGTACTGGCGCAAACTTCTAAATGGACGATCGTGAATGATCTGAAGGGGAACGCGTAGGGGTGGTAATGATCGACAGCTATGACCGTCATGGCTACTTTCCTTTTCCAGTTTTCTTGTAACAACATAACGATACACGGGCCATGAATTAGCATTAGCACGGAGTCAGTCTTGCCCAATCTGCGGATTGGATGAAGTAATACAGAGTTAGTGTACGATAGCAATACGAATTGACGTTAATTACCATAATCTTCCATTGATATTGATTGATGTGATAAAAGTATCTCAACAGCTGAAATGCCTTTCCGATATCTATCTCTAAAATTGAAAGTGGTATAACGCTACAGCGCAGTGAAGACGGTGAACTAACTTAATGTGCAAACAAATTCATGATCCTGATCCCTTGGCTCGCGAACCAATACCGTCGCTTAATGCCGAGCCCACCACTATCACTCTTCCCTTTCCTCCTATCCTCTCCCTCCGTAATATCAGCCCCGTCGAATCTCGAAATACGACCCGCAGCTCTAGCAAAGACAATCCACGTCTCCTCCCCGCCCGAGACCATGAGTAGCGGCACCGGGTTCCTCCTCGCAACCCCGCTCGGCGAGAGCTGAGGCTTATCGAGGAGAGGCCGAACACCGACTCCATCGCCTTCCTGCTCGTCCTCACTCACAACGATGACGACTTGTAATGCTGTACCGCCGGACGCGTAAGAGGGTATGTTCTCGAGCTTCTCGCTGAAAGAGCAGCCACCGCGTCGAACGACGAGGACGTTGTGTTTCTTGACTACCCATGCCGGTAGCCGAGTGGTGCAGAGCTCTGAGTCGAGCACGAAGATTGACGAGAATGGTAGCTGCCCATGTGCGAGAGATGTGATGTCGATGTTTGTGTCTACTGTTAAGGGCAGAGCTGCGGCGCCGGGACCTGTTGGCAGCATGGCTGGGATTGTGAAGCGTTGCATCTGTGTCTGTGGTGTCGTTGAGGCTTTTGTAGGCGCGTTGGCGCGAAGCGCTTTCGCCACGGACCGCACGCTGTCAAGGTTCAAAGTTGGAAGGTTCAGGTCCGCCAGGGATTCAAGCTGGGTTGCTAGTTGTTCAGAGTCGGTCAGAAGCACCTTCGGCAGCGCGGCGAGAAGTTGTTCGGAGGTGTCGGCGCCGAAAGTTGTCGTCAAATCGAAGGTGGAGGATGCGTCGTTGAGGAGAGATGAGAGGCGTGCGGTGAAACTGTCAAGGTCGACGTTGTCTGCCGTAGTATGATCTGAGGGAGCGATGGGCATGGGAGCGTCGATGAGCAAATCCACTGAGTCAATATCCTTGACGCGAGAGAGATGAGGATCTACTGGATCTACCTGGGAAACCACATCTCGACCCAGCCAAATGCTCTCGTCACGGCCAAGGGCGAGGTTAGAAAGAGCATAGACGCGGTATACATGCTCGTTCCTGTGTAAAGGATCTCTGTCAAGGAGCAAGCCGAAGCGAAGACCCGAGATGGAGTTGACAAGGATACCTCCGTCGATCCTCTGCAGCGCTCCGAAATCCATCGGCGTGTTGGGCAATGCGGGAAAGGTGAGGTCGAACGTGTGTCTCGTAGCCATCTTCTTACACATGCCGTTGTGAGGTATCAAATCTTGTGGCAGAGTCCAGGGGTAGAACGTATAGTTCGTGGGAGATTGAACATCCGCTGCACTTATGCTAGGGTGATCAAAAGCGTGATCCATGAGTGGTGAGCCAGTGCTGTTAGACGTTGGCATGAGGTGGAGTCGAGCCAACGCAGCAGCATGGAAAAGATCTGGACGCGCAGCAGTCGCGGAGATAGAAAATGGTTCAGGGCTAGGAGCGATGGGGCACACTGCTTGTGCAAGTGCGGGGGAAACGTGAACGAAGGGCTTCTTGTCATTCGACTTGGTTGCATTAGATTGTCGGATTCTCCTAGGAATCAGAAGGGGATGACCTTCAGTGGTGAACACAAAGGACGCATCAAGCTTGTTTAGTGGATGATCATGGTCGAACAGTAAATATAGGTATTTGGCGGTTTCTCCAAGAAAGAAGCTTTCCATACGGTCGGTTTGCTCACCTGTGCGGACGTCTTGGAGGCCTGCCCAACCACAAGGCGTGAAGCAACGACGCTTGATGTCTCGAAGTGTCATCTCGCCAACGTGAAGATACCAGGGATCTTGCGTAGCTCGATAAAGGTACCACGTTGACTCGATGAACTCGGGACGGCCGCCCCACCATCGCAAGCCCGCATCGATCTTTCCTGTAAACGTATTCCAACGTTCAGGAAGCGCGCCATAACGCGTCCATAAAGCGGTATACAAAAGATGTGTGACAGCCGCCTCTTCGACCTCCCCAGCCAAAGTGAGCAGTCCAGGATAGTAAGCACTGAGACTGTCGATCCAGCCAAGGCGAGGACCGCCTGTCCACATGTCGTTCTGAGCATAATGAGGATGTTGGGAACGAGCATCGCGGTATACATGTCTGGAGATCGCGGCATGTGCATCCTGCCATGTCTGGAGGAATGCTAAGGGGGAGTCTTCGCCATGTTCATCTTCGCCGCCATCTAACCCTGACAACAAGACGTGTGATTTGAGCGAGTACTCGAAAAAGCTGTCGATTCCTGCTCCGATTCCAGTGTAGGGTGACACCCACTGGCCGGTTTCAGCGTCTATGCCTGCTCCGATGAGTCCAGATCCAGTACGTCTCTCCCAGACCGCCCAGAAGGCTCGTTTAGCCAGTCTTTCATAAGTCGGATCGCCGATCAATCTGCTCAATGTCGTAAATTCAAGCACGAGACTTCCAGCGCCTGCACTGCAAGTCTCGGTAACCTCACGCTCCGTTTTCGGGATCTGAGTCGTTTGACACTGGCCATGTTCGGCATCATTGTTCAGCGGAGAGTTCTCATAGAATGGAGTGCCATGCCGCAGATTGACTCGGGGATATGGCAGACCGGTTGGGGTGTGGAAAGCCGGCAGCATGCGTCGGGCAAGATCATGAGCTAGTCGAAGCAGCTGTCCGTCATAGATGAAGTCCTTGCCGTCGATAGACCAGACAATACAATCTTCTTTTCCATTGATCGAGTCAAACTCAGGTTCATATCCTCGAATCGGTAGGTCTCCCACTGCGAAGAGATGCGCGCTCAGCAATCCACCAACACCTCTGATAGTTGTCTCAAATACCTGGACCTTGCTGTCTAGATCGAATCCTCTTGCTCTTGAACCTCTTCCAGCTGCTCCTTCTGAGCCATCACCATACAATTCGACAATCAAGCTAACATATTTCTGGAAGTCGTGCAAAGCGTTGTGATCGTCATGCTTTGACGTCGGCGATGATGCCAGAATGGCCAGAGTCGATAGACTGTCGACGATCGATAGTGTATAGTTGCCAAGGACATCATTGACTTCGATATGCGCTGGATTCGCTCGGTCGCGTGTCAGGGGTCCGCATGATAGTGGTTTCAATTCGTCCTCCGGATAGGCATATCGGTGGTAGTTGGTCAGACCATGGTAGAATACAAATCTCGCGTCCTGCTTGAGATCGGCTATTTCGCTATCTGTCATACATTGAGCGACAGATATCCACGACAACGCGACTATGAGAAACCCCCATAACAGTCGATTCCCGTGAATCGAGGCCGCGGCGAAGGGCCGACATAATAGTTGCATGCCCGAGCAACACAACGAGAGGGCATTGACGCCAGTTATTGGTCCATGTAATTTCGAAGCAAGGTCGATATCCTCCGTCGGCGTATATGCTTCGACCGGACAGATTGTATGCTCGCGATAGGTGTATCGCGTGACGGTCGAAGGTGGCCTTTACTCGGATAATTGTTAAATGAGGTCAGCGAGTCAGTCTGTTCTGTTCACCCGACGGAAACAGCCGCCAACATTTTTGTCACGTCAAGCTCGGTGCATTGTGATGAGTTGCAGCACTTTATTCTCATCCTAATATTTTCTCCAACAACAATTGCCTACAAGGCCTCGCTATGGAGCAATGAATTCTGAGAACCTTTGGTAATTTGACAAAATCTAACACATCAAGATGCTGTCCAGAGTTGCGATCAGGTCACTGCGACCAGCGGCGCAACCGTCGATGCTTCGCCCGGTAGCAAGAACACCTTCTGCCGCGACTTTGATCCGATCATATGCCAAATACAACAAGCCCGTATATACAGCTCCTACCTCCAAGACTGCATCCAGTAAGAAGGTACCGACGAGAGCAGTACCGACACCCAGATCATCAGTAGCCGCCTCAGCGACAGGATCTACCAGACAGACATCTCCAGGCACAAGCCTACCCAAGGATCAGACATGGACACCGAAGGATACGATCAACTTTGCTGCACCGACAGCTGCGAGTGGAGCTGCGGCAGCATCAGCGCCGGCGTCATCTGGTGGATCGTCAGAGAAGAGCAATATGGAAGCGAGCGGAGAGTTCAACACAGCAGCCACACCATCTGCAAACACTGAACCAATGCAACAGCCTGGGCCTACACCCGAGCAAGTGACACCCTCAGATCCTACGCCCAGCGCGACACAAGACTCACAGAGTGCGAACGCGGAGTTTCAGGGTCCACAGACGTCCGAGGCCAACACCGAGCCAGAGCAGCCAAGGACACCTCTCCCAGACCTCCGACAAGGAATCCCATCGACCTTTGACATGGAGTTCGGAAGCAGCAAGAAGAGCGCGGCACAGGTTGAGGATACCCCAAGCAAGTTGGAGCGCGACGACACGGGCGTCACAGCTGTGGAAGCGGGCGAGCCAAGAGAACGTCGCAGAAGAGGCGAGGACGACTACGATGCGAGTGACTACGAGACATCTGTCGACAGACAAAGAGCAAAACTTGCCAACTACATGTACGCGACCTTTGCGGCCATGCTCATTGTTGGATCAGTATACCTCGGACGTCCGTACGGCGATGATGAGGAGGCTCCTTCCGGACTTCAGCCAGCTGACATCTCTGGATGGTCGCCCGGCTCGATCTACTCGCGCATCAAGAGCCGAATGAGTGGATCCGTCGAATACTACACCGAGCCAACTTCGAGAAAGCTTCTCCCTGATGTTCCAGAAGCGCAAAGACCACCATATACCCTTGTTCTTAGTTTGGAGGATCTTTTGATCCACAGCGAGTGGTCTCGTGAGCACGGCTGGAGGACAGCAAAGCGACCTGGTGTCGATTACTTCCTGCGCTACTTAAGCCAGTACTACGAGCTGGTTGTGTTTACCACTGTACCATACGCCATGGGCGACCCAGTCCTTCGCAAGCTTGATCCATTCCGTGTTGTTATGTGGCCATTGTTCAGAGAGGCGACCAAGTACGAAGACGGCAAATATGTCAAGGATCTGTCATACCTGAACAGACCGCTCGACAAGACCATCATCATTGATACCAAGGCCGAGCACGTCAGGAACCAGCCAGAGAACGCGTAAGTGATAGTCTCTTCTTCTTGAACATTAGATTCCTAATAGACTTGCAGCATCGTTCTTCCACCATGGACCGGCGGTTCCAAGGATCCACACGCGCGCGACCTCGTCGCGCTGATTCCTTTCCTCGAGTACATCGGCAGCATGGGTATCCAGGACACCCGCAAGGTCATCGAGTCTTTCAAGGACAAGGACATCCCTGCGGAGTTCGCCCGCCGTGAGTCGATCGCGCGCGAGCAGTTCAACGCACAGCTCGCCAAGGAGAAATCATCGCGACCAAAGAAGTCGTTGGGTGGTCTCTTCAACTCCGCACTCGGCATGAAGTCACAAGGCGGTGGCATGTCTCTCGACAACGAGACCTCTGTGGCCGAAGGTCTGAGGGAGGGCAAGATGCTTTCGGATCAGATCAGGGAGAGGGGACAGAGAGAGTACATGAGATTAGAAGAGGAGATCCGCAAGAACGGTGAGAAGTGGCTGAAGGAGATGGAAGAAGAGGAGAAGCGCTTGATGGAGAGCAGCATGAAGGATATGCGCAAGAGTTGGTTCGGCGGCTCACCTGAGAGCAAGTAAGAGGCATGTCCCGGTGTTCATAGCACAGTGGGTGTTGAATAATAGCATATCTTCCCTCTACTTTACACGCTGGGCATCTTGTACAAACAGTCTGTGTAGTCAGACTTTACGGTTCGCCTTAGTATTGAAACGCTATGAACTGGAAGAAGTCTATTCGAGAATGATGTCTTGCTTGATTGTTCTCGCAAACACTTCCAGCATCGCCTGCGGCATGTCGACAAAACTTCTGAAACTGCCAATTCTCTGGAAGACTGGGAGATGACCAATACAAAGGCCAGCTGGGACGAAGTAGGATTCTTTTTTGTCCAGTCTTCTCTTACTAGTACAGTTGCATTTGCGAGATACACACATTGCCCTCAGTAGAAGACCCCTGACAAATCGAGGTCTTATCTCGTGATAATCCTGTTCCCCTTCGCTGTAATAAATCGGAAGCACCGTTATTTCTCTAGTTTGAGTAGGCTGAGACCGGGGTTCATCGAAGTAAGCGTAAATAGTCAATTCTTCCAGTTTTGTATGGTCGTCGTTGCGCTCGCAGTCGCGCTCGTGGTTGTACGTGTCATCGTGCTCATCGCTACGCTTATCATTGCGCTTATCTTTATGCTTGTTGTCGCATTCGTCGTTGCGCTCTCTATCACTTGGCGCCGCTGCAGGTTCGATTGGCGTTTCTTCTTCACAGTACCAGAATGGTCTGAATCTGCTGTCGGGATAACGTGGTCGCCAGGCGCTCCTACGAGAGTAGTAGTCTAACGTCCCCTGGTTGCTATCGAAAGATGAGCCAAGCTCTTTCCGTTTGACCTGAGATGCATTGTCTGCATCTGACCTGTTCCTGACCATACCTTGGGATGCGTCTGTCAAGACAAGTATCGTCTCGTTTCCAGTACTTTCGTGGTAGGCCGATGCAGTCAACAACATACCTCTCAGGTGTAACGTAGCCAACTTTAGTGGTCCATATGGTTCATCAGGAATACTAAGCTGTATGTTCCATCCGACCACAGACGCTACAGCGGCATCATAAGTGTTCCAATGCTTAGGCCACTCAATTGCAGCATCAGTAGATGCCCATGACCAAGATGGAGCACGCCATGCTGTCACTTTGTAAGACGATAGGTCTGGCGATAGGTCTACCGATAGGTCTACCGATAGGTCTTGAGAGGTCTGCTGTGGTGCTGACTTCCAGCAGAGTCGCTGTGGCAATTCAAAACTTAGGTGTCAAGCAACATACTGTCCATTCAAGCGAAGGCATCCTGTAAGAAGTACTCGTGCGATCGAAGCCAACGCCATGAGCTTGTCTTCGTCCGGGTGAGAAAGCTCAAGTTTACTGTAGTGAGTGACATAATCACACCAGGCGAGGGTCCCAGCATGCGCTCCGCGCAACGTTTGGTAGTCAAGCTGAGAGGAATCAGCAGGCGCTGGTTCAGTCTCGCTTAAGCCAGCATGGGCAAATTCAATCGACACTTGATGTGTCCCGAAGCGAAGCATTCTGGCGCATAGCAGCCTTTCCTGGAGAACCCACGCCCTAGCAAATAGAGGCTCATTGTGCATATACTCTGTGTCAAGTCGTCTTTGTTGTGCAAGCCTCATGTCCCAGCACCACATCTGTGCTCGCAATGTTCCCGTCCGGGATCCTCCAAGTTGCTTCCAGTGAACAGAACATGCTTTACTTCGGAGATCTTTCTGTTTTCTCTGTTTGAACAGGCCAGCAAATGGACTGCTTCCATGTGTCGCAGCGATGTTCAATTTGCCATTGCCATAGATACCCCCATATTGCCAGCTTCGCGTTCCCAATCGGTTCGACTTTCATCGCTGTTCCCTTGCATTATACAATAACAATCGATCCAAAGAAACTGAAAGCCTAATCAGCGGCACAAGATGATGGCATCTCGGAATGTCGGAGGAAACTTAGTCAAGGGTATTCCTGCTTCTAACACCCTAGCAGTTTCGACTGTGTGTTTAAAGAAGTCTGTTTGGCCCCATACATAACTCAGCGTAGCGTACCTTGGACATGACCTGTCTTTCCTGATGCATGTCAGGCGCACCTTCTTACCGCGGAGATCAAGCAGTCTACAGGGCTTTGTACTTGCCAACAAATCTTCTTCGGCTGGGCCGTAAGCTCTTTGAACAACATCAGACGCGAGCCATGCGCGAATCAGAGTCATCACAGCTTTATCGCCAGTGGAAGCGCATTGACGGGAGGCTTCCCCCAATTTCTGGAATTTCCGCCGTTCCGAAGAGTCATCATGATCTCTGTTCCAGTAATAGTCATTTATGTCCTCTGGCGCCTTCGGATCAGATATGAGCTTCACAGAGACTGCATCAATGCTGGGTTCACCTCCGTTACCGGAAGTCTTGAATGTCAGCATGATGCCACGGCCTTGTACATGTCGCGGTAGCGTATTGCAGTACATGTACAGAATAGAGGAGTGTAAGCACCCCATACTCGTTGTAATTGGCAGCAGATAAAGCAGCCTCCAGATGAAGCGTGAAGCAGACTCTCGGTGTCCTTGTGGTGAGCGACTACCATGGTTCTGTTATCGGGATCGGACTCGTCAGTCTCGCTGTCGGCTCTCTCATTCGCAAGTCTCTCTATGGCTCGAATGCAAGTCTCACAAAGGGACTTAGAGCGTACTTCGATATCGTGTCGGAGTCCCCCATCATCTATGCGTTCAGGCTGAATGTGACCCCTTGATTCCCGTAGCTTTCGAAGCAGACTTCTGAGTCGTAATGGCATAGCCGATAGGAAGGCGGGATATAATCATTATCAACGGTGCATGTGGGCAGGTTTGATTAAACTTTCATGGGCGAGGTGTATCTTCAGCCTTCCGGCGCTTACTGCTCGCCGCTTGAGCACGTGATTGAGTGATGGGCCGCATTCGAGGCATAACTAAGCCCCCGGCTCGATAGAGAGGATAGCAGAATCGTACACTTTTTATCGATTCTCGAGCGTGAGTACGGCTCATGAACACCGAGACAGACAAACGAAGCGAAGATCGATGCTCGTCAAATAACGTTTTTGTTCTAGTCAAGGTGATCAGCAACGGAAGAGCCCCGCGTGGCCTTACGAAAGGGATAACTCATAACAGAAGCTTCTCTAGCAGGACAGATGAGTAATCCATCAATCCACTAGACGACTCTAGACGCAAAAAGCGCAAAACGTACAGCACCCGGGATTCGCTGCTGGTCACCCACGCAACTACTAATCGAGCGTTTGCTTGCTTAACGTGTGGAGAGCGGACGGGATCCAGTGTTCTCAAGCAACTATGGACGTACGTGGAAGACAGTGCGTCTAAGGTCGTATATAAACTTCGCACACTGCAATCATTCTGCATCTCCAACGTCCCCACTAAGACAAGTCATTGGCCTGCACCAATATCTTGACCTGATTATCCTTGTCGTTGACCAGCGACATGAAGCCCTCCTCGACAACCTCGTTCAGCTTGATCTTCTTGGTGATCATGCCCTCGGGCTTCATGCGACCGGAACTGATGGCATCCAAGACCTGCTGGAAGTCACCTGCTTGATAGGTGGCAACACCGAGGTACGAACGCTCTTTGAAGTTGAACAGATTCGGTGTGATGGTGCAAGGCTTCTCCCAGATTGCAATATTCACGATCTGTCCGCGAGCGCGGACTGCCTGGACGGCTTGATCGAGACCGGCTTGCACGCCTGCGCAGTCGTACACAACGTGTACCCCTTGATTATCGCAGAGCTCTTTGCATCGCGCCACGATGTCTTCTTTCGTGGGATCGAGAATGATGTCGGCGCCGAAGTCCTGGGCGAAGCGCTTTCTCTGAGCCGAGACCTCGGACACGATGATTCTGCCTTCACCACGGGCTTTCAGGGCGAGGATGACGCTGAGACCGATGGGTCCGGAGCCCAGGACCAGGGCGGTCATGCCTGGTTTGTAGTTGGAGATGTTGACTGCGTGCCACCCAACGGCGAGGGGTTCGACGAGCGCTGTCGGTATCAGCCAGGCTGTCATTTTCCTCAGACATTGTTTCCCTACCTGCAACTTCTAGAGATACATTGTCTGGTACCTTGTATATCGACGCTTCCGGAGCGACCACATACTCGGATAGCCCTCCTCCCCAGCCTGAAAGTCTGGCCGTGTCAGTATGGGCCCTCTCAACGCATCCGAGAACCTACCCAATGAAACCATTCGAGTAACAACAATTGATCAAGCCTTCTTCACAAGCACCACAAGTATCGTCGTAGATGATTGGCTGCACGCAGACTCTGTCGCCCTTCTTGACCTTTGTTACACCTTTACCGATCTCTTCAACAACTCCACTGAACTCATGTCCAAACGTCAAGGGTACAGTCTCTCCTGTAATCGGATGTGGTGTCGTTGGGCAAAGACCTTCGCACGTTAGTAACGCAACGATGCATTCAGCACTCGTCGGAGATTTTTACTGGGTCCGCCGAGGTACTCATGAAGATCGCTTCCACAAATGCCACACCAAGCTGGTTTGACCTTGACTTGACTTTTGCCGCATTTCGGTATTGGTATTTCTTCGACTCTGAGATCACGTTTGCCGTGAAACCTCAGCGCCTGCATCGTGCCGGTCGATGTGTCTGGTCGTTCTTCTGGCAGTTATTGCTGTTACCGTCTCACTGACTATCAATAGGTAGAATGTGAAGATGTTCGAGGAAAGAGATCAGAGAACGAGCAAGTATTACCTCTCACACGACAGGTAGAATATAGCTGGTGCTGTTGATGCTCTTGACTTACCCCTCCCTCCTGGTTGTTTTCCCCGCATTGGGGTAATTGTTTGGTGGCTGTTTCACGGGTGTGCATTGTAGCATTTGGAGACCTGACTCGGGCTCTAACCTACTGACAGTCGGCTTGGCTGGTCAGAACCAGAATGGTATGCATGTGATGCTTACAGCAGATGGTGGGTGGGTTATAGGGCGCGTCGAAGAGACCTGAGGCCAAAGCAGGCCGCCCCGCACTTCAAAGGCCGGCGGGCGTGTCACGCCGCGGCGGGGTATTTTGCCCCTCCATCGCCGACGAACAACAGGGCAGTTTTTCCCGATTGTTGATGAGACGAAGCCGCATGTTCATCATGGCAAATTCAAAGTCGCCAGGTGTCTGTCCGGTGAATCCGAAGCGCTATGGAAATGTTAACGAACGATTAGTGGAGCACATCGCGATGGCTGCAGATTCACAGCTGCAGTGTTGGTGATACGTCATGGTGACATTCCCCAATAATAATTGTAAGGTACAAACAAATGTTCCTCGATGGAAGCTAAACAGACCAATGTGACCTTTACCGGTAGAATGTTCATAGACGTAAAGGGCAGGCTAAACACTGAAGATGAGGCTCAGAGGAAAGGTCGATGAGACAAGAACAATTGGCCAGAAAAGTAGGCGCCTTTTCGGGCGTACTACCACATATAGCAACTCCGACCCGTAAAGGCAGGTATGACGGAGCCTACACCTGCTTGATTGGGAGCTACTGAACGAAGGTTAAGCTGCGGAAGTGGTCGGTGTCAGTGTCGTAGTAGTATTAATCCCAGCTTATGATCTCACTGGTTTTGCTGTTGTTATAACCATTGAGCTCCCCTCACTGCTGTTGCTTTTCTTCTACCATAAACACTTCTTTCTACACACCACATACCACCTTTACACACCCAATCAATCACAATGCCTTACCCAGAGACCGCCGAGGGCTTCATGATCGAGGACCAGTCCAAGTGGACTGAGTTCAAGAAGCAAGAGGTTCGTCGCCGTCTTCCCTCTCACTTTTGGACGGCTTTGACTGACCCATTGCACAGTTCAAGCTCAAGCCTTTCGAGGACCGCGACATTGACATTGCCATTGACGCCTGTGGTGTCTGTGGTTCCGATGTCCACTCCATCACTGGTGGCTGGGGTGAGACTCCTCTCCCACTCTGTGTTGGTCACGAGGTCATCGGTCGCGCCATCAAGGTCGGCAAGGACGTCAAGACCATCAAGTATGTCGAGAACACAATACCGCTGCAGATCATTGTCTAACGTCATTTCAGGGTCGGCGACCGTGTCGGTGTTGGTGCCCAGATTGGTGCCGACTTGACTTGCGACAACTGCAAGGCTGACCAGGAGAACTACTGCCCAAACATGATCGACACCTACGGCGCTCCATACCCAGATGGTACCATCGCACAGGGTGGTTACTCTTCGCACATGCGTGCCCACGAGTACTTCACCTTTAAGATTCCAGACAACATTCCAACCGAGATCGCTGCTCCTATGGTAAGCCAACAGCCAAACAATTCTGTCCCATGCAGCCGCTAATACATACACTAGCTCTGCGCCGGTTTGACCGTCTACAGCCCTCTCGTCCGTCTTGGTGCCGGTCCAGGCAAGAAGGTCGGTATTGTCGGTGTCGGTGGTCTTGGTCACTTCGCCATCCTTTGGGCCAAGGCTCTCGGTGCTGATGTCTACGTCATCTCCCACACCCCATCAAAGAAGGACGACGCCATGAAGATGGGAGCCAAGGAGTTCATCTGCTCCAACGAGAAGGGATGGAACGAGAAGCTCAAGTTCCAGCTCGACTTCATCGTCAACACCGCCGATGTCCTCCAGCACTTCAACATGTCCGACTACTTCAGCTGCCTCAAGATCATGGGCAAGTTCCACACCGTCGGTCTTCCAGACAAGCCTCTGCCAGAGTTGATGGCCCAGGACTTTGTTCCAAACGGTTGCTACTTCGGTGCCTCCCACATCGGTAACCGCCCAGAGATGCTTGCCATGTTCGAGCTTGCCAGCAAGCAGCAGATCAAGTCTTGGGTCGAGACCATCGACATCAGCGAGAAGGGCTGTGCCGAGGCCGTCAAGAAGGTCAAGGAGAACAACGTCCGCTACAGAGTTACCCTTACCAACTTTGACGCTGCCTTTGGCAAGCGCGCATAAACGATTGAGTCGTTTAAGCATTCATGATGACATGACGATGTGGATGACGGGGAAGGGGACGGAAAAGTTGAAGATATCCAGTCGTCTGTGACGATGGGATTGCTAGCCTAATTGCAATTTATGAACAACGTCTAGTAATGACCTCGCTCTTCCGTGACATGCCTTCTTTGCTCATTGCGTGGTATCGATACTCTATATTGCGACGTACCTGCGTCCCCGCTACCCTCGACGTAGATCAGGTTTGCCGTCGATCTGCGATGACCGTCATCTGAAGCGGAGAGGGTCACCATTCAGGAATGCCTTCATCCTGGACAGCATTCAAGTGACCGTTTCTATCCCCGACAGTCTCGTGGCTTCGTGTATAGCTTCTCTTTCTCTTCATCCCTCACCTTTCACGTCCTGTTCTTCGCCAAAACACTCTTCCCATGAGCTCTGACAATCCCATCAAGCACCTCCCTAACTCTTCCCGCTCCATCAACACCAACGGCCAACATGCCCTCCACTCTTCCAATCTGCACTCTCGTCTCCATCATCAGCACACAAACACCACCCTCCCTGCCTACCGTCGCAACCGTCAAAAAGGGCAACTCTTGCTCCTCGGCACCATTGAGATCCAGCAACGGATCCGCCTGCTCATCATTCGCAGCATAACTAGCCGTACTGCCCGCCGTGCACGCCGAGACGTAATCACTCATCGGCACACCTGCATCGACCAGCGCCAACGTCGCCGCATTGATCGCACACGCCAACAAACTGCCGTCCTGCGACAGAACATTCAGCGTGATACTGATCGTGCTGTGCGGGTACAGATGCGTGAACAGCGTGCTCTCGAACGCGGAGGCGATGGTGTGCTGCATCTCGGTCACGCGCTTGTCGGTGCGGCTGCTCTTCTTGCGGTCCACGGCGCTGAAACCCGCGATGCTGAGGTCGACGCTTATGGCGGCTGTCGCTGACTCGGTGCGGTTCGTGCGCCGTGATTCCGTCGGTCCAGAGACTGTGCACAGGATCTTGGTGTTGCCCATTTCGAGGTAGGAGGAGCCATCCGCCGCGGCTTGGGTTGAGATTTGGCCGTGGATGTGTCGCAGCTCGTTCCACCGGCGACCGTCGAGGCGGAGGTGGGCGAGCGTATAGGAAGAGGTATCGAGTGGCATTGCTATGCTTATGTGAGGTAATTCGTGTCTGAGTCTGATTTCGCGGTATAGATGTGACGATAGAGGCTCGAATTATTTTCCCCAAGCGACATCACTGTTTCCCCGCATTCGGTGATTGGTTCGCAAGACTTTTTGCGGGGCTGGACGCAGGCGCATGTGAAAGTTTCTAGATCTCGACCGATCACGTCCTTCATATCAACGACCATACACATCTTCCGATATGGCGCAAGGAGCAGTCAAGCCAAAGGCGCCCAAGGTGCCAAAGAAGCCAAAGCAGACCGGTCCCTCGACCGGTAACAGAGTCATCAAGCCGAAAAAGGCTGCGTTGATCAAGCAGAACAACATGAAAAAGGTATGGCTTCTGCTGTGAATGTGTCTGGAGATATACTGGACAAAGAGACTGACTTGGTATGTAGAAACAATCATCTGGACTTTCTGCGACAATCGAAAAGAGCATGGCTGAGAAGGCTGGTCATCTTGAGATGCTCAGAGGAGGAAAGGCGGATAGGAAAGACAAGAAGGCTGCAGAGATGAGCAAGGCGAAGAAATAGGCGTTCTTCGATGTGATGAGGCTGTACTTGGAGGAGATCAGTGTCGAAACGGAGTTGTCATGCATAGCGCGGCGTTTACAGGATCGGAAGTCCCACGGTTCAGGCGATGGCATAGGGACAGGTTAGAGGGAAGAAGAAGCATGCAAGATCATACGGTCATCTACACACGGATGGATACTACACCAAGTCTAGAGGGTATACTTGAAGGTCACCGCCTTGTCTCCCAAATCACTCAATTCCTGAGGCGTGAACTTCTCATGCTCACCCGCGGCCAACGCACGCGCTCTCTGCGCATTAATACGTCTATAGCTTGTCGCCAGGAAGATCAAGGCAATGATTCCGGCAGAGATGAAGCCAATCTCCAATCCATGGCCAAGCTTGTATCTTGGCGCGTCATGAGCTCTGTAAAAATTGGACGCGCAGGCTCCTGCAAGGTTGCCGACACTGATCTGGATACCCATACCGACAGCGCGTTTGTAGCTGCCAGAAAGGTTGTTGCTGAGCCATGTAATGTTACTTGGCTGGCAGAGATAGAGTGCCGAAGCTGCGATGAAGATGCCTGCGTAGGTGACGCCAGGCTTGTCGGTCGAAATGCACATGACGAATCCGATGAGCTGGAAGATCAGACCGCCCAGGATCCAGACACTGCGGATCCTGTAGCGGTCCGCAAGGTGCGCTACGATGACCGTAATGATGGCTGCAGATACGTAGATCGGTACCGTCAACAGCTGTGCCGTTGTGGTCTTGTAGCCGAGTTCTTTGATGATCGTCGGCAGAAATAGAGAGATACCGTATAGCGGGCAGACATAGCCAAAGTAGATGATGATGTTGACCCAGATCTGCCAGTCGCGAAAAGCTTGTCGAGCGTATTTCCAGCTGTTGGTATCAGCTTGGGCAACGCGATGTGAACTGTCCGTCGCAACATCTTGGCCGTCATATCGGAGACGAAAGGCAATGAAGGCCTTTTCCTCTGCTGTCAAGAAGCTGGCTGTTTCGGGGTAGTCATAGACAAGAAAGTAGGCCGCGAAGGCGACGACCGCGGTCAACATGCCTTCAAGGATGAAAATCCATCGCCATCCTGCCAGACCACCGACTCCGTCCATGAAACTGATACCGTAGGCCAACAGTCCTGAGAAAGCCCCTGCAACAGAAGCGGCGGAGAAGAAGTAAGCCTGTCTGGTCTGCAGCTCATACCGAGGATACCACATGGTCAGATAGAAGGCAACACCGGGGAACAGGCCGGCCTCTGCAACACCCAAGAAAATTCGTGCTATGAGCAGTCCATGGTAGTTCTTGACAATTCCCATCAATGTCATGACAACACCCCAAGCAACCATGATCGAAGGAAGCCAGATCGACGGTCTAAAGCGTTTCAGGAGCATGTTGCTTGGGACTTCGAAGAAGCAGTAGGTGAAAAAGAAAGCAGTCTGTGGTCAGAGCCATTAGCATTCATGTCATTCCAAGAGCCAAGGTCGAACACTTACCAAGCACCAATTGTACTGGCCAGGTGTAAGATGTAGGTCATCGCTCAATCCCTCGATCTTTGCGTTTCCGATATTACCACGATCGAGAAAGGAGAGCAGATAGAGGAGTGCAAGTGTAGGCACGATGCGAATGTCCATCTTGCGCTGGATCTTCTTAATATCGAGATGAGCAAAACTCTCAAGCGTAACGTCAGGGTCCTGGGCAATCGAGTCGATGATTTCGACCTGCGCCTTCTTGGACAACTTGACATTTTCGATATGAGCTGCTTCGATCTTGTCGCCCAAGGTGTAGGCGTCCGAGGACGATTCTTCGCCGCCGTGCTTGACTTCCATCGTTCTGAGACGAACGCCGTCCTTGGTGTCCATCGTGTTCAGTGAGAGATGCAGGGAATTGAACGAGCTTGAGTGAATCTCTTTGCTATGATCAAGACAGTCTAGGAAAGAGCAGTAGAGAGATGAAGAACACTGAACGAGCTTGAGCGTTTCACTGTACTTTAGGCGAGACAGAATAGGAAAGAACAGTAAGAGAGAGAGAGAGAGGGGAGGTTCGGCCCCATACATACCCAGTCACCTAACGCACTCGGCCCTTCTTTACTTTCCAAAGTACGACGTCGGCATATCTGCCTGCAGACATCCCCCATGAAAAATGAGCTGCATTATCGTCGGCCAAGCAAGAAGGATGAGATCCCCCCACTGGGAAGTGGAGCATAGTGGTACAAGAGATGTAGATGTACACATGTATAGATAGTTTCCCGGGGTACCCCGCATGGGGTATTCCGCCGACGACTCTTTGGGGTGATCCGGAGGGAGAAATTTGGAGTATCGACCATCGTGGTGGGCAAGTGGTGAACAACAACCAAGGTTTTGATAAGTACCCCGAGAGTGGCTGGAGTGTAAGAGGTGTCGGACGACCTATAGATCGAGCGGCTTTTGGCCGGCCAGCCAAGAAGGTAGATATGCATCACACAAAACGGTCATTCATAACACTGAACACTGGAGGGTCTTATGAGATCAGTCAGTCACGAAGAACAGGTCTGTAAGAATTCGTGTATTTCCCAGTAAGGGCAAACTATGATACGACTTCCGCTCATTCGCGCGGGCAAATTGGGTATAGTGATTACAAGAAAACAAAAGTCTACCCCGACGAGGCTAACTTATCCACTGCTCTTCAATACTCTCCGCGGGGCTGAACTCAGATACCTAATCCAGAACCACGACGTCCGCAGGATTTGGCTGGTTGCCTCTCTGCGGCTTGTTTTGTGGTTTGTTCGTCGACTTGATCTGTTTCTGTTGCGCAGCGACGTTAGCTTTGGTTTGCTGTTGCGGCTGTTGTGGCTGCTGCTGCTGCTGCACTGGTTGTGGCTCCTCATGTCGAGGCGCATCTTCGACTTCCGCTCGACGCATGATGCCATCAACTTTGCTCAACAACTCCGTGATGCCATGAGACTCGGAATATGCTCCGTTGCGCAACCCAGTCCAACCCTTGCCTTGCGCTTTCCATAGATCGTTCAGCTCGGTGCGGACTTGTGGTACGAGACGCTGACCAACGGCTGACTCCTGCGCACCTTGCAAGGGCTTGCGCTTGTCTGCAACCTCCGTGACGTGCCAATACATCTTGTCGTTACGACGCCTGGCAATCACCGAGAACCGAATCGAGTAGGAGGGCGAAAGACGATACTCCAGGCCGTACGAGCTGCCATCACGGCAATGGACCAAAAGGCGGGCATAAGGATCTACGGCCTCCAGCTCGCGTAATACGCGCAAAGCTGGGAGTGTGAACCGAAGCTGCCAACACAAAGACACGAATCCTCTGTTTGCCACATGCGTAGATAATCCAGTCAATGAAGAAGAATCGTTCAAGGTTTGCTGCAGATGACCATGTATCCTCATATGAGGATTAGTGCTCTCCGCATTGTCCGCAGTGCTTGCAGAAAGATGGAGTTGGGCTTGTACAACGCCTTCAGTATTCAAGGGTGGCAAATCCACTATGGCAGTGAGTTTTGGAATTTCTGAATACACGAATGAGACTGTTTTCGGACTGGCTTTGAGGATGGTAAAGTGGTTGCGAAGCACGATATCGACTGAGCTGAAAAGCCTCTCAAGAGTGCGTAGCCTTGTTCGCAAAGGATGGAGGATGGGTTGTCCGAGGTCAGTCTCTACCATGATTTCGAATGTACCGTTTCCATCGAACGAGATACCAGATTCTTCGGTGGCTTTCCTTGTTATATATGGAAGGAACTTCGTGGTAGCGTTTCTCGTCAGTGAACCGCTCAGAATGTGTACAATACTGGAGGGATCGCGGCCGGCATCTTGAAGGCCGTGGTGGGTAAGAATAATAAGCTCGTTGCACCAAAGTGTACCTCTATTTCTTGCATCTTGATCCGCGGCATTTAACAGACGTGGGGCGCTGGTTGATAGCGAGGTCGGCTGATTTTGAGTGTGTTGCTGATCAAAAGCAATATTCTGCGCCCTCAGCTGTTCCATGAGAGACGAGAATCCGATCTCGGCGATGGCGTGAATCTCAATACTCGACAACATGTTTCGGTCGATCGAGTCGGACGGAGCAATGAGTAAGATGCTCGCTTCTGTGACTACCGGTCCATCTGCGCCTTGAGATATCCTTACGATCCACCACCTCATGCCAGATAAATCTATCGAAGCAGCGATAGCCCAGCCGGGTCCCCATCTCGGATCTTGTAGTATCACACGACGAATTGAGTCTTCCTGGAAAATAGCCCGAAGGTTCTGTTGATTTACAGGACGAATCATCTTCCATCCTAGGCTCTGCGCATGTCTGACAACGAGACTTTGAAGTTCTCGACACAGCAAAGAACGGATGACCTGGCCGACATCGATAGTAGAGTCCTCGTTGATTGATTGTTCCGTATTGGAAGTGTTCGAAGTCCGAGGCGACAAGGAGATGTTTCCGGTCACTGGTTCGTAGCCCACCGCCAATATTGTGCTCGACGGTCTGAGAATCAGCCGAAGCGAACATCTGCTGGCTTCCGCGGTGGAAGTCTCCAAATTTCGATCAAAGTTGTGACTGCCACGAGATAGGGCGCCCAGGCTTTCCGAGAGATTTGTGAGTTTTCCGGTAGCATGAGTCGCAACGATTTGATCCAAGACCTTTTCCACCGAGAGATTCTCAAGATCAAATGATAGTCCATGATCTCGCACTTCCTGACCCCGACGGAACCAGCGGCATGATATGCGAGAGTTTGCGACGTCGTGTCCAGATGTTCGTTTCTTGTCTTTGCCGCTGACGATCCCAAGCTCGATCCAATTGCTGCCACTCCGCTGTTTCTTCCAATATTGAATGACGACGGACCTATGCACCATTTGCACGCTGATGTTGTCGACCCATCTACCACGCGACATTTCCAGCGCCTGACTATAGAGAATGCTGAGCTTGTGAGTGAGAACGAACCCGTGCAAGAAGTCGTAGCATGCTTGTAAGCCACCAGTCGCAAGCACATCGTTGACCTTTCCTTCCAGTTGTGTTCGTAGTCTGTCACTCGTCGTGGACGTCGCAGGACTAAACAATAACCGAATATCGATGAAGTAAAAAGGGGAGGCTGGGTCTTCATCAACAGTAGCCAAGTCGACCTCGAACTCGCCAGGCACGACGAATGTCGCCCTTCCATTGGCGATTGTATAATTGTTGAAAAGTGGGGGAAGTTCTTCCGCCAGGTTCAGGCGAGCAGAAAGTGTAAAGTTCATGTCGTGGAGTGTCTGCAAAATTTTGGGAGCGCTGAGGGGGGTCGGGGGTAGATATCCCAGGTCAGGCATCCAAGGAGCTTTGCCGGTTGACAGAACTTGCAGTGCGCCTTCGATGTTGGGGTTTGGCATCTTCGCCGCAATCATGTTGTGCTTCAGGTTGATAATGCCATCTGCGGCCAGGTGCGTAGATTCGTCCTGTTGCCGTATCCACATTGACAACTGAATTGTCCTATCTATATCCTTGATGTTTTGACCCCATTGTGACAGGACCCAGGCTTTGATATATCTATCTTTGTGCGTTTGCGCAAAGTTCATCATCCGAATCTTTTTGTCAACACTGGCAGAAGAAGTGTCCGTCAGGGGCTGAGTGCCCAGCCCGTTGGTCACCGGCTCGGATATTTGTACGTCGGCCATGGCATCAATGGTCTGTTCCAGATCGAAATACGTTTGCTGCGCCATTCGTTGGAGGAGAGTACCGAAAGGTATGTAGCTGTCGCTGATGTCCTCAAGTTTTGGCGCCACTTCACGCTCGTCACCCGGATGCGATATGCCGTTCGACAGAAACCCATTCTGACCCTCAAGCACCTGCTTCTTCCTCTCAGGCCCCTCATCCTGCTGTGTACTCCTATCTCTTTTGAGACCCGGTGAGTTGGGCGCATATTGTGACTCCATCTCCACGAGCCGGCCGGGCATGCTCATCTACCGGGGTAGTTCTTCATCAATACGCTCCCCGCGGCCGACAACCTGGGTCCAGATACACAGTCGTGGTGATATCGCGATCGACGAACGAGTCAAGTGTGTGGCTGGAAGATGTAAGGTCGACCCGGAGAATCTGATCGCGCGCGTGACTTGAAGTCAATCTGAGATAAATCGTCTCCAAAACAAGTGGCGGTCTGTAATGCCGAGATCGTAGCGTTGAGCCAGGTAGCAGGGAGTAGTGATTGTAAATAGTGAAGCCTTCGAGGGTGATGTCACGGCGCGAAGGCTATGCCTGGTCGCACGAACCGCGCGCAATGGTCGAAAGCCTGTATACTTGGAAACGTGTGTTCTGTGAGTTTAGCGTGGTGCTATGTTTCCCTGTGCTGTAGCGCGATCGCAATAACCAGTGTTCTGTGAGAATGCAAGATGTGATGTAGCGCTCTCAGTGAGGGAGACCGACCAGACGTTGGACATGCAAATCCGTGGCTGCCCTCCACCCTGACCGGCTGCACCAAATTCGGCAACTTCCGCTTTTACACGTAGCTTGAGCAATGACCGGGTAATATGGCCGGCCGTCCAATTTCGACCGCGGTCTCCGCAGGTCTCCTCCGATACAGTCAAGTTCTGCCGAACTCCACCAGGACTGCTCGCGTGAGTACCTCGAAACAAGAAACTGTGACAAGTTGTCGAGTTTCGAAGACAGTTCTGGAGCTGAAGAATGAGGAGGACGCGCTTGGTGAAGGCACCCGTTCACGATGTCTGCGTTTTCTGCGCTCACCAACTCGGCATAGACACTTCAGTGTCGAGGACATCTTCAAATACCATCAATGGCCAAAGACGAACTCTACGAATATCTGCCACTGCTCGACGCCAAGACTCCAGTGGGGATTCTCCAGACCAAGATGTCTCTCCGATTGGAAACAACGCTCCCTGGGGCGGCGTGCTACTTTCGGACGAAGAAGCAGCGCGTGCCGCTCTTGAAAAGGAAGCAAAGGCCAGAAAGGAGGCGGCGGAGCACGCAGCGAATCAGCAAAATGCGAAGCGGCAGAACGTCATGAACGAGTATCGTCAGCGTCAGCTGGACAAGGAGCAAGAGTGGAAGTTCGCTTACACCCAAGCCAACCTGCAAGAGCAGGCACTCAGGCGAATGAACTTGAGGAACGAAAGGAATAGGGCTTTTGCGCAGGACACATCCAGAAAAGCAGGATCACGCCAGCAGCATCAACAGCAGCAAAAAGGAGATCTTTTTGTACGCGAGATTAGGCCCTCGTCCTTCAATCCAGCCACCCAGCATACAATGGAGCCAGTCAACCAGACGCAGGAAGAAGGGGCGAAGGATGTAGAATCCGATCAACCACCCTCATGGAATACTCCCAGAAAGGTCGGGAAGTTCAACAGTCAACCAAAGTACAGTAACGTTCATCACGTGTCACTGTCCGCCACACCGCAAAGTAGCACATCGGCGCCGGAAAATGTCGGGACGTGCAAGAGTCAAAAGAAGTACAGTAACGGTATACAAATCGACAAAGCGGGCCCTCATCACGTGTCACTGTCCACCACGCCGCAAAGTAACACATCAGCGCCGCCGAAAGCTGCCGAACGCAAAGTCGCTCGCCCGACATTTGCAAAGCCGACCGCACAGTCAGCCCCCGAGCTAGAGGAAGACGATACTGACTTGGGTATGGAAAGCTCATTAACACAAGAAGAACTGATGAGGCTGGAGGCCGAAGATAAAGCGAAAAGAGCACGCCAAGAAGAAGAAGCGCGATTAGCCGAGCAAGCCAGACTGGAAGAAGAGGTACGAAAGATCGAGGAAGACAGGAAGGCTGAGATCGAAAGGAGAGCCGAGGAGGCGCGAAAGATCGAGGAATCCAGGAAGGCTTGGATCGAAAGCAAAGCCGAGGCCGCTCGACAGGCTGATCACGCTCGGCGAGCTCAGGAGATGCGTAGTGCTGAAGCTGCCAGAGAGCTCGAGGCGGAACGAAGAGCAGCCGCTGAGCGGAAATCTGCTCCGCTGAAACAAAGCGAACATCCGCAAAGAACCGTGCATGGAGACGTCGCAGAAAGGGTGCAGCCTAGACCGCGATTTGCAGGGTCAAGGCCACCGAATGATAATGACGATCCGGCAGAAGAGCCCTCAGAAGTCGTCCCTAGGATGGAAGCTCCACAAGGTGACAGTCAGAGGTCCTCGCAGCTAGAGGTTACAGCACCTGACACTACCGAGTCAAAACCCGCGCAAGCTGCTGAAGAGGTGCTTGGCAAACCTGTCGATGGTCTGACGGACGAAGAGGAGCTCATGTTACAACGACTGCTGGCAAAGAGAAACCAAAACAGTAAAGCTTCCAACATGCAGGGAACCCGGACCAAACCGGAAGAGTACCAGGAAAGGACAACGGAGACCTACAAGCCTTTTGATCCTGCGCTGACTGCCAATTGGGGTATTTTGAAACGGCAACCCGAAGAACCTCGCGACGAAGTACCCAAGCGTGCGCTAACTCCTGAAGAGGTCAACGCGAGCTTTGAGAGACACCGCCAACAGCGACAAGCGCCAAGTGTCGACATTCGGGCATTCGCCATGCAGCCACCACCTTTGTCTTCGGCGACCTGTTACCGTTGTGGACAGCTAGGTCATCTCGCGAAAGATTGCGACAATGCTCCAGCGCCGCGCTGCACAAGGTGTGGCCACCGAGGTCACACCACCTCTGAATGTACTAATCGTCCAGCCAACAGTAACTCTGGTTTGCGATGCCATGTCTGTAAAGAAGTGGGACACTTCGCCAGCGAGTGTCCCAATCGTCCAGCCGACAGTAAGTCTGGACTGCGATGCAATATCTGTAAAGAAGTGGGACACTTCGCCAGCGAGTGTCCTAGGCGCTTCTGCCGCATTTGTAACCAAAGGGGACATTCCGACCGTGAATGCCCAAATGCGCCGCGGCAGCGCGAGGATTCATTTTCACCCAGCCACATTTCGCGTCTCGAGGCAGGGAGCGCTTCGCCAGGGAGCGATTCGCGTGAGCTTTGGAGACCCGAAATCGATGAAGAGCCATCTTCCAGACGCATCGAAGTCGAACGTCCAATCGGTCAGGCACGACACAAACAAAAGTCAGAGGTGGAAGACGACACGGAGGATGCAGACCTTGGTGAAAGATTGCTTCGCTCTAGTAAGTTCACCGATGCACCGGCCCGAGACCGAGACCGGAAGAGAGGTGGAGGCTCTCGAAGGTCTCGGTCCGACGAAGACGACGACGATGTCGAGGCTCGACCGCGCCGTAGCAGGGACATGTTCGAAGAATCTGCAGGCGAAGACGAGAGCCGACCACGACGTAGAAGCAGATTCGATCCTGAAGAAGACGACGAGGGTAGCTTTGACGGGCTCAGGCAAGCACGCGATGCGCGTAAACAAGCTCGTCAAGCAAAGAAAGACAAGGCTGCTAAGGAGGCTGAGAGGAAAGCTGCACGTAACGCAAAGAGAGCGGGAGGTATGACACCAATCCAGCTCCCGGAATTCATCAGTGTGTCAAGACTCGCCCAGGCCTTGGGCGTCAAGCTCGAAGACTTTGTTGATAAGATTGAAGATCTGGGCTTCGCAAACAATTCTTACGATCACATTCTTTCCGCGGAGAATGCCGGACTAATTGCGTTGGAGTACAACTTTGATGCTTCTTTTGGCGAGGAGGCGGAAGAAGAGGACCGCGATCTCAAAGCGAGACCAGAAGTTGACGACACTCAATTTCTGCCATCGAGACCACCGATCGTCACAATCATGGGTCACGTCGACCACGGAAAGACAACAATTCTCGACTACTTGCGCAAGTCATCGATCGCTGCTACAGAACATGGAGGTATCACCCAGCACATTGGTGCCTTCAGTGTTTCGATGTCCGGAGGCAAGATCGTTACTTTCCTTGACACTCCTGGTCACGAAGCTTTCTTGAGCATGCGTCAGCGTGGTGCGAACGTTACGGATATTGTGATTTTGGTTGTCGCAGCTGATGATTCGGTCAAACCTCAGACTTTGGAAGCTCTCAAGCATGCCAGAGCGGCGAAGGTACCCATCATTGTAGCGATCAATAAGGTGGACAAAGAAGAAGCCAACATTGAGCGTGTCAAACAAGACCTTGCTCGCCATGGTGTCGAGATTGAAGATTTCGGTGGTGACACCCAAGTCGTCTGTGTCTCCGGCAAAACCGGCCAAGGTATGGAGGAGCTTGAAGAGGCTGCTGTAACGTTATCTGAGATTCTCGATCACCGCGCCGATCCTTCTGGACCAGTCGAAGGTTGGGTAATCGAAGCGACGACAAAAGCTCAGGGCCGCGTTGCCACTGTTCTCGTTCGCCGGGGTACTCTCAAAACCGGTGACATTGTTGTTGCAGGCCACACTTGGGCACGCGTCCGCGCTTTACACAACGAAGCAGGAGTGTCGGTCTACGAAGCCGGACCTGGTACACCCGTCGAGGTCGATGGATGGCGCGACCAGCCAAATGCAGGCGACGAAGTACTGCAAGCTCCGAATGAGCAGAAGGCGACCAGCGTCGTCGAATACCGTAGCGAGCTTGTTGAACGCAAGCGCATGACGACCGATATGGAAGCCATCAACGAGGCCCGCCGGATGGAAGCCACGAAGCGTGCCGAGGCCGAAGCTGCCGCCCGCGAAGCCAAGGACGCCCAAAGGGAAGAAGTAGAGGAACCCGTCAAGCGCGAACGTACCTACGAAACCGAGGATCTCACCGTACAGCCAGCACACCAGACTGTGCCGTTCATTGTCAAAGCGGATGTATCTGGATCTGTAGAGGCGGTCACAGCATACCTGCTGCAGATGACCAATCCTCTATGCTCTCCAACGCTGCTGCGTGCCGGTGTAGGACCAGTCAGCGAATTCGACATTGAGCACGCTGCTGCTGCCAACGGTCATATCATTGCATTTAATCTTCCTTCTGACCCCAACAGCGTGCTTACTGCCGAGCGACAGGGTGTCAAGCTGCTCGAACAGAACATCATCTACCGCATCGTTGACGACGTCAAGGCTGTGCTCGAGGACAAATTGCCTCCGCTGAGGGTGCAGCGTGTCTTGGGTGAAGCTGACGTTGCGATGTCCTTCGAGATTACTGTCAGCGGTAGGAAGAAGCTGAAGATTGCTGGCTGCAAGGTTCGTAACGGTCAGGTTGGGCGAGGAAGCAGGGTCAGAGTGCTCCGGGGTGGTGTTGGAGGTAAGAAGGTCTACGACGGTAAGTTTTGCGCATGCCCCGACTTGAAGTGCCTTTCACTGACAAGATGTAGGCATCATCACTTCGCTCAAGAACGTCAAGAAGGATGTTCAGGAGATGAGAAAGGGTACCGAATGTGGTATGGGCTTCGAAGGATGGGAGGACTTTCAAGAAGGAGACGTGGTGCAGACGTACGAGGAAAAGCAGGAGAAGAGGCCGCTCAACATCTGAGCGAACTGAATGTAAGTGTACAGCATAGCATGTGTTCTCACCTCTTCTTGTCAGAACATCTATCGGCAGATGTTGCATAAAAAGGATTTGTACATTTATAGATGCAACAGCGAAGGACGAGTGGTATCACGCATGTAAATACTGTATAGTGGCACAGATTATCTTGTTTGTTCTTTCATGATAGTCTACAAAAGTGCTAGACTTGTTTCCGCAAATCGGCAGCGGCCCATAATATCGGCGCAAAGTTTTTAGGTAGATTGAAGCCAAATAAGGAGACGACCCACAGCACCACGCAAGCCAGCACAGGTGAGAGAAGTAACTCGGTATGGTGCAGGAACGGCAGAGCTGTAATAGTTCGTCAGTCAAAATGGCCCCTGATAGCTTGTCCCGCGATCTTCTGGAGAAACGTACTGTTGTATCCCAAGAATGATATCACGAAGTAGTACCCGAAAGCGATCAGATACAACGAGTTGCCGAAGAACTCTGAAACCCAGTAGTCCCTGCTTATGACCGGCATAAGGAGGAACTGTACAACGTAGAGAAACACCCACAAGGGGAAAAAGGCGCGTATCGATACCTGTGAGTCGTGAGCCATGGATTGATTGTCTCCAATTTCGGGGTTGTACCTACATCGAAGCAGTACCCAAACTCCAATTGCTCCGCAGCCTGATTACCCGGTGGTCCAAACAGTCCTTGTCTCCTTCGGCCTGGCCAACCTGCTATTCCTGGACCGAGAAACCTGCCAACCAAAAAGTACGCCGCTGTTGATACAAGGAGGGATGACGCGAGAAAATGGCCGAAGATGAAGACAAGAGTGATTCGTAATGTTCGAGAGACGCCATCTGCATATGCTAGTCCCCAGGCGAGCGCTGTCAAGAGCAGGAAGAAAGAGAGGAGGTAGGTGAATGAAGGATCGGAACGGTGCCAGGTATTCTTGGTTTGTTTCTGGCAATGTTAGTACATGTCGCGTGCCACATTCTAGGTGGTCAGTAGTTCCGCAAAAAGCACAGAGGACTACTGGTCGCGCTTCCGTATACGTACATGATAATACATGGATCTAAACACTTTCTTCGGCGCTATTATCAGGCTCGTCATCTCCCAAACAGCCATCTCGAAGTCCATCTGTGGAAACTTGAATAAGCGCTTGAAGAAGCGCGGCATTCGCACCGACGTGTCCCGCCGCGACGAGGTCAATACCCCTCCGAAGGTCGAAGTCATCGAGTTTTGGCGTGGTAGTGATATTGTCGGGTTCATGTTGAAGGTGGGAGGAGGACGCCTATTGGGCGTCGATGTGGTTCCGATGGAGAGCCTCTCCAGTCACAGTACGTGGTGTTCGATAACAACAAAGTCAGGTGAGGACAGTCATAACAACCTCTTTCTTGCGCCAGTTTCGTGAGTTGATTTATCCGATTCCTCGAAGCCGGAGTGAATTGTATTGATTCTGGCTGTCTTCAATAAGGTAACGACAAATGCCGTTGTTAGCCAGGGCAGGGACGTCATGCGGCTCTGCGGGCGCGGTACTGCACCTTCGGTCGGATGTGGCCGACCGTCTGCTCATCAACGCTCGAAGACATGGTGCATGCGACAGTCAATCACAACGACTTCACTTCTCTAAATTCAACCTTCAGCACTCTTCCCTTTCAGCATCCATTTTTACTAGCATCGACGCGCTTTCCGTTTTTGAGAAGTGTATAGATCCACAACATTACGCGCTCACGATATTCGAATCACGAACTCAGAGTACAGTAGGCAGTCGCAGTCACACGTCCGCCGTGAAGGCGCCAGACACCCGCCAGCATGGCAGACACAAGCGGTGAAGACGCTTTCCTGGCATCTCTGGGCACCGAGGAGTATTCTCTGCAGAACGCGCAGCCTCAGTCAAGCGAAGAGGAAGAGGAAGAAGATGACTATGATCCATCCAGCTTTCTGCCCTCAAAAGACGATCCTTCACAAGCCGCAGACCCGCAACCTTCACAAAAACCTGCAACAATAGGTGGATTCATCGCAGAGGAGAGCGAAGATGACGATGATGAGGACGAGGGAGCTACACCGAATATTACGGGAGCTGTAGATGTAGCAAGCATCAAGTCACCTTCTCAAGCACTTGCTGGCTCTGTTTCTCAGACACCTCTCTCTACCAATGCACAAATGTATAACACTGCTTCAGAATCTCTTGCTTCTCACGTCGTCGCAAATCGCGGCGATGCCGAGCCTGCCCCTTCCAATCTTTCTGCTACCACTCCTGCACCCGCGCATGATGGCGCTACTAACGCCAGAGATGGCCAAGCTGTGTCTTTGCAGAACAACGCACCAGCATCTCGTCCTGCTTCTTCCCTTGCTACTTCTCTACCCAAAGCAAGACTATCCCAGGACGTTGTCGGTCAGTTCGAAGACAGAATTGCAGATGACCCAAAGGGAGACGTCGATGCCTGGCTTGGTTTGATTGCGTTTTACAAGTCTAAGAGCAAGTACGACGATGTCCGCAAAGTCTACACGAGACTGTTTGAAGTGTTCCCTATGGCGGTGAGTATCTCGCTAGCATGGATCGTTCCTTGCTGACTTGAATCTAGGCTGATCAATGGGTCAACTACGCCCACATGGAGCTTGAGCTGGACGAAGTCGCGAAGTTAGAGGCCATTTTTGGACAGGCCGTGGTCAAACTTTCAAGCATACCACTCTGGTGTATCTACCTCGATCACGTCCGCCGCAGAAACGATATCATTACCGACACTTCCGGACAAGGAAGACAAACGGTGTCACAGGCATACGAATTCGTTTTGAACTACGTTGGACACGACAAAGACTCTGGCAGAATCTGGCAAGATTACATTTCTTTCATCAGAGCAGGTCCTGGCAATGCTGGTGGTACAGGCTGGCAAGACGCACAAAAGATGGACCTCTTGCGCAAGGCGTATCAGCGTGCTATCTGCGTGCCAATGGAAGCCGTTTCCACGCTTTGGAAAGAATACGACCAATTCGAAATGGGTCTGAACAAGGTCTCCGGTCGAAAGTACCTTCAGGAAAAGTCTCCATCATATATGACAGCTCGCAGTTCCTATACCGCTCTTCAAAACATCACCGCTGGCTTGAAACGTGGCGGGATCCCAAAGCTTCCGCCAATGCCGGGATGCGCTGGTGATGAAGCATACCACGCAGAGATTGACACATGGCAGAAGTGGGTCCAGTGGGAGATAGAGGACCCGCTGGTTCTCAAGGACGAGGACCTCAAGGCATATCAGCAAAGAGTGCTTTACGTATTCAAACAAGCATCAATGTCGCTAAGATTCTATGCCCAAATCTGGTACGACGCAGCTGAGTGGTGCTTCAACAACGGCCTTGAAACTGAAGGCAACGAGTTCCTCGCTCAAGGCACCGAAGCCGTACCTGAAAGCTGTCTTCTTGCTTTTAAGCGTGCTGATCGTTTCGAGCAAACAATGCAGGTCGAAGATGGAGAAGACGGTCTCAAGCGGAAAGGCGACGCTGTCAAGAAACACTACGATAATGTGCTGGACGCCCTGTACGCCATCATCGACAAGGTCAAGGCTCGTGAACCTCTATCAATTGCGCGTATCGAGGAGGAGTTTGCCGCCACTGAACCAGAGTCGCGTGAAGCCAGTCCGGAAGTCGAGGAAGACGAAGATGCTGTCGCTGACTTGTCGAAGCCGCTGTCGAGAAGGGCTCTGAAGGAGAAGCGCATACAAATGATTCAAGAAGGCACCAAGACCCATATCAAACTTATCTCGAGAACACTCACTTACGTCTGGATCGCGTTGATGCGGGCTTTCCGTCGTATTCAGGGCAAGGGCAAGCCTGGTGATAAGCTCATCGGAATGCGTGGCATCTTCACCGAAGCGAGAAAGCGCGGGAGACTTCTGAGCGACATGTATGCTGCGTCTGCTTTGATGGAACACCACTGCTACAAAGATCAAGCGGCCTTGAGGATCTTCGAGCGCGGAATCAAGCTGTTCCCTGAAGATGAAAACTTCACACTCGAATACATCAAGCACCTCATCTCTACTGACGATGTCACCAACGCTCGCTCTGTCTTCGAGACTACAGTGGCAAAGATAACTTCGAAGCCGGCCGGCATACCAAGAGCAAAGTTGCTCTACAGCTTCTTTCACGAATGGGAAGCACAGTATGGAGAGCTGAATCAATTGGTCAAGATCGAGAAGCGCATGGCCGAACTCTACCCCGAAGATTTAGCACTCGGTCGCTTTGCGCGTCGTTTCGCATCTTCTACAACAGATGCTCCCACCTTCGATCCCTGTGCTGTACGCATCATCATCAGTCCAACACAGATGAGGCCAAAGTCGCTTCATGTTGAGGTACCGATGCCTACCATCGAGACGGTCGCACCACCGCCTGCGCTGGTCGGATATACGCAATCACCCAAGCGCCCACTGGAAGACTCCGATGCCGAGCAGCCGGCTCGGAAGTTGCTTCGCGGCGAGAGTCCTCTCAAGGGAGCCGCCGGCAGACGCCAACAGCAGCGCCAAGCCCGCGAGGGACTTGGTACCACATCAGCCCGTGAGGGACTCGGTACCACATCAGCCCCACCAGGAAAGGGGTTTCCACCGAGCATTCATGCCATTCTCGCAATGATCCCACCGGCTCGACAGTGGACCGGTACACGTTTTGAGCCGCAGAGAATGACCGAGCTGTTGCGTAACGTGGACCTGACACAGGCTACGTCCCGTGGCGGTGCGCCTGGCTATGGTAAGCTGTCTCCTCTCCATTGATGACGCGAACAATATATTACTCCTTAACACATCAGTACCCTCTTCTCTTCGCTTCTCATCGTGTGGAGATTTGCTCCAGCTCCAGACTATCCATGACGCGAACAAAGCTAACTTGCCCAGGATATGGTTACGGAAGGTAACTGAAGAACACGGATTTGGAAGTTGGAACGTCCTTCATGAGGGTCTGATGTGCTACTGGGACGTCTCTCACTGGATGTATGATCGCAAAAACCTCTCGCTCATTGCGACCATAATGGTTGCGACAGTGGCCCCTGAACGTTGGTCCGGCTCATGAATACCTTCGAAGGTTGCCGGCATATACAATTAGCACAAGGAATTGGCACAAGCGTGCGCGATCAAGTCCTGGCTGCTTGATGCTCGAGGTCACCCCAGCCCACCGTTCGAGTGTTTTACATCAAACTGCAGCCATGCACTCTCTTTGATATTCCCGGATAGCTTGAATGATGGTAAGAGAGCATCAGCAACCGGCGTAAGTAGACTCAAATGCATCATTGCCTCCTGATGACCTTTGCGTGTCCAATTTTGCTTCGAAAAATATAGAACACCAACAGTCTCCCCGGAGTTCTTCGGCCCACGCTGCTTCACCTCACTTCACACGCTCACCTCCGCATCCACGTCCGTACATGACGGTACCTTAGACGAGTAACACAGCCTGTTGTCTCGCGACATGGTGGTATAGAAGCTGATATTTGTTCCAGAATTCATAGCGCAATATCATGCTGGTCCCCTGTCTCTCCACCGAGGCACCCATACCAGAGATCTGCATGCCGGGCCCTACGACTCAGATTCAGTCTACCACGTACAACAACATCGCCTTGTGGTACTGTGCCTCCTATCAACCGTCCGTTGGTGCGCGAAGGGCCTTGTGTACTATTGGATACGACGATATCACAATCTGGATCTTGCCTCCGATCAGGCCACTGCAAACCCACGAAGGGGTCTGTCTCTCCCAAAACTGAGGGTACCACGATACCGGGCCAGTGACATATCTCTCCGGGGTCTGTGGACTTGGAAAAGGGTTGATAGACTACTACATATCATGATACCGTACTGTCAATCTTTGATGCAATCCCGCTATCAGGTATCAAAACACCAGGCTAGGGTCCTGCGTCTCCGATCCGTGGTACGTAGTCTTGGAAAAGAGTCGGTAGCATACTGGATACCACGATACTGTGCTGGGGTTCTGTGTCTCTGATCAGCGGGCTCAACTACAATCCATCTCAGACACTACAACGACCCACGAAGCTCTTAAGGTATCTCGCTCATCAGCTGGGAAGCTCGAGAGCACATCGTAACGTGTATGTATGAGCCCCTGAAGCTTCATAGTACGTATCATCGCGTTCATCCAAAACCTTCAGTCAAGCTTCACTGAGCCTTGACCCGGACCTCACTGACCCTTTATACCACATGTGATTACTCAGTACTGACGTCTGCTTACCCTGCTTACTAGTAATCAGAGTCATCTGCTTACTGCCACGTGCAACCTCGTCGTCGACCTGGAGCGCACGGACCCGAAGGCTTTTGTATATAGGAAGGCTCCTTCCCCCCTCCTACTTCGTTCTTTCCACCAGCAAACAACAACTCCTTCCTCCTTTCTTGGTCATCTCATATCTTCTTCTTCTTCAATCAATACTTCATCTCACTCTTACACTATCTCATCAACAAATTTCCTCACACTCAATTCTCAACAACTCTCCTCACCTTCCATTCATTCAAACTTTGGTCTACCGCTATCACTCAGCAGCCATGGCCGATCGTCCTACTTCCCGTACCCGCAGGATGGACGACGATGACGATGTAGCTCACAAAAGCGCAAGACACCACTCACCGAGCCATTCACCATCTGCTCGTGGTTCGGCCTCTCCCTCTCACACACGCGTCTCTGACTACCCACCACGCTTCGACGGAAATCGGGACCCGGTGAACGTCCAGCCCGCTCAGACTCCTGCCGTCAGCCGTAACCTCGACGTTGGTGTAGTCGTCTGGGGCCATGTCAAAGGCGCAAAGATTGCAATTCCCAAACGCCCAGCTCCATCAACACTCGGACGCGACATCGCGGTGAGTCTGAACACTTTCAACGTTACTCAGTACCCGAACAAGCCGGTCCAGCAGTTTGCGGTGCTCATCGGTTCCGGTCAAGAGAAGAAGCCTCTTGTCATGAAGCTCTGGCGGTCCAAGGCAGTTCAGGATGCTCTCCCAACTCAAAACAGCTGGATTTTCGACGGAGACAAGATTGCCTACTCGACCGCAAAGGTGGATTCGGAGATACGTGTGAATGTAGACCTAGATGCTGAGCAAGGACGTACACCAAAAGCCGGTCGACCAAATACTCATAGGGTCGTCATCAAACCGACAACCACCATCGATTTCGCGGCCCTGGAGCACTACTTGAACGGCAAGGCTGATTTCGATACGAAGTGCCTGGAAGCAATCAACTTTGCCGATCACCTTCTCCGTGAATGGCCTTCTCAACGTTTGACGGCAATCAAGCGGTCTTTCTTTCAAGCTGGTCAGAGCCGTTTCGATCTGGGAGGTGGCATCGAAGCGTTCAAAGGAGTCTACCAGTCGATGCGCATCGCTCACCAGCCATCTGGCAACCACTGCCTGACTGTCAACGTCGATGTATCCAACGGTACTTTCTGGAGGGCCGGGCCTTTGTCAAATGCGGTTGCGGCGGTCCTGAACACAAATCTCAACAATATCGCTGGTGCGGCTCGGTCTAACGAGGGCCCCCGCCAACTTAAAAGGTTGCGCAGGGTACATGTCTACACTGATTACCGTAACACTAAGGACGGTAATAACACTCGCGATAACTACATCATCGACAAGTTTCTCGATCAAAGCGCCAATCAATACACATTCATGACAAAGGATTCGAACGGCAGGGAGACCACGACGTCAATTGCACAGTACTTCCAGCAGAAGTACAACAAGCGTCTTCAGTACCCTGACTGGCCACTGGTCTCCATGACGAAGAAGAACTGCGTGGTCCCCATTGAGGTCCTGAAGCTGGAGGAGAACCAACGTTTCAATTTCAAGCTCGACGAACGTCAGACGTCACAGATGATCAGGTTTGCAGTCACACCGCCAAAAGAACGTTTGGAAGACATCGATCGAGGCGTAAAGATGCTCAACTGGGGCCAAGATACATACCTGGCAGCGTATGGCATGAAAATCAACCCAAATCCGGTAGTTTCCAAAGGCCGTCTGATCCAGAATCCCAAGGTTGCCTTTGCGAATGGAGAGAACAACCCAGGTACCTCTGGCCGTTGGGACCTGCGTGATAAGAAGTTCCTCACCCCTAACCCGGCGCTTTTGAAATCCTGGGGTGTTGTCTTGTTACCGGGCCGGTCCAACCCCGACGAAGCCACCGTGAAGCGCTTTATCAGCAGCTTCGTGACCGCCTACGAACGCCACGGTGGAAAGGTGGCAACTCGAGAGCCACCAATCTGTCACCCACCAAGTCAGGATATTGCTGCCATTGTGGAGGCCGCCTGGAACAAGACCGGAAACCAGTTCCAGCAACGTCCACAGATTCTCGTCTTCATCCTGCAGGACAAGAACTCAGTTGTCTACGGGCGAATCAAGAAATCCTGCGAGTGCCGATACGGAGTGGTGTCACAATGTGTTCAGTGGCCACACGTTCAGAAATGCCAGCCCCAGTACATCTCTAATGTACTCATGAAGTTCAATGCGAAGCTAGGGGGTTCGACTGCACGCGCGGTAGGTCCAAAGACGGCTCAAGGTATCTTCAAAGAGCCCACTATGGTGGTCGGTGTCGACATCTCACACCCAGCACCATCCGGTCAGGGCGCAGATAACGAGAAAATGTCGACCGTCGCGATGACTGTGTCCATGGACAGATACTGCACAAGGTACTCGGCCCAGGTAAACAGCAACGGCTTCCGCGTGGAGATGGTACAGACGGAGAACTGGGCGAAGCTGTTTAAACCCCAAGTCACTAGCTGGTTACAGTCTGTCGGCGGTGGTAAACTCCCGAAGACCATCATCTACTTCCGTGACGGAGTCTCCGAAGGCCAATTCTCCAGTGTTATCAACCAGGAGGTCAAGGACATGCGGGAGCTCCTTAACCTTCACACGCCAAATCACGGCATCAAATTCATGGTCATCATCGCCTCCAAGCGTCATCACGTCCGGTTTTTTCCTAGGGATGCTCAGAACAAGGACAAGAACGGCAACCCGTTGCCAGGAACTCTCGTCGAGAGCAGCGTTACTCACCCATACGAGAACGATTTCTTCCTCTGCTCTCATTCAGCCATCAAGGGAACTGCCCGTCCGACTCACTACCACGTGCTGCTCAACGAGCCGGCATTCCCCAACGAGCAGATTCAGACTCTGATCTACGAGCACTGTTACCAGTTTATCCGCTCCACGACACCGGTTTCCCTGTTCCCGGCAGTCTACTACGCGGACATTGCGGCACTCCGAGCTAAACACCACGACAAGAACTTCGGCCAGCAGGGTCCTCCACGTCGAGGCTCAGCGCCTGCACCAGCTAGTAACTCATCCGATCCAACCGATGTGCCGGACTTGATTCCAATGCCCAGCGAGGGAAACATCAACTCTGCGATGTGGTACGTCTGAGAAAGGACTGGGTATGATGACGGCGGGTCGTGGTAGAGGGGTGGTAGTTTGTATTCATTGGGGAACGGTATTGGAAAAGCATTCTTTACGATCATGATTACGAGAATATAATTAATGTTTGAGTACTGTAAAAATTGTGTCTACTGGTGATACCATAACGTGAGACGCCACTGTAACATTACCGGGTACCATCAGTGAGAATCAGGGGTCTTGGTACTTGGTATTGGCGATGTAAAGTGTGGAGGTGACGACAACACCAAGACCATGAGCAGACGGTGCTGCAGAATTACTGCGTATCATGAGTAGGACTTGAAAGCGCAGGTATTCGAGAGATGAGTTTAGAGTAATGACATACCGAGGCCGTGAGGGAAGGTACTATAGCATTACTGGGGACACGGAGCAGGATTTCGAAGCACAGGTATCCGAGAGATTGGTTTGGAGTGACGACCATACTAAGGCACCGGAGAGAAGGGACTGTCCCGTTACCGGATTCCCTGAGTAGAGATTCCGGACATTGGTATCGGAGACATGAGCATCGGGTGACTACTAGATCAAAGCGTGCGAGAAAAGGGACTGTAGCATTACCGGAGACCCCATGGAGGGAAGAGAAACACCGGTATTGGTGCTTGAGTCGAGAGTGAGGACGGTACTGCGACCCCGCGGGAAAGGGGCTGTAGCATTACCGAGGAGCCTTTGGTCGAGACCGGAAGAATGCGAATATCAGGGCCGTGTGTTCAAAGCGACGAAAGTACTAAAGCATGGGGTGCAGGCGGCGGTGACATTACTCCAGCATGACAGTACTGGAGAAAGAGACTTACTGTCGTCAGTTGTATAGCGCGGACACCAGCGCAACACGTATCGACAATGACACAGCAGCCTCGAGATGCCACAAGAAGAGACCATACCACGAATCGACGCGCGATAGTTTGACGAACATTAGCGTGGTATTACAGCCTCCTACGCTTCAGCATTATTCAGAAAGTCAATTTGCGCCCGAGCTTTTTCTTCGCCGCTTCACCCTCAGTGCGGATACTGTATGTACAGCACAACGACCTTCCTCCGCTTGTCAACGGCAGTCCACCACCATGCGTTGCTTCGTATGCTTCGGAGAAAGAACGTGTGATCGGTCGCTTGATTGTTAAGGGGGGACGGAGTAAGGAACACAGGAGATATCGCGTGCTTCACCGCGAATGGAGGTCAAGGAGTATTGGTTTGGAAGCTGTTTATTGGCTCTTCTGGTTCGCACTGATTCGTGATTCCAGACCTTGTAGGTATGCTTCCATCCGCGAGACGGCGGCTTGAAGGCCCTAAGATATTGTCAGCGATGTTGCGGTTGAGATGTGTCGGATGGTGAGCCGCTTGAAGAAGGCAGGAAAGAGAGCAATTGGACTATGGGTAAACGTGATGGTGGAATAATGAAGAGAAGAACGTACGTAGATATCCTCGGTTAAAAGCTCATTCGAAACTTTGTACTCGTCAATCACGTAGTAGTAGAGTCCAGCGCCAGAGGTGGTCGCTCCAAGAAGGAAACCGAAGATGCTGTGACTCGTCAGCGTTGGCCCGATATGTTGAGTATTTGCGCCATTGTATCATGAGGTTGGGCTCATCGCTCGTCTTCCACCTCTTCCCAATCGAGCCAGTCCTAGAAAATATATTGAACAACATCTTCAGGGAAGAATGTAGGAGACATAGAACGGCCTACCTTCCTCTGAATCCACCAACAGGTTTCCTGACAGGCAATGCCGCGGTGGGAGTTTCTAACCGCGGTGCAGTGGTCTGGAAGCTGCGGACATTGCGGACAAGGTTGACGGGCGATGGGCGAACAAAGGCGCGTGTGGCCGTGAGTGAAGGTAGGATACGGGCTGCCATGGTAGTTTGCGGACGGTCGTATAAATTGAGCAAGAGTCGAGGTCGAATAGTATGGAGATGTGGATGTACTGTGATGTACTTTGTATGTTGTCAAGCTTGAGGTGAAGTGGAGAGCTTGGCTGATCATCCACCACGAGTGACGTTCCCCAGACGGAAATAGCTTGGCGTTTCATCGGGGTTCGTTCCCGTCGTTATGGCGGTCGCATGAAGGAAGGGGAGAGACCACGGCTCTGGAGGACGGGATGGCACATCAAATCACACAGCAGAATCAATCCTTGGCGTGAATGATAATACCTCACCTGATATACATCGAATTGATCAGCACGTATACATATTAACGAAATGGGAGAGGCCGTATCGCGAAAGTGAAAAGATGAGCCCTTCACCTACCGCCCATTTCACGCCAGCAGATGCGGACGACTATCGGAGATCATCTAATGGCTCCCTTTCAAGCTGGAACTATTCTTCGTCGCCTCAGCACATCAGAGTCACGAGTCCAACCCGCGATGAGCGACCTATCGCCCGAAGAGGACCCTCGAATCGTAGCATGAGCGAGGCCCTCAGGTTTGCTCGATCAGCCGAAGAACAGGAGACTCTGCTCGGTGAAGAAGAAGTCGCCGACGATGATGGTTGTTATCCACCTAGGAAGTCGGATGATCCTGTTGCTACGAATCCTCACGCCGATTGCCCCGTTTACATGACAATTCATCGCATCAGACGCCTGATTATCGCAAGCATTGGTATGTGTAACATGCTTCACTACGTCGACGAGTGATACTGACAACAATATAGATGACCCGTACGACCCTGCACAGCTCGTGAGTCCCAGAATGAATGTAGCTGTTGTGAGACCTCTAGTCGACAACTTGTACGACCCAGACGATGCCTCAATCGGTAGGTTTGACACTCGCCAAACTCTCAATACATCTTAAAGAACAGTCATGCTCATATTATTCGAGAAATGCTGCGTTACAGAGAGTGACCACTGACTGTCGTAGTCTACTGCCTTTTGGTGAATCGTGTTCAATTCCTCCGGGAACAATCCTACCAAGCTCACCACCAGACCGTCAATGTGACTCGAGCCAATCTCTGCGAGATTCTCGCTGGTCGCATTCTACGCCGCTTCGACGAAGATCACACCGGCCGCGAAGGCCTTCTCCTGCTCGCCAATATTCTGGTGGCTGGATTCGAGCCATTTCAGAAGGCACCTCCTGAAGTCGTCCTTGAGAAAGTCCCATCTTTCGCCGAGCACTTCGTCAAACGAGATCGAAAGTTGACGGCGCTGGAAGTCGCCATTATTTCCGAGTCCAAGACTTTTCTTGCTACAACTGCTTGCCAGAAAGTAGTAGACGCAGTCTGGAGGGGAAGGATCACGTACACTCCAACAGCATGGCTAGATCTGGTGCCAGACAGGTACAAGCAAAGAGCGATATCTTTGTACGATCCACGACGCGCACCGATATTGAACCAATACCGACTGATTGTTCCACGCACACGAAATATGCTCGAAACTGTGCAGTTCATCATTCTGTTTGTCCTCTACATACTGGCCCTGAGTAACAAAGCGCACACGATCGGACCTCAGCATCTTCGTTTTACTTGGGAGGAATTGATCTTCGCCGTCTATGCGATGGGCTGGGTATTGGACGAATTTGCATCGGTACTCGAACACGGGTGGACGGTACACACGGAAAACCTGTGGAGCTTCCTGGACTTGACCTTCGTAGTCATCTACGCAACTTACTTTGGACTACGAATGCACGGACTGTCGACATCAAGCGTGCACCAGGCGAAGCAAGCGCTGGACGTGCTTGCACTCGCCGCGCCCGTTCTGTTACCGCGACTGGCATTCTGTCTAATGAGCGAGAGTATGCTTTTCATTGCGCTGAGAGCGATGATGGCGGATTTTGTCTTCTTGAGCGTGCTGGCCGCTTGGTTGTTTGGCGGCTTCCTTTTGGCCATGAGGTGGCTGAGCGAGAGTCAGGATGGCTACGTCCATCATAGTCCCATCACCATCGCCAAGTGGTAAGTAAAGCACCGTTGTAGTATTCGTGAGATCACAGTTGACCATAGGCAGGATGATCTACGTTTGGTTCGGTCTCGATGGTACCGGTATCCAGAAATCAGTCGAGATTCACACTATACTGGGGCCGACACTGATGGTTCTCTTCGCTTTTCTCGGCAACACGCTTTTCCTCACCGTCCTTGTCGCCATGCTCAGTGACACTTACTCGAAGCTCGCAAAGAATGCAACACAAGAGATACAATACCGACGAGCGGTTCTTACCTTTGAAGGAGTCAAGTCCGACGCTCTGTTCTCCTACCCACCACCATTCAACGTATTATTCCTGTTCGTGCTGCTACCGCTCAAATTCACAGCCTCACCTCGTTGGTTCCACAAGCTCAACGTCTACTTTGTTCGTACGCTGAACGCTCCAATACTGGCTCTGATCACACTGTACGAGCGCCGTTTTCTGTGGAAAAGAAGCAGAATCCATCAGCCGCCTCGACACGACTCGTGGTTTGACTTTTTCGAGAGCTTGGGAGCACACGCAGACCTGCAGTTGGTATTTGAACAGGAACCTCCACAGAAAATGGTTGATGAGTTGGACGAGATGGATGCTGTGTTGACGGATGATTTGTGGAAGCAGGGGTTCAATGACGCTCAGTCGGGTCGTGCACGCAGAGGGAGTTGGGCGACTTCAGAAGGTGGATCGGTGTTTCCCCGTCTCAGGCGACGCTTCTCTAGAAGTGAACCTGGTGTATGATCCAGCGCGCGGCGAGTCGATTCCTTAATGTTGCGATACCTGTTCATCATGTTTACATGGCCGGTCGAGGGTAATTGGCTTGTGAACACCTCGTACACAACGAATCCTGTGCTCCGCAGGTCGGCAGTGAAGGGCGTCGAAGCGTGTCATCTGCGTCAAGGGAAACACGTGTTGAACTCGAGTTTGTCAGCAACCAGATGAGAATCGGAGTTTGTCAGCGACCAAATGTACGCGAACACGCCAAGCAAGGACGTCAAATACTGGTCGTGAAGATCTACAGTTAGCGGCGTAGGCGTATGTCGTTTACCAATTCGCCTTGCAGTTCGCCTCTTGCCAAGAATATCAAGAAGAGTCTCCACCGAAAGCGGTCCATTTGCATAAATTGTGCACAAGACAATGCTGCCGTGGGGCCTGCCAAGGACAACAGAGCCTCACCACCTGACGATCTGGGGTTAGGTCGGCTCCGTTCCCGGTCGATCAAGGGTTCGCAAGGCTCCAGCTCTCTTGGTATCTCCGAATCTCGTGTTTTGCGAAACCGCATCGCATAATTGAGCCCTACCATGCTTTTTGATGAGACAAACCATCGCATGTCACCTGAACGATTCAAATAAAGCAAAGAACAACAGATCTGCAACGATGGCCTCGACCTGCGTTGATTGGGCTCCCTTGGGCCAGGGCATTCTCCTCCTCTGTCGCTGCACGGCTCGTTTTCGTACTATGTTTTAACGTCCTGAGTCCGGTCACCAGGGCAGGTAGGTATTGTACTGTAATTATCTAACTTCTGATTGGTGTTTCTTTTGCGCCGAGGTTCGACGTTTCCCGTTTCGCAAGGGGAAAGTACGACGTGGTCCGATGACGTGGTTTCTTCCATAGGAAGAAAATAAGCTTCTAAAGTTTTAGACTCCCGTCAGGTCCCAACACTGAACGACACGGCACAGAAACTCGAGCCCTCGTTCACTGATGTGCCCTCTCGATCATGAAGAATTAATAATCTTTCAGCGTTGGCGCTTGAGTGGTCTCCATACCGCTTGTGCTTGGCGACTTGCACACCTGCAATGTCATCGGTACCGTACATGTACTCTTCGACCGGGATTCTGGAAGCTTGCCTCGTTGATTGCTTGGCTCAGCCGCATCCTCGGACTGTTGGTGTGTGATCTATACCTACATGCACCGTATTGCACAGCCGAGGAGCAGGGTCTCTCTACCGCGTTCTGTTCAAGATGTCCTCTCCCGTACCTGACATTTGTGTCTTGCGTGGTCATACTTTCTGCCCGTTGCCGTTGACCATGAATGGCTTGGATCACGATAAACTTTTTTCCTTCGTTGTCGACGTTTCCGCATATCAGCCGACCACTACATGCATACCACTGCCGCGTGACTTGAGTCAAAACGAACCATCCGACTCCAGGGGCTGGATCTTGATCCAAATAGCCTTTTCTACTGGAAGACCGCTATCGAATAAACACATTATTCTTCAGTATCAACGCGTTTTCATCTCATCAACAGTCACCATCGCGAACGGGATCCTCCGCAACACGCTACGAAGCTTGCAAAGGGCATTGGCTTCTTCTTAGCTGCACTGACGGAACATTATTTCATCTCCCGTATTGCCGAACGGTCGCGACAAGTTACCGATCGACATAACCAGTCTCAGGTTTCTGTCAGCAAGTACAGTACCTTGTGTAGTCGGTGGGTCCTGGGGTGACCACCTTGGGTTCAGACAAGCTTCGGCATCAGTGCAGCTGAGCACAAATTCTCACAAGCCTCACAAATTTAATCATGCCGTTCGCGCCGCACAATCCTCGCGTTTCCAGAATTGATCACTAATCCGCTACTCCACATGCATCGAGCGTCACACTAAGCGTCGATCTCTTATCCTCCACACGTCAATTACTCCGTCTGTTCTGCATGGCCGCCTCTGTACCAAGCAAAATGTCTCCAGCTACTTGCGCCGAATACCGACTGCCCTTATTGGCAATGCTCAAAACGAACAATTCGAGGCTTGGCATGCACACTTTTTCGCCCCTTTCTGTAGCGACCAGGTGAAGGCGACTTGCAAGGAACATCGATCCTGTCAGCCGTTGCTGAATCAGTTGTCCGAATGAAACAATTCCAATCCTCTTGATGACCGGCGCGACCGGCGATACAGTCAGTAAGGCCGTCGAGTCTATCTCAGGCAGGTCTGGCATGCTAATTCGGCAACCCCAACTCGGGCAAGCCAGCCATCACTCCACTAGGTGACACCCATCAGCGCGAGGCACGTCGGTCGACGGAGCCCCTCTTGGCTCCGCTCTGGTTCCGCGGCGCATTTGTACTGGGATATACTTTTCATGGTATCCAGTACCGCAACACCTGCAACGGTCACCCGTAAAACTGCACAAGTCTTGGTACCCATCCCGACCACCGAGCACGGCGCACGGCGCAGCGGTACCAAACCTTCGCACGTGCCTCATGTTCTACGACTACCATGATAGCGTCATCTTATCGACTGTCTGACTGGATTGCATTGATCGAATCGGAACCTCGTTCCATTGAATTCATTGGATGACAACTTAAAACGTTGATGAATGCTCCTGGTGCATAATCTTTGACTTCGTAAGTCGCTCGCCAGGTTAGAATATAACTGATCGTTTCCCACGTCACAACGGAACCCCTTGAAGGTTGACTGGCGATTTCACACATTCATAAAATAGTCGTGTTTCCATTGGACTTTCTTTCACAGTTCTGGATTCATACTATCTATCCTACCACAGTCTCCAACACCACTGCCAGTTGATCCAACTTATCACCATCAAGATTCTACACCATGTCTGCCCCAACAAGAACCAGCTCTTCGGAGTCTACCGACACCCTCAGGAAACGAGTTTGCAAGGCCTGCGATCGTTGCCGTATGAAGAAGTCCAAGTGTGACGGCTCCAACCCATGCACGAGATGCCGTGCAGACAATGCCATTTGCGTGTTTGGCGAAAGGAAAAAGTCTCACGACAAAGTCTATCCAAAAGGGTATGTGCTACTCAGCATATGTTACGTTCGAATATATATTCTAACTGCCAAACAGTTATGTCGAAATGCTTGAACAACAACAAAGTCAGCTTGTCGCTGGTCTTCAAGAGACCTACCGCCGATTAATGGATGGCAACATCTGGCCTGGAGCCCCGTTGTCCGAGAGCGAAGGTCACCCACTTACACACGACATCCTCGCCCGTCTTAACATTGTCTCGAACAAGGCAGATGCCGACGACATGTTCGAAGAGGACTGCGAAACGATGCAACAACGCCTTGTATCACAAGGTGCTCCTTACATGGCTCGCAGAGGGTCTATCAGCTCCGAATCCGACCATAGCCAGACCCATGGCCACAAGAGGTCGCGATCAATCCTCGACACTCCGATTGCCTCGCCTCGAAAGCCATCCTTCCGCAAAAGTTTCGATTTCGACAGAACCAGAACATCTTCTCCAGTATCGCGCAGCCCTGTGATGCCACGAGCACACTCCCGCAACGTGATCAAGCCATCACCCTTGCAGAATGAGTCTCCGGTGCAAGAGACAATGCCGACAATTGACGACGACGTCCTGTACTCGTCATGGGATTGGCAAAACTTTGGTCCAACCTCCAACCAACAATTCGATTCTCAATTCAGCTTCCAACAACCAGGTTTCCCAACTGTTCCATCATCTTTTGACAGCTGGCAAGGGTTTGAGTCGCACCCAGTGCAGTTTGACACTAGCCTCATGAACAACAGTGGCAACCAAGCACAACTATACATGAACACCAACAACACCAGCAACCATGCCACGTTCCAGGACTGGCAAGCCAATGATGGTCAACAACCCATGGACGTCGACTTTTCCAAGTTTGTGCAGGTGGCCACATGATGCAAGACTTAGCGAGCAGAATATCGAGGTGCATGAAGATATGCGCCTACGTTGCAGGGACGAAAGCCATGACTTGACGATCAACGCTACACACGCCGCGGAATTCATGACTCGGGGGACAATGGCATTTGCCGCGGAGGCAGACCGCAATGCACAACAATCTCACTGCGTCACATTCCCATCATCATCGACTTTTACGATATCCCAATTCTTAATACTCTCTGTTACCGACTTTAGCGACCTTGCAACAAAGCGGGGATTTCTTTTTCAATTTTTCAATTTATTGGGCGTAACAGTACAGACAGGACAGCCGTGCAGGATCACGGTTTGGCAGTGCCAGAATAATAATATCATTCGGAATTTGATGCTCAAAGTACTAGATAGCAATTTCCTCAATGATGTCAAGATTATACACATCAGCTTTAATTCAGCCCAGTTTTCATACCATTGTCAACAGCACCATCTGCAACACGTCCCTAGTGATGGTGGGTCAGCGAGAAAGGTCGGATCTGCCGAGTATTGCTCAGCCGAACCATGCCCCTTGCTCATTGTTACACTTGCACTCGTTCGGCGCAGACGATCTTCACTGAATGCCGAATAGCCATTCGTGGCAGATTGATTAATTGTCGTTGCGTGACCGCGTAGGCGACGAACTGTCGACACCGCCCGACGTTCCAGCCCCCGCGGACGTAAATCAACTCGTGGCTATCGCGAGGTGCTCGTGATACTCGCATGTACTATAGCTATAAATTATTGTGCTTCGATAGTGACGCATACATGACCGCACTCCGCGGACACATCAACAACCCGATCCTGCAGCTGCGTCTTGAGACAAATGAGAGAGACTGTTGGGGATATTTTTCACCGCTCACGTGGTATGTATGTACGCTAAGTTGTCGACATCGAAGACTTCAAAACTGTGCCTGCCGAAATGCACCATCTCCAATGCTTTGAGACGAGTTCAATTGACTTTCGGCAAAAGTCGAAGCCATCCAGCAACAATACTGGAGCTTGAGCTCTGTTTACCCTTACGAAAACCCGGGGTTGCGCTTTTTGCCGCCATCACTTTTCGGAATCGACGGGCCTGTTCACAACATCGAGAGCCACTGCTTCCAATCATGATGTCTGAGCCTGCGATCGTCTTTGTCACTACATATCTGGCGATGCGAACATCTCACAGTAAAGAATTGATGCATTGAGCTCGAAATAGCAAATGTAAGAGCTCTTTCCCATTCTGGCTAAATGGCGACACCCCGCCGGGGTCCAAGCCTCATGACACTCTTCTGCCCCACCTCCAGCGTATGATCAACCATAGGTAGCCAGCAACACTCTGCTGCTGTCGGCTTTTGATCAGCCTTGACATGAGTAGCCAGTTGTGCTTTCGTCCAATTTTTCTTCCTCTACACCGACGTCTTATACCCAACTTTACGAAACAGGCATTCAGTTCCTGTATCACCACCAGACTAATACAATCACCATCAAAGCGGGGTATCAACACAATCAAAATGTCCGGCCAAGACAGCAGCTTCACCTTTCTCCCTCTGGGCGCATTGATCCAAGAGTTCAAGGTCGCAGGACACAACTTTGTCCTCGCTCTGCCAACTGAGAACGACTACAAGTCGACCGGCAACCCATCCTACTTCGGCGAGACCATCGGTCGTGTCGCAAACCGCATCTCGGACGCCAAGTTCTCGCTCGGCGGAAAAGAATACAACCTTGCCAAGAACAATGGCCCAAACACGCTTCACGGTGGTCCGAAGGGTTGGGGAAAGCAGGTGTGGGATGGCCCAAAGCCAGTCAACAGGAACGGCAAGGAGGGTGTCGTCTTCACTCTTGTAAGCAAGGATGGCGATGAGGGTTTCCCAGGTACTGTCGAGGCCAAGGTCTACTACACTGGCTACAAGGAGACCGATAATGGTCAAGAGAAGACTGCTTTGGAGGTCGAATACGAGGTCGAGCTTGTCGGTGATGAGGTCGAGGAGACTCTTGTTTCCGTCACCAACCACAGGTATGTGAAGAAGTCGTGATCTAATAAACTCTATACTGACGACAATAGCTCCTTCACCGTCTCACAGGGATCCATGGAAGGAACCGAGTGCACTCTCTACACCAACCTCTGCCAGGAGACCGACTCTGCCGACATCCCTACCGGCGCGATCAAGGAGTTCCCAGGTATCGAGGCTGGCAAGTCTTTCACATTCGGATCTCAAGAGCCAAAGATCGACCACTCCATGGTCATGAACCCGGACCCATCCACAGTCAAGGTTGACACTCGCAAGGAGAAGCTCGTCAAGTTGGTCTACATGCACAACCCAAGCACCAAGATGCACCTCGAGGCGTTGAGCACTGAGCCAGCTTTCCAATTCTACACTGGTGAATACATCAACGGTACCGACGCTAGCGGTAAGCAGCTTTATGGACCAAGGACCGGTTGCTGTATCGAGGCTCAGAGATACATCAACGCTCCAAATGTCGACAAGTGGAGAAACATGGTCGTGCTCAAGAAGGGACAGCAGTGGGGTAGCAGGACCGTCTACAGAGGATGGAAGGCATAGACGACTGTCGTCTGCGCAAGCGGGAGGGGTAAGACATGTTGTGTGTATAGCTGTCTTCGTCTGGACAATGCATTTGATCGTAGATGGTTTTATTGAACGCGCGGCCGTTATGGAAGAAACTCTTCATCTCCTGAACATAACCGTCTTGATGAGAGACAAAGGGTGAACTTGATCGAACTAAGCAGTTGTCACTGAGCTTGTCCTACTCGATGCAGCCATCCAGATAATGACGCTACAAAAGATTAGTATCTCATAGAGAACATGTTCACAAACTTGCCCTAGTCTCGTCCGTCAATGTCCCGCTCCTTCGGTATCGCAACCGTCGGTATGTGCCGACAACACAGCTGGCATATACCGACGCTGTAAAACAGAACTCTCATGACGTGTCGACACACTTGTTGAGCTTATGTCGCGCCATGGCTGGCTTTGCTGCCGCAATACTTATGCAGGACACAAATAAAGTAAAATGCCATCAACGTCCGGCATCTCTAACCTAGAAATTCGGCAGCGTGGCTGACTCGGACCCGACTAATCTCCCAGCCACCACTTCGACTTTTCTGCTGTCTATACCGCATCGGGATATACTTTTTTCCCAGCGCGATCATGCATGTCAATGGATATAAGGACCCGATCACCGAAGAATCTCCCAAGAGCAACAATACACGCGGTGATGTGCGCCGCAGATCGACACTACCCACGTGAATGGTAACGTGCATATCGTCGATCATTCGGCGTCGCAATCCACCCTTCATCCACCTCCATCCACCTTTATCACCATGATCCTTCCAGAAACGACATACCGAACCGCTCCTCGGAGCTTTCGTCCCCAACGACAGCTTACGACAGCACGCAAAAATCCTGCTGAATCCTGGCCTACGATGATGTTGTCGTGCAGAAGGCGGATACATGTATCACAAAGGTTGGACGTGGTACATGTATGCGGAGACCTTTCCGACATGACCCTCCCTTCAAGAAAAGCAACTTTGGCAACCTGACACGAGACTACAGTTCCGTCCGTGAAACCATGCATACCACCAGAGGTACCTTATTTTGCGCCGCAACAAGACCGTGACGGAACTGCCGTTGCGCGTGTCTCTTCGCGTCTGCCCTGATCACATCCCCGTCGCAGTATTGTCCGAAACAGGCCCATGATGGCCCCAGTATGTGTCATCCATAAGAGGCTGTAGTCTATTCAACACATCTGTATGATCGATGGAGAATGTACAAAAAGAGAAGATTACCATCATGTTGGAACCGCTTGTTGTCCATGTGACACTGTTCGAAGACCTTGTTGGCTACAAGGACCCAATTCGACACAACATCACTGTCGACCAATGGTACCTCTATACAGAAACCCTCCGCGGTGTATTGGAGATTGCGTACACCAGCCTCGCGCACGGCATGTTCCAGGAAACAACCACTTTACGAGCGCGATCTTACCGGTCGTTCATACTATACAGTAGGTACAGTCTACCAATTTTTGAGTTCACCATGCGCCACTGACGTCCTCGCAGGAGGTTTGAACCGTCCGTTGACCCTAACGTCGTCGTCGCCGTAAGGTTTTTCTACAGCACCGGGTATCAAAAACCTAAAATCCACAACGGTTCCAACGTCCGCAAACCCCTTCAGAAACCACTTCCCGATAAACACGATAGATACCATTCAACTAATCTCCACAGAGGCGCGAGATCGTTCTCCCTCATCCGATCGACGACCACTGACTTCTACAGTTGAACACATTCTTCGCCGCACTCTAGAAGCCTCACACAATCCGACGCGCTAGTCCACCGGCTCGGCAGTCTCCGTCCGGCTGCTCCTGCACCAAAACTCCTTTAAGCTTCAATACGCCAGCTCAAATTACGCTTCCACGCTTGAGGCACGCCAATCCTGCTCCTGCTCCTGCTTCTGCGCTACCTGTACCTGTACCTCGCGGCCACATCACATTACCTTTCACCAGGTTACGCGGCCGACACCAACAGACCTACCTGCCGGTCCGCCATCGACGACCGACGACATGCCACTTCGAGTCATGGCCAGATAGGCGTCCCCCGTGGACAAGAGCCCGTCTCCACGGCACCACGTGTTTCGTTCGAACTTCGTTTCTTTGTCGTCTGAGACGCTGTGAAGAGCGTTGACTTGGTTTGCATAAAGACAACGTCGCCTATACCACCATACCGACGTTGATGTGAGGTCCAGGTGGCCTTAGCTATTGTCGCAGCGAGTCTGGCTGCTCGATTTCCGCCTCATGAAGCATGCATGGTCGTCTTGTGTTCTTGAGACTTGCACTCGTAATAGAAGACGAAGACCGGTATGTTGTAGTAGAAGTGGAAAGAACGACACGCTTGGACTGAGATGGTCGTGGATGTTTTCATCTGTCCAAATGATCAAGTGTAGGTCTGACCTGCACTATCAACCATCTCATGACATCCCTTCTTGTTACATTTTCTCAACCCGGTTCAGCAGCAATCGTACCTGATATCGAACAGCTGGCAAGACATGCTACAGGATGGAGACGTTCTGTTCCTGTTTCAGACAGACACGAATCATAATACATGCAGAATCGGTTAATGTAAACTACTTACTATTAATACAACTATCAATATACTATAGCACCAGGCTACGAGTCTCGCTTCTGCTCATCAGTCCTCCAGCCATCGTGTATCATCCATCATGCAATCGTATCCGTATCTCATGACAATGCTGGTCGTCCAAGTGCGAGCTCCAAGTGCGATTCCAGTCCAGCAGAAAAGTACCATTACAATTATCAGTCGTCGTCCAACATATCCATATCCTTCAACTCATATCCATGAAACTTCCTCTTGACTGTGCCGTCAGGATAACGGTCGTCCGACTCATGTACCACTGTAGGCAGAGTCATCCCAAACATGCAACTCGTCCTCGCTAGCACGTCCATCCCGCTCCACATCCCTCCTCTTGCGACCCCTTCCACTCAGTGCTCTCAACAGAGCTCCACCCTTCGCCCACATCGTCTTCAACCTCTCGACAACACGCTTGGTCCTGAACTCGACCTTGCCCATTCCTCCACCACCAACCGCGCTGTCGAAGCCCGAACTAGCCGTCAGCGGCGTGGGAGGAGACTCGGTGCCGTCATGTTGCGAACCACTCGTGACGACACGTAGCCCAGACTGACGACTAGCGCGACCGAAGCGGTCCAACGAGCGTGCGCGCAGGTTTCCGTTCACCGCCTCTGCTTCGGCTTGGATATCCGAGAAAGGACGTGAGATGGTGATGACAGGCGGTAGACGCATCCGAAGCGAACTGAGATGTTTGCGCAGCGAACCGCGTCTCGATTCACGGCGAGGAGAATCGCGGCCAGAGGAGTCGTCGCTAAAGAAAGAACGAACTTCGTCGAGCTCAAAGTGAAGTGGCGCATTCAGTGCTGTACTCGGATAGCGATCACCGGGGTTGTGTGTGCTGAGGGTCAAATCGGTTACAGATGGCTCTGGGTCGTCCGCTGGGCGTCCGCGAAGACAGGAGGCCTTGCGTCGAAGGGACCCAAAGATGGTGCTTGGTTTCTTATTATTGAATTTAAGCATGTTCTTGGTATTGGTCACGGTATCGGCTGTCACTGTCACTGTCGGATCGAGCCCAGAAATGGATGATAGAGCCGAATCAACAAACTGCAAGGTCTGGTCAAAGCCAGTAGCGGTTGCGGTCGAGCCTCGTGTCGTATGGCGAAGCAAGTCAGAAGCGATAGACTCCCTACAATGTGCCAGCGCCGGCAATCCGATATCGACAGTGTCGTTGGACCAAGGATAATTCTCATCGAGATTCCAGGGTCGAGTAGTTTGTCCAGAAATTGTCAGAGAGCGTTTGGAGTGTGAAGTAGCTCCGACGATGGAAGCCCTGGCTGGGCGAAGTTCTGCACGCCTTCCTTCTGACATGGTCCGAAGTAAGGCTCTCTTTGGCGTGGTCGGCTCCGAGGTGGACGCACTTCCGTCTTCGCTGTGAACGGACTTCGACTCTGCGGCACTGCCATTGACTCCGTGCTCTGTATCCTTTGCTGCAGTCGAGGTCATCCGCTTGAGCTGAGTCGACATTGACAGCGTCGAGTCGTGCGTGCCGTTCGTAGCGATATCCTCAGCCACAGCCGCAAGCGAACGTAAACCAAGTGACGATCGTACTGTGCATAACGACTGTGGTCGCTCTCCAATATGATGAATCTCTTCGATGGTATGTTCAACTGCCTGATCATCTGCAATAATACTGTCGAGATGAAGATGTCGCAAAGATGGAAGAATTTGAGACAAGCGCTCGGAAAGACCATGGACAGTTGGGACCGAGAGCTGATCTACCTCAGCCGCGACTCCGAGAAGCTGCTCGGGAGACAGTGGTCTTGAGGTGGGTGACATGACCCTTTTGGATGCCCGACTCGCTCCACGTTCGTGGGTCGTTGCGTTCACACTGACTACCTTTTGCGGCGCCTCATGACCAGAAAGGATGTTGTCGACACTGAAACTCTCGGTCTCCTCGACAGGACTTGGAACCTTGAACTCTTCTGGTTTGACAAAGAAGCTAGTGTATCGTTCACGCAAAGCCTCCGTCGACGAGGGACGCATAGGAGATGGGCAGACGATTTCAGCAGGCGTCCTTGGACGTTTGAACAGATTGGTTGGCGGACGCGTCTCGAGGTCGAGAGCACCATTAAGCTGACCGACAAGGTCTAGACGACTAAAATTCAGCGAAGGTAAACTGCGGATCTCGGAAAGAGACATGCCAGGTAGTGCTGAGCCAGGCAGTGCTGGACCAAGCGGCTGAAATGCCAGCTTCGGCTCCTTCGCTACTCTGGGCTGTGTAGGACAGCTTGCCAAGGGCTTGAGTGGCTCATCTTTGATCGATGATTGTTGTGCTTTGGAGACAGGAAATCTAAAATCGGAGGACCGAAGACCAGCATGATGAAGCATGTCCTCCTGTGAGTCCTCTTTCAGTCTGGGCAGGTGACCTGGCGCATTGTGAGGAACAGACTGCCTGCTGTCGCTCGTGGTATCGAACGAGCTACGTCTGGAGCCATTGAGATCAGAAGGCCAGATTGATTGTCGACGTGGAAAAGAGCGCCGAATGAAGCTTGAAAGGTCGGTTGCCTCGGTGCTGTTCCGTTGCACCGTCTTCTCGATGAGTACCTCGGCTTTCTTGATGTTTAAAGGTGCAACTTGATCGACCCCAGAGTGACGGGGAGTCATGGACGTGGGGAGCTCGAATACATCCTTGTGCAATTCCCCCTCTTCCTCCGATGCCTGTTCTTGTACATCGCTGGCCACACGCACCAGCTGAGGTTTACCATGATCACTTCTACGAGGAAGAGAGAACCGGACAGCGATATCAGTGACAACGTCAGATGTGACAGTTGGTTCCGAAGGATGGATGTCGACCGCTACGGTCGGAGGTTGAGCCGGAGGGGCTTGCGGTTCTGATACACGTTCGGAATCTATGGCCGGTCCGGTAGCGACCGAAATCGGTACATCCTTGCTTTCAGGTTCGCGAGTCGATGATATTGGACTCTGGTGCGGCGATTCGGTCGTTGCAGGACTGACAACGGAATCGTTGATCACTGCTTCGTCCGGCTTGAGAGGGCTTACCGGAGCGTCATCGTTTCGCGGCATCACACCCAGCTTTGCGCCATCTTCAGATGGACGCAAGGTATTGTCGCCTGCAGCTTGCACGTCTTGGAAGGCAGACGTGATCGACACAAACTGCACAGGTTCCATGGGCTTGTTGTTCGCGGCATCAAATTCGTGCATGTCGGTTTCACCTAAGTGATTGTTCTCAACTGGGTATTCCGAGCTGTGCCCGTCGGAAACGACTGACTGCGAGGCAGAGGTTGTCGAACTCTGCTGCATCTCAACGGTCACAGTACCCTGTTCAGAAGAAGAAGGAGACGCCATGATGGACCGAACCATCTCTTTGGTGATGCGTGTCGGTAATTCCTGCTTCGGGTCGGGCCTGTCCCCTGGATGCTGAGTCACCGTGGAACTGCGCTGAGGCACTTTGACGGGGGTCGGTGGCAGCTCGGCAACATCAGAATTGGATCCAGCCTGTGGTACTGTGGCTATGGTAGGCATGGAGTCTGTCTGCACCATGACCTTGATAGTAGGCTCGTTCGCTGCACCGGCACGTTCGTTCAGCAAGGCTTTGATGCGCTGTACGAAACCCTCAGACCGGGGAACTTGTGAAAGTCGAGGTGCAACTGGTGCTTCCAATTCGTGAATGGCTTGAGATGCTGCATCCAACTCATAGAATTTGTCTGTGTTCTTCTCGAGTTCGTCGGCGTACTGAGCATAAGCTGCTATGTCATCGCTGTCGTCGCCTAGATCGCTCAAGGCAGGATCGATAAAAGCGGGCTCAATTGTGATCTGAGCAGTATCTGCGTCTCTTGGTGTTGGTGGATTGGACGACTGTGGTGCGGATGAGCTTGGATCAGACGAAGGTGGAGTAGATTGCGCTCGTGGAGTGTACACACGCGGAGGCATAGCCGGCATCTGAGGATGTGCATGGTAGGCTATGGGATAAGGCTGTGCTCTTCGAGGTGGAGCCATTTGATACTGGTATCCTCCGTCATCGTAAGCCACCGATGGCGGTCCAGGCATTGGCTGACGATAATACTGTGGCATAGGAGGTGGATACTGTCTAATGGGCATCGGAGGCCCGTGGTTGTAGTCGCTATGGTAGGAGTTGAGATGTGGGCGGTGCACGTGGCGGCCCTGAAGTGGAAGTGAAGATTGTTGCACATTCGAATAATCACTCAGGGCCGGTGATGCTGAACGATAACCAGGACGCTTCAGTCTCGCGGGATACAGATATTGTCCGCGAGGTGGCATGGCTGGTGCAGTGTTTTGACTCCTCAGACTGCTGACAGAACGCTGCATAGTCAAGCCGCGATGATAAGGCTGCGTCATGGAGTATGATCGACTGTCTTGACTGCTTGGTGCAGGTGAAGGAGCATAGGGCATATGTCTTGGCATCTTGGGGGCGGCTGACTGATACGGTCCGTCCGACACATATGGCGGCCCAGTCCTTGTCGACTGCAGACTCGAAACAGAACCTCGACGGCCTATTGAAGAAGTGTCCCAAGGTTGGTTGCGAGAGCTGCGATTGGAAATTTGAGAGGGTGCGTAATGGTGATTCGAGGTGTCCGAAAAGTGCAAAGGGTTTGTTCGGCGCCGAGCGGCTGGCTCTGGCATGGCCGGTGTAGACATTTTGGGTAGACGACCTTGATTCACTGCGAGGCCTCCAATGTCTCCCATGTCAGTGGTGGTCCTGAGCATGCTGAGAACACCGGATGACAGCATATCGTTCTGTGGTTGCCCACTCTTTGATGTCATGCCTCGAGATTGAGTTGAAAACTCGGAAGCTCTGCTGTTGCGTCCGCTGGCAGTGCCGTCTCGGTCATTGAATGGCATCCTGCCGTTCGAGAGACTTGTCTCAGCTCCAAACGAATATCCAAATGAGTCCAATGAAGGTGTACATAGACGTCCAAAACCGGAAAAGAGTGGGTTGGTGATTGTGAATGTGAGGGTGAAAGTGAAAGTTGACGTGGATGTGAAGTGTAAAGGAGAGGTTGTGAAAACAACCCATGTTGTTCTGGCAGAGAGCAGGTGCAATCATCTGTCGTTGCTGGGGTAGAGTCGTCTCGCTCGAAGTTGCTGGAAGTGGTATGGAAAATGTGTTGTGTTGTGTGACACATATTAGGCATCGACAGCTCGGGTGTACGGCAGGACCGTCGTAGCTGCCAAATTGATCTCGACATCAACGGCACGCATCGCACCTTCCTGTATCATCAATAAAGCGATTTATCCGTATGCCGCGCCCGTCATTTGGGCAACAACACCTTGTAGTGCTCTGCAGAACCTGATAGAGAATGCCACCTTGTTCAGGGATACACTTGATCTTCCGGGTGACAAGGCACGATCTTAATTATGAGCATGTATCTTCCGCAGAAATGGCCGAATTCGAGAAGAAAGTGCATTTGTAAACTACTGCGAGGTACCTTACCATACATAAGACATAGCGAAAAGCGTGAAAGGGTATAGAATACAAGTAAGAAGAGAATCAAAGAAATGTTATGCCGCTGTTCGTATAGACATGTCCGTGTATCATGTTCGTCGTGACTCTTTGAAATCATCCAGAGACTGATTGCTCCATTTGCTTCTTGTTGAACATTCTGCGCAACGAAAATGAAGGAGATCTGCTTTTCTCATCGCCGGAAGACGTCGCTCTACCGGGAGCGGTCGTGTAGTTGGGTGAAGCAGTTTTCGCACCAAGGCTTACTGAACGGGACTGCATCACTGGTGTTGTCGGCTCTGCATTCGGAAAGAGCCCAAATTTGGATGGCGTTCGGGAAGGAGGCGAAACTTTGTGATCGGCCTTCTGGTCGGTCTCCATACCCGAAGCGTAGGCAGAATCCGAATATATGCCGCTATCAGTCTTTGCAGGCAAGGACCGTGGCACTGAGTCGGAAGCATTGCGAGAATGAGATGACTTAACAGGTTCTGCAGAGTCTGGCGACTTAGCTTGTTGAGCATCTTGAGGTCGTTTCTCAACTCTCAGTGAAGTAGGGTAGTCGTGGTCGCGACGGTCATCCATCGAACGACCGTCTCGGATAAAGCCAGCAAGATCCTTGGTCTGAGACGTGGTAGGACTACACGGCGCCCTCGGTTCCATGTGCGCCGTCGATGGAGACTTCTCGGCGTCGGGAGGGTTTGTGGTCGACGGCGTCGAGCGAGATTGTTTGCTTTGCATGAAATCAAGAGGCGTAGAGGGTCTCTCTGCAATTTTGGTACTCGATGATTCGTGCGGTTCGATGTCGACAGGATGTGGTCGCGGAATCGTGGCCTTGACAGCAGCATCTATCATGTCGGGTGCTTTGGGCAAAGGCTTGTCCACGTTACGTTGTTTACTTTGATTGCCTTCTCCCTGGTGCTTATTATGAGGCTTCGAAGTCTTGTCTCGGACCTCATGAGCTCTGTCATCCCTATCGCTTCGAGGTTTGCTGTGTGAGCCTTCGGCGTATTTAGATGTAGGCACAAAGGAGGCATCCTTCGACGAGGGTTTGTTCTGCAGACAGTCAGTCAACCATGAATCATACTTGATCGGAAGCATGCACACCATTTTCCGTTTGCTCGCAGACGCTGCCATCTTGTTCATCTCGGCGACGATGGTACCGAGCTTGACCAGGGCCACTCCGAGCTTATTGCCTTGGGATTGGAGATAGCCGAAGCACGCCCTCCACCCTTCTTCATTCCCTCGCATCGCGACGAGAATTGCTGCCTCTTCTACCGATGACTGCGGCCAATCTAAACCGACTTTGTCGAGATACTGAGACAACTGATGAACAGTGTTGACACCCTTTTGTACATCGAGGAGGGAAGCATTCATGGCTTTTGCGGTCCTCTCGATGATCTTTTCGATCTTGACATTTCCTGACACAAGCTGGTGACGGAACCTTCTGTCCTGTAACATGACGTCGAAAACCTCGACGTGCTTCATCGGTAACTGTAGGAACTGTATGCGCTCTTCAATGTCTCTAATGGCAAGTTCGAAGTCTTCAGTCGTCTTTTCCAGGAAGCCATCAATCTCGTCCACATGACCTTGTAGAATGACGACGACCTCGGCATCGGATTTGGCTTGCTGGTGGTGCAAGAGATGGAGACCAAAGATGATCTGCGCCATCAGCTTGACGATAGGGTGACATCTTGCCGAGGGTTTCTGTTTCCAGCGAGTGGTCCAGGAATCATCAAAATCCTCCCGGTCTAGCAAAGCACGACGACGGGCTTCAGCATCGAGCTCATCCAACGAATCTGTCTCGAAGTCCTCTGCTATGGCTTCGCGAATGGACTCTTCGAAAGCTTCTTGCATGGCCGGAACCGGATGCATAGGGGTGTCCAGTCCGCCGAATGACTCCGAGTTATCCTGCTGTTGGTCGCCATTGTACTCTATGCTTCGTGTATTCTCTGGCTGGTAGACCTCCTCTTCTCCATCATCATCGTGTGATATGTCCCTTGTATTCCTCTGCTCTATCGACTCGTAATCCTCCTCATCGCTCTCGCCCAGACGTGACAGCGGCATGGTGAATGACGTTGAGCAACCGTTCGCGTTGATCGTGACGGATTGCGGGGGGATTAAGGTGGTCGAGCGAAAATCAAAGTGTAGCGAATACTGAAAGAATAATTAATGCTGGAGGATCATGCAGTTCATGAAGTACGGCTGGGACAAGGTTTCACACAGCGCGAAATGCGACGGTCCATGACCCAAGATGCAGAATAACCCAGCCTTCGACGAGTTTATCTATGCATGCATGCTGGGAAGAGGAGCTTGAGGAGGAGACAATCCGTCGTGGATCACCGTGATGCCAATGCGCTGAACTTTGACTGTCCGACCCCGTTTATTCTTGACTACTTTTACGCGACTGCTTCTGCCATTGTGTTGCGACTCGCCCGAGCTGGACGGTACAAAGTGAGAGACACTGATACAATTTTTAATCAGAGACACAGTGGGCACGTGATAGGCAGTACTTATGACCGCGAAACGATTTTGGAGAAGGAACATCTGGTCAACTACCATTGCAGCAAGTGCGACCGGTCTCGTGCCAATGCCAAGCCATTAGAAGTCCGGTAAGCGGACGCGGCACGGGACTTGCCCGTCAGATCAGCAAACTAGCGCATGGAGTAACCTGCTAGCAGCTTCCTGTTCGCGATCATTGAGCAGAACGCGCTTTCAAGGTTTCTTTGCGCGTCCATCGCATTCAGGTCTGCTTCAGTTGTACAGTTCCATTCAGCAATTTGATGAGTCGCATTGTGCTTATACCTCATTTTCAACAATCAACAACCAGAAACACAACGCGAGTCCGCAGCAAAATCTACTGCCTTCACAATCGCGGCTTCCTCTTCTGCCCCACCAGCAGCGCAGATCGCCGTCGAAAGCCATCAGCCTACTCACCTCGACTGCTGGTCGCTGTGAACCCTTCTTTTGAAGGTCGGTCATACAATTGTAGTTTACATCGAGAGAACCGAACGGGTAATCCACCAGCCTACTCAACTTAACTGCTAGAGCCGATAGACCATTGTTTTGGAAGTCGGTTATACAATTGTAGTTTACTCCGAGAGAACCGTACGGGTAATCCATCAGCCTACTCACCTCCACTCGCACAGCTGCTCAGAGATGCAAGATGAACAAAACAGATGGGCCTCGACGTGCGCGCGACGTGTGGCATGGTAATCTGCGCTATAACATCGCGACATACGACGAACAGGCCGCGATCAAGGCCGCACTCGTCACGCTCCAAGAAGCCATACAGAAAATCGCTCCACCCGACGCGAATGTCGCTATAATCGCCGATGTGAGGATTGGAGTCCTAGGCGCAGAGCATAAAGATATATCCTGGGAGGTCAAGGTCGGAGATACCAAGCCATTGGAGGCATTGCCGAACTACGCAGCGAATGGCGACTCGGATAGCCCATCGCACAAGCGTAAGAGAAACGACGATGAGGAACGTCCAGCATGGGGAAGAAGTCGCAATTCGACTGATCGCCGGCTAAGCAGCGACCAGCAGAATACACCAGCTGCCGGAGGCCCTGATAATGCAACCATGATGAAATTCCTTACCGAATGGCGGACACAATGGTCACAGCAAGGAGGTTGGATGTATGACCATCTGACTACAAACAAGGAGGACGAGCGCCGTAAGAAGGTCTGGTTCCAACAGCAGTTTGATACACACGTCGGCGGCATAACATCTACCCTCCATGCCCAACATACTCAGAACCAGCAATATCTCACCAACATCTCCAATGGAATTCAATGGCTCGAAGGCTGCAGGAAAAATGAGCATGACGCTGCACAGACGCGAGAGGAGAAATGGCGCATGTCGAGCGCAACCTTTCACGATAATGCTCGCAAGGATCGTGAAGCAACCGAGAAGGAGCTGCTGTCCGAGATCAAGGCACAGAAGAAGCAATTGGAGAAACAGCATGGAATGCTGGTGCAGTTGATGGAATCTCAAGGCTTGGATCTGGAAGACACCAACGACAACGATTGAAAACTCACCAGCTGGAAAAATTATTGATATCATTATCAGCACCCACATCCTAACACTCTTTCCAAAGACACATTTTTCGCGTCCACCCGGTCTTCACACGTCTCGAATCATCTCAGTCGCCAGACACCAGACCGACTGACCGATTACAGGTCAGGTCGAGTATGTTTTCTGCGCAAGAGCAGAGACATTGGCCGCAGCAGCTGCGCATACTCGGCCTCGGCCTGGGGAAGGCGCCAGGAAAAGAGCATTGCTTCGAAGCTATCGAGGCTGTTGACTGGGCCCGCAAGGAGGATATATCGCAGCTGATGTGCTTTGGATTCCACTGATCAAGCGCGCTGGCTTCGAAGCCTTCGATCCCTAGCTAGGGATAATTTCGAGTATGAATCAAGTAGCAATCTCTCGCGAGCTCTGAAGTTTGGTATCGAGACTTTTGCATCAGCGACCAGCCATTATGTGAAAACTTTCGCACGGCATATCCGGAGAACCACAAGTTTCTCCCATCCAGCTTGCTTGCCGCTTCGCCCAACGATCGTCGCGGTCCAGCTGCCTGGCCATGACTCGATCCGTGACTTGACTTCATCGGGCTTGTTCTGCGCGCATAGCAGAACGTAAGCTACTCCTCGTTCGAGTGATAGGACGTCCGGTAGCTGATCGAGTAGAATATTGGTCACTTCCATACCGGCTTCGCCTCCCGCGTACGAAAGAGCTAGAAGGTGAGAGTCACGCTCGAATGCAGCCGATCCCGACATGGCAGACGAGCCTTGGTGATGCAGTGCAGAATCGGATAGGTCAGGCATTGGAGCTGGAACATAGGGAGGATTGAAGATGAGAACATCGAGAATACCTGGTCGCAAAGCAGAAGTCAAGTCCGAATTGATTGAGCCAAGGAATTGTGGCCTCTGCTGTGCATACTGTTCGCTCACTGCTTGCTTTATTGTCTGCGTTGTGGCTTTGCAGGCAAAGCTGTTCAGGTCAGTGCCTACTGACAACACATCACTGCGGCCGAATATGTGAGATGCATTGGCTGTCGCGAAAGCTAAGACGACTCCACTGCCAGTGCCAACCTCGCATATCAGCGGTGATGGCGACGAAACGAAGCGTTGCTTCAGGAAGCTGGTCTCCTCGGCGGAGGAGAGTGTATCCAACAGCAGATACGAATCCTCAGCGGGCTCATAGACTCGGTCATACGAGACATGAGATGTCGATGGGGTTGGTAGCATCGGAGGAATTTATGGTCTCGAAGAAGCATCAATATTTACAGGTACAAAAGGGAAACTGAAGTCCTAGTCAATTCGATTTTCGGAATGATTCCGTGCCTGTGCTCGATGACGTTGACGTGCAGTGGACTCTGAGCTTCACTTCACTTTCCATCTCACTTCACTTCCGTCTTCGAACACCAGTCATTGAACAACCACGATTCAGGTACAATAAAACCAACAATGCGAGGCACTCGTAAACTTTTCATGGCCGCGCCATCTTCGGTCGGTACCCCATCCGGTGGTCTTCGTGCTGTGCCAATGGCTCTGCTTCCCCCGATTCCATTGTACAGGAGACTTTTACGAAGCCACCGAAAGTATCTCGACCACGAGATGCGCGTTCTCGGAGACCAGTATATCAAGAGCGAGTTCAGAGCCCACCAGAAGATCGACAATCCTGTTCACATTGTACGCCTAAGAATTCGAGAGTAACTTCTCGGGACCGAGGCTAACAAAGAACAGATTGGCTTCCTCACAGAGTGGCAGATGTACGCTCAGCAGATTGAAGGCGACTCCTGGAGAGGCGAAAAAATGGATAAGACAAAGATCGACAAAATGAGTGGTAAGTTGTAAACCTGTCGAGACCAGGGAGTGCTTCTCACTGACGTGTTTTTTGTAGACCAACAGATCGGCCAACTGTATGAGCTCATGAGCGCTATCCGTAAGAGGAGTTGGAACAAAACGATCCAGAGTTTGACCCAACCAAGGCATGATTCTGAAATACACATGTTATTGAGGTGAAGTGAACGGGTCAACGACAATGGTGTGCGTCCTATTGTCAGACGGGTTCACAATAACGGTCACCTATTCGGCACGACATGTGGCCACGGGTATCCATCGTTGTTCACTTGCTCCCACAAACCTGGCATTTCTCACAGCTAGCCCGACAAGATCTTGCTCTACCACTGTGGTAGGAGGCCTTGCAACAACATCAGATTTCAGATTCAATTCGACGATCTTTACTGCGAGCGCTGCACCTCCCATCACGAACCAGGGCGATCCATTCTAAGGAGTCTGGGCCCATCACTCACAATGTGCACGACTCGATGGTGGAAGTCGCGTGACTGCACACATCATTGGTATCATGGCCCGAGCAGAGAAACGTCACGCCTCTGACAGGACCAGGATCACCCTTGTCGAATCCTGCGCTGTAGGTCGCCATCTGATGAACTGTCCAAAGTTCAACATGCCACAAGTCGAAGGGGTTGCCAGACTACCACAACCGGGACCATTTCGCACTGCACCGAGGAAGAGTTGTCCACGCTGCGATATTGGGCGTCACGATCTGAGATATTTGAGGATGATGAGCGTCACCAGGCAAGGATACAGGGTCGGCATGGGACCGGCCGAGGATGATTGCGGGATGAATTTCAGCTGCTCGGTGATGTGATGGAGGAGATTGCGGTCAGCATAGGTATATTGATCGCCGGATCTGAGACAGTTCATACTACAGGACAAGCTATACGTCCCGCTCCCGTTGTATCTTTGTGTATGACTGCCCGGTCGGGAGGTCCTGCTCGGTACCATTCAACCACTTCTACCAGTTCGGAAGAGTGTCAACAATTATGTTTCTGTGACCACGCCGCTCCGGCATGTGACTATAGAGATAATTGTAGCCTCTTGAGTATCGGCAAGGTATACTTTCCGAACCAACGGCCGATATGCATCTCTCAGACTTCCGGGTCACCTCCTGGAGTAGCCTCCAGGGACTTTGGTTCTTTAGGCGTAGGCTCGTAGATCTCTGCAAGATTGAACCTCTTCAATTGCTCAAAATCACCACTGACCACACTCATACCACAGATATTCTACTCTCGTCAGCACATAATCCATCAAGCATCTCATGATGGTCTCATACCTTGTAAACCTCGACCAATATCAAAACATCATATCCCTTCAGATCAACCTTATGATCCTTTCCCTTCGCCACAATCGCCGCAACCTGCTTAATAACCGAATCCCTTTTGAGGACATTATGATTCCTGATCGTCGGCCTGATAGCAAACTTCAGCCCAACAGCGCCCACATCAAGAAAACTCTCCTTCAGGACCACGGTCGCGACCTTCTCCAGGCCTTCCTCACTCGCCTTGCCCATCATGCTCATCGGACTCAGGCGCTGCGTGAACCTCGTCCTCTTCTTCGACGAATCGGCAGCCGCGTCGGTTAGTATCCTGTGCACAAACGCCACGGGCTCCACGGGCGCCGTCGTGCGGAAGAACACGACACATTGCATGTCCGGCAGGATCGGCTCGAAGAGTTTCGCGGCGCCGGACGGTTTGCGCAGCCCGGCGATCTCGGCCTGGATCTCGTCTTCGATGCTGCCGCCGCCTTTCACATCCTCATCCTCGGCTTCTTCTTCGACAATCGAAGCGCCCTCGTTCGCTCCTTCGCCCGAGTCCACGTCCATCAGTCCGGGCACGGGGTTCGAGGCCGTGGCGATTTGGTCGCCGTAGAGCATCTCGGCGTACTCGGTGAAGAGATCACGCAGCTCGTAGATGCATTTGCGTTCTTTGCCCTTGGTGCAGGTGGCCCAGATGCCGGCGTCGCCGGGCTGGATGTTGCGGTGGCGGTAGGACTCTGGGTTGGAGTTTTTGTGCGTGACGCGCCATTGTTTCTTGGTCTTGAGACGTTTGTCTGATGAGTTTTGGTTGTCGGTCGCCTTTCTCTTCAGTTGGTTTGAATCGTCCATGTTGAATTGATTGTTGTAGTTTGCGTTGGCAGATGTGAAAGTGCTTCTCGAGTTTTATTGGAGAATTCGGCATTGCGTGAAGTGAACGCCAAGCATCTGAGAGTCGCACTTGCCAGTACATGTAGGCACGAGTCAAGTTCAGCAATAAATAGGAACATGTACATGGGGTGCTGGTCAAATGTGCTCGACCTTTCCGAATGAGAGTGATGATTCGCAAAGAAAGAATATCTATACTACAATGTTTGGTATCTAGTCCTTTAAGCCCCACTTTCCAACCATTGCCATGGCTCCCTCCTTTCCCTCTGCAAGGACTCCATCCTGGTCCTTGAGCGCACCCGCGATACATTGCCATCCATCACGGCCGCCACCATGTCGCAGGACTTCTTCTCGATACAATCGTCCAGCACGCTCATCGACCGAAGCCCGACCACTTTGGAACACCTCTCTCCAGATTTTCGCAGCGATCACGCGATCGAACAGGTAGGCGTAGTAGGTTGCACCATATCCATTGAGATGTCCAAAGAAGCCCTGCCAGCTAGTCCCAGCAGGCTCCGGTACCGAGCTGTAAGTGTTCCAAACATCATGATAAGCTTTGGTAGAATCAAAGTTGTCACCCTGACTCAGAACATCTGCGGAATGACACCTCTGATCGAGTATCGACATCAGGATCTGACTCTCGACTTCGGCTCCATGAATTTTGCGATCGATCTTCAGCCGCTCTTGGATACGATCGGTATTAAGGGGCTTGTCAGTCTCCCAATGACGGGCGTAGAGACCCAAGACTTCTGGAGAGGATGCAAAATGCTCCATCAAAACCGAGGGCAACTCTGCGAAGTCGGTAGCGCACCGAGTACCGGATACATTTTGCAGAGTGGTACGACCGCACACGGAGTGCAAAGCATGACCCATTTCGTGAAATAGCGTCTCCAATTCACGAAACGTCAACAGCGCAGGGCGTGGAGACGACCACATTGAACTCTTCTGGTGCGCAAAATCACATATCAGCGCAATGGTCGGAAGCTGGTAAAGTTGACCCTCGTCGCGACGACTATAGCTTGTCGCAAGACCGTCGTTGGCAGCATTCTCCATGGTCTTGAATATTGACGCGTCCTCAGCGACGTGTCGAGCAGCTTCTACAAGTTCCTCCTCATCAATCCGACGTGAGCAGCGGATAGTGAAATGCGCTGGGTTGGGACTCTTTCCAGCTCGTTGAAACAGGTCGCAATAGATTACAGCAATGTGGCCTTCGTAATCATCTATGACGTCTAACCGGCGAACGTCATTGTTCCAAGTCTCTCCTGACAGAGTCTCTCGAGGCACCAATCTGATGCCAAATAGTCGGTGAAACAGTCGTGACAATCCTTGCATCACGGTCCCAATTGAGAAGTACGCTGATAGATCATCCGTCCTCGAGCGGTATCGCAAACCTGCAAGAGCTCTGGCAGTGTAGTAGTCTCTGTCCCAAGCATTGATCTTATCTGGAAAGTTGCCACTCCGGGCATCGCTCTGCTTGATCTGAAGGAGCTCTGATAGCTCTTGACTAGCACGAGGAGCGTTCTCTTTTGCAAGAGCATTGAGGAACCTATTGACTGCCTGCGGACTCTTGGCCATCTTGTCACCGAGCGCCATCTCTGAGAATGAATCGAAGCCTGACAGCTTTGCGAGCTTAGCGCGCTGCTGTAGGAGATGCTCTAACCGCGAAACGCTATCTCTTGACGCGGTCCTATTTGCCATGTAGATCTCTCGGCGAGTATCCGGATCATGGGCTGTCCGAAGAGCGAGATTTGCGGGCATACCCATCGTCGGCAATGAAACGTTGCCATGAGTCGTCAATTGCCTTACTACCATGGGATCCATGCCATTGAGTTTGGTGCTCGAGAGTTCCAGTACAGGCCGTGCAGCATTGATGTTGTCAACAAAGTCGGCTCCGGTCTGGCTGATGTCGTTTGAAATGTCCACAAACGCTTTGCGATCGCCTTCGGGCAGATCTATAGCAGATTTCGAAAAATCTCTCATTAGGATGTTTGCAACTGTCACCTCCTCTTCCGTCCACGTCGAAACGACTTCTGCCATGGACAGGGCCTTTTTCAGCTGCCTGTCCAGATCTGGAGTTGTATTGAGAACGTTCATATATTCGAAGACCAGGATGTATGCTCCAGTCGCGGCCTGCTGCATCCTCCCATCGGGGTGAGTTGATCGAACGAACTCGCATAGATCTATTACACGACATAGCAGATCGCTTAGCCTGTCCAAGTCTTTCGGTATCCGCCGGTAGTCTTCAGTGGTTTCATAAGCCAGAACTCTTGATACTATCCTCCTGCACTTTGCCAGCGTCGTATGGGCGAATCGCTCGAATCCTTCTGGTTTCGTGAGATAGCGGTTGCGGAATAAGCCCGCATGCCTTCCCTTGCTTAGGCTAGCAGTCCTCTTCCGGAAGGCGTCCCAGACAGGCTCCGAGTCGAATATCTCGCGGAGGAGTTGATCGTCGTCTTTATGGCTGATCTTGAGATCGGCCGAAGCGAATGGTGGAGTTGCGACGGCATGAGATGCAGTGGTGAGGAGTCTTTTAGGCTTGATAAGGCCCTCAGAGTCCAAACACCGAGGACAGATCCATTTCTGCCTCGAAAATCGCCTAAGCATATCCGTACTGTAATGATTGATGATGGGAAGCGCCCAGCCCAGCCCTCGAAAGAATGACGGAATGCGATCTCTGCGGAGGACTTCCGTCAATCGGCTCGAGCTACTGCATCTTGCAGGCTTGGCATATCAATCGCTTTGGCCGATGCTCAACTTTGCGACCTCAACTCACGCTGCCATTGCCGGATCACAACTAGTACGATGGCCTTCTCACCTATCCTGCGGCATGTAAGTGTAACAGACGCGTGCCAATCGATGTTTCAGCACTGACAACCCAGCGCGCCGCACCTTTCGTGGCTCTGACTGCTGCTGCAGCTCTATACCCGAAGAGATCACTTCATGCCGAAAGCCAGGATTCCACATCTACTCTTGTAAGACTCCCGGACGACGGTCGCGTAATTTGTTGCTAAGTCAGGTAAAGAGCCGACGGAAACCCATCTACGACACCTCACGCGACAGTGAGCCATCAGCACAGGATGTACATCTTACCACAGTCTCATCCGACCCTCCAACACCACCCGTTTCCTCCCGCCCTACTCCAACAACTCGCCTCGCCGAACAAGTGAAGCAAACACGATTATTCCTCCACCACTATGCTGCTTCGCTCGAAGACGGTGTCAACAACACCATGACCCGCTTCCTCAGGCTCGAATCCGACTTTACCTCCACCGTTGCGTCGCTAGCTCCACCAAAGGAGTCAGGCGAGAAGGTCGTCCCAGGAGCGGTCTACGTTCTGGTCGCTGCTATGGCGGGATCAATCATCACACGCAGGAGCAACATCCTCCTCCGAGCGACCGTCCCAGTAGCCGCAGGCATTGGATGCTCATACACAGTACTGCCGATCACCTCGAGGAACGTTGGAAATCTCGTCTGGAAGTACGAGGAGAAATACCCAGTCATTGCCGATACCCATCTTCGTATCAGGAACAGCATCACACACTTCATTGAGACAGGCAAAGCGCACAGTGAAATGGGTCTAGCGATGGCGGAGGACAAAGTACAGGTTGTTAGAGACTCTGTTGAGGGCTGGGTGAAGCAAGGCAAATAGATCAATGCTTAATTCGGGTCTCGTCTCGCGGTTTCATGCCGAGCTGTAACATATATTCTCAAAAGCTTTGTATCCAACCTAAAGAGCTCTATCTTTCACTGCAAGTTGTTGTCGCGGTGAATTGTAGTGCTCCAAAGGCTAAAAGGTGAGAATGATCATGTTTGGGAAGCCGAGAAGCAGCTCAGTAAAATAATTATAGAGCCATATGGAATAATGAATAGTCACGTGCTCGAACGCTTGGGCCTTTCGGAGAGTGAAGCTTCGCGCGTCATCTGAAGGCCAGACGTTCGTTGACTTCGTTTGGATCACTTGAGCCATCTCCAAACACATCGTCTGTTCCTATACAACATCGCATACTCGCCTGCCATCTGGAAGAGACACGTTCCTACCACTTCCACTAATCACACATCAAACAACCACACAACATGGCGACTGCCGCGGTCGAGAACCCTGCGAACAGCGTTGCGCCTCACAAAAAGGAGCTCATGTCATCAATCCCCGATATCGACACACTTGAAGGTTTCGGACAGGAGTCGGATGACCAATACCAGCAATTCAAGAAGCTTCAAAGACAGCTAGAGTACATCGGTCTTCAAGAGGAATATATCAAGGATGAGCAAAGAAGTCTGAAAAGAGAGCTTGTTCGTGCACAGGAGGAGATCAAGAGGATACAAAGCGTACCGCTTGTCATCGGACAGTTCATGGAAGCTATCGATCAGAACACTGGAATCGTACAATCATCAACAGGCTCCAACTATGTTGTCCGAATTCTATCGACTTTGGATCGCGAGTTGCTCAAGCCATCAGCTTCCGTAGCGCTTCATCGTCACTCCAACTCTCTTGTCGACATTCTCCCACCGGAGTCAGACTCAACGATCGCCATGCTTGGCGCCGACGAGAAGCCGGATGTCTCCTACGCCGACGTCGGTGGTTTGGACATGCAAAAGCAGGAAATCAGAGAAGCCGTGGAGCTGCCGTTGACACATTTCGACCTTTACCACCAGATCGGTATCGACCCACCCCGAGGTGTGCTGCTTTACGGTCCTCCTGGTACGGGTAAGACTATGCTTGTCAAAGCCGTCGCCAACAGTACCACAGCCTCTTTCATTCGTGTTGTTGGTTCTGAATTCGTCCAAAAATACCTGGGAGAAGGACCACGTATGGTCCGTGATGTCTTCCGCATGGCTCGTGAGAACAGTCCAGCGATCATCTTCATCGACGAAATTGACGCCATTGCCACAAAGCGTTTCGACGCTCAAACTGGTGCCGACAGAGAGGTCCAGCGTATTCTTCTGGAGCTGCTGAACCAAATGGATGGTTTCGACCAGACCAGCAACGTCAAGGTTATTATGGCTACCAACAGAGCGGATACTCTTGACCCTGCGTTGCTACGTCCTGGTCGTCTTGACAGAAAGATTGAGTTTCCAAACCTAAGAGATAGACGAGAGCGTCGTCTGATTTTCAGCACTATCGCCAACAAGATGAGCTTGAGTCCCGAAGTTGACCTTGACAGTCTGATCGTCAGAAATGACCCCCTCAGTGGAGCCATCATTGCAGCGATTATGCAAGAAGCTGGTCTCCGTGCCGTCAGGAAGAACAGATACAACATCATTCAACAGGATCTGGAGGACGCATACACCAGTCAAGTCAAGGGGGCGGAAGAGAAGGACAAGTTTGACTTTTACAAGTAGACAAAGACATGGACGGCATTACGTCCAGGATGTACACTAGCGCGGAGTTGGGCAATCACTTTGCGACACAGATATTCAACGTAGCATCAGAATCACTTCCGACAAATGCGAAATGGTACAATGTTGGCGCAAACTTTTGATTGACTTGTCCTGCAAAAGCTGCGCGTGGTCTTCTCCTCCAGTATAACTACTCTGATTCCTATCTTTCCATGACATACATCACTGCATTTAAGCAGCAATGGTGACCTCAACCTCGACACCGGCCTCGATGTTGATGATGATCTGCTTGACGACCTCAGTTGGGGCGTTAAGGCTATTGTATACCGTCAGTATGCCGTCCTAACACTCTTCTCGTTCGCACAACTCACTCAATCAGACGCTTGTGGATTCTCATCTCAAAGGTGTCCCAGGTCTTGGAACCCTCACCGCAAGGAGTCTTACGGGTGGTGACACGGAGGTTCTTGGTTGGGAGACGGACTGGGCCCTTGACGCGGAGGTCCTTGGTCTTGGCGCGCTCGAGGAGCTCGCTGCAGACCTTCTCGAGGGACTGGACCTTGCGAGAGGTGAGGGTGATGCGGATCTTGTGGATCTTTGGGGCGTCGGCCTGGCCGGTCTTCTTTGGGTCCTGGAAAGACATTTTGGTGGAAGAGTTGTTGCTGGTTATTGGAGGGTGTTTTGTTTGTTGTTAGAGGCCAATCACGACTCGGACTGTGGTCTCGGCTCAGTGATGATTGGGAATTTTGGTGATTTGGTTGAACGGGTGAGGTCGTGGAGTGAAGTCGGATATGCCTTTTCCTGAATTTCACGCTCGCTGTGTGGGGATATCAAAGTCTTGGCTGCGCTAACTGTTTCGGGTCGCCGTTCATCCCACCTCGACATCGTCATTGATGGTTCCATATGTATTTTGATCAAGATTGGTGAGAGAGTGTTTGAGGAGTCATTTGAACGCAGTCTCCTATTGAG